>Ga0208041_1000010_pt1 | contig 484218 bp, 424 predicted proteins | sample AD_SCU002_MetaG_FD_184453 | JGI IMG/M metagenome (GOLD analysis project Ga0208041, IMG submission 184453) | Active sludge microbial communities of municipal wastewater-treating anaerobic digesters from China - AD_SCU002_MetaG (SPAdes) (version 2) | ecosystem: Engineered > Bioreactor >... | reverse complement strand
AATCTATTACACATTTGTTATTCAAGAGTTTGTGGTAACAAGCTGTACAGTACTTTACGCAACGTATCATTATCCGCTTGGTGATTTATATGGATTCTTTTACTATCTGCCTATTCTGATTTCAATTGTATTATTAATTGTGTTTATCAAAAAACATCAGGAAAAAAAGAAGAGAGCAATCGGAAGGATTTTATTATTTGGGAATATCTTTATAAGTCTTCCGGTGTTATTGGGATTTACTTTGATGTTTACAGGCTCTTACTCACTTATGTCTGCAATGGAAAGTATAATGTGTAAGTTTGCATTTGTATATGCACTTTGTCTTACGATTATTTGTTTATTGAACTCCCCGTTTAATGAGGAACGGAACTATCTTAAACTTTTTTCCGGGTTTAAGTAATAGTTCGTAATACCAGAAATGCTTTAACCCGTAATTTAGCTTTTGAAATCAGATTGTATAATGAGCAAGTAAGTGGATTGACGAATATTGCGGAAGTGTCTGAAAGAATGTTAAACCATATTCTGCTCCAATACTGATCTTAAATCCTTTTAAATCAAAATTTCTAAAATCATATCCGACAGAAATTGACAATGTAATCCCATAATCCCAAACATCAGTATCACTAAATGTTCGGTCATTAAGAGCTAATAATCCAACACCTTCTTCAAGAAAAATTTTATAATCAAAATACTGAGTTGTAACTCCCTTGAATGACACGCCTAATAAATATGGATTATACGGCTGTTTAGTATTTGGCAAAAGCGCATTAAAATCTTTAACAAAGACAAAACTTACTCGCGGAAAAACTTCCTGAAAGACCGGAAAATTTGCCTCTGCAAAAAGACTGGTTGTAAATCCACCCACAGAAGTTGAGTTGCCTTTGAATGAACCGCCGCCGATAAAACCGCCAATGCTGAAATCAGTTTGAGAAAATACAGTGTATGAAAACAAAATTATTGCTGATAAAAAAATTTTTAGTTTCAAGAACATTCCTTTAATTTTTAATGGTTCTAAAATAGTTTCATATAACAGAAAACAAAAGGATGAAAAATGGAAAAAGTACTCTATCATTATAAAGCTATTGTGGTTGAAGTATATGATGGCGATACCTGTACTGTTGATATTGATTTAGGTTTGCATACCTGGATTAAAAAGGAAAAAATCAGACTGAACAGAATAAACGCACCGGAAATAAAAGGTAAAGAAAGAAGTGATGGATTGAAAAGCCGTGACTTTTTGAGAAGCATTATTTCAGGGAAAAAAGTGTATATTCAAACTATAAAAGATAAGAAGGAAAAGTTCGGCAGATACCTTGCAGAGGTATGGTTTGAAGATAACAAAGGTAAGTTCATTAACATAAATGATAAATTGGTGAAAGAGGGTTTTGCCGTTTATAAAAATTATTAAGGAAAAAATAATGACAAGAAAATCAGAAATAAAATTTGTTGTTGAAATTGATGAAAAGAAGATGCCTGAAAAAATTATGTGGCAGGCTGATGATGCTGAGTTTGAGGGAATGAAGGAAGCAAAAACGATGATGCTTTCTTTGTGGGATAAACAGGATAATCTTACACTTGGGATTGATCTGTGGACAAAAGATATGCTGGTTGATGATATGAATATGCATTTTTATCAGATGATGCTTAAACTTGGCGATACATACAGAAAGTCCACAAGCGATAATGATACAGCCAAAATGTTTGATGATTTTGCCAGTGAATTTGCAGCTAAAGTGAAGTTGTTTGAAAAGAAGTAAGTCTTATAAATCAAAGTTTAAAAGGGATAAAAATTTAATATCCGGTTCTTAAGAGAGTTTACTGTTTATTCTCCTGATTGTTACAATTCATTTAGTGAAAGAGGCTAATAATTCTTTTAGTTTTACTTATGCGAGATTATTTGGTTAAAATAAAAAACCCAATTAATTCATTTAATTGGGTTTGGTAAGAAAATCAGGAATTAAAATTCATTCATCGAGTCATCCTCAATGTTTCGCTTCTCTCTGTCTCTCTCTTTATTTCCGTTACCCGGACTTAAGCGATAACTTACACCAAGATATGCAACCCGTGATTCCATTTTTCTGTAGCTTGAAGTAAAGAAGTTATTTCCAAAAGTTTCCGAATCCATTTTACGGGTATTAAAGATATCACTTACTCTGAATGTAACTGAAAGTTGTCCGTCGAGAAAATCTTTCTTAACTGCAAAATCTGCCGAAAACAGCTCTTTAATTTTTCTCTGAGCTGTAAGTATCGGTGAATTATAATTTGCGTTTATCTGAAAATTAAAATCCTTTGACAACATAAAAGTAGTATTAAGTTTACTTATCCAGCTATTATCATTAGTAGAAATATCCAGTCCATCAAACTTTGTATTAAAATATGAAAAGCTTCCATTAATTCTTAACCAGTCAACCAACGGAAGAGTAGTGGTTAATTCAATTCCATAAGAACTGCTCTTTGCCAGATTTCGCCAGGTTGTTTCGGTTACACCATCATCCCGCAGTGTTGTAAAACTTGTAATAACATCGTTAGTATATTTGTAAAAGAAAGAGGATGTTAAGACAATCTTACCAAAGAATTTTGAGTAACCAATATCAAATGAATTAACATACTCGGGATTAAGTTCCGGATTACCATATTGAATATTTAATGTATCTGATCTGTCAACATAAGGATTAAGCATATTGTTCCATGGTCTCTGAACTCTTCTGCTGTAACTCAGTTGGGCTTCCATATCATAAGGTAAACCCTGCACAAAATGAATTGTCGGATATAAAGCAAAATAGTTTTTATTAAACTTTGTAGAAGTAGTTAACTCACTTCCGTCAATATTAGCTTGTTCTGCTCTTAATCCTATCTGAAACTGAAATTTATCAATGTTGTTTGAGTAGATTCCATAAGCAGCATAAACTTGTTCTTTGTAATTAAAATTAGTTTCTCTTAAAGGATTGTTTATCCAACTTCCTGCTGATGAATTGAAATCAAGATAATTGTTTTTGGAATTAAGGTCCTGTGCATTGATTTTAAATCCTGTTTCAATTCTGCCAAAGCCTTCGATCGGATTTATATAATTTGATTGAATCGTCCACCGTGTATTTGAATTACTTGAAAGACCCTGTTGCAGGCTTTCATTTAATGGGTCAAGATTCAGATCAAAATTCTTTTGTGTAATATTTTCTTCACGGCTCATTTTATTCTTACCCAGAATTACATCAGCAGTTAATTCAGCGCCTTTTTGTTCGAATGTTCTTCTGTAACTGAATGAATAACTATTTCCGTTCATATCTCTGTCAGCATCACTGTATCTTTCGAAATAGCTAGTTAATTGATTCAAATAATCTAAATTTGAATTTAAAACTCTGCTATCACCGCCAAAACCAAAATCCCTGAACCTGTAAGTAAAAGTAAAAGTGTTGAAATCATCGTAGAGATAATCAAAGCCTGCTGAAACATTATGCGAACCGAATTTAAAAAGTCCGTTACTTAAAGTGCTTAGATAAGACAAACTATTATTAATATTACTTGTTCTAAGAGAATTTCCTTCATTTCTGTTTCGCGAAAGTCTGTTATCATACGAACCGAAAAAATTGAAATAAGGTGTTCTGTAATTAAGATTGATAGATGAATTATATTTATCCTTTGTCCCTACGTTAACACTGATATTTCCGTTTAATCCGCCGTCAATTCTTTTTTTAAGAATAATATTTAAAATACCAGAAGTACCATCGGGATCATATCTTGCAGATGGATTTGTAACAAGTTCAATTGATTCGATCTGTGTTGCGGGTATGCTGTTTAAAATATCACTGTTGCTCGCACCAACAAGAGTGCTTGGCTTTCCATCAATAAGAATAGTAATGTTCTGATTTCCGCGGTAACTAACATTTCCATCAAGATCAACGGTTACAGACGGAATATTTCCCACCACATCAACCGCAGAACCGCCAGTACTTGTTAAATCTTTATCAACATTTATTACTTTCTTATCCAGATTATTAATAACCATTTCCTTTTGTCCGGTTACCAAAACATTTCCAATCTCAATTGATTGCTCGTCAATATAAATTGTTCCGAGATCAACATCTGCTGTCCTTGGATTAATTCTAATGCTGTCGATAAATTTTGTTGCATAGCCAATATATGAAACCTTGATATAGTATTGACCATAAGGCAGGTTTTCTAATTTAAATCTTCCATCCTTATCGGTTATTGTACCATTTATCATTGATGAATCTTTAACACTGAACAATACAACATTGCCATATTCAATAATTTGATTTGTTTGAGCATCAATAAGTTTTCCGGTAATTCTTCCGTTTGATGCAGCACCCGGATTGTTTCTGCCCATTTGATTTTGAGGAAATGCTATAGAACCAATTACGATAAAAACAGCAATTATTGATTTAATAAAACTCATATACGATTTAACCATTTCTTAATTTTTAACTACCATCGCAAAATTAGACAAAAAAATCCAATGTCTGGTTTAATTGCAATCACATAAAAACACTGCTTAATAAATGGATTTAATACAGAAACACTTGTATAACGAAGTTAACTAGCCTTTAACCATCTGAATACCTCAGACCATTTTGGCTTTTTACCTGTGAGTAAAATCCCGATTCTGTATATCTTTCCGGCAAGTTTAAATATTCCTAATAAAACAAAAACATTTATTATAATTGAAAGTAATATCTGCCACACCGGCACTTCTATTAAAATCATTCTTGCGGGCATAACTATCAGCGAAGAAAACGGAAATAGTGATGCAATTACAATAAATAGTGTTTGTGAGTTTGATTCCAAACTAAGTGCTATAAAAAATGGAATCATTATCAGCATCAGCAATGGCCAGATACCGGATTGTGCATCTTGCGGATTATCAAAGATAGCACCAACTGTTGCATACAATGCTACATAGGTTATTAATGCAAGTCCGTAATTAAACAAAAAATACAGAATATATCCGATACTCATCTGCGGCATAAATTCCGGCGGAATCATAAACCAGCTTGTGGTGATCAATAAAATAACCGGACTTAACCAAATAGCCATCTGGATTAATTCAATTATTACAGTCCCTAATATTTTACCGGCTAATAGCTCTGTGCTGTTTGCCGATGAGAGAAGCACTTCTACTATCTTGTTGCTTTTTTCTTCAACAACTGCATTCATTGTTAATGAACCTGAAAAAATCAATGCCATGTAAAGAAGAAATGAAAACAGAACCATTGCAATCCTGTTGCCATAACCTTCCTGAGAAACTTTTTCGTCTGAGGTAATTCTGAATCCGTTTATATCAACATCTTTTCTTGCAAATTTTATTTCATCATCAGTCAATTGTTTACTTGCAAAATAGATTTCAATCAAAGCTTTATTTATAGATGGTTTTATTTTGTAAAACAAAGCGGAGTTATTCGGATTATAGGAATAATAACTAACCTCTTTTGATTGAAGAGCAGATGAAGGAATGAAAACCAATCCTGTAATGCGCTGATTCAGTAAATCAGATTTATGCTTTTTAAGTTTTTCTTCAAACTGGCTTAATTCAACCTTCTCTGTTAATGATGTCAGATCTCCGGATTTAAAAGCTTCGGTATTAAAAAGTTCGTTCTGAACTTTATTAAGTATTTCACTTGAATCAGAAATTATTATCAGATCCGATTTTTGCTCTTCTGCCATTGATTGAATAAAAAACTGAATTGAAAAAACCAGTATCATAAACAATGGTACAAGCAGAGTCATAATTATAAAAGATTTACTGAAAAGTTTTGTCTTTAATTCGCGTTTTATTATTGCAAGCGTTCTCCTATTGAACATCGTTTGATTCCTTTCCGGCGAGAGAAACAAAAATTTCGTGCAGTGAAATCTCATTCACGTTAAATTTCTTTATTACAATATCGTTGTTAATAAGAAGTTTAAGCAATTGCTGATCAGTATTGTAATCCTTTAATCGGATACCGGTTGAATTTCCAAAATTTTCTATGCTTTCAACCAGATTATTATTTTTTAGGAAAGAGATGTTTCCGCTGTAGCTTAGACTAACATTTCTGCTGGCATATCTGGATTTTATATCGCTCAGTTTTCCATTAAGAATTATCTTTCCCTTATCTATCATTGCAATTGAATCGCACATCTTTTCAGCAAAATCCATAAGATGAGTTGAAAAGATCACAACCTTTCCTTTTTGCTTCATCTCAAGAATAATTTCTTTTATAATATTTGTATTGATAGGATCAAGTCCGGCAAAAGGTTCATCAAATATCAGAAAATCAGGATTGTGAAGAATTGTTCCGATAAACTGTACCTTTTGTTGATTACCTTTTGAAAGATCTTCTATCTTTGAATTTTTTCTGTCAGCAAGATCAAATTTTTCAAGATAATCTATGGCAGATTTCAGAACCTCGTGTCCTTTTTTCCCTTTTAACTCTGCAAGAAATAAAAGCATATCAATTACTTTCATTTTCTTATAAAGTCCTCTTTCCTCCGGCAGGTATCCGACGATATCTTTAAAGTTTTGTTTTGTTTTTTCCCCTTTAAATAAAACTTCGCCTTCATCAGGGAAATAAATATTAAGTATCATTCTGATGGTAGTTGTTTTACCAGCGCCGTTTCTTCCGATAAGTCCAAACACTTCACCATCTTCGACCGAAAATGATGCTTTATCAACCGCTGTTAAACTATTAAACCTTTTAGTAAGTTCTTTAACTTCCAATACTTTCATTATTTATCTCAAAAAATTTGAAGTACAAATTAACTATGGAAAAGTTACCAAGTGTACCGTTCAAGTAAATTTTAATCCGCTTAAATAATTTAAAAGGCAGCGAAAATAAAAGAGCAAATATTCAGCTCTAAGAAAATGATTGCTGCTGACTTTATAATTAAAATCCGTTTTGCTCAAAGGGCACAAAGCAAAAAAAATAATTACACTTGTAAAATTATCTTTTTAATCAAACAGTAATCTGAACATCCTTAATGTTAGCTTCTTCAACTTTCTTTAATGACTGTTCAAGATCATCAATAAGATCATTTACATTTTCAATTCCGACAGAAATACGGACTAATCCATCTGTAATTCCGCCTGATAATCTTGCTTCTTTACCCATTGTAAAATGGGTCATACTTGCAGGGTGCTGAATTAAACTTTCAACTCCGCCCAGACTTACAGCAAGCTGAAATAATCTTACTGAATTCATCAGAACTCTGCCGGCTTCAATGCCGCCTTTAAGTTCAAAGGTTATCATTCCGCCCGGACCGCTATGCTGCTTTAATCCGATTTTATACTGAGGATGGGATTTCAAACCGGGATAACTGATTGATTCAACAAGCGGATGTTTCTCGAGCCATTGAGCAATCGTCTGTGCATTTTCGCAATGTCTTTCCATTCTTAATGCAAGAGTTTTTAAACCGCGATGCACAAGAAACGAATTGAAAGGATCAATCACGCCGCCGATCTGATTTAATGTTTTTCTGAAATGTTGATAAGTTTCTTCATCTTTAACAACAACAATTCCTCCGACTACATCAGCATGACCATTTAAGAATTTTGTTAAACTATGCATTACTACATCAGCACCGAAAGCAATAGGATTTTGTAATGCCGGACTCATAAATGTATTATCAACAACTACTTTTGCGTTTGTCTTTTTAGCAATCTTGGAGATTTCTTCAAGATCAGTAATGCAAAGAGTCGGATTACCGGGAGTTTCAACATAAATAACTTTTGTGTTGGGCTTAACTGCTTTTTTAACTTCATCAAGGTTTGAAGTATCAACAAAAGTAGTTTCAACCCCGAACTTTTTCATAATTGTATTTAACAAAGTTGTTGTTGGTCCGTAAACTGCAGATGAGCAAACAACATGATCTCCGGATTGTGTTAAAGCAGCAAAGATAGTATGAACCGCAGCCATTCCGCTGCCACATCCCAGAGCCTTATGTCCGCCTTCAAGTTCAGCAATTGCATTTTCCATCGCCTCAATAGTTGGATTTAATAATCTTGTATAGATATAGCCTTTTTCTTCACCCGCAAAAAGCGATGCTCCGTGCTGTGCAGATTTAAATTTAAAAGTTGAAGTCTGATAAATTGGCGGAACCACCGAACCATGCTCATATTCATCAATACCGGAATGAACACACTTTGTCTGGAAATCTGTTTTTTTATGATCTTTCATATCTCTTCCCGTTATAAGTTTAATAAATTATTACACAAAATTAGGAAAAATTAATGAAAGGGGGAGAATGATTTTGGAATCATATTGTATTATCACAGCAGGTTTATAATAAATTAATTTGCTGACGATTGGTTAATAACCAAGAAATGAAATATTCTGCTGCAGATATGGTATCAGTTCTTGTTTACTGAGCAAATAAATGATAACACAAATTATAGTCTGATAATCAATAGGATTTTAATAGCAGATAGAAGTTGTTAAAAAAAATTATGTTTCTAATGTTGATCATCTTTTCTATTCAACCGGAATTACTTAAAAAAAATTCTTCCTCAAAACATTTCCATTCACTAAATTTCTTCTGCTGAAAATATTACTTTTGAAATGAATGAGATTATTTTAAATATTTATCTGATAATAAACAGCGGAATTGTAGAAGCTTTTAAAGTTGTTTCTTATGAGAAGGAAGGCGGAGATGATAATAAAATTAAATTTCTCAAATCACGTGTAAAAGAAGATTATAAGAATGCGATTGTATTTGATTCTCCTACGGACAAAAACGGAAAGTTTATGAGCTATAACAAATTTCATAAACTCGAAAAACGCGGACAGCAGTTTCAGTTATTCGAACATATATTTCAAAGTTTTAATGTTGCTGAAAATCCGCTTATTTGTGTTACCCCTGTGGTAGATGGCAAAATTTATTCTGAATAAAAAATATAATAATCCGGATAGAGTATAAAATCAGTTAGGATTTTAATAAAACATAAAATTAGTTTGTCATGTAATTATAAACATTTTAGATATGAAAAATATTTTCATTAAATCGATAATAATATCAGTTACAATATTTTTTTTAGGAAGCTCAGTGTATATAATCGATAAATCAAAAACCAGTACAAAAGACAAAACAGAATATCAATCAAAGCAAAATGAAATTGATAAATATTACTCTGATAAAAAACTCGGCGTTTTTACAGAAAACGGAAAAACTTATTTCAGGCTATTTACTCCAAATGCCGAAAAAGTTTCACTTGTAATTTTTGATAAAGCTGATGATGTAAATGGAAAAGAATATAAAATGACTCGTGATGAAAATGCCGTTTGGGAAGTATTGTTTGATGAAGAACTATATGGAAAATATTATGGATTTAATGTAAAGCATAAAAATAAAGATGCTGTGTTTTGTCTTGATCCTTATGCAAAAGCCGTAGCTAGCTTTAATACATATTTTACTCCAAGAAAAGGAATTATTACAGAAGAAAATAATTACGATTGGCAAAATGATAATTGGATACAAAGAGACTGGCGTGATATAATCTTGTATGAAATGCACATAAGAGATATGACCGAACATGTCTCTTCCGGTGTTACTCAAAGAGGAACTTATCAGGGGTTAATTGAAAAAGGTAAAACCGGAGGTTTAGATTATATCAAAAACCTTGGTGTTAACACCATTGAACTTTTACCATCACAGGAATTTGCAAACATAGAGATTCCATTCAAAGATTCACTGAAAGGAAAGTTTAACACCTGGAATCCTTATGAAAGGAATCATTGGGGTTATATGACCGCTGCATTTTTTGCACCTGAATCATACTATGCTGAAAATGTTCGTGAAATAGAAATGAATAAATGGAGTGGAGCAGATGCAAAGGCAATATCTGATTTCAAAGATATGGTTAAAGCATTCCACAAAGAAAATATTGCTGTCATAATGGATGTTGTTTACAATCATCTTTCTGAATATGAATTTGGTAACCTGAAAGAGATTGACAAAGAATATTATTTCAGATTAAATCCAGACGGCAGTTATTGTGCGCTGAGCGGCTGCGGTAATGATCTTAGAACCGAAGCTCCGATGTTAAGAAGGCTGATTGTTGAAAGTGTTTTATACTGGATGAAAGAATATCACATTGATGGTTTCCGTTTTGATTTAGGAAAATTAATTGATTGGCAGACAATTGAAACAATAATTTATGAATCTAAAAAAATAAATCCTGATGTTGTTTTTGTTTGTGAACCTTGGGGCGGCGGATATGATCCAAATGGATTTTCATTACGCGGCTGGGGTGCCTGGAACGATCAGATAAGAAACGGAATTAAAGGTGAGAATCCAATTAACGGACATGGATGGATATTCGGAAACTGGTATGGAAATAATTCTGTTAAAAGAATTAAAAGTTATGTCAACGGAACTTTAACCAGAGATAGCCTGGGTTTATTTCAAAGACCGGAGCATTCAGTAAATTATTTAGAATCACACGACGGATATACATTTGGTGATTTTATCAGGATAGGGCTTGGAGATGTCAAACCAAATGAAATAATTAAAAATGTTGATGAAAATGCAAAGCTTACTCCAGCACAACTAAAGTTAAATAAACTTGGCGCTTTATTTTTATTTACATCACGCGGAATTACAATGATTCATAGCGGACAGGAATTCGCCAGAAGTAAAGTTACTCCCCTAGCTAATCAGAATGATCCTAACCGCGGAATGATCGACCACAACACTTATGATAAAGATAATGAAGTGAATTATATTAATTACAATCACTCTAAACTCAATCAGGACCTGTTTAATTATTATAAAGGATTAATAGAATTCAGAAAAAAATATAAAGCATTCAGAAGAGCTGAATATGATGATGTAAAGTTTATTCCGGTTAAAGAAAATGATTTTGCTCTTTGTTACGAATTAAATTATGAAGATGAGGATTTTATAGTTTTGCTCAATGCACATCCGTTAAAAGAAGTTGCATTTAATTTGCCAAAAGGAAAGTGGGAGGTGTTGGTAAACAAGGACAAAGCTGGTACAGAAGTTCTGAACATTGTAAACCGGAAAATTACAATACCAACTTCTTCAGGTTTAATATTAAAAAAGAAATAATTTGAAAGTAATCTGAGTAGAATTAATTGACAGTAGCCGAAAACAATTAAATTTAATCTTTGTGTAAACCTTTTTGCAAAGACTTTTCAATAGCAAGTTTAAAACTGGTTATATTAACCGGTTTGTGAAAAACATATTCAATACCTAGTTCAGTATAATCATTAACAGTTGATCTATCTATATCACTGCTCAAAACAATAACCGGCGGTTTACCTTTAATATTAGCTTTCTTTAATTCTATAACAAACTCATAACCATTCATTACTGGCATTGCGTGATCAGTAATTACAAGTGCCGGCGGTGATGAAATTATTTTTTGCAAAGCCTCTTTTCCATCAGAAGCTACTTCTACGTTATACTCAGGAGTAATATTCTTTAATATTTTAGAATAAAGTAAGCGGTCTGTTTTATTATCATCAACTATTAGAATATTTGAAGATGCAATTGGAAGAGTGAAGATAAATTCTGTTCCAACACCATATTGACTTTTTACCGAAATATTTCCGTCATGCTTATCTATAATTTCTTTAACTAATGTTAGCCCAAGTCCGCTGCCTTTCTCACCTTCGGTTCCCTCTGAAGTAAACTTTGAATCAACATTAAAAAGTTTCGGAATATCTTCTTCCTTTATGCCAATGCCGGTATCCTTGACTATAAATTTTAAAAACCTTGAGTTTGCAATAGTTTCATAGAAGATTTTAACCGAACCGCCTTTTTTAGTAAACTTAATTGCATTTGAAATCAGATTATTGAACACCTGATTTATTAAACTTTTATCTACAAATAAATATATTGGATCGGTGATTAAAGAAGTAACATCAATTCCTTTCTGAATAGCCATTCCGGATAATGCATTTACCGAATCGCTGATAATTTTTGATATGTCGAGTTTCTGCGGTTCAAACTTGATTCTGCCGGTTTGTAATCTTGTCCAATCCAATAAGGAGTTAACCAAAGCAAGCATAGACCGTGATGATTCCTGAATATATTTTATGTATTGCTTCCTTTCATCATCGGACAATTCATCATCATTTGCAAGAAGATCAGTAAATCCAAGTATTGAGCTGAATGGTGTTCTTAAATCGTGTGAGATAATTGAAATGAATCTGTCTTTTGTTTCGTTAAGCTTGATAAGATTCTGAGTTGATTTCTTAAGTTCTTCTTCAGCACGCTTTCTGAAAGTAACATCACTTACTAAGCCGAACATTTTTAAAATTCTTCCTGTACCAGAACGTACTAAATTAACTTTTGCTCTAACCCATACAATATTACCCTGCCGGTTAATTATTCTGAACTCGAACTCACCCGAAAGCTGTATCCTGCTTTTAAGCAGATTTGCCAATTTAGGTTTGATAGTAGGGAAGTCATCGGGGTGAATAGATTTTAAAATAAGTTTGGAATCCGTTAAAAAATCAGCTTGGGTATAACCAGTCACTTTTTGAATTGATGAAGTGCAGAATATTGGTCTGAGAGATAAACCAATCCTTTCATAGGTAAATAAAAAATCATCAATGTTTTCGGTAATATTTCTATACTTCTCTTCGGATTCACGAATAGCTTTCTGAGTTCTGATTCGTTCTGTTATATCTCTGGCAATTATTACAATGTAAGATAACTCATTACTTTGAAACGAACGTACCGAAAACTCTGTATGTATATTGCTTCCATCTTTTTTCTTTCCAAGAAAGTCAAAGCGGGTAGGTACATCTTTTTTCCGTTCAAACATCCTGAAGTATTCTGCTACTTTAATTATATCATCGTTTGAAGAAAATTCAATCAGTTCTTTATTTAACACCTCAGTATTTTTTTCGTATCCAAATATGTTTGCAAATGCATCATTAGCTAATATTAACCTTCCCTCAATACTTAATGCAATTCCATCAGAAGCATTATTAACAATAGAAGTAAATAAATTAGGTCCGTTTATTTGATTTACATTTTCTGAAATGTCTGTAAAGAAACAAATAAAAGAACGAATATGGTTCTCATTTTCTTTACCAGGATGGAATATGCCGTTAAGTAATACGATTTTTCCGGATCTGTTTATCAGCGGTAATTCTACTTGTCTCGGTTCTTCCCCTAAAAAACCTCTGAAATCAAAAATATTATTTTCAAGATAATTTCGGTCAATTAAATCATAAAAACTTTTGGATATTAACTCTTCATCTGCATATCCCAGATACTGTTGAAATGCCGGATTAGTAAAGATGATCATCCCATCCTGATCAACATTAGTAATCATTAAAGGAGATTTGGTAATTATATCTCTGAAACTTTTTAATGCTTGTTTAAGTCCTTCTTCAAAGGTTACCTTATCGCTGATATCGATACATTTAACTAAAATCTTTTTAGTAAAATCATCATAATACGTAAAGTAAGTTTCGTATGTTTTTTTCTCCCGATTTCTATTAAAGTAAGAGATAACAATTTTGTGCAGCCCTTTTTCGTTAAGCTTTATTCTAATAGAATCAAGAAATGAAGGAGATAATATACTTACAGCATTGTGTGCCTGATTACCTGTTGCTTCATCTTTGGTTAATTCGAATAGTTCAGTTGAGTTGTCATCCCAGAATTCAATTTTATTTTCACCATCTATTACGAACACACCTTCATTTGTCTGTTTAGAAAGTCTATGGTATATCTCAAGTTTTCCAACATCATTGTAAAGGCTGTCTATTTCTCTTTCCTGTGCAGTTATATCTTTGAAGAAAATATAAATAAAGGAAATTTCCTTTTTATAGTTTTCCTGCGGAACGAAACGGCAATCAAAAACTTTTTTGATACCTCTTAATTCATAAGATATTTTTTCATTTACAACAATTCTGTTTTTTCTGGTATACTCAAGATATTCCTTTACAATTTTTGAAGTTTCTGAATCGAATAAACTTCCTATGGATGCAGATTGAAGAATATTAGATGGTATGTTAATGTAATGCAGGATATTTTTAGAAAAGAACTGAATTCGTTTAAGACGATCAACAACAAGAAAAAAATCAGAAACATTATGAATTGCATTATCAATAAAATCATTTCTGATAGCAGTTTCTTTTTTAGTCTTCTCAAGGATTTTCAAATCTTCAAAAATTACTATTCCTCCGATAATTTCATCAGAATCATATATTGGTGCAGCTTTTATAATCAGATGAATTAAACCGTTGGATTTAGTATCAACAAAATCAAATTCCTTTTCAAACGAGGTTCCCCCGAAAATATCATTTAATTCCTTTCCGATTGGAAAATGATTTAACAAATCTTTGTCAAAAATATTTGTGCCAATAATATTTGACGGAACTTCGAATCCATATAAAAGTTCTAAATCAAAAAAAGCCTTATTAACAAAATCAATTTCACCGCTTTTATTAAAAGATAAAATTGCTATTGGTGCGCTATCAATTAAGTTTAATGTTTTGTTTTCCACAGTTTAATGTTTAAAATATTTTTGACAGATATAAATTATTATCAATTAAACATAATTCGCCGCTAAAAGCGTTTCTAATTTACAGTAATTATAATGCCATTATTGAGAAAATTTTGTTTATAAAATCTGCTTTTTTGTAACAACAGCAAAACATTTTCAATGCTTTTTGTGTCTCGTTTTGGATAAATGTATTGATATAAAGGTAACCAAAAAAGAGTTAATAAAAATATTATATAAAATTAAAAACTAATTCGGATAAAATTAGTTAAATTTGCTAATAAGATTAGAAAAAAATGTTAGCAGTTACACTCCAAAAAATAGGCAGCAGAACACTGAATTTCTTTCAGGAATTTGGTCAGATTTCCAACTTGTTTTGGGGTATTATAAAAAGTTTCAGGCAAATTCCTAAAAGCAAAAGTCTGATACTTTTTCAAATGGAACATATTGGCGTAAACTCACTTCCACTTGTTTTGATTATTGCAATCTTTACTGGAGCTGTTGCTGCCTGGCAAGCTGCTTATCAGTTAAAAGGAATTGCTCCTCTTTCATTTCTTGGCGGTGCAACAACAAGAGCAATCATAACTGAATTAGGACCCGTTTTAACAGGCATTGTAATTGCTGGAAGAGTTGGGGCTTCAATAGCAGCTGAATTAGGGACAATGAAAGTTACTGAACAAATTGATGCACTTGAAACTATGGCTATTAGTCCTGTTAGATATTTAGCTATGCCAAGATTTTTAGCTTCTGTTTTAATGATGCCGGTTTTAGTTGTTTTTGCCAATACAATTGCAGTATTGGGAGCTTATATAGTTTCAAATTATTTTCTGGGAGTTTCATTCGCAGTTTTTTTTAATTCAGTAAACAGATTTTTTAATTTTTCAGATCTTATTTCTGGATTGATTAAAACTGTTTTTTTTGGTGGAGTAACTTCTTTGCTTGGATGTCATATTGGTTTTAAAACTACCGGTGGTGCTGAAGGTGTTGGATTAGCTACTATAAGATCTTTTGTTATATCCGCAGCTTTGATTTTAATTCTTGATTATGTGCTGTGGATGCTGATTTTTTAATAATGACTGAGATCAATCTCTAATAACAATAAGTTATTATACTAAACAAATAAAATTCTGATAACCTCCAATTAAATGGAAGGAACTAATAATGGAACAAATAAAATATATTATCAAAGAGCGGGAAGAAAAAATTATATTACCCGAAAAACTTGGCTTCGGTCAGATATTTACCGATCATGTTTTTGAAATGGATTATAATCCTAAGATAGGTTGGCACAATCCTACAATAAAACCAATTGAATCTTTACCTATGCACCCAGCTACTTCTTTTATTCATTATGGACAAACAATATTTGAAGGCATGAAAGCATTCAAAACTATCACTGATGAAGTAGTATTATTTCGCCCGGATGTTCATATTCAGAGGCTTAATAATTCAGCAAGACGTATTTGTATGCCCGAGGTAGATGTAGATTTTGTTGTTGAGGCATTAAAAGAACTGGTCGCAATAGATAGTAATTGGATACCAGCTAAAAGAGGAGAAGCACTTTATATAAGACCATTTATGTTTGGTACCGATCCGGCACTTGGTGTAAGACCATCTTTTGATTATAAGTTCGTTATTGTGCTTTCTCCGGTGGGTGCTTATTATCCTGAAGGATTTAAGCCGGTTAAGATTTTAGTGCAGGATGATTACGTTAGAGCAGTAAGAAAAGGACTGGGAGAATGTAAAACTGCTGCTAACTATGCAGCAAGTTTATTAGCAACACAGGAAGCTGCCAAAAAAGGCTTTACTCAGGTTTTATGGCTTGATGGTGTTGAACAGAAATATTTAGAAGAAGTTGGAACGATGAATATTTTTGTCAACTTTAAAAATGAAGTTGCTACACCAAACTTAAATGGTTCGATATTGCCCGGAGTAACAAGAAGATCGGTCATTCAAATATTAAAAGAATGGAATATGAATATTGTTGAAAGACCAATCTCGATAGATGAGGTAATTTCATCTTATGAAAAAGGTGACCTGTTAGGAGTTTTTGGAACTGGCACAGCAGCAATAATTTCTTCAGTTGGATGGCTTACTTATAAAGACAAAAATATGGTCTTTAATAACGGTCAGCCCGGAGAATTGGATACTAAATTATTTAATGAGCTAACGGGAATACACCGCGGCGAAAAAGAAGACGAACACGGATGGATCTGTAAAGTTGAAAAAAAAGATGTTGCTATCAGCTAATTGATAATTTTAATTTATAAAGAAGAGGCATTAAGAATTTTGGTGTCTCTTTTTTTTTATGTAAATAAAATTCCTTCTAATAAGCTTTTCTGATCTTCACAAATACAACATTATTATCCTGATATAAAAACGGTAAATAATTTTACTTCCAGTCTATAAATTTATTTTAAATATCCCTTGACAAGTGAACATTTGCACACTATATTTGAAGTAAACAAATGAGCACTATTTATGAAAAAGAAATTAACAGAGCGTCAAGAGAAAATTTTTATCTTCATTCAAGAATATCAGCAAGAAAATGGTTATCCGCCAACTTTGCGAGAGATAGGAAAGAAGTTTGATATTTTATCAACCTTTGGTGTAAAAAGACATCTTGAAGCATTAACAAAAAAGGGATACCTAAATATTTTAAGCAATGCAAGTCGTGGTATAAGCATTAATAAGAATGAAAGTGAATCGTTAGACCTCATCAATTATCAGGAAGTGAATAACATATCTAAAATTCCAATAATTGGTAGGGTTGCTGCCGGTTCTCCCATAACAGCTGAAGAAAATGTCGAAGGCTCGATTGTTATTGATCCGGCTTTTATAAAAAAGGACGAAGATTCATTTGCCTTAAAAGTAAAGGGTGATAGTATGATTGAAGCTGGAATATTTGAAGGAGACCTTGTTATTATATCTCCAAAAGCAATTGTAAAAAACGGGGATATGATAGTTGCCCGCCTTGAAGATGAAGTAACGGTAAAAATTTATGAGAATAAAAATAGCATTGTAAAATTGATACCTCAGAATAAAAACTATCAAACAATTATTGTTAAAAATAAAAACGAATTCTCTATTGTTGGTAAAGTTACCGGGGTAGTCAGATGGATAAATTAGAAGGAGATTTTTATGAAAACTGAAATTTTTAAAACTGCAATTAAAAATAGAAACAGATTGCAATTTTTATATGGAATAAATGAGTTCTTAATTGAACCATATTATATAATGACTGAAAAAAATGGAAGCAAAGTAATTTATGGAAAAGTTTCTGGCTCAAGTGAAATTAAAAAATTTGCATATAACAGAATTGCAAATATAAGAGTGCTTGATAAGCGAAGATTTTCACCAATTATACCAATTATTCCAATGGCTTCGTAAGGAGGAAAAAATGAATAATGATAGAAGAAAAGATGTTGATATGCTGATTGAAGAGTTCTGGAAAAAAGGTTACTTAACGTTGTTTCGTAAATTTGGAACTTATTTGCCTGAACCAACGGCGATTGGCGGATTTGAAGTTGATGCAATTGCTAAACAAAGAAATACTCTGGCTATCGGGATTACATTAAGTGAGCAGGATTTTAATGATCTTGTAATGATTAAAAATAAACTTGCTTACCTTGCAAACCGTCACTTAAAAGGATCAAATAAAAAAGTACAGCTTTTTGTTGGAGTAACTTTATTAAATTTTAAAAAAGCTAAATCTCTGCTTGCTGAATTGGATGCTGAGACAAAAAAGAACATAAAGCTGTTTCAGATAAGCTATAGAGAAAATATTTCGACACATAAGGATAAAAAATCTGAAAAAGTTTTGTTTTCATGATTTTAATTTATTTCGATCCTTTATTAAATCAATAAAAACAATCGTAACTCTATAGGATCCGGTTTACTTATAAGGTCATTTCAAATAGCATATTTTTTTAACCGTTCAAACAGCTATTTTTTGCCTGCCGAATAGAATCTGTAAGTGTAAGTTACCTTGACATTCAGGCAATGTAAAACTAATTTTACACGCTAAATCAATAATAGGAATTGAATTTGCTGAAGAAGAACTCCATTAGGGATAAAAATATTCAGGAAGAGTTAAAAAAATCAGGTAATATTCCGGTTCACATTGCAATCATTATGGATGGTAATGGGAGATGGGCAAAAAAAAGAGGATTACCCAGAGTTGCCGGACATAAAAAAGGAGTTGATACTGTTAAAGAAATCGTTGAGGCTTGTGCTGAAATAGGGGTCAAGTTTCTGACACTTTACACATTTTCTACTGAAAACTGGAAAAGACCAAAAGATGAGGTATCAACATTAATGCGGCTTTTACTTAAAAGCCTTAAAGACAGAGTAAATGAACTTAATGAGAATGATATCCGTCTTAAAACCATCGGTGATTTGGACGCATTACCAACTGAAGTTCAAAAGCAGTTAAAAATTGATATTGAAAGAACAAAAAACAACAAAAAGATGGTGCTGAATCTTGCTTTAAGTTACAGCGGAAGATGGGAATTGCTTGAAGCAATAAAACAAATTTCCAGACTTTCTACAAATGGAAAAGTGGCTGAACAGGATATTGATGAAAAGTTTGTTTCTTCTTTTCTTACAACCAAAGACATTCCAGACCCTGATTTAGTAATTAGAACCAGCGGTGAATTCAGAGTAAGTAATTTTTTACTGTGGCAAATAGCTTATTCTGAATTTGTAATTACAGAAACATTTTGGCCTGATTTCTCTGAATATGATTTATATGATGCTATTAAAATATTTCAGAAGAGAGAAAGAAGGTTTGGCAAAGTTAGCGAACAAATAAAAAAGAAGTAAAGGAAAAAAGGTCCGAAGAATGTTCATTCCCTCTCCAATCAGATCTCTAAAATATTTATTAATAATTTCACTTATATTTTTTAATGTAAGTTTAACTGCTCAACAAAGGGAAGTTTATAAAGTTCTTGGAATTTCTGTTGAGGGCAACAAATCTTCAGATGTAAGTACAATTATTGTTGCTTCAGGATTAAAAATTGGTGATGAAATACAGGTACCGGGAGACAAAACTATAACTGCCATTAAAAATCTATGGGCGCTTAATATTTTTTCTGATGTGCAAATAGTTATTGATAAAAAAGTTAATGAAGGTGTTTTTCTTATAATAAAGGTTAAAGAATACTCGAGGCTTGAAAGGGTTGTTATTGAAGGGAATGATGAAATAGACGAAAGTGATATAGAAAAGAAAATTACTTTTTTAAGAGGGGCAATTCTTAAACCGCAGGAAGTCGCTAAACTCGTTCAGAGAATTAACAGCTTATATGAGGAAAAAGGATATTTCAATACCATCATAACTCCGATATACTATAATTATTTTACCGCAGATACTATCGGGGAAGATGTTTTTGTAAGATGGAGAAATGTTTCAGACCTTGCAGATGAATATGAACTTAAATACAGTGGAAATGAAGTTAAATCATCCAACCTTATAAATAAGATTAAAGAAAGAGTGTTGTTGAAACTTCTTATCAAAGAGGGAGAAGAAGTAACAATCCGTGAAATTTCTTTTAACAATAACCAGGCTTTTGATGACGGTGATTTGCGTGACGAGATGGATGAAACTTCTGTAAAAAAATGGTGGAAGTTTTGGGGCGGAGGAAAATTTGATCCCAAAAATTACGCTAAGGATAAAGAGCTTATAATTAATTTTTATAAGAAAAACGGCTACAGAGATGCTGAGATTTTATCTGACTCTTTAATCTATTCTAATGACAAAAAAGACCTGCATATTGTTATGGATGTTTACGAGGGTCCACAATACAAAATTAGAAATATTATTTGGGAAGGAAATACTGTATATCCTGCAAATGTGCTCTCAGAAAGACTGGACTTTGCCCCTGGTGATGTTTATAACCTTGAAAAATTTGAACAAAATCTAAGAGGAAACGAAAAACAATCTGATGTATCTGCTCTTTATTTGGATAACGGCTATCTTACTTTTAATCTTCAGACAAAAGAAACAAAAGTTGATTATGATTCAATTGATGTTACAATTAGAGTTGAGGAAAGAAATCAATTTAGAATCGGACGAGTTGATATCTACGGAAATGATAAAACCAAGGATAAAGTAATTCGCCGTGAGTTATATGCGATACCGGGGGATTATTTTAATCGTGGTCTGTTATTTAGAAGCGTTCAAAATCTGGCAAATCTGCAGTACTTTAATGTAGAGCAGTTGTATGGACCAGAGGGGATTACAACAAAATTATCAAGTGACAGTACTGTAGATATTGGTTTTAGAGTCGAGGAAAAATCGAGCGATTATTTAAATGCATCTGTTGGCTATAGCGGCAGTTTTGGTTTTAGCGGTGCTATTGGTGTTACTTTAACTAATTTTTCAATAGCAGAGCCTTTCAAATTAGGCGGGGGTCAGGTTCTTAGTTTTAACTGGCAGTTCGGTGTTGGAAGTTTATACCGGACATTTACAATAGGATTTACCGAGCCTTGGATGTTTGATACTCCTACTTCAGTTGGTGTGGAGGTTTTTGATACCCGGCAGCAATATGTTTATGATTTAAGACAGTCAGGCGGTACGTTAAGAGTTGGAAGAAGATTAAAATGGCCTGATGACTTTTTCTATGTTCAGGGAAGGTTCAGATATCAATACAATAATGTAATTGAAGGACAAAGATATTATCGTGAAGGTAAAAGCAATCAGTTTTCTGTTGGCGCGCTTATAACAAGAAGAAATATTGATAATCCAATTTTTCCATCAATTGGTTCATCATTAAAATTAGATGTTGAACTCTCCGGGAGTGTTTTGCTCCCCGGTGATGTTGATTATCTTAAAATTGGGTTTACTGCAGAGTGGTATCGTAGATTGTTTAATTCAAACCGGATTACTTTATATACCATTGCTGATTTAGGTTATATCGATGAAATAGTTGCAGGGACAAATATTCAACCTTTTGAATATTTTTATATGGGCGGTAATGGACTTATAATTGCAACGACTTCACTAAGAGGTTATGATGATAGAACAGTAGGACCTGTTAATCCAGCTACCGGACAGGTTATTGGCGGAAAGGTGATGGCTAAATTTGGGGCTGAAATCAGATTGTCAGTTGTTCAGGAACCCATACCATTATGGTTATTAACATTTGTGGAAGCAGGAAATGTTTTTGAAAGTTTTCAAAAAACAGATATTTTTGATCTCAGAAGATCTGTTGGTGTTGGCGCAAGATTGTTAATAAACCCAATTGGTCTTATCGGATTTGATTTAGGTTACGGCTTCGATCGTAAAATTACCGATGGAAAAGATCCTGAATGGCTTTTCCATTTTCAATTTGGAAAAGGTTTTTAGTTAAAAAAATAATTCATTAAAAAGACGAGGAAAAGTAGTGAAAAATTACATTTTAGTATTTACTCTTATTGTTTTAAGTTCAATTTCATTTTCGCAAACTCAATTAAAACTTGGTTATATAGATTCTGAAGTAATACTTACACAATTTTCTGAAGCAATAAAAGCTCAGGGTGATTTGGATGCATTAACTAATAAATATTCTGCTCAGCTTGATTCAATGACATTGGCATATCAGCAAGCAATTGCTGATTATCAGAAGCAGGCTGAAACAATGACTGATGCAAAAAAGACAGAGTTCCAGCAAAAAATTGTTATGATGGAACAGAATCTTGTTGAGTTCAGACGTGCTAAATTTACACAGGGTACTGGCGAGATATATAAAAAGCAGGAAGAACTGTTTTCTCCGATAAAAGCTAAAATCTATGCTGCTATTGAAAAAGTTGCTAAAGAAGAAAGTATGCAGTTTGTTTTTGATAAGAGCGGTGATATTATTTTACTTTATGCTGACTCAGCTTTTGATATAACCTTTAAAGTTTTGGACAGACTTAGAAGAGGAAATTGATTTTATTAAGTGATAATAGTTCTCTCCATAAATTTTTGGAGAGAACTTTATTGTTTTATTTCACATCTTTAGATAAGTTAAATTAACACAGGTCCGCAAATGAAAAAGATATTAATAACTTCCATTTTTATTCTTGTTTCCTCAATCTCTTTTGCTCAACTCAAAATTGGATATATAGATTCTGATACAATAATGGATCAACTGCCGGATGTTCAGGATGCAAGACAAAAACTTGATGCCTTGATTCAGGAATGGCAAGCTGAATTAAATAAGATGGAGAACGATTGGAAAACCAAATATGATGATTATGAAAAACGTAAGTTGATAATGAGTGATCAGACAAGAGCTGAAACAGAAGCTGCGTTAGTTCAATTAGAAACTCAGATGGCACAATACCGCGAAAAGAAATTTGGAACTAACGGCGAACTTTTTCAAAAACAGGATGAACTTATGAAACCGGTACAAAATAAAATCTTTGCTGCACTTAAAGAGTTAGCTGAGCAGGAGGACTTTGATTTTGTTTTTGACCGCAGCGGCGATATAATGATCCTTTTTGCGAAAGAAAAATATGATTTGACTTCTAAAGTTTTGGATAAGCTTAAACTGAAATAAATCGGATGAAAATTAGTATCAGTGAAATTGCTTCTTTAACCAGCGGAAAAGTATCCGGTGATAGTTCTGTTTTAATAAATAATGTAGCAAAGATTCAGGAAGCAGCACAAGGCGATCTTACTTTTCTTTATCTGCCGACTTATGAGAAATTTTTCGCTGATACAAAAGCAAGTGCAATAATTGTAAAAACCGGATTTAATAAAACCCGTGATGATATTACATATATTGAATGTGATTACCCCGATAAAGCTTTTTTTGATATCGTCAGAAAGTTTTTTACTCCCGTAATAAATATTTCTGGTATTGATTCTACCGCATCTATACATCCTTCAGCTAAACTTGGTAAAAATGTATCCATTGGTAAATATGTTGTAGTCTCTGCAAATTGTACAATTGGCGATGATACAATAATTCTTCATAACTCAACTATAATGGATAATACTATTATAGGAAATAATAACATTATCTATTCCAATGTTAGTATAAGAGAAAATATTATCGTTGGAAACAATGTAATAATCCATAATAATTCGGTAATCGGAAGCGATGGTTTTGGTTATAGTACAAACGAGAAAGGTGAATATATAAAGATTCCGCAAATAGGTAATGTAATTATTGAAGATGATGTTGAAATAGGTTCTAATGTTTCTGTTGATAGAGCAGCTTTTGGTTCAACTGTTATTAAGCGGGGATGTAAGATTGATAATCTTGTACAAATAGCACATAATGTTGTAATTGGTGAGCACTCAGCCATCTCAGCTCAAAGCGGAATATCCGGCAGTACAAAAGTTGGTAATCATTGTATTCTTGCTGGACAGGCTGGACTAGTAGGGCATATTGAGCTTGCAGATAATGTTGTTATTACCGCACAATCAGGGGTTTCCAAATCGATTACTAAACCGGGCTATTATCTTGGTTCGCCGGTAAGAGATTTAAAGACTGCTCAAAAATTAAACGCACATGTTCATAACCTTCCAAACTATGCACAAAAGATAACCGAACTGCAAATAGAGATTAATAAACTTAAAGAAAAACTTGGCTGATTTTTATTTGCTCTGCTATCTTACTTCAGATTGTATTTCGTCAGCTATCTTACTATTTTTTCAGCAATTTTATAAAATAATGGAAGAATAATGGTAGAACTACAGAGAACTATCTCGAAACCTGTTTCTTTAAGTGGAATTGGTTTACACACCGGTACAGAATGTACAATGACTTTTAAACCCGCACCAATAAATTCAGGGATTAAATTTATTCGTGTTGATCTTGGTGGAAATCCGGAAATACCTGCAATTGCAGATAATGTTGTTGATATTTCCAGAGGTACAACAATAGGTATAGGTGAGGCAAAAGTTCATACTGTAGAACATGTTTTGGCGGCAATTGCAGGGCTTCAGATCGATAATATTAATGTTGAGCTTGATGGTATGGAGCCACCTATTGGTGACGGCAGCGCAATATCCTATGTTAATGCTTTATTGGAAGCCGGAATTGAACAGCAGGATGCTCCGAAAGATTATCTTATTATCGATGAAACTGTAATGTATTCAGATGCTGCAAGACAAGTTGATATTGTTGCTCTTCCACTCGATAAATATAGATTAACAGTAATGGTTGATTATCAAAATCCTGCACTTGGCAGTCAGCATACAGGGCTGTTTGATCTTGACAAAGAGTTTGTTACAGAGTTTGCATCTGCAAGAACTTTTTGTTTTTTAAGTGAAGTGGAAGATTTGGCAGATCAGGGTCTGATTAAAGGCGGCGATCTTGATAATGCGGTAGTAATTGTTGATCGCCAGTTAAATCAAGAGCAGCTTGATAACCTTGGAGCGCGGATTGGTATTAAAGATAAATTTACCCTGGGTGAAAAAGGGATTCTAAACAATAAAGAACTTCGTTATAAAAATGAACCTGTAAGACATAAACTTTTGGATTTGATTGGTGACCTTGCATTAATTGGTGTTCCGATTAAAGCTCAGATCCTTGCAGCTCGTCCCGGACATAAAGCAAATGTTGAATTTGCAAAACAAATTAGAAAACTTTATCAGCAGAAAAAATTAGTAAAGAAATTTCAGTTTGTTAAAAAAGAGGGAATTGTATTTGATGTTAATGCCATCAGCAGAATACTTCCGCACAGATATCCGTTTCTGTTAGTTGATAAAATAGTACATCTTGAAGTTGAGAAAAAAGTTATTGGTGTAAAGTGTGTTACAGTAAATGAGCCTTTTTTTCAGGGACATTTCCCGGGACAGCCAGTGATGCCGGGTGTATTGATTATTGAAGCAATGGCTCAGACAGGCGGAATCCTTTTACTGAATTCACTTCCTGATTTTGAAGAAAAGCTGGTTTACTTTATGCAGATAAACAATGCAAAATTCCGTAAACCGGTTGTTCCCGGCGACCAACTATTTTTGGAAGTTGAAATGCTGCAGAAAAAATCAAAGATATTTACTATGGCTGGTAAAGTTTATGTTGATGATATACTTGTAGCTGAAGCAGATTTTATGGCTGGTATTGTTGATAGACCAAAGAAAGCAGAAGAATGAAATGAATAATATTCACCCTACCGCTATTGTAAACAGTAAAGCTAAACTAGGTGATAATATTACTATTGCACCTTATGCAATTATTGAGGAAGATGTTGAAATCGGGAATGATTGTCAGATCGGACCATCGGTTGTTATTTATAGTGGTGCAAGAATTGGAAACAGAGTTAAGATAAAACAATCAGCTTCTGTTGCGCATGTTCCGCAGGATTTGAAGTTTGAAAATGAACCTTCATATTTTTATATAGGTGATGATACAGTAATTCACGAATTTGCTACTTTGCACAGAGGTACAAAAGAAACCGGTTTTTCAAGAGTAGGGAATAGATGTTTGATTATGGCTTATTCGCATGTAGCTCATGATTGTATTGTTGGTGATAATGTTATCCTTGCAAATGGAGTTCAGCTTGCCGGACATGTTCAGGTGGATGATTGGGCAATCCTTGGTGGAATGTGCGGTATTCATCAGTTTTGCAATGTTGGTAAGCACGTTATGATGAGTGTTAACTCGGTTGCGGTTAAAGATGTTCCGCCTTTTGTTCTTTGCGGAAGAACACCTATGAAGTTTGAAGGATTGAATGTAGTTGGCTTAAGAAGAAGAGGTTTTAGTAACAAAGATATTGAAACATTAAAGAAGGCTTACGATTATATTTATAACTCTGGATTAAATGTATCTGAAGGAATAGCAAAAGTTGAATCAGAATTATCGGATAATAATTATGTTAAAGACATAGTATCTTTTGTTAAATCGAGCAAAAGAGGAATTATTGGAAAATGAACTGGAAGTTTCTTAACTCCGGATTGAACAGCGGCAGATTCAATATGGACTTTGATCTATTTTTATCTGAAAACATTGAACCAGATAATATATATCTGAGGTTATACCGATGGCATCCCTGCTGTATCTCTTTTGGAAATAATCTGTCGGAGGATGAGATTGATCTTAAAAAAGCAAAGTATAATATGATCGATATTATCAAAAGACCAACCGGCGGAAGTGCTTTTATGCATGCAATGGAATTAACTTATTCGGTTATTTATTCAATAAATGATAATATTTCCAGGGAAAATTTTAATATTGAAATCAATACAGCCCTAAGAAAAGGGTTAATTATGTTTGATCCGAAATTAAATGAGATTGAACTTAAGAATAACCCGTCAGACTCTAATAAATTCAATATTGATGAGATCAGCGATGTATCATCTATAAAAACTGAGATATATCTAAATGAAAAAAAACTTGTAAGAAGCAGTCAAAGAAAATTTGACAATGTTGTCTTGCATCAAGGATCAATACTCTGCGGTAGTTATTATCAAAATATTGTAGAATATCTTAAAGTTAACGACGATAAGAAAAATGAAATATTAAATGAAATCAACACAACAACTGATCTGCAAAGTGAACTAAAAAATGAAATTGATTATAATAGATTGAGTATATTTGTTAAAAAAGGTTTTGAAAAGCATTTCTATTGTAAATTTGAAGAAACAGAACAAACAGAACTCGAAATTAGTTTTATTGCCTGAGCGGTTTTGTTATTTATTACTTCCCACGTATTTAAACAAATGAATCTTTTAATAAAAATAATAATTTTAATCGGCATACTTTTAACCTCTGAAAGCCTTGCCCAGATCGAAGTTCAATCATTTCTTGAAGGTGCGAGAATCACTGATATTAAGCAAGAAGGTGGCTATCTGTGGGTTGCAACTTATGGACAGGGTATTTATCAGTATTCATTAAAAGATGGTAAGTGGACTAACTATTCAAGTAAAACCGGTAACCTTGAAAATGATCTTTTTCATTGTGTAGCTGCTAGTAAGGATTTTGTGTGGGCTGGTGCAAGTGAGGGGCTATTTATTTATTCCAAAAAAACAAAAAAATGGACGAAGAGAAAATTTGCACAAGGTGGTGAATTTGGTAACTGGATTAGAAGTCTGAAATTTGATGAAAAGAAAAACAGATTATGGATTGGAAGATTCAGGAATGTTACTGTCTTTGATGTAAAAGCAAACAAGTTTACTGACTATAATCGTGTTCAGGATGGTGATGAAAAAACAAATAACTTTAATACTATTTCATTTGAAGGCGATAGTGTTGTTTGGTTTGGTGCAGAATCTGGCGTTCACAAATTCTTAAACAAACAAAAGTTAGATAATAAATCTGCCTGGTCTTATTTTAAAAATAATGGGCGCAACTTTAATGCAGAAGGAACATCAGTTTCAGTTACTGATTTTGTTTTTATGCCCAAAGAAATATGGTTTGGCACAGATGAATTTGTTACTAAAGAACAACCTGATTATAACCCCGGAGGTATTTATATCTGGGACAGAAAATTAAAATGGGATAGGATTTCGAAAGCAAACGGTATTGCTGGTAACGGCATTTATGCTTTAGCCAGAACTGGAAATTATATTTGGGCTGCTGTTTATGAATTTAAAAAAAATGATAAGGAAGAATACGGCAAAGGATTGTTTCTAATTAACCGAATTACGAGAAAAGTTTCACCAATTGATCTTGCTGAACTTAAACTCACAACTTCAAATATCTCCGCACTCTTTTTTGATGGAGTCTATCTATGGATAGGAAGTGCAGATGGACTAATTAAACTCAAAGTTGCAAATTCATTTACCAAACTTCAAAAGTAAAGTTTTATTATTTCAATAAAATTTGAATTTGATTTATGCAATTATTTACATTTCTTTGACATCATTTTGACAACAATGGAATAAATATCTGCTATGTTGTCATTGGAAATCTCTTTAAGGTGTTATTATGAAAACCGTAAATAAATTAGTTATAAATTTATCAGTAATAACAGTTGCTTTTTCCCTTTTGGGATGTGCAATAAAGGTAGAGGAAACAATCTATTTGGGTGATGTAAAGGTTGATGCGCCAATAATTACACCACCTACACATTTAAATATAAATAAAGAAGCTGGTGATATAACCATCTCCCCGCGCTTTTCAATATTAACAGAGACTGATGAAATCATTTCATCAACCGGTGGGCGATATCCACATACTTTAACATTTAATGATAGTATTTATTATAAAGCAAAGAGCAAAAACTTCCAGTGGAAACCTTACAGATATACTGCTGGTTTAGATTTGGATTTTATGTTGTTTAATGGAATATCATTATTTGGCGGTATGAATTTATCTGGTGGAGGTGATAAAAATCTGCTTGGCGGTAATATTGGAATTGGACTTCATACAAACAATGGAAATCCAAATGTAAGACTTGATATTGGAGTAACAATTCAGGAATACAGTTTTGATGCTTTAACTATTGTTCGTACCAGAACCAGTTCTTACTGGGGAACAACGGAATTTGTGTCATTTTTTGCTGATATGGGAAAAATTACAAACATAAATCCGTTTGCTACACTAACCATAAATTCATCCTATGATTCATGTTTCATAAACTGGTATGTTGCCGGAGGTTATTTTATACAAAATCTTTTGGGATATGAACCGGGCAGCTACAGCTATCAGTATTTTCCCTTTGTTCCTGTTTTCGGAAGTTATACACAGGTTGATAAACGATCAGACTTATCGGCTGGATTTTTGTATCTCAATGCAGGTATGGCATTTGATCTTGGGCAGCATTTCAGATTGGTTGTTTCAGCTAAAATGGTAAATGAATTAGCAATAACAAGTAATAAAGTATTTTTAATTATGCCATCAGCACAAATTGATTTTCTTCTTTAATTGAAATTTGTTTTAATACAAGCATTCCGTATCTAAACTATCAGGTGTGATAAATTGAAGTGCAGGTTTTACTGACTTTATTCATGCTTTTTACCAACTTTTTTTATAGCTATTTTTAAACCAGATTTATTAACTATTCTGGTTTATCAATGAATAAGATTTCTTCAAAGAGATTGCTTCAGCTAAAAAACAGATTCAAAGGTAAGCGAATTGCCATAGTTGGTGATATGATGCTTGATATTTATTTCTGGGGTGATGTTAAAAGGATTTCGCCCGAAGCACCTGTCCCTGTGCTTGAAGTGGAGAGTGAATTTTACAGATTCGGCGGGGCAGCAAATTGCGCATTAAATATTAATACCTTAGGCGGTATAGCTGAACCGATAGGTGTTATTGGTTATGATAATTACGGTACAATTTTTAATTCATTATTAAACGATCAAAAAATTAATCGTAATGGAATAATTGAAGATGACTCGAGACCGACAACAACCAAAACAAGAGTAATAGCAGACAGCCAGCATATAGTTCGTATTGATAAAGAAAATAAAGAAGTTCTGAATAAGACCATTCAAAATAAAATTTTTGATTATATGAAAAACCTAATCAAGAGTCTGGATGGAATTATTTTGCAGGATTATAATAAGGGAGTACTATCAGCATCAATGATTACACAGCTTATTAAGCTTGCCAATAAAAATAATGTAATCATTACGGTTGATCCAAAGTTTAATAATTTTTTTGAATATAAAAATGTTACAGTAATTAAACCGAACAGAAAAGAAGCTGAAGATATTCTTGGAATGAAAATTAAGACTGATATTGATATTTCTGTTGCAGGAAATACTTTATTAAAAAAACTAAACGCAAAAAATGTTTTATTAACTCTTGGCGAGGGCGGTATAGCTGTTTTTGAAAGAGATAAACCGGAGATGAGAATGCCTACAAAAGCAAGAAAAGTTGCTGATGTATCAGGCGCCGGTGATACGGTTATTTCAACATTAACTATTGCACTTGCAGCAGGAGCAGATATTTATGAAGCATCTTTCCTTGCAAATTATGCCGGAGGATTGGTTTGTGAAGAAGTTGGAATTGTACCTATTGAAATTGATAAACTGTTTAATACTATTATAAGAGAAAATAAATGAACAGTATTAAATCAATTAAAGAAATAAAAGAGATTCGTAATAGATTAAAACAGGAAAACAAAAAAGTTGTATTTACAAACGGCTGTTTTGATCTAATTCATTCCGGACATGTTGATTATCTTGTTAAAGCAAAAGAATTGGGTGATATTCTTATAGTTGCATTGAATTCTGATCAATCAGTAAAGCGGATTAAAGGAGATAAAAGACCAATCTTAAAGCAGGAAGAAAGAGCTTTTATTGTTTCCAATCTTAAACCTGTGGATTATGTAACTTTTTTTGAAGAAGATACTCCCGCAGAAATTATTAATGAATTATTACCTGATATATTGGTTAAAGGCGCTGATTGGTCAATCGATAAAATTGTTGGAAGAGATATTGTAGAAGCTAATGGCGGTAAAGTCCAAACAATCACGTTTGTAAATGATCAATCCACCTCAAAAATTATTCAACTTATAAAAGACCGCTTTTAAGATCTGTGAAAAAAGAAAAGTTACAGCAAGAGGGGAATAAGATAATCGGTAAAGGCAGAAAAGCTTTACGATACGGTGTTAATATTTTCATTTTTACATTCCTGTTTATTTTTATGCTCTTGATGATCTTCTTCGGAGTTTCTCAAACTTCTTTCTTTAAAAGCTGGCTTCGTGATTTTGTAGTTGAAACTGTTAATGATGAAATCAATGGAAAACTTTCAATTGGAGAAATTGAAGGGACAATATTTACTTCACTGATAATTAAAAATACCACATTATCTACTTTGCAGAATGATACTGTAGTTTCCGCTGACAAAATAGAGCTTAGAACAAGTCCGTTAAAAATATTGTTCAAAAATATTTATGTAAGAAAATTTGAACTTAAAAGTGCACAAATAAAATTAGTTGAAGAAGAGGATGGTCAATTAAATCTACTTAAAATATTTCCATCATCAGATGAACCTGAAGACACAACCAGTTCAGAGTTTCCTTTTACAATTGAAGCAGCAGATTTTGCACTTACCGATGTTGATTTTTCTTTGCAGAAATTTGATAAAATTGGAAGTACTGCTTCTTACCCGGATTTCAATACAAGTGATTTGAGAATTAAAGATCTGAACTTAAAGCTTAATGCATTTGCTGATCTTAACAAATACAATTACAGATTAACAATAGATGATTTTTCTTTCTCACCGAACTTTGATGTTTTTCAACTAAAGAGTTTTTCAGGAACGTTTTTAATTACACCAAATCTTGCAGGTATAAACAAACTTCGTTTGAAGACAGATGAGTCTGATGTTGAAATTAACGCTGCTGTTTTGGGTGTAGATTTTCTGAATAACTTTTCTACCGAATCATTAGCTGAAGCACCAATCAGAATAAGTATGGATGCTGCAAGTTTAAATTTTGCTGATATATCTACGTTTGTTCCCGCAATGAATATGCTTAATGGTTCAATTGCAGCACAAATTGAAACTTCTGGTACTTTAAGTGATTTGCAGATTAAGAATCTGGATGTTCTTTATAACAATACAAGGTTGACTGGAAAAGCAAATCTTAAAAATCTGCTTGATGTTGATAATATGTTTTTTGATGTAAGTCTTAATGATTCTTATCTCGATCCTTCTGATCCAAATAAACTGCTGGCAGGTTTTGATTTGCCCGAATTTAATATGCTTGGTATGGTTAAGTTTGATACTTTAAGTTACAAAGGTGGTCCGCTAAATTTTAATTCAAAGTTCGCATTAAAAACTAATCTGGGTGGTCTTTCAGGAGAAGCGAAGTTAGATTTAAGACCTGCAGATATGTTATATGATATTAAACTCAAAACCTCAAAACTTGATTTATCATCTTTTATTTCTATTCCAACAAACTTTAATTCTAGTTTGGCAATCAGCGGAACCGGTTTCAATCCGGATAAGATGAAAATGGAATTAGCTCTTGATGCCGGTTCATCAGTCTTTGGAAGCAGTTTTTTACGCGATCTAAAAATTAATTCCAAAGCTGAAAATGGTTTAATAACTTCTTCAATATATTTCAGCGGAGATACAAGCTCCGCATTGATTAATGCAGATATAGATTTTACCAATTCTAATGATCCTTCTTATGAGATTAAAGGAAGATTAAATGAAATTAATCTTGCCAGACTGCTCTCTGACTCATCACTTGAATCTGATATTAATCTTTCTTTTGATGTAAGCGGACAAGGATTTGACCCTGATAGTATTGATCTGTTTTTGGTTACTGATATTAAGAATACAAAATTTTCTGATTTTGATATTGATAGTACCCGTGTAATTCTTGATGTAAGAAGAAATGATAATGGAAATAAAATTGTAAATCTTATATCTGATATAGCTGATTTTACTATTAACGGTAATTTTGAATTAACAACTTTGGGAAGTGTGTTTTCGCGTGAAGCAGAGATATTAAACAAAAATATTACAGATAGATATTTAAGTGTTTTCGACAGCAACTCAGTTAATTTTGATAAAAATGTTTCAGTGGAAAATAATATTAATGAAAAAATACAGGACTTTGCCTTTACATATCTTTTGGATTTTAAGGAATCGGTAAAAATAGCTTTTGGAAAAAGTACTATTGAATTGGATGGTTTGGTAAGCGGAAAGATAAGCAGCAAAGATGAACAGCTTTTATTGGATATGGATTCTGATTTTGGATATTTAAAATTCCTGACCAGCAAAGATGTTTACTTTCTGATCAACACATCATTGGATTTTAATTTAAGTAATAGTTTTAACCTTAACGATAATGATGTTCTGGAGGCTGGTTTGAAGTTAACTTCAGACCGTATTTATGCCGGCAGTAACTTATATAACCTTGATGCTGAGCTGAATGTTGATAATAATAAGCTTAATTCCAGAATTAAAGTGGATATTGAAAAAAACTTAAAGACAGATCTGACTGCTAATATCAGAGCAGGTGATCAAAAATTATTTCTGGAAATACCTGCATTACAAATTATTTATAACGCATTGGAAATTAAGAACAGCGGTAATATAGAGATTGCTTACCACGATAAAACAATTTCATTTGATAGATTTCTTTTAGATGTAGCCGGTGCTGAACTTGAAATCTCAGGTCAATCTGGATTTGAAGGGAATCATGAAGCTAACATCTCATTAAAATCACTCGAAGGTGAAAAAGTAATAGAAGGTTTGTTAGCCGGAAAACCAGAAAGGAAAATTCAGTCAGATATAAATTTATCAGGTTCACTTACAGGTAATTTTTCTGATCCGGTTTTTAATATTAATGCTTCGATAGAAGGTATTACTTATGGCAATAGTAATTTCGGTTCACTCTTTTCGGTGTTTGATTATGAAAACAATTCATTAAATACAGATATAAGACTTCTTGATTCAACACTTAATTTTAATGATCCGGCACTTACTGTAAACGGATATATTCCACTGACACTTTCTTCCTCATCAGATAGTGTTGAGAGATCTGAAAGATCTATTAATCTGTCAATTGAATCGGATGAATTTGATCTAAGCTCATTAAAAGATATTATTCCATTTGTTCAGTTTAACAAAGGCAAGCTTGAAACCGAGATTGATTTATCCGGAACTTTATCACAACCAATTGCAATGGGATATTTTAGTATTAATGATGCATCATTTAAAGTAACCAATAACAATCTTGATTATAATCTGCAAACAAAAGTGTGGATTGATGATGAGGATGTTACTATTGAAAAGATTGAACTGAAAAATGCAGCCGGAACTAAAAACGGCGGAACTTTAACAGGAAACGGATTTGTTAAATTAAATGAGTTTAAACTTGATTCAACTTTCCTGACATTTTCAGGTGAGCTGAAAGTATTAGATCAGATTTCGAAAACTGCAAGCCCTATTGTTTACGGCGATGTTGCTATCAGAATCCGCGATGCGGTTACATATTCTGCAAATAAAAATTTTTCTTATCTGAATTTACCGATTGATGTTACAACTGCTGATTTAATTGTTCCGCTAAGCAGTTCAGCTTACTCAAGTTCGTCCGGATTTATTTATAAATATGAACAGCAGGATCTCATTCGTGATCAGCTTGAATCTGAACTTGATAGTATTATTTCTGCCCGGATTAAAAAAGATAGTATTAACAGTATTACTGCGGCTTCAACTAAGTTTAATTACACTGTTGATATTAAACTGGTTACAGAAGCGGAGATAGTGGTTATTTTGTCCAAAGAACTTGATCAAAAGTTTTTAGTAATGCTTGGTGGCGATTTCTTTCTGCAGTCTTTTGAAGGCAAGCAAAAGTCCGGCGGCGAACTTACTCTTTTACCCGGATCAACTTTAAGTTTTATTAAATCATTTGACGCAACTGGAAATATTAAATTTGATAAAATTGATGATCCAATTGTCAATATAACTTCAACTTATAAAGATTATTACTCCCCACCAGGGAATGGCACCGGACAATCTGAACAAGAAGTTGCAGTAAAAATAAAATTAAAAGGACCATTAAGCGAACTGAACAAGAATTTTATTTCTGATGAAGATAATGTTGGGGTTTATATGGGCAGGCAAAATATTGATGAGGATAAAAAAGATCCGAGTAAAAATGTTACAGATGCAATGTTTTTTATTTTACAAGGTAAATTCCCAAATGATGAAAACGTAACAGAACAGGATAAAAATCTTTTTGCATCTACCGCAACTTCACTCGCCGGCTCATTAATTGGAAGTGTTTTAAATAAATATTTTGATGATTATGTAAAAGGTTTTCAATTGAGGCAGACTGCAACAGAAACGAAATTTAATTTAATAGGTAAAGCCGGTAAACTCAGATATGAAATCGGAGGATCAACCGAAGTGCTTCAGGACCTTAGCCGTGCTAATGTAAGACTTGAATACCCGTTAACTCAAAGATTTCAACTGCGACTTGAAAGAAAAGAATCTGAAAATGAATCCTCTTCTTTTAACAACCCGCTATTTTTTGAAGGCGGACTCAAATACAATTTTGAATTTTAATGAAAAAAGAACTAAAAGCATTTTTTAACCGAAATCAAGGCAGAGGATATAAATCAAAAGATATATCTAAGAAACTTGGTTTTATCACCGAGTATGAATACGCATCTCTTAAAGCAGCATTGCACAAACTTGAAGAAGAAGGTTTTTTAATAAAAACAGGTAAGCGATATCAGCTTAATAAAATACCATCAACTAATAAACTTACGGGCAAATTAGAGATTAATAAAAATGGTTACGGGTTTGTAATCATAAATAATGGAAACATTAACGATATCTTTATTTCTTCTGGAAATATGGGTGCCGCACTTGATGGCGATTTGGTCGAAGTAGAATTATTTGCCAAACAAAGAGGAAAAAATCTTGAAGGACAGATTATAAGAATCATCAAAAGAAAGCGGAAAGAGTACGTCGGTAAATTAAATAAATCCAAATCTTTTTATTTTATTTCCCCCGATGATCCAAATATTCACAGGGATATTTATATCAACAAAACTAATCTTAGAGGGGCTAAAACAGGGGACAAAGTTGTTGTTGGAAATTTATCCTGGGATAGTTCTATGCTTAATCCGGAGGGAGAAGTAATTGAAGTTTATGGGAAAGCCGGCTCTGTTGATGCGGAGGTTCTTTCTCTTTCAAGAGAATTTAATTTAAGATACAAGTTTCCTAAATCTGTATTAACTGAAGCTGATAAAATATCAAATAATATTTCTGAAGATGAGATAAGCAGAAGAATTGATTACCGCGATAAGAATGTTTTTACTATTGATCCTGATGACGCCAAGGATTTTGATGATGCATTATCAATTGAAAAATCTGAAAATGGAAACTACTCAATTGGAATTCACATTGCGGATGTTTCTTATTATGTAAAAAAAGGTTCTGCACTTGATCAGGAATCAGGTTCAAGAGGCAACAGTGTTTATTTTGTTGGTAAGGTTATACCAATGCTGCCGGAAAAATTATCTAATCAGATATGCTCACTAATTCCAAATGAAGACCGGCTTACTTATTCTGTAATTGTAAATATAACACCAAGAGGAAGAATTACCGGTTACAAGATTGCCAAGACAATAATTAATAGTAAAAGAAGATTTACTTATGAAGAGGCACAGAAAATATTAGAACAAGGTAATGGAGACTTTTCAGAAGATTTAAGTCTGCTCAACAAAATTGCGCAAATACTCAGAAAAAAGAGAATGCGAGAAGGCTCATTTGATTTTATTTCTCCAGAAGTAAAATTCAAGCTGGATGAAACTGGTGCTCCTGTTAGTATTACAATAAAACACACGCTCGAAAGTAATATGCTTATTGAAGAGTATATGCTGCTTGCTAATAAAATCGTAGCCTCTCATATTTCATCTGATAAAAAGGAGCTGATAAAGCCATTTGTTTATCGTGTTCATGATTTACCCGACAAAGGTAAAATAATTGAGTTTTCAAGATTTGTAAAAACACTCGGATATTCATTCGATCCTAATGCATCAGCTAAATCAACAGGCTTTCAGAATTTATTAAATCAGGTAAAGGGTAAAGAAGAAGAAGCGTTAATTAATGAGTTAGCTATTCGTTCGATGGCAAAAGCATTTTACTCTCCGCAGAATATTGGTCATTATGGTCTTGGTTTTAAGTATTACACTCATTTTACTTCACCTATCAGAAGATACAGTGATTTAATTGTGCATAGATTGTTGTTTTATTATCTTAATAATAAAAGGGGAGAAATTTATTCACTTGCACAATTGGAAGAAATTTGTGACAATGTATCTGCAGCAGAAAGAAATGCTGTAGAAGCTGAGCGGTTTAGTACTAAAATAAAACAGATTGAGTATTTGAAGAATCATTTAGGTAATGAATTTTCTGCAATAATTTCCGGTATAATTAATTTTGGAATTTTTGTTAAACTTACAGATATACTTGCAGAAGGGTTGATTAGATTGCGTGATTTAGATGATGACTACTATGAGCATGATGAGAAAAAATATGCAATCATTGGAAGGAAAACCAAAAAACAATATCGTTTAGGTGATAAAGTACTTGTTAAACTTATTCGTGTTGATGAAGAACGATCGGAACTGGATTTTATAATTGTTGATTCAAAGGATTGAAAAATGAGACCGCTCAAAATACTTTTGACTATTGTTCTGTTTTTTTCTACAACAGTGTTAGCACAGTTTGGAAAAAACAAACTGCATATCAAAGACTATGATTGGTATTATATACAAACCAAACATTTTGATATTTACTTTAATCAAGGTGGGGAAACTCTAACTGAATTTGCATCAAAAGCTGCTGAAGATGCTTTAACATCAATTCAGAATGCTTTCAATTACCGGGTCAACAGCCGAATTACTTTAATCATTTATAATTCGCAGAATGAATTTCAGGAAACAAATGTAATTGATGAATATGTTACTGAAGGAGTGCAGGGCTTTACTGAACTGTTCAAAAACAGGGTTGTTGTTCAGTTTACAGGTTCATATAAACAATTCAGACATCTGATTCATCACGAACTTGTTCACGCTGTTATGAATGATATGTTCTATGGTGGATCAGTCCAGAATATAATAACAAATAATATTTCTCTTCAGTTTCCTTTATGGTTTAATGAAGGTCTTGCAGAATATGAAGCATTAGGCTGGGATGTTGATACGGATATGTTTATACGTGATGCTGCTGTAAATGAGTATTTACCTGATATAAACAGATTAGATAATTATTTTGCATATCGCGGCGGTCAATCGGTTTTTTATTATATAGCTAACAAATACGGAACAGAAAAAATTGGAGAGCTGCTTAATAAGATCAAAGGTATCGGCAATGTTGAAGAAGGATTTAAAGCAACACTTGGTATTGATATAAAAGAACTTGGGCAAAGATGGAAGAAAGATATTAAAAAAACTTTTTGGCCGGATGTTGCTTTAAGAGATGATCCGGTTGATTTTGCAAAGCGTTTAACAAATCCTGAAAAAGATAAAGGATTTTATAATACTTCTCCAACTCTTTCACCACAAGGGGATAAAATTGCATTTATTTCAAACAGGGATTACTACTTCGGTTTATACATTATGGATGTATTGACTGGTAAAACTACCGGTCCGCTTGCAGAAGGAAATCAGACACCTGATTTTGAGGAATTAAATATTTTAACGCCGGGCTTAACCTGGTCGCCTGACGGAAATAAAATTGCAATATCTGCCGAACATAGCGGATTTGATGTAATTTATATTTTTGATCTTGAAGAAGATGAAAGAGAAACATTGGAATTCAATTTGGAATCTATCGAAAGTGTTGCATGGTCAAACGATGGAAAATATCTGGCATTTGTAGGGCAGACTTCAAAACAATCTGATATATACATATATAATTTTGAAACTAAAGAACTTACAGATCTTACCAATGATATATTCAGTGATTCAGATCCGGCTTGGTCTCAGGATGACAAAGCAATCTTTTTCGTTTCTGACAGAGGTGATTTTCTTGATGCTGGTAAAATTGATAAGAATTTTAAAATATCAGAACATAATTATTCACAAAAAGATATTTATAAACTAAATATTGCAGACAGAGAAATAATTAGAATAACAGACCTGCCGTTTAGTGATGAAACATCTCCCAAAGTAGAAGCTAACGGAGAAAGACTGATTTTTATTTCTGATATTAATGGAATAAATAATATTTATATTAAAAATCTTTCTTCTGATGATAAATCAATTGAAGTTACAAATATTCCAATTATACCCGTTACAAATTCGATAAGCGGATTATATCAGTTATCCTTATCCAAAGATAGTAAAAAGCTGGTCTTCTCAACTCTTTACGAATCTGTATTTAATCTTTTTATGCTTGATAATCCTTTTGAACCTAAAACACAATTAGATACACTAAAGCCGACACTTTACATTTCAAAACTGGAAGAAAAGCGAAATGTTAAGATTGATGAAGAGATTGTTAAAGATTCATTGATTACACAAACCGGTGAAAAAGAAGTAAATAAAGAAGAACAAATAAAAATATTTGTTGGAGATGTGGTTGAATCAGATACTTCATCAAATAAAAGCTCAAATGATTATTCAAAATTTATTTTTGGTTCATCTGAAGCTAATAAAGAAAAAGTATATGCTAACGATTCATTGTTTATCCCCAAAAATAATCTTGATGAGAATGGTGATTACCTTGTAAATAAATATAAAATAACATTTGGGCCTGATCTTGTTTATGCAAATGCCGGATACAGTACATTTTATGGATTGATTGGAACTACAGTTTTAAGTTTCAGCGATGTATTGGGTGATTACCGTTTAATTGGTGTTACTGGTTTACAAATTGATCTTAAAAATTCGGATTATGGTTTAGCATATTACAACCTTAGCGGCAAAATCAAATATGGTATTCAGGGATATCATACAGCAAGGTTCGTCAACATTATTAAAGGGAATTATATCAATTTTTTCAGATACAGGAGTTACGGCATTTCATTATCTGCTTCATTACCTCTAAATAGGTTTTATCGTTTCGAAGCTGGCTTAGGATGGCTTAATGTACGTGGGGAAAATCTTGATGATCTTTCCGATCCGCTTGATGAAGCATCATTTGTTGTACCTACTTTGGCTTATGTTCACGACAATATTATGTGGGGTTATACTGCTCCGATTCAGGGTACTCGCTATCGCTTTGAAGCTTATGGAAATCCGGGGCTAGGAAATAAACGATTAAGCTTTTATACATTAAGCGGAGATTACAGAACATATCTTAGATTCTGGACAGACTATTCTTTTGCCATAAGATTTTCAGGTGGATTATCTGGCGGTGAAAATGCACAAAGATTTTTTATGGGTGGAATAGAAAACTGGATTAATCGTTCATTTGCAACAACTGAAATTCCTATTGAATCCACAAGCGATTATGCTTTTTTAACAGCGGTATTACCTTTAAGAGGATACAATTACTCAGAACGCATCGGTACCAAATATTTGCTTATGAATTATGAACTAAGATTTCCTTTAATCAGATATTTGATTCCGGGACCTTTACCAATTCTCTTTAATAACATAATTGGTGTTGCATTTATTGATGCTGGTGCTGCATGGGATAATACCAGTAAGCTGCGATTATTTAATAGAGACTCGAATGGATTTTTTAGAAGTAAAGACTTACTTATGGGTACAGGCGTAGGTGCAAGAGTATTCTTTCTTTATTTTTTGCTTAGGTTTGATGTTGCGTGGGCTTATAATTTTAATCACTTTTCAGACCCGATATTCTATTTTTCAATTGGTGCTGATTTTTAAACAGCACCAACGGCTATTTTTCTTTACTTTTGGTTTTTGAATCAGATTTCCTTTCAGATTCAGTTTTACTGCCGCTGCCTTGATTAGCTGCTTTTGAATTATCTGCAGAGGTATTGCTTGAGTTTTTATAATCCGTTTGATAAAAACCGCTTCCCTTAAAAATCGGTCCGGCACCAGCACCGATTAATCTTTTTATCTTACCTTTACAAACAGGACAGATTTTTAATGGTTCGTCTTTCATCGATTGAAAAATTTCAAATCTATGTCCGCACTTGGTGCACTTATATTCATACGTTGGCATTCAGAACTCCTAAATTTTAGAGGCAAAAAATAATGAATAATTTATGAATGTTCTATAAATTTAAACTCAGAAAAAATATTATTAAGGAATAATGATTTGAAAAAAGTATTGTTGATCTGTTTTCTGTCAGTAATATTGATTTCCGGTTGTCTTAACTATAATCAAAATACAGTAATCTATCCTGATGGTTCTGGTGAAATGCAGATCAATTACTGGATGAAGTATTCTGATTCAAGTTCAGTTTCAACGATATTAAATCTGGAAATATTTAACCCTGATTCAATAAGAAAAGAATTTTCTTCTGGTTTCACAACTATTCAAAATATTACTGCCTATTCAGATTCAACTGATTCAACAATACATGCCAATATAGATATAAAATTTAGCCATGTAGATTCTCTAAATACGATAAAAGCTTTTGCTCAGTCAAAATATAAGTTAGAAGATGGTGCTTCTGGTCAAAAGATATTCTCACAATTTATACCTCCTGTTGCAACCGGATTTGGAATTGAAGGCAGCAAATATCGTATAACATATTTATACAATATTAGGGGTGAAATTATCACTCATAACGCAACTAATAAGGCTGGAAATAATTTAACTTGGTCATATTCTCTTGACGAAATCGGACGCGGAAAAACAATATCAGTTACTTTTAAGCCATATAAACTCAAAGAAACCCCGATGTGGATTTATATATTAGCTGGAAGTGTATTATTGATGGTGATTTTTTTCCTGATTAAGAAGAGGAAAGATTAGTCAAAAGTACTTCTTAGATATCAAATTTATTGACTTAACAAGCCTCATTGGTTATATTTGACGCCTATTTAAAAAATAAATTGAGTTTACAAAATGTCATCAGATGGATTCCTGATTTTTGCAGGCAACTCAAATAAGCAATTAGCCGATAGAATTGCCGAATCCATTGGTGTTCCATTAGGTATTCTTGAATTAAAAAGATTTAGTGACGGGGAAATTTGGGTAAAATATGGCGAGAATATCAGAGGCAGGGATGTGTTTTTAATTCAATCAACAAATCCTCCATCTGATAATTTAGTTGAATTACTTATTATGCTTGATGCAGCAAAACGAGCATCAGCAAAAAGAATTACTGCTGTTATACCATATTTTGGTTATGCCAGACAAGATAGAAAAGATCAGCCCCGTGTAGCAATCACTGCTAAGCTAATGGCTAATCTTATTACTTCGGCAGGTGCCGATAGAGTGATGACGATGGATTTACATGCATCACAGATTCAAGGTTATTTTGATATTCCGATGGACCATTTATATGGATCATCAATATTTCTAAACTATCTTAATAATCTTTCAGATAATTTGGTTGTTGTTTCACCTGATGTTGGCGGGATTAAAATTGCCAGAGCATATTCAAAAATGCTTAATTCAGGTTTAATTGTAATTGATAAAAGGCGTCCCAAAGACAACATTACTGAAGTAATGAATATAATTGGTGATGTTGAAGACAAAGATATATTGTTAGTTGATGATCTTATAGATACTGCCGGAACTTTTGTTAATGCTACAAAAGCATTAAAAGAAAAGGGTGCAAAGAGAATATTTGGTGCAATTACACATCCTTTGCTTTCTGGTCCGGCTTATGACAGAATAAATGAAAGCCAGATAGATAAACTCTTTGTTACTGATACAATCAATTTTGATGAAACTAAATGTAAACGTATTATTAAAATTTCTGCAGCACCGTTATTCGGTGATGCAATATTAAGAACATATAAAAACGAATCAATCAGTTCATTATTTAATATAGATAAAGGTTAATTTAGACCCGGAGATAAAATGGAGAAAGTATTATTAAACGCAAAGAAAAGAACCCAAATTGATAAAGCAGCAAGAAGTTTATTACGCAGAGAAGGTAAAATACCCGCAGTATTTTATTCAAAGCACCACGAACCTATTCCTGTTGAAGTTGAAGAAAGACTAGTACATCCAATGGTTTTTACATCAAAGACACATCTGATTACGCTTAGTGTAGATAAAGACAAAGAGTTCGAATGCATTATTAAAGATGTTCAATTTGACCCTGTTACAGATAGAATAGTACATGTAGATTTCTTAGGTTTGCAAAAAGATGAAAAAATTCAGTTGGAAATTCCGGTCCAATTAGTTGGAAGTGCTATTGGAATCAAAGAGGGTGGAGTGCTTCAGCATATGCTTCATAAAATACTTGTTGAATGTTTCCCTTCTGATATTCCTGCACATATTGAGATAGATATTACAGATTTAAAACTTGGGCAGGCTATACATATATCAGATTTAAAGCCTGAAAAATATACAATATTAAATTCCGAGGAATCAATGATTGCTTCTGTAACTCATCCAAGAGTAGAAAAGGAAGCAGCTCCTGTTGAAGAAAGTGCGGAACCTGCAGAACCTGAAGTAATTGCTAAAGGTAAGCAGGATAAAGAAGAATAGTTTTAGTGCGCATTATATTTGGTATCGGAAATCCGGGTTCACGCTATCAGTTAAACAGACATAATGCAGGATTTTTGTTAACCGATTTTTTTGCAGTACATAATTCATTAAAATTTGCTTCTTCTAAGTTTGATTATCAATACTCAGAAGGGGAGATTGATAATAATCCATTTGCTTTAATTAAGCCAACTACTTACGTAAATTTGAGTGGTGTAGCTTTGAAGCAATGTTGCGAGCATTATAAAGTTAACGTAGAAAATGTACTGATCCTTGTTGATGATATTAATTTGAATAATGCAGAAATAAGGATTAGAAAATCCGGAAGCGATGGTGGACATAATGGGCTTAAATCCATTATCTATCAATTGAATACCGATGAAATTCCAAGGCTTAGAATAGGTATAGGAAGTGCTTTTGATGAAGGACATTTATCTGACTACGTTTTATCAGATTTTTCAGAATCAGAGTATTCACAATTAATTAAATCATTTGAATTTTGCTCTCAAGTAATTGAAAGCTTTATTACAGGTGGTTATGACAAAATGCTTTTTACTTACAGTCAATTAAAAAATCAGACTATTAAAAACAAAGAAACAGAATAAACATTCGGTAAGGAGTTAACTATGGATTTAATCTTTCATATTATACCATTATTTGGTGTTTTAGCATTGTTATATACTTTTTGGAAATCAAGCTGGATATCAAAACAGGATGCTGGCACACAAAAAATGAAAGTTATTTCCAATCATATTGCTGAAGGTGCAATGGCATTTTTAAAAGCTGAGTATAAAGTTCTGGTTGTGTTTGTTATAGTTGTTGCTGCACTTTTAGCCTATAGTGGTTTAAACTCAGTTGATTCTTCTCCTCTTGTTGGATTATCTTTTATTGTTGGAGCATTCTGTTCAGCTTTGGCTGGTTTTATAGGTATGAAAGTAGCAACCAAAGCAAACGTCAGAACTACTGAAGCTGCCAGAATTAGTATCGGAAAAGCTCTGGAAATAGCTTTTGCTGGTGGCTCTGTTATGGGACTTGGAGTAGTGGGTCTTGGTGTATTAGGATTGGGTAGTTTGTTGTTTGTTTACGGTGATATTTTTGGTTTATCTGATGTTGACAGTATTACTAAAGTTATTACTATTATAACTGGATTTTCTTTTGGTGCTTCATCAATTGCTTTGTTTGCAAGAGTGGGAGGCGGTATTTATACTAAAGCTGCTGATGTTGGCGCTGATCTGGTAGGAAAAGTTGAAGCTGGAATTCCTGAAGATCACCCGCTTAATCCTGCTACTATTGCTGATAATGTGGGAGATAATGTTGGTGATGTTGCCGGAATGGGCGCAGATTTATTTGAATCTTATGTCGGTTCTATTGTAAGTACTATGGTTCTCGGAGCTTCATTTTTTTTAATACCGGAATTCAAAGATAATTTTAACGGTCTTGGTGCTATCTTACTTCCGCTTGTTATTGCCAGTGTAGGAATCATTGCTTCAATCATAGGCACTTTTTTCGTTAAAGTAAAAGAGGGCGGCGATCCTCAAAAAGCTCTCAACTTTGGAAATATTGTAGCAGGATTATTAATGATGGCTTCATCCTGGTTTATAATTAAATGGCTGTTACCGGAAAGCTGGTATTATCAGGATCCGCTTTATCAATGGGCTGATCCTGAAAAAGGCAACCTTTATACTTCAACTGGAATTTTTATTGCAACTGTAGTTGGCATTATTACCGGTGCATTAATCGGAATGATAACAGAGTTTTACACAGGTAGCGGAAAAAGTCCTGTCCTTAATATTGCAAGACAATCAGTTACAGGTTCAGCTACTAATATAATAGCTGGTTTAAGTGTCGGGATGATGTCAACTGCTCTTCCGATATTAGTAATAGCATTTGCAATTATTCTATCATTTAATTTTGGCGGTTTATATGGAATAGCGATTGCCGCTGTTGGTATGCTCTCAATTTTAGGAATTCAGCTTGCAGTAGATGCTTATGGTCCGATTTCGGATAACGCAGGAGGAATTGCAGAGATGTCTGAACTTCCGAAAGAAGTAAGATCAAGAACCGATAAATTAGATGCAGTTGGAAATACAACCGCTGCCATTGGTAAAGGTTTTGCTATTGGTTCAGCAGCATTAACCGCACTAGCACTATTCGGTGCTTATATGACTGCAGCTAATATAAAAACAATTGATATTTCTAAATCTGAAGTAATGGCTGGTTTATTCGTTGGTGCAATGATACCTCTATTATTTTCAGCAATAGCTATGCAGGCTGTTGGCAAAGCCGCAATGGCTATGATTGAGGAGGTTAGAAGACAATTTAACACTATTCCGCAATTAAAAGCTGCTTTAGAGGTGATGAAAAAAAATCATGGTAAAGATCAGTCGGATTGGAATAAAGATGATGTTGATATTTTTGAAGAAGCTCATGGAAAAGCTGAATATGGAAAGTGTGTTGAAATATCCACAAAGTCAGCAATCAAACAAATGGTCTTTCCGGGTCTATTAGCAGTTATTGTTCCGGTCTTAACAGGATTTCTTGGAAATAAAGAGATGTTAGGCGGATTAATTGCAGGGGTAACTGTATCAGGGGTGATGATGGCGATTTTTCAAGCAAATGCCGGCGGTGCCTGGGATAATGCAAAAAAGATGTTTGAAGAAGGAATTGAATTTAACGGACAAAAGTATTTCAAAGGCTCAGATGCACATAAAGCTGCAGTTGTTGGCGATACTGTTGGTGATCCATTTAAAGATACTTCAGGTCCGTCATTAAATATTTTACTAAAGCTTATGTCAGTAATTGCACTTGTTATTGCACCATTAATTAAGTAGTTTTTATCAGTAAAATTAAAATATTTTTTTAACCCTGCTCTTGCTATTGAAAGACATAGTGAGGGCCTAAATGCCCAAAGGGAGGTGATTACAGATGAGAAAAGGTGTGTACGAAAGTGCCATTCTTATTAACGCTGCATTAGATGATCAGCAAATCGAAGCAATTCTTACCAAAATTAAAGATTTCATCATTTCTAATGGCGGAACTATCCGCGAAATTGAAAATTGGGGTAGAAAACGTCTTGCATATCCGGTTGCAAAAAGTAAAATAGGTTATTATGCCATTTACAGGTTTGATGGACCTAGAGAAATGGTTGCAAAACTGGAAAGAATTTATTTATTAGATGAGCAAGTGCTAAGACATCTTACATTACATCTTAGTCAGGATGCACAAGAACAGCTGGAAAAAAACAAAACTCTTTCAGCTACATTAAAAGAAGAAATAACATCTGAAATAGTTGAAGCTCCGATTGCTTCGGAAGAAACAGATGTTGAAAATGAAGAAAATGATAACTAACAATAAATTGATTTAGTTTGGAGGTTTACAAATGGCTGATTTGAAAATGCCGGAAATAAATTATGTGATTGTAGCTGGTAATCTTACAAAAGATCCTGCTTTCAGAGAAACTACAAACAGAACCCCTGTTGTAAATTTTTCAATTGCTTCAAATAGAAAGTTTAAGGATAGTTCTAATCAATGGCAGGAAGATGTTTGTTACATTGGAGTTGTTGCCTGGAATAAACTAGCTGAAAGCTGCAGAGACAGATTAAGAAAAGGTTCGGCTGTTTTGGTTGATGGCGAGCTGCAGAGCAGAAGTTGGAAATCCGAAGAAGGACATAACAGAAGTATTGTTGAAATCAAAGCCAGACGAATCCAGTTTTTAAATAAAAGACTTATTGGTTCTGAAGAAAATGGTGTGATTGAAGATGATGAACCTAGTGTAGCTGTTGATGATTCTATCGATTATACCGAAGATTCTTTTGATAAATTTTTATCCGAAGAAGAATCAAGCTTAATAAAACAAACAGGTAGTGGAAATGAAGAAAGAAATTAAAACAAAAAAAGTCTGCAGATTTACTCAGAGCGGAATTAAATATATTGATTATAAAGATGTAAAACTTCTGCAGAAATTTATAACCGAGCAGGGTAAGATTATTCCTAAAAGAATAACCGGTACCAGCTCTAAGTATCAGCGTGAACTTGCAATTGCAATTAAACGTGCCAGACATATGGCATTATTGCCATACGTTTCTGATACTGTCAGATAGTTAAAAAAGTTGGAGTAAAACAATGAAAGTTATTTTAAGACAAGACTTCGAAAACTTAGGTAAAATCGGAGAGGTTGTTGATGTCAAAGGCGGTTATGCAAGAAATTTTCTCTTTCCCAGAGGTATTGCATACGCTGCCTTAAAAGGAAATATTAAAGCACTGGAAGAAGAGAAAAAAAATGTTGAAAAAAGAAATCAGCAGGAATTAAAAGCTGCCGAAGAACTTGCTGCTAAACTGGAACCAGTTTCTGTTACTATACCTGTTCAGGTTGGCGAAGAGGATAAGATATTCGGTACTGTTACTACTCAAATGATTGCTGATGCGCTTACTGAAAAAGGTCATAATATTGATAAGAGAAGGATAGAAATTGAAGAGCCGATTAAAGCTCTTGGTATTTATGGTGTTAACCTGAAACTTCATCCAAGTGTTAGTGCCAAGATTAAAGTATGGGTCGTTCGAGAATAATTTGTGGCTTTTAAAATAAAAATGGGAATCCAAACGGATTCCCATTTTATTTTTAAATAAAATCAGAACTATCTTACCTTAACTTTCTTTTCTGAAATCATTTTAGCAATGTGAGCAGTGCCCTTTTTATTGATCGTCTTTATTGCATTAGCAGATAATTTTATAGTAACATATCTATTCAATTCCTGCACCCAAATGCGTTTTTTCTGTAGATTGGGTAAAAATCTTGTTTTAGTTTTATTGTGTGCGTGTGATACTTGATTTCCTGTAGCCGGACCTACACCTGTTACTTGGCATCTTCTAGCCATTTCCTAAACTCCTTAATTATTCTTTCTATTTTAGAGCCGTAAATATATAAAAATCACACTTAAAAACTAAAATTTTTTAAGCATAATTTTATTATGATTTCCATCAGGTTTTTGAAAAATCCTGATTTTCTTCTTGATTTTAATCTACAGAAACCTATTTTAGCAGTGAATTATCGGGACTTATGAAAAATTTAATTATCCTCGCTTTGATTGCTTAAATCGTTGATTATTTTGCAAATCGTTTAACAGGATAAGACAAAAATAAACACATTGTTCTTAATAGGTCCTATTGTAACAACTCTTAAAATTTAATTGAATTATGGAATATTTTGAGCTTCACCCGAAAAATCCACAGATCAGATATATTAACAAATCAGTAGAAGTTCTGAAAAGAGGAGGGATTATAATTTTTCCGACTGATACATACTATGGGTTGGGTTGTGATTTGTTTAATCATGATGGGATAGAACAAATCTTATCAATTAAAGGAGAAACAGATTCAAAGTTGTTCAGCTTCATCTGTTCAGACCTTAAAGATATTTCTAAATATGCAAAAGTTTCGGATTATGCTTACAGAACAATGAAACATCTTTTACCAGGTCCATATACATTTATTTTACCCGCTGCAAAAGTGATTCCCAAAAAATTCTTGAGTAAACGAAAAACAGTTGGTATAAGAGTTCCAAAGCACAATGTTACTCTTCAGATAGTAAGGGAGTTAGGTAATCCAATTATCAGTACAAGTGCTACAACTCGACTTGGTGATCCCTTGTTGGATCCATTAGAAATTAAAAATATATTCTATGCAAGAGTTGATTTAATGCTTGCCTCCGAAAATACAGGCTTTGAACCATCAAGTGTTATTGATCTGAGCGGAGATGAACCCGAGATTATCAGAGAAGGTGCCGGCGATGTTAGTTTATTCAAATAACTTACTTGTTAATTTTTTCTATATACCTGTGATGAAGATGCCTGTTGAACAGGTGTCAGGATTATTTCATTAATATTTACATTATCAGATCTTGTTGCACAAAACAATACAGCTTCTGCTACATCATCTGGCGAAAGCGGAGTAATACCTTTATAAACATTATCAGCCCTTTCGGTATCTCCATCGAATCTTACTTTACTGAATTCAGTATAAACCATTCCCGGATCTATACTGCTTACTTTAATTCCTTTATCTAAAACATCCAATCTAAAAGATTGTGATAAGGCTTTAACAGCAAATTTTGTAGCTGAATATACGTTCCCAAAGGTATAAACTTCATGACCGGCTGTTGAACCAATATTAATTATGTGTCCTGTTTGTCTTTCCACCATTTGAGGAACAATAATTCTTGAAACATTCAGTAATCCTTTGATATTTGTATCAATCATCTCGTTCCAGTCAGAAAGTCTGCCGGTATAAAATTTATCCAATCCTCTTGCTAAGCCGGCATTATTAACAAGTATATCAATTTTTTTCCAGTCTTCTGAAAGTTTATTATACATACTTTCAACATCTTCATAATTCCTGATATCAATTTTAATGCAGAGAGTTTTTATGTTATACTTATTTTCGAGTTCGTTAGCAAGAACTTTTAATCTTTCTTCTCTGCGTGCAGTAAGAATTAAATTTGCTTTTTGTTTAGCAAACTCTATCGCACAAGATTTACCAATACCGGATGAAGCACCGGTAATAAAGACTATTTTCTTTTCAAGATTTTTCATTTTAGTCCTGTTTAGTTATAAAAATACACCAGATAATTTGTTGCCGCATATTTTACACTTGCTGCCTCTCAGATTTACCGGATTAATCTGATGCCAGTTTCTTTCTATTAAAAGGGAATTACAATTATTGCAGTATGTTGATTGATTTTTTGAATCGTGAACATTACCGAGATAAACATATTTTATCCCTGCCGATAATGCAATACTTTTTGCATTTATTAAAGTTGTATGTGGAGTTGATTTTTTATTCATCATTTTAAAATCAGGATGAAACGCTGTAAAATGTATTGGTACTTCGTCACCAAGATTTTTTAATATCCAGTCACACTCCTTTTTGATTTCATCATCCGAATCATTTTCACCGGGTATTAAAAGTGTTGTTATTTCAAGCCAAACATCTGTATCGTGTTTAATCCACATAAGAGTATCGAGCACATAATTAATATGTGAATAAGTATTTTTGAAATAGAATTCTTCAGTGAATGCTTTTAAGTCAACATTAGCGGCATCAATATTTTTATAAATATCTTTTCTTGCTTCCTTATCAATGTAGCCGGCAGTAACCATAACTGATTTTATATTTTCCTGTCTTGCAAGATTAGCAACATCGATTACAAATTCTCCAAATATTGTCGGATCATTATAGGTATATGCTATTGATGGGGTTCCGTATCTTTTTGCCAGCAAAACCACATCCTCGGGTGAAGCAATTATTGAATTTGAATCATCAAGCTTTGCCTTGCTTGTTGTCCAGTTTTGGCAAAACTTACAACCAAGATTACATCCAGCGGTACCAAAACTTAAAATTTTTGTACCGGGATAAAAATGATTTAATGGTTTTTTTTCTATTGGGTCAATTGCAAAACCTGTTGGTCTGCCGTAACCGATTGAATAAAGCTTTCCGTTTATATTTTGTCTGATGTAGCAGAAGCCTGCCTGACCGGGACCAATTTCACAATACCGCGGACAAAGCGTACACAATAATTTGCTGTTTTTACTTTCTTCCCACCATCTTGCTTCAAATAGATTTTGATTTTTCATCTTATAATACTTCAAATCTTAACCAATTAGCTCTGCTTTTTTCTGAATAAGGTGCACCTGCGGTAAATATAATCAGATCACCTTTCTTAGCCAAATTTGATTCAAGGATTAACTGTTTTGCATCAGCAATTTCAAGATGTTCTTTATTAATTTGCTCGTGATAGATAGAAGTAACACCCCATCTTAAACAAAGATTATTCATAGTATTAAAGCTATTAGATATCGCAATTATTTTTGCATCAGGTTTATACTTTGAAATAATTCTTGCGGTTCTTCCTTCAAATGTAAAAACAACTATTGCCTGAGCATTAATTTGTTTACTGATATCAACAACAGCCTTGCCTACTGAGTCAAAAAGTTTATCTTGAAGATTATCCGGGGAGATAAAATACCCTGTAATTTTATCTTCGGCATGCTGTTCAGCTTGTATAACGATATCATTCATTATCTGTACTGCTTTAATCGGATATTTACCAACTGAAGTTTCACCGCTTAACATAACAACATCAGTTCCATCCCAAACTGCATTTGCAACATCAGATGCTTCTGCACGAGTTGGTATAGGTGAGTTGATCATAGATTCCAGCATTTGAGTAGCAGTAATTACTAACTTACCAAGCGCATTACACTGCTTGATAATTGATTTCTGCAAAACCGGTACTTGCTGCGGCGGAAGTTCAACACCTAGATCGCCGCGGGCGATCATAATTCCATCAGCAGCCATAATTATTTCAAACAGATTATCAACTGCTTCTTTCTTTTCTATCTTTGCAATTACCGGAATATTTTTACCCTTTTTTGCTAACCAATCTTTTAGTTCTAAAACATCATCAGCACTTCTTACGAATGAAAGAGCAATGTAATCAACCCTATGTTTAATGATGAACTCAAGATTCTCATAATCTTTTTTTGTTATTGATGGAGTAGATAGTTTCATTCCCGGCAGATTCATTCCTTTATGAGACGTCAGAATTCCGCCGTTAACAACTTCGCATAATACAGATTGTTTGGTTTTTGATTTTATAACAAGTTTTATTAGTCCATCATTTATAAAAATCTCATTTCCAATTTCTGCATCATCAACTAACTCTTTATAAGAAGTTGATATAATTTTTTCGTTGCCGATAATATCATTAATAGTAATTTCAATTGATTTTCCATTTTGCAGTTCTATGCTTGATTTGTCAAGCTCACCAATACGGATTTTAGGTCCCTGTAGATCAATCAGTACTGCAAGCGGCGATTTTTCCAAAGAACAAGCTGAGTGTATTGAGCCGAAAATATTTTCTAAAAATTCATAAGTGCAATGAGATAAATTTAATCTTATACCGTCAATCCCGGAACGAATAAGCTCGCTTATCAATTCAACTGTATTTGTAGCAGGTCCTAACGTTACAAGAATTTTTGTCTTTGCAGTTATATCCGGATCGTTCGGCATTACTTATTACTTCTCCTGTGTTTTATGGATGGATTTTTCTTTTTGCTTTTTTGGTGTATTGCTGTCTTTCGTTTTACTTCTTTTTCATTATTGCTTGTTTTTACGGCACGTGATTTTTCAAATAATGTCTTAATCTTTTTTTCAACAAGATAAAAAACAGTTCCTTCCTCATATCCGCTATCAGTTTTCTTTCCTGACTTAACACCGGTTAAGATTTCAATTCCTTCTTCAACTCTTGAGATTGGATAAATATGAAAAATTTTCTTTCTTACAGCTTCAATAATATCTTCACGAAGCATAAGATCACTTATATTCTGAACAGGAATTATAACACCCTGATCACCGGTTAACCTGTTTAGTTTACAAATATCATAGAAACCCTCGATCTTCTCGTTTACACCGCCAATTGGCTGAACATCACCTTTTTGATTAAGCGAACCTGTTACAGCAATTGATTGTTTGATTGGTAAACCGGAAAGAGTTGATAATAATGCAAATATTTCTGTACAAGATGCACTATCTCCATCAACTAAACCGTAAGATTGTTCAAATACAAGATTTGCATTAAAAGATAAAGGCTGATCCTGTCCAAATGTTTCTTTAAAGTATCCTGAAATTATCAATACCCCTTTATTATAATGTCTGCCGCTCATTCCGGCTTCGCGCTCAACATTAATTATACTTCCGCTGCCTAGTGAAACAGTCGAAGTAATCCTTGTCGGTCTTCCAAAGGAATAAAAATCAGCATTATAAACAGCTAATCCATTAATCTGTCCGATTCTTTCACCTTCTGTATCTATAAGAAGAGTTTTGTTTTCAAACATTTCAGTTACTTTATCTTCAAGCATTCCATGTCTTTCACGTGTAAGCTGGTAGGCTTTTTCTATATGTGCCGATGAGACAATATCAAAACCATCATCCGCTGCCCAGAAACTTGCTTCACGGGCAATATCAGCAATCTTAGAAAAGCGTAAAGTAAGTTTATTCTGATTCCCGGCTATTATTGCGCTTATTTCCATTAAATGTGCAATTGCTGATTTATCAAACTCCTTAAGATTTTCTTGCTTAATTAATTTTTTAATCACTTTAGCATATTCATTCAGGATATTATTTTTTCTGTTAATCTCATAATCAAAATCAGCTTTTACTTTGAACATTTTTTTGAAATCATATTCGCGCTCGGACAAATAAGCATAAACTAATTGATTACCGATCAGAATCACCTTAGTATATATATCAATCGGTTGCGGTTTTAATGATGTTGATGCCATTGATAAAAGATATGGTGATTCACGGATTTCAAGTTTATTATAAGTAAGAATTCTTTTCAAAGTTTTCCATACACCCGGTTCTTCAAATAAATGCATTACATTTAATACAAGATATCCTCCATTAGCTTTAAGTATAGAACCAGCTTTAATATTTGTAAAATCGCTGTACCAATTACCTCTGCCGTCATTAACACGTTCAATATTTCCGAAAAGATTTGAGAATGTCGGATTAGTTTCTACAATTATAGGGCACTCATTAGTTTGTGAATTATCAAGAATTATATTTAGATCATAGTCACGAAAATAATCAATTGTCAAACCTTCCTGAGTAACATCACCCTGAGGTTTAATTCCTTTAAAGACCTGGATGTTATCAAGAATATTTTTTTGAATTACATTTAAATGTTCAACAATTGAATTTGAACTATATTTTTCTTTTAATCCCTCAATAATTCCCTGAACAATTACCTCAGCACTTTCTCTTTCTAATTGCTGAAGCTTTTCCTGAAACTCCTGACTAATCTTTAATCCTTTTTTAAAAATAATCTGAAGTTTTTGCTGATGTTCGCCGTATTCGTTTATAATCTTTTGAGCATTCTCCTGAGAAATTTTATTTTGTTTAATAAGCTCTTCAAGTTGAAAAACAGGTACCGGCTGTCCTTCAATTAATGGAACAATATCCGGTCTTATCTGATCACCAACCCTTATCTGACCTAAAGAAAAGCCTTTTTCTCTAAGCTCTGCATCAAAAGAATTTAACAGCTCCTGTTCTTTTAAATTATACTCATCAATAATAGTTTTTCTTCTCGAAAGATAAAGTTCGCTTTCCAGTGTAATTGGTATTCGTTGTTTTAATACTTCAATAGCTGAGTTAAGGTCTTGTTTAAATTCTTTAGCCTGACCCTTAGGAAATATTAAAAGTAACGGCTGATCCGGATCATTAAAGTTATTAATATAAGCGTAATCATAAAGCTTGGGGCAATCGCTGCTTATTTTTTCCAACATCTGTTTTATTGTGGTAGCTCTTCCTGAACCAGATAAACCGGCTATATAAATATTATAACCCGGACTTCTTAAATCGATGCCCATACGAATTGCTTTTAGAGCACGTTCCTGACCTAATATCCCTTCAATCGGATCAATATCCTCTGTTGACTCAAATTTAAAAATTTCAGGATCACACTTCCAGCGTAATTCTTCAGGTTTAAGTTCTTTATGTCCGATTGATTTATGTGAAGCCATATTTTGCCTGCTAATTTTAGAAGAGAAATAATTCATTATTATTTTTATATTGTAAACTAAATAAACTAAAATCGAATTTCAAAGATGAATCTTAATGAGATAAGAACCTTATTCCCTTATATAAAGAATGATATAATTTATTTTAATCATGCAGCAACGGGTCCATTTTCAACCTTGCTTGTTAATGCGATCAATAAAGTCTTAAAAGAAAAAAGTGAAAGGAATATTGATGACTTTAACTCCTTTAAAGATGTTGCAGTTGAAACGAAATCTATTCTTGCTTCGATGTTGAATACTGTTCCGGAAAGATTAGCTTTTACAGATAATACTACTAACGGATTAAATTTTTTAGCACAAAGTATACAATGGAAAAAAGGAGATAGAATATTATTAAATGATATTGAATTTCCTGCAAATGTTTATCCATTTTTAAATTTAAAAAGAATTGGAGTTGAAGTTGATTTTGTAAAATCAGATAATGGTAAAGTAACTGCTGATATGATTATTGATGCAATTAAACCCGGGACAAAGCTTATCTCGGTTAGTTATGTGCAATTTCTTTCGGGTTACAGAATAGATTTAGAAAAAATAGGAAAACACTGCAAAGACAACGATATAATATTTTCTGTAGATGCTATTCAGGCTTTGGGCGCTGTTAAATTAGATGTTGAAAAATCAAATATAGATTTCCTTTCCTGCGGCACTCAAAAATGGCTGCTCGGATTTCAGGGGCTTGCTTTTATTTATTTGAATGAAAAGCTGCAAAGAAAAATAATTCCAGCAAATATTGGATGGTTGTCTGTAAATAATGCATGGAATCTTTTGGATTACCAGATTGATCTTAAAACAACTGCGGATGTTTTTCAGGGCGGAACAATTAACGTACTTGGAGTTTATGCTCTCAACGCTTCATTAAAACTATTTAATGATTTTAATTTTAATGAAGTAGAAAAAAGAGTGTTAGAAAATTCAAAATATTTTCTAACTAAACTTGCTTCAATTGGAATTAATGGTTTACTTTTAAATAGCAATGAAAGTGAATTAGCAGGAATAGTTACATTTAAAATTAAAGACCCGGATCTAGTAGTTAAAAAACTTGAACAAAATAAAATTATATGTTCTCAAAGAGTAGGGATGATAAGATTTTCTCCGCACTTTTATAATATATTTGATGAGATTGACAGAGTAGTTGATGTATTACAAAAAAATTGATTGCGCAAACAAAAGGAAAGGTGTTAACATGAAAATAAGAATATTAATTATAGCCTTATTATTGCTGATTGATTTGTTTATTCCGGATGATTTAAATGCTCAGGATAAAAAAGAGGAAGTAAGAGTAAGCCCTAAAGCAGAATTGATGCAGACAATCGGATTTACTGATGTTAAAATTATTTATAGCCGTCCGGGAGTTAAAGGAAGAGCTATTTGGGGAAAACTCGTTCCATATAATGCTGTTTGGCGTGCGGGTGCCAATGAAGCAACAAAAATAATCTTCTCTACTGATATTATGGTTGAAGGGAAAAATCTTAAAAAGGGTTCATACAGTTTCTTTGCTATTCCCGGAAAAAATGAATGGACACTGATTTTTAATAAGGTCGCTGATCAATGGGGTGCTTTTGAATATAATGAATCTGAGGATGCTCTGAGAATAAAAGTCAAACCGCAAAAAGGTGATTGGGAGGAGTGGCTTGCTTACACAATAACAAAAACATCTGATAAAACTGCGGTGATAAAATTAGAATGGGAAAAACTTAAGATACCTTTTAAGATTGAGGTTAAGATTTAAATTTAGATTTAGACTATGAGTCCTTCCAGTTAAGGCTGGAAGGACTAAATATTTACTTACGGATTATTTCCAGCAATTCCTTTGTCTTTTCTTCCATTAACAGAACATCACCCTTAGATTCAACATTCAATCTGATTATTGGTTCAGTGTTGGACATTCTGAGATTGAATCTCCAATTATCATATTCAATACTTATTCCATCAGTCTTATCAACTTTTCCACCGGTGTATAATTTTTCTATCTGTTTAAGTTTACCTGCAGGGTCTGATATTGTTGAATTGATTTCTCCTGAACAAGGATAATTAGCTATCATTTCCTCAACCAGATCACTTAAAGTTTTATCTTCTTCAGACATCAATTGCATAATCAGAAGAAAAGGAACCATCCCGCTGTCTGAATATGAGTTATCTCTGAAGTAATGGTGAGCAGACATTTCGCCCCCATAAATCGAGTTTACTTCACGCATTTTCTGTTTGATAAAAGCATGACCGCTTTTGGATTGAACAGGAATTCCTTTGCTGTTTTCTACTATATCAATTGTGTTCCAGATTAGTCTTGGGTCATGAACAATCTTTTCACCCGGAAATTTTTTTAATATTGATTTTGCAAGTAACCCAACTATATAATAACCTTCGATGAAATTTCCCTTTTCATCGAAAAAGAAACAACGATCATAATCTCCATCCCAAGCAACTCCAAGATCAGCATTATTTTTTAATACTGAATCAATTGTCGGTTTTCTGTTTTCAACCAAAAGTGGATTAGGAACTCCATTCGGGAAATGAGAATCCGGATCATGAAATAACTTTATCATTTTTATGGGTAACCGTGATTCTATTGCATCTAAAGCTAACCCGGCACATCCGTTACCGGCATTAACAACTACTTTAAATGGATCTATTTTTTTAGGATCATAAAACTTTGAAAGATTATCGATGAAAGCATTCATAATATCAATCTCTTCGGTCTTACCTTTAGATGCAGATTTTTCTCCCAGATCATTCTTAAGTATCATTTGTTCAATTACATTTAAGCCGGAATCATATCCAACCGGAACAGAATCTCTTTTTACGAATTTCATTCCGTTGTATTCAGGAGGATTGTGACTAGCAGTTATCATAATTCCGCCGTCAGCATTTAAATATGGTGTAGAAAAATAGATCATCTCGGTTCCGCATAATCCAATGTTAACAACATCTGAGCCTGCATCAGTTAAACCATCAATAAGTGCATTGCACAAATCCAAAGAAGAATGCCGTACATCGTATCCAACAACAATTTTTTTTGCACTGATGTATTTTGCATAGGCTCTTCCAATTTTGTAAGCAAGTTCCGGGTTTAATTCCGATGGAACTTTACCCCTGATATCATAAGCCTTAAAGCCATTTAATTTTTCCATTTCAAGTCCTGTAAATAATGTAGAAATAATACTTAAAATATCAGGTGTTTTTGAGAAAAGAAAACCTGATATTTGTTTTGCAATTTAAGAAAATAGCTTATACTGCCCCAAAATATTTTTTAAGGTATATATTTTTCAATGGACTTTTAGAAAATCACTGATTACATTCGCTTAACAAATTTTATGGAGATAGTTATCGAAACTTCTGATACTATTAAATGGCACTTCGCTAAATGTAATAATACAAGATGCAATTCAATTTTTCTGGTTCATCCTGATGAGAAGCCAGGCGATCTTGGATTTATTTGTCCCGATTGCAGCCGAAAAGTTCATACTTCACACATTGTTCAGTGTGCAAGCTGCAGAACTATATTAAATTTTGTCAGAGCTGCACCTAACGAAGAAAAGGTTGTCTTTACAGTTCCAAAATGCTCTCATTGTATTGGAACAATTGAAGATGAATGGGAGATTGAACCGCTTTATTTGCCGGATTCATACATTTAGCAGATGTTTTTCTAATAGATTTTGAAATTAAATCAAAATCTTATTTGCATTTTATCCTTTTATGTAACCATTCATAATTTGTTTGGAGCATAAAAGGATTTTTTATTTAATCTTTGAATCGCTTTTTAGTTAATAATCTATAAATATAGCAGGGTGTAGTTATGAAATCTCGTTTAGGAATGCTGACTGAAAAGTTAGCAATTTTTGTTGTTCTATTCACATTATTTTTACAGGTATCATCTTTTGCTCAGAATGCAAACTGGATTAATCTTGATACAGTTAAAGCCGGCAGATTTGATACGGGAAGAATGTGGACATTTGAATATCCGCCGCTGGATTATTTTAATCAGGCATATAATTTCAAACCTGATGAAACCTGGTTTGAACATGTAAGAATGTCTGCATTAAGATTTGCTAATTATTGTTCGGCTTCTTTTGTTTCTGCCGACGGTTTAGTAATGACAAATCATCATTGTGCCAGACAAAGTATAACTCAGGTAAACAAGGAAGGTGAAGATCTTCATGCAAACGGTTTTATTGCAGAAACTCTTCAGGACGAAAGACCAGTGCCTGGTTTATATGTAGATCAGCTCGTTTTATTTAAAGATGTAACCGATGAAGTAATAGATGCAATGAATGAAGGTAAAACTGATGAAGAGCGGTCTAAAATTGAAAGCGAAATTATAGATAAGATAGAGCAAAGAGAAGCCGCAGCTACAGGTCTTACCGTTTCTGTTACACCATTATATAACGGCGGCAGATATTCTCTATACGGATATAAACGATATTCAGATGTAAGATTAGTTTTAGCTGCTGAAGATCAATTAGGATTTTTCGGAGGCGATCCAGATAATTTTACTTATCCAAGATTTAATTTAGATTGTTCTTTCTTCAGGGTTTATGATGAATCCGGAAAGCCGCTTAAGACTGATAATTATTTTAAATGGAGTGCAAATGGTCCTGCAGTTGATGAACCGGTTTTTGTAGTTGGAAATCCCGGAAGTACAAACAGATTGAACACTGTTTCTCAGTTAGAATATGCAAGAGATATTCAATATCCCAGAACAGTTGGTATGCTGTCAACACTTACCAATATGTACAAAGATATGTTGAAAAAAGATCCAAGCCGTAAAGCTGAACTTGAAGACAGAATTTTTGGATTTGAAAATTCACTTAAGGTTATTAACGGAACTCTTAAAGGATTAAGAGACCCGGAGTTAATGCAAAGAAAAAGAGATTTTGAAAAGAATTTTAGGAATTCAGTTAATGCTGATCCTGAATTAAAACAAAAGTACGGTGATTTATGGGATAAAATCTCTGATATTCGTAAACAGCTTACTGATATTTCTGTTAAAAACTTTGCACTGTCAATGAACAGATTTACAACACCTCAATATTTCTTTATAGCTGATCAGGTAATTGAAATTGCAAATGAATTGAAGAAGCCAGAAGCAGAAAGAAACGAACTGTATGTAGGTGATGAACTAAATCATACACTGGAATCTTTGATACCGGAAGATTTTGATTATGAAATGAACAACGCTCTTCTCCTTAAAAGAGTTGAAGCATTAGAAGAAGCTTTCGGCAGTGATGATCCAATTGTTAAAAAATTTACAGGTGGAAAAAAAGGACAGGATGCAGTGCAATATATTCTATCTCATTCCAAAATTACAAAACTTGATGATATAAAAACATTATTATCTAAAGGCGCTGATGAAGTTTTAAATTCAGATGATCCGTTTATTTATTTGCTACTCAATACAAAAGAAAAAGCCGATGGATACACTGCAAAAAGTAAGGAACTTACTGAGATTGAATCATCTTATTCTCAGAAATTAGGAGAAGCTGCATTTGCTGTATATGGTACTTCTATTCCACCTGATGCAACGTTTACTTTAAGAATTGCTGATGGAGTTGTAAAGGGATATCCTTACAATGGTACAATAGCACAGCCATTTACAACCTACTATGGTTTATATGATCGGTTTTATGGACAAGAAGGAAAATTTCCCTGGAATTTACCGGATAGATGGCTAACTCCGCCAGCAGATTTTAATCTTTCAACTCCATTGAATTTTGTATCAACAAATGACATCGTAGGAGGTAACTCAGGCAGCCCTGTTATTAATCAAAAAGCAGAGATTGTAGGTTTAGCTTTTGACGGAAATATTGAAAGTCTGCCGAGTAATTTTATTTATACAACAGAACAAAACCGGTCAGTTTCGGTTCATTCATCAGGGATGATGGAAGCTATTGATAAAATCTATAAACTAAACAGGGTTAGTGCAGAATTAAAAGCCGGAAGGATTGTTAATTAGCTTTATACTTATGCTCAAAAAAAAAGCCCCGGATTTTTCGGGGCTTTATATTTTCAATTAACTTATTTTCTATTTTGCAAGTATCATTTTCTTAATTGAACTGAAATTCTGTCCATCAATTCCATTTGCATCCAATCTATAGAAGTAAACACCGCTATTTAAATTTGAAGCATCAAAAGATACATTATGTGTGCCGGCAGTAAAATTACTATTTAGTAACTCTGCAACCTGCTCGCCTAATAAATTATAAACACTTAATTTTACTTTCGAATCTATAGCTAACCCAAAAGTAATTTTTGTAGATGGGTTGAATGGATTAGGAAAGTTCTGAGCCAGACTAAACTCTACAGGAGCAGTAACTTCAACATTTATAATTTTTGAATACTCAAAATCGCCGTTGAAATCAATTTGCTTTAGTCTGTAGGAATAATTTCCATCGGCTAAATTTTTATCAGTAATGGAATAATTATGGATTTGAAGCGATGTTCCATTTCCGGCAACAAAAGCAACATTCACAAAATCACTGCCATTAAAACTTCTTTCAACTTCAAAACCACTATTATTAGTTTCAGTTGCAGTTGACCAGCTAAGTGTTACATTACCATCAATTACACTTGCAGTAAAGCTTGTTAATTCAACCGGAACCACTGAATTACCGTTTAGTCTAAATGCCATATCATAATATGGAGCAGCGCCAACACCACAAGTGGCTACTCTGGGACCCCAGCTTGAGCAAGATGTACTAAATCCGCCACCCGGATTCTGCCAAACAGATGGATTACCAACCTGATTATGCTCTGTCCAGCCAAATTGTTCACCAGCCGGGAAATCCATATTTCCCTGAAGTGAAACCCAATAGGTACCTGAGGTTAACTCAATTGGAGTAGTAAATGTAATTGTTAAAGAACCTGTTGCTGCACCATCAGAAGGAACCACGTTTAATACTTCAGAAACTACACTGCCGGGTAAACCAGAATTATTTACATAAAACCATACATTCGCAGAAGCTACTGGACCAGTACCATTCCAATATGCTCCAATTATTTCCATTGAAGTAATTGACCAGGTTTCACCTGATGGTACTACAAAATCATCTGCAGCCTGATTATCATAAGCATCATTAGACGCTTCAAAATTTTGTGATGAAAGGGCATTTGTTCCAACACCACTCATTTGCTCATAAAGAACAGCTTCTGAAGGTATAGTGTTTATAGACTTTGTTTGACCAAACAATGTTGGTGAGTTTTGTGCAAACATCACAATGTTAATTGCACAAAGCAAGAAAAGAACAGAAAAAGATCTGAACATATACAACTCCTTAATATTAGTTTAGAACTAGTTATTTATCAGAATTCAAATGATTCCGATTTCTGGTTTTAAGATTGTAAAAAAAAATTATTACAAATAATTATTCAATAATTTCTCTTTAAAACTTTTTAATAATTATATTTCGTTACAACTTCCGTATGAAAAAAATTATACTAAAATGAAATGCCCTTTATGTAAAAGTGATATGATAATTTTGGAACTCAACAAGGTTGAGATTGATTATTGTACCAACTGTAAAGGAATTTGGTTAGATGAGGGTGAACTTGAATTACTTTATCATAACTCAAACTTAGAAGTTGATAGCGAACTGTTTGGGAAAAGCGAAAATAATTCAGAGCTTAAAATAAAATGTCCTGTTTGCAGAAGAAAAATGGAGAAAGCCGAGTTCAGACACACCGGGATTATATTGGATAGATGCAGAAACAATCACGGATACTGGTTTGATAAAGGTGAGTTAAAATCATTATTGGAATCAGACCTTGATAGTAATTCTGAATTGGTTGAATTGTTAAAAGAGATTTTCGGTAGTCAATAACAGGGAATTCTTAAAGTTAATGTCTTACACATTCTGAAACAGTTTCAGAATAGAAGTTGAGATATTCTAAAGTAAGCTGCTTTAGATGTGTAGAATGATGTTTTATACATTTTAATAATCAGAATAGTTTTTCAGAAATCAGAAATAGTTAAATACTTAATAAAAATAAATCGGAGGCGGTGATGCTTTACTTTATTATTTTCATAATTATAATCTTCTTAATAGGAATGTACTTTGTTTCTATTTATAATTCACTTGTTGGACTTCGTAACCGGGTAAAGAATGCGTGGTCGCAGATTGATGTTCAATTAAAAAGAAGACATGATCTTATCCCAAATCTTATTGAGACGGTAAAAGGTTATATGACACACGAACGTCAGATTATGGAAAATATAACCAAGTATCGAAGTCAGGCAATGGATGCAAATACTGTAGGAGAAAAAGCTGCTGCTGAGGGTTTATTAAGCGGTGCGCTCGGACAGTTGCGTGTGCAGGTTGAGAATTATCCTGATTTAAAAGCCAATCAGAATTTTTTGGCATTACAGGAGGAATTAACGTCAACTGAAAATAAAATTTCTTTTGCACGTCAGGCATATAATGATCAGGTACTTTTTTATAATAATAAGATTCAGATGTTTCCTTCTAATATTATAGCTGGAATGTTTTCATTTAAAGAAGAAGAATTTTTTGAAGTTGAAGACAAAACTGAAAAAGAAGTTCCAAAAGTTAGTTTTAATTAGTCAAAATACTTAGCAAGTATGTGGGAACTTATACAAGCTAACAGAAGAAAATCTATTTTCATCTTTTTTGGGATGGGATTATTATTGCTTCTGATAGGTTATGTCTTTGGAAGTTTTTATAACCCGGAATCCGGCGGATATATTGGATTATTCTTTGCGATTATTCTTTGGACTGTTCTTTCTACAATAAGTTATTTTGCCGGCAGTAAAATTATTCTTGGTATTAGCGGTGCAAAGGAAGTTACAAAGGAAATTCATCCGCAATTATTCAATGTTGTTGAAGAAATGCGGATTGCTGCTAACTTACCAAACCAGCCGAAAATTTATATAATATCCGATGCCGCACCGAATGCATTTGCTACAGGTATTAAACCGGAAAAATCTGCAATTGCAGTAACTGCTGGTTTACTCGGTCAATTAAACCGGGATGAACTTCAGGGTGTTGTTGCACACGAAATGTCTCATATTCTTAACAGAGATGTTTTGTTAATGACATTTGCAGGAATGATGCTCGGTGCAATTACTTTAATGGCTGATATATTTACACGCAGTCTTTGGTTTGGAGGAAGCGGTTCACGTTATAAATCAAGATCATCAAATAAAGGCGGGGGACAGGGACAAATAATTATACTTGTGTTAGCTGTTGTTCTTGCTATTCTTGGACCAATAATGGCTCAATTACTTTACTTTGCGATTTCGCGTAAGAGAGAATACCTTGCGGATGCTTCTGCAGTTAGATTAACAAGATATCCCGAAGGTTTAGCTTCAGCTCTTGAAAAAATATCAGCTTCACATCTTGATCTTAAAACGGCAAATAAGGTTACTGCACCAATGTATATAATAAATCCGCTGAAGAAAAAAGGAATGCAGATCGCAGACATAACCAGTACGCATCCGCCAATAACAGAGCGGATCAGAATCCTAAGAGCTATTAGTCAGGGAGTTGACTATTCGAACTATCAGGCTGCTTTTAATCAGATAAAAGGTACTCGCTCGCCTGTAATTCCGATTTCAGGATTATCTGACAAGTCAAATTTATCAGTTAGGAAACCGGAAAGCAGTGTTGGTTTAAATGATGAAACACTCAATACGAAAAGAGAAGTCGGCGATCTGATGATGAAACTTAATGAATACAAATTTATAAATTGTACTTGCGGACTGAAACTTAAAATTCCGCCTCAATTTAACAATGATAAGATTACTTGTCCCAGGTGCGGCAGAATTCATACAGTAAGTTTATGAATAAGATGTGTTGAAGATTTTTAATATAAATGATTAATGCCGAAGTCATTGTGCATTATTATTTTAATGATCAATACTTGTAGCCTTCAACTTTTGAAATGCAGTTACGGCAAAAAGTGCTTCCTTTAATATCTACTTCTTCAATGCCAGGTGATGAGTGCATTACACAATCCCAGTCAATACAATGACGCAGTCCGTAACAATGTCCTAATTCATGAAGAAATTCTTTAATTGTTCTTTCCAACAAAAGATTATCATTGGAAATCCCGGAATAAAATTCTTCATGCAGGCGGCAGACTGATAGAAGACCATGCTTTCCGTTTAACTGTGCCTCTCCAAAAATAAATGTTAATACCGGAACAAAAATATCAACATCAGTTAACATAATTATTTTTCCATCAAGCTTATCTGTAAGCTTGATGGCTTCTGCTATTATTTGTGTTGAAAAATACTGTTTACGATCAACAGAAAAAAAATCATCAAGATTGATATCCAGATCAATAACATGAATTTTCGAAGAGAATCTTTTTGATAATTCTGTTATAAGATTTTGCAGAAGTATTGGATTGTAAAATCTGAGTGGAGCCAGAAAAATATCCATCAATAATCATTTTTACTGAGATTGTACTTATTTATTTTATTGTAAAGTGTAACCCTGTCAATTTCAAGTATCTGTGCAGCTTTTGAAATATTCCATCCGTTTTCATTCAAAGTATTCAGAATAAACTTCCGTTCCATAGAGGCAAGGCTTTTAATCTCACCGTTTAAAGCAAGATTATTACTTGAAAGATGAAAAGGAAGGTCTTCAACAACTATGGAATTAGTTTTACCAACCACCATTGCTCTTTCTATAGCATTTTCCAATTCTCTTACGTTGCCGGGCCAATTATAATTCATCAAAAAGTCCAGTGCTTCTTTAGAAACGGTCTTCACTTTTTTATTCATTGCTGTCGAAAACTTTTTTATAAAGAAATTAACAAGCAAAGGAATATCATCTCTTCTTTCACGCAATGGCGGAATAACAATTGTAAATACATTTAATCTGTAGTACAGGTCTTCTCTGAATTTACCAGCTTTAACAAGTTCCTCAAGTGGTTCATTTGTAGCAGTGATAACCCTGAAATCACTTTTTATTAATTCATTTCCGCCAACTCTGTTAAATTGTTTTTTTTCAATAACCCGTAATAATTCAACCTGCATCTTGGGAGAGATAGAACCTATTTCATCAAGAAAAATGGTTCCTCTATCAGCCATTTCAAATTTACCTTTTCTTTTAAACTGAGCGCCGGTAAAAGACCCCTTTTCATGTCCGAACAATTCGCTTTCAAGGAGCGATTCTGATAAAGCCCCGCAGTTTACTGTAATAATCGGAAAGTATTTTCTGCTGCTGTTTATATGAACTGCTTTTGCAACTAATTCTTTTCCTGTACCGCTTTCGCCTCTGATGATAACTGTTGTATCAGTAATTGCAACACTATACACAAGTTCATAAACTTTTCTCATCTGATAACTTTCACCGATCAGGTTATCAGGTTTAATTATTTCATCAATATTTTCTTTTAACTGAATATTTTCAATTTTCAGTGCCCTTTGTTCAAGTGCTTTTTTTACGGTATGAGCGAGTTCATCAGGATCAACAGGTTTTGTAATATAATCGAACGCACCATTTTTTAATGCAGTAATCGCAGTTGGCACTGAAGCAAAGGCAGTTATCAGAATTACAAGTGCATCTTTATCAATCTCCTTGACTTTTGATAACAGGTCCAGTCCACTCATACCCGGCATTTTCATATCAACAAGTAGAATATCATATTTTCCTTTATCATATTTTTGTAAGGCAGTTTCGCCGTCTTCTGCGGTTTCAACCTCATAATTATCCTCTTCAAACCAGTGATAGAGAGACTCCCTTACAATTTTTTCATCATCTACGATAAGTATTTTTTCTCTTTTACCCATAAAAATTTCTCTTAATCAAGTTGTTTATTTTGTGGTAATATTATTTTAAATGTTGTTCCTTCAGGTGAAGTTTTTTCAACTTCTATTTTGCCGTTATGATTAGCGATAATTCCATAAGCTACCGCAAGACCTAATCCGGTACCGGAAGAATTTGTTTTCGTTGAATAAAACGGATCAAAAATATGCGGCAGATCATTATCAGCAATTCCTGTTCCTTCATCAATTATCCTGATGATAACATTACTTTTTTCTGTTATTAAATTGACAGTGATTTTTCCGCCATTAGGCATTGCTTCAATGGAGTTTATTAAAAGTGAAATTAATGCCTGTTGTATTTTATTTGCATTGCAGTAAACTTCTATTGGTTCATCAGGATAATCTTTAACTAAAGTAATACCGTTAATTTCAAGATGATGGTTGATTACAGTAATACTATGGTAAACTATTTTCAAAAGATTTTCTTTTGCAAATTCATCACGCTCAGAATGGGAGAAAATCAGTAAGTCTTTAACAATTTGTCCGCATCGGGCGGATTCGTGAGTGATCAATTCCAGATATTCAATAATTTTAGAATTCTCCTCATTATTATTTGAAGCCTGTAATTTTTTAGTTATCAGTTTACTATAGGTCAAGATTCCTGCAAGCGGATTATTCAGCTCGTGTGCAACTGTTGCAGATAATTTTCCAAGTGAAGCAAGTTTTTCAATTTGATTTACCTGATTGTAAATATTTTTAAGCTCTTCTGTCTTCTCGTTTACTTTGTCATTCAGAGTTTCAGACCATTTTTTTATTTCTTTATATGCTTCGGCAAGATTTTTTGACATCTCGTTAAATCTGCGTGCTACTTGTCCAAGTTCATTTTTAGCAGGTATCTGGATTCGATAATCCAAATTACCGTTTCCGACAGCTTCAATTCCTTCTTTTATTGTTTTAAGAGGCTTATTTACCAGAACTGTAATAAAAAAACCTGTTGAAAGAGAAATAACTATTATCAGAAATACCGAAGCAAAAATTACCTTAGTTCTGCTTTCTTCAATTATTTTATCAAGTGAGTCCAGTGAAACACCTACATCAAGAACGCCCAGAATATTAACATTTTCCGGATGTGCATGGCAATCAGCATTTGAACAATCGGGTTCATTTAAAATTGGATTGATAAGACCAAGCACTCGCTTATTTTCTGAATTTTTATACACACGGATTTTATCTTTATTTGCTAAACTTTGCAGCGGTACAGAGCTGTTATGACAGCCAATACAAGCCTCCGCTGTAAGATCAACTTTTTTAAGAATTTCAGTAGTATCCGTTGAATAACTAATTATACCTTGTTTGTTGTAGATGCGGATTTCTTCAACCCCCCTTAAAGTGCGAAGTGTATTAATTATCGCATGAACTTCTTCCGGGCGGTTTAACATCATATCATAACGGGTTGACTTTTTAATTATTTCACTTATGTTGTAGGAAGTCTGAAATCTTGAAGCTGTTAAATAATTACTAAGATTTTTTAATATAAAATATGTGTAAACTGAAAGAAGGATAATCAGAATAGAAGAGAGGGAAAAGATGAGTCGAACACTTAGTTTGTTAAAGACTTTTGGTTTCATATAATCTGTTAACCTTGTTGCTCAAAATTAGATAATACTTTAAATATTTACAATCTAACTGATATTTAATAATAGTAAAAGAAATGCAGATGTTTGTTAGTAGATGAGAGATATTTATTATTAAAGCGAATTTAGAAAAACAGAAATAAATATTCTTAAAAGTTTAAGGAACTTAAAATATCAATGTATCTTTTCCTGCCGATAAGTTGATGAAGAAATTTTATTTGGGTTCCTCCATCCATCATTGTTTCACCAACCACAGGAACTTTGGTTTTAATTTCTTCTATAGCTTTGATAGCTTTAGCGTGAATATTATTCCATTGCTCCTGATTTAATCTTGAATTAAAAACTTCAGACTGATTGGCGCCCATAATTGCAAACCATTGTGATTTTAACGGGTTATCTGCGGGTTCACCAACTTCATTGTAGATTATGAAGTTTATTGGGGAAGTAATACTAACACTTCCCCAATCACCGTTAATCTGAATTACAGGCTGTCCTGCAGAGATGTTTTTTCTGCATTCACAAACTATCATTGAATTTACATTATCAAGAAAACTTTCCCAAATAGGATTAATGCCAAGATAAAATGTATTAGCACATATCTCTTTAGCAATGAGATTATTTTTTAAATAAATGATATTAGTTTCATACTTAATGCTTTGTAATTTATTGAAGATTGCATTTACTGCATTTACTATTCCGCCCATATTTTTTTCACTATTATCAGAAAGATTTCTGATAACTTTATCAAACGGACAGTTTTCGCAATCAAAATTATTATCACATAATTTGTAATCAATAACTCCGGAGGTCATCCAGATGCATTTTAGCATCTCGTATCTGTTTGACTTTAACTCAATATCACTGTTCATATTTTTAACTAATTGTTATTGGTTTTGTTTTAGCTATGTCTTTTTCACTAACTGAGTGTTCGTGTTCTTCAGTAATAAAAACGGCAAAGTTTTTTGCTACCAGCCTGAAAGCAAATATTGCAAGAACAATGAGCATCAATGTAATACTGATTTCATCAAATGATGGGAAATAACTTACACCTGAAGATGCAGCTAGTCCCGTAATGCTTACATTTATTCTGTTCAGTATAAGTCCAGAGATAACACATATCGAGGTTATGTATAACCATTTTTTATTCTCTCTTAATTTTTTATGACTAAGCAGGTAAATCGGTGCAATAGTCCCGAGTAATATTTCCAGATAAAAGAGATATGTTTCAGTTGATGGAATTGTTAACAAATATAATTTACCACTATCAATAAAATCATATATCTTTAACAGCAAGCCTGCTATTAATGCTATTAAAACAGCGAAAGCAGCTCCGGATAAAATATTCATTTTTAATCCGGTATTCTGAAAACCTTCTTCCTTTGTTAAACCTCTCGCGATTAAAAATGATTCGAATATTATCATCGATAAGCCTGCTGCAATACAGGAGACATAAAAATGAACCGGCAGTAAAGATGAATACCATAATGGATGTAATTTGCCGGGAACTATCAGATATAAAGAACCAAAGGATGATTGGTGAAGTGTTGAAAATAAAACACCAATTATAACAACCGGGATTGAAATCGCTTTAAGAATTTTGATGGGCGCTTTTATATTGAACTTTTCAAGTACGACCGGTGCAAACTCTAATAACAGTACAGTTGAATAGCATATTAAGCACCAAGTAATTTCAAACATTACAGAATGAATGTTCCACATATAAAGGGGATGATAAAAATGTTCCGGTCTTCCGAGATCAACTACTAACAAGCAGACAACAACCGAGTAGCCTAAAAAGGCAGTAAGTATTGCCGGTCTTACTAAGGGTTCATATTTATGCATATTAAAGATGTGAACAGTTGCCGCAATAGTAAATCCTGCGGCTGCTAATCCAACACCAATAAAGTCAAATCCAATCCACAGTCCCCAGGGCACTGTATCCTGCAGATTAGTAGTTGCGCCTAATCCTTGTGTAAACCTAAAATAAGTTGAAAATAAACCAACTATTACAATTATAACTGAAGTTATTTTCCAAAAAGTAGGTTTCAAAATTTCACTAACGTTAATATTCTTAATTTTCATTTTTACTTCTCTCTTCTTTAGCAATTTGATTTTTTCTTTTAGTCAGCCAATACATACCGCCTAAGAAAATACCTCCGCCAACAACAACAGATGGAATTTTTTCCATTGCTCTTTTTGTAAACTCAGGCATCGATTCTTTTGGTAATTCAGGGATGTATCCTAATTGTTCAAATGGTACCGGTGAAAGAACCAGTACGTGTCCTCCGCCGGCTTCTTCAAGTCCGTAAATATGCTGATAGTATTTATCAGGATTTTCCTGAAGTCTTCTTTTGGCAATTGCAATCAGTTGATCCATATCTCCATATAAAGTTGCTTCATTAGGGCAGGATTCTGCACAAGCTGGTATAAGCCCATTGCTGACACGTTCAGCACACATATTGCATTTTCTGATGCGGGGTGTTGTTGTTCCCCATTCGTAGCGGGGAATTTTATGAGGACAAGCCTGCATACAGTATCTGCATCCGATACACTTATCAGCGTCATAAACCACAGCACCTGTAGATGTTTTTGTTATTGCACCAACAAGGCATACTGATTCGCATGCCGGCTCGTTACAATGCATACACATTTTTCTTGCATACAAATCATCATATTGTTCGATTACATTAAATGTATTATCAGAGAGATGATCCTTTAGAAAATCTTCGCTTGTTTTCGGAAGATTATTTGCTTCTTTACACGCATCATAACAGGAACCACATCCTATACAAAGCGTTACATCAAAGAGTATTCCTTTTTCTTTTAACATTTGCTTTTCCTGTAACTATAATGAGAGAAATTCTTTTTCAAAATCACTTGTACTTTTATCAACTAATGAATAGAGCATATCGTTAGAAAGCGTACCTCCATCAAACATAGTTTCACCAGCTAACTCTGGTTTAAGTGCATGTGTGTCTAAAAAACTTTTTAATTTTATATATTCTTTTTTAATCCAATTAACAGCATCATTTCCTGAGAAAAACTTATCACGATTCTCAGAAAAATCTTTTGAAAGTAACTGAACTCCCCAGTTTTTATATGGATCAGAAATATTTTTACTTAAAATATCTGGGTTAACAGATTGAACTGTACCACTAATAGGGGAAAGAAATTTTACTTTGTTATTTCCGTAGTTGCCTTCAAATAAAATATCTCCGCGCTTTAGTGTTTTACCTGCAAGGGCACAATTTGATATTGTTAACATGCCTAAGGCTGTCATTCCGAATTCATCAATTCCAATATTGACCAGTCCGTTTTCATCTTCTTTAAGCCAGGTATGTCCTTTGGAAAAAAGAGTGTTTTGAGGAATAACGAACCTATTTTTCTCAAACATTGATAAATCAAATTGAGAGAATGTAGGTTCAAATGCGGGATGATATTTTCCTTGAAATTTTAGTACGACAAGATCAACTAAAATGAAAAATAAAAATGCTGTCAAAACAAAAATCGCTACCATAGTATTTCCTTTTTATATAATTCACTTAGATTTTTTATTGATTTTTAGTTGAGCTATCATCTTCTGTGATATTCTCGCTTTTGTTTGTTTCTTTTGACTTTTCATCCTCGTGCGGCTGTCCGCCATCGTACATAGTTTCGCTTGCAAGTTTGAGTGAAGGATCAAACTTTGACGCAAAGGGTTTAGAAACTTTATTTTTCTTGTATGAACCTGAGGCTAATGGGTCAATTACAAATCTGACTAATAAATCAACCCCAATAAAAACTGCTACTAGTACTAATAAAAATGTAAGCATTTTGAACTCCTGTTGTTTTAATTTGTGCTTATTAAAGGGCAACTAGCATACCATTAGCTTTTGTTTTTTTATCATCTCTATATGTTATTGAAACATAAAGAGTTAGAGCAACAGCGTTGTAATTTTATACTATTGCTCTAATTAAAAGTGTTAATAAATTCAACAGAGCAGTATTGAATAATTCATCACTTTTAAAAGAAATTTGAGATTGTTCCTCAAAGAATAGTTGAATATCTAACTTCTTTAATTTAACAGGATACAGCGCAAAACAAATTGGTTGATATTACTCAAATAGCATCAATTATTTTATCGCAAAACTGATATCTATAAAGAATTTCTGATTACCATATTTTCTCTATCCTTAAAAAAAGTATAAAATGTTTGCCACTATTGATAACTATTAGAAGTTAATGATTATACAGCACCCTGTTTTTTGCCTCTAATTATTGCGTTATTAACCAAAATCAAATAATTATTTTTTTCAAAAATTATTTTCGGAATGGCACAAAATTGTATTTAGAAAAGCAATTATTTTAATTCGTTCTGAAAACATTTACATAAATCTTGAAAGGAATAAAAAATGTCTGGCAAAAGTCGCCGAGATTTCCTTAAAAAATCTGCTTTTGTTGGTGCTGGAATAGCCGGGCTTTCCACCTCAACTGCTAAAGCAGGTCCTAAAAATATTTTATCTGAAGATCGAATGGGTGTTTTAGTTGATACGACTGTTTGTGTTGGCTGCCGTCAGTGTGAATGGGCTTGTAAAGAAGCTCATGATTTACCCGCTGGTGATCTTGAGTCTTACAAAAATCGTGAAGTATTTGAAAACATGAGAAGACCTGACCATACAGCATTAACTGTTGTTAATGAGTATTCACCGGGTAAATATTCAAATCTTCCTGTTGATGTAAAGGTTCAATGTATGCACTGCGATCATCCTGCCTGTGTATCTGCTTGCATAGTTGGTGCATTTACCAAACATGAAAATGGCGCAGTAACCTGGGATACTGATATGTGTATAGGCTGCAGATATTGTATGGCTGCTTGTCCATTCCAGATACCGGCTTTTGAATATGACAAAGCATTGAATCCGAAAATTATGAAATGCGATTTCTGTTATGACCGTACAAAAGCAGGAAAGCTGCCGGCTTGCGTAAGCATCTGCCCGGTTGAAGCACTTACTTACGGAAGCAGAACAGAGCTTATCAAAATTGCCCGCGAGAGAATTAAGAAAAATCCCGATAGATATGTTGATCATATTTTTGGAGAATATGAAGTCGGTGGAACATCATGGCTGTATCTGGCAAGTAAAGATTTTGCAGAACTTGATTTTCCGAAACTTGGAAATAATCCTGCACCGGGGGTTTCGGAATCAATTCAACATGGAATATTTGCATACTTTGTTCCACCGGTTTCTTTATATGCTCTTTTAGGTGGTATAATGTGGATAACAAAGCGCCGCAAAGAACTTGATGAGGAGGAAAAATTATGAGTCATGATTCTTACAATCCAGTGCCGATAAAACGTAAATATTTTACTCCGGGAGTAATTGGATTGATAGTTATTGCAGTAAATGGATTAATCTTTTTAATGGGCAGATTTTTCTTTGGCATCGGTGCAGTTACAAACCTGAATAATCAATATCCCTGGGGTTTGTGGATTGGAGTTGATGTTGCTGCCGGTGTAGCGCTTGCTGCTGGCGGATTTACTACTGCGGCTTTAGGTCATATAATTCATAAAGAAGAATATCACGCAATTGTAAGACCAGCACTTCTGACAGCAATGTTAGGCTATACATTTGTTGCACTTGGAGTGTTTGTTGATATTGGAAGATGGTATTTTATCTGGCATCCGTTGATTATGTGGAATGGCAGCTCAGCGTTGTTTGAAGTTGGCATTTGTGTAATGATTTATCTTACAGTTCTTTACATTGAATTCTTACCGATAGTAACTGAAAGATTCATAGGCAGGGTTAATCTACCGGGGTTTCTTTCAGGATTAAACAAACCTATTGATAAACTTTTAAGAGCACTTGACCGTGGTCTGTCAAAAACGATGTTCATTTTTATTATTGCTGGTGTTGTACTTTCTACATTGCATCAATCATCATTAGGAACATTGATGATTATCGCAGGACCAAAGATGCATCCGCTCTGGCAAACGCCAATATTGCCCTTGCTCTTTTTGCTTTCAGCAATTTCAGTAGGTTTTCCAATGGTTATTTTTGAATCATTAATTGCTTCCAGATCATTAGGGCTAAAACCGGAGATGCACATTCTTTCCAGATTAGGCTCAATGATTGCACCTTTGTTGGGAATTTATTTAGCATTTAAAATTGGTGATATGTTTATACGCGAAACTTTTGTTTACTTAACCGAATTCAATACTGCAAGTGTTATGTTTACAATTGAAGTGCTGTTTGGAGTAATAATTCCATTGAGAATGCTTTTATCTACCAAAGTATTAAAATCGCCTCTGTTTCTTTTTATTGCATCTTCTTTAGTTGTGTTTGGTGTCTTAATAAACAGAATTAATAATTTCGTAGTTGCTTACACTCCGCCGTATTCTACTGATTCATATTTCCCATCATTCGGTGAAATTTCAGTTACACTCGGGTTTGTGGCAATGCTTGTTCTTGCCTACCGGTTTGTAGTTATTAATTTTCCTGTTATCAGTTTGCCAGGAAAGACATCAGCACAAAAAACAAAATATACGATAAGGGGAATAAAATGATGAAGAAAAAAATTATTCTTTTATTGGTTTTACTTATAGCAATTACAATTAAACCTCAGCAAAGTCCGGGTAAAAATCATTCTAAATTAAATTTAGAGTGCAGTAATTGTCACATTTGCGATGTCCCGACAAAAAAAGATCCTTGTCTTATTCAGTGTCCGCGTGAGAAAATAAAAACTGCATATCAAAAGCCAGAACAAACTCCAGAGTTAATCACCATAAATCAATTAAGTGACAAATATGGTCCGGTTTATTTTTCACATAGGATTCATGCGCAAATGTCTGAGATGAGCGGCGGCTGCGAAACCTGCCATCATCATAATACTTCAGCCTCAATTCTCAGGTGCAGTAATTGTCATTCATCATCAAGAAAGCGGGATGATGTAAGTATTCCTGATTTGAAAGCTGCTTTTCACAGACAGTGTATGGATTGCCATCGCGAATGGAGCCACGATAACGGATGTAATACTTGTCATACACTCAAAAAAGATCTGAAAGACGGAAAAAAGGATCAAAATATTCAGAAGAAATATGCTGGTAAAAATCATCCGGTAGTTCTGGAGCCTACGAAATTAGTTTATGAAACAAATTCTGATAAAGGAAAGATTGTTACATTTTATCATGATGATCACACGAAAAAATTTGGATTGAAATGTGAAACCTGTCATAAACAAGAAAGCTGTACAAAGTGCCACGATGTTAACAGAAAAAATAATGACAAACCTATTAAAGTAATTACAAAGAAAACCTTTGAAGAACAGCATAAGAATTGTATCAGTTGTCATAAGAAAACTGAAAATTGCAGCAGGTGTCACAGTAATAAAGTTCTTGAACCATTTGATCACGCAAAGAAGACAGGCTGGGCATTAAATAAATATCATATAAACTTATCATGTGTAAAGTGCCATGGCACAACTCAGCCGTACAAAAAAGTTGATAATAAATGTTTAAGCTGTCACAAGCCGTGGCTTGAAGGCAAATTCAAACACTCGGTAACCGGTCTGCAGCTGGATGAAATTCATATTGAGTTAAGCTGCGAAGACTGTCATAGCGATAATAATTTTGCTGTTAAGCCAACTTGCAGCAGTTGTCACGATGATTATAGTTTCCCAAAACAAAAACCAGGAAAGGTTATTGGTAAAAAATAAATTTTTGTCTGCAGGAATAAACTAAAATTCCTGCAGTATCTTATTAATATTTATCAGACTATAAATTATAAATGTTCAAGAAAATTGGTTTTCGTTTAATCTTTGCTGTTGCTTTTACCTCATTAGTAATAATAGGGGTATTTGCTTTTTTTAATGTACAGACTCAAAGCAACAACTTAACAGCAGAAGTTGAGCGGCATGCAAATCAGTTAAGTGAAACAGTTGTATCCAGTACAAGAGTTGATATGATGCTCAATCAAAGAGACAGGATACAACAGATTATTAGTTCAATCGGTGCACAACCTCATATCAGGGATGTGAGGATACTGAATAAGATAGGTGAAATAATATATTCATCTGACCAAAACAGTATAAATCAAATGGTTGATAAAAATGCTGAAAGCTGTTATGCATGCCATGCAGAAGATAAGCCGCTTGAACAAATATCAATTACCGAACGGACAAGAATATTTAAACTTAACCCTGATTCGGCAAGAATAATCGGAATAATTACTCCAATCTACAACGAAACCTCCTGCTGGACGGCTGAATGTCATGCACATCCGAGCGATCAAAAGGTACTTGGTGTTCTGGATATATCAATCTCATTGGCTGAGGTTGATAAGGAAATCTTAAGATCAAAAATTGAAATAGTAATATTTGCTTTTGCTGCCGTTGTAATTGTGGGTTTGATAATCGGTTTATTTGTTAAAAAATGGGTGTCAAATCCGGTTAATGATCTTTTAAGCGCAACACAGCAGATAAGCGCAGGTAATTTGAATTATGCAATTAAAGAAATTGGCAGCGATGAAATTGGTAAGCTTGCTTCATCTTTTAATAATATGACAAAAAAATTAGCTGAGGCACGTTTACAATTATTTCAATCGGATAAAATGGCATCTTTGGGCAGATTAGCTGCAGGTGTTGCACACGAAATAAATAATCCCTTAACAGGTGTATTAACTTACAGTAGTTTCTTACTTAAAAGAACTAAAGACAATCCTGAATTTCAGGAAGACCTTAAAGTGATTGTGAGAGAAACGATCAGAAGCAGAGAGATTGTTAAAAGCTTGTTGGATTTTGCAAGACAGTCAGTACCTAAAAAGAATCCGGCTGATTTAAACGATGTTATTGATAAGGCTATCACAGTTGTGGAAAATCAATTATCAATCAAAAAAATAAAAGTTGAAAAGAAGTTTGAAGCTGAAATTCCGAAAATAACAATTGATTCAAATCAGATGGAGCAGGTATTTATTAACTTGTTTGTAAATGCTGCTGATGCGATGGAAAAGACCGGAGGAATAATTACAGTTGCAACTCATTTGATTTCTTTGGCACCCTTTGGAACAACTCAGATAAAAAAAGCTGCTTGCAGAAAAAGACATAATCTTATAGACAATGAATTTAAGATTGATGGTTTACCGGCAATTAAAGTAAAAGTTGTTTCAGATAGTAATGAAGGAATAATCCATATTGATCCGGTTTACGGAAAGCATTACAACAATTATGATGTTGGATTTAAGATAAATAAAAATGCAAAGTTTGTCTGTCCGGAATGCAGCGTTTCACTTGTGCAGGAAGATAAGGTATGTCCTAAATGCGGATCACCGGTTCTTGTATTTGATCTGGGACCCGAAGGTATTTATGAAGTTTGCTCTTCTGAAAATAGTGATTGGGAAAAATGGGATTACATTGAATCAGCCGGTGTGCAGGAATATGTTGAGATAAAAGTTTCAGATACCGGGTGCGGAATCAGCAACGAAGATCTCCATAAAATCTTTGATCCTTTCTTTTCAACAAAAGGACAAAAAGGAAACGGACTCGGACTTGCTGTAATCTGGGGTATCGTTGATAACCATAACGGAACAATTACTGTTGATAGTGAAATTGGAAAAGGTACAACATTTAAAATCAGATTGCCTTTGACTCAGCAAAGATAAGTAAATGAATAAAGCAGCGGATATATTAGTAATAGATGATGAACAGGTTATTATTGATGCCGTAATAAAAATTTGTGCACTCGAAGATTATACGGTTGATTCGGCAATTAATACAAAAACAGGACTGGAAAAAATATCTAAAAACTTTTATCCGGTTATTATCTCAGACATAATGATGCCTGATGGTGATGGATTTCAGATACTTGATGCTATTAATAAATCTAAAAAAGATTCTGTAGTGATAATGACAACAGGGTTTTCAACAGTTGAAAATGCAGTTAACTCGCTTTACAGAGGCGCATTAAGTTTTATTCCAAAACCTTTTACTGTTGATGAGCTGTTGAGCGTTTTGTTCAGGGCAAAGAATTATATAAAAATAATGAAAGAGGAAAAATCTTTTTCACCGCAGCAAAGAGATAAAGAGCTGATTTATGTTACCTGTCCGGCAAAATATCTTCGTCTTGGTCATTCCACCTGGATGTTTCAGGAAAGAGAGGGAAGTGTTTTGATCGGTATTTGCGATATCTATATGAAAGCAATTGAGTCAGTAAATAATATTGAAATGATGCAGCTTGAGGATGAGCTAATACAAGGAACAGGTTGTGCATCTTTGACAAGTAATGACGAAAGGATTCATAAAATACTATCACCCTTATCCGGAAGAATTGTTGAAGTAAATAACAACGTTATCAATAATCCATCTTTGTTAGAAAAGGATCCTTATTTTGAAGGCTGGTTATACCGGATAATACCGGCTAATTTAGATTATGAAATAAAATATTTAATACCCTGCAGTTCAGACAGGTTATAATATCTGTAAAGAAATTAAAATTTATACTTTAGGAGATACATTATGCCACTTTTCATATTAGCTATTGTCATTTTTATTATTGCGGATATTCTGATCCGTATGGTAAGCAAAAGAATGACTGAGCAAAAACAGAAAAAAGAACGTGAACAGGTTCTTCAGGAAAGTTTAAAACTTGATTTTTCGAACGAAGCTACAACATTAAAGCGTGCTCAGGTCGAAAATCCAAAGGCAAGAATTCTATGTGTGGATGATGAAGAAGTAATACTTGGAAGTTTTAGAAAGATACTTGTGCTTGATGGTTATTCCGTCGATACAGTGGAAAATGGTCAGGAAGCACTTGGGCTGATTCAAAAGCATCATTATGATTTTGTATTTACTGATCTTAAAATGCCAATGATGGATGGTGTTGAGGTTTGTAAATCAGTTAAACATCTTCGCCCTGATATCGACGTAATAATTATTACCGGATACGCATCGATCGAAACAGCGGTTGAAACTATGAAATATGGTGCTTTGGATTATGTTGAAAAACCATTTACAGAAGATGAGCTGATTGAGTTTGTTAGAAAATCATTAATAAAGAGACAGGATAAAATTCAAAAACAATTAAAACCAAAAGTGCATATTACGCATTTACCAGCCTCAGATGATTTTATACAAGGCGAGTTTTCAATTCCGGGCGGTGTTTTTATCGCAAGGAATCATACCTGGGTTAGTATGAATCAGGAAGGAATAGCTAAAGTGGGGATTGATGATTTTGCGTTAAAATTAATTGGTAAAATTGATTCATTAGAACTACCTAACCTTGGTATGACTATAAAAGCCGGTCAGCCGTTGTTTACTATTAAACAAGGTAACCGCACTGTAACATTCAGCTCTCCGGTAAGCGGCAAGGTTGCACAGATAAATACTCTTCTGCAAAATAATATAGATGCGCTGGATATTACTCCTTATGAACGAAACTGGGTATGTGCTCTTGATGCTGAAAATCTGGATAATGAAATAAAAGAAATGACAATAGGAAAATCGGCTGTAGCTTTCTTCCAGGATGATATTGAAAAGTTTAAAGTAATGTTTATGGACTTATTGAAATCTGAAAAAAAATCTGATGAGTATCTTGAAGATGGATTGTTTATCGGTCAGTTAGGTGATCTTTCTGATGTAAACTGGAATAAAATAATTGCTGAGTTTTTTGTAAGGTAATTTTAATAAGGAAACCTTCGGGGTTTTGAAAAACCTCGAAGGTTTTGTTTAATTAGTGTTTGTGTTCCATTGTTTTCTTTTTTGTCATTTCTTTAGCTTCAGCTTTGATATCAATTTTTCCTGCTTGTTTAAAATATAAAGAAACTTCTCCCTGGTAATCCCTTGTTATATCTGTTTTTAATTTCATCAACATTACATGATGAGCTCCGGGTTTAAGCTCAAAAGTTGATTTGGCTGGAACCACAATAAATTTCACTTCACGCATTCCCATCATATCATTACCTGCATCATAGGTTTCATGAATTTCTACTTTTCCCGCCGGCTCAAATTCAACTTTATAAAGTGTGTCGGGTTTATCCGAATAATTTTCAATTTTGAAATACAAACCGGTGGTCTGTCCTTTTGCACTAATACGCATCCAAGGTTCTTTAATTTTTATTTTATCTGATGGATTGGAAAAGATTATTAACAGTGCAAGTAATATGTTCATTTATTTTCTCCTTTTCTTTTTTAATAATAATCTGTGTTTAAGATTTTATACGGCAATAACCAATACCGATAAAAAACCGAGACACAAAAAAAATAAATAAAAACTTTTCAATCAGCTAAATACTTAATGTCTTCAATAAGCATATTTAAATCTGCAGTACTGCCTTTATAGTTAGCACGCAGTTTTCCGTTCTGATCAATCAGTGAAATTCTATCAGTATGAATTACATTGTAACTAAGCGTACCATCATCATCGTATGTTGAATCCGCCGGTATAGCTGTTATATTGAACTTTAACATAACTTCATTTGTATTTTTTTCATCACCTGAAAGAAAAGACCATGTATTAAATGATAAATCCCTTATCTCAGCATATTTTTTAAAAACAGATGGAGTATCTCGATCAGGATCAAAAGAAATTACAACAAACCTTACTTTGTCTTTTAAATTATCAGGCAAACGCTGTTCAACCAGATTCATATTATGAGTTGTCATCGGGCATATATCAGGACAATGTGTATAAATCATTGTAAACAATGTTATTTTATCTTTTATAATTTCGGGGAAATCAACCTGAATACTATCCTGATTGAGAAAAGTATTTTGAGTTCTGAAAATATCCTGCTCCAAAGGAAATCTTTTATCACAACCTGAACAGATAGTTATGAAAAATACCAAAGCAGTAATCCAGAATATTTTTGTATGCTTTTTCATTTTCGAAAAAAATATTTGAATTGTGTTAACCAACTTATAAAAATAAGCTACTGTAAAAAAGAGAATTTAATCGCACTGATTAGTTTTATTTGTGTAATCAGTGACTGATATTTTACTGCAAATTATTACTAATTTTAGACCAATTATTTTTAAAACTTAGGATATAATTATGAGTGATATGCCGAAAGAAGAATTCCGTAAAGCTGGTTATCAGTTAATCGATTGGATTGCCGATTATCTGAACAGCATTGAAAAATATCCGGTAATGTCACAAATAAAACCAGGTGATATTTCAAAACAAATTCCGGTAGCTCCGCCCGTAAATGGAGAAAAAATTGAAAAAGTTTTATCAGATATTGATAAAGTTCTGATAGATGGAATTACTCATTGGAATCATCCTGGATTTATGGCTTACTTTAACACTACATCAAGCGGTCCGGGAATTTTAGCTGAAATTCTAACAGCAGCTTTCAGCTCAAACGGTATGTTGTGGAAAACATCACCGGTTGTAACTGAGATGGAAAAATCTATGATGAACTGGTTTCGGCAAATGGTTGGACTGCCTGAAAATTATTGGGGAATTATTTATGACACTGCTTCAACAAGTTCAATGCATGCTATTGCTTCGGCAAGAGAACAAATGGGTTTGGGATTTAGAGAAAAAGGTGCTGCCGGAAGAAAAGATCTTCCTAAAATAATTCTTTATAGTTCCGAACAAGCTCATAGCTCGATAGATAAAGGAGCACTTCTTCTTGGAGTCGGATTGGACGGCATTCGTAAAATTCCTGTTAATGAAAAATTTGAAATGATTCCCGAAAAACTTGAAGAAGCAATAGATGAAGATATTAAAAAAGGCTGCAAACCTTTTTGTGTAGTTGCAACAGTCGGAACAACTTCAACAACAAGCGTTGATCCGGTAGAACAGATTGCAAATATTGCAGAGAAATATAATTTGTGGCTGCACGTTGATGCAGCTTATGCAGGTGTAACAGCAATGATACCAGAAATGAAATGGGTATCAAAAAACTGGGAGCGTGCTGATTCAATTGTAATCAATCCGCATAAATGGATGTTTACTCCGCTTGATTTAAGTATTTTATTCACAAGAAAAAAAGAAATATTAAAAAGAGCTTTTAGTCTTGTGCCTGAATATCTAAAGACTGCTCAGGACAGCGAAGTTGATAATTTAATGGATTATGGATTTCAGCTGGGCAGAAGGTTCCGGTCACTGAAGCTTTGGTTTATTATAAGATATTTTGGTGTTGAAGGAATTGCTAATCGACTAAGAGAACATATAGCCTGGGCAAAAGAATTTTCAAACAGAATTATTGAAGCAAATGATTTTGAGTTAACTGCTCCGGTTCCATTTTCGACTGTGTGTTTCAGATATAATCCCGGTGGAAAAGCCGAAGCTGAATTAAATACAATTAACGAAAAACTTTTAGAAAAGATAAACTCCACAGGAAAAATATTTCTATCTCATACTAAACTATATGAAAAGTTCGTCATCAGGTTAACGATTGGCGGAATAAGACACGAACAAAGACATATTGAAAACGCATGGGAATTAGTTAAAACAACAGCACGCGAATTAAAATGATTAAACAAATTATTATGGATTAAAATATATGGACTCACTTTTACAATTTTCATTACTTGCATTTACATCTCTGTTTACAATGATAAATCCATTAGGTGTTATACCTGTTTATACTTCACTAACTGATGGTATGACATCAAAGCAAGCCTCTGCAATTGCTTTTAAAGCTACATCAACTGCATTGATTGTTCTTTTGCTCTTCACATTCGGGGGCAATATGATATTCAATATTTTTAATATTTCTGTTAATGGACTTAAAATTGTCGGTGGAATTCTGTTTTTCTATTCAGGTTATGATATGTTAAGAGGTAAGCTGACACGCATAACTTCTGATAATGAAAGGAATGAAGAAGCAATAAAAAATTTTGCAATAGCTCCGCTTGGCATTCCAATGATAACCGGTCCGGGAGTTATTACTATTTCTATAGTTTTAATGAATGATGCACCTGACTTTACTCATAAATCACTGCTAATTGTATCAATTTTATTTGTAATGGGGATAACACATATTATACTTTTAAGTTCAAGAAAAATTCTCGGATTTCTTGGAGAGAGCGGCAATAAAGTTCTAACCAGAATAATGGGACTGATCGTTATGGTTATTGCAGTTGAACTGTTCTTCAGAGGATTAAAACCAATTATTCAGGATATTCTGAACATACATTAATTCTTTGTAACCATTTCTTGTTGTAATCATCTTACTACAGAAATATTTTAATCTTTTATCGAAGGGAAAAAATGGTGATTAAAAAAGCATTCGTAAAACAATTACAGGGAATTACGTTCACTGGAAAAACTGATTCAAATCATTGGATTACAATGGATGGACCGGAAAATTTTTTTGGCAGCAACGCAGGTATTCGTCCAAAAGAATTAATTTTACTAAGTCTTGCAGGCTGCACAGGCAGTGATGTGATTGCAATACTGCAAAAAAAGAAAGTTAAGTTAGACAATCTTGAAATCAATATTACAGCAGAGCAGCAGGAGACGCATCCGCAGGTCTATACAAAGATAAACATTGAATTTTTGTTTTATGGAAAAGATATAGCTGAAAAAGATGTTGAGCGCGCAATAGAATTATCGCAGGGTACATATTGCAGCGTTACTGCAATGCTTCAAAAATCTGTGGAGATAACTCACAATTATAAAATTATTGCGAGTTAATAAAATTAACTTAGTGTTTAAAGACAGGAATGATGGAGTAACGGAATATTTAATATTAGATTTTGTTCTTCTGAAACTCCATCACCCCTAAATTCTATTTTATATTTAACTCTTCTGGTATAAACCTATTGTGTTTCCGTCAGGATCATTAAATAATGCATACCAGCCCATAGCAGGAATTACAGTTCTGGTTCTTTTTACAGCTCCGCCGTTTTCTTTTGCTCTATTCAGGATTGATTCAATATCTGGAATGTTTACATGAAAAATTGTAGAATCTCCCTGAACAATTTCATCAACTCTTCTCAATCCTACCATTGTTCCTTTATGATTATTAAAAAGTAAATAATCATGACCAAAAGGTCTAAAATCCCAGCCAAGTACTTTTTGATAAAACTCTTTGGATTTGTTTAAATCTGTTGTAGGAATTTCGCAATGTGCTATTAAATGATCTGCCATATTTGTCCTTTAATAATTTTGAGATTTGTTATTAAAAAGATAATTCTGCTTAATTATTATTACAAATTATTAGAAGCTACTATTAAATAATCAAGTGAAATAATTAATTGCCTATTTAACAATTTTAGAAACCTCTTTAAATACCGGGGTTCCGCAAACTTCAAGAAGCTCAAACAAAATTGATTCTGTGGTTGTAATTTCAGCACCAAGTGTCCGCATTCTGTCCAGAGCAATTTTATAATCGATTTCCTTACGTGAAGAAGCAGCATCTGCGGCAAGATTGACCTGAAAATCATTTGCAATTAAATCCAATACAGTCTGTTGAACGCAGACATGTGATTCTACTCCGCACACTGCAATTTGAGTTAATTTTTTCTTATGAAATTCTTCGAAAAGATTTTCTGCACCTGAACAACTGAATGTCATCTTCTGGTAAGCAGTATAACCGGAAAGTTCTTCCAGTAATTTAAGAGAAGTTGGTCCTAAGCCTTTAGGATACTGTTCGGTGAAATAAATTGGCAACTGCATCGCTTTAAATCCTCTTATCAGCTTAACAGTGTTCTCTAAAACAGTCTCATAATTTCTGATAACAGGCAGTATTCTTTCCTGCAAATCAATAATTAAAAGAGCGGTAGATTCTTTCTTTAATATAATTGGATTTCTTTTCATAGTCATTATTTCTTTTTATTTCTCTTTCAAAATGTCATTACGAACGAGTCTTTGAGTGAAGCAATCTTACATTTTTATTAGAGATTGCTTCGGCTAATCGCCATCGCAATGAGGAAAAATTAATTTAATAAATCTCATCCATTCCATATTTACCGCAGGAATACATCATTAAAATAGACGCAAGGTCTATTAAGGATTTTTTTTGTTCATCTGCGTGAATTACGAGATCATATACTTCAGCCATAAACTGGAAATTACTAAGTATTTTTTTTAGTTCACGATGAGTCGGTGAACCATGCCAGTTTGCAACCTGTTTCACAAGAACTTTTTCATATCGTCTTAAGAAATCTCTGAACGAAATCAAATGAGTTGCATTTGCATGGCGCGGATGGCAGATAACGATCAAATCATTAAAATAAGTATCCCATTTTTTCGCAAGCTTCTGATTTCTTGTATCCATTACAAATCTTGCCTGCTCTAAGGTAAACTCAGCTTTTGTTGTAACTTTAAATTGCGGGATGATCGCATAACCATCATAACTTATCTCGTCATCATCTTCATCATAATATTTCCATCTTTTAAGAAGTTGATTTGGTGTATAAATAGTAACAACTTTATCAAGCGAACTATCGGTTACAATAAATTTTCTTTGCTGATAGTTTACAACAGTAAACCAGTGTTCCCAATTATCAACGCTTAAAACGCAGGGATAACCTTTCTTTAACTGTTCGATTAAAACTTTTATTGCATCGTCCGGTTTTTCGCGCCGGAAATATTTCATCTTACAATTATAGAACTTAGCTGCTTTCGCCAAACCGATCTCATCTGTTCCGTACCACCAGGTACTGCCGGCTTTTATTCCGATTTGATTTTCACTTTCAAATCTGCCAAGCATTACAAGTGCATATTTAAGAGCGAAAGGTCCGCACTGATATTTATACGGTTGGGGATAGAAACTCATTTTTATTAATAAGATTTTTAGAACAGTGCAAACATTGTCAAATGAAGTTTTTTTTACAAGTGATTTTGGCTATTTTTTAGTATGAAAGAGAAAAAAATTAAAGTTCTTGTCCTTTACAACGAAGCTCACCCTGAGTTTTACCAGAAACCAACAAAACCTGCCCCAGAGCTTGATTTTAAGCTGTATTTTGAGGTTGAGACCTTAACTCCTATGGAAGAGTATGAAATTATGGTTAAAAAGTTAAGAAGAGTAGGTTTTGATGCCTTTGCCTTAAACATCAAAGATGATTTATCGGTCTTTTTGAATGAAGTAAATAATAATAGACCGGATGTAATATTTAATTTTGTCGAGATATATAAAGAAAAACCCCGTTTGGAAATGAATTTTGTAGGTCTTTATGAGTTGTTAGGTATCCCTTATACCGGTGCACCTGCAATAACACTTGCAAATTGCCAAAGTAAATTTCTGACTAAAAAATTACTTAACTATCATGGAATTAAAACCGCGAAGTTTCATTTGTTTAAGATGATACCTGAAAAACTCAATCTTGAAACAAAATATCCTGTGATTGTAAAACCTGCTTATGAGGATGCCAGCGTAGGAATTGAAAATGAATCTATTGTTTATAACAAAGAAGCACTCTTAAAAAGAATTGAATATATCTTTAAACATTTTAATCAGCCGGCATTGGTAGAAGAATTTATTGAGGGAAGAGAGTTTAATGTTTCAGTTATGGGGGATTTAAAATTAAAAGTTTTACCCATAAGCGAAATTGATTTTAGTAAAATGCCTGATCATCTGCATAACATTGTTAGCTACCAGGCAAAATGGGATCCACACCACGAATCATATCATAAAACAATTCCTATTTGTCCGGCAAAAATTTCAAAAAGTTTGGAAGAAAAACTTAAACACACAGCAATCTCTGCTTTTAAGATTATGGGTACAAGAGATTATGCGCGAGTTGATATGCGTGTAACAAGCGATGAAGAAGTTTATGTACTGGAAGTAAATCCAAATCCTGATTTAACCGAAGGTGCAGGATTTATGCGCTCTGCTCACGCTGCAGGATTGAGTTATGGACAAGCACTGAAGAAAATTATTATGCTTGCTTATGAAAGAGGGAAGAGAGCTAAGTAAGTAGTTTGTAGTTGGCTGTTTGAAGTTTAAAGGCACGGTAAATCCGTGCCTTTCTTGTAAGTGCGTGATTTAAGCTCTAACCTTTTGTAAAGCAGGTACCTTGTGTTTTATAAGTTCATAAACACCAAACATTATTCCTGCATAGAACAAATCACTGATTAGCGTATTATGGAAAAATGGAATTGCTGCAATGTAGCTTTCCATTAAACCTGCCGGCGTTTTAGGATAAAGTGTACCAAAAGCCCAAACACCAAAGTTTGTAATTATAAAAAAGCTAGCTGAAGCTGTAACGGAAGCAAGCATAACATTTTTAACCGAAACTTTTTTAAGCATCACTATTCCAAGTAATACAATTACAGCAAGACTTACATAAACGATAAATGCAAAAGGATAAAATCCGATTATTGCATCTGTAAGCAGGATTGCAAATAATGGAATTGCAAACGCAAAAGCTTTTCTATTAAAATACGCTCCGCCAAATAACGCCATAGCTGCAATCGGTGCAAAGTTTGGCGGGTGTGGCAGAAGTCTCACAAATGCAGCAACACAAATCATTAAGGTAATAACCCAAAAGTTTGATGTGCTCTTTTTCATTTGATCAGTCATTGTTTTTCCTTTCTGTTAAAATCTCAAGAAAAATATTTCTTTTATAATTGTTTCAAAGATAAAGGTTTAATAATTAAAAATTAAAAAAAAAATTGATTTAAAGCATTAAATGATTTTTTAACTTATTGATTATCGCGCTTAATTGATGAATAATAATTAAGTATTTGTTTTTCTTTATACAATTGTTTCATTTTAATAATACAATCAGCGCACAGGCAATCGTCATAGATTTCCTTAATAAACATCATCTCTGCATTGTTAAGTTGAACTGCAAAACATTGACACTGAGTTATGTTTCCGGGTTTGCATTCAAATGATTTTCCGCACTTGGGGCAATGCTTTATCTCGTGCTTAGTGTTATTTAACATTTTTCAACATTATCTCTAATGAAATTTTATCAACATTAAATAAAATCTGCTTAGAGTTTATGATTGCCCCTTCAATTCCAGTTTTAAACTTATTTTTATTTACATAAAAGATAAAATCTGAAAAACCAATCTCCTTATTTTGATAGATAAATTTATTGTCTGATAAGACAATCCCGTTTTTTTTGGCAATTCTTAGAATATCTTTTAACATAAAAACCTCTACATATTTTTATTTAATAAGCGTCATCTTCCTTGAGGATATAAATTCCTGGTTACCATTTGTAATACTGAGAATGTAAATGTAAACACCACTTGATAAACTGCTTGCATTAAAATCAACTGAATAACTTCCTGCAGATTTAAACTCATCTACTAACTTTGTAATTTCATTTCCAAGTACATCATAAATTTTTAGAGATGTTTGTCCGCTTACAGGCATTTGCCAGTTAATCTTGGTAGTTGGATTAAACGGATTAGGATAGTTTTGATTTAGCAAAAATGAAGTTGCAATAAAATTATCATCAATTGATGAAGGTTGAGTGTTATATTTAAATAGTAATCTTCTTGGTGCAACACTTGCTTGATATGTTCCTTTTACTGTGTAAGAACTATCGAGAATACTGAGAGTTCCATTAAGAATAAAGTTTTTTGCATCCAGTACAAAGTGTTGTTTGGTTACATAATCAAATGCATAGCCATAATAATAATTGTTTGGATATACGGATGATAGTACAACGGAAGCATTAGTGTTGGTTAAGTCAAATTTTACAATATCATTCAGATATGAAATGAAGAAAATATTGTCACTGTTTTTATCTACAAAGATATCTTTGCCGAATCCATAAAAAGAAACGCTGTAGTTTTCAACTTCCTGGTATGTTGAAACATCTATTTTAAATATTTTGCCTTCTGTTTCATCTCCGGGACAGCCGATCAATAAGTAACCGTCATTCGAAATCGCAAATGATGATGGATCTTTTTTAACTGTAATTGTTGCAATAACAGAATCAACTGCAGGATCGATAACTGAAACTGTGGAATCGGAACCTCCGCCCCAAACACTTGTATTTGCAACAAAAACTTTATTATTGTGGGCTATTATTTCTTGTGGATAAACTCCTACAGTAATGTTTTTAACAAAAGAAAAATCATTAAGATTTAAAACAGAAACATTACCCACTGATCCGTTGGTTAAATAAATTTTATCATTGGTTATTGCAAGAGAGTAAGGATTTGTTCCGACTGTTGCAGAACTTATAACTGTCCCGAGTGTATCAAGTTTATATATTTTTCCGCTGCTTCCATAACTGCCTTGCTCAGTTAAGTAAAGATAACCTTCGTGATAAACCAGTCCATCAGGATACAAGCCAATATTACCCGGTGAAAATATGCTTTGTATAAAATTACTCGATTGGTTATCATATAGAGATAACATTGATGAGCCGGTACTAAAGCCACCTTCTGAAAGCACATAAACTTTGCTCAATTGCTGAGCATTTAAACTAAATGCAATCAAAATATACAAAACAAACGTTAAAAGATTCTTCATAGCACTCCTTTAATAATTTATTGATAATGTTAAAAAGTAATTTCTTAATGGCATTGGGTATCCCGATATAGTTTGGTAATCGGCATTTGTAATATTATTTACTTCAAGTTTTAGTGTAGATGCGATTTCCCAAAATTTTAATTTGAATGAGATATTTCCATCCAAAATATTAAATGATTTCATTGATTTTATATTTTCAAAATCAGAGAATCTTTTTCCAGTATGTGTGTAGAAAAAATTCAGACTAGCTAAATCGTAATCTATCATTAAGCCAAGTTTTACAGCTTGCAATGGCAGGTAGGGTAAATATTTATCTTTTGATGGATCACCGGAAAATGATTCATTTGTTTTTTTTGAATTGATAAGATTTAAGCCTGAGTTAAATCTTATATTAATTTGCTCGTTTAGTTTTTGATTTATGGAAATATTAATCAAATAATTATTTGATTCTGATGATGCAATATTTATTGGCGTCCACAGCAAATTCCTTTGAGGTATCCACATAATTTTATTCTTGGCGTTTATATGTGTGTATGTAAAATCGAATTGTATCGGTATAAAAAAAACAATCCCGCTTGTAAAACCGGTTTCAAAGTTAAAAGATCCTTCAGGTTTAAGATCAGGATTGCCAGATTCTTTCCAGTAAAGATCATTAAATGTTGGTGCTCTAAAATTATTACCAACATTCGCTCTTATATTTAAATCGATTTTTTCAAAAGGCTTGTAGTTTAATCCGATCTTAGATGTCAAAGCATTCTTTTTAAGATCAGAGAAATGATCGACACGGACTGATGAAAATAACTTAAGATTATCAAGAGCACTGCTGCCTGTGGATATAAATAGAGCGTGTTGATTTCTTCTTGAATTACTTTCTACTTCATTACTTTTCAATTCAGCATAAGCAAAACTGTAACCGGTTATAAGATCAAAATTTGAAAACTTTAGTTGTAATTCAGGTGCAAAACTTGCAACAATATTTTTATAATTACTATTTGTTACAGGTTTAATTTGATAGTTCTGCAAGTTATTCTGAAAGTTAAAATTCGCTTTAAGAATAACCTGATCAGAAAATATTTTTTCAAATGAAATTATATTATTCCAGTTTTTATCTTTTTGATTAGTTTTTGATGGAGGTGTTCCGGTTTCAATTCCCGGTACCTGTTTATTTTGATACGAAAATGTTGAATAAAAATTTATTTTGTTTGTGTTATTAAAAAATAACTGCGAATTTATTCCAAAATCATAAAGATTATAAGCGGCATTTTCCCGATCTTTTAACTGTGAAGTGCTGCCGTTATTAAAATAATACTCAAAGTTTCCATCTGATTTTTCGTAATCATAAAATACATTGATGTTAAAATTGTTAAGACGTTTGTTAAAAGTTAGTCCATATCTTGAAGTATTAAATGAGCCTAAACCAACATTAGCTTTAACATTAAAATTATCATCATTATAAAATGGGTTTTTATAATTAGTAATAATATTGATTGTGCCGCCTATAGCTTCACTTCCATAAATCGAGCTCATTCCATTATTTACAATTTCTATTCGTTCGATATTTTCTTTAGGAATAAGTGATAAATCTATTTGCCCATTCTGAAATGAATTTATTTTTACTCCATCAACCAGAATTAAAGTATGCTCTGCTCCTAATCCATTGAAAGAAATTGTTTTTAATGTTGGGGTTGCGCCGTAAGATTTGATATAAACGGATGATGAATTATTTAAGATTTCAGGTAAACGATTGCCATTAAAATTATTAATTAATTCAGCATCAATAATTTCAATTTTATTTGGTGAGCTTTTTAAATCAGTATTAAACTTTGTAGCTGTAACAATAATATTGTCTAACTGATACGTTTTTAAAGTATCATTCGATTGGCAAAAAGAATTGCCTGATAACAAAAACAAGGATGTAAAAAAAAGACAGCTTATCTTTTTTCTCACTGAAGATACTTCTGAAAACATAAAAATGACTTTAAAACCATTAACTTTATTAAAGTAACTCCGCGGTTTTTAAGTTGAGATAAAACGATGTGAAGTAAGGAGAAAATCGTTAATCTTGCCTTTTACGCGAAGGTAATTGATTAAATGATTTACGGCAGGTCTCCTGGCTTTTAGCAAAATGTCAGAACTCATTTAATTTCATCGAACAATAACACTTAACATTTTGATAATTACAGTTGCGCGACAGCGCCGGAATTTTCGCCTGATGCGATTCACCGGACTTCCCTATAATTTCCCTTGCTCAAAAAGATTGAGTGGGACACCGTAAATCTTGTTCAAAGAACGTGCACAAAAATACACTTAAATTTTTTACGGTTCAAATAAAATAAAAAATTTTGCAAAAGTACTTTTTGTGATAACTTTTTTTTTCTATGTTGCAATTAAGTTTTGGTGTCATTTAATAAACATATTTAATTTCGAATGTCTCTGAATAAATTTCTATATTTCCTCCTGGAACAATCTTACTATAAATTATACAATATCAACTTAAAGTTAATAACAGCTAATAATCAATCTTCATTTAAAAGGAGCTATTAATGGGCTGGGTATTCAAATTTATTAATTCTTCTATCGGTAAAAAATTTATGATGGCACTGACCGGAAGTTTTTTACTGATATTTTTAGTTATCCATTTAATTGGAAATCTTACTTTATTTTTTGGTGCTGATGCGTTCAATGCTTATGTACTGACATTGGATGCAATCAAACCACTGATTCGTATTATCGAGATAGTTTTACTTGCGGCTTTTGTTATTCATATTCTTAACGGAACAAGATTATGGATATCCAATAAAAAAGCAAAAGGACAACGAAATCAAATTAATGGATCACCTCAAAATAGCGATGTGTTCTCCAGAACTATGTTCTTAACAGGATCAATTATTTTTATTTTTCTTGTTATTCATCTTGGAACATTTTTTTGGAGATTTAATGTCTCGGATCCAATGGGATTCGCTGATGAACATCAATATTATAATATGGTTGTTTATTTTTTTAATATATGGTGGTACGCTGTTCTATATGTAATTGCTATGGTCCTGCTTGGTTACCATTTAAACCATGGATTTCAATCAGCATTCCAAACTTTCGGATGGAATCATAAAAAATATACTCCATGGATAAAAAAGATAGGAACTATTTACGCAATTATTATGGCTTTAGGATTTGCTGCAATGCCGCTTTATTTTTTATTAGGAGGAGGTAACTAATGACAAAACTTGATTCAAAAATTCCAGCCGGTCATATTTCTGAAAAATGGACTAACCACAAGTTTAATATGAAACTTGTAAATCCGGCTAACAAAAGAAAATTTGAAATAATTGTTGTTGGTACCGGATTAGCCGGCGCATCTGCCGCTGCTTCACTTGGTGAACTTGGATACAAGGTAAAAGCTTTTACTTTTCACGATAGCGCCAGAAGAGCACACAGTATTTCTGCTCAAGGAGGAATCAATGCTTCTAAAAATTATCAGAATGATGGTGATTCAACTTACAGATTGTTTTATGATACAGTTAAAGGTGGTGACTTCAGGTCGAGGGAAGCAAATGTTTACCGTCTTGCAGAAGTAAGCGGTAATATTATTGATCAGTGTGTTGCTCAAGGTGTACCTTTTGCAAGAGAATATGGCGGAGTGCTTGATAACAGATCATTCGGCGGTGCTCAGGTTTCGAGAACTTTTTATGCAAGAGGGCAAACCGGACAGCAATTATTACTCGGCGCAGTCAGTGCACTTAACAGACAAATTGATAATGGTTCGGTAAAGCTTTTTACACGCAGGGAAATGCTTGATTTAGTAATTGTTGATGGTGCTGCCAAAGGGATTGTATGCAGAAATCTTTTAACAGGAGAAATTGAAAAATATTCTGCACACGCTGTTGTACTTGCTACCGGTGGTTATGCTAATGTTTTCTTTTTATCGACAAATGCGATGAACTGTAATGCAACTGCTATTTGGCGTGCACACAAACGCGGTGCATATTTTGCAAATCCATGTTTTACTCAGATTCATCCGACTTGTCTGCCGTTACATGGTGATTCACAATCAAAACTTACTTTGATGAGTGAATCTTTACGAAATGACGGAAGAGTTTGGGTATCAAAGAAAAAAGGTGATATGCGTAATCCAAATGATATTCCCGAAGATGAAAGAGATTATTATCTTGAAAGAAAATACCCTTCATTCGGAAATCTTTCACCCAGAGATATTTCATCCCGTGCTGCTAAAGAAGTTTGTGATGAAGGCAGAGGAGTAAAAGGCGGGCATGCAGTGTATTTGGATTTCAGAGATGCAATTAACAGGCTTGGTAAGCATGTTATAGAAGAAAGATATGGAAATCTTTTTGAGATTTATGAGACAATTACCGGTGAACATCCTTATGAATATCCGATGATGATTTATCCCGCACCTCATTATACTATGGGTGGTTTGTGGGTGGATTATAATCTGATGAGCAATGTACCGGGTTTATTTATTCTTGGAGAAGCTAATTTTTCGGATCACGGTGCAAATCGTTTGGGCGCTTCAGCATTAATGCAGGGATTAGCTGACGGCTATTTCGTTATTCCTTATACAATGGGCAATTATCTTGCTGGTGATAAGCCGACATTTGTAAATACAGACCATCCGGAATTTGATAAAGTTGCTAATGGTGTTAGAGATTTAACCAACAAACTTCTTTCAATTAAAGGGAAGAGGACTGTTGATGATATTCATAAACATCTCGGCAGAATAATGTGGAATAAAGTTGGTATGGCACGTAATGAAAAAGGATTAAAGGAAGCGGTTGATGAAATAAGAGAATTAAAAACTGAGTTTTGGAAAAATGTTACTATCCCCGGCAGTGGTGATGATGTTAACCAAACTCTTGAAAGAGCAGGCAGATTGGTAGATTATTTTGAATTAGGTGAACTGATGGCAATTGATGCTCTTGATAGAAATGAATCCTGCGGTGGACACTTCAGGGAAGAATATCAGTTTGAAGATGGAGAAGCTAAACGTAACGATGAAAAATATTCTTATGTTTCTGCGTGGGAATTCACCGGAGAAAATAAATGGATTCTTCACAAAGAACCTCTTGAATTTGAGTATGTAAAACCAGCGATAAGGAGTTATAAATAATGGAAGCAAAGAAATTAAATCTAACTCTGCAAATTTGGAGACAAAAAAATTCTAAATCTGTTGGAAGCTTTGTTGAATATAAAGTTCAGGTTTCACCCGATGCTTCATTTCTTGAAATGCTGGATGAAATAAATAACGAGCTTGAAGCTAAAGATCAGGAGGCAATACATTTTGAAAGTGATTGCCGGGAAGGAATTTGCGGTACCTGTGGACTTGTAATCAACGGGCGCCCGCATGGTCCTTTGCAAAAGATTGCAACCTGTCAGCTCCATATGAGAAACTTTAAAGACGGGGAAACAATTTGGGTTGAACCTTTCAGAGCAAAAGCTTTTCCGGTGATAAAAGATCTGATGGTAGATCGTTCAGGTTTTGATAAAATTCTTCAGGCAGGAGGGTATGTTTCCGTAAATACCGGCGGAGTGCCGGATGCTAACTCAATTCCGATTGCAAAAGATCAGGCAAGTCTTGCAATGGATGCCGCTGCTTGTATTGGTTGCGGGGCTTGTGTAGCTGCTTGTAAAAATGCTTCAGCTGTACTATTTGTCTCGGCTAAAGTATCACAATACGCTTTACTCCCTCAGGGACAGCCGGAGCGTTATCGCAGAGTTGAAAGAATGGTAAAGGTAATGGATGAACTTGGATTTGGAAGCTGTACCAATACTTATGCCTGCGAAGCTGAATGTCCAAAGGGAATTTCTGTCAGCAACATCGCAAGAATGAATCGTGAATATGTTTTAGCAAAGGTAAAATCCAAAGAAATTGTTGATTAAAAAATAAAGCAATAATATTCAGGCGATTCGAAAGAATCGCCTTTTTGTTTTAAAAACAAAATGATTATGGATTTATAAAATCAGGATAATGTGGTTCAAATTTCAAAATTTGTAGTTATACCCGCATAATTAAGTGTATTATTCGGTTTATTGGAAAACATTATCTAATTGATTTTACTTAATACTCAATCAACTAATTCAATAATCTGGGCATAGTCATATTCAGGATTTTTTTATATTTTTACTAACCAATCAAACTGAAAGATAAAAAAATGTTTGAAAACGAAATAAAATTCATAAGTGATTTTACCCTGAATAAGGTAAAAGAATTAGGTTCTTTTATAACAGTTGATAAGATACTTGCAACTGATATTCATCCATCGATAAAAAAGTATGTGGAAGGAGAGATTGATTATCTCATTTATGAGGATCGTAAAAAACTCATTGAAAATTCTTTGTTTGATTATTCCGGAAAAGAGATCTCAAACTATTTTAATCTTATCGGAACAGAGATAAAGAAAACAAAGAAAATTTCTTATGAGGATATTAAAAACATAATACTGCAAGCTGTTTCGTTTAACGCCAATTATGTTGCAAGACCAAAATGGTCTTTATCCAAATTAATTTTTGGTAATAACAAATCAGTTTCTGTTAATGAAATACAACTGATGTTCAACTATACTTATTACTACGAATATCTGAACAATGTCTTTCTGGCGTATTTATCCAAGAAAAAAATCTTAAATGTTTCTGTTACTGAGTTTGAGCTGATAGTCAATAAAATTGATCGTGAGCTTTTTATGCTGCATCAAAGCAAACTTGTAGATAATGCGCTTTATGCAATTGCGGATTATTTCAGTATTGGCGGATTAAACAAATCTTCTGTTACAATCGAATCGGTTGAACATTTCTTGAAAGAAAAAAATCTTACTGAGCTTATATTTAAATTAAAAAGAGGTTATGCAAATACTGGTAAAAAGAAAGCTGATATTGATGAAGTTAGAAAAGTCTTGTATTCAACCTTGAATATTGATTCTATTTTTGTTGAAGAAACAGAAAAGGAAGAGAAATTATCTGATGATAAGCATTTTGAAAACCCTTTAGAAAATGAGATTACACCAGATGAATTTATGGATGATGAGGAGGAAGTTAAAGAAACTTCTTTGCAGGATATGGAGAAAGCAGAAAGTACAGATTTAAGTGATGAAAAATTAAATGTGGAAGCAACTCAAAGTTCAGATGAATCTCAATTTGTTGTTTCAGAAGATGAAAAACATGATGAAATAATCGAAACTCAAATTCCGAATATGATTCCCGATGATGGAATTAAAGATGATAAAACTCCCGATCATATTGTTGTTTTGAACGAAGAGTTTAAAGAGACAGTTTTTGAAGAAGAAGGCGAAACTTTAAATAACGATCTTGAGAAAATTGATTTAATGGAACCTGTTAAAGATGAGACTTTAACTGAAGAAGAATTGTTATTTAATCTTACTGAGGAAATTGATAAAGATAGTAATGAGGAAATAATTATTCTTGATGATAAAGAACAGGAAGATTTGCTGAACTTTTATGATAATGAACTTGAGATTTCAATTGATGATGAAACTGATTCATTAAAAACTGATTTTGCAGTAAATCAAGAAGCAGAATCAGATTCCGATACCAATGAATTAAATCTTGAACATGAATTGGAAATCAAGGAAAATCAGGATGAAGGAATATCTTTGGAGAAAATTGATTTTAATAAAGATCTCGCTCCGGCTGTTACTGAAGAAAAAGAAGAACAATCTGATAATGCTTATAAATCAAAGTTAAAAAGCAGAGCTGAAGATATTTTTAGTTTTTTATCCAAGAAGGAAATTGATAAGATCATAAAAAATCTTTTTAATTCTGACAGCGAGGATTTTGCTAATACAGTGGAGAAAATGAGCGAATGCAGTAATTATGAAGAAGCAAGCAGAATACTTGATAATGTTTTTAAATATGCAAGAATTAAACCCCACAGCAAAGAAGCTGCTATGTTAAAAGGTGCGGTTGCTAAGTTTTTTAATGTTGATATTTGATGTTCAAATTTAATGTTCATTGATTTTGCTCATATTGAAGTTAGCTCAGGTAAAGGCGGGGACGGAGCCGTTGCTTTTAGAAGAGAAAAATATGTTCCTAAAGGCGGTCCTTCAGGCGGAAATGGAGGAAGAGGCGGCAGTGTTATTTTTGAAGCCCACTCTAATCTTTCAACTCTTTTAGATTTTAAGTACAAAAGAAAATTCTTTGCCGGTAATGGTCAACCAGGTGCTAACTCACTTAAAGATGGCAGGAATGGAAAAGATGTAATAATAAAAGTTCCAACAGGAACAATAGTTAAAGATGCTGAAACTGATGAAGTCATTTTGGATCTATCAGAAAATGGTGAACGAAAAGTTTTATTTAATGGCGGTACTGGTGGTAAAGGAAACAGTAATTTTGCTACCCCCACCCGGAGAACACCACGATTTGCAACAAAAGGTAAACCCGGCACTTATGCAAAATTAGTGCTTGAGTTAAAGCTTATTGCAGATGTTGGATTAGTTGGATTTCCAAACTCAGGAAAATCAACATTGATTTCAAAAATTTCTGCTGCTAAACCTAAAATTGCGGATTATCCTTTTACCACTTTAGAGCCGAATCTCGGTATTGTTAGTTACAAGGATTTTCAGAGTTTTACCGTTGCTGATATTCCGGGAATAATTGAAGGTGCTCATCTGGGAAAAGGATTAGGATTAAAATTTCTACGGCATATTGAAAGGACAAAAATTTTACTTTTTCTGATTGATATTACATCAGAAGATTATCAAAAGGATTTTAATACACTTTATAATGAATTAAAAAAATACAGTAAGAAATTGGTTGAAAAACAAATAATTGTTTCTCTTTCAAAATCAGACCTTATTCAGGAGAAAGAAATAGATAGCCTGAACAAGATAAAATTCAAAAAAATTAAAACTCCGACTTTTGTTTTCTCATCAGTTACAGGGCAGGGGCTTGATTATCTTCTTGATGTATTATGGGAAACATTGAATCATCAGCAATAGCCTAAAAAATTTGAAATTTAGGCTCAAAGATTTATATTTACGGCTCAAATTTGGCGGGGTAGCTCAGTAGGTTAGAGCAGTGGAATCATAATCCACGTGTCGGGGGTTCGAATCCCTCCCCCGCTACAATATTAAGGAGATATATTTATGTATACTTTATTAGTGTTGATAGCAACAATTGCCGCCATACTTTTGATTGTTATAGTTTTACTGCAGTCAAGTAAAGGTGGCGGATTAGCTGGTACATTTGGTGGTGTTGGTGGAATGGGTACTATGTTTGGAACTCGAAGAACAGCAGATTTTTTAAGTAAAGCTACATGGTGGCTAGCAGGTGCTTTGGCTATTATTGCATTGGTAGTAAATTTATTCTTTTTACCCGGGCAAACTACTGCTGAACAAAGAAGTGTTATTCAGGAAGGTGGAAGACAAAATATACCAACTCAACCCACTCTTCCGCCTCAAAATTTACCGCCTGCAGAATAAATTTAACATTTATCAGCTCCGGTTATTGATCGGAGCTGTATATGCTTAATTCTGATAGTACTTCTACAATTTGATCCTGAATATCCCGGTAATATCCCCATCCGCCTTTTGTAAACTCAAACATAATTGTAACAATATAATCTTCACCATCCGGAGTTGTAAAATATCCTGCAAGTCCTGAAACACCATTAAGCGTACCAGTTTTACCCCGAAAATTATTTTCTGCAAATGTTCCTGACATTCGACCTCTAAGTGTTCCATCAACCCCAGCGATACTAAGTGAGTTGTAAAATGCATCAAAATGGTTTAGATCAAAGTACATTTTCTCAAGCACTCCGTTAATTGATAATGGAGTTACTTTATCAGAGCGTGATATTCCGGAACCATCAACAATTTCAGTTCCGTAAAAATATATGTTGTTATCTTTAACAAATTTTTGTATTGCTTGCTGAGAATAGAAAGAATTTCCTTGTTCCCCGGTTGCTTCAGCTCCAAGTGTTTTAAATAAACACTCGGCTAAAAAGTTATCACTGTGTTTATTTATTAATGCAATTAGTTCATTCAGAAAGATTGACTTTTGAGAGATAAGAATTGATTTATCCGGTGTTTTACCTTTCTGAGAATTTCCGCCAACTTCAATATTATTTTCTTTTAATTTTGTAAATAGCCGGTTAGCTGCAAATATCGCAGGATCTTTTGCCATTTCAGTAACATACCTGAATCTTTTTCTCATCTTTTTACGGGTAACTGTTTTGTTTCTATCTAATACTAATGCGGAGATAGGTGGGAGTTTTATGTTTGATCCTTCGCCCTCAATCCAATCTTCACGAGTATAAATATTATCCAGATAGGTGTCATCACCAATTATATTTCCGGTTATTTTTTCAATGCCTTTACTAATCAATTCATTTATCATTCCCTGTAAATCAAAATCGCTGAATGTTGGATTTCCATACCCTTTTATATAAAGATTTCCGTTAACTACTTTATCAGAAAGATTTATATCATCTGTAAGGAGTTTAGTGGATAGCTGATGTTCTTCGCCCATTATATTAAGAGCAACAGCAGTAGTAAATAATTTTGTCAATGAAGCAGGTGTCATCTGTCTTTTTTCATTGACTGAGAAAATAGTATCCTGAGTAAGCGGATTATATACTATAATACCGCTTATAGTATTTGCAGGAAGTGAAGCAAGTATCTTGTTGATTTTGGTGACTGCTTCTTCTTTAGAAATACAATAGATCAGATTAGTCAGCAGCAAAAAGAATAGTATTTTTATCTTCATATCTTATTAAAAAAAATTATATTTGCACGTTAATTTAAAAGCAAAATCCATGTTTTCTTTACAAATATAAAGATAAACATTTCTGGATTTTATATCTCAGTAAAATCATTATTAATCAAAAAGGTAACTGATGGCAAAAATATCAAAATCTTTAAAGGCATATCAGAACAGTGACTTCTTGTCTTCTGCAGATGGCAGAACATTAAGATTGATTGCAGAATATCTTGAGCCTCAGGCGAGATTTAAGAAACATAAAATTATGGATACGATAGTGTTTTTTGGTTCAGCCAGATTAAAATCAAAAAAAGAAGCTTTGGCAGATTTTAATAAGATTAAAAATGCCAACCCTAAATCTACTCCTAATTTTGCAAAGGAATTGCGAAAAGCACAACACAGTCTTGAAATGTCGCGCTATTACGAAGATGCAGTAGAGCTTTCTAAACGATTAACCGAATGGTCAATGAATTTAGAAACCAATGCAAACAGATTTATTGTTTGCACTGGCGGTGGACCCGGAATTATGGAGGCTGCAAATAAAGGTGCAAAAAAAGCCGGCGGTTATTCTGTTGGTTTGAATATCAGTATTCCATTTGAGCAATTTGTTAATCGCTATGTTACTAAAGAACTGAGTTTTGAATTTCATTACTTTTTTATGCGTAAGTTTTGGTTCGCTTATTTATCAAAAGCGTTTATTGTTTTCCCCGGCGGATTTGGAACATTCGATGAGTTGTTTGAAATACTAACTCTTGTTCAAACTGAAAAGATCAGAAAAAAATTGGCAGTGGTTATTTATGATGAAAAATACTGGAAAAGTGTTGTAAACTTTAATGCATTGATTGAGAATGGTTTAATAAATGAAGCTGATCTTAAACTATTTCACTTTTGTAATGATATAGATACAGCATTCAAAATTGTAAGAGAGCATCTTGAAAAGAACTTCTTGAAGGAAAAAGAACCAGCAGTAATTGAACCAAGAATCCATATAGGATAAAGATATTTACACTGTAATTATTGGTAGAAAATGGCAAAGACTAAACCTTTTGAGAATTATGTTGGTGAATATGAAGAGTGGTTTAATAAATTTAAATTTATTTATGAATCTGAACTGAAAGCAGTAAATCATTTTATTCCAAAAGATAGAAAAGGTATTGAAATTGGCATTGGAACAGGAAGATTTGCAATTCCGTTAGGTATAAGAGAAGGGGTAGAACCTTCAGAAAGTATGAGAGAATTCTCATTGAAGAAAGGTTTGAAGGTTTATAATGGTATTGCTGAGAACCTGCCTTTAGATAATGACAGTTATGATTTTATTTTAATGGTAACTACAATCTGTTTTATTGATGATGTTAGAAAAGCATTTTTTGAAGTGAAAAGAGTTGTAAAGTCCGGGGGTTACTTTATTATTGGTTTTATTGATAAAGGCAGTCCGCTTGGTAAAACTTATGAGAGTTTTAAAAACTCAGATAAGTTTTATAATCAGGCAACTTTCTACACTGCTGATGAAGTAAGATCACTATTGGAGGAAACCGGATTTATAAATATTCGTTTTGTTCAAACAATATTTGGAGAGTTATCGGAAATAAAAAGCATTCAACATTATAAATCCGGATACGGTGAAGGCGGTTTTGTTGTAACTAAGGCTGAGAAGTGATTTTTAAATAGAGTGAATTAAACGAAAAAAAAAGTCTCACATATTGTGAGACTTAAAACCAAAATTAAAGCATCTGATTTTCAGGACGCTGCGCACGTCTTTGAGCTTTTATTCTTTCCATTCTTTTCTTAATAGAAGGTTTAACAAAGAATGTTCTCTTTTTGTACTCTTTAAGTACACCAGAGCGTTCATATTTTTTCTTAAAACGTCTAAGAGCTTTATCAATAGATTCGTTATCGCCAATTTGAATACCGACCAATTATATCACCTCGCTTTGTTCTTCCTGGTCTGTTTGCGGTTTATTATATGATTCAACTAATTTTTTATTACCTGATTTCTGAAATTCAACAGAAATAGATTTTTGTCCATTTGAAAGAACTTCTTTGGATACTACTTTACCAAAGTCATTCCAGTTTTCATGAAAAATTGTCTGCCCGATTTCGTAACTGTTTTTTGGTGAATAGGTAACACAGTTTTCATTTTCAATTCCATCAAGTGAAATTTTTTGTACAACAACATCCTCGGTCATATCAATAACCATAGTTTGTTTGCATTTCTTACATTTTGCCCAACGCTTATTATCTTCACCAACTACTTCACCTGTTAATTCCATCTTTCGAACAGTGCCACATATACTGCAGAAAGCCTCAACATTTTTAATTTTTGCCATAATACACCTACTAATCGATTATGCGAGTATCAAAATTATCAAAATCTTCTTGATAATGCAAGAATTTTAATAGTTTAAGTTTTTGAAGATGGAGTAGTGACTAAAACCGGTATTTTTGAGTATCTAATCACTTTTTCTGCCACACTTCCTAATAAAGTATGTAAAATTCCGGTTCTGCCGTGTGTGGCAATTACAATTATATCAATCTTTTTTTCCTGAGTATATTTTATAATTTCTTCATAATCGATGCCCTTGCGAATTACTGATGTAATTTCAAAATCCCCATGTTTTTTGATTTTCTTAACACATTCATCAAGATGTGCTTGTGCATCGGCATTAATTGACTTAATTATTTTATCTCTTGAAAGGTCTAAAGATCTTATTGCAAGAATCGGAGGAGTTTTTTCAAGGACATGCAATACGTGAAGTTTTGCCCCATATTGTTTTGCAAGATTTACGGCATACTCTGATGCTGTTAAGGATGTTTTGCTGAAATCGGTTGGAAGTAAAATATTTTTGATCTTAAACATATCGCTAAACCTCGTTTATTTATTGGCTGCAAAAATAATTTTCAATTGTATCAGAATTACCGTTTGAGACAATGGCACAAATATTTGATTCTATCTTTGTTAAAAGTGTTACATGATTTTCAGTTACTTTTGAGTAGCAATTCATCTCATCCAGATATTTTATAAAGTCATTTGTAAGTGTTATAATTTGACTATCGTAAAGATAAGACTCATCTACCTGATATAAATATGCCAGTTCATTATTTTTTCCTGCATATACAAGATGAGCAAATCTTTCTCCGTTTTCTTCAGATATAAAAGCTCCGGATAATATCATTTGAGGAATATCAGGAATAATAGTAGAGTAATTAATTACTTTATCCTGAAAGAATTTTAATACTTCCTTAGTGTCTGATGTTTTTATCTGAAGATCTAATTTTCCCTGAATAATCATATTAAAATTATTCTGTGCCTGAACAAATAAATTATTCTCTCCTGTCTGTTCCATATCAAAATCCTTTTCTTCAACAAAACCAACTCTGTTCATAAGTATCAAAGCAATTGCGAAAACAATAACTAAAGCCGTTGCAAATGCAAAGGCAGGTTTTTCGAATATATATGAACGGGGTTTATTCGATTTCTTATAAACATCTAATCCTGAGTTAGTTCGCTTTAAAATTTTTTTCCGGACTTTATTTGGCGTTTCATACTTAATTACATTTTCTTTAATTAAGTTTTTAACCAGTAGTTGAACTTTATAATCAATAGCAAAATCATTCTCAGTTTCAATTTTCTGTTTTACTTCTTTTATAAGATCATCTTTTATTTCTTCATCAACAAAAGCTGCGGTATAATCTTTTTTTATTTCAGTCATATTTTGGTCTCTGGATTGTTAAGATTATCATTATCTGCAGCATATTTTTTTAATCTGACAAACAACATTTTTCTAGCACGATATAATCTCGATCTGACAGTCCCGATAGGAACATCAACAAAATCAGCAATATCATCGTAACTGTGTCCAAGTATGTCTTTTAAAATTATTACAATTCTGAAATCATAAGGTAAGGTTGAGATTATTTTAGTTAGTTCATTCTCCGGCAGATTATAATTTTCTATTTTCAGAATATAATCTCCTGTGGATGATGGTTTGAGGCTTTCATATAATTTCAAAATATCTTCATAATTAACTTCACCGGATTTCTTTGTTTTCTTCCAATAAATACTTGTATAAGTATTCCGCATAATTCTGAATAACCATGCTTTGCAGCCGATTCTTTCATCAAGTTTTGCCCAGAACCAATATGCTCTTCTGAAAGTTTCAATAAGTAAAGCACCTGCATTACTGCTGCTACCTGTTACTCTATAAGCAAAATCATATAATTCATCTAAATGCGGAATTGCTTTGAGTTGAAATTCTTCATTAAGTTTTCTTTCTTCGGAGGTTATTACTGAAAGTGGAAAGGCTAACATAATTTACCAATTGCTTTTAATTATTTTTTGTAATTATAAAAATTTAAGTTCACTAATCAAATATTCATTTTATAATTAGTCCATTACCTTCTGGTTTTCTATCACTATCAATTTTATACAAAAAACCATTTATTACCATGTATTCTATTTTATTATTCTTTTTGATTACGAAATTTGCAATCTCACCAATGTTGATTGTTGTATCAATTTTATTTTTTAGCGAAATATTTAACAAGCACTCAGAAAATTTTTCATCAGGTAGTTTGTTTACAAGAATTGTAGAATATCCTTTTGAGTATAAACTGGAGTAATCGAGTTTGCTTAATTCCTTTAAAGAATACACCTTTTTATCATAAACTTTTGCTCTTTCAATTGTATGTCCGTCAAAATCATAATCCTCATAAGCATAAAAAACAGAAAGATCTCCAAGATCAGCAACCTGAGAGCGGTAGAAAATTTTATTTTTTTTCTCCAACTCAAATTCATCACGATTTACCGCAATATCAACTTTAATCTTTTCTTTTCCGTTATACATTGTCAGGTTTCGTAAAATCATATCAAATATATATTCGTCGTTAAACGGAATTGCATCATAAATTTTTTCGCTGGTGTTAATATAATTTTCTTCAGCAATTGATTTAAAAGCAGAAAGAAGTACAATGAAATTTAATTTTCTGATAAACTGTCTTTCAGGATCATCTTTCCAGCCACCTGATTCAATAAGAATGGTACTGGTACCCCATTTCTGAAAGTTATCTCCAAATGCCCTTGGTTCGTGTTCATCATCATACTTTGCAATATGACCGGGAATGTACAATGAAAGAACATTGTACATATTTCCTATCAGTTTTACAGCATTATTTCTTACGCTGTTAAATTCCTTCTGATGATTATATGCCGGAGCCAGAAAGCTAATTGATGCAGTTCTGAAACTGTTCCCAACAGAGTATCTATGTCCCTGATCGTGTAAATTAAAACCAAAATCTGCTTTAAGGCTATCGAAAACATTCTTTAACACAATTGCTTCAGGAGTTTGCTGTCTGAGAGCATCACGGTTCAAATCTATATCATAAAAATTTCTGCGTCTAAACCTTTCTGCTCCATCAGGATTTACCATTGGTAAAAAGTAAAGTGTAACTTTTTCAAATAATGAATTACAAAAATTCCTATTTGCAGGATCATTAATAAAATTAAATATATCAAACAACGCTGCGGTTGCTGTCGGCTCATTACCATGCATTTGAGACCACATAAAAACTTTTATTTTCCCTTTGCCGATTGTAATAAGATTTAAGCTTCTTCCTTCAACAGATTTTCCAACTGTATTGATTTTAAATCCGCTTTTATTTTTCAGATTATTTATCAGCGGTACTATATCGGAATGCTTGAACCTTCTATTGACAAGAGATTTTTCCTTGTATCGTTCATAAGATTGATACAGATAATTTTCAAAATCATAATTTTGAGACATAACTACTTCTGTAATTGTTATTAATAATATTATGAGGATTGTTTTCATTTTTAATATTTTTGATCAGTTAACTAAAAGTTTATATAGCTAAAGGAAAATTTACAATGCCTGATAACAAATTGAAAATAGATTCTTTATTGCCGCAGTTTAATTTACCCGGTACAGATGGCAATAGTTATTCATCGGAAGGTTTTAAGAATAAAAATATTCTGATTGTAATCTTTAGCTGTAATCATTGCCCTTATGTTCAGGCTTATGAAGAACGAATGATAGACCTGCAAAAAGAATTTAAAGATAGAGGAGTTCAGATTGTTGCTATCAATTCAAACGATGATTCTAAATATCCTGAAGACTCTTTTGATGAGATGAAAAAACGGGCAGTCGAAAGGAAATTTAATTTTCCTTATCTGAGAGATGAAACTCAGAAAATTGCAAAAGCATTCGGCGCTTCACATACCCCACAGATATTTCTTTTTAATAAAGAGAGAAAACTGAAATACGAAGGAAAGATCGATGATAATTGGCAGGAACCTGACAGAGTTCAGAATCATTATTTACGAGATGCAATTACAGAAGTGCTTGATGAAAGAGAAGTATCAATTCCGGAAACTTTTTCAATCGGATGTACAATTAAATGGAAGGAAATGTTTTAATACATCAGTCCAAGATTTAGAGTAATAAAAAATCCCTGGATTTCCGTTTTCATTCTATCTTCAAGACTTTCAACTCCGCCGTTTAATATTTTGGAATAATAATATCTTACATTAATCCCGATCAAACTGGATTTATCAAGTCCAAAGTTTGCACCTAAACCTAAGTATCCTCCTAAAGCATATTTTGCCTGAGCTTTGCCGAATGAATTAAAAAACTCCTCTTTATAAGGTGTGGTAATAATAATTGTTGGACCGATACCCGCACTTAAATAAGGACGCAGATTATCAGCAATGGAATTTTCAAAGATTCTGTAATGAACGCCAAAATTAATTGGTGCCTGAAAAACCCTGTTCTTTTTTCCGATAGTACGTACATTTCCCCAAAAATCAATGTATTCGAACTCACGCTCATCTTTTGTTTCAGCAAAAGAAATATCAGCAAAAGCAGTCCACTTTAGATCAAGCTGCTTACGAAAGAAAGTTCCGAGTCCGAAGCCTGCATCACCAATCATTATATCCATTCCCCAAGCATTTGATGGAAACGCTTCCGGCAGCTTTGGTGGTGCTAATTCACCGATGCGTTGTGCAAAATTATCTTGTACTGCTAATGCTAATAATATAATAGCAAAAGATATTACTATTCTTTTCATTCGCTTAATAATATTCTTATTTTTCTTATATAAAAATAATTATTGATAAGACAATATCAATGTAATTATATATGATATTATCTATAATCACAGAGAAATGCAAATAAATTTTTGTCTAATTGTCTTTGAACGAAATAAGAGTTGGATTTATTGTGAGTTTAAAATAAGAAATAGAAAGTGATTTTAAGTAAAACCAAAATAGATGGTATTGATCCTGACTTATTGCTTGATGAATATATTCAGCAGAAAAAATTAAATCAGGTTTTAATAATTGTTCCGACTAACCGAAAGATAAGATATCTGAAACGTGAACTTATAACAGCCTCGCCAAATAAAGCAGTTTCACGTATGCATCTTTATACACTTTCTACTTATACATCAAAATTATTTTTTGAAAATGATCTCAAAAGAAATAAAATACTTGGTGAGGCTTCCGGAGCAGTTCTTCTAAATAGAGCTTTTGCTGAAACTGATCTGAAATATTTCTCAAGTTATATTGATGGTATTCCAAGAGGTACACTTGATAGAATAAAGAACGTTATAAATAAATATAAACTGAATGGTGTAATACCGGAACAGCTTATACAAGAATCCCTTAAACTTACAGGTTCGGAAAAACTGAAAGCAGTTGATATAGCAAATGTTTACAGTAAATATCTTGAATTATGTGTTAGTCTAAATGTTTATGAAGATGGAGATGTTTATTCGGGTCTGCTGAAATTTGATTCAAATAAATTTGCAGAAAGATTCAGAACTTGTTTCCCCGAAGTTAATCTTGTAATGGTCAATGGATTTGATGAGTTTACTATTCCTGAAATAGAAATTATAAACTACACAACAAACATCAAGGATTTGAAACTTTACGTGTTATTTGATTATTACAATTATAATCCCTCGTTATTTTCTCATCTTGATGAATGTTACAAAAATTTTTCAGCAAGAGGATTTTTTGAAATAAAAGATACATCTCAAACCGGGTTTACATTTTTCAGACAAGGGCTAAGAGAAAAACTGTTTACACTTAACGATACAAACCAGAATATTAAATCTGAAGTTGAGGTTATTAAGATCACTGGGCAGACTCCTGAGGATGAGATTACACTGATAGCAAAAGAAATTAAATCGTTAATCCTGAATCATAAAGCTGATGTTGGTTCAATCGCAGTAGCTTTTAATCTTATTTCAGACCATTCAGATCTTATCAGAGATGTTTTTACAAGATATGGTATTCCTTTTAATTTAACTGACAGATTTTCGCTGAGTGAATCACAACCGGTTATTGCGTTAATAAATCTGCTGGAAATATCTGAGAATAATTTTTACTATAAAAATATTTTTCGTGCATTAACCGGAAGATGGATAAAAAACGGTGAGATAGATGTTTCTAATCTGCTCAGGGTTTCATCAAACTTAAAAATCATTTCCGGATATAATAACTGGATTGATATGATTGACAGAGCCCTGGAGGAGATAAAACTATCTGAAGAAGATGATGAAAATAATTTTTTACCTGCCGGATTTTATACTAAAGCCAAAAAAGATATTGAGAAAATTTACGAGCTTGTTAAAACATTCAGAGATAAGAAAACTATTTCAGAATTTAAATCAGATTTTAAGCAGCTTGTTTTTGATCTTGGGATTCCAGAAAGATTGGTTAATGATCATCCCGGCTCAGTGGAGAAAAATGTTAAAGCTGTAACAACTTTACTGCAGACCTCTGATGAATTATTCGGTTTACTAAGCCAGGAGCTTGGCGACTCAAAAAAATATCCATTAGGATTTTTTATATCACAATTAAAAACTGCTCTTCAGTTTACCCGATACAATGTTAAAGAAAGACATTCGAGCGGTGTACTTGTTACTTCTGTTAATGAATTACGCGGTTTATACTTTGATAATGTTTTTATCGGCGGAATGGTTGATGGTGAATTTCCGACAAGATATCAACCCGAGATATTCTTTTCAGGTTCATATAGAAAAGATGAGTATAAACATATTCTTGAAGAAAGATATCACTTCTATCAAACATTATCATCTGCAAAGAAAAAAATATATCTCAGTTATGCTAAAAACAGCGAACGAAAAGAGTTTACGCCTTCTTCGTTTTTAAATGACTTTACAAGAATTATTAATTCAGTTGAAAAAAATACGCTGAATTACGAATCATTGATTTATAGTAAAATGGAACTGCTGCTAAAGGCTCAGACCTTATTGAAAGAAGGTAAGGAAAATGTTTTATCAGATTCAGGTATTAATGTTGAGCGGCTTAAGCAAAGTATTGAAATTGATAAGATAAGAAATGATGATCCGTTTGGTGAGAGTGAATATACAGGATTTATCGGCGGATCATTAACTGAAGAAGAAAAGAAGAAATTGCTCGAGCAAAAGGAAAAACAATTTTCAGCATCTCAGTTAGAAGAATATGCAAAATGTCCGTTTCAGTATTTTCTAAAAAGGATTCTTTCACTTGAAACCATCGAAGAACCAAGTGAAGAGATTGAAGCCTTTGAACTTGGTAGTTTGATTCATTCAATCTTGTTTGAGTTTTATAAAACTATTAAAGAGAAAAATATCTTACTTAAAAATTGTAACGACAAAACTTTCAGGATTGCTGAAAAAATTATTTTTGATATTGCAGCGAAAAAAGTTGACAGATTGAATCTGCAATCAACACCGGCATTTTTTGAAAGAGAAAAAATATTCGGAGCAGCCGGTAATAAACAAAATTCCATTCTTTACAGGTTTTTGGAAACTGAACAGAAAAATGAAGGAAGTTATATCCCTGAATATTTTGAAACTGCATTTGGAAGTTTTAACAAATCGGTTTCTGAATTTGAAGTAAGTGTTAATGGAGTAAAATTAAGAGGCAAAATTGACAGAATTGATCTTGATAAAGACAATGAAAAGTATAAAGTAATTGATTATAAACTAAGCGGGAAGAAGCCGGTGAAATCTGACCTTGGATCTGGTGTTTCACTTCAATTGCCAATTTATCTTTACGCTTCAAAAATTTTGATTCAGGCTCAATTGAAAAAAGAATTTCTTCCGTCAGAAGCGGTTATTTATTCTTTAAAACTAAAGAACGAAGAATTTGGTGAAAAAATTATTGACATTTCCAATAAACGAAATCCTGATGAGAACGATCTGATTGAATCAAACAAAGAATTAATCAGGATTTGTAACGAGGTGATTCCGCTTTATGTAGATAAGATATCAAAAGGGATGTTCAATCTTTCAACACTGGAAAGTAGAGAAAACAAAGTATGTAAGTACTGTGATTTTAGGTCCATTTGCAGAATTCAGGAAGTTAATTGACAAATGTTGGTATTGAATTATCCGCTTGTCTGATTATTTTAACAAACAATAAAAAAAACATACAGGAACTGATATGAAAAACTTAATTGCTGCTCTTTTAATTCTTATAACACCATTTACTTTTCCACAAAGCGGTAAAGAAAGTTGTATCCTCGGTAAGACAGCACAATTCAATCGCTTGAAAAAGTTAGTAGAAGTAAATTATCCGGGCGATCCAAAGTATGATGTGAAATATTACAAACTTGATCTTACAATAAATCATACATCACAAACAATTTCCGGTAATATTACCTGTAATGCAAAGGTTGTTCAATCTAATGTAACAGAAATTTATTACGATTTTATAAACTCAATGATTGTGGATTCTGTTTTATTTAATGGGAATAACACTTCTTTTTCAAGAGGCACAAACACAGTTGTTGTTCAAACTAATACATCATTAAATCAAGGTGATGATCTTACAACAGTAGTTTATTATCACGGAACTCCGGCTTCAGGCGGTTTCGGTAGTTTTGAGTTTAGTTCACAAGGCGGTAATCCTTTAATATGGTCTTTAAGTGAACCTTATGGTGCAAAAGATTGGTGGGTGGTTAAAGATACACCGGCAGATAAAGCTGATTCGGCTGATATCTGGCTTACTGTCAGCACATCTTTAACTCCTGTTTCAAATGGTAATTTAATGGAAGTTGTAAATAACGGAAACGGAACTCATACATATAAATGGCATGTCAGTTATCCGATTGCTCCATATTTAGTATCATTGGCAATAACTAATTATGCTCTTTACACAAACTACTATCATTATAGTCCCACGGATTCTATGCCGATTACACATTATTTATATCCGTCGAGTTTGAATTCAAATATTTCGCAATTAAATAAAACTCCGGGTATGATTGAAATTTTTGCTGAAAGGTTTGGTGAATATCCGTTTATTAATGAAAAATACGGACATGCACAATTTGGCTGGGGTGGCGGAATGGAACATCAGACAATTTCTTCAATGGGAGGTTTTGGAGATGGATTGATTGCGCACGAATTAGCCCATATGTGGTATGGCGATAATATCACTTGTAAGGATTGGCACCATATATGGCTTAATGAAGGCTTTGCAACAATGGGCGAAGGACTTATCTACGAAGCCTGGAACGGAAAAGCTGCATATAATAGTTATATAGCTGATGAAATGTATTATGCAAAATTTGCAAGTGGAACGATCTATGTACAAGATATTTCTTCAGAATGGGAAATTTTCAATTCCTACAGAACTTATTCAAAAGCATGTGTGGTTCTGCACATGTTAAGAGGTATTGTTGGTGACTCAACATTCTTTAACATTTTAAGAACTTATTCTTATGATCCAAGTGTTGCTTACGGTAATGCAGTAACAGAAGATTTTCAGGCAATAGCAGAAAATGTCTCAGGACTTGATTTAAATTACTTCTTCCAACAATGGATTTATGGCGTAAACTATCCAACATATTCGGTTGTCTGGAGCAAAAACAGTCTTGGCGGTAATTTATATGATCTTGCATTAAAGATTACTCAAAGTTCAAATTCTAATCCATCGTTTTTTACGATGCCAATACAAATTAAAGTAAATTCAAGTACTGGAGATACGATTATTACAGTTTTTAATAATGCACAAGTACAAAATTTTAATATAACAGTTGCTAACGAACCAATATCAATAACAGTTGATCCTAATAATTGGATTTTAAAAACTATCAACTCTGTTGTTGTTGGGATAGAAGATGAAATGCAGCCGCAAACATTTTCGCTTGAGCAGAATTATCCAAATCCGTTTAATCCGGTTACTAAAATAAAATTTACCCTTGCTTCAAATGAATACACTACGTTAAAGGTTTATGATATTATTGGAAAAGAAATTACAACCTTAGTTAATAATCAAATGGAAAAAGGACATTACGAAATAAATTTTGATGCAAGCAATCTGCCAAGCGGTGTTTATTTGTATACCCTCAATGCGGGCGGTTATAAAGAGACAAGAAAAATGATATTGATGAGATAATATGATATGATAAAGAGTTTTGATTGTTAAAGTAGTCTTCGGATCGCTTTTTTTTAACAGCAAAAAAAATCCTGCTCTCAAAAAAAGAAGCAGGATTTTATTTTTAAATTCTTTCTGTTCTTAGTGAAGCAGTTTTAATATTCTGTCAGGTCTTATCGAACCGATCAGTTTTATCGGTTGTGAAAACGGAATATCCCTGTCCCAAGAAAAAAGAGTAATAAAAGCTTCGCCCACCACAGCATTGCGTGGAACAAAGCCCCAGAATCTGCTATCCAAACTATCGTCTCTGTTATCGCCCATCATAAAGTAATAATCTTTTTTAAATGTATAGGAAGAAACCGGAATGTCATTGATAACAACAGTATTACCTTTAATCTCGACCACTCTTTTTCCATATTCTCTGTCTATTGTTGTTCTCCATTGTTCAACATTATAGATATTTAATGGTATTGTCATTCCTTTTTTTGGAACCACAAGCGGACCATAATTATCTTCATTCCAAGGCATTCCTTTAGGAAAGATTCTGGGTTCAGCATAACCTTTTGGAATCGGTTTAAGAAAACTGCCGTATTGCCCTCGATAATACTTAATATAAGTGGGTCTCCAGAATTCTTTACCATTTACATAAACAACTTTATCTTTTATTTCAACAGTATCACCGGGTGTTCCGATACATCTTTTTACGTAGTTAACATTTTTCTGAGTCGGTTCAAGCTGATCCCTGTCACCAGGATATTCAAAGACAACAATATCTTTTTGTTGTGGTTCTCTAAGAGCTGGTAATGTAAAATAAGGCAGTTTGATTTCAGTAAACCAGATATATTGCGGCGAACTTGAACCATAAATAAATTTATTAACAAGAACAAAATCGCCTACAAGTATTGTGTTTTCCATTGAACCCGTTGGGATTCTGGTGTTTTGAATTATAAATGTTATAATAAAAAGTGCTGCAATTCCTGCAAAAGCCAGTTGACGGAAAAACTCTGCTATCTTACCTAAAAGCGTAGTTGGTTTTGGTCTTTCTTTTTTTCTGAACAGTTTTTTTAATTTTTCCAAAAAGGACAATTTATTCTCCTAAAAAGATTATTCAAAAGTAAATTAAATACGTTACCTTAAAAATTACACATAATATTGGATGCAAAAATACAATTTTAATTGGATAATATTTGTTTCAACAGATCATTAACAAGTTTTGGATTGGCTTTACCTTTTGTTTCTTTCATAATCTGACCAATAAAAAATCCGAATACTTTTTCCTTACCTGATTTATAATCAGATACCTGTTCAGGATGTTTAGCTGTAATCTGCTTTATGATTTCTGATAATTCCTCCGGATTAGAAATTTGAACAAGATTTTTCTCTTTAACAATAGTTTCAGGATCAGAATTATTATTCAGCATTTCAGCAAAAACTTCTTTAGCTATCTTACTGCTTATGGTTCCTTCTTTTATAAGATTAATCAATTTTCCTAAATTATCCGGTGAAATTATAAACTCATTAATGCTCAGTTTTTTATCATTTAATACCGAAAGAATATCACCAATCAACCAGTTGCTTGCAAGTTTGTATTCATCGGTTACTGCGGTTATCTTTTCATAATAATCTGCCAGTTCTCTGTTGTTTGTAATTATCTCTGAATCATATAATGGTAACTTGTAATTATTAATAAATCTGTTAAGCTTTTCATCTGGTAATTCAATCAGAGATGATTTTAATTCTTTTAACCAGTGATTATCTATTTCAACAGGTAATAAATCCGGATCAGGAAAATATCTGTAATCGTGTGCTTCTTCTTTGCTTCTCATTGGATAGGCTTCATTTGCATCTGCATCCCAAAGCAAAGTCTGCTGAATTATTTTTTCACCATCTTCAATCAATTCAATCTGCCGGTTTACTTCGTATTCAATAGCCCGCTCAACATTTCTAAATGAATTCATGTTCTTAATTTCTGTTTTAACACCGAATTGATTATTACCTTTTAATCGAACAGAGATATTTGCATCACATCTAAGCGAACCTTCCTCCATATTTCCATCACAAATACCAAGATACTGTACTAATTGTTTGATCTTTGTCAGATATAAATAAGCTTCTTCAGAAGTTCTGATATCCGGTTCACTTACAATTTCAATCAACGGGACCCCGCATCTGTTTGCATCTATTAATGTTGAAGAGCTTTGATCGTGAATTGATTTTCCAGCATCTTCTTCAATATGGATTCGGGTGATTCCGATTTTTCCGGGCACAGAATTTTTTGGATGAACTTCAACAAATCCATTTTCACAGATAGGTTCTTCATATTGTGAGATTTGATATCCTTTTGGAAGATCGGGATAAAAATAATTTTTACGTGCAAAAATTGAATGCTTGTTTATTGTACAGTTTGTTGCAAGCCCCATCAAAACAGTAAACTCAATTGCTTTTTTATTCAGCACAGGCAATACACCGGGATGTCCAAGACAAACCGGACATGTATTACTATTCGGCTCATTTCCAAATTTTGTGGAACAGCCGCAAAATATTTTTGTATCCGTTAAAAGCTGTGCGTGAACTTCTAATCCGATAACTGCTTCGTATTTTGGATTCATAATTTAATTGTAGCTTGTAATAACAAATATAAATATGTTGTTATTTATATAGAAAGATCAAAAGCATTCATTTTCTTAAGCTGAATATCGGTTGATTATTTTTTGTAATTTAAGATGAGTATAAAAGATTAAAAGCAGCCTGAGCAGTTCTGGATTATGAGTTAAGATTTTAATAAGTATTATAAATTATGTTGCAATTCTGATTTTAATAAAATAGTTTAAGTTCAAAACAAGATTTATTAATTCTGAAAGTTGTAAATGTATAGATTACTAATACTACTGTTTCAGATCTTATCTCTAATTCTTTTCACTTATTGCCGTGAAGAAATTTTAATGCCGGGAAATGATGCCGGCAACGTAAATGATCCAATTCAGGATAATAAAACAAACTATTATAGCTTAATAATCTTTGCAGAAAATTTAACAACCGATATTTCTGCAATAACAAACTTTAATCTTAATACAACAAAAACCCTGCTTACTATTACTGATTTTGATGGTGGATCAATATTATTTACAATCAGAGATAAATATGGCATTACATTGTACAATTTTTCAGCTGAATCTGAAGTGAAAAATGAATTTAGGAAAATGACTAATGGTATTCCGGGTAAGGTTGAACTGAAGTTTAAAAATTTTTCTGGCAGATTGAAATTTTCACTTTCATATTTTAATGATGATCTTTAATAACCTCCGAAAAGTTATTCTTTAATTATAATTCTGAATACAGTCAGGCTGTAAACGATTTTTATTTTTTAAGAATATATTTATGCAAAAGGAAGTTACTTTATTTATATTTGCCACTGCTTTAAGCAGAATCTTAATTATGAAAAAAATAATTTACATCATATTTCTTGTTATTAGTCCGGAATTTACCTTTGGACAGACAGCCTCTGATTATTTCCCAATGCAAACAGGTTACAAATGGAATTATGAATTAACACCGCTTGATTCCTTAAACAACCGGGTTGACTCCCTAACATTTTATGGCATAGATTCTTTTTTTGTAGAGACAACTTTTAATGGAAGAGATGCTAAAATATTGCTTACTAAAACGGGGGCATTGAATACTATAAATTATCAGCCTTTTATTGATTCACTTTTTTTCAGTTTTAGCGGTTCAAATGGATATGAATATTTTGATCCAAATTTATTATCGGGACTGATTGGTAATCTGGATTCAACATTAGGAGTTAACTTCTTCAGTTTCTTTAACTCCTTAGAAGGCTGGTATTCTTATTATAGATTTGCAAACCCGGTAAATCAAGAATATACTATCTTCAGTAAAGATACAATCATAGCAATTAATTCAATTAATTTTCCGGTCAGGTTTCAATTAATTGGTAAACGATTAAGTGATGAAACAATAAACACTGAAATTGGAAGTTTTACTTGTAAAAAGTTTTTACTCGAAAGGCGATTAAGTTACACACAGCTTATTCCGATTATAGTTAAATTATTTGGAGTGGAAGAAACAATCTGGCTTGCGCCTTCAAACTGGAAAGTAAGAAGCTATATCCCGGCAACTCATATAAATTTGTCGCTGATTAATGGACCTGTTTTTACAATATCAGGGTTGGAGACCAATATAAAAGATCAGATAACTGATGTTGATGATAATTATAATCAACCATTGAAGTTTGAGTTATATCAGAACTATCCTAATCCATTTAATCCCTCAACTATAATAAAATATTCTTTGATGAATTCTGAATTTGTTTCATTAAAAATATTCGATATTCTTGGCAGTGAAGTCAAAATATTAGTAAATGAAATAAAACCCGCAGGCATACACGAGGTTGTGTTTAATGCAGCAAATAATTTAGCATCAGGAATATATTTTTATGAATTAAAAATATCTGGTCAGGTTAATTCCAGAAAAATGGCTTTAATCAGATGATACAATAATATGTATGTATAATAATTAAAAATATTTTATTCCGTGTAGGGGTGTTTATGAAAAACCAAACAATTAATAAATTTTTTAATACGGAAAATTTAACCATTGAAATTCCATCCCGGGATCAAATCAATGAAAAATTTAAGTGGAACCTTACAGACATTTATCCTGATGACAATCAATGGGAAAATGAGTTTAAATGGGTTAAAGATAATCTTGTAAAGTATAAAACTTTTGAAGGACGTCTTGAAAATTCATCTGACCTTTTAGCTTGCTTAAAATTTGATGAAGAGGTTGGTATTAAACTGGAACGTATGTCTCTGTACTCAATGCTCTCAAAAGACAGTGATTTGCGCGATACAAAATATCAGGGAATGGATGGAAGATTCAAAAGTCTTTATGCGCAGGTGCTTACTGCTAGTTCATTTATAAAGCCGGAAATATTAAAGATTGATGAAAATAAAATTACTGAGATGTTAAATAATGTTGCTGAGCTGAGGATTTATAAACATTCGTTTGATGATTTGTTAAGATTCAGAAGACATACCTTAGATAAAGAGCAGGAAGAACTTCTTGCCATGGCTGATGAAATTACACAGATACCGTATAATACTTATTCATTATTTACAAATGCCGATTTGGAATTTCCGAATGTAATTGATGAAGACGGAAATTCTGTTGAGATATCCCATTCCCGCTATTATGCTGCTTTGTATTCTAAAGACAGAACTTATCGTGGAAATGCATTTAAAGCATATTTGTCTGTTTACCGTAAAAATGCAAATTCTTTAAGCTCCTTATTCAACGGAAATATTAAAACTAATATTTTTTATGCAAGAACAAGAAAATACAAATCAGCAAGAGAGGCTGCATTATTTAAAAACAATATTCCTTTATCAGTTTATGATAATCTGATAAAATCTTTAAGTGATAATATGGAACCTATGTATCGCTGGGCTTCACTTAAGAAAAAATTGTTAAAGATAGATGAGCTTCATCCTTATGATGTTTATGTAACTGTTTTTGATCCTAAGTTGGAAAAGAAATATCCTTACGAAGAAGCGGTTAAACTTGTACTGGATTCTTTAAAGATAATGGGAAATGAGTATTTAGGATCTTTGAACAAAGCGTTTAATAACCGCTGGATTGATGTTTATGAAACCAAAGCAAAAAGAAGCGGAGCATATTCATCAGGCACTACTTTTGGCGTTCATCCTTATGTACTTTTAAACTGGACTGACCTGTTAAATGATGTGTTTACTCTTGCACACGAGATGGGGCACAATATGCACTCATACTATACAGGTTTAACTCAACCATACACTTATGCAAACTATTCTATTTTTCTTGCAGAGGTTGCATCTACATTTAATGAAAATCTTTTGCTTGATCATCTTATTAAGATTTCTGAAACAACAGATGAGAAATTATTCTTACTTGAAAAATATCTTAATAACATTACAACAACTGTTTACAGACAAGTTATGTTTGCAGAGTTTGAAATGCTGACTCATTCAAAAGTGGAAAATGGAGATGTGCTGACACCGGATAAACTTTGTAAACTTTACAAAGATATTTATCAGAAATACTGGGGCGATAAAATGGTTGTTGATGAAGAGGAATCTTATACCTGGGCAAGAGTACCCCATTTTTATTATAATTTTTATGTATTTCAGTATGCAACCGGATTTGCGGCTTCTGAAGCATTAGCCGCAAAAGTAAAATTAGAAGGTGAACCGGCAGTTAAAAAATATATGGATTTTCTGAAAGCAGGCAGTTCAGATTATCCTATTAACATATTAAAAAATGCCGGTGTTGATATGAATTCACCTGAGCCTATTTTGGCTGTTACAAAAAAAATGAGCCAGATAATTGACGAAATTGAAAATTTAATTTAATCTAATTTGAGAAAGCAATGAAAGTCTATACAAAAACAGAACTAAACTCATATAACCAATCGCTTACTTATGATGATATAAGCCTTATACCTACACAGGTTTCAAGAATAAAATCCAGAACAGAAGCTTCAACTAATTGTAATTTCTTAGGACTCAAGCTTACTGTACCGGTAATTTCCAGTCCTATGGATTCAGTAACAGGAATTGAAATGGCTAAAGAGCTGTCAAAGCTTGGAAGTCTTGGCATCATAAACAGATTTGATTCTTCTTTGGATGCTGTATTGAACGCAAGAAATGGAAAAGGTATAAAAGCTGTTTCAATTGCACTTAATACCGACTTAAAGACAATAGAAAAGATAGCCGGAAAGAAATATATAATTTGTATTGATACTGCAAACGCTAATAATAAAGAGGTGCTGAAGAAAACTGAATTGATAAAAAAGAAATTTGATGTAAAGGTTATTGTAGGAAATATAGCTCACGGTGATAGTTTACATCAATTAGAAAACGCAGGTGCTGATGCTGTTAGAGTTGGTATAGGAAGTGGAAGTGTCTGCACAACTTCAATTCAAACAGGTATTGGCATTGGTCAGGTTTCATCACTTTTGGATATTTGTTTCTCAAGAGCTCAGAAAAACTTGAAAATTAAAATCATTGCAGATGGCGGTGTAAAAAGTCCAGGTGATGTTGCTAAAGCAATTGCACTCGGTGCTGATGTAGTTATGCTTGGCAGAATGCTTTCCGGAACAAGAGAAACTCCCGGTGAAGTAATTAAATATAATGGACAGCTCTGGAAAAAATACCGCGGCTCTGCCTCCTTTGGTGTAAAAATGAGAAATGAGTTTATTGAAGGTGAAGAAACAATGGTTGCATACAAAGGCGCTGTTAAAAATGTAATTGATGGAATTTCTGACGGACTAAAAAGCTCTATGAGTTATATGAATTGCTTTAATTTAAATGAATTAAGAAAGACTGAAACATTTGCAGTATTAAGCAACAGCTCATTTTTGGAAAGACTGCCGAGAATTTAATTATTCAAATCCCGACAGAGAAATTTTGTTAATGTTTTTAAAGTGAATCTTCTGCTATTAAAGTTTACTGCTCTTAAGTCTGAGAGAGTTACTTATTACGGAAACTGAGCTGAGTGACATTGCCAATGCAGCAAACATAGGATTAAGCATTCCTAAAGCAGCAAGTGGAATTCCGATAACATTATAAATAAATGCCCAGAATAGATTTTGTTTTATAACGTTGATTGTTTTGTTTGAAAGTTTTATTGCTTTTAAAACACCTTTAAGATCACCGCTTAACAACACAACACCGGCACTTTCAATTGCAACATCAGTCCCTGTACCGATTGCAATTCCTATATCACTCTGTGCCAATGCTGGCGCATCATTTATACCATCACCAACCATCACTACTTTTTTATTCTCAGACTGTAGTTCTTTAATCTTTAATAATTTGTTATGAGGTGTAACCTCAGCAAAGTATTTTTCAATTCCGGCCAGCCCGGCAATCTTTTTTGTTGTGCTTTCATTATCGCCTGAAGAAAGAACAGGAGTTACATTAATCTTTTTCAAACCATCTATTACTTCTTTTGAAGTTGGTTTAATTGAATCAACAACAGTTACGAATCCCTTTAAGTCTTTTTCAATTGCTAAAAAAATTATAGATGTATTCTTAATACTTTCATTTGATAATTCTTTAGAGAACCGTTCAAATGAAATTTTATTTTCCTGCATCAGTTGAGCATTACCAGCGAGAACAAGCTTATCGTTAATTTTAGCAATTAATCCCTTACCTGATCTGTTTTCAAACTCTTCTGTTTCATAATAAGTAACATTCTTATCAGCAGCATAATCAATAACCGCTTTTGCAAGCGGATGATCAGATCTTTTTTCAAGTGAAGCCAAAACTGATAAAAATTCCTTTTCAGAAATGCCATCAAAGAAAATATTTTTTATCGAAAGCTTTCCTTCGGTTAAAGTACCTGTTTTATCAAAAACAATTGTATCTGCTCTGTGCAGTTCTTCAAGACTCTCACCATCTTTGAACAATATTCCATTTTGTGCAGCCTTTCCCATTGCTACTATCAAAGCAGTTGGGGTTGCTAAACCAAGCGCACAAGGACAGGCAATAATCAGAACAGCAACAAAATTTATTAAAGCAACGCTTAAATCTGACTGATTAAAAACCAACCAGTAAATAAAAGTTAAAACTGCAATCAGTATAACTGAGGGAACAAAGATTGATGCAACTTTATCAGCAATGTTTTGTATTGGTGCTTTAGAACCCTGAGCGTCTTCAACAAGTTTAATAATATGCCCGAGCACTGAGTTCTTTCCGATGTCTGTGATTTCAAATTCAAAGTATCCGTTTGTGTTTATTGTACCGCCGATTACTTTTGAACCGATTATCTTTTCAACCGGTACACTTTCACCTGTTATCATTGATTCATCAATTGCTGATGAGCCGGAAATAATTAAACCATCTGCCGGTATTTTTGCCCCAGGTTTAATAATAATAATATCACCAATTTTTATATCGCTTAAAGATTTTTCTATTTCGAGATTATTTTCTTTTACCAGTGCAGTTTTCGGTTGTAACTCAAACAGTTTTTTTATTGCGGTACCTGTTTTCGATTTAGCTTTTGCTTCGAGCCATCTGCCCAATAATATTAAAGTAATTATCACTGCAGTTGTATCAAAATAAACGTGGCTGATGTTCTGATGATGTGGAAACATTTCAGGGAATAGTGTAACCAGCAGACTATATGTATAAGCAGAACCGGTTCCAACAGCTACCAGAGAGTTCATATCGGCTGTAAAGTGTTTAAGATTTTTTAAGAATATTGAAAAAAATCTTCTGCCGGAAATAAATATAACAGGAGTAGTAAGAATGAGAAGAATTTTGTTTATCTGTTCTGCATTTAAATGATTGTTAAGAAAAAAATCTTCCCACATTATACCCATATTAATTATTGCAATGGGTATTGTCATAATAATTGAAAAGATAAGATCTTTTTTTAACTCCTGTTGATAATCAGAATTTGATGTTTTTAATTCAGTTTCTGAAATCTCTTCATTTGTAGTCTCAGTGATATCAAGCTTGTAGCCGGCATCTTCAATTCGGGCAGCTACATCTTTCAGATCAACCAATTCAGGATCATAATCGAATGAAACTTTTTCTGTTGCCAGATTGACACTGACATTCTTTATTCCTTCGACCTTTGATACTGTTTTTTCAACACGGGCTACACAGCTTGCACAGGTCATCCCTTCAACCGGAAGCGATATTTTTTTTGTTTCAATCATTATTATTTATTGAATTACTGTATAACCAGCTTCAGTTATTGCTTCTTTTATTTGAGATTCACTGACTTTCTTTTCATCAAATTTAACACTTGCCTCACCGATTTTTACATCCAGACTTTCAACATCGAGCTTTTGTATTTCTTTCTTTACCGCCATTACACAATGATTGCAGCTCATTCCATCTATTTTAAATGTTGCTTCCATAATTATTCCTTTTGATAATTTTTATTTTCTGCTCAAATATACTAAAGAATAATTCTTTGAGCGGGGTTTGAAATCAGAACTGTGATTTGCTTAACCGGAGGATTCTGTTTTTACAGGTTGTTGTTACTTTGTTTTGGGAGGGTTTTTTGTGTAATAAGTTTTGGGCTGGTTGTCTGGAACATTATTACCTGCTGGTTTAAAAACTTCAAACTTACTTTTTTTCTTTTCGGCAGCAATAGATTTCCGTGCCGGCGATTTATCTGAACTTAAACTGTTATCTATTTCAATTGGCTTATTGTTTAAAACAGAAACCTGATCAGCATTAGTAATCTGTTTGCTAATCTTTTCAGAAGATTCAAACTTTTTTGAGTGAATTAATTGCTTTCGTCTTCTGTAAGTGAAATATGTAGTTATAAGAATAGCCAGACTTATAACTGTAAACCCAAGAAATATAAGTTGAATGATATCAATTAATTGCATTTTTATTTCCTATCCGTCAACAATACCAACAATCATCTTGCCATAAATAGCAATCTTTTATTTCGTTTTCATTAAAATAACAAAGATCTTAATCAAATTTACTTTTCAATGTGAGAGAAAACCCCTGATACATTCAGAAACGATGCACTTTCTAATATATTATAAAATAAGCATTTAAGTTGGATTTAGCTTAAATCTTTAATATTTTTTGCCTCCAAAAAATTACTATTAAAAATAGGTTTGAAATGACAAAAGCTGATATTGTAGATAGAGTAGCAGCAGGCACAGGACTGACGAAGCTTGAAACTGAAGCTATTATAGAAGGATTCTTTACTACTGTGATTGAGGCATTGAGAGAAGGGAAAGGAATTGAGATTCGCGGCTTTGGAAGTTATAAAGTCAAAAAGAAAAATGCCCGGACTGCCAGAAATCCAAAAACCGGTGATAAGGTTTTTGTTGATGAACATTTTGTCCCTACTTTTAAGTTTTCTAAAGAATTTAAAGAAATTGTTAAAAACGGTCTTGCCGATAAATTATAAGGTTGAGTTTAATGGCTAAGTTTTGTAATCAGTGTGGAAGCAAATTAGAAGCACATCATAAATTTTGTCCGGAATGCGGCGCTAAAATAAATGTAAGCAAAAGTTCTAAATCAGGAGCTGATAGCAATCAAAATATTTCTGCTGTCAATGGAAAGACATTAAATCCAAAAATTGTATATGGAATTTTGATCGGCGGTGTTGCTGTAATTGCTTTAATATTGTTATCATCAGGAATGCTGGATTCTTCAGGTGGAGTTGTAAGTTCAGTTAATCAGAATGAACAGCAATCAGCAACTAATTCTGGTGTAAATCTTAATAGCTTACAGGTGATAACTGAACTTGAAGAAAAAGTAAAACAAAACCCGAATGATTATCAGAGTCTTCTTGAACTAGCACACTTAAAGAATGATTCAGGTTTGTTTGAAGCTGCAATACAGAATTACAAAACATATCTCGAAAAAAATCCTGCTGATGCGGATGCGAGAGTAGATATGGGAGTTTGTTATTTTAACCTAAGAGATTATCCGAATGCCATTAAGGAAATGGAGACGGCATTAAAATATGAACCTAAACATCAGATAGCACACTTAAATTTAGGAGTTGTAAATTTATCTGCCGGTAATCTTTCAAAATCAAAAGAGTGGTTGCAAAAAGCTTACGATCTTAATCCAACAAATGAGATCGGACAAAAAGCAGAACAATTATTGAAAAATCATTGATAAATATCTTAAAAGGAGAAAAGTAATATGCCTTGTGGTAAAAAAAGAAAACGCCATAAAATGTCAACGCACAAAAGAAAAAAAAGACTAAGAAAGAACAGACATAAAAAGAGAGTAAGATAATCCTTTACGATTGATTTGCCGGCGAAGAGTTTATCTTCGCCTTGTTCTTTGTAGTAAAAATATAAGCCAACTTAGCTCAGCTGGTAGAGCGAATCATTCGTAATGATTAGGTCGCCGGTTCGAATCCGGCAGTTGGCTCTTTTTCACCTAGACTTTGAAACTAATACTTACTTCCATTTCAAATCTTTTATCAGGTTATTATTTTCTTCAGATGCTAAGAAGCTATTGACATTGTCAGATATTAATTGCTAATTGAGTTTAGTAAGATAAATGGTTTGTTAAAACTATTTGTTTTCCGCTAAAGAAATATTAGAAAAACCACTAAGCTTATAGAGGTGCAAAATGAAAAGGATAATTTTCATTTGTCTTTTTTTGTTCATCTCGGGCTGTAAAGTTTTTCAACCCGAAGAATCAAACTTCATTCCTCCATCACTTATTAAGCAGTCAGAATTACCTCCACTTCAACTATTAAATTTTATTGACAGTTATGAATTCACTTGCGAGATGCGGTTAAACAGTCTGGGAGATGTGGTAAATGCTAAAATACTTACTACCAGCGGTGATGCTGTATGGGATTCGCTTGCCCGTCTTTCATTATTAAACTGGAAATACACTCCGGCAATTTACGAAGGACGCCCTGTTGAACTTACAATTAAAAGAAAGGTAAGGATGGTTGTTGAAAAACCTCAATTCTATTCACTTGCCGAAATTGAAGTTCAGAATTACAATAAAGCAGATTCTGTTTATAAAGCATTACTTGCAGGTGCTGATTTCATACAGCTTTGTATTCATTGTTCTTGCAGTAAATCAAAAGAAAGAAATGGGATGCTTGGAAGAGTTAATATAAATTATTTTAACAATGAAATAAAAATTCAGATAGCAGCTCTGAAAGAGGGAGAGTTTACCAAACCAATTCCTTACGGCGGGCATTATGTAATTTATAAAAGACTGATACAAAATAATTAATAAATACTCTGGCTTAATTAATTTATCAGTGTATGTTATAAAAGATCATCATTGAGATATATAAAACTCCCATACACCGAAAGGGCAGGGGATATATGGTTTATTCATTACTGCATAAAAATTATATTGGATAATTGAATCATCAAAATCAGATAAGAGTAAAACAAAAACAGGGGCTAATGTTTTTCTGAATGGATGGGAAACAGACTGCGATTCTCCGCAATCTGTTATTGAAGGTCTGTACCACGCTCCGGTAATATTATATCCTTTAGCATATAGCATATTAAGAAAACGATCAATTTTATCTTCGTTAATGTTCTTCAAATCAAATCTGAACAGGTAATATTCACCTTCATCAGGCAGCCAATCATTATCAAACGTATCAACTACTGCATAATTAAAATTTACTATTCTGTCTTTATCAGCAATTGCACTTTGAATGGAATGTTTTTGCAGAGAAATCTGTGTGTAACAGCTTTGTAATGTTAAGCAGCTGAATAATATTATTATCGGAAAGTATAATCTAAAAGATTTATAAGGCATTTTGTTAAGCATCTTGAATGTTACCCTTGTAACTTAATTTATCCAAAAGTTAAATTCAATTAACTAATGAATGTTTAGGTTAGGGTTTGTTAAGATGCTTTTTTCCAATCAACAACAGCGAAATTGCAATTCCGGCAGCAACTAAGTTTATTACACTGCTATTGCTTATAAACTTATTAAGAATAAAATAATCTTGTATTAAAGAATAAATAATATAGGTCAATAAAAGCAGCACTCCATAAAAAATATAGTTTCTGTCCTGTTCGAATAACGCAATAGCCACAATAACAGAAGCAGCACTTAAGGCAATACAAGTTATAATTAGCAGAATCAGGATTATAAAGCTATAATTAATATCAATCAGAATTTCAGAGCTGTTTATCATAGCAATCAAACCACCAATACCTCTAATTAAACCAAACATAAATATGATTAATGAAGCTGAGCATAAGTAACGGCATTTCTTTTTTATATTCATAGCGTCTCTTAATTAGGTTTAATATTTATAAAATAGTTTCCGGTTGTATAAAAAATTTATACAACCGTATTGTTTTTAAATTTTTCCGGTTTGTTAGCCTCCAAACAAACCGGATAGATGTATTATAAGTAATCTTATATTTACATCTGAATATTTTCCGGTAATTTAAAATTACCGGATATCAGTACAGGGTGATTATCAAACCAAACCCTTCCACCAGTAGGGTGTGGGAGTTTATAATTCCTGCAAATTAGTGAAATAGTCAAGATCAGTTGAGTTAGAATCAGTAATAATTGATTTTCCATTTTTGGTTATCAAAGCAACAATTGAACCTTTCTTCCACTCTCCTGTTTTTTCTTTAATAATAGTGTAAAAAGTTTTTCCATCATACATTGCATTGATTACTTCTTCTTTCGTCCATGTATAACCGGCACCAATTTCTGCTCCCTGATCATGATGTACTTTTAAGTAAGCGATAGAATTTTTCAGCACTTCGTTTTCGTACCTGATTGCAGAGATAAGGAAATCTGCCCATTTAGACATCTTAAATCCAGCTTGTAAGTTGTAATCGACTTTAAACATTTTAACTCCACTCTTGTATTAATGAATTATTATTCAGTTTTTTCAGACTACGTTAAGTAGTCAAATTTATTTGTTTATTCAGAAGTGATTGTATCAACTTTTATTTATCAATAATCACATCTGCTGTAACGGATTAAAAAAATTATTAAAGAACCTGTGTAATTCTAAAAGGATGTCAAGAGAAAAGCATTAGTACATGTACTAATGATTTTATAGTGAAAAGTGCGATTTCGGGCAGTTTTGTTCCCGAAAATTGGAGATAATTTTACGAATTTGATTTTCGTAGAGTATTTGAAACTAAAAATCCAAAAAAAATCCTGAATAAATTTTAGGTTGATTGAACAACTTTATAATTCATTTTTGGATTATTCTCACTGAACAATGAAAAGAAAACAGCCAACAATAACTGAAATGCCAGATTGGTATAAAACAATACTAATGCCTGATAATCGCCATTTAAATATATCAATAGACTTGCGACAGATGTAATCATATAAAATGCGAGTACAAATCGAACAATATTAATTTTTTGATTATAGTGAAGGTCTATAATAATTCTATATATTGCTCTGAGTGCTATTAAGATATGAATGATGAGGAGAATAATATTTAAGTTGCTGATAAAATAAATCAAGGAATATGCAAGAATAAAGATAAAGATCTCTGTTTTACTAATCCTGAATGGTTTTGTGCGGTCTATGTTTATTGTATAAAATAAGATTGGTGCAAATATAACTGCTATCAACTCATTCTCAATAGGCAGTATTGTAATAGCCAGAGATGTAAGTGGGTCGCATATACCAAGAAAAAGAAAAAAATAAAAAAGATTAGTTTTATATTGTCTGAATATTGGTAGTATCCAGACGACCATAGAGACATATAAAATTACTAAAGCTAATTTCATGTTTTAATCTGGACAATTAGGTGGACACTTATTCCCAGTTTCAAGGGTTTTATTTTCTGTTGATAATGATAATACTTCTTTGCGTTGTTCTATATTAACCGATTCAGATTCATCAGTGATTTGTTTATTCAATTTGCTGTCTGCTAATAGTTCTCTTACCTTCTCTGTACCGTAAACAGTAAATACATCAGAATCATTATAATCTGCTTTTTCTGGAAATATCAGGTTACGATTATTGTCAAGAATAATAATTTGTTGATTTATTAATCCGAACATAATTGTAGTACTAGTTTTGTCCAACAAATTAGCAAGATGATTCGAATTCATTTCAACTGAATAGATTACACTTCCAAAGAGTTCATTTGCTTCATCAGTCGTATAAAATTTTCCTATTTTTGATCCTGGAGTACAACTGAAAAATAAAAACATCAGAGAGGCAAGAGTGATTAAATAATAATTTTTATTCATTGTATCACCTTTCATAAGTTATATTGAAATTACTAATAATATTCAGCAATGATTTTCTTAACACGTTTAGCTCAATTACAAAAGATTCTAACTGTATCATATTGTTTTTTCACTATTTCTTTTTGAAAAATACAATATACCATATTTTATAAGTTCTATTTGAGTTTTGATATCAAATTTTCTTAATAAATTAGATCGATAATAATCAATCGTCTTTTTACTTAACAACATTTTGTCCGCCATTTCTTTACTTGTATTTCCCTCGATTATCATTTGAAGTATTTGTTCTTCTCTAAAGTTCAGATCAATTAAATGTTTTGCCTCTTCATTAAATTTTTTCTCAAAATTCTGAAATAACAAACTGAGGGAAGCATCGTTCCAGTTTTTACCAAAATATTTTTCACCATTACTTACTTTTGATATTGCATACACTAACTCCTCATCCAATATGTTTTTATTAACTAAACCCATTCCGCCTGATTTAAGTACATGGTAAACATATTCTTCAGTATCATACATAGAAAGAAACAATGCTTTGGCATTTCTATCCCGTTTAAGAATCTCCTCCACAGCCTGTATCCCGGTAAGCTCAGGCATAGCAATATCAGTAAGTATAATATCAGGGCAATATTTAAAATATTTTTCCATTAGGTCTTTTCCGTTTTCAGCTTCAGCAATAACTTCATATTCTTTATGTTCTTCCAAAAGCTTAATTATACCCTGTCTGAAAAGGGTATGATCATCTGCTACTAATAATTTAATGGTTTCAGTTCTCATTTGCTGTCAATACCTCAATTGGAAATGCTGCTATAATTATTGTTCCGCTGTTATTAGAAGAATCAACTTGAAAACTGCCTTTAAGTTTTTCTACACTTTCCTGCATATTCATCATTCCAAGACCATCGGAAATATATTTTTCATTCAGCAGTTTTTTTGGTTTAAATCCTATTCCATCATCAGAAATAAACAAGACAAGTGCAGTCTCTTCAAAAAATAAATTAATCGTAAATGATGTGGCTTTCGCATGTCTTATCATATTATTTAGTGATTCCTGAATAACTCTGAAAACACAAATCTCGATATCTTTAGGCAAATGTAATGGCTGTTCGGGAAATTGCAGTTGATACTTGTATTTTCCTTCTCGTGCAACATTATTACACATTGATCTTACAACAGTTTCTAAACCGAGTTCTTCAATATTCAAAGGTTTTAAATTATGAGCAAGTTCTCTTACATCCTTTAATGTAGAATCAAGAATATTAATTGTTCTGTAATATTCTTCTTCAACTAACCCGGAATTAAGAAATTTTTTATAGTTGTTAACATTAAGTTTTATCAGTAATAAATTCTGAGCTATTGAATCGTGTAAAATTCTTGAAAGCCGGTTTCTTTCTTCTTCGATAACTTTTTGTAAATGTGCAGAAGAGTTTCTCAAAAGATTCTGGTAGTTAGTCATTTGCCTGTCATATTCCTTCTGCTCAGTTGTATCCCAAAAATAAAGTTGTGCCATTCCAAGAAAAGATATTCCGTGAAAATTAACATCATAATATCTGTCGTTTATTTCCATAGGAAGAATAAAGGATTTATCATTATTTATAATATCTGCTATCTGCAGATCAATTCCGGAAATAATTGAACTAATATAGCTCTCGTTTATCCTAAGATAGTTAAATCTGTTTTTAGCAGATTCATTCAGATTAATAATCAAACCATCCTGAGCAATCCTGATAATCGGATTTGGATCAAGTTCTGAAAACATAGAAAGAATTTTTTCAGTTGTTATCTCAAATTGCTTTTTATCCTTTTTATGCTTTTTTATCATTGGGATATATATGTTCTTATAAGAAATATAAATGAGGGCGAGAATAAGAATAAAAATAAGTATAGATATAAAAACCGGATTGTAAGAACTCGGGAATGATTTTATATAATCATCAAACTCAGAAGAATTTTGGATTAGTAATAACAAAATATTTTTCTTTATTATTAAATCAATAATTGAGCTAATACTAAATACATTTTATAACATAATATTTCAACTGTTCATATTTTTAAATTTACCTGCTGTTCAATCCAGTTACAAAATTTTGCTTCAAATTTAAGTTCTATTAAAAGATTATTCTAACGTGAGAAATATTTTTAATCTTTTTCTTGACTTTCGGTAAAATTTTCCATTATTTTGGGGTGTAGTGGGGAAAAATGTGGAAGATTAATTAAAAAGGAAATGTTTAGAGGTCAATTTACATATTCAATGGACTCTAAGGGCAGGATAGCAATTCCTGCTAAACTTAGAAAACACATATCTGTGGAAGCAAATGAAACATTTGTGATGACCAGAGGTCTGTCTAATTGTATCGATTTGTATCCTTTGGACGAATGGGTAAAAATAGAACAGGCGCTGCTAAATCTTAATTCATTTCAGCCAGATGATGCGAGATTTATCAGAATGTTCGTTCAGTTCGCTTCAGAAGATGTAATGGATGTTCAATCGAGAATAATGATTCCACCCGCGCTTATTAGTTATGCAGCAATTGAGAAAGAAGTTTTGATTCTAGGTGCTTTGAAAAAAATTGAAGTTTGGAATCCAAAAATTTATGATGATTATCTGAGTCAATCGCCGCAAACTTATGAACAGATTGCTGCTAAAGTTATGGCAAGCAAATGATTGAGCATCATATTCCTGTGATGCTTAATGAAAGTCTGGATCTTTTAATAACTGATCAATCAGGTGTTTACTTTGATGCAACACTTGGTTTTGGAGGACACACAACTGAAATGCTCAAACGGCTGACTAATACTGGGAGAATTGTAGCAGCCGATGTTGATACAGATGCGTTTGAATATTCACAGAAAAAATTTTTAAAAGAAGATAGAGTTAGTATTTATAATTATAATTATTCATTTATTGATGTGATTGCAAAAATAGAATCATTAAAATATTTCGATGGTGTGCTTGCTGATCTTGGTGTTTCATCATTTCAACTTGATAATCCTGAATCCGGATTTACTTTTCGTACCGAAGCGCCTTTGGATTTACGAATGGATAAAACAAAAGAAGTTTCAGCAGCAGATGTAATTAATAGTTATGATGAAGAAGACCTTGCTGATATTTTTTTTAATTACGGCGAAGAGAAAAATTCAAGAAAAATAGCAAGAAGTATTGTTCAGAAAAGACTAATTAAGAAAATTGAAACCACAAAAGATATTTCTGAAATAATAAGTGAACTCGTTCCCGAAAACTATTTAAGAAAGACTTTAACAAGAATATTTCAGGCTTTAAGAATATGTGTCAATGATGAACTCGAAAACCTAAAGCTGTTTCTGGAGAACTCGGTTAAGGTGTTAAAAAAAGGAGGGAGAATTGTTGTTATCAGTTATCATTCTCTTGAGGATAGAATTGTTAAAGATTTTTTTAAAAGCAATACAGTGGTAAACCTTAGTCCAAAAGAAGACCCCCTTGGGTTGATAAAAAAAGAAACCAGTTTAAAACTGATAAATAAAAAACCAATCGTTCCTTCTGAAAGTGAGATCAGAGGTAACTATCGCGCCAGAAGTGCCAAATTAAGAGCAGCGGAAAGATTATGAAGAAAAGTTCTAAACCTACATTGCTGCTTGTGCTTAGTTTACTTTTAATAGTAACTGTTTTTGCACTTTTAAATGTTGGAGTAAAACTTAAATATGAACAGAAACTGCTGTTAAAAGATAAAGCTGAAAAAACTATCAAAGCTGAAAATCAGAAAAGAATCAAACTTACAGCGGAGTATCAAACAGTTACCGCCGAGGAAAGAATTGTTAACACTGCAAAATCTGAACTTGGAATGATCAGGAATGCAGGTAATACAGTTATAATTAATGTCGATAGAAAAAAACTTGAAGAAAACCAGGAAACTTTAGCTCAAAAGTATGAACAATAATCGTGCTCTATTTGTAATACTTGTTTTACTGATCATCTTTATTACCCTGGTGGTCAGGTTGGTAAACATCCAGATTCTTAAATCTGAAGAGTACGCTTATAATGCTCAAAAGCAGCAGACCAAATTAGAAACTATTCAGGCTGAAAGCGGATTGATCTATGACAGAAATAATATTCTGTTAGTATATAATCGAACCGATATCTCCTTTTATGCTGATTTGCGGATGTTGAAACAAAAAGATAAAAATGAAATTGCCCGATTGTTTGCCAGAAAGTTTAATAAAAATGTTAATTACTATCTGAACTTGTTAAAAGGGAATAGCAAAACTGTTTCTATTGAAAAGAAAGTACAATCTGAATTTGCTGAATCATTAAAGAAAATAAAAAAAGATGGATTTTTTTTCCGAGAAGAACCTTCAAGAGTAAATCATTATAATAATCTTGCATCTCATATACTGGGATATGTTAGCAATGATGGCAAGTATGTAATGGGTATTTCCGAATACTTTAAGGAAGATCTTAAAGGAGTTGATGGTTCAAGAATGGTGCAAAGAGATGCACTTGGTCGTATTGTAACTGTTGTTGATGAAAGTATTACACCAGCGGTATCGGGTGATCATTTTTATCTTACAATTGATAAGAATTATCAGCAGATACTTGAGGATGAAGTTAGAAAAGGAATTAAAGATTATTCCGCTGTTTCCGGTACAGCAATAATGATGAATCCAAATACCGGTGAAATACTTGCACTTACTAATATTGAAGATTATGACCCGAATGAATATTGGAAAGCTAATGACTTTCAGAGAAGAAACAGAGCAATAACAGATACTTATGAACCCGGCTCTACATTTAAATCTTTCACCTTAGCTTCATTGATCGATCAAAATCTTTGCAGACTGGATGAAACACTTAATCTTGAAAATGGCAAGTACAGATTAAATAATGTAAACATAAGAGATACACATCCGTTTAATAAACTTAGTGTTGCAGGAATATTTGAGCAGTCCAGCAATATTGGATTTGCTAAACTTGTTCAGAGAATTGATAATGAAAAATTCTTTAAGTATTTGCGCGGCTTTGGATTTGGAAACACAACTTCCATTACTTTACCGGGTGAAACATCCGGAAGACTCCGTAAACCAAATGAATGGTCAAAAGTATCTAAAACATATCTTTCATTTGGTTATGAGGTTTCTGTTACTCCCGTTCAAATGGCAGCTGCATATTGTGCTCTTATAAACGGCGGTGTTTTGTATGAACCTCAATTGGTTCAAAGACAAATAAATGCAAATGGAGATTTAATTAAAGAGTTTGAACCAAAAGAAATCAGAAGAGTTATTTCGGAAAAAACATCTGAAATAATAAAAAATCTTTTAGGTGATGTGGTTAATAATGGTACCGGTAAAAAGGCAAAATCTGATTTTATTACAATTGGCGGTAAAACCGGCACGTCACAAAAGCTTGTTGATGGAGCTTATTCAAAGCAATATTATAACTCCTCGTTTATCGGATTTTTTCCTGTTGAGGATCCACAGGTAGTCTGTCTGATACTAATTAATTCTCCTGATCAGGGGAAATACGGTGGTTTGGTAGCCGCACCAATATTTAAAAATGTAGCTGAGAGAATTGTTCAAACAGATAACGACAAATTTCAGCAATATCTAAATCCAAATACTTCATTAAGACCAAAATTTGTAGAAGAGAAGCAGGATGATTTCAAGAAGCTCGAATCAAAAATCAAATCAAGAAATGTTAAAGAAGTAAAATTATCTTCAATTAATAAAATGCCTGATCTCATCAATTGCCAGATTAATGATGCAATCAGCGTGCTTACAAAGCTGGGCATTAAGTATAAAATTATTGGATCAGGTATAGTTGTTTCCCAAAGCATTACTGCAAATAAAAAATTAAATGGAGATGAAACTTGTCTTCTGGAATGTTCTGAATATTCTGTTAAAAGGGCATTGAATTACTAATGGAATTAACTCAGTTGATAAATAGTGTAAGTTCAATACAGATTACGGGAAATATCCAGCGTAAAGATGTTGCTGATATTGTTTATGATTCAAGAAAGGTACAAAAGAATTCTGTATTTGTTGCTGTTAAAGGATTTAATAATGACGGACACAGATTCTTACAGGAAGCGATAGCCAAAGGTGCGATTGCAGTTGTTGTGGAAGATAATGAAGCACTACCGGATGATTTAATTACTCATTCGCAGATTGCTAAAATACTTGTTAAAGACAGCAGGAAAGCATTAGCTGAATTATCAAAAGGATTCTATAAAAATCCTACAAGCACATTAAAATTGATAGGGATAACAGGTACAAATGGAAAAACTACATCTGCCTTTATTTTAAAAAACATATTTCAAAGTAATGGATATAAAAGCGGACTGATAGGAACGATTGCAAATTATATCGGTACTGAAAAAGTTGATGCAAAGTTAACAACACCGGAATCAAATGATCTTAACAAAATGTTTTACGAAATGATTCAATCCGGTTGTGAGTTTGCGGTAATGGAAGTTTCGTCTCATTCATTGATATTAAACAGAGTATATGGCTTAGATTTTAAAACAGCAATTTTTTCAAATATAACCTCCGACCATCTGGATTTTCATAAATCGTTTGATGATTACCTTAAGGCAAAGAAAATTTTGTTTGACAACTTAAATAACAGCTCATTTGCAATCATTAATAAAGATGATAAAAACTCAGAGCAGATAGTAAAAGATTCCAAAGCAGAGGTTTTTACTTACGGAATAAGTGATGGATCAGATTATAAAATAAAAAATATAATCTATGATTTAACAGGAACCGATTTTACAATCACTTATAAAAAAACGGATTATAAAATTCACACTTCATTAATTGGAGTTTTTAATGCCTATAATGCAGCATCCGCATTTGCAGCAGCTCATTGCTTGGGGTTTAGTACAGAAAAAATAGTAAAAGGTATTGAATCAACTCCCCAGGTACCCGGAAGATTTGAAGTTTTGGGTAAGGGAATGAAAAAAATTATTGTTGATTATTCACACACTGCAGATAGTCTTGAAAAAGCATTGCAAGCTATAAGGGAAATAGTGAAGGATAAAAAACAAGTAGTAACAGTTTTTGGATGCGGCGGTGATAGAGATAAAACCAAGCGGGCTGTTATGGGAAAAATAGCAAGTGAGCTTAGTGATAAAGTTTTTGTTACATCTGATAATCCAAGAACTGAAAACCCTCTTTCAATTATTGATGATATTAAAAAAGGAATTTCCAAGAATAATTTTGAGCTTGAAGAAAACAGGGAAGAAGCAATTAAAAAAGCTATTCAGAGCTCTAATGATAGTGCAGTGGTTTTAATTGCCGGTAAAGGTCACGAAAGTTATCAGGAGATAAACGGAGTCAGAAATCATTTTTCTGATCAGGAAGTTGCATTAAAGTACTTAGTTTGATGAAAAGAACACATTTGAACATAGAGGATATTTTTAACATTCCCACAGCAGTGATATACAATCCTGATGCGTTTAAATCTATCTATCATGTTTCTATTGATTCAAGGGTTATTAAGAAAAATACTCTTTTTATTGCTGTTAAAGGTGAAAGATTCGATGGACATGATTTTATAAATGAAGCCGTAAAAAAAGGTGCAGTTGCTGTAATAGTAAATGAAAAGAATTTTAAGAACTTAAGTGAGATTGATATTCCGGTTATAACCGTTAAAGATACAACAAAAGCTTTAGGTGATGCTGCAAAAATCTGGCGATCGAAATTAAATGCTAAAATAATCGGAATAACAGGAAGTGCCGGTAAAACAACTACAAAAGAAATTCTTGCTGTTTTGTTTTCTGAAAAATTTAAAGTGAACAAAACAATTGCAAATAATAATAATCACATTGGGGTGCCGCTTACAATACTGAGCACTAACGAAAAACATAATATCCTTGTTGCTGAATTAGGAACAAATCATTTTGGTGAAATTCCTTATACAGCCCGGATTTTAAGTCCTGACTTTGCGCTAATTACTAACATAGGTGATTCTCATCTGGAATATTTTAAAAATCGAAAAGGAGTGCTAAAAGAGAAATCAGCATTGTTTAATGAGGCAATAAAACGTAACGGAAAAATTTTTATAAACAATGATGATAAATTACTTAAAGAGATTGGAAAGAAAATAAAAAATAAAATAACATTTGCATTGAATGAGTCTGCCGATTACAAAGCAAAGATTATCGGATATGATAAATTGGCAATGCCGCACATTGTAATAAAAAATAAGAAAAAATTATTTGATGCAGTTTTACCTGTCATAGGTGAGACAAATGTATTGAACTTTACTTCTGCATATTCTGTTGCTTCTGAACTTGGGTTAAATGATTTGCAGATAAAAAAGGCATTAAAGAAGGTAAAGACTTATAGTAAGAGATTAGAAATTAAAAATTATAAAAATTTTACTTTGATTAACGATACATATAATGCAAATCCTGATTCGATGAAGTCTTCATTTGACGTGTTAAATAAGATTCAATCACGTAAAAGAAAAATTGCAGTAATCGGCGATATGTTTGAACTTGGGAGTGAATCAAAAGCCAAGCATTTGAATCTTGCAGAATTAATTAATAAATCTAAAACTGATGAAATTTATTCGATTGGCAAAATGATGAAACTGATGGATAAGAAACTTAATGGTAAAACTAAATATCATCAGCATTTTACAGATCGGGAATCCTTAAAAAATGTTTTAGATAAAATAGATATTTCAAATTCGGCAATTTTAATTAAAGGCTCGCGCGGAATGAAGATGGAAGAATTTGTTTCAGTAATTGAAGCCAGGGAAAAATAATGCTCTACTATTTATTTGAATACATAAACAAAACTTTTGATCCTCCTGGATTTGATATTTTCAGATTCTTAACCTTTAGATCTGCTCTTGCAGCAATAACCGGATTGTTTCTGGCGTTTTATTTAGGACCAAAAATAATAAAAAAATTACAAGCTCATCAGATTGGTGAAGCTAAAAAAGCTGATGGTCCGAACTTTCACTGGTCAAAAGTCGGGACCCCTACTATGGGCGGAGTGATAATTATATTATCGGTGGTTATACCGGTATTACTGTGGGGTGATCTTAAAAGCATCTATATAATTTTAATTCTTGTGGGAACTATCTGGCTAAGCCTGGTAGGTTTTTTAGATGATTACTTAAAAGTAATTAAGAAACTGCCGAATGGACTAATCGCACGTTATAAGTTATTAGGGCAGGTTTTTATTGGATTGATTGTTGGTTCAGTAATTTATTTTTCACCTGAGTTTAATGGATTTAGTACTTTAACAACAGTGCCGTTTCTAAAAAATGTTAATCTTGATTTTTCATATCTGTACATTCCATTGGTTGTGTTTATAATAACTGCAACTTCCAACGCAGTAAACCTGACAGACGGATTAGATGGTTTGGCAACAGGAGTAATTGTAATTATAATGATTGCATTAGCTTTACTTTCCTACTTCAGCGGAAACTTAATCTTTGCAAACTATCTGAATATTATTTATTTGCCGGGCTCAGGTGAATTAACAATTTTTATTGCTGCACTTGTTGGTGCAGGTTTGGGATTTCTTTGGTTCAACTCATATCCGGCACAAGTATTTATGGGTGATACAGGCTCGCTTGCATTAGGAGGCGCATTTGGAATTATTGCAGTGCTGATTAGGAAGGAATTGTTTATTCCTATTCTTGGCGGAATCTTTTTTATGGAAACTCTTTCAGTGATTATTCAAAGACTTTACTTTAAATACACAAAGAAAAAATACGGGCAGGGCAAAAGAATATTTAAAATGGCTCCGCTTCATCATCACTTCGAGATGGTTGGATGGGCTGAACCAAAAATAGTTGTTCGTGCTTATATAATTGAAATAATTCTTGCAATAATAACTTTAGCTTCATTTAAGATCAGATAAGATGACAGAGATCAGAAATAAAAAAATATCAATTATTGGCGCTGTGAGAAGCGGAATTGGCGCTGCAAAGTTAGCTAAACAACTTGGTGCTGTTCCATTTGTAAGTGATTCTGGTTCGGAAAATAAATTAAAATCATCTATAGAGGTTTTAAAAACTGAGGGAATTGATTTTGAAATTGAAAAACATTCGGATAAAGTTTTTAACTGTGATCTGATGATAGTTAGTCCGGGTGTTCCTTCTGATTCAGAAGTTATTAAAAAAGCCAAGGCAAGAAATCTAAAAATTATAAGTGAACTTGAATTTGCCTCATCATTTTGCAGAGGAAATATAATAGGTATAACCGGAACAAACGGCAAAACAACAACAACAAGCTTATGCGGTTATCTTTTTAATGAATGTGGAAAGAAGACTTATACAGCAGGTAATATCGGGTTAGCTTTTTCAGAAGTGGCAGATAAAGTTAAAGAACGTGAGTTTGTTTCATTGGAGATATCAAGTTTTCAGCTTGATCTGATAGAAAACTTTAAACCGAAAGCCGCAATGATTCTGAATATTACTCCGGATCATTTAAATAGATATGAAAATAGCATTGAGAAATATGCACAATCTAAATTAAGAATATTTAAAAATCAGGACGAAGATGATTTCCTGATCTTAAACAAAGACAGTGATCTGTTAAATCAGTATTTCACAAAAGCTAAAAGTAGGATTTTCTTTTTCTCAACTAAGAAAAAAGTTACTAACGGATGTTATCTCGAAAAAGACGAAGTAAGATTTATTAAAAATGATGCAGTTGAGTTTAGCTGCAATGTCTCAGATATAAATATAAAGGGTGAGCATAACATACAAAATGCAATGGCAGTTATCATCGCAGCTAAAATATTTGGACTTGATAATGAAAATATTTTAAAAGCGTTAAAATCGTTTAAAGGTGTTGAGCACAGATTAGAATTAGTAAGAGAAATTGCAGGTATTAGATTTATAAATGATTCTAAAGCTACTAATGTTGATTCGGTTGTAGTTGCATTAAAAAGTTTTGATGAACCAATATTTTTAATTCTTGGCGGGCAGGATAAAGGTAATGATTATTCAATGATTGAAAATCTTGTTCTCCAAAAAGTAAAAAAAATATATGCTATAGGTTCATCAGCAGAAAAAGTTTTTAATTATTTTCATCGCAAAGTTAAAACAGAGATAAAAAAAGATTTTAACGAAGTTGTTAATGCATCACTTAGCGAGGCACGAAAAGGAGATGTTGTATTACTTTCCCCCGCTTGTGCAAGTTTTGATATGTTTGACAATTATGAACACCGCGGAAAAGTTTTTAAGGAAATTGTAAATAGCAAATGAAAAAATTAGCTGTAATAATATTTTTCGCAACTCTTTGTCTTATCCTGATCGGGTTGATAATTGTTATGAGCGCAAGCAGTACTTATAGTGCAACCAGATTTAACAGCGCATTTTATTTATTCAACCAGCATCTGTATAAAGTTGTTTTTGGTTTTGCAATGTTGATTATATTTTGTTTTGTCCCATACGAATGGTACAGGAAAATAAGTAAGCCGGCAATTTTAGTAACAGCATTGCTTCTTTTGATAACGCTCTTTATTGCTCCTCAGGTAAAAGGTTCCGGGCGCTGGCTGAATCTTGGGTTTACAACAATTCAACCTGCTGATATTGCAAAGCTAGTACTTATAATTCATTTGGCGTTTTTACTTGAGAAAAAGAGAGAATATGTAACGGAATTGAAGAATGGTTTCATGACTTTGCTTAGCTGGGTGTTGATTATCGTTGCACTTATATTTTTTCAACCAAATGTAAGTACTGCAATATTAATTACAGTTGTGTCATTAACTATGATATTTGTAGGAGGCGCAAGGATAAAACATGTTTTGATTTCTTCTCTTGTGTTGATATGCAGTGCCGGTACTTTGATGATGATATTTCCACATTCTAGAAAAAGAATTTTAAGTTTTATTTATTCGTTTGGAGAAAACGGACAATTAGCACATCAGGTTAAGCAAGGTATTATAAGCCTTGGCAGTGGTGGATTATTTGGTATCGGAATTGGCGGAAGCAGACAAAGTAATCTCTTTTTACCTGAATCTTATGGCGATTTTATTCTCGCAATTCTTGGTGAAGAAACAGGATTTGTTGGTGTAGTTATAGTCTTGTTTTTATATCTGACATTATTTACTGCGGGTATTTTAGTTGCTAAGAAAACAAAAGACAGGTTTGGTCAGATGCTTGCATTCGGAATATCTTTTTCAATAATTATTTATGCCTTTGCTAATACGGCAGTTGCTACCGGAGTAGTACCAACAACCGGATTTTCACTGCCATTTATAAGTTATGGCGGTACTTCGGTAGTTTTTCTGTGTATCTCAATTGGCATTTTGATTAACATAGCTATTAACAATTATTCGCTTGAAAAAAGTAAACTCAAATCAACTGAAACTAATTCCTATAACAAGACAACTTTAGCAGTTGAGGAAATCAGATTATGAAAAAAGTAACTCCATATAGATTTTTATTTGCTGGAGGAGGTACTGGCGGGCATTTATATCCTGCAATTGCTGTTGCAAATGAGATAAAGAAAATTAAACCGGAATCGGAAATAATTTTTGTAGGAACAAAATCAAGAATTGAAGGAAAAGTTGTTCCAAAATTAGGTTATGGTTTTAAATCAATTTGGATAAAAGGATTTGCAAGAAAATTTAATTTTGAGAATTTGTTATTCCCGCTAAAACTTTTTGTCTCGCTGATTCAGTCGGTAGTTATTTCTTTCAGATTTAAACCAAAGGTTGCAATCGGTTCCGGCGGTTACGTTGCTGGTCCTGCTATTTGGGGAGCATCAGTACTTGGTGCTAAAATTATTTTAATGGAATCAAATAGTTATCCCGGAATTACAACAAGATTATTGGAAAGATATGCTGATGAGCTGCACGTTGCTTTTGAAGATTCAAAAAAATATTTGAGGAAACCTGAGAAAGTTAAAGTAACCGGTAATCCTGTAAGAACAGAGCTAGGTTCAACCAAAAAAGAAGAGGCAAAAAAATATTTTGGACTGGATGAAGAAAAGAAAACTATTCTTGTTCTTGGGGGAAGTTTAGGCGCTGCATCTATTAATGAAGCGATTGCTGATTGCATTGAAGAGCTGGAAAAAAAATCATTACAAATAATTTGGCAGACAGGAAAGAATTATTATCATAACTATAAAAATATTAACTTTAGTTCCGTGAAAATTCTGGATTTTATTGAAGACATGGATAAAGCTTACTCAGCTTGCGATGTTTTGGTTGCCAGGGCAGGCGCAACAACAATAGCTGAATTAACAGTGCTTGGTATTGCTTCAATATTAATCCCTTCGCCCCACGTCGCGGAGAATCACCAATATTATAATGCAAAATCTCTTGCTGATAATGATGCTGCTGTGCTCATTCAGGATTCTGATGTGAAAAAAGTTTTAATAAATAAGATTATTGAAATTGCTGGTGATGAAGAGAAGTTAAAAAGTTTAAGTGAAAATGCAAAAAAACTTTCTAAACCGGAAGCTGCAAACACAATTGCAAAGAGTGCAATTAATTATGCGTTAAGTGTATGACAGATGAACAATTAAAAAATAAAAGTAAGTTCAAATACAATATGTCGTTTTACTATCAATCAACAATAATTTATTTCATTGTATTTATTGTCTATTCGTTGATAAGAGGACAGTTTGTAGAAAGTTCTTATACATTAATTATGCATGATCCAATAATTTATTTGCTTGCTTTTATTGTTGTCGTTGCAATGATTGCTTTATTATTCAACATTTATAGAAACAGGTTTATTGAATTTAGTAATGAAGGTTTAATTTTTAGCGATCGGTTTGGTTCTAAGCTTATTAATAAAAATGATATTTATATTATTAAAATCGGTAAAGAAAGAAGATATGATAAATCTAATCCATTAAAACTTATAAGGATTAAAATTAAATCAAGGATAAGACCAATAATTATAAGACCAAGTGATTATGAAAATGAAAATGAATTAGTTAAAAGATTTCATCAACTTAAAACTGAAATTGAAAAACCATAAATGTTTAAGAATATTAAAAAAGTTCACTTCGTCGGAATAGGCGGTATAGGAATGAGCGGAATTGCAGAGATTCTGTTCAGTCAGGGTTTTATAATTTCAGGCTCCGATAAATCTTTAAGTGAAGTTACAGATAGATTGCAGAAAATTGGAATAACAGTTTATGAAGGACATTCACCGGAAAACCTGAAAGATGCTGATGTATTGGTTTATTCTTCTGCTGTTTCAATGGATAATCCGGAAATTAAAGCAGCAATTGCAAAAAAAATTCCTATAATAAAAAGATCTGAAATGCTTGCAGAGACAATGAGAATGAAATATGGAATCGGTATTGCTGGAACGCATGGTAAAACTACTACAACTTCAATGGTAGGTTTAACATTAACCGAAGGCGGTATTGATCCTACAATTATTGTAGGAGGAAAGCTTAGCAGCCTGGGCGGAACTAATGCAAGATTAGGGAACGGAGAGTTTATTGTGGTTGAAGCTGATGAATTTGACAGAACATTTTTAAAGCTTACTCCAACTATTGCCGCAATTACAACTTTGGAAACTGAGCATCTTGATACTTATAAGGATCTGGATGATATAAAAGGAGCTTTTACTGAGTTTGCAAACAAGGTTCCGTTTTACGGATTTGTTACTCTTTGTATAGATGAACCAGCACTTAAAGAAATAATGCCGCGGATCAACAAGAAAATTATTACTTATGGATTAAGTGCCGAAGCGGATGTAAGAGCTGTTAATATAACTCATAACGGGTTTACAAGTTCATTCAAAGTAGAATATTCTGGAAAAGAACTCGGCGAAATAACATTAAAAATTCCGGGTGACCATAATATTAAAAATTCTCTTGTAGCCGTTGTAATTGCAGTTGAACTTGGAGTTGATTTTAAAATTATTAAATCGGCACTTGAATCATTCTCAGGTGTTTTCAGAAGATTTGAAGTTAAATATAATAGAGAGATTTTGGTTATTGATGATTACGCACATCATCCGACTGAAACAGAAGCAACATTAAAAGCTGTCAGAGATGGATGGAACAGAAGATTGATAGTTGTTTTTCAGCCGCATCTTTATTCACGTACAAAAGATTTTTATCAGGAGTTTGGTAAAGCGTTTCTTAATTCAGATGTTTTTATTTGTACAGATATTTATCCGGCAAGAGAATTACCGTTAGAAGGAATTACAGGTGATTTAATCGCATCGACAGCAAAGAAGTTAGGTCATAAGAACGTTAATTATGTTGCTGATAAAAAAGAGATACCGGAATTTTTGAATAAAATAAAAAAAGATGGTGATATAATTATTACAATGGGCGCCGGTGATATCTGGAAATACGGAGATCAGTTTGTAACAATGCTTAATTAGGTTTTATGAAAAAAGATTTTGGAAAATTATTCAGTGTTATTCTTTTATCAGCAATTGTCGCGTTAACAGCTTATTTATCTCTTGTTACTTACAGTAAAAAAGGAAAAGAGGATATTAAAATGATAAACATTTTTGGAAATAAATTACTGAACAAAGATATATACATGCAGTTTGCTAATATTGATCAGTTATCAGTTTATGATAATATAAGTCTTAACATAATCAAGAAAAGAATTGAAGAGCATCCTTACATCGCAAAAGCTGAGGTAAAATCAGATGGGCGGGGTAATGTTGATGTAAGAATAAAAGAAAAAGATATTTATGCCATTCTGCTTACAAAAGCAGAACCGTTTTTTGTAACAAATGATTTTGAATTGTTAAGAATAATGCAGCATACAACTTATTCTGATATACCGGTCATAAGTAATTTCAGATTATCAGAGAAACCGGTTCCACAAAAATTATTTAAGACCGAAGATATTGTTGAGGCATTTAAGATAATTGATGCAGCCAAGATTACTGATACCAATTTAGCTAAAAGAATATCGGAAATAAATCTGAAAAACGGCGGTGATGTTGTGCTTACATTTTCAGGAGTTAATTATCCGGTAGTCTTTGGCAGAGGAAATGAATCGAAGAAGATGATTTATCTTAGTTTGGTCTGGGAAAGAATTAATAACTTAAAGGCTGCTTATCAGAATACTGAGTATATAGATTTAAGATTTAATAACGAAGCTTACATTGGAAGCAGAGAAAATACAGGATTGATTTAATGGAAAAAGATATTCTGGTTGGATTAGATCTTGGTACAACAAAAGTTTGTGCAGTAATTGCAAAAAAGGTTCCTGAACAAAACAGAATTGATGTACTTGGATTTGGTATTGCCCCTTCTGAAGGATTGCATAAAGGACTGGTAGCAAATATCGGCAAAACCGCAGAGGCAATTAAAACGGCTATGGATATTGCTGCCAACAGAGCTGGATTTGAAGTTACAACTGTAAATGTTGGAGTTGCCGGCGAACATATTACAAGTATCCGGCATAGAAATTATGTTACAATTAATCGTGAAGAAAAAGAAATTATAAAAGAAGATCTGGATAGATTAGAAGCTGATGTAAGAACAATTAGTATCCCGAGCGACAGGCAAATTCTTCACATTATTCCTGAGGAGTTTTCGATTGATCATCAGGGTGGAATTGAAGACCCGATTGGTATGTCAGGCTCAAGATTAGAAGCAAGTAATCATGTTGTGCTTGCATCTATTCCTGCAATGGAAAATATAAGAAAGTCAGTTGAACGCGCAGGGTTTCAGGTTCAGGATTATATTTTACAGCCAATAGCATCCAGCGCATCAGTGCTGGAAGAAAGTGAAAAAGATCTTGGGATTGCTTTGATAGATATTGGAGGAGGAACAACTGATATTGCTATCTATCATAAAAAAGCAATTAAACATACAAGAGTAATTGGTGTTGCCGGCAATCAGGTTACAAATGATATCCGTGAATCACTTGGCGTAATGACCGATGAAGCCGAAAGGTTAAAAAAAGAATATGGCTATGCAAGTGAGAGTGCAATTATAAAGGACGAAGATATTTTAATTAAAGGTGTTGGTGCAAGAGGAAATACTAAAATTCCTATCAGTTTACTAACACAAATTATTAGTTTAAGAATGAAGGAATTATTTACGCTTGTAGATAATGAATTACGCACAGCCGGATTTAAATCAAAGATCAAAGCCGGAATTGTACTTACGGGCGGCGGATCATTATTAAGAGGTGTAACAGAATTAGCAGAAGAAGTTTTTGGGCTGCCGACACGAATTGGCGTTCCGCAGGAGCTTGGAGCCGGATTATCAAATGAAATTGAAAGTCCTGAGTTTGCAACTGTCGCAGGATTGATAAGAGGAATACCAGGCGGCAAGTCAAGTGAATATAAAGGCTTGATTAAAAAACAGAAGGATAAATCGCAAGGGCGGTTTATCAAAGTAATTAAAAAAGTAAGAGATTTTTTTAACGAATTATAAAATCATATTTAGGAGGACCTATGTCGCGATTTGCAACCATCGATAAAGAAAAACCGATGTCAGCAGTTTTAAAAGTTGTTGGTGTTGGCGGTGGTGGCTGTAATGCCATCGATAGTATGATAACACGCGGATTAAATGGTGTTGAATACATTGCTGTAAACACAGATGCTCAGGTATTAAGAAGCAGTACGGCAAACTTAAAAGTGCAGGTAGGTAATTCAATTACCAGAGGCTTGGGCGCTGGTGCTGATCCTAACATCGGAAGAAAATCTGCAGAGGAAGATCGCGATCAAATTGCAGAAGTTTTATCCGGAAGTGATATGGTATTTATTACGGCAGGTATGGGCGGTGGAACCGGAACCGGTGCTGCTCCGGTGATTGCTTCAATTGCAAAAAGCATTGGCTCTCTTGTAGTAGGTATTGTTACTAAACCTTTCAAATGGGAAGGTAAAACAAGAATGATGAATGCTGAAAAGGGAATTCAGGAGTTGCGCCAGCATGTTGATAGCCTGATTGTAATTCCTAACGAAAGATTGTTAAGCATTCTTGATAAATCTTCAAATGTATTTGCTGCTTTCGATAAACCTAATGAAGTTCTTTATGAAGCAACACGCGGAATTGCCGATATAATTACTATCGAGGGTTTGATTAATGTTGATTTTGCTGATGTGCGTGCTGTTATGAATTCTAGCGGAGAAGCTTTGATGGGATGCGGAATTGCAAGCGGTGAAAATCGTGCGATAGAAGCTGCACAAAAAGCTATCTCAAGTCCGCTGCTTGAAGGAGTTAATATTAAAGGTGCAAAAAGTGTACTTGTTAATGTTACCGGATCAAGTAATATGACAATGCAGGAGGTTAATGAAGGTAATAATGTTATTTATGAAGCTGCTGGTGAAGAAGCTAACGTGATTTTCGGAATTGTTAAGAAGGAAGAAATGAACGATTACATTTCATACACTGTAATCGCAACAGGATTTGATAGTGCCAGACAATCAGGTTTTGGCAAAGCTTCAAATGGCAGAAAGGCTCCCACATTTGTTCCTGGTAAGGTTCAGAGTGGTTTTGTTGATCTGTTTAACAATAGTACTGTAGATCCAAATGTTGATACAACTAATCTTGATGTTCCTACAATTTTAAGAGTTAATAGTCCAAAGGCATCACTTGATGATGATGAACAAAAAAATACTCCAAGCGGATTTACGGTTGAGAACTCAAGATATTCCTGGGCAAAGGAAAAAAATGAAAAGAAAAACGATTCAGATAATGATGACGACAGCTCTTCATTTTTAAGAATGATTATGGATTAGTTATTAGTTTTTTTAGATCTGTTTAATCAACAATTTTAAGAGAGGATTTATGAGTGATAGCCATTCAAATTCTGAGTGTAAAGAGATTCTCTCTGCTGGTAATGCTGAAAATGAGTTCTTCGACGGTAAAGAATATTTCGAACAACTTGATAGGACTATTAAATTAAACGGTAAAGTTATTGTTTATCTTTCCATCATCTACGGGGCAATAATTCTTTTGGCATTAGTTTATTTGCTTATATCTTAAACGGATCTTTTTATAAATAATTAAGAAACAGAGTTAAGGCAAAACATTTATTCATATAATTGGAATCAATACTCTTATTCATCAATCAATCGTGATTCAATCATTATTTCTTTATCATAATCAACCGTAACAATTATGCGGTTTGGTCTGCAGCAGATTCTGCAATCTTCTATAAAATCCTGTTTGCCCTCAATCGTTAAGTCAATCCATACAGAATTTTCTACGCCGCAATATTGACAAACCCAGTTTAATGTATCATCAGTTTGCATAGTAACCTCGCTTGAAAATTTACACTTCTAATAAGGCATTAAAATTATTTAAAATCAATTCTTAATTACGCTATTGATTCTTTGATGCAAAAATTTTATATAGTGCACAAGTGTTCACTATTTTATTAATATTGAATCTGAAAAAACAAAGAATTGTCATCCTTATAAATGGAGCTTGAAGAATTAACATATCAGCCGCCCAAAGAATGGCGCGAAAGCATAAAGCTGCTTTCACTTTATCCGCCCATACCGCGAAACACAAAGAAAGTTGATTTTGATATTTATGATTTTGAAATGCTTTTTAATGATATAAAAACAAATGAACTTATTCGTACAGGACAAACGATTGGATGTTTTTATATCGAATCACCGGGAATGAGATCATTGCTTCGCAAACTGGATGTACACGATTTTGAAATGTTAACTGCTGCAAGTTCAATTATTCGCCCTGGTGTTGCAGAAAGTGGAATGATGCAGGAGTTTATTGCACGCCACAAAGATCCGGCTAAACGAAAATATTTTATTCCGGAAATGCAAAAAGTTCTTAGTGAAACTTATGGAGTTATGATTTATCAGGAGGATGTAATAAAAGTTGCACATCATATTGCAGGCTTAACTTTGGAAGAATCAGATCTTCTCAGACGGGCAATGAGCGGAAAGCTTCGCTCTCATACAACAATGCAGAAGCTGACTGAAAATTATTTTTCTTCGTGTAAAAGAAAAGGGCTTATAGACAAACAGGCTGGTGAACTGTGGAGACAGATAGAATCTTTTGCAGGATACGCATTTTGTAAAGCTCACAGTGCATCGTTTGCACTGCTTTCTTATCAGGTTGCTTTTTTAAAATCACATTATCCCGCCGAGTTTATGGCAAATGTATTGAGCAACGGCGGGGGATTTTATTCTGCAGCAGTTTACATTTGGGAGTGTAAACGGCTCGGATTAAAGGTTCTGCTGCCGTCTATTAACAAAAGTAATTACGAATACACCGGCAGAAATGATGAAATACAAATTGGTCTGATGGCAATAAAAAACCTTTCTTACAACAGTTGTCAAAAAATTGTTAATGAAAGGAAAAGAGACGGAGAATATTATTCATTGGCAGATTTTCTTATTCGCACCAAACTTGGATTTGAGGAAACATCAATACTTATCAAATGCGGGGCGATGGGATGTTTAAAAAAAACAAGACCGGAGCTTTTACGTCTGCTTGATATTTATATTCATAAAAGAAAAATACTCATCGAAAATTATGACGATCTTTTTTTGCGCGAAGCATTTTTGCTTGAAAACGAAGTAAGGACAAATCTAAACTTCAGTGTCGAAGAAATCTGTAAAGCTGAGTATCAGGCTTTTGATTATATGGTTACTCGCCATCCGCTTTATTTTTACAAAGTTGAAACAGAAAAATCTGATGTTGTAAAAGCAAAGGATCTTGAAAAGTACCGAGGCAGAAATGTTAAGCTTATTGGGTGGTATATGACTTCAAAACGAATCAAAACAAGAAAGGGAGAGATAATGAAATTCCTTTCACTTGAAGACAGAACAGGAACTTTTGAGGCAGTTATTTTTCCGCGTGAATATGAAAAACTTGCTGAGCAGACAATCTCTATGGGTCCCTATGTTGTTGTTGGTAAAGTTGATAAGAGCGATGCGGCTAATGTTGTTGTAAGCAGCTTATCCATTTTGTCATTTGCATCTGTAAAGGCTGCAGAGCAGAAGGACAGCGTTGATAACAAATATTTTGGTGATGTGGAAAAAGTAAGCGAGGAAGATTTTATGCTTCTGGAAGGAATTGATAAAGAAAAATTAAGATTAGCGTATGCAAGTTGAAATTTATTATTACAACATTAAATGAGAATAGAATTATTTCATATTTACAAATTGAGTAGGGAAATCAAGTTCTGAATCTTTTATTAATTTTATAACCGCCTGCAAATCATCAATCTTTGGTGCAGTTACCCTGATTTGCTCATCTTGTATTTGTGCATTAACCTTTAACTTTGATTCCTTGATCATTTTTGTAATGATTTTTGAGTTATCTTTTGAAATGCCGCTTTGCAGACTAATCGTTTGTTTTAATCTTCCGCCGGCAGCAGCTTCCGGTTCATTAAACTTTAAGGCTTTGATAGAAATGCCTCTTCGTATAAACTTTGTTTCAAGAATATCAATTGATGCCTTGCGCGAATAATCATCTTTAGTATTGAGCGAAAGTAATTTGTCTTTTTTATTTAACTCAATCTGGGTTTTAGAATCCTTCAGATCATAACGCTGAGTAATTTCCTTTAATGCCTGATTAACAGCATTATCTACTTCCTGAAAATCAATTTCAGATACTATATCAAAAGAATGATTTTGTGCCATGATATTTAGTGTTACTGTTTAATAAATATTTACGGAGGAATAGTGGAATTTTGGAGTGCCGGAACAACAAGAATTATTGATCAAACCTTAAAACAATAAAAATAGTTCCGTTATTCCAAAACTACACTGTTCCAATTAAATGAGTCGGGGCGAGAGGATTCGAACCTCCGACCTCCTGGTCCCGAACCAGGCGCTCTAACCGGGCTGAGCCACGCCCCGAAAAAAAAGAGATTAGCTGAACAAATATAAAAATAATTTTAAATACAGTTCGATAGTTCTTTACTTTAAAATCTTTTACCTTTAAGTTTGGGCAAATAAAATTAACCTTTAAATCTATCCCGAGAGATGGAAAAGGATGAAAGAAATTAAACATAAACTAAAAATAAGGTAAACCTCTGAGGAAATTCTTCCGAAGAGGCTTTTTTGTATATGGTCATAAAATCAAAAATATTGGATGAAGAAGGATTTGACAGAATCCTGACCAGAATGGCGCACGAAGTTCTGGAAAAAAACAAAGGCTCACATAATCTCGTTCTAATGGGAATGAGAACAAGAGGTGAATTTTTGGCAGAACGGCTTAAAGAAAAAATTCATCAGATAGATAATAGTGATCTTCCGTTTGGTGTTTTGGATGTAACTCTTTATCGTGATGATTTTAGAACAAGATTGAAACAACCGGAAGTATCAGTTTCAAATATAACTTTTGATATTAATGAAAAAGATATAATTCTTGTTGATGATGTCCTTTACACCGGAAGAACTGTCCGTTCAGCATTAAATGCAATTATGGATATGGGAAGACCAAGCTCAATCCAGCTGTGCATATTGATTGATCGCGGTCATCGTGAACTACCCATTCGTGCAGATTATGTTGGTAAGAATATACCAACTTCGCACAGTGAAGAAATAAAAGTTAAAATGAAAGAATTTGATGGTGAAGATGCCATCTATATTGTTGAATCAGAAAAGAAGTAAAGAATATGTCATTATCAAACCGCCATTTATTAGGAATGAGAGATGTTCCTAAAGAAGATATACAGTTAATTTTAGATACTGCAACAACTTTTCGGGAGGTTTTGGAAAGACCAATAAAAAAAGTTCCAACATTGCAGGGAAAATCGATCGTAAATCTGTTTTATGAAAGTTCAACACGAACTAGAATTTCATTTGAGTTAGCTGAAAAAAGATTATCAGCGGATTCAATAAACTTTGCGGTCTCAGGCAGCAGTGTTAGTAAAGGAGAAACACTTAAGGATACTGTAAAAAATATTGAGGCAATGAAAGTAGATATGATTGTTGTAAGACATGCTGCAGCAGGCGTTCCATTGATGCTTACAAAGATTTCAGATGCAAATGTTATAAATGCCGGGGATGGAATTCACGAGCATCCAACACAGGCTTTACTTGATATGTATTCAATTAGAGAAAAACTTGGAAAACTTGAAGGATTAAAAGTTTGTATCGTTGGTGATGTTGCACATAGCCGCGTAGCTCTGTCAAATATCTATGGATTAAAAACAATGGGTGCTAAGGTTTCTGTTTGCGGTCCTTCTACAATGATTCCAAAATATCTTGATGAACTTGGTGTAAATGTTATTCATAATATTGATGAAGCAATTCAGGAAAACGATGTTTTAAATGTTTTAAGAATCCAGCTTGAAAGAAAAGCAAGAGAATATTTTCCTTCTATCAGAGAATATTCTCAATATTTTGGAATTGACAGAGAGCGTTTGGAAAAAAATGGTAAAGATATTTTAATACTGCATCCCGGTCCTATAAACAGAGGAGTTGAACTATCTTCAGAAATTGCAGATGGCAGCTCACAGATTATTTTACAACAGGTTACCAATGGTGTTGCTGTTAGAATGGCAGTACTTTATTTACTCGGAACACTCAATTAAAAATTTAGAAAGTTTATAAAAATGAAAGTAGTACTAAAAGATGTAAATCTTGTAAATCCGGATCAGAAGCTGAACGAGAAGGATGTAAGCATTTTAATTGAAGACGGAAAATATAAAAAGATAGGAAAACTGACTGAAGCAGATATAAAGGATGCAAAGATTTTTGAATTAAAAGGAAAATTTGTTGTTCCCGGTTTATTTGATATGCATGTTCATTTGCGTGAACCAGGAAGGGAAGATGAAGAAACAGTAATAACAGGATGTAATGCCGCAGCAAATGGTGGATTTACCGGAATTGCCTGTATGCCGAATACTGAACCAGCAATTGATTCTGCTGAAGTAGTTACACTAATTAAAAAGCAGTCGGCAAAACACTTAGTTGAGGTTTATCCTATCGGTGCAGCAACTGTTGACCGAAAAGGTGAATTACTTTCTCCTATGGCTGAATTAAAAGATGCCGGAGTGGTAGGATTTTCAGACGATGGGGTTGCAATAAAAACTGCAGCAATTCTGAAAAGAGCACTTGAATACGCAAGGATGTTTAATCTTCCGATTATTGAGCATTGCGAAGATGAATCACTTGCCGGTGGTGCAATGAATGAGAGTATTAATTCAACTTTACTTGGTTTACCGCCAATTCCAGCCGTTGCAGAAGACCTGATTGTTATGCGCGATATTTTAATGGCTGAATATGCCGATGCTAAAGTTCATATTGCTCATATTAGTTCAAAAAAGTCTGTTCAAATGGTTCGTGATGCAAAGAAAAAGGGAATTAAAGTTACAGCAGAAGTTACACCGCATCATTTTACATTAACTGATGATGCAGTTAAAACCTATGATCCTAATGTTAAAATGAATCCGCCGCTTAGAACTAGAGCAGATGTTGAGGAAATTATAGCCGGATTAAAAGACGGAACAATAGACTGCATAGCTTCCGATCATGCTCCTCATTCTCTTGAAGAAAAAGAGATGGAATTTGAATATGCACCAAACGGAATAATTGGTTTAGAAACACAGGTTGGTTTAGCATTCACAGAGTTATATCATAAGAAAGTATTAACTTTTGAACAGATGATTGAAAAGCTGTCTATCAATCCAAGAAAAATATTAAATATTAATATTCCGCAAATAAAAGAAGGTGAATTAGTCAATATCACAATTCTTGATCCTGATGTTATTTGGACTGTTGATAAGACAAAATTTAAATCTAAATCAGTAAACACACCATTTGATAAACGTCTTCTGACCGGCAAATCAGTTGCATTAATTAATAAAAATCAGATATTTATTGATGGAAAGTTTGAGCTTATATAATTACTCTAAGTTATTGTATTCAATTGTTGTTCATTTATCTATACATTTTCTAATTGGGAAGTAAGATATTTCTTATAAAATGCTACTTTTATAGTGGCATTTCTTTTGGCTAATCTTTACAGGAATTGAATTTTTTGTAAAGGTGAACAAAATGAAAAAGAAAATTTTAACAGCAGGTCTTCTAACTATAATGTTTATTATAACTTCTTGTGATATCAATGATAGTTATGACAACGATTACACTCCACCAGCAGCACCCAGTGGAATACAGGTTTTAAATGGCGATAAAAGAGTAGATATATATTGGATTAAAAACCGCGAATCTGATGTTGCCGGTTATAATGTTTATTACAATTATACTTATGAAGGTAAATACACTTTAATTGGCTCCACTTCAGGGACGCACTTTGCAGATATTTATGCAGAGAATGGTGTTAAATATTATTATGCAGTTGCAGCTTATGATTATAACGGTAATGAAAGTGAGTTAAGCTATGATGTGGTATATTCAACACCAAGACCTGAGGGTTTCAATCATGCTATATTTGATTACAGAAGATTTCCAAATAAATCGGGTTTTACATTTAATGATTTTACAACCGTACCTTACGATGATAATGCAACGGATTTCTTTTTTGAGATTTATCAGGGAACACCTTATTTAGTTGTTTATGATGATACTGACATTCAGGATATGGGCTTGACTAATGATATCTATGATATTCCTTATGCACCTGTTACGGGATGGAATCCTAATAAAGAAGAAATCGCTGAAATCGGTCATACTTATGTAATCTGGACTTATGACAATCACTTTGCAAAAATCAGGATTAAAAATATTACTTCAGACAGAGTAGTTTTTGATTGGGCATTCCAATTGGTCAGTGGTGAATATCAGTTGAAACCGGTTATTAAAGGTAAAGGCATACGTGAATTAAACAGGGTTAAATTGGCGAGATAATAAAGAATTTATTACTTTTGTCGTGGGTTTGTAAGTTAATATTAAAGTACAAACTCACGACAAATTTTTATTAATATGAATAAGATATTTTATATAATCTTTTTTGCATTTTCTTTAAGTTTTACCTTTTCTCAATCTTCAAAGTTTACAAATAAAACACGGGAAAATGTTGAAAGTAATCAACAAGAATCAATATTTAAAGAAATTGAATCTGGTATTAAAGAGGGTAATGTAGAGAGCATTTCAAAGTATTTTGGGCAGCGGACTTATTTTAGTTTTTCAAACGGTATTAATGGATATTACAGCAGTAACCAGGCATTTTATGTGCTCGAAGATTTTTTTAGAATTTATAAAGTAACCTCTTTTAAATTTGAGCATGTTAAAAATGACAAGTTTAATTCCTACGCAACCGGAAAGTATAATTACGACAACAAAGGTCAACGAAGTACTGCTCAGGTTTATATTTCTATCAAAAAAGTTGGACCAAATTGGATAATAACTCAATTCACTATTAACTGATGTTAAAAAAAATTGCAGAAAAATTCAAAGGCGATAGAAAATATTTCTCTATCGTCTTTTTTATTTTAATAATACTTGTTGTATCTGGTATTGTTACAGAAAATTATATTGATAAAACAAAAAGTGACTGGTCTAATTTAGTTGTTGAAAAAATTTCGAAGTTAGAAAATTCTATCAAAAAAGATTACAATTTTAAGCAAGATGATCTGCTTCAGAAATTAAGCATTGTCAAAAAGGATCTTCGCTCATCATTAAAACCAGAAAATGAAACTTATAAAGAACTTTTAAGGTCTATAAATAACAGATCACTTGAAAATTTCTCAATCGAAATTTTTGCTCCGAATGGGAAATTGATCGCATGGAATAATCGTATCGCACTAAACCCTGACGGGTTATTTCCATTAAGTTTTCCTTTGGGCGAAGTATATTTTCTTTCAAATGATATCGTTACTAATCTTGCTATTATAGATACAGCTCATATTCAATCTGATGATTTTTATATCGCACTTTCTACACCAATTGAAGAATTGATAAAAATTAATAACCAGTTTTCTAAGAATATAAGTTTTACACAAGATATTTTAGAAAAATATGAAATTGATGCTGAAATAGATTATTCTCCTTATTCGGAGAAGTCTAAGGACGGTAGAAAATATTCCTTCGAGTTAATAAACAATAACGGGAATAAAATAGGTGTTGTTTCTTTTGTCAAACCTTCTTTGAATAATTCAATAAACATTATAAGAGATTATTCAACAAAGATTCAATCGTTGCTTGTATTGTTTGCACTTATTTTTGTTGGGTTAGGATTGATGTCTGATTTTAAAAAAATCCATTCCTATCTCTTCAGGTTTATTCTTCTGATTGTATACTTGGTGATATTAAGAGTTCTGATCTTTGCATTTGGCTTTCCATCTAACTTTATTTCCGGACCTCTTTCAAATCCAGCTTATTTTTCATCTCCGTTTGCATGGGGATTTGTAAAATCACCAATTGAATTTTTTACAACAATCTTTTTTGTGTTGATAATATCAATCCAGTTTTTCCGTTATACCAAAAATCACCTTCTGGATAATGAGAGAAAAACACATAAAAAATATTTTATTGCTGCTGTTTTAGGTTTATCGGTAATTATTTTTTTGTTAATCAGAGGGATCAGCGCAACAATTCGTAGCATAGTCTTTGATTCAACTATAAGATATTTTAAAGAACCTAATTTGATTCCTGATTTTCCTTCAATTGCAATGAATCTTAATATGCTGCTTTTTACTTTTGCAGCAGTACTGCTGATATTGGGATTCTTAAATATCATTTTAAGCTTTATTGATTTCAGAAAAATATCGCTAAAACATTTCCTTTTATTAGTAGTGCTTAATTATCTCGTATCATTTATTGCATACTACATTAGCAATGATCCGCTGCTTACGCCGATAATGCTTTTTATGATATTACTATTTTTACATTTACTATACTATCAGGTAATTGTCAGAGTACAGAACTCAATATATAATTATCTTATCGTTTTACTGGTAAGCTCGGTGATCTCCATTTCCTTGCTCAATCTTTTTAATACAAAACTGGAAAAAGAATCTCTTAAAACAACTTCCTGGGAAATTAACAGAACAGATTCCAATTTATTATCTTTTATGCTTGATGAAACTATCCGTAGCGTAAAAAATGATAAGAATATATTAAGTCAGTTTGGAGAGAGATTTTCTAATTATGATGCTATTGCTTTTAAATTGTGGGCTAAAAGTCCGATGCAAAGAGAATCTCTTAATTCCGGGATTCAATTTTATAACAATAAAAAACAGATCATCGGTAAATACCTGATTGGTATTCAGCCTGATAACTCAATATTCAATAACATTAGTAAGGATGATGAGATAATAGTAGTTCCTGTTTTTGACAAACAAGAAAATGTTATTGATTATTACAGTGCAGTAATTGAAATAAGAGAGCGGGGAATTTTAAGAGGGTATGTTGCAGCTTTTGTGGATTTTAATATTAAATCCATCGGAGCTTTTAACTATCCCACATTTTTAGAGTCAAATCTCTCAGTATTTAATAAGGTTGTTGATGTAAAGCAGCTTAAAATATTTCAGTTTAAAGATGGAGTGTTAAATAATGTTTATGGAGATATCTATCCATCAAGAGATCAGATAAAGCAAATTCTTAACACTGAAGTTGACAGCTTGTTTAACGAAAGCTGGTTAAAAATTAATTTCAACTCAGAAAAGTATGAAGCCTATCTGCTTAAATCTGAAGAGGATGATTCCGAAATTCTGACAGTTGTAGCAATTCAGGAAAGTGCTTTTTCATGGGATCTGTTTAAGTTCTTTAAGATATTTATAATCCATTCATTGTTTATAATTATCGCTTATTTAATAATAATCCTTCTATGCGTACGGAAAATAAGTTTAACATTTAAAGCAAAACTTTTGCTTTCATTTCTTTTTATTTCAATTATACCTGTTGTTGTGTTAGCTGTTTATAATGCAAATCTGGTTACAGAGCGAGGCAAAGAAGAAATATTGAATGAACTTAGTCAACGGGCGGATTATATTGAAAAAAATCTAACTGCACAATTAAGTAAGTTTAATAATAGGGATTTGATAACTGCTTCTCAGAATGCATCTGATGAGCTTGGGATGTCATTTGCATTATACTTATCAACCGATCAAATCTATAATTCAAATGATATTTATAATAAAATCGGATTGATGCACAGCAAACTAAATCCGAAGGCATATTACTTTTTAAATTATTTGAAGTATCAGGAATTTATTACATCTGAAAAAGTCAACAATTATCAATATGATTCCTATTTCAGATTTATCAGGATAAAAGATAAAGATTACATCCTTTCAGTTAATGATGCTTTTAATAAAATCAGAGTTACAATATCTACTAATGAAATTAATGTGGTGATATTTGGAATTTATTCATTTGCTGTAATTATAATAATAATTATAAGTACCATTTTTGCTAATCAGATTTCCCAGCCAATCCAAAGATTGACAAAAGCTACTGATGCTGTTTCAAAGGGTGATCTGAATGTTACAATAGAGCATAATGAAAGAGGTGAACTTAAAGATCTATTGGATGGTTTTAATCAAATGACCTCTGAACTCAAGAAAAATCAGGCTGAAATTGCTGAAATGGAAAGAGAGGCTGCCTGGAAAGAAATGGCAAAACAGGTTGCACACGAAATTAAAAATCCACTTACACCGATGAAGTTAGCTTTACAGCAATTAATAATTTCATATAAGGATAAAAGTAAGGATTTCGATAAACTATTTGAGAAAGTTTCTACTACGGTACTAAATCAAATAGAAAATTTAAATCATATTGCATCAGAATTTTCTCACTTCGCTAAAATGCCAAGTCTGAAAATCGAAGAAGTTGATCTCTTAAATGTCCTTAATGACACTGTTAATATGTTTATGCATGAAAAAATAAATATTATTGTCAGCACAGATTTGAAGAGTGCCGCTATTGATGCTGATGTAGGTCAGTTAAGAAGAATGTTTATAAATCTTATAAGAAATTCTATACAAGCCGATGCTTCTGTTATTAATCTCGAGATTTATGTCAAGGAGAATAAATTTATTTTGACTATTAAAGATAATGGTAAGGGAATACCGGCATTACAAAAAGAAAAAATCTTTGAAGAAAATTTTACAACAAAAAAACATGGGATGGGGTTAGGATTAAGCTTGGCAAAGAGATTTATGACAAATATAAGCGGAGAAATTACTCTTAAAGAAAGCAGCAGTGAAGGTTCAACATTTGAATTGATATTTCCTGCAAAAAAAATTATTTAACAAATGAACAAACTTACACCTAATCAGGAATTAGCACTTAATACAAAAGGGAACTTAGCCCTAACTGCTAATGCCGGATCCGGTAAAACATTTGTGCTTGCCAGAAGGTATTTAAGTGCACTTTTAGAGGACAAGCTTGATATATCCGGTATTGCTGCAATTACTTTTACTGATAAAGCGGCGAGTGAATTATACAACAGAATATCCAGCTTCATTGATACTTACATAAACACCTGCTCAGATAAAAAAGAACAGGTAAGAGCAGAAAAAATAAGAAGACAACTTGTTTCCGCAAACATTTCTACAATACACTCGTTTTGTATAAACATATTAAGAGATTATCCGGTTGAATCGAATTTAGACGCAAGGTTTATCCCTATTGATGAAAACTTATCGCAGGAATTAATTGAACTTTCGGTAGAGGAAAGTATTAAAAAAAGTTTTAATGATCTGACAACTGCTGAGGAGGTTAAAGAACTTATCAGGATCCTTGGCTCAAAAAACAGACTGTTAAAACAGGTTGTAAAACTTATATCAGACAGAAAAAATGTTCAGGTACTGCAGGAAAAAATTTATTTACAGAGTAAATCTGAAATAAAAGATTACTTCAATAAAACTTTTCAGGAATATTTCGATCAGATTTGGAATGGAATTAAAGAAATATTTTTAAATTATTTACAAAAAATTAACAGCAAAGTGTTGGACTCTGATTCCGAGAACGAGGCTGCTAAACAGTTATCTCCAATACTTACAGTACTGCAAGAGAGCAAATCATCAGACAAAATTATTTTATTATTAGATCAGATCAGATTGCTGATCTTTACCACTAATTTAACGATAAAAAAACGCGGATATCTAAGTAAGGTAAAAAATGAAATACTTACTGAAGAAGTAAGTATAGTTGAAGATATTTTTTCAGACATTCAAAAATTTAACATAGTTGAAGAAAAAGATAATATTGAAATTAAACTTGCAGAATTTGGTATAAAATTATTAAAAGTATTTGATAACAGCTTACAAACTTATGAAGGAAAAAAGAAAGCAGAAGGTTTTATCGACTATGAGGATATATTACTTTATGTAAAGCAGCTTCTTCAAAATCCAACTGTACAGGATGAACTTGCAGAAAAATACAAACTAATAATGGTGGATGAATTTCAGGATACAAATGAAATTCAATATCAGATTTTTTTACCACTGCTTGATTATCTGAAGAAAGGTAATCTGTTTATTGTTGGTGATGAAAAACAGAGTATTTATAAATTCAGGGATGCAGAAATTGAAATATTTAATCTTACCCGGAATGATATTAAAAAAGCAAGCAGTAAGAATAATTTATTAGTCCTGCCGGATAGTTTTAGAATGAGCCCGGAAATATGTGTGTTCTGTAATCATATTTTCAGAAAGATCTTCAAAGATCCTGTTGAATTATTTGGAGAAGTTAATGCTGCTGATCTGATATGTGCCCGCAAAGAAAATGTTAAAGGTAAGGTTGGATTTCTGATTAATGTTGAAGATTCAGAATCTGAAATTACTGAAGAGCAAATGATAATCAGGAAAATAAAGCATGTAAAAAATCAATCAAATTACAGCTATTCGAATTTTACCATTCTTGTCCGTAAACGAAAGCACTTTGAAAAACTGGAAAAAGAATTAATTACCAATCAAATCCCATATACAATTGTCGGAGGAAGAGGGTTTTATCAAAGGCAATCTATTAGTGATATTTTCAATTACTTATTGTTTTTATCCGATAGAAATAATAATACCGCATTAGTTGGGGTTTTAAGATCACCTTTTTTTAATGTAAGTGACAGTGATTTATATAAAATATCACTGCAAAGCGGCAGAAGTTTTTGGGAAAGATTAAATAGTTTCTCTAAAGAAAGTGGATTGAACACTGTTGTTAACATATTAACAGAAAATCTGGCAGTGTGTAATTCACTTACCATTTCTCAATTAATCGAGAAGCTTATTACTGATAATGAATATATGGCAGCTCTTTCATCAAAGATAGATGGAAACCAGGAAACTGCTAATGTTTTTAAGCTAATTAGTATTGCCCGGAATTTTAATGCTACCGGATTCAGAAATCTTTACGATTTTATCAGTTATCTTAAAGATGCAATTAATGAATCATTGGATGAAGCACAGGCATCTGGAATTGCTGATACCGACTCAGTTAAGCTGATGACAATTCATCAGGCTAAAGGTCTTGAGTTTCCGGTTGTTTTCTTATATAAAACAGAAGAAGTTAGTCAGCGGTCAACAGCCAAAACAGGGGAAGTAGTTATTGATAAAACATTTGGTTTGCTAACCAGACTTCCAAAAAATGACAAGTATTTTGATGAATATTATTCAGCTCCGGTAGTCGGTCTTTATAATTTTATGACTGAGAAGAGAGATTATGCAGAATTAAAGAGACTTTTGTATGTAGCAGTAACAAGGGCAATGGACCGGATATATATATCCGGCACGATAAAAAAAGATAAAGCATTAGACAAAAATTCCTTTTTATCATTAATTGGTTTCGGATTAAATGCAGATTTCAAATCGGAGAAGATTAGTATATCTGAGGAGTTAAAATATCTTAAACAAGAAGAAGACGGATATGTAAGCGAAGCAAATAAATTTAATCTCGAAATTGATATACAAAAAGAAATTGAAGACATTGAAATACAAGCTGATACCACAGAAAAAAAATTAACTGCACTGAAGATTTCTACCGAAGGACTTTACTCAAATGAAAAATTAGAGATCATATCAGCTTCTAAAGTATCAATTTATAATCAATGTCCTCTTAAATATTACTTAACTTATGAAGCGGGTTTTTCAAAACTTAATTCCCTGCAGCATACACAGATAAGTGAGCAAATAATAGAGGAAGAGTCTGAGGAATTCTCTTCGGATGATTCAGATGATCTGATTGATGAAAATTTAAAAGAACCGGATAAAAACATTTCTTTGGATTTTGATTCAGCTCTATACGGAAAAATGTTTCATAGTTGTATGGAAAAAAATCTAAGATATGATGAGTTAGATGAATTTCTTAATTCATATAAAACTATTAATGATTTAGAAAAGTATTCAGATATTTTAAAAGATGATCTGAAAAGATTACAGCAGTCCGATTTTGCTAATAATTATCTTAGCATACCCTCATATAAAAATGAATTTGAGATTTATATTAAAGAGAACGATTATTTTTTGCACGGAATAACTGACCGGATAATATTTGATAAAAACAAAATTATTATTTGTGATTATAAAACTGATAATATTGAGTCGAAAGAAATAAAAAAACATGCTGAATATTATTTAATGCAATTGAAATTTTATTTATATATTTCCAGTAGATTATTTAGTGATTTTGAGATATTTGAGGGAAATTTGATATTTGTAAAACATCCTGATAATATAGTTTCTATCAGATATCCGAAAGGAGAATTAGAATCCCTTGAAAAGGAAATTCAAGAGATTATTCTAAATATCAGAAACAAAAAATTTGATAAGAATTTGCCTCATTGCAGGTTCTGTTCATTTTCTGATTCTACAAACAAATGTATAATTAACTAAATAAGAAGTTGCTGAATATGAAAAAACAATTAACACAATTAAGAGACATTGAAGAAATAGAAGAGCAAATCAAAAAAGCCCGTTCCGGTGTATTGTGTATTCATCTTGCGATAGAAAAGTTAATGCAGTTTGGCTGCAATTTTATTTATCTGGATAAAAATATTTATACTTATCTTGATACAACAGATGAAAATTATGTACATATTAAATATGGTTCGTTAGGAAGTTTTACTATTCTGTCAGAAGAAAAAGTTAATGCTAAATCGGCAGGACTTACTTACAAACTCTCTTACATAACAATTAATGGTGAGATAAAAGAAGTTGATGATGTTAAACTTGCTGAACAGATTAAAGAATTATACCGATCAAAATACTCTGCATCAGAAAAGGCAGAAAATTATAAAATTGATGAAAATCTTATACCCGTTATTCTTGATTCAAATGAGATTAAGGCTTTAATTGAAGAAGGCAATTAAATTATTTCTAAATAAAACTCTTCTAATAAATCCGGAGAATTAATTTGTTAAATTATGTCTGGCTTGCTTTACTCTTTCTTGGAATAGCTTCAGCTCTCTTTGTAGATATTAGTGATATTTCTAACAACACTTACAAAAATAACGTGCCCCTTAGTGCAGCCGTTCAAATGGCAAGCGCTGGTAACAATTCAAATTTTGGTTTAGAATTAAAGATAACGACTGATAATTACAAAAAGTTTTCTGACAACCAAGAGAAATCAGAAATTATAATTAAAGGTGTAGGATCATTCTCATCCGATAAAAAATCAATTCAGTTATATCTTTCGATTGATAAATCTGATCCAAAATATTTACAAACGATTGCAGGTGCTTCTGGTAAAGATAATGATTTGATTGCTAATGCTGTTATTACATCACAAGTGGATTCAGTTACTTTCTTAGCAAATGTCTATTTTGAAAAGATTACCTTCATTGAGATGAAAAAAGTAACTAATGATGCAATTAAAATTGCGCAGACAGCAGTTGAAATTGCACTTGGTTTGATAGGTATCATGGCTCTCTGGTTAGGAGTAATGAAAGTTGCGGAAGATGCCGGGCTGATTAAAATCATCGCAAATGTTTTAAAACCAATCACAAAGAGATTATTTCCCGAAATTCCACATGATCATCCAGCAATAGGATCAATGGTTATGAATATCTCGGCTAATATGCTTGGGCTTGGAAATGCAGCAACTCCATTTGGTTTAAAAGCAATGGAAGAGCTTGATAAACTTAATCCCAACAAAGGAACCGCTACAAATTCAATGGTAACTTTTCTGGCAATCAATACTGCCGGAATGACCTTTATACCGGCAACTGCAATTGCTGTTCGTGCTGCTGCTGGTAGTTCGGATCCAACAATTATTATCGCCACATCGCTTTTTGGTTCTACTTGTGCTACAATTACCGGAATTACAGTTGCAAAGTTGTTTGAAAAATTTCCGATTAAAAAAGGAGGATTTGGTGATTGGTTAAAAAGTAATATTAAATTTTTAATTACTGTAATTTCACTCATAACCATTATAGTACTTACATTTTCAACTGGATTATCCCAATCAATTGGTTCTCTTTTCAGTTTTCTTCCACCAACTTTTTTTAAGGATTTAATAACAACAGTTTCAACCTTGGCAATTCCTCTTCTGATTTTTGTTTTTATCGGTTATGGCGCAATTAAAAAAGTAAGAGTATATGAACAATTTGTTGAAGGTGCTAAAGAAGGATTTAATATTGCAATCAGAATTATTCCATATTTAGTTGCGATGTTGGTTGCTATTGCTATTTTCAGAGCTGGCGGAGCAATGGATAACTGGCTGATTCCTGTTTTAAGAATTATTACTGATCCGATTGGAATGCCTGCCGAAGCTCTGCCAATGGCACTTATGCGGCCGCTTTCAGGCAGTGGTTCTCTTGGTGTAATGGCTGAAACGATGTCAGTTTATGGACCCGACTCTTTTATAGGAATTTTAGTTTCAACTTTTTTTGGAAGTTCAGAGACTACTTTTTATGTCCTTGCTGTTTATTTTGGCGCTGTTAATGTTAAAAATACTAGACATGCTTTACCTGCTGGTTTGTTGGCTGATGTAGCTGGTGCATTAGGTGCCTTATTTATAGTTAAGCTTTTATTCGGCTGATAGGTGAAAGTATTTATTACAAGAGAAATACCTGAAACAGGAATATCCCTTCTTCAGAAAAAAGGGTTTGATGTTTCTGTTTATAAAAAAGATGAACCGATTAAACGTAATCAATTACTTAAATCAGTTAAAAATTGTGATGGAATAATTTCTTTGTTAACCGATAAGATTGATAAAGAAGTTATTGACTCAATGAAAAGATGTAAAGTTATTGCCAATTACGCTGTCGGCTTTAATAACATTGATGTTGATTATGCAAAAAGTAAGGGTATAATAGTAACTAACACTCCCGATGTACTTACTGATTCAACGGCTGATTTAGCTATTGCTTTAGTTCTTACTTGTGCACGAAGGATTCTTGAATCTGAAAAATTTGTAAGAGAGAAAAAATTTGCCGGCTGGAAACCTAAACTTTTATTAGGTGTTGAATTGCGAAATAAATATTTCGGAATTTTAGGAGCCGGAAGAATAGGAACTGAAACAGCAAAAAGAGCGCATTCTTTTGGCTGCAAAATCCTGTATTACTCAAACAGCAAAAATGAATATCTTGAAAGACAATTAAGCGCAAGGAAATTATCTTTAAGACAAATCTTACTAAAATCTGATATAATTTCTCTCCACTTGCCTCTTAATGCCAAGACAAAGAATTTATTAAACCAGAAAATGTTAAATCTATTAAAACCAGAAGCTATTTTGGTAAATACCGCACGGGGTGAAGTTCTGGATGAAGAATACTTAATAAAGATGTTAAAGCGAAAAGCGATCTTTGCAGCCGGATTTGATGTTTATCAGAATGAACCGAAATTAAACAAAGAATTATTTAATCTGAAAAATGCAGTATTACTACCGCATATTGGCAGCGCAACAAACGAAGCAAGAAATAAAATGTCGTTACTCGCAGCTAAAAATATTTTCGCCGTTCTTTTGGGAAAATCCCCATTAACACCTGTTTAAACAATCTTAATTGATTGCTAATCTTGTAACCCGTTGGTATTTTTGAAATAAAAAAAAGAGAAAATTAGATGAGATTTGGAATTCCAAAAGAAACTCTTTATGAAGAAAAGAGAGTTGCATTATCTCCTGCAGGAGTAGATGCTTTAGTAAGGGCTGGGCACACTGTCTTTATTCAAAGCGGTGCTGGTTTAGGCAGCCACTTTAGTGATGAAGAATATCGCACAACCGGTGCAAATATTGTTTATAGTGCTGAAGAGGCTTTTGCCCGTTCCGAAGTTATTGTTAAAGTTGCCCCTCTGTCTGAAGCAGAATCAGAAATGCTGGTTGAGAATCAAATACTTTTTTCATTCCTTCATCTGGCTATCGGCAAAAAAAATATAATTGAGAATCTGTTAAAGAAAAAAATTACTGCAATCGGTTATGAGCTGATTGAAGAAGATGAAAGATTGCCTGTTCTCCATTCAATGAGTGAAATAGCCGGTCAATTAGCTATTCAGGAAGCTGAAAGATATTTAGAGAGTTTTGTACCCGGTGGTCGTGGAATTTTATTAGGAGGTATTACAGGCGTTGCTCCTGCTGCCGTTGTTATTCTTGGTGCCGGTGTAGTCGGCGTAACCGCTGCAAATGCTGCTGTTGGAAGAGGTGCCCAGGTTATAGTGATTGATAAAAATCTTAACAGGTTAAGAAATATTGATTTAAACTTCAGGAAAAAAGTTACAACCGTAATGGCAAATCCGTACACAATTTCACGCGGAGTTAAGTTTGCCGATGTTTTAATAGGAGCAGTTTTAATTAAAGGTGAAAAAGCACCTAATCTGGTTACAGAAGAAATGGTTAAGCAAATGAAAAAAGGAAGTGTGATTGTTGATGTTTCAATTGATCAGGGCGGTTGTATTGAAACCAGCAGAATTACCACACAATCCGATCCTGTTTATTTACTGCATGATGTTATACATTATTGTGTGCCAAATATGCCTGCTACAGTTGCAAGAACTGCAAGTTATGGTTTAAATAATGCTTCATTAGGTTATATCCAAAATATTGCTGAAAACGGATTGTCAAACGCACTGATTGGAGATGCAGGTTTATCAAAAGGAGTTTGTACTTATAATGGCTATTGTTGTAATGAAGCAATCGCCCATACATTTAATGTTGAATATCGGAGATTACATGTGTTTTCGAGTAATTAGTTAGAATATTTTTTGAAAAGAATTTAAGAGAAATTAAATGACACAAACAGAAGAAATAAAAATTAAAAATCCAATTCCTACAAATCTTCTCAGGATATATAACCAAAAGCTTGTCAGCTCTGATGAAGCAGTAAAGCATATAAAATCAGGTGACAAAATTGTTGTACAACCAGGATGTGCTGCACCAAATGAATTGATAAGGGCTTTGGTCAGAAGAAAAGATGAACTTGAAGATATTACGATTTACCATATCTTAATTGTTGGCGAACTGCCTTATTTACAGCCAGGTATGGAAAAACATTTTAAGCATAAAGCATTTTTTATCGGAGCTAATTCAAGAAAATCTGTAAATGAAGGCAGGTCTGAATTCATTCCAATCTTCCTTTCGGAGGTTCCGTTACTTTTTAAGTTAGGCAGAATTACTACTGATGTTGCACTTTTAAATGTATCGCCGCCGGATGAACATGGTTTCTGCAGTTATGGTGTTGATGTTGGTACTATAAAAACTCCTGCTGAAAAATCTAAAATTATTATTGCGCAAGTAAACAGACATCAACCGAGAACATTGGGTGATTGCTTTATTCATATCAATAAAATTAATTATATAGTTGAGCATGATGAAGAACTTAAAGAGCTTCCGCAGGTAGACCCGGATGCAACACCTGAACTGCTTGCAGTGTTTGATAAAATCGGACGAAATGTTGCAGGTTTGATTGAAGACGGATCAACTTTACAGATGGGTATAGGTGCAATTCCCGATTCAGTTATGAGATATCTGCACGATAAAAAAGATCTTGGCATTCATACTGAAATGTTTTCTGACGGGATTATTGACTTGGTTGAAGCTGGAGTAATCAATGGTGAAAAGAAAACTATGCATCCCGGAAAGATTATCGCAGGTTTTGTTTTAGGAACTAAAAAGGTTTATGATTTCATTGATAATAATCCGATAATTGAATTCCATCCGCAGGAGTATGTAAACGATCCGTTCATAATATCAAAAAATAATAAGATGGTTGCAATTAATTCTGCACTTGAAGTTGATTTAACCGGACAGGTTTGTTCCGACTCGATAGGAACTAGGTTTTATTCAGGAATCGGCGGACAAGTTGATTTTATAAGAGGTGCTTCAAAATCAGAAGGTGGTAAACCTATAATTGCTTTACCTTCTACTACAAAAAATGATACTATTTCCCGGATTGTTCCTTCATTAAAGCCCGGTGCCGGTGTAGTTACATCCAGAGGTGATGTTGACTATGTTGTAACTGAATATGGTGCTGTTAATCTTTGGGGAAAATCAATTCAGGAACGGGCTAAAGCGCTTATTTCAATTGCGCATCCAAAGTTCAGAGATGAATTGACTAAATATGCTAACGAAACATTTCATATTTAAGTTATAATGGTAGCTATAATTGGTGATGTCCACGGATGTTATAATACTTTAAAAGCAATTTTTGAAAAAATCAGGAAGAAGTATCCTGATATTATTATTTATTGTGTCGGAGATCTGGTTGATCGCGGCAATTTCAGCGCACAGGTTATTGATTTTATAATTGCTGAAAATATATTCTGTACACTTGGTAATCACGATTATATGTTTTTTTGTAATATGAGGGTTCCTTTCAGTCTGATGGCAAGATCATGGAATTACAATGGAGCTGAAACAACTCTGATATCTTACAGAGATAAAAATGAATTGATGGATGATCATCTTGATTTTATTAATAGTTTACCTCTGTTTTATAATCTGGATGACTGCTTTATTTCACATGCTGGTTTATCTGCAAAATACAAATCATTTATTCCTGATGGTGTTAAAGATGATAAGGCACTAACAGAACTTTTAATTAAGGATCTGGATGATCAGGAAAGTATTTTGTGGACGCGGGGAAATCTTCTTAATATCGGAAAGCTTCAGATTGTAGGTCATACTCATAAAAAAGAAATATATCACGATTTAACAAGCAACACAATGTATATTGATACAACTGCTTATGGTAATAATAAACTGACTGCTGTTATAATTCAGGATAACAAATGTTTAGAAATAATTGAAGAAAAATCAGTTATTGATGACATTAACAAAAACTGGATATATCATTTTTAAAAATTCACTGCTTAATACTTTTCTAGGACTCATTATAATTTGTAATCAATAACTTTTCCATTTTACTTCTTAGAGTTGTCCGGGGGATTTTCAAAATTTTTGCTGCTGCGGTCACATTATTTGATGATTTTTCCAATGCCCAATTAATTATTTCCTTTTCTTTGTTGGAAATATATTGATCAAAATTATCATAATGTTCAAATGCAGTTTTATCTTGTTCTGTTTTATCCGGACTATTTAACAACGGCTCAAAAACTGCCGGATTAATAAGATTATTTGGAGATAGAGCTATTATTCTTTCTGTAATATTTTCAAGCTCTCTTACATTTCCAGGCCAGTTGTATTTCTGCAAAGTTGAATAGATATCATCATTTAAGAATTGAATTTTATCCTCTCCGCCATGCTTCTTTAGAAAATGGATTAAAAGTTCAGGTATATCTTCCTTTCTTTTACGTAAGGGCGGAAGAAAGATAGGGATGATATTAAGCCGGTAGTAGAGGTCTTCTCTAAATTGTTTTTCAACAACTTTTTGTTTCAAATCCACTTTGGAAGCACAGATTATACGAACATCAATTGGAATACTTTCTGTACTGCCAACTCTTGATATTTCTTTTTCCTGAAGAACCCTTAATAGTTTTACCTGTATATTATAAGGCAGATCATCAATATCATCAATAAACAATGTTCCTTCGTTTGCTTTTTCAAAATAGCCGATATGCTTTTTTATTGCTCCTGTAAAAGCTCCCTTTTCATGTCCAAACAATTCGCTTTCGATAAGAGTTTCAGGTATAACTGCGCAATTAATCGCTATAAAATTTTTATTCTTTCTTGTAGAAAAATTATGGATTGTGCGGGCACATAATTCTTTTCCTGTGCCGCTTTCACCCTGAATTAAAACAGTGTAATCCTGCGGGGCAACGGTTTTAATTGTGTTCATAAAAGATTTTACTTTTTCGGATGAACCAATAATAGTTTTATCTTCAAGTAATGCAATCCTCTTCTTTAAGTTTTCATTCTCGGATAAAACAAGTTTAAGCTGATCAATATGCTGAAGAATACTAAGTAATTGTACCGGCGAAAAAGGTTTTATCAGATAATCATAAGCTCCGAACTTTAAGGCTTCAACAGCGGTTTCAACACTTGCATAAGCTGTAATTATTATTACAATTATTTTCGGATTTAATTCCTTTGCATTTTTCAGAATATCAATACCATTCATACCAGGTAATCTTATGTCGGTGATAATAACATCATAATCATTTTTCTTTATTGATTCATAAGCCTGATTTCCATTATCAAAACTTACTACTTCGTGTTTTTCTGCTGTTAAAATATCAGTTAAACTTTTTCTGGTAATTTTTTCGTCTTCAGCCAATAAAATTTTCATCAGATACCTCAATTGGGAGAATTACAGTAAATACAGTTTCAGTATTTGGAGTGGATTTAACAAGGACCTTTCCATTGTGATTTTCAATAATGTTTAGACTAACCCACAATCCAAGTCCGGTACCTTTTCCCACATCTTTTGTTGTGTAAAAAGGATCGAATATTTTTTCAAATTCGGTTTGAGCAATTCCGGTTCCGTTATCCTTAATAGAAAAAAAGACAGAATCATTTTCATAATATCCCGAACTGATAAGGATACTGCCATTTTCCAGAATAGCATCGTAAGAATTAATTAATAAATTCATGATGACCTCCTGGATTAACTGAGAATCAACTTTAACAAATGGAATATCTTCTGATAACTGCAGCTGAACATCCGCATTTTTTTGTTTTAATTTGTAATCCAGTAATCTGTAAACATTTAAGATGAGTTCATTTAAGTTATACAAATTTATTTTTTGAGGCTGCTGACGAACAAACCCTAACAGCTTTTTAATAACATTATCAATATATGTTACACCTTCGTTTATCAGTGATAAGTATTCATTAATCTGACTGTTATTATTTAGATTGTTTTGAATTGCATAAATACAGCTTTTTATTCCATTCAGCGGATTATTTATTTCATGAGCAATTCCGGATGCGAGCCTTCCGATAGAAGCAAGTTTTTCCGATTGATAAACCTGCTTTTGTGCAATAGACAATTGATCTTTTGATTTGTATAATCTTTTAAGAAGATCATCAAATCTTTCAAACATAAATCCTATTTCATCCTTGCTTTCAATCAGATTTATACCTTCGTTAGTGTTAAAATCAATCTTGTCAATTTGCTTAACAAGATTATTAAGTGAATATGTTATTTTATTCACTAACAAATACAATACTGAAAGAGTTACAAGAGAAATTATTACTGTTAATCCCAAAAGTGCAAAGAAGATTTCTTTAACTTCGTTTCTGACCGGCTTAGCATCAAATCCTATTTTTGTTATACCCCAGCTTTTATCTCCAATTACAAGCGGAGTATAAGTTTCCAGTATCCAGCCATGTTCTTTTGATTTATAAATTTTGCTTTGGATATTTTCTTCTCTAATGTTTTCAACTCTGCTTATAGAATCAGTGTTTTTGTTAAACGCTGCATCTTTTTCTGCAATTACATTATAATTCTCATCGAATATCTGTATATACTTTATGTCAGTTACCTTTTGCATAAAGTTATTAATGTAAGTTTCCAGAAGATCGCCTTTTAATAATTCTCGCTGTTCAGCGTAGATCATTGCATCAAGAGTAGGAACAACAAAAGCATTTGCAACCGATTGGGCATTATGAATTTCTTTTTTTATAAGTATTGTTCTCCATTGGAAAAGTATAGTAATGGAAATAAGCATCATTATAAGAATCAAGACTGATCCTGTAACCAAAAGAATTCTGGTTTTAAAACTATGCTGAATCGGAGTCATATTTAATTAGTTCCTGAATATTTTCTTATCAGATTATAATCACTGTCATTTGCTTCAACAAAACCATAAATAAATTCTTCATCCCAGTTTTTTACCAGCTTTTGATAATAGGGTTTTGTTAAATCAATTTTGAGTAATAATGATTTTATAGTTTCAATTACTCCTGAATCATAATCCTTTGCTGCAACGATTGGAGAGCCTGGAACGGGTTCGGAATAGGCAACTAATTTAAGATCACGATTTTTATAATCTTTAAAAACTTTATCCTTAACTACTCCAACATCATAATTACCATTGATAACCTGAAATATTACATTTTGATGAAACGGGAAGTTTTTTATTTCTGTAAGATTTTTTTCAGATACACCGATCTTTTTCAATTCATATTTAATAAGCCAATTGCCGGAAAATGATTCCTGCGATGGTAATGCAATTTTCTTTCCGGTTAAATCTTCAGTAGTATTAATTCCACTATTATTTCTTGTAAAAAGAATAGACCTGAAAAATGGTTTATGGTCTTCATTCAATGGTTTTAGTATTGGTACTATTCCGTATTGCTTGTGAGCGTTTATGTAGAGCAAAGACCCAAAGAAGGCAATAGAAATTTTTCCATTTATTAGCTGATCAACTGTTTCGCTGTATGATGTGCTTAACTTTAATTCAAAATGATATTTTTCGTTCTGATTTAAATAATCTATAATAGGCTGATATCCATTAAAGATAATATTAGGTGGATATCTGGATATTACTCCCACATAACAAATTGGTTTCTTCAGGTGATTTGTTTTTTCTACTGTATTAGCTTCGGGGCGAATTACGGTTGAAATATCAACTACATATTCATAGAATAAAACTGTAATTAAAATGCCAACTAAAAATGCTGAACTAATTAATATCAAATACTTTTTTCTCATATTAACAGGAATACCACTAATTCGTTTATTTATCTTAGTTACAAATTCTAAACCGAACATTTAATTAAGCTTTCCTTTATTAAATCTGATTGAAGCGGCGAATTATCGCCAAAGTGACGACGAAAAATAGTCAATTAAAATATAATAGCTGTAATTTGCAGATAAATTCTTCTGTTTTTTTAATTTTTTAATCAACTATTTGTAAAGACCTATGAATATTTGGGGCACAGACATTGCCTGTTAAAAAACAAAGAAAACTAATTATTAATCAAAAAGGAGTAAAAATGGAAAACATTATACCACGCTGGGAATGGCGTACCTTTACTAATGACCTGGGGAAAGCTGAAGAAAATATTCGTAAACATCCTGAAGGAAAAACCAGAGAGAGTGATGAGGTATATATTCTTTCTGAAGTAAGTATGGATAATACAAAAGTTCGTGATGATCTGATGGATATTAAAACATTGCAGCAAGTTAATGAAGACAGACTTGAACAGTGGCTTCCGATAATGAAGGGAACATTTCCATTACCGGTTTCTGAAATTGAAAAAGTATTTAAATGCTTCAAAGTTGCTCTGCCAAAATTTGAACGAACTGAATATACTTTTCAGCAATACATCGATGAGGTAATTAAACCATCCAAATTATTAAAAGCAGTTAATGTTCATAAAAAAAGAACCGGCTTTACAATTAATAATACAATTGTTGAAATTGCAGAAGTTACAGTTGATGGTAAAGTAATAAAAACAGCTGCGGTTGAGATGGAAGACCCGGCGTTGGTGATAAAAACTGTTAGAGAGCTTGAGCTGGATAAGTTCCCGAATATTAATTACCTGCGCGGATTAAAAAATCTGGTTGGAATGAAATAAGGAAAAATTATATGGCAAAAGAAATTGAAAAAAAGTTTTTGGTTAAGGGAGAGTTCAAACACCTTGCAAGTAAGCAAACAAGAATTGTTCAGGGTTATTTATCATCAGTACCCGAAAGAACAGTTAGAGTTAGAATTAAAGGTGACAAAGGATATATCACAATTAAAGGAATAGGAAATGCTTCGGGCGCCAGCAGATACGAATGGGAAAAAGAAATTCCAACATCTGAAGTTGAAGAACTATTAAAAATCTGTGAACCTGGTGTTATTGATAAAACAAGATATTTAGTAAAAGTTGATAATCATACTTTTGAAGTGGATGAGTTTTATGCAGAGAATCAGGGATTAGTTTTAGCTGAGTTAGAATTATCTTCAGAGGATGAATCCTTTAACAAGCCATCGTGGTTAGGAGATGAAGTAACTGGTGATGTTAAATATTATAATGCAATGTTGATGAAACATCCATTTACAAAATGGTAAACGACTGAATTTTTATCAAACATACTGAGGAGCAATGACTAAAGCTGACATTCTTGATATGAGTAATTATCGTATCGAGAAACTTCCGAAAAGAAAAAAATCAGAATTTGAAAAAAGACTTGCATTTGTGGGTTCAATACTGGCTGTTGCAGCATTTATCTTATTTGCATTTGTAATTAAGCTGCCATTTCTTGAATCAATAAATCCAAATGAAATTGTTTCTGACACTGCAAAGAACGTTTATAATAAGATAGGTTCAACTGCTTTTATAAGAAACAATGAGTTTATGCTCGCAATCTTTGCAGCATCTATTATTCTATGGATGACAGAAGCAATACCCAATTATTTAACTTCTTTGATTTTAATTATATCCTTGGTGTTAACGGGAATTTTACCCGAGAAAACTGCTTACGCACAACTTGGGCATCCTGTTATGTGGCTAAATATTATGTCGTTCGTCCTTGCGAGTATGTTAGTAACAACCGGACTTGCAAAACGATTTGCCCTTTGGTTAATTGTTAAGTTTGGTAAAAATGCAAGTACGATATTTATAACATTTATAGTGATTAATCTGGTCCTTTCAGCATTTATCTCAGCAACAACTGCTAAGGCGGCAATACTGCTTCCTATCTTTATGGTTATCGCAGCAATCTATGGTGCACAGAGCGGGGTAAACAGAAACAATTTTGGAAGAAGTATTGTATTGCAGAATTTGTTAAACATTAATATTGGTGCTGGTGCATTTGTAACAGGTGCCGGTGCTAATTTGTTAGGTGCAGCGCTTTTAGGTAGTGCAATTCAAGGTAATATTTATTTTGGTCAGTGGATGATGGCAATGCTGCCTTATGTTATTCTGCTTATGATCATTGGCTATTTTGTTGCGATGAAAATATTCTTTCCGTTAAAGCCTGAGGAAAGACTACCACAAATTGAAGGTGGAATGGAAAGATTAAAAACTGAGTATGAAAAACTTGGACCTTTAAGTCATAATGAAATAAAATCAGCTTTTATTTTTATAACAATTTTAGGATTGTGGGCAACAGACAATATCCACGGAATAAGTGCAACTGCCGTTGCATTTGTTGGGGCTATTGTTGCTTTGTTACCTAAAGTTGGAATTGTAAAGTGGAATGAAGTTGATATTCCCTGGCACTTGATGTTATTCTCAGCAGGAGCTTATACTTTAGGAGCAGCATTGGATGAAACTGATCTCCCTTCGATTTGTGTAAATGCATTTTTTAACTCACTGGGAATAGGAAACCAATCACAATTCTGGGTGTTATATTTATTTCTAACGGGCGTAATGATTTTTAGTGCTCTTATATTTCAATCGAAGACAATGAGAGCTATGATATTTATTCCTATTGCTATTGGTGTGGCAAACAGATTTGGATTTGATGTAGTAAGCCTGGCTCTTCCTGTTGCGTTCATGAATATTCATGTTTATGTACTTCCGTTTAACAGTAAGCCAGCTGCTCTTTTATATGAAACTGATCAGTATAGTTTAACTGATACTTTTAAATACGGTCTTACAATAATGATAATCGGCTGGATACTGGTAATTGCAGCCGGCGAAACCTGGTTCAGATATCTTGGTATTACACCCAATGGAGTATTTGGTATTTAATAATATAAATTATACTATGTTTCGATACATAGTTAATCTTTTTAAGGAATAAAAAAATGTTTTTAAAGAAAACCAGAAAACTCGAGATACAAATTGAAGAATATCTTGATTTAGTTGTAAAGGGCGGACTAGTATTTAAACTCGGTATTAAATGCTATCTTGATAATCAGATGACTGAATTTGAAAGTCATCTTAAAGATTTAAGAAAGATCGAAGAAAGTGCAGATGATTTAAGAAGGAACATTGAGATAAAACTTTATACCAGAACTCTTATTCCTGAAGCACGCGGAGATGTATTAGGATTATTGGAAAGCTGTGATAAAGCATTAAACATTACTACTGATACTCTGCTTGAATTCTCAGTTGAGATCCCAACTATAATAAATGAACTTAAACCCGGTTTTTTGGAGCTTGCTGATAGCTCAATCTCTTGTCTCGAGAATACAGTGAGCGGTATAAGGTCTTATTTCAGAAATATTGATGCTGTCCGGGATTATGTAACCAAGGTTCAGTTTTATAAAAAAGAAACTAATAAGATTGCAGAGAAAATAAAACGTACTATCTACAGGACTGATAATGATTTAAGTTTCAAGATTCATATCCGCTACTTCGCATTTCATATAGAAAGAATAGCTGAACAGTCTGAAGATGTTTGTGATAGATTATCAATTGCAATAATTAAAAGGCTGGAGTAGAATTGAATATTTCAGTATGGTTTTTTATATCAAGTGCTTTGTTCCTTGGCTGGGCTGCAGGTGCAAATAATGCTGCAAACCTTTTTGGTACCGCAGTTATTTCTAAGATGGTCAAGTTCAGAACTGCTGCTATTATTGCCGGTATTTTTGTTGTGCTTGGATCTGTTATCAGCGGTGCAGGAACAACCGAAACACTAACCGATCTTGGATCAGTGAATGCTTTAGCCGGAAGTTTTGCAGTTGCAGTTGCTGTAGGTATCTCCATTATTTTGATGATACGTGCAAAAGTACTGGTTTCATCATCTCAGGTAATATTGGGTGGAATTATCGGCTGGAATTTGTTCACTGGATCGCCAACTGATAATAATGCCCTTTACAAAATCTTATCCAGTTGGGTTGCATCACCGGTTATAGCTGCAATATTTGGTTTTATATTATTTAAAATCGTTAAGAATACTGTACTCAAATGGAAAATCCATCTTTTAGAACTTGATAGCTATACACGCATTGGACTTATTATTGCCGGTGCATTAGCTGCATATTCTTTTGGGGCAAATAATATTGCTAATGTAATGGGGATGTTTGTTGATTCAGCACATCTTCAGGATTTGAATGTAGGCAGCGTTTTTACTTTAAATGGAGAGCAGCAATTATTTTTCTTTGGCGGAGCAGCAATCGCAGTCGGAATTTTTACTTATGGTACTAATGTAATGGATACTGTTGGTGAAGATTTTACTAAGATATCACCAATTACAGGACTTGTAGCAATTTCAGCCGAGATTATTGTGCTCTTTCTATTTACTTCACAAAGGCTTGAACAGTTTTTATTAGAAAATAATTTACCAACAATTCCGCTTGTTCCGCTTTCAATAACTCAGGCATTTATCGGGGCAATTATTGGAACAGGTTTGGCAAAGGATCCTCATTCTATAAATTTTAAAGTTCTTGGCAGAATGGTCGTAGGATGGGCTGTTGCACCGGTAACAGCAGCTATAATAACGGTTATATCACTTTTCTTTATACAAAATGTTTTTGAACAGACTGTTGTGATTCCTGAACCTTACGAAATAACAAATTCTGTAATTATCAAGTTAGAGTCAGAAGGAATAAATGCAGATAAGATTAAAGATTTATCAGATAAAAGATTTTTTAATAAGCGAGAATTTCGAAACGAAATTCTGCAAAGAAATAACTATACCAATGAACAGATATACAGCATATTTGCATATTCTCTGATTGACAGTTTTGTTGTTGATTCTAATCTTATAAACAGCAGATTACACTCACCGGAATATTCCAAGATGGAAATTGATTTTCTTAAGTCTCTTCATTCAAAAAGTTATTCACATAAAATTGATTTTGAAAAAGATGTTTTTCAGGCTAATAACTTATGGCAGAACACTGGAGATAAATTAACTGATAAAAAAAATGAAGATAAAAAATTAATCATAGAACAGTTATTTAGAATAAAAAAAACAAATAAATCACATAATTAGAATTATTTATTAATATCAATTTAATGGAGAAAAAATGAAAAATAATAAAAGAAACTTCAAAGTATTTGGCTTAATTCTTTTCTTCTTCATCAGCACCATAAACATCCTTGCTCAGGAAGTTCCGGGTGGATCTCAGAAGGTACCGCTTGGTGGTGAAGTTCGCAATGGTAAACTGCTATTTAAATCTGATGATGGAAATTTCAGCTGGTGGTTCGATGCAAGAATCCAGTTTGATGGAGCTATGTACTTTGAAAACAAAAATGCTTTAAGTAATGGTACTCATTTCAGACGTGTAACTTTTGCTTTGAAAACACAACTGTGGAAAAACTGGCAGGCTGAAGTTGATATGGGCTTAAATGAAGCTGTGGATACCAAATCCCAGATTAAACTTAGAGATGCATGGGTAAAATATACTTTCCCAAAATTTAATCTTGCTATTCAAGCCGGTAACTTTAAAGAACCGTTTGGAATGGAAAGACTTAATAGCTCAAGATTGTTGCCATTTCTGGAAAGATCTGCCATAACAAACGCAATGGCATTGGGCAGAAGAGTTGGAGTTTCCGCAAGATATTGGACAGACTTTGCACAGGTTACTGCAGCAGTTATGGGGCATGAAACTGGAACCAGAATTGATAAAGGTCAGAGAGATGAGACTTTCTCTGCAAATATAAGGGCTTCGGTAGCTCCGATAAATAATTTTGGAGATAACCTGCACTTTGGTTTGGCATATTCATATAAAATTCCTGATGTAGTATCCGATATGAGAGCAAACACAATTGAAATGAATGCAAGAGTAGAATCATACGTATTCAATCCTAAATTTCTTCATACCGGCGATATCTCCAATGTAAATTATTATGATAGATACGGGTTTGAATTTTTATTTATAAAAGGTCCATTCCTTTTGCAATCTGAATTCCTTGGCACAAGTATTTATAGATGGTACGGCAATCCGACAGTAAATCTTAAAGGCGGATATGTAACAGCATGCTGGGTGATTACCGGTGAAAACAGATATTATTATGTTGATGAAGGAGAAGTTGGTCCTATCGAAGCACCGAAAAATTCGTTTGGAGCTTTTGAATTAGCAGCACGCTACAGTGTAACCAATCTTAATGATCTTGATGCCGGTGTAAAAGGCGGACAGGCAAATCAATTAATGCTTGGGCTTAATTACTATCCTAATACAAATATTAAACTTCAGTTTAATTATTCTATGGTTAATCATGATCAATTTGCAACTAGAAAAGGTAATCTTATAGGTGATGATGACTTCTCGTTTATTCAAATGAGAGTTCAGGCAGCATTTTAAATTTTTTAAGGAGAAAAAAATGAAAAAAATTATTTTTGCAATATTTATAATAACTTCATGTATATTTTTATCTTGTTCAAGAGACGAACCATTTGTTGCTCCGCCGCCGCCTCCACCGGCAGCGCCTGATATCAAGATTAATGAAATATATTCAAGAGGTACAGTTGGTAACGAAGATTGGGTCGAAATATATAATCCGGATAATACTTCTAAAGACATTAGCGGATATAAAATTTATGATAATGGCGGACAATCCGGTACAAAACCTAAGAAAGAATTTCCTGCAGGAACAATTATACCTGCCGGCGGATTGTTAGTAATTATTGTTGATGATACTACTGACAGCGGTTTTGGTTTATCAGCAGGCGGTGAACAAATTTGGCTGGAAAAATCAGATGGAACTGTTATTGATAATATTACTTTCCCTGCACTTGGAGTTGATACTTCCTATGGAAGAAAACCTGATGGATCTGATAATTGGGAAAAACTTTCTCCACCAACTAAAGGAGCATCCAACGGCAGTGGTGGTGGTGCAGTTCTTCCTTTAGTTATGAATGAAATTTATTCCAGAGGTACAGTAAATGACCCTGATTGGATTGAAATTTATAATCCAAATCCTGTTCAGGTAGATTTGTCCGGATATAAGATTTATGATAGCGGTGGAAATAGTGGTTCCAAACCTAAAAAAGAATTTCCTGCAGGTACATTTATACCGGCAAATGGCTTTTATGTAATTGTTACAGATGATGCTGATGCGAGCGGTTTTGGATTATCTAGCGGCGGAGAATCTGTTTGGTTTGAAAATGCCAGCGGAACTGTAATCGATAATGTTGATTTTCTATCAATGGATGTTACTCAGTCTTATGGAAGATATCCGGATGGAAGTACAAATTGGCAGATATTAAGTACAATTACCAAGGGCGCACCAAACCATCAATAGTGTTGCTGTTTTTTAGAGAACCAAACATTGTTTGGTTCTCTTCATTTTAATGGTATTGAAATGTTAAATAAATCGTTATTCTCTTTTTTGTTATTTATATCTTCGCTTATGATTTTTTTACCAGGTTGTTCAAGGGATAATCCTTTTGTTATACCAGAAAAGGAAACAATTAATAAAATATTCCCGCTCGAAGAAATTGAGTTAAATATTCCTGAACCATCCGGTATTGCATACAATTCGAAGAATAATACTCTTATGGTCGTATCAGACGGTAAACCAGATATCTATGAAATAGACTTTAATGGAGCAATATTAAATATTATTCCGGCTTCTGGTTCGGATATGGAAGGAATAACACTTTCAAAGAATTGCGATACAATTTACGTTGTAGAAGAGAAGAAGAAACTTGTTACAACATTTGATTTATCAGGAAACAAAATTGCCTCATTCAGTGTAAATGTTGCCGCTTCTGATAATCATTCACTTGAAGGAATCTCTTTTAATATATCAACCAATGAGTTGTATATTATAAATGAAAAAAATCCGCAGATGATATTGAAATATTTGAACAAAAAAGAACTTTGGCGAAGAACCATTGCTTACACTTTAGATATTTCGGATATTTATTATGATGAAATCTGTAATTGTATTTGGATAATTAGTGATGAGTCTAAAAGGATATTAAAGCTTTCAACTACTGGAGAGCTTCTTAAACAGTGGGAAATTCCATTTACAAAAGGGGAAGGGATTACAATCGTAAATGAGAAAATATATGTTGTTAATGATTCCAATAGTAAAATGTATGTGTTCCAAAAACCTAATTAGTTATATTTTTTTAATAATAGTGCAGGAGTTTATATGAAATACAAATCACATTTGTTCATTATTCTCTCTTCATTTTTTGTATGGAGTTCTTTATATGCCCAAACTCCATTGATCAATGAACTGTTCTCACGCGGAACAGCAGTTGAACCAGACTGGATTGAAATCTATAATCCTTCTTCATCATCAATAGATATTACTGGTTATAAGATTTATGATAACGGCGGAAAGAACGGAACAAAACCCAAAAAAGAATTTCCTTCCGGATCTGTTATTCCCGCTCAAGGATTTCTGGTGATAATTACTGATGATGCAGACCCAAGCGGTTTTGGTCTATCCAGCGGAGGCGAGTGGGTTTGGTTTGAAAATACAACCGGAACAGTAATAGACAGTGTTAATATGGCTGCTGTTACAGACCCTGAAGCATCTTATGGAAGACTGCCTGATGGAAGTGCAAACTGGCAGATCTTAATTCCCAGAACAAGAGGTACGTCTAATACTATAATTGTAGTAACGCCTGTCATTAACGAATTGTTCTCACGCGGAACTGAAATCGAACCAGACTGGATTGAAATTTATAACCCTTCTTCTTTAGCAATGGACATTAGTGGTTATAAGATTTACGATAACGGCGGAAAGAACGGAACAAAACCCAAAAAAGAATTCCCAGCCGGCTCAGTTATTCCTGCTAATGGATTTTTGGTAATAATAACTGATGATGCTGACCCAAGCGGTTTTGGTTTATCCAGCGGAGGCGAGTGGGTTTGGTTTGAAAATACAACCGGAACAGTGATAGACAGTGTTAATATGGCTGCTGTTACTGATACAGCAGCATCTTATGGAAGACTGCCTGATGGAAGTGAAAACTGGCAGATTTTAATTCCCAGAACAAGAGGTTATTCAAATGTTCCTGTTACTTCTTCTGTAGTGATAAATGAATTGTTCTCACGCGGAACTGAAATCGAGCCAGACTGGATTGAGATCTACAATACAACTTCATCATCAATAGACATTACAGGTTATAAGATTTACGATAACGGCGGAAAGAACGGAACAAAACCGAAAAAAGAATTTCCAGCCGGCTCAGTTATTCCTGCTAATGGATTTTTAGTAATAATAACTGATGATGCTGATCCAAGCGGCTTTGGTTTATCCAGCGGAGGCGAGTGGGTTTGGTTTGAAAATACAACCGGAACAGTGGTAGATAGTGTTAATATGGCTGCTATTACTGATACAGCAGCATCTTTTGGAAGACTGCCTGATGGAAGTGCAAACTGGCAGATTTTAATTCCCAGAACAAGAGGTTATTCAAATTCAACTACAGATGTTGAAGATGAAATTAAACCAGTTTCTGAGTTTCAACTATTTCAGAACTATCCAAATCCGTTTAATCCGTCAACTAAAATAAATTTCAGTTTGACTGCTGCTTCTAAAGTTAAACTTACGGTTTATAATTTACTTGGTCAGGTTATAAATGAACTTGTAAATGGTAACTATGCAGCGGGAAATCATACTGTTAGTTTTGATGCAGTTGGATTGAATAGCGGAATATATTTTTACAAGATTGAAGCTATCGGAATTGATGGTCAAAGTTTTACTGCTACAAGAAAAATGATTTTAATCAAATAAACTTTCAAAAATCTTTTTTAAGAGTTCGTACTGTGTAAAGGTATGAACTCTTTTTTTTATATATCTCTCTGTAAAGATTTAAAACCGGCTTTTAAGAAAAAATAAGAACTGAGTGAAGCTATTATAAAGAGTATCATAGTGCTGGTAAGCAGATTAATTTTGGAAATTTGATATCCGTTTTTAATTTCCTGAAAGAAATTAAATACAGGCACAAAAAGAATTACAACAATCAAAATTAAAAACATCAGGCTCAGCAATAACGTAATTGATGCTCCTTGTGAAGATGCAATTCTTATAGCGTTTCGTTCTTTTAGATTTAGAAAAATTCCGCCCATCCCAAAATTTAAACTGACTAAAGCAATAGTTATAATAGCCATATTTAGTTGAGCAATAATTGCAAGCTCAACCGGAAAGTGAAAATTGGAAAAATAACTTATTATCTGTCCAAGTATAAAAACAATTAAAAAGTAAATAGAAAGCTTTTTAAATATTAAATTCTTCAAATCAACCGGAGCCGTGCGTAACTTCCAGAATGTTTCACCTTCAAGACTTATTAAAGGAAATATAAACCTTATTGAGATTGAAGAGATTAAGAAAACATTAAAAATTGTTACCGCTATATAAATTGCCGTCCTGAAGTAATCATTGTAAGCATTTAGAATTGTCATATCTATACCGGAAATACTTGTTATAAAAATCACAATTAAGAAAAGCATTACGATTAAATGAATCCATTGATTTGGTTCTCTGAAAAACAATAATATCTCCCGCTTTAGTATTGATTCATTTATTCCATTCAATAATGAAGACTTCAAATTAAAAATTGATTCTCTTTTATTATTTGATTTCAATCTGAAAGTGGAATTAGATATTGAATACTCTGACCAGGTCTTATAGTACCATTTATGTGCTAAAAATACAGCAATCAAAAACATTGCGATTGAAGAAAGAATATTTACATACATAAATGGGAAAGCTCTTTCATAACTTCCGTTGGAAATCCAGAAAAGCGAATCTGAAACCCAATAGTTTGGTAATAACTTCAGAAAACTGTTATCAAGAAAACCAAAGTAGGCATCAATATTTGGATAATACTCAAAAACTTTTTGTACTGTTTCTGCTGGGCTGCTTAAGAAGTAGTAACTTAGCACACTTGCAGCGTATAATAATCCGATAGTAGTTAAAACTTTCTTTATCCCGATTTTCGAAGAAAGTTTCAGAACAATTAATAAAATAATTGCGCCGAGTGAACCAGCAGTAAACATAAAAGGTAAAATAATTCCGATCAGTGAAATCGGATAAAAATACCAGTCAAGATTAAAATATATTCCATATCCTAATATGATTGCTCCAACAATCAGCAATAAAGTTGAAGAACTGTAAAAGAAATTATCTAAAAATTTGATTATAAATATTTTTGTAAATGAGATAGGTTTGCTTATAAAAAAATATATTTCTTTCGATTTATAAAGCGTTGAATATGATACTACTATGTTGCCAATATTTATTGTAATAAAAAAAATAAAAAGTATTACGGAAATAAATCTGTGGAAAAGAAACATTCCGATATTAATTCCGGATAATAAATACTCCATTGAATTAGTTGTAAAAAAGTAGCATCCGTAGGCGAATAGTCCATAAACAAGCGATGAGCTTGTTGCTTTAACTAAATACCCGAATGAAATTTCTGAGTTTAATTTTAAGAAAACTAATAATTTATATTTGATTATGTGGAGAATTGATTTCATTATTTTGTTAAATGTAAAAACAATGATTCAAGATTATTATGATCTGAATCCTTTATAGTTTCTACGACTTCCTTTTTATCTTCAAATATCATTTTACCATTCTTAATGATTCCGATACGGCTGCAGATTTCTTCTGCTACATTAAGACTGTGAGTTGACATAAATATGGCAGTACCGTTAGTTGAAAGTTTTTTAAAAAGATTTTTTACAATAAGCGCACTTTGCGGATCCAAACCTATCATCGGCTCATCAACGATTAGTAATTTAGGATTGTGTAAAAGTGCAGAAGCAATAGCTATTCTTTGTTTCATACCCTGAGAATATTCTTCGGTTCTTTTATCAATCCAATTGTCAATTTTAAGTTCATCAATAACTGAATCAATTTTTGCTTTGAGTCTTTCTTTTTCAATTGAGTATAATCCTCCGCTAAAAAATAAAAACTCGCGTCCGGTTAATTTTTCGTATAAAAATGGTTGATCAGGAATGTAACCTATTAATCTTTTTGCTTTTATCGGTTCTTTTGCAATATCAAAACCATTGATAATAATTCTACCAGAGGTCGCAGTATATAAACCAGCAATCATCTTGATAGTGGTTGTTTTACCGGCACCGTTTTGTCCAAGGAAACCAAAAAAATCACCTGCATTGATTTTGAGATTCAGGTTATCTACTGCGGTAAAGTTTCCAAATTTTTTCGTGATGTTAATTAATTCGAGCATAATTTTCTGTTAATTAGATAAACAAAGATAAAAAAGAATGAAGGTAAAACAGGAAATTATTTTTCAATTGTTCTCAGCGTTGTTAAATCATCATAAGTGATTGTCATTAAATCACTGCTTTGAATATTGGGCATGGATAAGATTCTATCTTCCTGAATTGATATTGCTCTGTTTAGTAATTCCTTAATTGATCTGGCATTATAAAAATTCCTGTTTTTTCCCTGCAGCATTTCATCAATTAATTCAAGTAATTGCTGCCATGCACCTTCATCCAACTGATAATTTTTCTTTTGACAAATACTTAAAGCAATTTCAAGAAGCTGACGGTTTGTATAAGGTTCAAACTCAAATTTATTAGGAAATTGACTTTCCAGAACAGGAAAACTCTCGATAATAATTTCTATCTCTTCTCTTGTGCCCGACAGAATAGCAGTTACTTCATCATTCATTAAATATAATTTTTTAAGAAAGTATTGCAGTAATGAATCGCTGAAATGTTTTAAACACTGAAGTGAAGCCGTTACATCATTGACTAAGATAACATTTCCTGAAAGTTTTTTAAAAAGCTCATCCATTGTTAAATATGCGTCCAATTTACTTAACCCGGAAAATAATGAGCTGTCAATTTCGATAAGTTGTCCCTTTGATAATTTGTTTGATGCAAAAAGACTTTTAGCAAAGAGTCGTGCAACTGTTGATGTGCCGGAACCAGGCTCTGCGATAAAAATTGAGTTATACGTTTTGTGTACAGATGAGATAGATTTTTCAGATTTTAATTTATCAACTTTTATCGATGCAATAATCCTGTTGAAAGTGGTTTTTACGCTGCTTAGACCGACAAGGTTATTTATTTCGTTTACGTAACGGTCAATTTTCTCATTTGATTTTACAACAGAATTATTTCGATTGTTTATATTTAGCCATGCTGATTGAATATCACTGATAAGGATTGTATTAAGAGAATAGAAATCCTTTTCTTCATCTTCAAGCAAATGATATCTTTTACTTAATTCAATTTTAGTTTCGCTAAAAAGATTTCTGACAAAACGGGCATTGCCAAACGATCCATCGGTATTATCAATCAATGAATCGAGTTTTTCTATTAAGAATTTTTCAGCGTCTTCATTAAAGCTGTATTTTTCCTTTTCAGAAAAAATTTTGAAAATCTCTGCTAGCTCACTTGAATTGTAATCATCGAAGTAAAAATGATGTGTAAACCTGGATTTTAAACCCGGATTAGAGTTGATAAATTTTTCCATCAGTTCAGGATATCCTGCTGCAATAACAAAGAATTTATCTTTGTAATCTTCCATTCGTTTAAGAATTATATCAATTGCTTCCTGTCCAAAATCATTCGAATTTTTATCTCGTTTAAGAGAGTAAGCTTCATCAATAAATAATATTCCTCCCAAAGCCTGGTTTATTACTTTTTCGGTTTTCTGAGCAGTCTCTCCGATATATTCTCCGATCAATGATGCCCGGTCAACTTCAACCACATGACCATTTTTAAGTAAACCAATAGCTTTGAAAAACCTGCCTAAAATTCTTGCAACAGTTGTTTTGCCTGTACCGGGATTACCTAAAAAAATACAATTAGCAGAAATATTCTCGTTTGTTTCGATTCCTTTAGCTTTGCGTTCTTTAACAAACTCAAGGTAAGAAATAAAATCTCTCAGGGATTGTTTTAGATTATGAAGTCCTACCAGATTATCAAATTCTTCAAACAAACTTTTTATTGAATTATTATCACTATTTGTTTTTTGTAATTGCTCTAATTTCTTTGGCTGCTGTGTATTTTGCTTATTTGAATAACTATCTGGCTGCTCATTCTCATCCAGAAAATTAATTACTTCCTGTGTGCCGATTTGGAAATAATGTTTTATAATCTGCTGGTTTGCCAAAAAAATTTCAATCCGTACTTCTCCGCATTTCCAGAATCCCGGAATTGGAGTTCCCCAGCTTTGAACAAACTCAACAAATTCCCATTCTTTTTTTAACATCAGGTTAAAATCATTTCTGCCGATTTCTTCATCTTCGAAGTACCAGATTGTTAATCCACTTAATAAACGGTTATCAGATTTAAAGAAAGGGTTTTTAATAATTGCTTCAGCAGCAATGTAAGTAGCAATAGATTCATCAAATTGAATCAGATAAGTTTTCTTTTGAGAGTTTAAACTTTCCTCGAGATTAAACATCCTTATTGATTTAGCTTCGATTGTTTTCATAACATTTGGACTTTTTTCTTGAATCCCTGCATGTGATAATTGGTTATTATATAAAAGTCCGGGAGGCGTTACTCCATCAGAAACTAACTCATTAGATTTTGTGTGATTCAAGCTTGTATTGTTCATTTGTCTGTATAAAATCTCTGTAAAAATAATTATTAACAATTAAGACAAATTCCCTGCCATCAAAAAAATGCTAAATAAAAACAAAAAAGGCGAGGGGAAACCTCGCCTTGTAAAAATAACAGCAAAAAAGGATTTTAATACATTCCATCCATACCGCCCATACCTCCCGGAGGCATAGCTGGCATTGAAGTTTCTTTTTCTTTCTTCTCATAAACAACTGCTTCAGTTGTTAATAATAGTGAAGAAACTGAAGCTGCATTTTCAAGAGCAGTTCTTGCAACTTTGGTTGGATCAATAACTCCTGATTTAACTAAGTTCTCATATTTTTCTGTAGCGGCGTTAAATCCGTAATCATCTTTTCCTTCGCGAACTTTCTGCAATACAACCGATCCTTCAAGTCCGGCATTATTTACAATTTGTCTTAAAGGTTCTTCTAATGACTTTTCAACTATTTTAACGCCTGTAGTTTGGTCAGGGTTCTCACCTTTAACTTTTTCTAAAATATCCATAGCTCTTACTAAAGCAACACCGCCGCCGGCAACGATACCTTCTTCAACTGCGGCACGAGTTGCATGTAATGCATCTTCAACTCTTGATTTCTTTTCTTTCATTTCAATTTCGGTAGAAGCACCGATTTTTAGCACCGCAACACCACCTGAAAGTTTTGCCAATCTTTCCTGTAATTTTTCTTTATCATAGTCTGAAGTTGATTTTTCAATCTGTGATTTTATTTCATTAATTCTTTTCTTTATGTCATCAGTTTTTCCAGAGCCTTCAACAATAGTTGTATTATCTTTATCGATAACAACTTTTTTAGCTTTTCCTAAATAATCAAGAGTTGCATTTTCTAATTTGTAACCTTGCTCTTCAGAAATAACGGTGCCGTTTGTAAGAACAGCAATATCTTCTAACATTGCTTTTCTTCTATCACCAAAACCGGGTGCTTTAACAGCTGCAACTTTCAAGGTTCCGCGAATTTTATTAACTACCAATGTAGCTAATGCTTCACCTTCAAGGTCTTCTGATATGATTAACATTGCTTTACCTTGCTGAGCAACTTTTTCCAGTATTGGTAAAAGATCTTTCATTGCAGAGATTTTTTTATCATGGATAAGAATAAAGGGATCTTCTAAAACAGCTTCCATTGATTCTGTATCAGTAACAAAATAAGGAGAGATATAACCGCGATCGAACTGCATACCTTCCACAACATCTAATACTGTTTCAGCAGATTTGCTTTCTTCAACAGTTATAACACCATCTTTTCCAACTTTTTCCATTGCATCAGCAATTAAATTACCGATTGATTTATCATTGTTAGCAGATATTGCACCTACCTGTGCAATTTCATTTCTGCCTTCAACCTCTTTACTTACTGATTTCAGATATTCGATTACTTTCTGAACAGCAATATCAATTCCTCTTTTAAGATCCATTGGATTTGCACCAGCGGTTACGTTTTTTAAACCTTCTCTGTAAATAGCCTGAGCTAAAACAGTTGCGGTTGTAGTTCCGTCTCCAGCAACATCACTTGTTTTTGATGCAACTTCGCGCACCATTTGTGCACCCATATTTTCAACAGGATCATCAAGTTCTATTTCTTTAGCTACAGAAACGCCGTCTTTAGTTACAGTTGGAGCGCCAAATTTCTTTTCTAAAACTACATTACGTCCTTTTGGTCCAAGAGTAACTTTAACAGCATTTGCCAGTTTATTTACACCGTTTATTAATTTTGCCCGAGCTTCGGTGTTGTATTCGATTAACTTTGCCATAGTTTATTCCTTTATATTTTATTTATTACTTACCTAAAATTCCGAAGATATCATTCTCACGCATAATCAGATATTCTTCACCGTTAATGGTAACTTCTGTTCCGCTGTATTTTCCATAAAGAACTCTGTCACCGACTTTAACTTCCATTTTAATTGTTTTCCCATCATCAGCTACTTTACCGGGACCGACAGCAACAACATTTCCCTCAACTGGTTTTTCCTTAGCAGTATCCGGTAAAATGATTCCGCCGGCTGTCTTTTCTTCAGCAGCAGCAGGTTTAACAACTACTCTATCACCTAATGGTTTTAATTTAATATCACTCATTTTTAACTCCTTTTTAGTTATTAAAATTTATTAGCACTCTCAAAAGACGAGTGCTAAAATATAATTATTGGCTCGTTTTGTCAAGATTTTTTAATGTTGGTGTGATTTAAATTGGTTATTTTTGTAAAGAAAACTACAATAAACGATTAAATGAAGAAGCTAACACAAGAGCTAAGAAAACTGGTTTTTATTACTAAAGAATTGGATAAAAAAGTTATCCTGATTTTTCTATCTGTGGCAATTCTGCAAACTCTTTCATTTTATTTTACCTCAAGAAGATTTTTCAGAGAAAATCTATTCCAGTATTTTCAAACTTATTCCGACCCTTACCTGATCGAATATTTTTACTGGTTTATAGGAGATTTCTTCACTTTTCTGATTCTCGGTATCTTAATCATAAAATTAGTCTTTAAAGAAAATCTTTTTGATTATGGATTTAGGCTTGGAGATTACAAGCTTGGATTTTTTTTAACCGTAATTTTTATTGCCATAATGTTAGTGCTGATATGGTTTGTCTCCGCATCCCAATCTTTTGCTCAAAAGTATCCTCATCTTTCGGGTGCAAAACTTAACTGGAATACTTTCTTAATTTATGAAACAGGCATGCTGATTTATATGTTTTCATGGGAATTTATGTGGCGTGGTTTTATGCTTTTTGGTCTTGAAAAGAAATTCGGTTATTACTCAGTTTTAATACAAATGATACCTTTTGTTATCTTGCACAATGGAAAGCCATTTTTAGAAACCTTCGGTGCAATCTTTGGTGGTATTGCTTTAGGTATTCTTGCATTGAGGACGCGGTCATTTTATTATTGTGTCATAATTCATATTGGTGTTATGTTCTCAATTGATTTTGTTTCAGCATTACGTTTTAGAGCAGATGAATATGGAATTGGAATAGAATCATTTATTAATTTAATTAAACAAATATTTTAGGTGTTAAGATGAAATTATCCTTAAATGTAGATCATATTGCAACAATCCGGAATGCAAGGAATGAAAGTCAACCAGACCCGGTTACCGCTGCATTGATTGCCGAACACGCAGGTGTTGATGGAATTGTTGTTCATCTTCGTGAAGACAGGAGACACATAAATGAAAGAGATGTAAGATTACTTCGCGAACTTATTGCAACCAGACTAAATCTTGAAATGGCTGCTGCTGAGGAAATTTTAAAAATTGCCTGCGATGTCGGACCGGAGCTTGTTACACTAGTACCGGAAAAAAGACAAGAACTAACAACAGAAGGCGGACTTAATGTTATTGATAATGTTTCATTAATAAGAGATACAATTTCTGAACTGCATAAGTATGAAATTGAAGTTTCGCTTTTTATTGAACCTGATATAAGACAAATTGATGCTGCAGCTGAAATTGAAAGTGATTTTGTAGAAATACATACCGGTATTTTTGCAAATGCAATTTCTGAAGAAGAACAATTTGATGAGTTGGATAGAATAAGAACTTCCGTTAAACATGCAAAGAAATTAGGTTTAGGAATTAATGCCGGTCATGGACTTAATTATCAAAACATAAAAGTTTTTAGAGAAGTACAGGATATTGATGAGGTTAGTATCGGACATGCGATTATTGCAAGATCAGTTTTTGTCGGGATTAAACAAGCAGTAAAAGAAATGTATGACCTGATCAGGTTTGGATAATAAGAAATAAAATAAATAAGATGGATTTTGTCAGTCCCTAAGGTTATTTCTGATTTGATTTTTCCGGAAACCAGAAAATAATTTATCTTGCTTTTAAACTTTTTTGAACAAAAGTCTATTTATTTTTCTAAAACTTGTTTGAATAAATTAACCATCTCCTGCCAGGATTCTTTATCAGCTTTTTCATTATAGGCAATAGGCATATTAAATTTTTTTCCAAGACTATCCGCTTCCGGATTTGAAAAAGCATGTAAAGCTCCATCATAATTAATAAAGTTATAATGAACACCTGCAGTATCCATCTCTGTTTTGAAATTCTGAATTTGTTCAGGAGTTACTGACTTATCCGCTGCGCCATTACAAACTAAAATATATGCATTCACTTTTCCTTTTTCTGCTGATGTAACGGGCTGTATTCCGCCATGAAAGCTAACGACTGCTTTAAGGTCTGTTCCGACCCGAGCCATTTGCAGGACTATACTTCCTCCAAAGCAGTATCCGATAGCTGCAATTTTATCAGGATCAGTTATTTCATAGTTTTTAAGAAAATTATATGCAGCTAAAAATCTATCTTCACCTGTTTTCATATTCTGATAAATTGACATCGCGAGTTTTTGTGCTTCTTCAGGATTTTCTGTGTTCTTTCCTTCACCATACATATCTAAAGCGAATGCAGTATATCCTAATTCAGCAAGCATTCGTGCTCTTCTTTTAGCATAATCGTTCAATCCCCACCATTCGTGTACTACTAATACTCCGGGTCTTTTTCCTTTCACCTGATCATCATAAACTAAAAAACCCTTTAATTTAACTCCTTCTGCTGAATACTCAATACTTTTTTCTATCAAACCATTTTTTTCAGTTTGATTATCTGCACAGGAAAATAATAACAACCCAATCAAAAATATTAATACTAATCTGAACTTCATGATTCATCCTTATTTGTTAAAAAACTTATTCTATACTTCTCTAATTGTAAGCTTTGAGGCGTTCAAAAAAAGTTACAACAACAGGTAATTCAAGCTTTATGTACAATACTTGTCGATTAAGCATATCAGATGCATTGGTATTCCAACACTTACCGAAGAAACTTGCTTTGTTTCTCAATGAATTCTTTAATGAGTAACTGAGCAGAAGAAAAAAATTATATGTTCAAAACAGAAACAGCTCTATCAAAGTCTTCAGGTCTTACAAAAATCAGGTAACCGAACATTCCTTTACCGTCGGTTACACCGTTGGAAGCATAAACATTAATATTAGCAGTGTAAAACAGATGATGAATTTCCTTCAGCGCACTTAGTTCATCGCCCTGAACTAGAAACGCACGGTGTGGTCCATCGAGTATCAGATTACTTTTCTTTGCCTCTGAAATTAACTTTAATGAATTATCCGGGAAAAGCTGTAATTGAGTACGGTTCGGACCAATAGGAATAGCGGTAAAAGCTAACAATTTTATTCCGCTTTTTTCAAGCTCTGAAAGAAGTTTGTATGACTCACCAGGCTGGTCAACAACTGAGCAGTAAAAGTAATCTATTTTATGAATTTTATAAGCCATAATTAACTCCAAATAAAAAAATGTTTATTGGTTTACTTAACTATAATAGAAATTTGTTTTTTGAATAATTTCGGGCGTTCGCTAAGCAAAGTAAGTATTTATATTTTGTTTTTCAAAATTAATATCAAAAGAGCTTATTTGATTTTTAATAATTTTATATCATTCTATGTTTAGTTACTGGCAAAGAAAATCAAATTTGTTTTGAAATCGCATTATGACAAATTCCTTATACAGGTTAAGAGAATTTTCTCAGAGTATTTTGATGTATTATTTTTCTTTTACTTGTGTTTTGATCGAATAATATTAACTGACTTTAAGGAAATGTATTTGTTGAATAAAACAAATGTAAATTTGACTTTAATCATTCTCAAAAGAATTGATTTAAATCCTTAATTTTAAACTCACTAATTATATAAATAATGCAGCTAAAAAAAATTACGGAGAAAAAGTGTTCTATAATCTCATAAAAAAAACAGAGTTTGATAAAGTAAAATCTTTTAACGGAAATTGGTCAACAAGAATGCAGTTGTTTGCTGATATGTGCCGCTACAATACGCTTGTTGCTGTGAAGAAAGCTGGTTCAGGTCATCTTGGTTCAAGTTTGAGTGCTATGGATATTATTACATATCTTTACTTGAATGAGATGAATGTATTTGATACTGGTTTTAATTCTCCGGACCGTGATATTTATTTTTCTTCCAAAGGACATGATGTACCGGGACTTTATTCTCTTTTTTATGCGCTCGGAATTATTTCGGAAGAAAAATTATTAATGCTGAGAAGATTGCACGGACTTGATGGTCATCCTGAAGTTCGTCAACCGGGTATAGAAGCAAGCACCGGTTCACTTGGGATGGGAATTTCGAAAGCAAAAGGATTTGCCTGGGCAAAAAATTATAACAATAACCAAGGTAATGTTTATGTGCTGACAGGCGATGGTGAATTTCAAGAGGGACAGATATGGGAATCACTTCAGGTAACAGCTCATCAAAAAGTAAATAATCTTACTGCAATTATGGATCATAATAAGTATCAGACAGATATGCTTGTTGCTGAAGTGAATAATATTGAAGATGTTGTTGAAAAAGTAAAAGCGTTCGGCTGGTATGTTGTTAGAATTAACGGACATGATTATGATATCCTGAAAAAAACATTTTCCGATCTTAAAAAAATTACAGATAAGCCAAAGATGATAATTGCTGATACAATTAAGGGCAGGGGAGTATCTTTTATGGAAAAACCTTTGACCGAAACGTTTCAGGGAAAAACACTCTACAAATGGCATTCCGGTGCACCTGATGATGAAAGTTATGAAAATGGTTTAGCTGAACTGACCGAAGTAATAAATAAACTTTCTGAAAAACTTGGTGTTGGAAAAATTCAGATTCCGGTAAATAAGGCAGAAGGAAAGACAATAACCAAAATTGATAAGGAATTTGTTACTGAGGCTTACGGTGATGCTTTGGTTGAAATTGCAAAAACAAATAAAAAGTTAGTAGTACTTGATGGAGATCTTTCTGCTGATTGTAAACTGCGCAAGTTTGAAAAAGCTTATCCGGAGAGATTTATTGAAAACGGAATAGCTGAACAGGATATGGTTTCCACAGCAGGCGGATTGGCGAGAATGGGACTGATTCCAGTTGTTAATACCTTTGCGGGCTTTCTTACAGCAAGAGCGAATGAACAGATTTATAATAATGCTGGTGAGCAGACTAAAATAATTTACACTTGTCATTTTTCTGGTATGATTCCAGCCGGTCCCGGTAAATCTCATCAAAGCCTGCGTGATATTTCATTGTTAGGTGCTCTGCCGAATATCACTATCATTCAGCCCTGTAATGCTGAAGAAACAAAATGGGCAACAGAATATTGTGTAAATGAAGCAAAAGAAAATTGTGTTTTAAGATTAGTAATTGGACCATCACCTGAAAAAATACAATTACCGGGGGATTATAAATTAAAGATTGGTACTGGTGTTAAGCTTACTGAAGGAAGTGATGCCATTTTGTTTGGTTACGGTCCGGTTATGCTTCACGAGGCGCTGACCGCTGCCGCATATTTGAAGAAAATTAATTTCGGATTACAGGTAATCAATTTGCCCTGGTTAAATAAAATAGATAGTGATTGGCTGAAAGCAATTATAAAAGATCAAAAGAGAATTTTTGTTTTGGAAGATCATTCAGCAATCGGCGGGTTAGCGGACAGGCTGTTAAATGAATCGGTATCAAACGGTTTAATATGTGGAAAGGAATTTACTAACCTTGGAATAAAAGAATATCCCGAATGCGGAACTCCGCTTGAAGTCCTTGAATACCACAAGCTTGATGGTAAATCACTTGCACAAAGAATTTCAGGAATAACGGATTTTGAAACATCAAACATAATTAATCAAAAATATACTGAAGAAGCTCCGCAGTAAATTATTTTGTTTGCTGTCTGATTAGATTGTCTAATTGATATTTGTGTCTGATAGGATGCATTACTGCATGTTCGAGCATTGATTCTATACAAAAATCAACATCCCAATTTGATTTATAAACCTTATCTTCAAAAAGTTCAGGCTCAACATTCCGAAGAGGCAACTTCCATCTTTCAACAAGATGTTCTATAAATTTTTCTGCATTTTCAATTATTATTTCAGGAAGCGGAGCTTCATCAATTTTCGGATCAGGCAATTTTAATTGAGAACATATCCATACAATATAGCCTCTTGACGATCTTAAAACGTGATACAGAAGTGTATTCAAAGATTTGTAAAAAGGATCATCAGTGATAGGTAATTTTATATCAAGCTCTTTTGCTTTCTTCCAGGTATTGTAAAATTCTTTGATATGAATTTCTTGTAATGCAACTAAAGCTTTAGCACCATTATATTTATAACTGCCTTCATTCATACTGCATTGAATCATATTTTAACTTTAACAACAACTTTTTTCACAAAAGATTTTTCCCTGTATTTTATCCCGGGCATGTGAACATCATTTGGAAAAAATATTGCGAACATTCCTTCTTCAAATTTTACAAATGATTTTTCACCTTCAAAAAAAGCAACATCAGTTTGTTCATCATATTCAACTAATACTTTCTGTTGTTCAAATGGAGCATAACCAATCAATTCACAGCCCTTAGCAGCAAACTGAACATCAATATATCTTTTGTGTGCTTCAAGTTTCCCTTCAGCTTCATCCATGGTTTTGTATTCACTGATTAAAGCGAAAATGTTATCGCCGTCAATTTCATATTTAGCAGGGTCAAGTTCAGAGAAATTATTTTTACTTAAGTAAATCAAAGCCTTGTTTATTCTTTCTCCAAGTCCTGAATAGAGATGTAAGTTTGAAAGTTTATCAACTATCATTTTTATCCTTTAATTGAGTTTGCCATTGCGAATCCCGATTTGCCGGGATGAAGCAGTCTTTGCTGTAGATAGCCGCTTCGTTTCGCTCCTTGCAATGACTGTTATGTTTATATTTACTCTAAAATAAAGAATTTAAATTATGCACGTAAATTGCGAGACCGGTCATTTTAGTCTCAAACTCATGTGCTTCAAAGTAATTTGTGTTATAATATCTGATATCCAGATAATCTCTTATAAAATCTGTAATAGGATTCTGCGCCAGCAAAGCAAATAATTTCAGCAATCCTTTTGCTCTAATCTCATAACCATTCGTCTTTTGCGGGTCAGAATAACCCCAACCTGAAAAGTGACCAAAAGCGAAAGAGAATGTCTCAGCAAAATCAAGTTTGGTTCCAGTTCTGGAAAATACTCTATTACTGCCTTTAATAAGGATGACATTATCCCAGAAATCCAGATCATCCTGATACTCCCAACTATTAGAATATCCTGAAACTAAAAAGTCCTGTGCTGCAGATGTAAATGACAGATTAAACGCATTAAATCTGAAATCATTAATTGTTAAATCGAATCCGGTTGATATGCCATAACCAATTCTTTCAACTCTCGGCAGCGGACTTGATTGAGGAATCCCGCTAAATTGAACTGAATCACCAATATTAGATTTTGAATAACCGAACGAAATATTAAATGTTGGATAAGCTTTAATTTCTTCATTAAAACTTATCTGCACTTTATCGTTAATTAATTTTATTACAGGTACATTGATCAGAATTCCAAAATCATTCACTTTATTTTTAGCTCTAACCTCTCCGGAATCCGGATGAGGTAAAGTATCAGCAAGAAATGAATTAATATCTTTGATTGAATAACCAATACTTAATTGAGCTCCAAAATCAAGACCTAAACCAAATGAATATGCGTGATAAGAATATTCTGGTTTGTATGTTCCAAGTGGCTCAGGATTATTAGGACCAGTAATAACAAACTCACCTAATTTAAATTTTACATTTGAGTAACCGAAACCAAGACTTAATGGAATTCCGGTTAAACTCTTAAAGTTGAAGCCGGCATTAAAAGCTAAACTTTTTAACTCAACTTGATCGATACCCAGCCATTTAATATCAGCCGGATAAAAATTAAATGAAAGATTATTTGTCTGGCTTGTATAGCCGAGTTGTGCAGGATTCCAAAGAAATCCAAACGGATCATCAGTCGGTAGTGCTGTACCTGTTCCTCCCATTGCGCTATTTGATGGGGAAGGATTTAATAATAAAAATGGGATTGAAACTTCGCCCTGTGGGAAAATCGCAGTTGTAAATGTTAGGAGTGAAATAAGAATAAGTACTAATAAATTAGCTTTCATAATACTCTCCTGATTTTGTTATTACTAAACTATCATTAAGTGGTCAATTTATAAAAGGTATAAATCTTCCCCGTTATATTATAATTGAACACCAGCGGCTAATTTAATAATTGTTTGTTTTCTAAACTCACCCGAAAATAAATGTGAATCAGCACAAGCAAGATCAATTGAAATCATAGAAATGTTAAGTTTTAATCCTGCTGTAATAAAGAACGCATTGAATTCTGATTCCAATTCTTTGAAAGAAGAATTTTTGATTTTAAAATCATTTGAGTAGAACCCCAATGAGGCATTTACAATTTCTGAGAACTCATATAAAGTGCTGAAGGAAATTTCTAATTGGTCTTTATAATTTTCTTTTTGGTTACTCCAGAACACAGTCCGCAAACTGCCAAGAAACATTAAATCTTTGGCAGCATCAACCGCAATATCAAAATTTAATTCAGAAGGAATTGTATATCGCCCGGTATAAGTGACTTGATAATATGAAGTATTAGGAGTGTTCCCAGGAAAAACTAAAAGATTATTTTCAATTTCGTGATTAACATTAAACTGATTTGATAGTTCATAGCTTAACCCAAATTGTAAATATCTTTGTTCATCCAAATTAAATTGCGTAGTAATACCTAATCCAAAACTACTTGAGTATCCTTTTGCTTTAAATTGTTTATCCAGATTTTTTCCTGATGATGCAAATAATTCAGAGAATATTTTAAACCGAATTTAATATCAAAATTACTTTGCAATATTTCAGCAAATGAAAAAGCTGTTGAAAGTGAATAGCTCTGAATTAAGTTTTCTTCGCTCATTTCAATAAATTCTCCGGTACCATCAGGTTGCTCAGGTGTTGTTATTGGAATCTTCCCAAAGTCTTTTGTACCGTTATATTTTTGTCCTAATCCCACCCCTAAAGAAAAGCTTCCAAGTTTTGTAACTGCACCAAATGACTGCGGAAAAAAGTTGTAGATTCTTTTCATACCAATGTCAGCAATCCAGGCATCTTTAAGTTTGGTATTTAGTTGATATGATATTCCGGCAGAATAATTTTTCAATCCTGTTATTGCCGCTGGATTCATCGAGCTGATATTTGATACATTATTTATTATTGAGGAATTACCGTAAGAGTTTAATAGTTTTAAATCATATCCTTGAGGGAATAACATGAGATTGTAATCAGAGGATAATTGTGCTACAGTATTGATTGAACAAAACATTAAAAGAAAGAAAACCAAATGTTTCATAGAAGCCCCTTAAAAATATGTTAAAAAAATATCATCACGGGCAAAGCGAAGTGATCTGTATTGTTAAACAGATTGCCACATCGCTTCGCTCCTGGTAATAACTTACTTGATAATTTTTTTCTCTCTTAAAACAGTTTCAACTGTTATTGCACCGATTTCCTGCAGATCATATTTTACTCGTGTGCTTGGCTTTCTAATTTTTATATATCTGCTAAGATCAATTGGTGTTCCGATTACAACAGCATCGCATTTAGTATTATTAATTGTTGTTTCAAGGTCTTTTAACTGTGCAGCACCATAACCCATTGCAGGCAGTAATGCTCCTATGTTAGGATATTTCTGATATGTAGCAGTTATTGATTTAACAGTAAATGGTCTTGGATCAATTATTTCTTTTGCACCAAGTTTTTGTGCGGCAACTACTCCAGCACCAAATTTCATTTCACCATGTGTAAGTGTTGGACCATCTTCAACAACGAGCACTCTCTTGCCTCTGATTAATTCAGGATGTTCAACCGTAACAGGCGAAGCACCTTCAATTATTGTTGCTTCCGGATTTACTTTTCTGATATTGTCTCTTACCGTATTAATTCCTTCAACATCAGCAGTATCAATTTTATTAATAATAACTGCATCAGCAAGTCTTAAAGAAGTATTGCCGGGATAATAATGCATTTCATGTCCGGGTCTGTGCGGATCAGCAACGGTGAAAGTTACATCAGCTTTATAAAATGAGAAATCATTATTACCGCCGTCCCAAAGGATAATGTCAGCTTCTTTTTCAGCTTCTCTTAAAATTGCTTCATAATCAACACCGGCATAAATAACTCCGCCTCTTGCAACATGTGGTTCATATTCTTCAATTTCTTCAATAGTGCATTTATGCTTTTTCAGATCGGCATAAGCAGCAAATCTTTGAACTTTTTGCTTTACCAAATCTCCATAAGGCATTGGATGACGGACAGCAACAACTTTTTTACCAGCAGCAGTTAATACTTCAATAATTTTTCTTGATGTTTGAGATTTACCGCAGCCGGTTCTTACTGCAAGTATAGCAATAACAGGTTTTTTGCTTTTAATTTCTGTTTGTGCTGCTCCAAGTAATTTGAAAGAAGCACCGGCAGTGTTTACAATTGAAGCCTTAGTCATAACATAATCAAATGGAATATCAGAGTATGAAAATACAACTTCATCTACCTTAAGTTTCTTGATAAGATTTTCCAATTCTTTTTCTTCGTAGATCTTTATTCCGTTTGGATAAAGTGAACCGGCAAGTTGTTTTGGATAAGTTCTTCCTTCGATATTAGGAATTTGAGTGGCGGTGAAAGCAACTACATTATAGTCTTTGTTGTTTCTGAAATAAACATTGAAATTATGGAAATCGCGTCCGGCAGCGCCCATAATCAGCACATTCTTACGAGCCATAGAAATACTCTCCTTTGAGCTTTTATTTTGAATTGTAGAATAAAAATATTTTAATCCATGTTATTAAAAATTTACTGTTCTAAATTAAGAATTTTTGTCAAGACTTACGTTAAATTATTTTTAAATTACGGATATAAATAAAACAACATTACAAATTTTGTGAGGTACCTGATGAAATCACTGTTAATAATTCTTGTTTTTACAATTGGTGCGTTTGCACAGGGCAATCCAAAGTTTGATGATTATTTTTTAGATGAAACACTGCGGATAGACTACTATCACATTGGTGATGCTAAAACAGAAGTTATAACAATTGATAAATTACACCGCTATGGAATCTGGGCAGGCAGCCTGAATAATTTGATAGATGATTTTAATAACGGCAGTTACTATCTGAAAATTTATGATTCAAACTCTGGCAAATTAATCTACTCAAAAGGTTTTGATACATTCTTTGGTGAATATGCTTCAAGCGATAATGGTATTAATGGAATCCGGAAAAGTTATCACGAAACTGCAATTATTCCTTTTCCAATAAATAAAATTACATTTGCTTTGGAAAAACGTGACGATAAAAATGAACTGAAGGAATTATTTAAAACTGAAATTGATCCTAACAGCATATATATAATTAAAGATAAAATTTCAGATGAAAATGTTGAAGTAATAAAACCTGTTTATAACGGTAATCCTCATAACAAGGTTGATATAGTTATTCTTGCTGAAGGTTATGTAAAATCTGAAAAGGAAAAATTTGAAAAAGATTTAAATCGTTTTGTGGATTATTTCTTTGAGCAGGAACCTTACAAATCACAACAAAGTAATTTTAATATATACGGAGTCTTTAAGCCATCCGAAGAGAGCGGAACTGATTTACCCGGTGCTGATATTTTTGTCAATACAGTTCTTAATACAACTTTCTGGTCGCTTGGCTCTGAAAGATATTTGATGACCGAAGATAACAAAACAATGCGTAACCTTGCTGCATTTGTTCCTTATAATGCAATTTACATTCAGGTTAATCATTCACGTTACGGCGGCGGCGGAATTTATAATCAATTTTGTACTTATACTACCGATAATCAGTTTGCGAAATATTTATTTACTCACGAGTTCGGACATTCATTTAGCGGATTAGCTGATGAGTATTATACTTCCGATGTTGCTTATAATGATTTCTTTAAACCAACAATCGAACCGGTTGAACCAAATATTACTGCTTTGTTGGACCCGCAAAATGTAAAATGGAAAAAATATTTGACTAAAGGGATAGAGATTCCTACTCCCTGGGAGAAAAAAGAATTTGATGCTTTTAGTTATGAATGGCTGAGAGAAAGAAATAAATTAAACAGTTATGTAGCTGAATTAAAAAAGAATCGTGCACCGGAAAGTCAAATAAATGCAGCCGAAGAAGAATATGCAATGAAAGATAAAAAACAATCAGAAAAAGTTGATAAATATTTGATGAGCAGTAAGTACTGGAACAAAGTAGGAGCATTTGAAGGTGCAGGATATGTTGCAAACGGGATGTACAGACCAATGCTTGATTGTATAATGTTTTCCAAAGGTGATAAACCATTCTGTAAAGTTTGCGAAGAAGCAATTAAAAAAGTTATTAAGAGTTATACGGATTAATTCTTTCCCCAAGTGATTTTGTTTTGCAAATAAACCTTCGAGGTCTTTAAAAACCTCGAAGGTTTGAGAGAAGGCTCTAAATTACTAATGGTTACTTAATTAAAATCATTTTTCTTGTCTGGACAAAATCTCCGGCGATAATTTTGTAATAGTAAATCCCTGAAGAAAGATGAGAAGCATTAAAATCTACTTCATAATTTCCTACTGCTTTATTTTCATTCACAAGCGTTGCAACTTCTTTTCCTAATACATCGTAAACTTTTAACGTTACTAAACCCTCTTCTTTAATTGAGTAAGAAATTTTTGTGCTTGGGTTAAACGGGTTGGGGTAGTTTTGATTAATAGAGTATTCTCTTACTATTCCGTTAACCACTGTTTTCTCTGCTCTGTCAAAGCCGTAATCAATTACTACAGACTGAGAAGGAGAAGAATTATTTCCAATATCAATTGCAGTAAGTCTGTATTCTGCTTCTCTATCGCCTCCTGAAGCATTACCAATTGAATAATCAATATAAGCAGATGTTGTTCCTGAAAGATTTGCAAGTAATGACCAGCTTGACCATATTCCATTTAATAGTCTTGTTCTTCTTTCTATTTTATATGCATTTGAGGATTTGTTCCTTACATCCGGTTCATTATTTAATTGCCAGGTTAATTTCGGATAATAATTTGTGCCCGACTGATAAGCCGATACTGAGTAATTTGCTGGTGCTAGTGGTGCAGCATCGTATTGACGATATTTTAGGTAATTATTATTCCCATCTTTCCACATTGCATATAAATCATTTGATTGCGACGTAAACCCTAGACTATAAGCTGTTTCAGATGTTTCATTAATCTGTTGAGCATTACTCCAAATAAATCCATCATAGTATTTATGAAGCAGGCCGCCAGGTTTATAAACAGTATGCAAATTATTATTTGATGTTTTATTAGCTCCAAAAACAAATGCATCAACACTGGTCTCAAGAACCATTGTACTAGACCAAGTTGTACCAGATATGCTTCTTTTCTTTGAGCACAAATTCCACGTAATTGGTACTCCATCTATAAATTTTGAGAACAAAATAAAAAGCGAATCACCTCTTGCCACAAGCTTTTCAAAGGCAGATTGTTCTGAGTCAACGACAACATTTTGAGGAGTTTGCCAGCTGCTAACATATTTATCACGCGATTTAACGTTGCCTGTAATTGGTTGTGAAAAGTAATTTGTATTATAACTTACGTGAATTCTATCAGTAGAAAAAGTTACCGATGGTTGTCCACCAACTTCACTTCCGTAATTTGTTACCGGATAATAATCTACCCACTAATAAGGAGAGTTAGTAACATTTAGTCTTTGATAATAAGTCTCAAAGTCTGAACCATTATCTCTGGTTGCCCAAACAAGATGAACACCCCAAGCTGGATCATATATTGCATCAACACCATTACATTCATTTGCCGATGTAGAAATGTTATAAGATAATGAAGTCCAATTAGTGCCGCCATTAGTTGAGTATTTCCCTTTAATTAAATTTCCCACTTTATAAAGTGCAAATATTTTATCTTCAGAACCTACAATATTTGGAAAATCGCCGGTTGTTTCTAAAGTTATTGTTTTGTTAGCATCAACAGCACCTGAAGAATTTAGATTGTAGTAAACAATATTTCCATTATATCTTTTAACAATAAGATGATTGCCATCTTTATTGGTAAAAAGATCTGTTTTATCAACATTAGGTTCAATAATCGATGTTGTAAATATTGTATTCCAGCTTTGCCCAAAAGACAAAGTTGCTAGTACGACTATAAACAAAAATAATTTTTTCATTTTTATTCTCTTTGTTTTAATTCTTAACTTTTTCATAAAATTATTTTAATAAAATTGTTTTAATTGTTTTTTGATAGCTTCCTGCTATCATCTGGATAAAGTAAACACCTCCGGGGAGAATATTTCCTTTATTGTCTTTACCATTCCATTGAACGATATGTTCTCCGGAGGGAAGATAATTATCTAAAAGCGTTCTTATTTCTTTCCCTAATGAGTTATAAATTTTAATAGAGATATTTTCAGAACTATTTAAATCAAACTTAATTGATGTAGTCGGATTAAAAGGACTTGGATAATTCTGATAGAGTTCTGTTGACCTCGGAATATAAATTATAGGATTCTCTATTGACGTGGTAGAATCTGGTTTATAGATTTGAGTAAATAGTTTTAGCTGAATACCCCCTGCTCCAGTATCAATCGCAAGACCCATTGAAATAAGAATGCTAATCTCACCATTTCCAAATAAATCATTTCCCGTTGCTCCAAAGTAAACGCTATTTTCACTACTTGCAGAAAGTTCATTCTGTTTTATATAGAATACTTCATATGTGTGATGATCTTTATTTCCATTAAAATTTAGAATTAGAAAGTTATCGTCAATACAAATAGCAATTTCTTCGGTTCCATCATTATCAATATCAACAGCTTGCATAGTACCAGCATAAAACGAAAATACACCTATCAAATCAACTCTTCCAACTTGCTCGTAACTGTTATCTCCATTTGTTTCAAAGATAGTTATCCTTGTTATTCCAACTCCATTATAAAAAGCTTCACCAAGCACCCAGAATTCAGGTTTGCCATTTTTATCTATGTCATTAGTCCAGCAGTGTATATATGCAGCATAAGTTTCTACCATCCCATACCAAGAATTAGTATAACTGTTATTATCCGAGTTCTCGATAACATATACAAACCCTTGACCAGTGCCAAAAACTATATCTGTTTTACTGTCTAGGTCAAAATCTCCAATTGAAAAACCTGAAACTGCCGCCTGACCAATATCATATATTTCGAAGCGATAAACTGAATCAAATGAGTTTATTATTGGGTTGTATTCAAATATATGCATATCTCTTCCGCCAGCACCTTTAGCAAAAAGTAAGTCGGTATATCCATCTTTATCAAAATCTCCAAGAGTTGCATCATTTACCTGGTAAGTGCTGTCATACGGAATAAAAGAAGTGCTAATTATTGTCGCGTAAGAAGTATCGGTCTCTTTAGAAAAAAACCTTTGATCACCAGAGTATCCTAAAAAATGGGTTTCTTGTTTACCATCACTGTCCAAATCATAGATATTCCAGCTTAATCCAACTGAATCATATTGATATTTAAATTGAAATCTATCCGATTCATCAAGTTCGTAAATACATACTGGCTCAGTTGGTGTCTCAAAGAACTTTCTGCTACCATACAATTCAGTTTTACCATTGTTGTTTACATCACCAACCATTAAATGGCTAAAATCAAAATTTGTAAGTGGCACCTCCTGCCAGAATTTGTACTTCTGGTAGTAAAGAGTTGTATCAATTGTTGTAAGGTCTATTATTGTGCTGTCAAAGGTTGGAGAGTAGTTTATTTTATTTTGGGTATTCAGAATATAATCGCCAATGTTTTTTAATAGTACTTTGCCGTTTGGATATTCTAGCTTCAGTAAATCCTTCTCTATCTCTGTTACTTTAATATCAGTTCTGGTTTTTAACTGATTTACTTTTTCTTCTCTGTTTTGCTGTGCAAAAGGAAAACTGCTGATAAACAACAACATACAACAAACAAATAATAATCTCATCTTTATAACCTAAAAAAGTGTTAGGGAAAGAAATTTAACTTTTAGATTCCGAATTAAGTTCTTAATAACAGAAAAAGCTCCTAAGCTATGTAAAACCAGTTGGGTAAAAGTAATTGTTAATTATTAAATGCTCAAGGTTAAATGAGCGGTAAAGGTTTTTTAAGAAAGAAAATGATTCAGAGGTTTTAATCGGGTAAATAAGAAACAATAAAACACTGTTCAGGCATATCCCTCTGCATTGTTGAAAATTCAGAGAGAGAGAGCTAAATATCGTGCCAGAATTTTAGTTATAAGTTTCAAATATATCCCGGATAATTTTTTTTAAACAGATAGTAGGTTAGTTAAAACATCAAGAATTATTCCTGTACTAATAATATGTTTTTAGAAAGTTCTTAATGTGAGCAGGTAAAAAGGGAATTAATTGGTTAAAACAAATCTACAGAGTGTAAAAATCATAACGATAGAATTGTCGCTCAAAAATTATTGCAGATGATTTTATTCTTTAGTATAGATTCAACTGGTTATAAAAAAATATCCACCTTCAGTAGAAGTATTTTATTACACATAAAGAAGTAAACCTGCAAATAAACTTCGAGGTCTTTAAAAACCTCGAAGGTTTGAGAGAAGGCTCTAAATTACTAATGGTTACTTAATTAAAATCATTTTTCTTGTCTGGACAAAATCTCCGGCGATAATTTTGTAATAATAAATCCCTGAAGAAAGATGAGAAGCATTAAAATCAATTTTATAAAATCCCGCTGACTTCTCTTCATTAACAAGAGATGCTACTTCTTCTCCAAGAGAGTTGAATATTTTTAAACTGACAAACTGCTTACTGCCTATTGCAAACTGTATTCTGGTGTTCGGGTTAAACGGATTTGGATAGTTTTGCTCTAAAATAAACTCAGATGGTGAAAGAACTTCAGCTTCAATAATATTGGAGTATTCAAAAGTTCCGTCCAGATCTATTTGTTTCAGTCTGTAGAGATATTTACCGGCAGCCAGATTTTCATCTTTGTAAGAATAAGATTTTATTTTGGTTGTTGTACCACTTCCGTTTACAAAACCAATGCTATTCCATTCTTCACTTCTTACTTCAAGCTTTTTACTTCTTTCGATTTGAAAACCAGCATTATTAGTTTCGGTTGCAGTGCTCCAGTTTAATGTAACATCATTATCAACAACAAAAGAAGAGAAGGAAAGAAGTTCTACCGGAACAACAGATGGAACATAAGCAGTAGCTTCGTTACTCCAATTAGATCGGAAGTTGCCTCCTGGTCCTTCTCGAATTTGTATTCTATAAGTATATACGCTATCTAACTGAACAGTTAAATCTTCAAAAGAAAAAACATTTGGTCCAACCCAAGCAATTTGATAGTAATTTGTTGGGCTATTAGGAAGCCCGTTCTTTCTTTGAATAACATATCCCCAGCTTGGGTTGATAGTAGTTCCAGGATTCCAACTTAAAATTACTTTTTGCGTATCGGTATCAGAATTGGCACAGATTTGTGCTGGAGGTGTAGGAATTGTGAGAGGAGAACTTAATAAAAAATTATCTATATACCAGAATCCTGCAGAATTTGGAATTGTATCTATACAATAAAATGCAAGTTTAACATAGTTTTCATTTGGAACAATAATTAATGCTTGTGTGGCAGGAACATCTTCAGTTATTTCCTGTTGCCATATCGGCAGCCAGGATATTCCTTCATCAAGCGAGTATGCTAATCCAACTAAAAATTCTCCAGATTGCCAGTCTAAACTATAGATTAAATCTATAGCATTAAGAGAAGGACTAAGATCAAAAAAACTGTTAAGAATTAAATATGAAGTATCACTAATAACCGATGGATTATGAAAGCTCAATTCAGGTGCTTGACCGCCGGCAAAATTTGTATTTGAAATATTCCAAACAGCACCTTGGGTTTGTAATATAGTATAATTGGACAAATCGCCATAAAAATAATCTTCCCAGTAATTTAAATATGGTCCCTGTGATATAAAGTACCAAACAGGTCCGGCAGTAAAACCAAATGAATTATATTCTACAACACGCCAATAATATTTTGTATGTACATCAATTATTCCGAAAACTTCTAAAGAAAGTGAACTATATACTTTTGATGAATCTATTCCACTAAGTATTTTTACAGAAGGATCAAGATTTATTACTAGATTTGAATCCTGGCTAATATAAACATCATTGTATATAAGATTTGTGGGATTTTGCCAGTATAAAATATGTGCCAATTGACCATTGTGATATGAGATATGTCTTGCACCAGGTGCAGTCATAGGATTAAACGGCGGATCGGGAGCCTGAGCATAAACCAAAAGAGGCAAAACACCTAAAATGAGAATCATAAATCTTTTCATTTTTACTCCGTTATATTTAAAGTTTAAGTAACTGACCACAGGAGACTAAATTTGTCAGACAAATTCAGAAATCTCCAATGGAAAAAATTAAAAACAATGATGCCAACAGAACTAAACGTCTTGAGTCCAAATAGATTATATAAGATAATTTGTGTAAATGAACTTTTAAGTTTAAGAACATTTATTAATTTATGATTAAGAATATTAAACCTCAGTAAAAGTATTTTATTTAACTCAAAGAATTAGAACCTGCAAATAAACCTTCGGGACCTTTAAAAACCTCGAAGGTTTGAGAGAAGGCTCTAAATTACTAATGGTTACTTAATTAAAATCATTTTTCTTGTCTGGACAAAATCTCCGGCGATAATTTTGTAATAGTAAATCCCTGAAGAAAGATGAGAAGCATTAAAATCAATTTTATAAAATCCCGCTGACTTCTCTTCATTAACAAGAGATGCTGCTTCTTCTCCAAGAGAGTTAAATATTTTTAAACTGACAAACTGCTTACTGCCTATTGCATACTGTATTCTGGTGTTCGGGTTAAACGGATTTGGATAGTTTTGCTCTAAAATAAACTCAGATGGTGAAAGAACTTCAGCTTCAATAATATTGGAGTATTCAAAAGTTCCGTCCAGATCTATTTGTTTCAGTCTGTAGAGATATTTACCGGCAGCCAGATTTTCATCTTTGTAAGAATAAGATTTTATTTTGGTTGTTGTACCACTTCCGTTTACAAAACCAATGCTACTCCATTCTTCACTTCTTACTTCAAGCTTTTTACTTCTTTCGATTTGAAAACCAGCATTATTAGTTTCGGTTGCAGTGCTCCAGTTTAATGTAACATCATCATCAACAACAAAAGAAGAGAAGGAAAGAAGTTCTACAGGAACATTAGCAGGCTGATCATATTTTAAAATAACCCCGCTGTTGCCAACAATCCAAGCGTGTGCAGCATCTGTCATATAAATATCTGAAAAAGTAGAAATTGTGTAACGAGGTTCTAAAGTCCAATTAGCACCACCATCTGTTGAAATATACACATAACCACTGGCACAGGCAGTCATTCCGATTGAACCTAGTACAGGTGATTCAACAAAATGAATTCCCCACACTGTATTTCCGGGAGGGGTTGTTGCTGATAGCCAGTTTACTCCGCCATTGGTTGTGTAATATGTATTTCCTCCGGTTCCACCTGCTATACCACGCTGACGGTCAATAAATGAAATTCCATAAGTTCCAATTCCTCCAACAGAAAGCTGCTGCTGCCAGGTTAATCCTCCATCTGTTGTTCTTACTATTCTTTCACCTGTTCCGGCAACCCATCCATAAAGTGAATCTACCATATCCATATCCCAGGGATTAAAACCTGAAATTGCTGAAACGATAGTCCAGTTAAATCCGCCATCTGTTGTTTTAGCAACGGTGCCATTGTATGCTGCTGCAATTCCGAAGTTATCATTTATAAAATCAATTGCCAGGATATCTGAGTTTGTTCCTGTTATTCCGGTTGCAACAAGATTCCAATTATTACCGCCATTAGTTGTTACGATTACGTTACCTCCATCGCAACCAGCAACTGCATGATCTGATGAAGTTGCAACGACTTCATTTATATCACCGGAAAAAGGAGAAGTCTGCTGCATCCAAGTAAGTCCTCCGTTAGTTGTTCTTGCTACGAAGTTTGTTCCGACAACATAACCATTTAATGTATCAGCAAAACTTACATCTTTTAAACTTGATGTAGTAAATCTATAACCAAGTTCGTTCCAGGTTGCGCCTCCATCGGTTGATTTAAATAAATAACCGTTGTTGCCCGATAGATATACAGCATTGTCTGAACCAAATCGGACTGAATAAAATGTTATTCCGGCAGGAAATCCACCTACAGCACTCCAGGTATTACCGCTATTAGTGGTTCGTAAAACAGTGCTTAAAGCACCGCAAGCAAGTCCATTAACAAATGAATCATCAAAATCCACAGACCAGAGCTGGTTTGTAGTGCCTCCGTCATAAACTGATGACCAGGTTGCACCGGCGTTCGTTGTTTTTGCTATTCTGTTTCGATGACCAACTATAAAACCAATTTGTCCTGAACCGGTTGGAGGGAAATAAACACCTCGATAATCTGTTGTTGTACCATATATCATTGGTATTAAATTCCAGGTATTTCCCCCATCAGAAGATTTTAATACTGCATCAGAGCTGCCAACGACATAAACATTATTTGCATCTGTTGAATAGACTCCATATAAAGTTCTGGAAGTTACAGATGTATTTGTTTGTGAGAACCAGTTATCACCGCCGTCAGTTGTTTTTATAATAAAACCATTAAACCCGACTGACCAGCCGATATTCTGATCGATAAAGAAAATATCGTATTTGGTTGTATCAGGTGCATTGCTAAGCCATGTCCATGTTAAACCTCCGTCAGTAGTTTTATGAAGGCGTTCTACAAAAGCTCCTGCCGCCCAGCCAAGGTTATCATTAAGGAAATAACAGCTTCTGTAAATTCCATTACCGCCAATTTGAACCACTTTCCATGTTTGTCCGCCATCGTGTGTAAAAACTGCTTCACTCTGAGGTGTAACAGTAAAAAATCTGTCTGCCGAAGGAGCCGAACCAACGTATAATGCATTTGGTGTGGGATGCGGATTCATCACTCTCCATTGTGAGAAGATAGGGTAAGCAAAGGTCATGAGGATGAAAATTATGGTTAATATTTTTTTCATTGTAAACCTCTCGTTTATTTACAGTTGTTTAAGTCTTGTTGTAAATAATATTATTTATCAACAGCACTTTTCTCTATGGATAAAATCTCCAGCGATAATCTTATAATTTTGAATATCAATGATTTCAATTGAATCAGTTGTAACTAAAATATTAATAAAACCCGGGTACAGATAATTTCTATCAAACCATATATTACCTGCGCTAAGAGGTAAACATTGAGAATGTATGATTACGGGACTAAATACGAAAAGAAGAAGTGTTAACTTTTTCATAATGCCAACCTTCCTGAACACTTGACTCAAATAAAGCAAACTAAAAATCTAATGTCAAGCGATTGCAATATTTTATTATGAAAACAAAACTTGAAATTGCAAAGATCTATTTAGATTACTAATGGTTACTTAATTAAAATCATTTTTCTTGTCTGGACAAAATCTCCGGCGATAATTTTGTAATAATAAATCCCTGAAGAAAGATGAGAAGCATTAAAATCAATTTTATAAAATCCCGCTGACTTCTCTTCATTAACAAGAGATGCTACTTCTTCTCCAAGAGAGTTGAATATTTTTAAACTGACAAACTGCTTACTGCCTATTGCAAACTGTATTCTGGTGTTCGGGTTAAACGGATTTGGATAGTTTTGCTCTAAAATAAACTCAGATGGTGAAAGAACTTCAGCTTCAATAATATTGGAGTATTCAAAAGTTCCGTCCAGATCTATTTGTTTCAGTCTGTAGAGATATTTACCGGCAGCCAGATTTTCATCTTTGTAAGAATAAGATTTTATTTTGGTTGTTGTACCACTTCCGTTTACAAAACCAATGCTATTCCATTCTTCACTTCTTACTTCAAGCTTTTTACTTCTTTCGATTTGAAAACCAGCATTATTAGTTTCGGTTGCGGTGCTCCAGTTTAATGTAACATCGTCATCAACAACAAAAGAAGAGAAGGAAAGAAGTTCTACCGGAAGCGGATATAAAGTACCATATGTTGTTCCATCTATTAGCGCTCCAATCAGAATTCCATCCCATGCATTAATTCCCCCGAAATATTTTGAGTAAGTGAGACTTGATAAAGTCCATGAAGTATCTATCATACCCGTACAGTAATATCCTCCAAATACTGTAAACAGATCTGTTGAAACTCCCCAAACTTGTCCTGAATTCCTAAATATAAGTGCGAGATCAATACAATTTGTATCACTTAAAGAGGGTGTTGAGTAAATAAAATTATCCGGCCAATTGAAGTTAAAGATCAACTGATCAGCACCATTATAATAAGTATAGTATAAACTATCACCTTCTAGTCGGTCATATTTTGTATAATAAAGAATTGAGCTATCAGGGTTCCAATACTCAATTTTAAAATACTTATTATTATTAATGGTAACAGTATCGGTTGCAATTGCCGCATAATAATTACTTGGGACCAAACTAGGTTCATAATGCCATTGATTACCAATTTTAAGTGGAAGATTCTGTGGGAGAACAAAATAAAAGGAATTTAAAACCAAAAACAGATACACTAACTTTTTCATAATACACAACCTCCATAAAAATATCACTTTAAAAGAAAGAAAATAAAAACCTAATATCAAGTGTTTGGTTAAATTTATTTAATTTCGTTTTGTAAATATCAAACAATAAGAATTCTTTAGAATTATGAAAACAAAACTTGAAATTGCAAAAAACTGGCTGCCTCGATATACAGGAACAAAAATCAGCGAGTTCGGTGATTATATGTTGTTAACTAATTTTCAGAATTATGTTGAAAAGTTTGCTGAGAAATTTAATTGTGAGATAAAAGGATTAAATAAACCGATGCAGACTGCAACAAACTCAAGTGGTCTATCAATTATTAATTTTGGAATTGGTTCTGCAAATGCTGCAACCATTATGGACCTTCTGGTTGCACGAAAACCAAAAGGAGTTTTATTCCTCGGCAAATGCGGCGGATTAAAACACTCAACTGAAATCGGACATTTTATTTTGCCAACTGCTGCAATAAGAGGCGAGGGAACAAGTGATGACTACAAGCCAAAAGAAGTTCCCGCTCTGCCTTCATTTAAACTTCATAAATTTGTATCTGATAAAATAGTTGCAAGAGAAATGGAATACAGAACAGGGGTTGTTTACACTACTAACAGAAGGGTTTGGGAGTGGGATAATGAATTTAAGCAGTATCTAAGAAAGTTATCTACTATTGCTATAGATATGGAAACAGCTACTTTATTTATTGTTGGTTTAGTGAACGAAATTCCAAGAGGTGCATTATTGCTTGTATCTGATATACCAATGATTCCTGATGGAGTTAAAACAGAGAAATCAGATAAGGAAGTAACAGAAAAATTTGCTGATCTTCATCTGGAAATCGGTATTGAAGCAATGACAGAAATCGGAATAAAGGGAGAGCATATAAAACATTTTACATATTAAGTTTTGTTCAATTTCTTTTGGGATGCTGAAAAGTATTCTTTAAGCTGCCAGATTATTTGTATAAACACTACCCAGCAAACCCCCAGGCTCCAGCCGGCAACTACATCTGTTACAGTATGAGCTGAACCAGCAATTCTGCTCAATCCAACTATTATTACAATTGTTATTGCAGCTATTAAAAAATATCTGTTGATATTGGAACTCTTAATCTTTGATTTCAGAGAAATTGCAGCAGTTAAATACATCACCGTTGCGATAAATGTATGACCACTTGGAAATTCAGATATGCTTTCTGTTACAATCATTCTTGATGTAATTATCTCTTTACCTGAAGTTAAGTATTTAGTAATAAGGATTAGAATGATTCCGCCGATCATATTAGATAAAAAGTAAACTGTTTTTTGTTTCTTTCCTGACATAAGCAAATAACCAGTGTAAAATGTTATAAAAACAAATACTAATTCGCGGCTTCCAAGAGCACTGAAATTAGCATTCATAGTTACAAACCAGGGCTCACCATAGGTTTTGCTCCATTTATTTGTGTAACCCAGGCTGTCATAAAGAAATTTAGCAGCTTCAGCAGAAAGATGATTAAACCACCCGATACAGCTTAAGACAAATACCATTAAGGATATAAAAAAAATTAAGGTTAACTTCTTATTAAAATCAAAGTTGTGAAGTATGTATTTCATTAATGATCAGATATTTCTTTTTGAATAGCTTATAGTATGAATTGATAGAATAGTTTTTTTTATCCAATGGAGCATTAGTGTTTACTCTCAAGCAGGTCAATTATAATCAGGTACAAACAATTCTTGATTACGAATATCTGCATTCCGTTATCCATTTGTTTTTTCAAACTGTTATCCTTTTTTTTCTCAGCGGATCAAAAAAAATTACTTATAAGGATTTGCTAAATCCTTCTTCTAAAACCTTCACCCATTACCTCGTGAACATTGCTAACAGTAACAAATGCATTGGGGTCAATTTCTTTAACTATATTCAGCAATTTAGAAAGTTCCTTCAGAGTTATTACAGTTGTAAGAATTTCACGATCAACATTACGGTAAAGTCCGCGGGCTTTTATTGCTGTTGCACCTCTGCTCATATCATCCATAATTACTTTAGCAATCTCATCAGTTTTATCGGAGATGATATCAACAGATCTTGCATAATCAAAACCGTCGATAATTACATCAATAAGCCGGCTTGAGATGAACAATAAAAAGAGTGCATAAAAAGTTAAAATAACAGCAGATCTATCACCGGCAAGATTTTTAAAATCGATAATAAATCCTGCGAGCAAAATAACAAAAAAATCTATCATCATTATTGCCATACCGGGTTTAGTTCCAAAACGCTTATGCATTATTGCTGCAACAATATCAGATCCGGCAGTTGTTCCTTTAAACTTAAATATTATTCCAAGTCCTAATCCAAGTAATGCCGCTCCAACAAGAATCAAAAACATAAAATCATTTTGCTGTAAGTCTTTGATAGTTTCTGTTTCCTGTAGTCTGATAAATGAAAATCCGGGAATATCACCTCTGAAGAAATCAATAAAGAATGAATTAAGAGTAAATCCCCAAAATGTTCTAATCCCGAATTCCTTTCCAAGCTCTTTGATTCCCCATAAGTAAAGAGGAATATTTAACATCCATATCATTAAACCAACTGGTAAACCGGTCAGATAATGAATGCTCATTGAAAGCCCGCTTACACCACCGGGAACAACTTTAGCATCGACTAAAAAAATGCCTATCCCGATTGCCATTATTGCAGCGCCGATAGATATAAGAATGTATTCAAGCACAATTTTTAATCTTGGATTTTTATTCATCTTTTACTCATTATAAATTTTTATACAGCAAAGTTAATGATTGGCAGCGAGATGGAAAAAATAAAGATTGAAGAATCTTAAATAAATCAATCTCAATTTCCGAAACATTCGGATTCATTTATTATTTTTTAACCGGTAATAAATAATATAGAGTGATTAATTTATAGTAATGAATCTCAAACAAAAATTAGAATTTCATTATAAGGCATTCGATAGGACTAAACTTACACCTGATCCGCTTCAGTTTCTTCATAGATTTGAAGATGAGGCAGATATTGAAATTGCCGGTTTGCTTTCATCCATTTTTGCTTATGGTAATATTAAACAAATTGAGAATACTTTAGAAAAATTATTCTCTGTTTTAGATGTCAGCCCGTATTCTTTCATAAGAAATCTCGATAATGAAATCCTGAATACAAAATTATCCGGTATTAGTCATAGGTTTTATAGTGAAGATGATGTTAAAAAATTGCTTATAATCCTGAAAAAAGAATTGAATAAGTTTAAATCTATTAGGCAAATATTTTTACAAGGTTACAATATTTCTGATGAAAATGTAAAAATCGGTATTTCAAAGCTATCAAATCACTTTATAAACTCGTTTATTGAGACATTTGGCGAAATAACAAATGGCATAAAATTTATGTTTCCATTACCCGAAAAAGGCAGTGCCTGTAAAAGAATGAATCTCTTTCTAAGGTGGATGGTAAGAAAAGATGAACTTGATTTTGGTTTGTGGAATGAAATATCTGCCTCAAAACTTGTAATACCTGTTGATACACATATTGCAAAAATCTGTCGTTATCTGAAATTAACTCACAGAAAAAATTCTGATTGGAAAATGGCGGAGGAGATAACAAATAATCTGAAAAAGTTTGATCCAGAAGATCCTGTAAAATACGATTTTGCTATTTGCCATATTGGAATAAGAAAATTAAAGTTTTAAGTTTCCATAAATAAGAATTGATTATAATATCAAAATGAAAAAAATAAACGAAGATAGTTTTCCTCTTAAATATTTTCTTTACTTCCTGATTGTTGCCGTAGTAATTGCTGTATCCGGTTATATTTATTATCAAAACAGAAAAGTAGCTATTGAAGATGAGCTTTACAGGCATGTTGCAACTATAAAAGAGATGAAGCTTACTCAGATTGAACGCGAACAAAATCAAAGAAAACAAACAATACAGTCTTATCTTTTATTACCTGTGGTTGAAAATGATCTTGAAAAACTTTTGTCGGGCAAAAAGAACGATCAGATAATTAAAAGCATTTCGAGATGGTCAAATGACCTGAGATTAGATTTTGATTTCGTAAGCGTTAATATATTTGATAATAATGCAGACCTGCTTTTTTCAACAGACAGCACTCAGAGTTTATACAATAATTTTTTAAAACATGAATTAACTGTTTTACTGCAAAAAGAAAATGCGGAATTATCTAATCTTTATTTTGGTGATAATAAAAGTCTTTTGCAGGCGATAATCACACCGGTTAGAATCTCAGGTAAAATAATGGGATATATCTGGACTGAGATTTCATTTTTTGAGTATCTGCATCCGATTCTTTCTTATACAAAACAAGAGACAGAAGATGTTGAATATATTCTGTTAAAAAAACAAAGCGATCTGGGATTTATATTAAAAGATGTTAAAGAAAATAATCAGTTTAAAATTAAGACCATTCCATTGAACAGAACAGATAAAGCTGAACTGGAAGCTTTATTAAGAGGTAAAGAATTTTTTAAAGGTGCTAAATCAAAGGGAGCTGAGTTTTTTGCATCAGTAAATAATATTCCTTCTACCGATTGGATTTTAATTGCCAAGATCGATCAGGATAGTGTTACTCAATCTACAAGAAACGCAGCAATGCTTGTTTCCTTTATTTCAGTTTTATTGATTGTTCTTTCTGCAAGTATAACTTATGCAATTTGGAAAAGAAGCAGACTGCATTTTCTGACTCAAACAGTGATTCTCAGAAAAGAAAAAGAAGCTATAAGCGAGCGTTATACTTCTTTAACAAAATATGCTAACGATGTTATTTTAAGCATAGATAAAAACGGAAAGATTTTAGAAGCCAATCAAAAAGCGTTTGATTTATATGGATATTCAAAAGATGAATTAATTAAAAAAGAAATTTTGGACCTTAGTCAGGATAGAAAAAAAGATATCGAAGTAATTTTCTCATCTATCAATAATCCGGATGGAATTCTTTTTGAGACTAATCATAAAAGAAAGAACGGAACTGTTTTTCCTGTTGAGATAAGTGCTAAGTTGATTAAACAAGGTAATGAGGAAACTTTACTTGCAATTATCCGTGATAATACTGAAAGAAAAAAACTTGAGCTTGACCTGATACTTGCTAAAGACAAAGCTGAAGAGATGGATAGATTAAAGACAACATTTCTTGCGAATATGAGTCACGAACTCAATACACCTATGAGCGGAATAATAGGATTTTCAGAACTATTATTATCCGAAATGGATAATCCGAATCAGAGAGAAATGGCAAAGATAATTTACAAAAGCAGCAAACGGCTGAATGAAACATTGAACTCAATTCTTGACCTCTCTAAACTGGAATCCAATAACCTGCAATTAAAATGCAACACATTTGATATAGTTTCGTTATTACAGGAATGTAAATTTGCATTTATAGAAAACGCAAACAAAAAAGGGATTCAGTTTTCAGTAACATCCGATAAGCCAAAAATTCTGGTTTATTCTGATCAAAGTATTGTTCATAAAGTATTGTGTAATATTATTGATAATTCTATCAAATATACTGAGAAGGGCGAGGTTAAGGTTCATTTATCAGAGTCAGATGATCACGCACTGATCTCTGTTTCTGATACCGGAATAGGAATTCCGCAGGAAAACCTCGATCAGATATTTGAGCCATTCAGACAGGGAAGTGAAGGATTAAACCGAAAATTTGAGGGGATGGGATTAGGTTTAAGTATCACAAAAAAATACATTGATGTTTTAAAAGGTAAATTGAAAATAAGCAGTACGCCTTCTATTGGAACAAAAGTAACAATTGAACTTCCTAAAAAGTAATTTCAGTACAATATTTAATTAGAAAATAATCTGAAAATTAGTTGAGAATAATAACCAATCCTGCTTAAATTTGAGCCACTGTTTTAGAGGAAGTGTGGCTCTAACCACATTAATAATTGCTCAGTAATAGGAGAAAAAAAATGGCAGAGCAAAAAAAATTTGTTCCGTTTGTCTCACCCGAAACCAATATGACAGAATTCACAATTCGTGCTCTGATAATCGGATTAGTACTTGCTGTTGTACTTGGTGCTGCTAATGCATATTTAGGATTAAAAGCCGGAATGACCATTGCGGCAACTTATCCCGCTGCAGTTATAGGTATGGCTTTAATAAAATTAATGAAAGGAACTATCCTTGAAGAAAACTTTACAAGAACAGTTGGTTCGATTGGCGAATCAATTGCTGCCGGAGCGATCTTCACTTTACCTGCTTTTTTTATTGCAGGGATATGGAATCCTTTCTTTACTCCCGGTAACTATATGATTTCTGCCGCAATAATGGCGGCTGGAGGTATCCTGGGGATTATGTTCGTTGCATTACTTAGAAGAGTAATGGTAGAAGATGTTGAATTACCATTTCCGGAATCAGTTGCAGCTGCTGAAATACATAAAGCCGGAAGACATGGTTCTGGTGGTTCAAAATTTTTGTTCAGTGCTATGGGCATCGGAGCAATAATTCAGGCATTAGGTCAGTTTAAACTATTTGCTGTTTCATGGGACAAATTGTTTAATCTTGGGAAAGGATATTTATTATTCAGATCACCTGATGTTAGTCCTGCATATATGGGTGTTGGATATATTATTGGTCCACGTTTGGCTTCACTTAACTTTTCAGGTGGTGTAATTGCCTGGGGTTTATTAACACCAATGATTGCATACTTTAAATATTCTGGTCAGGAAATGCCGGCAGATTCTAATTGGACATCAATAATGGTTGCGGTATGGAAGGATTATGTAAGACCAATTGCGATTGGCGGAATGCTGGTTGGTGCTGGTTTTACACTTTGGAAAATGAGGAAAAGTTTAATTACCGGTATTGCAAGATCTGTTAGTGATGTAAAAAAAGCTGCTTCAGGTGAACATACTGAAATCAGAACTGAAAAAGATATAAGCTTCAAATGGATTATGATTGGAATTTTAGGAACTGGTGTCGCAACCTTTTTTATATATAATTATTTCGCACAGGATATTCTTGCTGCTTTAGTTGCAACTATTGTAATGATTGTAGCCGGATTTTTCTTTGCAGCCGTTTCAGGATATCTTGTTGGAATTATAGGCTCAAGTAATAATCCTATAAGCGGTTTAACTCTTTCTACATTAGTTGTAGCCGCTATTCTGATGGTTGCACTTGGTATGAAAGGAACAGAAGGTGTTGCAGCTGTTCTTGGTGTTGCTGCTGTAGTTTGTGTTGCTGCTGCTGTTGCTGGTGAGATGTTACAAGATCTTAAAGCCGGACATATCCTTGGTGGTACTCCCTGGAAAATGCAGCTCGGTGATATAATCGGAATTCTTGTTTCTGCTGCTGTAATGTTTATACCTCTTTTAATACTTCACGAAGGGGATGTTAAAATGGGCGGAACTGGATTTGGCGGAGACAAGCTTCCTGCACCTCAGGCAAGTTTAATGGCTATCCTCTCAAAAGGCATTGTTGGCGGTGAGATGGAATGGATATTAATATTTGTTGGAATGTTAATGGGTGTTGGATTTATTTTGATGAATGTTAAAAGTCCTATGCTGGTTAGTGTTGGAATGTATCTTCCCTTGGGAACTACATTTGCAATTTTTGTTGGCGGTTTAATAAAAGGCATTGTTGAAAAAGTGAATGTAAAAAGAAACTTTAATGATGCACAAAAATCCAGAGTTGAAAACAATGGTATTTTACTTGCAGCAGGTTTGATTGCCGGCGAGGCACTTATTGGATTATTATTTGCCGGTCTGGCTTTTGGTGATATTAAATTATTTGAATTAAGTGCTGACCCTTCATTCATTATTAGCTTGATTGTGTTTGCATTTATTGCATGGTTGTTAGTACAGATTCCTGTTAAGAATGCCGGTAAACCTGAAGATCCTGCTCCGCCGCAGGTATCAATGTAGTTGATTGATAGAATTTGAATATGTTGATTTTTTTTAATGTCAGTATAAAAATTATTTCAGATATCATCTTGAGCAGAGTCGAAAGATGATGATTGCTTTGTGTTTTATTAGATGTCACACTTCCACTTAGCTTAGTGTGACATCGTTTTTTAATCTGTATTATTATGCCGCTATCATTTAAAGAGAGAAAAAAAATATTAGCAAATGTAAATACATTGGAGCTAACCCCGATTAAAATTTACTCAGATGAAGAAAATGATAATAACTTAATTACCGTTAAAGTTCCAAAATTCAGGAATAGGTTTGCTGTCAGATATATATCACCAAGATTAAAGAGTGATCATTTTAAAATTAAACTTGATAAATTCGGCTCTGCTGTCTGGACAAATATTAATGGAAAAACTAAAGTTGAAAAAATCATTAAAGATGTTAAAAATAAATTCGGTGATGAACTTTTACAGGAAGAAGAAAGAATAACAAAATTCATTTTTCAACTGTATTCACAAGGATTTATATCATTTAAAGAATTAAACTAAAGGAGTTATTATGGGATCAGTATTAGGTCACTTAAAACCAGAATTGGTTTGGTATCACTTCGAGGAAATCTGCAAATATCCTCGCTGTTCAAAAAAAGAAGAAAAAATTGCCGAGTATGTTGTTTCGGTTGGTAAGCGATTAGGACTTCAAACTGAAAAAGATAAGTTCGGAAATATTCTTATTCGTAAACCGGCTTCACCCGGTAAAGAAAATCTTAAAACTGTTACTATGCAGGGTCATATTGATATGGTTTGTGAAAAAAATCGCGGCGTTGAACACGATTTTGATAATGATTCAATTCAGCCATACATTGATGGAGATTGGGTAAAAGCTAAGGGAACAACTCTTGGTGCAGATAACGGCATCGGAGTGGCAGCTGCTTTGGCTGTTCTTGAAGCTGATAATATTGAGCACGGACCTATCGAAGCTTTATTTACACTTGATGAAGAAACAGGACTGACAGGTGCATCAAGTTTGAAAAAAGGATGGTTAAAAGGCGATATACTTATCAATATGGATTCTGAAGAGCTTGGCACTTTATTTATTGGCTGCTCCGGAGGAAAGAATACCGCAGCTAAATTCAAAATTAAACCTGAAAAAGCACCAAGAAATTATTCGGCATTTGAGTTAAAAGTTGAAGGATTAAAAGGCGGGCACTCTGGACTCGAAATTCACGCCGGAAGAGGTAATGCTGTTAAAATATTAAACAGGGCAATCTGGGAGTATTCCAAAGAAAATAAATTAAGATTAGCCGAGATAAATGGCGGTAATAAACATAATGCAATTCCACGCGAAGCATTTGCTGTTGTGCTTGTTCCAAAGGGTAATGAAAATAAATTAAAGAAATTTGTTAACAGTTATAATCAAACTGTTAAAGCGGAAAATGCTTCGGTTGAACCCGATCTTTCTGTTTCACTTGCCAAACACTCTGTGCCGGAAAAAGTAATGGATGAGAAAACTCAGAGAAATTTGGTAAATGCTTTATATGCTATTCCGCACGGTGTAATAAAAATGTCAAATGATATTCCCGGTCTTGTTGAAACTTCAACAAATCTGGCAGTAGTTGAAACTGTTGGTAAAAATGTAAATATTGTTACAAGCCAGAGAAGTTCCGTTGCGTCTGAGATTAAAGATATAACTGCAATGGTTTCAACAGTATTACAACTTGCAGGAGCAGAGATTTCTTACGGCGATGGATATCCCGGCTGGAAACCTGATATCAATTCTGATGTATTAAAAGTTTTCAAATCAACTTTTGAAACTATGTATGGAAAAGAACCGGAAGTAACCGCAATCCACGCAGGATTGGAATGTGGAATAATTAAAGAAAAATATCCTGATATGGATATGATTTCTTTTGGACCTACAATGTTTGGCGTTCACTCACCTGATGAGAAATTGCAAATATCTACTGTTCCGGAATTTTATAATCAACTGGTAAATGTTTTGAAGAATATTCCGGTTAAATAAGATTATATATTGCTTATTATTAAAGCAGATACTTTTATTAGGTATCTGCTTTTTTTATTTTATTGTTGGTGATAATAAAATTATAATTAATAACTCACAAAGTTTAATGGAGCTTGTCTAAATATGACTTGTACAATCTATAATTCAGTCTTCGGCAGGCTCGGACTGACAAAATCTAAAACTATATGAACACAAGTGAACTTTCTCTGAAACCTCAGCCATCATCATTTTTAAGATGGACAGCTTTACTCTTAATCAGTTTAGCAATGATGGGCAACTATTATATTTATGATAGTATTAGTCCGCTTGCAGATTTATTAAAAACTCAACTCGGTTTTTCTGATTCTAATATCGGATTGTTAAATGCAATTTATTCTTTCCCGAATATTTTAATGGTTTTAGTGGGCGGATTGATAATCGACAGAATCGGAACAAGAATCTCTGTTGTGATTTTTACTTTTCTAATCGCATTGGGTGCAGTAATAACTGCCGTAACAGGTAATATTTATGTTATGGCATCGGGAAGATTAGTTTTCGGTCTCGGTGCTGAGTCTATGATCGTGGCAATTACAACTATCATTGCCAGATGGTTTAAAGGAAAAGAATTATCTTTTGCATTTGGTCTTAATCTTACAGTTGCAAGGTTAGGTTCGTTTCTTGCTCTTAACTCTCCAAGCTGGGGCAAAAATTTGTATGAGTATTGGCAGTCTCCGCTCTGGATTACTGTTGCCGGAGGAATTTTTGCTTTGATAGCAATAATAATTTATTATGGTTTGGATTTGTATGCCGTTAAAAATTATGAAATGCCTAAAGATGGCGAACAGGATAAAATTGTTTTTAAAGAGATATTCAGATTTGGAAAATCATTTTGGTTTATTACTGCTCTCTGCGTTACGTTTTATTCTGCGATGTTTCCGTTTCAAACTTTTGCTATTAAATTCTTTCAGGAAGCACACGGAACAAGCAGGGAAGTCGGCGGTAATCTTTCAAGCATATTAACTCTTGCCGCAATGATTTTTACTCCATTGTTCGGATTATTAGCCGATAAAATCGGTAAAAGATCTTTGCTGATGATGTTCGGTTCGTTACTAATTATACCTGTTTATTTAATGATGGCTTATAAATTTGGTAAGCCTGATGTAATGAGTGATAGTGATTTTGTTCATATTACTATTCAGTTCTTTGATGTTGACGGAGCAATCCCAATTTATTTAATCCTTCCGATGGCAATGATGGGAATTGCTTTTTCACTTGTTCCCGCAGTTATGTGGCCCTCAGTTGCAATCATTGTAAATCCTAAAAAATTAGGAACTGCCTATGGCTTAATGACAATGATTCAGAATATTGGATTGTTTGGTTTTAATCTGTTAATCGGTTTTGCAAATGATGTATCACATGCAAGCGCTTCAAATCCTGCCGGATATAATACCGGAATGTGGATATTCTCTGTTCTTGGTTTCTTAGGATTGCTGTTTGCTTTCTTGCTGCGCAGATCAGAAACCGGATCTGGCGGACACGGACTTGAAGAAGGAATGAAAAAAGCTTAATCAGATTTAAAGTGGATTCTCTAAATTCTTTCATTCAATTAAGCTGCATTATTGGATTTTTTAGTGAATCAAATTTTTTATAGAACATTTGTTAACAATACTATTTTGATAAATATATCCTTTACATTTTAACACAGAGGAGATTATGGCTAAACTAACAAAACTTGACTCTGCATCTGTAATTGCTATTCGAGATTGTATGGGTGCAAAGAAAAATGAAAAAATTCTTGTTATCACAGATGAAATTAAAAGAGAGATAGGACTTTCACTTCATCAGAATGCAATAAGGTTAGGTTATCATTCTTTGCTTGTTGAAATGAAATCGGGTAAGATAAATGGAGAAGAACCTTCAGACGAGGTAGCCGATCTGATGCAAAAGTTTGATGTAGTTTTTTGTCCAACTGCTAAATCTTTAACCCATACTGATGCAAGAAGAAATGCCTCTGCAAAAGGAGTTCGTATCGCAACTTTCCCCGGCATTACAAAGGATGTTATGATACGGGGATTGAATGCAGATTATAAAAAAATCTCAGCTCTTACTATAAAGCTTCAAAAAATTTTAGAAACCGGAAAAGAGATAAGAGTAACTGCACCAGCCGGAACAGATATTTCATTTTCAATTGCAGGTAGAAAAGCTTATGCAAGCAAAGGATTATTTCATGCAAAAGGTGAAAGCGGTAATCTGCCAACAGGTGAAGCATTTTTAGCTCCAGTTGAAGGAACAGCAAATGGAGTCTTTGTGGTTGATGGCTCTATGGCAGGACTCGGTTTGATAAAAAATGCCAATATAAAAATTGAAGTTGAAAATGGTTTTGCAGCAAAAATATCTGGTGGTGTTATTGCAAAAAAGCTGAAAGCAATGCTTGACAGTGTTGGTAAAAATGCAAGAAACATTGCTGAGTTTGGAATCGGTACAAATGATTCTGCAAAACTTAGCGGAGTATTGCTTGAGGATGAAAAAGTAATGGGCACAATTCATATTGCGCTTGGTAATAATGTTTCAATGGGCGGAAGTGTAAATGTTCCGATTCATCTTGATGGAGTTGTAAAGAAACCAACTGTTTGGATGGATAATAAATTACTGATGAAAGATGGAAAGCTGCTGGTTTAAATTTAAATTGATTTTTGATATTAGATTCTCAGCACTCAAAGAAATATTATTTCGGTTCAATCTTATTATTGAACGTTGAGCATTATACATTAAGCATTTCATTTTGGTGTATTATTTAAAATCGAATCAGCTTTGATTATTTTAGAATATACAAAATTTAATTTAAGGATTTAGCATAGATGTCAATATTACCAATCACTCTTTTTGGTGATAAAATATTAAGAAAAAAAGTTGCAAAGGTTACAGAAATAAACGGTAATACTGTAAAGATTATTTCTGATATGTTTGAGACAATGCGGAATGCAAATGGAATCGGGTTAGCTGCAAATCAAATCGGTGTGAATAAACAAATTTTTGTTATTGATATTTCTGCGGTTGAAGGTTACGAATCTTATAAGCCAATTGCTTTGATAAATCCAAAGATCACAGCAAAGTCGGATGAAAAAAGCATTATTGAGGAAGGATGTTTAAGTATTCCCGAGTTACGTTTTGAGGTTGCAAGACCTAAAATGATAAACATTTCATTCTTTGATGCAAATATGAAAGAGCAGACAATTGAAGCAGACGAACTATTAGCAAGGGTAATGCTGCACGAGTATGATCATCTGCAGGGAGTGTTGTTTACAGATTATTTGGATGAAGAAATGAAAAAGCGTTCTAAAAAGCATCTCAATAAAATCAAAAAACGAAAACTGGAAATTGACTATCCGGTAAGCGATAATACTGATTATATGCTGATTAAATAGGTGTGATATGAACATTGTTTTTATGGGCACACCTGATTTTGCAATCCCTTCTTTAAGAATTCTCCTCGAAAATAAATACAATGTTAGTGCTGTTGTTACTCAACCTGATAAAGGAAGGGGCAGGGGACAAAAAGTTACTTTTACTTCAGTTAAGAAATTTGCAGTTGAAAATAATCTTCCTGTTTATCAGCCCGAAAAATTAAAAAATAATACTGAGTTTATTGAACAAATGAAATCTCTTAAGACGGATTTATTTGTTGTGGTTGCGTTCAGAATTTTACCAAAAGAAGTTTTTGAAATTCCAAAATATGGTTCATTTAATCTTCACGGGTCTTTTCTTCCTAAATACCGGGGTGCTGCACCAATTCAATGGGCATTAATAAATGGTGATGATCAGACTGGTTTAACAACTTTTAAACTTGCCGAACAGGTTGATACCGGAAATATCTATCTGCAGGAAAAAGTAAAAATAAATCCTGATGATAATTTTGAAACATTACACGATAGAATGAGTTTGATTGGTGCTGAACTTGTTTTAAAAACTGTAAAGATGATTGAAAGCGGAAGTTATCAATTAAAACAGCAGGATGATTCAATTGCATCTTCGGCACCAAAGATTACTAAAGATATTTGTTTGATTGATTGGAATAAGTCTGCTTCAGAAATCCATAATCTTGTAAGAGGTTTATCTCCTCATCCGTCAGCTTACTTTTTACATGGTGATAAAGTGATAAAAATTTACAAATCTGAGATTGTTAATTATTCCAATCTGAGACCTGGTGAAATCCGGCACACAAAAACAGAATTGATAATTGGCTGTAGAACTGATGCATTAAAAATTCTTGAAATCCAGCAGGAAGGTAAACGAAGGATGACTATCGAAGAATTTTTAAGAGGGTTCAGAATGTGATTTTATTTACCGCAAATTCATGAATTAAATCTGTTCTTTTTTGCTTTTGTTCTATCTGTTGTTGTTTGAGGTAAAAATATCGTTATAGATTTTCAACTTTGTCAAAATTTAAAATAGTTTGATCTAATAATGGTTTCAATCGTTTCTCTGCTAGTTCAATATATTCTTTCAAAATATCATAGCCGACAAATTTTCTTCCTGATTTAATGGCTGCAACTGCAGTTGTTCCGCTTCCAACAAATGGATCAAGAATTATATCATCTTTAAAAGAATAAAGTTGGATTAATCTGTAAGGCAGTTCTTCAGGAAATGGAGCTGGATGCCCTATCCTTCTTGCACTTTCTGCATTCATTGTCCATACAGATTTAGTCCATTCCATAAACTGATCTTTTGTTATTGTGTTCTCTTTCTTTTCTTTTTCTCTTTTGTATTCGCCTTTTGAAAAAATCAGGATATACTCGTGTATATCTCTGAGAATTGGATTAGCGGCACTTTGCCAACTTCCCCAAGCTGTTGAAGGACTGGCACTTGAAGCTTTATTCCAAATTATCTCCCCACGCATATTAAAACCAATATCAATCATAATCTGTGAAATATAATCAGATAAAGGAATGTATGGCTTTCGACCAAGGTTCGCAATATTAATGCAAGCACGTCCGCCATTTACTAAAACTCTGTAAGTTTCTTTAAAAGAGTTTTCAAGAAGCATTAAATAATCTTTCAATGACAAATCCCTATCATACTCTTTTGATACATTATATGGTGGTGAAGTGATCATCAAATGAACAGAATTGTTCGGAATTTCTTTCATGTTTTCAGCTGAACCAAGAATAAACTTGTTTAATAATTTATCTGGGAAATTATTTTCAAAGTTGTCAGAGATTTTTTTTACTTCAAGTTCTGTATATAACTTTGAATTGTAAAATCTTGAACTGTCATGATTAATTCTACCATTAGTTCCGAAAGAGCTTGTTTCTGTTCCTTTTGATCTTTTCATTTTAGTTTTGAATTAAGGTTAGAAATCTTTCTGCCTTAGCAATATCGTTTGCTTCAAGGCTGGCAATTCTTATAAATTCTCCGAGTTTAACTTTGGAAATCATTGAAGAAAAATAGTTCATATCATTAACAACAAGTGCTTGGCAGTTGTTAAATAATTGTTCAATATTTAATATAGTTTGAAATCCGGCCTTTGGTGTGTTTTTTATATAATCTGAATTTGTTGGGTTTGGATTTAATGACCAAAAACCTTGAATAACTCCTGATGTTTTTAGAAAGTCCACTTTTTTAATATAGTTTTCTGTAATTGGGCTGTTACCCAAAACAACAATGGGTATTTTTGTTGAAGCAATACCAGAAACACGAATATTTATTGACTTACCGATTGCTTTTAACATAGAGTCAGAACGAAGCAATGACGGATTTTCTTTATGTTGTTTATAGTCTCCAATAAAATTCACACTATATGGCTTTGTATATCTATAGTTTGAGACGATACTCATCTTTATTTCGAAAAGAAGTTTTACATTTTCTGGCTTTTGGATAGTACTATTTGTGGTGCAAAATGCAAGGTCTGCACTTGATCTTTTTGAAAGTCCGAGTTCATCACATACTACACTATTGACAGCATGAAGCCCTAATTTTTTTGCTATCGGTTCAAAAATTGTTTTACTCCATTTTTCAGTGAACTGTCCGATTAGAGAATTTCTGCTATGTAAGGTCTGACCTTCTGCTTCTAATCCCTTTGGAATATAAGCATAGTATCCGCTTTGTAAATTGTAAAATAATTGTTCAGGGGAAGCAAAACTTCTTAGTGCTTCGTTAAAAAACTGTATTTCAATATCATTATTCCAAAGCTTCATTTAATTTACTGTCAGTTAATCTTGAAAAAATTATTCCAAATGTTATTTGTTAGTCTATTTATTTCTTTTTTATTTGTCGTCAAAATAATCAAAAAGAAACCTTACTTCAATGAATCCATTTTAACAAAAAAAACGAAGGATGACTACCGAAGAATTTTTAAGAGGGTTCAGAATGTGATTTTCAAATAATAATTTATTTTTATTAATTCTTTTTTATAGCCGCCGTTTTTTCTTAATCACTAATGTTACTGCTGTAATTTTACTTTCAAGTACAACATTTTCTGTCTCCTGTTTTTTTATATAGTCAAGAAACAAGTTTTTTTTATCAGGATATTTTTCAATTAGTTCATTGCATCTTAACTTAAGTTTATCGTACATATAATCATTAGTCTTTTTAATATCATCTGTATTTAAAATATCATATTCAACGATAATCATACCTGCTTTTTCGATTTGTTGTGTTATATCAGATTTTTTGAATATCAAAGGATGTACAAATTCAGAATGATCTTCAGAATAAGCATCATCAATTAGAATAATTCCGGTTTCATTAAGGCAATCAGATAAGATATTTAAAGTAGTATAGTAATCTCCAAAAACCGGGCCTATAGCTCCAAGAATTATTATATCGTAACCGGAGATATCTTTTACTTTTTCTCTTATATCACCAACCTCGAACTTACAAAGTTGATCTACATTATACTCTTTTGCTTTTTGCTGAGCGAATGTAATAAAATCCTCAATTGCATCTATTCCATAGCAAGAGCATTTAAGCTGCTGCGATAATTTTACTGAGACAGCACCTTTACCGCAGCCTAAATCAAGCACTTTTTGATTACTATAATTTGTGAAATGCTTTTTAATTAATTTGATCATTGTATCAGGGATAGTGCCAAGCTCCCATAAGTCCTGTAAAATATAGGGCAGATAAGGAAAAATTCTGACATCAGAGCCATCCATTGCCGTTGTTACACTTTCTTCCAGTGATTTCATTTTTTATCTCTCCGCAGAAATTAACATCTCATAGTCTTCGGTTGTTAGTTTATCCTCACGGGAAAAAGCACCGAGCTTTGCACCAAATATTTCGATTTTTGAAAAGCCAATTGTTTTAAGCAGCCAGTTCATTTCAGAAGGGAGGTAATATCTTTCATTGCAGTGAAATTCTTTCTCAACTCCGTTATCATCAACAACTTTAGTTATGTTGTAATCCCTTAAAGTCATTAAATCAAAATTTCTGCTATCATAAGTTGCATAGCCTTCCGCTGAATCCTTTGCGTGGAAATTGTTAATTGAATGATACAACGGAAATAATCCATTCAAGGTTGTAAGGATAAATTTTGACTTGCTCTTTAAAGATTTGGAAACATTTTTGAGAATATCAAAATTCATTTCATCAGTTTCCATCAAAGGGAAAGCCCCTTCGCAAATCATAATTGCAGCATCAAATTGATTTTCAAATGGCAGATTGCGTGCATCGTGTTTTAAAAAATTTATTTTAAGATTTTCTTTTTCTGCCTTTGCTCGTGCTCTTTCTAATTGGCTATCCGATAAATCAATTCCGGTAACATTATATCCTCTTTTAGTTAACTCAATAGTATGACGACCAGTACCGCAGCCGATATCAATGATCTTCAAAGTCTTGTTATAGTTTAATTCTCTTTCTATGAAATCACATTCGCCGATTGTTCCCTGCGTAAAGCATTCATTGTCGTATTTATCAGCATAGTTTTCAAATAATGCTTCATACCATTGTTTCATCTGATTCTCTCAATTTCTTTAGTTTAGTTATTCAATAAGATAATCTGAATTAATATTATTCAATTTCAATTTCTTTCTTCAAACGATTTAAGCTTTATGCCTTGTGCATTTTTTCTTTCATTGGCTTAATATAACTATTTGATATTCCGTATTTCTGCCGTAAAGGATTAACAACTTCGTTATATAATTTCTCTTTGTATGATTTATCTGCTCCGCCGGTTTTATATAACTTTGCTATACTTTCATATTCATCAGGAAAACTTTCTTTTAAGAATTCAAAAAAAATGTTTCTTGATTTACCGCGTAAATACAATACACCAGGAAGCATATAATGAACATTAGATTCCCGTGCTTCCAAACATAATTGCTCGATATTAAAATAACTGTCAGTTAAATAAGGTATTATCGGCATTGTATGTAAACCAACTGAAGCATTTGTTTTTCTGAATTCTTTTAAAACATTAAATCTATTCTTACCTGGAGAACAGAATGGTTCAATTTTCTGCCGGATACTTTCATCCATTGTCGTAATAGTTGATGCAACATTTACATAAGTTAATTTTGCAAGTTTTGCTATCAGGTCGTAATCTCTGAGTATCAGCTCTGACTTTGTTGAAATAATTGCAGGGGTTTTATGTTTGATTAAAACTTTCAGGATTTCCGGCATAATTTTCATTTCAGCTTCAGCTTCCTGATAACTGTCTGTTACTCCTCCTATATTAATTATCTCTCTTTTCCAGGTGGAGCTGCTCAACTCCTTATCTAATTGTTCAGCAACATTTGTTTTAACAAATATTTTTGAAAAGTCATCTTCGCCTAAATAATCGTGAGTATGTACAGCATAACAATATTTACATTGATGACTGCAGCCTCTGTAGATATTCAAATCCCAGCCATAAGGAATTTTTCTCTTTAATTTATTTAATGCCGTTTTACAAGTTATCTTCTGTATATTGTTTCCATTGGATTTTGCAGCCGTACTTTTCATTCTGTCTTTCATTTTCTTGATTACAAACAGTATATAATTAAACCAACATATTCAGACAAATCAATATGGTAAAGTCTGAAGATCAGAAGGTTGTTCTACTTGTAGAATTTCTGTAACAACATAATTACTATTACCGCGCCATGGAATTGCGTTTAAATATTCCTTATACCTCAATTCCACGAATCTTCCACTGAATCGCTCAAGGACATGCGCAATACTATCTTCAGCAATACTGAATTCAAATTCATTACTTTGCATTTGATTGGGTGTAGGGGTTTTAAAACCTTGTTGTATCAATCTTCCTTCCCATGTCTTAAAAATATATCCTTTCTTTACAATAAAATTAAGATTACCTGCTTTTACGCCTTCACCAAAAACAAAGTAGTATCTCCACCAAAAGACTATTGCAAGTATTACAATTAAAAACGGAATTCCGATTTTCAATACCTTTTTCATTTTAATATCCTTTTTGATATGCTAAAATTATAAGGACAGCTGATATTACAAAATAAGATTATAAAAATGATGATTCATTTTGCTAACTTTGAACAATCGTAAACAATCATTTTGAATAATGAAAAACACAAGTCTATTTTTTTTGATTCTTTTATCCTTTGCTCAGATTATTAAAGCACAAGGATTTGATGAAGAGCAGAATGATTCCACTGCAATTGAAGTTTATTTAATTGATGCCTATGTAAAACCTGAACCGCCTTACACTTTCATTCTATCATTTTATACAAGCGAACTTTGTTTAAGCAAAGTAGTAATTGATAAGCAATATGAATTTGTAGTTTCTGATAGCTTGACTGAATCTCACTCTTCAAAAATTGATATCTCTGCTTTAGGATTCTTTGAAAGAAATGTCCGGTTTGTTATCGAAACAGTTGACTCAAATGGTGCAAAATCAGAATCGGAAGAGTTTGAATTTGATCTTCCTTACGAACCAACCATTGGAGAAGGCTCAAGTATCTGGACACTGTGTTTATTTGCCGGTTCTGTTTTTCTTTTACCGATGCCGGGTTATGTTAGAACTGATAATGATAATTATTACAGTATTACCAAAGATCTGCCAATAATTTCTTTTAGAGCAAAAAGAGGAAACTATCCATCAGGTTATATCTCATTAGAATATACTTATGTTTTTGATGTACGCTATAATAATTATTTGAGGTTTGGTTACAAGAAAATGTTTCCTGTTGATTATATAGAATATATTTCGCCCGGACTAACTGCTTATACTAACTTTATGGGACAAAATGGTATTGCACCCGAAATTTCTATCGGCTGGTTTACACTTCTTGATACTTTTACCTTTTATACCCGGTACAGATATAACATAAAACCCAAAGATTCTTCTTCAAACTTCCATGAAATTAATCTTGGTCTTTACACCAGATTTCTTTCAATTTATTTGTAAACATAGGTATTAGATTAGTGTTAAGTTTTAGCAGGAATTTTCTTTAAATTCGCACACAATTTTTCAATAAACTGTTTGCAAATGAAAAGAACTGTCTGGCTTTGGATAATTGCTTTTATCCTTACGCTTCTTACTGCAGCTTATCAGCGAGTTACTGGCCCAACTTATCCAATCAGCGGCAAAGTTAATATTGATGGAAAAGTTATCAGTTATTCTTTTGACCGGAGTCATGGCGGCAATGGAGATCATCTTATTAAAATCAAAACTGATGAAAATGATATTTCAGGTTTATTGCAGTGGAAACGTTTTAAAACATCTGATGATTGGGAATCAAGTTCATTAGTTTATAAAGAAGGTTTTTTAACAGGTACACTTCCTCATCAGCCGCCTGCTGGAAAGCTGATGTATAAAATTACTCTTGAAAAGAATGAAAAATTATTTCCACTTAATGATGGACATCCTGTCGTTATAAGATTTAAAGGTGATGTACCTGCGTTTATAATTATACCGCATGTTATTTTGATGTTTCTTGCAATGATGTTATCTGCAAGAGCTGGTTTGGAATTTTTCAATTACAAACCTGATTATAAAAAATTAGTTTACTGGACATTTGTAATATTAATTCTTGGTGGAATGATATTAGGTCCAATAATGCAAAAATATGCTTTCGGAGAATTCTGGACCGGTGTGCCATTCGGAATTGATTTAACGGATAATAAAACTCTTTTAGCTGTTATAGGCTGGATAATTGCATTAGCTGCATTAAAGAAATCTGCAAAACCGCAGCGATGGGTTATTTTTGCTTCAATATTTATGTTTATAATTTATCTGATACCACATAGTGTGCTTGGGTCTGAATTAGATTATAATGAACTTGATAAACAACAGAATAAAATTGAACAGGGTATTGAGTAGTTAATGAATGAAGTGAAAGAACAAATATTTTCAGTTTCAGAGATAACCAGGTCAATTAAGTTCGTACTCGAATCAAACTTTGAGAAGCTGAGTATTGAAGGTGAATTATCTAATTTTAAAGCTCACAGCTCTGGTCATTGGTACTTTAGTTTAAAAGATGAAGAAGCAGTAATTAATTGTACTATGTGGAAGGGTGTAAACAATTATGTGTTTTTTACTCCCGAAGATGGGATGAAAGTTATTATTACCGGAAGACTTACAGTTTATGCACCAAGAGGAAGTTATCAGATAGATGTTCGTACAATGAAACCCGCTGGTGTTGGAGAATTACAGGCTGCTTTTGAAAGATTAAAAAGAAAACTTTTTGATGAAGGTTTGTTTGATGAGCAGTATAAAAAAGCGATACCTTTTTTTCCAAAAAAAATTGCGCTGATTACATCTTCAGAAGGTGCTGCTGTCAGAGATATGATTTCTGTTGCAGAAAGAAGATTTCCGTTAGTAGAATTATTAATCGTTCCAACCAAAGTGCAGGGTGCAGATGCAGCCAGGGAAATTGTAGAAAATCTTGCTAAAGTAAATTTGTTGAAGAATATTGATGTAATTATTCTTGCCCGCGGCGGTGGTTCAATCGAAGACCTTTGGCCGTTTAATGAAGAGATCGTTGCAAGAGCTGTTTTCAAATCTGATATTCCCGTTATTACTGGTATTGGTCACGAAGTTGATTTTACAATAGCGGATTTTGTTTCTGATTTGAGAGCACCAACTCCTTCTGTTGCAATGGAATTGGCTACACCAGATCAGGAAGAATTAAAAGGTATTATTCAAGATAATTCTTCTGCAATAGTTAGTTCAATTAATAGTATTTTGGATGAGTACAGATCAGAAATAGAATATCAGATTAATTCTTACACATTTAAATATCCTTTGGAAAAAGTAAGAAATTATTCACAGCAGATTGATACCTTAAATATTATGATAAACAATCTGGTTGAAAAAAAATTATTAACAAATAATTCAAGGATTCTTTTGCTTTCAAAAACCCTTGAAGGATATGATATTCAGAAGAGTTTAAAAAAAGGATTTGCACTAATCAGGCAAAATTCAAAATTTGTAACCAGAAAGAATAATTTTAATAAATCTGAAACGCATACAATACAATTTTATGATGGAGAAATTAAAATATAATGAGTAAGAAAAAATCTTTAGATAGTTTTGAAGATAAATTAAAGCGTCTCGAAGCAATTACAGAGAAGCTTGAAAGCGGTGAAACAGGTTTGGAGCAATCTATTGTTTTATTTGAAGAAGGTATTAAATTGTCAAAAGAGTGTATTTCAATTCTTAATAAAGCTGAACTGAAAATAACTACGTTACAAAAAGAGTTAAACAATATTTCTACAAATGATGAAGATTAAAATCAGATAAAACGGAGATCCATTAATGTCAGATACGCAGAAATACCCGGTCCTTTCAAAAGTAAATTATCCATCGGATATAAAACAAATGAGTATAGCAGAATTAAAAGAGCTTTGCAAAGATTTGCGCGAATATCTGGTTGATACTATTTCGGAAATAGGCGGGCACTTTGGCGGTGGATTAGGAGCAGTTGAACTTACTGTTGCTATTCATAAGGTTTTTAACACACCATACGATCTGGTGGTTTGGGATACAGGTCATCAGGCATATCCTCATAAAATTTTAACCGGCAGAAAAGAAGCATTGAAAAAAATCAGAAAGTTAAAAGGTATAAGCGGATTTCTTAAAAGAAATGAAAGTGAATATGATGCTTTCGGTGCCGGACACGCAACTACTTCAATTTCAGCAGCGCTTGGAATGGCAGTTGCGAGAGACTTAAACAATGAACCTAACCGGAAAGTAATTGCTGTTATTGGTGATGGAGCTATGACTGGCGGGATGGCTTATGAAGCAATGAATAACTCGGGCATTCTAAAATCTGATCTTATAGTTGTTCTCAACGATAATAAAATGTCTATTGCTCCAAATGTATGGCAGATATCTAATTACTTTACTGAAATGATTGCACATCCTGAATACAATAAATTTAAAGGACAGGTCTGGGATCTTACCGGAAAACTTGATCACTTTGGTGACCGGCTTAGAAAAATTGCATCACGGCTCGAAAGCGGTATTAAAGCTGTCGTTACACCGGGGATGCTTTTTGAAGCACTTGGGTTCAGATACTTTGGACCAGTGAACGGACACAACTTATATCAGCTTATCAAGTTATTTGAAAAGACAAAAGAACTTAAAGGACCGATTTTAATCCACACTGTTACAGAAAAAGGTAAAGGATATAAACCTGCTGAAGATCATAGCCAACAATGGCATGCTTCAACCCCGTTCGATAAATTAACCGGTCAGGTGATTAAAAAAGGATCGTCAACTCCTTCTTACACAAAAATATTTGGACAGGCATTAGTAGAAGTTGTAAAATCAAATCCTAAGGTTGTTGGTATTACAGGTGCAATGCCCGATGGAACAGGTTTGGATTATTTACAGGAACATTGCCCGAAAAATTATTTTGATGTTGGAATTGCTGAGGAACACGGAGTTACATTTGCTGCCGGATTAGCAACTCAGGGAATCATACCTGTGGTCGCCATTTACTCGACTTTTCTTCAAAGGGCTTTTGATCAGATAATTCATGATATTGCTCTTCAAAAACTGCATGTTGTGTTTGTTATGGATAGAGCCGGTTTGGTTGGTGCTGATGGACCTACGCATCACGGAGTTTTTGATCTTAGCTATTTGAGAATGATTCCAGGTATGGTAATAATGGCTCCAAAAGATGAAGCAGAACTTCGTAATATGCTTTATACCGCCGTTGAATATAAAAATGGACCGATTGCTTTAAGATATCCCCGTGGTTCTGCACTTGGAGTAGAAATAAAAGATGGATTTACAGCTTTAGAAATTGGTAAAGCTGAAAAACTAATTGAAGGTGATGATGTTGCACTTCTTGCATTAGGTGTAATGGTTAATTATTCATTGAAAGCTGCATCAATACTTAAAGAACAGGGAATCAATTGTGAAGTAATAAATATGAGATTTGCAAAACCTCTTGATTCAGATATGCTTGATTATGTTGCTTCTAAGTTTAGTAAGATAGTTACACTCGAAGAAAACAATCTTCCCGGCGGTTTCGGAAGTGGAGTTGCAGAATACTTTATATCAAAAAATTATAAGAACGATATAAACTTTATCGGCATTCCTGATAAATTTGTTGAACATGGCACTCAGGAAGAGCTTCATCATTTGCTTGGAATTGACCCTGTTGGTATTGTTGAAAGAGTTACAGCTTTTACACGTTTAAATAAAAACCATGAGGTTCGGTTATAATGGATAAGGTTAAAATTGGAGTTATCGGATTAGGAGGAGTTGCCCAATTAGTTCATCTTCCGAATTTGACAAAGATGAGGAATATTGAGTTAACCGCAGTTGCTGAGACAAATAAAAGTCGTTTAAATACCATCGCTGATAAATTTAATGTAAAAAATAAATATTCAAATTACCTTGACCTGCTTGAGAAAAATAATGTTGATGCTGTAATTATAACAACTCCCACAAGTACACACACCGAAATTGCAATAGACTGTTTGAATGCTGGTAAAGATGTATTGGTTGAAAAACCGTTGGCAAGAACTTATAATGAAGCAAAAAAAATTACGGAAGCTGCAAAAAAGAATAAGAGAAAATTAATGGTAGGGATGAATCTAAGATATCGACCGGATACGATGCTGATCAGAAGTTTTTTGAATTCTGGTGAGATAGGAGACCCTTTCTACTTAAAATGCGGATGGATCAGAAAACAAAGCAGCAGCCAAAAATGGTTTACAAAAAAAGAGGAATCCGGCGGAGGTGTGATAATTGATCTTGGAATTCATTTATTAGATTTAGCTCTGTGGCTTTTGAATTATCCGGATATTTTATCTGTTTCAACCCAGAATTTTCATCATTACACAAAGAGTGTTGAAGATACATCTATAAATTGTATTAAATGTAAGGATTCTGCAGTAATCAATCTTGAAGTAAGCTGGTCATTACCAATAGAGAGAGATTTTTTCTTTTTAGATGTTTATGGAACTAAAGGTACAGTTTCAGCAAATCCTTTCAGATTGATAAAACGGGTAGAGAATGAATATATTAATTTGACCCCAAACCTTCCTGATAATCCAGCAAGTTTATTTAAAAAATCATATATCAATGAGTTAAAAAGTTTTGTTGGTGCAATTATTGGATTAAATCCGATTCTCTCTTCGGGTGAAGAGGCTGTGCACAGAATGAAAGTCATTGAAGCAATGTATGAGTCAGATAGCAAAAAACTTGAGATAAAACTCTGAATTAAGCCGCAGAAAAATCTATTTGAAAACTTTACTGGAAAACTTGTTTTTTAGTAGTTTTATGCAAAAATCTTGAAATTTTCTCAAATTAGACTGATTAAGAAATTTAAGCCACTTACCCAAAATTGGAATGCTGCTTTTTTAAAAAAATTAAATCGGCGGAAAGTTTGACATAAAATCTTTGTTTTATTAGATTTACACGCTAAAATTAGAAAATATGAGGAAAAAATGTTTGCAGTCGTAGATATTTTAGGACAACAGTTTAAAGTATCAGAAAATAATAAATATTATGTGCCCCGTTTAACTCAGGAGCCTGAAACCGAAGTAATATTTGATAAGGTTTTATTATTGAGTGATGGTAAAGAAACAAAGGTTGGCAGTCCGGTTGTTGAGGGTGCAAAAGTTACTGCTAAAGTTCTTGAACATTTAAAGGATGATAAAGTTCTTGTTTTCAAAAAGAAAAGAAGAAAAGCTTATCAGAAAATGAATGGTCACAGACAGTATTTAACAAGAATTGAAGTTACCCAGATAGGATAAAGGAGATTTAATTATGGCACATAAAAAAGGTCAAGGCTCATCACGTAATGGAAGAGACAGTAATGCACAGCGTCTTGGTGTTAAAAGATTTGGCGGTGAAAATGTACTTGCCGGTAATATTTTAGTCAGACAAAAAGGAACGAAGTTTCATCCTGGTGTTAATGTAAAAAGAGGCGGAGATGATACTTTGTTTGCTGTTGCTGATGGAATTGTTAAGTTTGAAGTAAAGCGCGGCGATAGAAAATATGTAAGTGTTTATCCCGTTAATTAGATAGCCATTTATATAAATTAAAAAAACCCGATCAGATTGAATCGGGTTTTTTTTTATTAATCAGATTTATTTTTAATCAGCAACCCCAATTTCTTTCAGGGATTGATTTGCTGTTAAAGGGCTACTTTAGGATTGTCATCTTTCTTGCAGCACTAAAATTATCTGTTGAAAGTTTGTAAAAATAAATTCCGCTTGTTAAATCAGAAGCGTCGAAATCAACTTTGTAAAAACCTGCTTTCTTTTCTTCATTTATTAAAACTCTTATTTCTCTTCCAAGTGAATCATAAACTTTTAATGATACAAATTCTGAAATTGGTATTTGGAACTCAATAGTGGTAGTCGGGTTAAACGGATTAGGATAATTCTGCCCAAGCATAAAACCATCCGGCATTCCCAAATCAACCGAAACTGTTTTCAAATATTCATAAGAGCCATCAAAATTAATTTGTTTCAGCCGGTAATGATAAATTCCTGATTTAACTGATTCATCTAAATAAGTGTATTCATTTTTGTTATTAGTAGTGCCATGACCACCTATAAAGATCAATTCTTGAAATTCTGAAGTATCAGTTGCTCTTTCAATACTAAACCCGGAATTATTGATTTCGGTTGCAGTAAACCAATCAAGTTTTACTTTTCCATCAACAACAACTGCACTAAATGAAATCAGCTCAACTGGCACAATAGTCGGGATGAAAGAATAAATTTTTCCATTAAATGAAACCAGATAAAGTTCATTGTTTTCATCTACTCCAAATGAAGTAATTGAGCCTGATGAGGTGGTAATTTGAGTATTAGTTGGAGGATTAATTCCGTCATACTCTAACGACCATACTCTTCTGCTTACATAATCACCGTAAATATATTTCCCAACCAGTTCAGGAACGTTTATTCCGCGGTAAACAAATCCGCCGGTAATCGAATAACCTAAAGAATGTGAATATTCCCAAACAGGAAATTCATAAGTTCCATTGCACCCGCTTGTATTGTAGGTATGATTTCCTTCATAACATCTCCATCCGTAATTCTTTCCTTTTTTTATTATATCAATTTCTTCCCAATCACCTTGTCCGACATCTCCGCACCACAAACTATCTGTAACCGGATCAAAACTTATTCTCCATGGATTTCGCATTCCCCATGCGTAAATTTCTTTTCTGATATTAACATTTGTACTATCAACAAAGGGATTATCTGGTGGTATTCCATAATTAAGCGGGGCTTGTGGATTATCAACATCGATCCTTAAAATTTTGCCTAACAAGCTGGTTATATTTTGAGCATTGTTCTGAGGGTCACCGCCTGAACCGCCATCACCCGAACCGATATATAGATATCCATCCGGACCAAATACAACAGCTCCGCCATTATGGTTTGAATAAGGCTGATTATATGTAACAAGGATTTGCTCGGAGTTTTTATCGGCAGAATCTGGATTTGTAGATGAGACCTTAAATCTTGAGATTACGGTTCTCAGTGGACTTGGTGCAGTATAATTAACATAAAAATATCCGTTAGATTCATAGTTTGGATGAAAAGCTAAACCAAGCAGACCAGTTTCACCACCTGATGTTACACGATCTGTAATATCAAGAAATAGTTTTGTTGATTGGGCATTTTCATCATTTGGAAACACCCGTATTCGTCCATCTTGTTCGACTACAAAAATTCTGTTAGTGCCGTCTCCTGCATTTTGTAAATCCAATGGGTCTGAAAAGGATAGGTTTGGAAATGCTACCCTGAAGTTAAATTGAGCAAAGTTTGAAGTGCTTATAAGTATTAATAATAATACTATAAGATTCATTTTCTTTACCATAGTTTTGCCTCCTTTTAAGTTTATGTTTTTTTTGATTTCTTTTTTTTCTCTCCTGTTTTTGATTTTTTCTTAACCGTTAGTTTAGATTTTTTAGTCTTAGTTTCAGATAACTTTTTCTTTGAACGTATCGGTTTAGTCTTATTCTTAATCTTAGTTTTTATCTTTGCTTTAGTTACAGCCTTTCCCTTTCTGTGTTTAGGTTTACTTATATCAGTAGCTGCTATAATATTTTCAATTTTGTATTCACTCTTATTTATTCTATCTAAAATATCTTTGTAACCCGTAAATAAATTCTTTAAAGATTCAGTAAAAGATTTTTTTGTAATGTTTTTATAATCAAGTGCGGAATCAAAAACTGAATTGAATAAAACCCATTTAAGCAGCAGTTCAATTCTTTCTTTGTTAAAGTACTTCTTATCCTGATATTCATTTATTTGAATAAACTTACCTGCCAGATCGTCATTAATAAAATTATTTAATAAATCATCAGGATTAGTTAAAAGATAATCAGCTTTGTAAAGAAGCCGGCTTAGCTCATAATATTTGCCTGCATCCTCAAATCTTAAGAAACCAAAAATTTCAAAAAGAGGCTTCCAAAGCAGCAACTGGTCAAATACTTTATAATTAATTTTTTCATCGGATATTGATTGCAATATCTTAAACAATATTTTATTTAACAAGAGAAAAGATAAGTTATTTTTCCTTTCCCTGTCATTATTGCTGTGTAAAACTGAAATCAGTTCATTCATCCATTTCGGTGGTCTTGCAGAAGACAAAACTTCTTTAGTAAGATTATTAAACTGGTTAAGATTCAAAATGTCAGTTTGAATTGAGATAAGTAAGATATCTTTTTCAATAGTCTTTTGTGAAACATGTTCCAGAGTATTTATAATTGTCAATAACTCATCATCAAATTTTGGAATTTCAACCTCATCATTATTGCTGTAATCCAATGCCAGTAAAAGCTTACTGAATTTAATAGATGTTGAGAAGTGAGTTAATGAATTATGGAATGGTGCTAAATTCATTTCTCCTATTGCCCGCTGAATGGAATCAACACCGCGCCCATTCAACTGATCATAAAGTTTTTTATATCTGCCATCAACATCATATACTTCTCTGAACTCAAGCAGGACTTTTCTTTGATATCCCATTAAGTGAAATGAGAATCCATTCGAACTTATTTCAGTACCCGAAGTAATGTATTCAAGCTGACTAACATAATCCTTAAAAATGTAATAGTGTCCGAAGAATGAAGAAATGTTTAATTCCTTATCAATGGAAGTTGTTTTTGTTTTTCCCTCTTCACCGTAAGATTTCTCGCATGAATAATAAATTTTTCCGATTGCTTCAGTATAGGAATTATTGTAAATCACCAGAGCAGTTTCATTTCCGCTTTTATTAGTAAAAGCAAAAACATTTTCATTACAGTTTCCAGCTGAATCAATAAAATCGTACAACTCAAAATCAATAACCTGACTGAATAAATATCTTTTCTTTGTAAGAGGGAAGATTTCTTTTTCATGAAGCCAGACTAAATGTTCATCTATAAATTCAGTATAATAGGAGCGCTTATATTCCATACCATACTTTTCGGAAAAACCTTCAAGCTGTCCGTGTGCAAACATCGGCAAACCAGGTAAAGTTACAAGCATTGTTGCAACGCCAAAGTACTTATCACCTTTACCGAATTGATTTATTGCAGTTTCTTCATCCGGGTTACTCATAAAGTTTACATATCGTTTAAGTATTTCTGGATTAAAGGCTAACGTATTTTTTATCAGTAATTTATATTTCTCATTTTCTTCTTTCATAAACATATGCATAAATGCACTGTTGTAAACACGATGCATTCCAAGAGTTCGAACAAAATAACTTTCCATTAACCAGAAAGCTTCAGCAAGTAAAAGGGTGTTTGGCATTTCCGAATTAATACGATCCACAACTTCGCGCCAAAATTCATTTGGCATAATATCATCAAACTGAGAGCGTGTCATAGCATAGTCCGAACGTGAAGGAATAGCTCCACCGGTACCGGGAATAGGAAACCATAATCTTTGATAATGCTTTTTTGCAAGAGTCATTGCTGCATCAAATCTGATAATAGGAGTTTTTCGTGCAACGTGCATTATAGTCTGGATTAATGATTCACGAACCTCGGGTTTCATCAGATTTAACTGAGCGGTATCATTCCACGGCATATTCGTTCCATCGTTGCCGTGATAGATATAAGTACGGTTACCGGTATATTTATCAAGCCGCTCGAAAACAACTGCTGCATCGGTTCTTGAGTAATATTGATCTTCAATTCTTACTTCAACTCTTTCATCATCCGAAAGATTTGGACCGGTAAATTTATAGTTTGGATATGGAGGAATTTTTGATTGAATAAAATAATCTGGTTTATCAACAACCCATTTGGAATAAATTCCAGTATGATTTGGAACCATATCACTTGATAATCTTATCCCTCGCTGCCATGCACGTGCTTTAAGTTTTTCAAAAGCAGATTCACCCCCAAGCTCATCAGCAATTTCGTAATTATATAAAGAATAAGCTGATGAAGCTGCTTCAGGATTTCCCATTATCTGTTTGATTTTTCTGGATGCAGAACTTCGCTCCCAAATACCTATTAGCCACAAAGCTGTAAAATTCCAGCGTGCAAGTCTGTCGAGTTCTTCATCAGGAATCTGGTCAAGTGTTTTAATTTCTCTGCCATATTTTTGAGACAACTGAAAAAGCCACACAGAAGCATTCTTGGCAATCATTACAACACGAGGCATCCAATCAAGGTCTTCAGTAAATCTTTTTGTTTCTATCTGATAATATTCATATTCCTCAGGCGATAGTTTTCTGCCTTCAGCAAGCTTTTGTTTTAATGATTCGAAATATTTGTAATCAAATTCATAAGAGGGGACAGGCGGAGTTCCTTTTTCACCGCCACCATGCTGAACAAACAATTTATAATCTTCGTGAATAAGATCCTTGCCTGAAAGAATTTTTGTTAAAACAGATTCATCAATAAAATCTGTCCAGTTTGATCTGATAAAATCTAATTGCTCTTCGATGTTATAAGGACTTTGAATAATCGGTTTACGTAAAAAAGAGATTAAATTAAATCCGCCGATCTTTGGTTCATTTTCAAAAAAGATTTCAGTTTGTTCTATTATTTCTTTGTACTTTGTTTCATTGGCAAGCTTTTCATCATTATAAAGTTCTTTAAGCTGATATGTAGCCGGATTTATGTTTTCCAGATTTAATAAAATCAACTCTTCCAGAATTATTTCACTATTATCTTTATTTCCTGTCATGTCTTTTAAATAATCATCAGAACTAATCTTATTCTGAAAAACAGACAGCGGCGGAAATTCTTCGATAAATTTTAATAATGTTTTATTCAGTTCATCTTCACTTAAAGTATTCTTCAGATAATCAAAACTGCTTTTGAAAACATTAGCATTGTTATTTTCCTCGTATTTTCTGATAAGAAGATGTAATATTTCGTGGAGTAAACCGAGTGCGTTTATTTGTCCTGCGGTTACCTGCATCTCAAATTTGCCTTCTTCGCGTCTGACGGTATTTATCTTTTCAGAAATCAGTCTTGCAGCAGAAAAGTCTGAAATTATCAGATTTCCTTGCAGAGCAAATAAATTTTCTTCAAATGAATATTTAATTCTTGATTCTTTAGAGACGTGGAAATAATAAGTAATCATAATACTTCGAGATTAAATGATAGAACAGAATTACAAAGATTTGAGTTGAAATATAATAAAATATAGTGTGAAATAGATTTAAACCTATTTGTTAAGAAAATAAAAAATAAATCATCATGGATGAAAAGCTATACTCGATCCGATCCATGTCTTATTTTTATTAAAATCCACACCCATCATTTTACCTTTACTTGTGCGGATAAGATTATTAACAAGCATTGGCTTTTGATTTCTATCTTTCCATAAAAACATCATACGTATTTCAACTTTTGAAAATCCATCGGGGGTTTCGATCAACGGAGCATAATCAACTTTTTGCTGTAAAATATAGTTGTCTTTATTTTTTATAGAATCAAGTTTCTCTTTAGTAACATCAACTTCAACCCCGAGTCCGGCAAATGAAAAAAGTGGTTTTAAAACAAAATCATTTAAGTTATCAGGATAACTTTCAAGCTGATTTAAGTAATAACACTCCGGCACATAATTACCATCAAGCTGAGGCAGAGAAAATTTACTTATCTTAAAAAACCAATCAGGATGCCCTGCCCATTCTGCTTCGATTTCATCTTTAAAGTTAAATTCAAATTCAAGATTTTTTCTTTCAAGCTCATCAAAGATTACCCGATTATAAATGCGTTTGATTTCAACTTCTTTTCCATCCCTAAAGTAAAATAATTTTTTTCCTCTTTTCTTAACCTTAGAAAGACAAACCGTTGTTATTCCTGTCAGTTCTTCAGTAGCCGCAAAATCAATCCGTGTTTTTTGTTTTTCAGGTTCAATTTCAAGAAGAATTACATTAACCGGATCGTGTTTAGCAAGAATACATTCAGTTAATAAATTGCGGTAAGTGGTTTTATTTAATCCGCTGAAATAATTATTAAAACCAACCGGTATATCAAAATGTTTTTTTATTGTATCGCTGAGATAAACCTGAAAACCGTAAAGAGACGGAAATGCCTGAAGCTCGATAAGTTTTGGAATATATTTATCGTCAGTTTTTGTAATAGCAAAATCTAATTGCAAAAATGGCGGATGCTCAAAATTATCAGGAACTTTCAAATGAGCTGGTATTGCATCTTCAGATCTCTTTAAGAATTCTTCTTTTTGAATTTGCCCGGTTATATCATCACAAGCTTTAATTAGTTCACTTGTAAGATCCCTGCTAAGAAAAAGCGGGGTTTCGCAAACCCTAAAGTCTGGCGGATATCTAAGCACTGAATTCAGATCATCAAGATATGTATGATATAACTGATCAGTAAACTCGCTGTTAAATTTTTTTCTGATTTCAGGGATCATATTAAGCAGTGATTAAAACCAAATCATTGACAGCATTGTTTAGAAAATTAGGGATAACCGTTTTTCTAGTTAATTTTATTTTATCAGGCTGTTCAAGTAAACCTATCATTTCCCAGTATTTGTCTTCGCTATAACGATCAATAATAAATTTCTTTCTCTCATCTTGTTTAAAATGGAAAAGCATACTTTCAGGGTCAGCTTCAGGATGAAATTGTGTTCCAACTATTTCATTTGAAATTCTAACAGCAGTGATTGCCGGATTATCTTTGTTTTCTTCTTCAGGTATTTCCCAGGATAAAATTTTTACTCCGGATTCATTAAGCTTCTTCATATTTGGATTTACAACCTGCCAATGCCGGATATCAGCAGCATAAAAGGGGTCAGTAAGGCTCTGAAGAATGATATCTTTCTTTCCATCTTCTGTTCTTGTAAAAGGCATAACACCAAATGAATTAATAAATCGCTTATTAACTTCACCGAACTTAAAATATCTTGCCATCATCTGAAAAGAGTGGCAGATGAAAAAAATATATTTCTTTTGCTCTGAGGTTTGATTGTGATTCCAGATTTTATCAATCAGATTAAAATAATCTTTATCCCACTGCTGATTTTCACCTTCAAACGGGCTGCCTGGTCCACCGGATGAAATAAAAATATCATAACTCAAATCAGGAACATCACCTTTGTATCTTGTTTCAAAAACCGCATACTTCAAATCAATGTTATGGTTCTTTCTGCCAACATCCGAAACAATTTCCTTTATGCAGCGCATTCCCTCATTTCGTTCGTTGTTATACAGGTCTATTGTTGCAACTTTTATTTGTGTCTTGTTCATAATAATTAAAAATTTTCCTTTCTGCTATCTTAGAGTTACAGGAACGGATTAAAGTTTTAATCCCTTGTAAGTCTCTTCGATAATATAATCAACTACATTCTTCGTATCTCGTGATTGTTCCCAAACAGCAAGCTGTCTATCCGCACCGGTTCCCATCTCAATAATTTTATGAATATAATTTATTTCTTCCCTTGAGTTAAGTTCATCAACAACATCATCTATAAACTCAAGTAATTCATCAGCAAGTTTACTGAATTCAACTTCTTCCTTTTTCCCGAAATCAATCAGTTTACTGTTAATACCATAACGAGCAGCCCGCCATTTATTTTCTGCAATCAGCGCTCTGCGGTACAGACGAAATCCAAGATTTTGTTTTATTAATTTATGAAGTTTTGCAACTACTGCCTGCATAATTGCTGTTAGCGCTATTGTTTCGTCAATTCTCATCGGTATATCGCATATACGGAATTCTAATGTTTTAAAAACCGGGTGAACACGGATATCCCACCATATTTTTTTTGCATTATCAATACAACCTGTTTTTACAAGTAAATCAACAAATTTATCATACTCAGATACTCCGTTAAAATAATCAGGGATACCTGTACGCGGAAATCTGTCAAACACTTTGCTTCTATAAGATTTAAATCCTGTATTTCTTCCAAGCCAGAAAGGCGAGTTGGTTGACAAAGCAAAAATATGAGGTAAGAAATATCTTGCGGCATTCATAATATGAATTGCTACTTCACGATCTTCCACACCGACGTGAACGTGTAATCCAAAAATTAAATTAGCACGGGCAACCTGCTGCATATCATCAATTATTACCTTGTAACGCGGGTGTTCGGTTATCTTTTGATCTTTCCAATGAGAAAAAGGATGTGTGCCTGCGGCTGCAATTTTGAGTCCGTTCTTCATTGCAAGTTTTGCAAGATCAGTTCTGAGTTTTGTTACTTGTTCCCGTGCATCTTTTACATCACGGCAAATATCGGTTCCTATTTCAACCACAGATTGATGCATCTCTGCTTTTACATTTTCCTTAAGTATAATCTTTCCATCTTCAAGGATTTGCTGTATGTGAGATTTTAATTCACGTGTAACCGGATCAACAATTTGAAATTCTTCTTCAACTCCAAGTGTAAATAAACCAGCCTCTGTCATAGTAACTCTTCTTTCTTATTTTATCGGTTTATTGTTTGCAAATGATGTTATAAACGAGCCCCAGGTTAAATTATTCTGACCTGGTTTATGCACTTTTACTCTTCTGATAGCCATATTTGCTGCTGCTTCAACTATCCATTCAAAATTTTCCTGACCAACAGAATTTACATCAGCATCAGGAGCGGGATTACAGAAATCAATTGCATAAGGGATTCCGTCTCTTACAGCAAACTCAACAGTATTAAAATCATATCCTAAAGCTTTGTTTAATTCCAGAACTCCATTATGTATTTTATCCAATAATTTTTTCTCAATTGGTTTTGGATTTCTTACATAACGTAAATGATGCGGCTGTTTTGGATCATATTGCATAATGTGAACATCCTGTCTGTCCAGGCAATAACATCTGAAATACTCTGTAAAGATAATTTCTTCCTGAAGCATCATTACAAGCTGTTCAGTTTCGTTATATGCTTTAAAGAATTCATCCATATTATTCAGCTTATAAACATTTTTCCAGCCGCCGCCGGCAAACGGTTTAAAGTAAGCAGGAAAGCCAACATATTTGAAAATTCCTTCCCAATCCAACGGGTATGCTAAATTACGGAAAGATCTTTCATTTGTATCCGGCGGATGTTGATTTGACGGGAGGATGACAGTTTTTGGAACAGCAACTCCGATCTGTGTTGCAAGTGCGTTATTAAAAAATTTATCATCCGCACTCCACCAAAAAGGATTGTTGATTACTGCTGTACCGGTAATTGCTGCATTTTTTAACATTGCACGATAGAACGGAACATCCTGGGAAATTCTATCAATCAGAACATCATAACCAAGTGGTTCGCCCTGAATAACTTTATTAATATGAGCTAACTCAGCTATTACTCCACTTTCTTTTTTGTTATTAACTCTTTCAACAAAAGCGGGTGGAAAAGTATTTTCCTGCCCAAAGAGAATTCCGATCTTTTTCATTCTGCCAACCTTTTTAATTTTGTTTTTTGCTTATAATATTAAACAGTATAATTTCAATATTCAACTTTATTAATGAATCAAAAAATAATTACATAAATCAAAATATGATTCTGAAAAGTTTTTATTAATCCATGGAAAAATTGATAACAGAAAAATATCTAACCTTAACAATCGTGGGCAAATATAAAAAAAAATGGTTTTATAACAAGCATTGACAGTTCTTATTACTTCTGAAAATCCTGATAACCAGGTATGAAGAATTTTTCAATATTTGAATTCTAAATTCGCTATTTTTACATTTCAATTATGAAATCTCAAACTCAACAAACGCCATTAATGGCACAGTACTATAAGATTAAGCAGGCTCATCCTGATACAATTTTGCTTTTCAGGGTAGGAGATTTTTTTGAAACTTTTGAAGAAGATGCAAAAACAACTTCAAAAGTACTTGGTATTACTTTAACCAAGCGTTCAAACGGTTATGCTGGTGATACCCCGCTTGCCGGTTTTCCCCATCACGCAATAGATAGTTATCTTCCAAAACTTGTGCGTGCCGGTTACAGGGTTGCTGTCTGTGAACAGATGGAAAATCCAAAGTTTGCAAAAGGAATTGTTAAACGGGAAGTTGTTGAAGTGGTAACTCCCGGAGTTACTCTTTCGGATAAACTTCTTGATCACAAAAAGAACAACTATTTACTCTCAATCGTAATTCAGGATAAAATTTGCGGACTATCGTTTTGTGATATTTCTACCGCTGAGTTTTATGTTTTTGAAATTCCACTGATACAGCTTGGTGATATGATTGAATCTATCAATCCATCCGAATTTTTAATTCCAAAAAAGGATAAAGAATTTTTAACAGAACTGATTGAAAAGATCAACTCATCTCTTAGAATTACAAAACTGGATGATTGGATATTTAATTTTGATTTTGCAAATGAACTTCTAAAGAATCATTTTAAAACTGTAACACTTAAAGGCTTTGGAATTGAAAATCTTCCGGTCGGAATAATTGCAGCAGGTGCGGTTCTCAATTATCTGAATGATACTCAAAGAGTAAATTTAACTCATCTTAACAGAATTTCACTCTACAATCCTGCCGATTATATGATACTTGATTACTCGACAAAGAGAAATCTTGAAATAACATTTTCTATGCAGGATGGCGGCAGAGAAGGTTCTCTGATTTCGATTCTTGATAAAACACAGACTGCAATGGGCGGGCGTTTGTTAAAAAAATGGATATCTGCTCCTTTGCGCGAATTAGATCAGATAAAAAAACGCCACGACAGTGTTGAGGAATTATTTAAGAACAAAAGAATCAGAAAAAAATTAAATGAACATTTGAGGGAAATCGGTGACCTTGAAAGATTGATCTCAAGAATCTGTACCGGCAGAGCTACTCCACGCGAAGTTGTTGCACTAAAATCATCATTAAAAATTATACCGGAACTGAAAGAACAATTGAAAGATTTTACTGTTCGGACTTTAAAAACTATTTCTGATCAGCTTGATTCAGCAGAAAAAATCGTAGAAAAAATTTCTGCTGCAATTATTGATACACCGCCTGCATCTATTAATGAAGGCGGAATTATCCGTAATGGTTTTAGTGCTGAGCTTGATGAACTGAGAGATATTTCTTTACACGGGAAGGAATGGATTGCAGCCTTTCAGCAGACTGAAAGAGAAAGAACCGGAATCCCATCTTTGAAGGTAAATTTTAACAATGTGTTTGGTTATTACATTGATGTAAGCCATACACATAAAAATAAAATTCCGGATAACTACATACGCAAGCAAACGCTTGTAAACAGTGAGAGATATATTACTCCTGAATTAAAAGAATACGAGGATAAAGTACTTAATGCTCAGGAAAAGATAAATGAACTTGAAGCACAATTATTTAATGAGATCCGCTCGCTTGCTGCAAATGAAACTGAGATAATTCAGAAAAATGCAAAACTGATTGCAATGCTTGATTGCTTTAACAGCTATGCACAGTGTGCGGATGAATATAACTATGTAAAACCATTTGTAAATGATTCAGACAAAATCAACATAATACAGGGTCGTCATCCTGTTGTTGAAAGAATTATTGATCCGGGAAACAAGTTTACTCCAAATGATACTTTTCTTGATAATGATACTGATCAGATTATTTTATTAACCGGTCCAAATATGGCAGGTAAATCTGTTTATTTACGTCAGGTTGGACTTATAGTTCTGCTTGCTCAAATTGGTTCTTTCGTTCCTGCAAAAGAAGCAGAGATTGGATTGGTAGATAGAATCTTTACACGTGTTGGTGCCAGCGATAATATTACTGCGGGCGAAAGTACATTTTTAGTAGAGATGCAGGAGGCAGCAAATATTTTAAATAATGCAACTTCAAAAAGTTTGATTCTGTTAGACGAGATTGGAAGAGGCACAAGTACGTTTGACGGTATATCTATTGCCTGGGCAATTACAGAGTATCTGCACGAAAATCCTGATATTACAGCCAAAACATTGTTTGCAACTCACTATCACGAATTAAATGAAATGTCCGAGCTGTTTCCGAAAATAAAAAATTATAAAGTTGAGGTTCGTGAATATGAGGATAAAGTTGTATTTCTGCATAAAGTAAATCCGGGCAGGGCAGATCATAGCTATGGAATACAGGTTGCACAAATGGCAGGGCTGCCGCTTTTTGTAACTAACCGTGCAAAGGAAGTTTTAAACAATCTGGAAAGTAAGGAATTAACTCCTTATGAAGTAAAAAAAGAACGGCTGAAAAAATTAAAATCGATTAATGATAATCAGATTAACCTGTTTGAATTTAAAGATGATGAACTGAGAAGTGAAATTAAAAAAATGGAGCTTGATAAAATCACTCCGTTAGAAGCATTGAATAAATTAAATGAATTAAAAAAGAAGATGAAAGAAAATGATTAAAAAATTGTTTTTAATTGTACCAATGGTTGGTATTCTGATCTCTTGCGGAAAACAAGATAAAGTTATGAATCTTGATGAACTTTATATTAGCAAGTTAGAGCAGGAGAGAGAAAATAAGGATTGGGAATTTACTTATGAATTAAAATCGCCTTTTAATATGGATTCAACTGCTAAACAGCAGCCGTTAAAATATTTTGAACCTGCAGCAGAGTTTATCTTTAACTCGAAATTATATAAGAATGAAAAAAAGGATACAATAATAATCTATGGAACCCGCGGTGAGGAAAGGAGATCACTGATTGAGGGATTCTTTATACTTAATTATAAAGGGAATGATTATAAATTAAATTTATATAAAAGCTTCAGTAATAGCGGACAGGGATATTATACTATTTTATTTACTGATAAAACAACCGGAAAAGAAACTTATCATGTAGGAAGGTATCTGGACTTTTCTATGAATCCTGATCCTGAATTTATTTACGAGATTGATTTTAACAGGGCTTATAATCCGTATTGTGCTTATAGTGATTTATACACTTGCCCTATACCGACTAAAAATGATTATTTGGATTTTGAAATCAGAGCAGGTGAGAAAAACTTTCATACTGAATTAAACATGGAGAAGAAGTGATAGTAATTTTAGAACAAGGTATTTCTGATCAAAACCTTGATAATGTTATTAAACACCTTGAAGATTATGGATTTGTTGTTAACAAATCTGTTGGTGAAGAAAGAATAATTTTAGGTGCAATTGGTGTACAGCCGAATTTTGATACAAGAAAAGTTAAAATATTAGAGGGCGTTAAAGATGTTTTCAGAATTACTGAACCATTTAAACTTGCAAGCAGAAGTTTTAAAAAAGAAAATACTGTTATTAAAATAAAAGATGTTGAAATCGGTGGTAAAGAAATTAATGTTATTGCAGGTCCTTGTTCGGTTGAAAGTGAAGAACAAATATTTAAAATTGCTCAGATAGTACATCAAAGCGGAGTAAAAATATTACGCGGTGGTGCATTCAAACCTAGAAGCTCGCCTTATGCATTTCAGGGGCTTGGTGAAGAGGGATTGAGATATTTACGAAAAGCTGCCGATCAGTTTGGTATGCTTGTAATTACTGAAGTGCTCGAAAATTCAATGATCGATCTTGTATATAAATACACAGATATTTTTCAGGTTGGTGCAAGAAATATGCAGAATTATTCCCTGCTGAAAGAACTTGGCTCAGCAAAGAAACCAGTATTACTTAAACGCGGATTTTCGGCAACAGTAGAAGACTGGCTTATGTCTGCTGAATATATTCTGGTAAACGGAAATTCTGATGTATTTCTTTGTGAAAGAGGAATAAGAACATTTGAAACATACACACGAAATACTTTCGATATCTCTTCAATTCCTGTCGTTCATAAAAAAAGTCATCTTCCGGTTTTTGCTGATCCATCACATGCAACCGGTCTTAGAGATAAAGTACTGCCGATGGCAAGAGCAGCAGTGGCAGCCGGAGCTGATGGTATAATGGTTGAAGTTCATTATGATCCTGAAAAAGCTTTATCTGATGGACCGCAGGCTTTATTGCCTGAACAATTTGCTGAATTGATGAGGCAGATTAAATTAATTGCAGAAATAATCGGCAGGAATATTCGCTCTAATTAATACTTACTTTTTACCGTTTGAATTACCTATTAATCAATTATCTTAATAGCAAGATTTCTTTGTATATGATGAAAACACACAAGAATGATTTTAACAAGACACTGATAATAATGATTTGTCTTTTCTTATTTCAGTTTTTTTCTTACGCACAGGATAACCCTTACCGGAAAGTAATCAAAACTTACTTTCCTGACGGCACGATTAAAACTGAAGGAGAATATCTTTATGATATTCTTGATGGACATTATAAAGAATATTATCCCAATGGTAAACTCTGGAAAGACTGGAATTATGTAAATGGAAAAGAAGAAGGAATTTCCATCTGGTATTTTCCCGATGGTAAGGTAAGTATCGAATGGAATTATATTTACGGTAAAAAAGAAGGAACTTCAAGATGGTTCTATGAAACCGGAGAACTCTGGGCAGAACAGCAATACAGCGATGGTGTTCTTCAGGGAATAACTTATACATATTATAAAACCGGTGAAAAGCAGGGTGAATGGGTTTATGTTGATGGAGTTTTGCAAGGAATATCAAAGACCTTTTATAAAAACGGAAATGTTGAAATAGAAAGAAAATTTGTTGACGGAAAACAACACGGAACGACAAGAATTTTTCATGATGATAAATCAGTTTCACTCGAAGCTTTTTTTATTGATGATAAATTGCAGGGCGATGTGCTTATTTATGATAAGATGAAAAATATCCGTGTTAAGGATACTTATGTTAATGATGAACTGATGAATCGTGTAAGATATGATTATACCGGTAAAGTCGAGTCAAAAGAAGAACTTGTAAAAACGTATTATCCTTCAGGCAGACTTGAAGAAGAGAAATATGTTATTGACGGATTAAAGGACGGACCATTGAAGGCTTTTTACGAAAGCGGTTTCCTCAAAGAGGAATGGACATACAATAAAAACAACATTGTCGGCAGATCATTTGAGTATTATGAGAACGGAGTGCTCAAGGTTTCATCTGATTATGTTGATGGAGTTAAACGCGGCAATGAAAAATCATATTATGAAAATGGAATTCTTAAAGCGGAAACTATTTATGAAAATAATCTTAAAAATGGTATTTGTTTAACTTACCATCCGAACGGAAATCTTGAAAGCATTGGTAATTATCATCTTAACAGACTTGAAGGAAATTATAAAACTTATTTTGATAACGGTTTACTACATACTGAACAGACAATAATTAATGGGCAGATATCCGGTAAAAGAAATCTCTATTACAGAAATGGGGCTCTGGAAAAAATTGAGAACTATGTAAATGGCAAGCTCTCCGGCTGGGTTAAAACTTATTATGATGATGGTATAATGATGAAAGAAGATTTTTATAATAATGGAAGATTACAAACGAGCAAAACTTTCGGAAAAGACGGATTATTGATTTCTACGTATGGTTATTGATAATCTAAAATAATAGTAGTAACTTTTTGCACTCAAAAATTGCTGAGCATATAAATAAATTATTAACCAAAAAACATTTGTGAGGTATGTATGTATAGATATCTAATACTCCTTTTGCTTTCTTTCAGTTTCTTCTCATCATTTTCTTCTGCTCAATTCAATTCTCAAAGTTATTGGTCAGATATTGATGAATCACAAATTGAACTTCTGAGGGAAAGAGATATTATTCCTGAAGCTTATCGGACTGTAAGTTTAAATGTAGAGCAGATGAAAATCTTATTGCAAACGGCACCTTTAGAATTTACAATTGATGCGTCAGAAAGAAATGTTGTAATGGAGCTTCCGTATCCTGATGGAACTATGAAGAAATTTCATATTTACGAATCACCAATTATGGAACCTGAACTTGCCGCTAAATATCCTGATATAAAGACTTATTCAGGTTATGGGTTAGATGACAGGTATGCATCGATGAGATTTGATATGACTCCGTTAGGATTTCACGCAATGGTTCTTTCACCAAACGGAGCAGTTTTTATTGATCCTTACACAGTTGGAGATATTCATAATTACATATCTTATTATAAAAAAGATTATATAAAGTTTAATTCAAATTTTGAATGTGAACTGCTTTATGAAGAAAATAAATTAAATGAACTTGAGTACTTAAAAGGTAATAATATTCTGACACCAACTGGTCCAACATTGAGAACTTATCGTTTAGCAAATGCAGCAACCGGAGAGTACACCGCATATTTTGGCGGTACTGTTAACGCCGGGTTAGCCGCAGTAGTTACAACAGTTAACCGTGTTGATGGTGTTTATGAAAGAGAAGCTGCGATAAGAATGGTACTTATTGCAAATAATAATCTGATTATTTATACAAATGGAAGTACTGATCCTTATACCAATAATAATGGCAGCACAATGCTTGGACAAAATATAAGTAACTTGTCATCGGTTATTGGAAATGCAAATTTCGATATCGGACACGTGTTTAGTACAGGCGGAGGCGGTGTAGCATATTTGGGATGTGTTTGTACTAGCAGTAAAGCCGGTGGTGTAACTGGTTCACCATCTCCGGTTGGAGATCCATTTGATATTGATTATGTAGCACACGAAATGGGACATCAGTTTGGTGCAAACCATACATTTAACGGAACAACCGGCTCTTGCAGCGGAAATAATAGAAATGCTTCCACAGCTTATGAACCTGGAAGCGGTTCAACCATTATGGCTTATGCTGGAATTTGTCCCGGACAAGATCTTCAACCGCATAGCGATCCGTACTTTCATACAGTTAGTTTTGATGAAATGGTTGCATTTACAAATTTTGGAAGCGGTAATGGCTGTGCTTCTTCAACAAGTACAGGTAATTCTGCTCCAACTGTAAATGTACCTGCAGGCGGATTTTATATTCCCAAAAGTACACCTTTTTCTATTACTGGTTCTGCTACAGATCCTAACGGAGATGCTGTTACTTTTTGCTGGGAAGAATTTGATCTTGGTCCCGCCGGTGCACCTGGTTCTCCATCAGGTAATGCCCCGATCTTCAGAAGCTGGAATCCTTCAACATCACCTACAAGATATTTTCCAAGGCTTCAAAACCTTTTAAACAACACAACTGTTATCGGAGAACTCCTTCCGTCTTATACCAGGGCTTTAACATTCAGATTAACCGTACGGGATAATAAAATGGGAGGCGGTGGTGTTGATCGCGCTCAATTTCAATTTAACGTTGATGGAAACTCCGGACCATTTGTGGTAACTTCACCTAATACTAATGTAAGTTGGGCAGCACTTTCAACACAGACTGTTACCTGGAATGTTGCGAATACAAATGCATCACCGGTTAATTGCGCTAATGTAAATATTTTACTATCTACCGATGGTGGTAATACCTGGCCGATTGTTCTGGCTTCCAATACACCAAATGATGGCAGTGAGGATGTTACAATTCCTGATAATCAGGTAACTACTGCAAGAATTAAAGTTGAAGCAGCTGGAAATATTTTCTTTGATATATCAAATGTTAATTTCACAATTTCGCAGCCAATACCGGTTGAATTGACACTTTTTACCGCTGTAAGAATTGAATCTGGCATTTTACTCAGTTGGGAAACAGCTACCGAAACTAACAACTCTGGTTTTGAAGTAGAAAGAAGCAGAGATTCTGAAAGTTTTACTTCGATAGGATTTGTCCCTGGAAAAGGTACTATAACTGAAAAATCAACCTACAGTTTTATTGATAATGATATACAAATTGGTAATTACTATTATCGCTTAAAACAAATTGATTTTGACGGAACTTCAAAATATTATAATGTAGTATCTGTTGATGCCGGATTGCCAAGAGATTTCTCAGTTATGCAGAATTATCCGAATCCATTTAATCCTAGCACCTCTATTAAATTTCAACTTCCGGTTGATTCAAAAGTTAAGATTGAGGTATTTAATTCGTTAGGCGAGAAAATTGCTGACTTGCTGAATAATCAGTTATCCGCCGGATTCCACGATGTATCATTTGATGCTTCTAATCAGGCAAGCGGAATATTTTATTATGTTGTTACCGCATCTGGTGCTGATGGCAGTGAATTCAGATCAGTTAAGAAAATGGTACTGATGAAATAATCATCATAAAAAAATATTATTGATAATTAAAAGATAAATTTCAATTCGGATTGAAAGCTTATTTGAGTATTAAACGCACAGATAAGCTTTCTCCGGATTTTTTATTTTAAACCATAATAACTGTTCAGTGTTCATTTTGTAATTCCAATTAATATGCCATTGAAATATCAAATTAGATTTTTTTTTCACTCAATTGTTGTTTTTTAATTGTTATTGATTTGAAGAAAAGGTTTTCAATCAACTTTCACTTTAGCAAAACAATTGAAAATGAAATCAGAATACTAATCAAATAAGATTAAAATTAAGTTTAAGAAACCTCTGAAGAACAGATTCTAAAATTATTTTCATTCCCGTGAAGCTGTACTCCTTACAAATAATTTGAATATTAAAAGAAATAAAGAATGTCAAAGCGTAGTTTTTTATAAAACTTTATTTACGAAACAACCGTAATGGTTTTCTTAAAAAATTATTGGATAAACCTTCATTCATCTTTACTTTTGTATTAAATATTTTTTATTCTATTATCAGAGGAGATGTTCTGTGATAATTTCAGTTCCAAAAGAAATAATGTCGGGCGAAAATCGGGTTGCTTGTATTCCGGATGTTGTTTCAAAATTAATTAAAGCAGGCTACGAAGTTCAGATTGAAAAAGATGCCGGCATAAATGCTGGTTTCACAAATGAACATTATCAAAAAGCAGGCGCCAAAATTATTGACAATCTTACTGACCTGTATTCCAACGCTGATTTGGTATTGAAAGTTCAGCGTCCAATCGAACATCCTAACGCGGGCAAACACGAAATTAGCTTGTTAAGAAAAGGTACAATACTGATTTCCTTCGTTCATATACTCCAATATTCTGATATTGCAAAAAAGTGTGCTGAAAATGGTATCGATTTAATTTCAATGGATATGATTCCAAGATCAACACTAGCTCAAAAAATGGACGTGCTAAGTTCTCAGGCAAATATTTCGGGTTACAAAAGTGTAATTATGGCTGCTAATGAGCTTGGTAAAATATTTCCGCTTATGATGACAGCGGCTGGAACGATTTCTCCTGCCAAAGTAGTTATTATGGGTGCGGGAGTTGCGGGGCTTCAGGCTCTTGGAACTGCTAAAAGATTAGGCGCTGTTGTTGAAGTTTCTGATATACGAACTGCTGTTAAAGAAGAAGTTCAAAGTCTCGGCGGAAAATTTATCGAAGTGGAAGGTGCAGAAGATATGCAGGATGCCGGCGGTTATGCTAAAGAAGCATCAGCAGAGTTTTTACAAAAACAAAAAGAAACAATCTTTAAGCATGTTACCGAAGCTGATATTGTTATCACTACCGCGCTTGTACCCGGTAAAAAAGCTCCGATACTTGTAACCGAAGAGATGATAAAAAATATGAAACCCGGCAGTGTGGTTTTGGATATGGCGACCGAATTCGGCGGCAATTGTGAAATTAGTGAAAGAGATAAAACTGTTAAGAAGCATGGTGTTACTATCATTGGCGAATCAAACTTACCATCATTGGTTCCAACTCACTCAAGTGAGATGTATGCCAGAAATATTTTAAATCTTATTCTGCATATCAGCAAAGAAGGTAAAGTAACTATAAACCTTGATGATGAAATTGTAAAAGGATCTTTAATTACTCTTAATGGAATAATTATTAACCAACGGGTTAAAGATCTGATAAAATAAAGTTTAATTAATAAGGGTTAATCATGGAAGAATATATGTTTTTAATGCACGTGTATGTTTTTGCACTTGCAATTTTTGTAGGATTTGAACTCATCACAAAAGTTCCACCAACACTGCACACACCGCTTATGTCAGGTTCAAATGCTATATCAGGAATTACAATTGTTGGAGCGATACTTAGTGCAGGATTAGAGCAATTTACAATAAGCACAATCCTTGGTTTAATTGCGGTTATATTTGCTATGATAAATGTGGTAGGCGGTTTTCTTGTTACCGATCGTATGTTAAAAATGTTCAAAAAGAAGTGAGTTAAAAAATGAAAATAGCCATAGAAATAATTTATCTTATCTCCTCAATTCTTTTCATTTTTGGTATCAAGTTTTTAGGGTCTCCTAAAACTGCAAGAAAAGGAAATCTTTTTGCCGCTATCGGAATGTTCCTTGCAATTGCAGCAACTTTATTTGATCAGCAGGTTCTCACTTTCCAATGGATAATTATAGGTTCAATCATTGGTTCACTGGTAGGAATTATTTTAGCAGTTAAAACTCCAATGACCGGTATGCCTCAAATGGTTGGAATGTTAAATGGATTTGGCGGAGGTGCTTCAACATTAGTTGCTCTTTCGGAATATTTTAAGAAAAACCCAAATTATCCGGTTGATCAGGGTTTGGTTTTTAATCTTCCTGTTGATCAGGGAATAGCTATTATTTTAAGTTTACTTATCGGAGGTGTTACATTTACCGGATCAATGATTGCATTTGGAAAACTTCAGGGAATCGTTACCGGTAAAGTTGTAAGATATCCATTGCAGCATCCTCTTAATGCATTGCTTGCATTATTTGTTCTTGGAGCGGGAGCTTATGTTGTGATAAATCCTTCGATGATGAGTATCGTTATTCTTATTACTGTTGTTTCATTGGTTCTCGGTGTTTTGTTGGTGCTTCCGATAGGCGGTGCTGATATGCCGGTCGCGATATCTTTGTTAAATTCTTATTCCGGGTTAGCTGGTTCGACCACCGGATTTGTGCTGGCTAATAATGAATTAATAATTGCAGGTGCTCTTGTTGGTGCTTCGGGTATTATTCTGACTAACATCATGTGTAAAGCAATGAACCGTTCTTTGATGAATGTTGTACTTGGCGGCTGGGCAAATGCTGGCGCGGCTGCAGCATCTTCAACAACATCTCCCAAAGGTGATGTTAAATCTATTGATGCTGAAGAGCTTGCAATGCTGCTTGATTCCGTAAGCAGTGTTATAATTGTTCCGGGATATGGAATGGCTGTTGGTCAGGCACAGCACGCTGTTCGTGATTTGGTAAATCTTTTGGAGAAAAAAGGTGTAAAAGTAAGATTTGCTATTCATCCGGTTGCTGGTAGAATGCCCGGACATATGAATGTGCTTCTTGCCGAAGCTCAGATTCCTTATGATAAACTTCTGGCTATGGAAGATATCAACGATGATTTTCCAAATACTGATGTTGTGATTGTTATTGGTGCTAACGATGTTGTTAATCCGGCTGCACGGCATGATAAGAACAGTCCTATTTACGGAATGCCTATACTTAATGTTGACTATGCAAAAACCGTTATTATTAACAAACGCTCTATGAATGTTGGTTATGCCGGTATTGAAAATGAACTTTTCTTTTACCCAAATGCACTTATGTATTTTGGTGATTCAAAAGAAGCGATAAGCAAACTTGTTAATGAAATAAAAAATCTATAATCATAATTCCATATAATTTTTATGATTTCCCCAATAAGTGTTTTTTATTGGGGATTTTTATTTCCACTATCAGCTCTGTTTAAGCTCATTTCTTAGAATTATATTTGCAAAAACAATTTAACTTTTTGATACAGGCATATCGTGAAAAAAATATTTGTTTTATTTCTGGCTCTGTCTTTTTCTTACAGCTTTCCGCAAGAAGTTGTAATTAAGAGCTTAAAAACTTTTGTTCAAGGCGCTCCTGATATTATTCCGGTTTTAAGTAAACCCGGTGACAGGTTAGTAATCGAATTTGATGTTAAATCAGATTATCCGCCAAACATTAATATTTTATTTAAATTTTGTGATAGGAACTGGAATCCTACAAATAACATTTTTTTATTAAATCAGGGGAATAACACCGCATATACGCTGGATTATTTTTCTCTGCCTACTACTGTTGAAGATGCAAAATATCATTACACTAATTTGTTTCCGGATAAAAATGGCTACGTTAGTTTTCCATTCTCAGGTAAATGGCGTTTTTTCATTGTTGATTCACAGGATACTTCAATTGTGTTTGCCGAAGGAAAATTTTATGCATTAAAAAATCAGGTTATGCTGCAATCAAAGGCTATCAGAGAAACATTGGATGATAAAACATATTATCCTCCTCAGCTTGGTCATACTTATTGGGTTACAACCGAAGCTCAGCCTAAAGATGATTTCTTTCCCTTTTTTATCGACGAGGTTGAAATTATAGTTAATCATCTTCTCTATAATCCAATCAAAGTTCAAAGAACTTCAACTGATCATAACAGGGTTTTTGAATGGGACGGAGGATCAAAAATAAAATTTATTGCTAAAGATGTAAGACCCGGCAATGAATACAGACAGTTAAATCTGATGGATGTAAATATATATAACTCAAAGAATGTAAAAGCTCAGTTTGATGGGATGGAATATTCAAGGTTTTTATTGCAGAGTTTTAAAGATAACAACGGAAGTTTTACGCTTAAATACCCTAAAGATATGTATTCGACCTATATGAATGTTCTTTTTCAGATTAAACCACCGCAGGAAGTTTATGGCGATGTTTATCTTGTTGGTGCTTTTAATGATTGGAAATTATCCGACGATAATAAAATGAAATTTAATGGTGATCATTACGAACTTTCTCTTGAGCTAAAACGCGGTATTTATGATTATCAGTATGTTGTTGTTAATGGCGATTATAAAGATGTTACTAATCAGGACTGGATAATTTTGGAAGGTAACAACTGGCAGACAACTGATGATCTTAATATTTTCCTCTGGTACCGCGATCCTGAATACGGCGGCTACGATAAAATAATTGGTCATACAATAATTCAAACAAGATAAATTTTATGAAAAAACTAAATGTTGGTGTAATTGGAGTTGGTCATCTTGGTAAACTGCATACAAAAATGTTTACTCATATTTCCAATTGTAGCTTAGTTGGTGTATTTGATTTAAATTATGAGCTGGCTAAAACAACTGCCGCTGAGTTTAATACTACTGCTTTTCATTCAATGGATGAATTGCTTGAAAATGTTGAGGCAGTTTCAATTGCTGCAACAACAAGTGCACATTACGAAACTGCTAAAAGATGCTTTGAAAAGAACATCCATGTATTTGTGGAAAAACCAATCACTTCTGCAATAGAGCAGGGCGAGGAATTAGTTAAGACTGCTAAAGAAAGAAATCTGAAATTTCAGATAGGTCATATTGAAAGATTTAATCCGGGATTAATTTCTCTTGAATCTTTTATATCTGATCCGATGTTTATCCAATCGGACAGGCTTTCACAATTTAATCCCCGCGGAACAGATGTTGCGGTTGTATTGGATTTAATGATCCATGATATAGATATTATTTTAAGTTTTATAAAAAGCGAAGTAAAACAGATAGATGCAAACGGTGTTGCAGTAGTTTCGGATCATATCGATATTGCAAATGCAAGGATACAATTTGAAAACGGAGCTGTTGCAAATGTTACCGCAAGTAGAATATCGCAGAAGAAAATGCGTAAGATGCGTATCTTTCAGAAGGATCATTATATCTCACTTGATTTCGTAACCGGTGCATCAGAAATATACCGTTTACTTCCGGTTGATCAGCCGGCTTTACCAACTTCAATTTCTTTTGGAGAAATTGGTGTTGGCGATAAAAAGAAAAGGCTTATTTATGAGCAGCCCGAAATTAAAGAAGTAAATGCACTTAATTATGAACTTCAGCTTTTTGTGGATGCGGTCCTGAATGATAAAAAAATTGTTGTTACAGGCGAAGACGGTTTACGAGCGCTTAAAGTTGCTGAAATTATAATTCAAAAAATCGAACAATCAAAAGGAAACTAAAATGAAAAAATATTTTTCAATTGTAATTGTACTTGCTTTGGTTATTTCAGGATGCAGTGTTTACAAGACTTTGACTAATTTATCGCGTCTGCAATTTAAAGTTGGACAGGTAGATGGATTTGAGATAAACGGAATTTCAATTTCGGGTAAATCAAAATTAAGTGATTTCAATCCATTGGATTTAATTAATCTCTCTTCAGCTTTTGCAAAAGGAACATTACCGGCATCTTTTGTTCTGAATGTTGAAGCAAAAAATCCGAATGACGGAACAGGTGGTTATCAGAAATCTGATGCTACACTTCAAAACTTTAAATGGCGTTTGTTTCTTGATGATAAGGAAACTGTTTCAGGTGAACTTGATAAACCGGTTACTGTTCCCGGTACCGGCAATATTACAACAATTCCATTGAGAATTAATCTGGACCTTGTTAAGTTTTTTGAAGACCGCGGGTATGAAAGTATTGTAAATCTTGCTTTAGCTTTAGGAGGTGTGAAAGGCTCATCTTCCAAAGTAACACTCTATGCTACGCCCACGGTAAGCTCTGCTTTTGGAAATATTACTTATCCGGGAGAATTAAAATTAGTTGATACTCAATTTTCAAAATAATGTTAAAGAATACACCAATGACTAAATCTGAAAAATATGCTTTAGGTGTTGATATCGGAGGTACTAATATCAAGATCGGTATTGTATCTGACCGCGGAAAATTAATTAAAAGTCATTCAGTTAAAACACAGCCTGAAAGCGGTCCGAAAAAAGTTATCTCTAATATCTGTAAAGGTATTGATGAAATTCTTGAGAAAAATAAACTAAAGATTCAGGGAATTGGTGTCGGCTGTCCGGGTGTTGTGCAAATTAAAAAAGGCATTGTTGAAAATGCACCTAATCTGCCGGGCTGGAAAAATGTAAAGCTTGGACAAATACTTAAAAACAAATATGGATATAAAATTCATATTGAAAACGATGCTAATGCTGCAGCTATAGGCGAATTGATTTTTGGCGCTGGTAAAAAGTTTGACTCGTTTGTAATGGTAACACTTGGTACTGGTGTCGGCGGTGGAATTGTTTTCGATAAAAAAATATTCAGGGGTGAGTTTGGTGCTGCTGGCGAAGTCGGACATATTTCTATTGATATTAATGGACCTAAATGTAATTGCGGATCAACAGGCTGTATTGAAGCTTATGCCGGTAATGCGTATTTAAGAGAAATTGTGAGAAGCGAATTACCGGAACACCGTGATTCGGAAATATGGAAGTTAATTGAAAATGATTTATCTAAAGTATCTCCGAAAATAATTCAGCTTGCTGCTGAGAAAAATGATGCTTATGCAAAATTTGTTATTGAAAGAATGGGCAGACAACTCGGTGCTGCTTTAGCATCTTTAAGCAATCTGCTTGATATTAGTACATTTATAATCGGAGGCGGCGTTGCAGGTTTTGGTAAACCTTTGTTCGATTCAACCAGAAAAACTATTGCAAACAGAGTACTGTTACCTTTAAGACAAAGAGTTTTAGTTATACCTGCTAAATTAAAAAATGAAGCTGGAATAAAAGGCGCATCTTCGTTGGTGTTTTATAACAACTAACCGAACAAAGATTTATTAATGATATTCAGATGTTGATTAAAAGAAATTATAGTTTTTACTTGTTGTCGTTTCTTGCTTTTTTTCTTTTGCAGGAAAAATTCTTTTCACAGCAAACCGATTCATTAATAGTCTCTTCTGATTCCATATTAACTTTAACTGATACCTTATTAATTCCAAAACCATCCGGCAAAACCTTTGATGTTGATACTACTGTTTTTGCTGCATCAAAAGATTCATTGATATTTTTTGTTAAAGAAAAAAAAATGAATATATACGGAAAGAGCAGTATTAACTATAAGATTACCGAGATTAAAAGTGAAAATATATTTATTGACTTTAACTCAAATAATATAAATGCTATGGGAGTTCCCTCCGATACTCTTGAAGGTAAACTTGACGGTACTCCTGTACTTAAAGAAGGTACTGAAGTGTACGAAGGTCAAACTATGAAATATAATTTTAAAACAGGGCAGGGGATTATTTCATTAGCAAAGACAGAGCAGGATGGCTCAAGTTATACCGGTACAAAGATTAAAAAAGTTGATAAAGAAACTTACTTTATTGAGGATGGCATTTTTACAACCTGCGACGATAAGGAGTGTCCTCATTATTATTTTACCGCAAGTAAGATGAAGGTGATTCATAAAGAACAACTAATTGCTGAGTGGATTTTTATAAATTTTGGCGGTGTACCTTTACCGATACCATTACCTTTTGCGGTTTTTCCGATTGAATCCGGCAGAAGATCAGGCATTATTCCTCCAACGTTTGGTTCTGATGGATTATATGGAACATATTTCTCAAGGTTTGGTTATTTCTGGGCGATTAATGATTATACAGATGTGAATCTTACTGCTGATTATTATACTCGCGGAAGCTTTAAACTTGATTCAAGATTTCGATATACGAAACGTTACAATTATTCCGGTAATGTTGAAGGAAGTTATGGGAGATTTGTACTTGGTGAAGAAACAGATGCAAACAGATCTGAAAGTACCGATTGGCGGATTCGCTGGAATCATAATCAGACAATTACACCAACATCCCGTTTTGATGCTAAACTTGAATTCTTATCGGGTAATAAAATCCAGCGTAACATAAGTGATGTTAACGAACTTCTCAGGAATGAAGCATTCTCAAATGCAACTTATTTCAAACAGTGGGAAGAATCAGGCAACAGTATGTCAATCAGTTATTCAAGAACACAGAACTTTGAGAATAATAATATTTCTGAAGTTCTGCCAAGTCTGTCTTTTTCACTTGCACAAAAATATCCGTTCAGGAAAAATACTGGCGGGCAGGAATGGTATGAAAGTTTTGGATTTAATTATTCAGGTCAGTTTCAGAATAACAGGGAGAAAATAGCTGGTCATCTTAATATCAGAGGCGGAATACAACATAACATTAATGCGTCATTATCTCCGAAGATCGGTTACTTTAGTATTTCTCCAAATTTCAGGTATAATGAAAGCTGGTATAATAAGCGTATTGAGAGATCACCTGCTGTCGATGATTCAGGTAAATATTTTATTAAGACAGATGATGTAAATGAAATTAATTTGGTCAGAACTTTTTCGATGGGTGTTTTTGCTTCAACTAAATTTTATGGAATGTTTAATATCAGATCGCTTGGAATTGAAGCAATAAGACATATTGTAACACCATCGCTCAGTTATAATTATTCACCTGATTTTTCTACTCCATTTTGGGGTTATTATGATTCTTATGTTGATTCATCAGGTAAGATTGTTGAATACAATAAATTTGAGAGAGAAATATTCAGTAAACCTTCAGGACAGGAACAGCAGAGTATTAGTTTTTCAGTCGGGAATGTTTTTGAGATGAAAACAAAAACTGATCCAACTGATACAACATCAAAAGCAAATAAGATTAAATTGTTGGATGTACGAGCCAATATAAGTTATAACTTTGCTGCTAAGGAATTCAAATTTTCCAATTTGAATTTACAATATCAGACACAGGTAAGTGATATATTCAATATGCAGGCTTCTACTTCATTTTCTCCTTACGACTTTGATGAGAAAGGAAATGTTAATAAATATTTAATCGATCAGGGTAAAGGATTATTGAGATTAACCAACTTAAGTTTTTCAATGTCTTTCTCAATTTCAGGTGAAAGAATTAAATCAACCGAAACAGATACACGAACGACACTACAGCAGGATCAATATTTACAAGCATCTGAAAGAAGTATTTATCAGGGATTGTATAATGAGAAGGAAGCTGATTTTTCTATTCCGTGGGATCTTTCGCTAAATTATAATTACAACGAATCGCGTCCCTTACCATCAAGAATTAATAAGAACTCAAATATAAGCGGAAGCTTTAATTTTAATCTAACTCCGAAGTGGAAGTTCTCCGTTACAAGCAGCTATGATTTAACCAGACATGAATTTTCAGCACCGCAGATAAGAATCTCGCGTGATCTACACTGCTGGGTTATGAACTTTACCTGGAATCCAATAGGTACTTTCCGGGGATATAACTTTGAGATTAGAGTTAAAGCACCTCAGTTACAGGATCTTAAAGTAACAAAACGTGATCAGTTCTTTGAAGGAAGATAACGGTGACAGGTTATATAATAGACGGAAATAATCTTATCGGTAAAATTAGCAGTCTCTCAAAAATTCAGAAAAAGGACAAACAAGCTTCAAGAGAAAAACTTGCCTTAATGATAGAACGATTTTTTCACGATAAAAAGATTAATGTTAGTCTGCATTTTGATGGATATCCCGGGATAAAGATAAACGCCGGAAAAATTAAATTGATATACTCAGAAAGTAATACAGCAGATGAAAAAATTAAAAATCAAATTGAAAAATCTAAATCACCTGGAACAATAACAGTTATTACTTCTGATTCCAATCTTGGTCAGTTTGCAAAAGTATGTTCCTGCAAAGTAATTAAAAGCGAAGATTTCGCCAGACAGTTAAACTATAATAAATCAGATAAGGATGAACAATCAATAATTGACTCAATGAAAAATGATGATGAGTTTAAAAAATTGTTTGGTGTTTAAAGAATGATGTATTTGGAAAAAATAATTATTAAACTCATCTCTCGATTTTTTCTATAAGGAAGAGAAGGGGCAGGTGTTCTCTCTCTTTTTGAGCCTGTGTGAAAATTAGGTTTAAAAAGCATTGATTAATAAATTAGAGTAAAAAGGAAAAAGAAATTGGCAGAGATAAAACCAGTAAATCGATATCAGCAAGAGATCTTCAGCAGTCTGGATGATCAGGTTGGAAAAGATTCTATAGTAAGAATAATAGATAAAATAGTAGATAAGCTAACCGAAGAAAGATCAAAAGAGAGGATACAGCAAACAGAAGTAGGACGGCCAGAATATCCACGCTCAGCATTGTTAAAATTGTATCTATATGGATATATGAACAGAATAAAAAGTTCAAGACGATTAGAAAGAGAAAGCAGAGTCAACATAGAAGTAATGTGGCTGATGGGAAAGCTTAGCCCTGACCACTGGACAATATCTAACTTCAGAAAAGACAATCAGGAACAAATAAAACAGGTAATAAAATCTTTCAACAAGTTTCTACTTGAGAGTGGATACTTAGAAGGAAAGACGATAGTAATAGATGGTACAAAACTAAAAGCAAATGCTTCATCAAGGGGAAATATGAACCTGGAGGAACTAAAGGAAAGGGTTCAGCAGACCGGTGATAAAATCACATATTATTTGGAAGTATTTAACAAAACTGATGAATATGAAGAAGAGATAGAAGAACTTCAGAAAGAAAAACAGGAGCTTGAGCGTCAGATAGAGCAGTTAAAGAAAGAGAACAAGAAAGTATATGTAAAGACCGACCCAGAGGCAAACATAATAAAAACAAAAGAAGGAAAGCAGGCGGCATATAATGTACAAATCAGTTGCGATGGCAGACATAAAATAATAGTAGCTACCGATGTAAATAGCCAGGCAAATGATTTTAAGCAATTAGATAATATGTATAATCAAAGTAAAGAAATGCTTGGAGACAGAAAGCCGGATGAAATAATAGCAGATGCGGGATATTACGTGCCGGAACAAATAGAGAGGTTAGAGAAAGAGGAAAAGGTAAGCACTTATGTATCAGCATTACCGGAGAGAAAAAAGGGAGAGTTTGAATACGATGCACCGAAAGATCAGTATACTTGTCAAATGGGCAAGGCATTGGTCTTTGAGAAAGAGAAGAAAGATATTCGGGGGAGAAGGAAAAGATATTACAGGTCAGGTCAGTGTGAAGGATGTTCAATCAGGAAAGAGTGCACGAGTTCGGATAAAGGAAGAATAAAGATACGGTATGTAAATCAGGATTTCAGGGATAGCTATAGAGAAAGAATGATGGAGAAAGAGTCAAAAGAGAGAATAAAATTAAGGAAAGCAATAGTAGAACATCCGATTGGAACGATAAAGTTGTGGTTGGGAAAGAATCCACTGTTGTTGCGAGGTAAAGAAAAGGGAAAGACAGAAATCAGGTTGGTTAGTCTTTCATATAATCTGCTGAGGATATTTAATATAGACGGATATGAAAGTCTGAGTAAGAACATAGAGAATTACGATTGGAAATTAGCTTGAGGTGGGCGAGCAATTTTTATTTTTCAATAAAATGAAAAGTCCACCCTTGAAGAGATGGACTTTTAAATATAAACGGTGAAAGGTTGATTTTCACACAGCCTCTTTTTAAGAGAGGGAAGAAGGGTGAGTTAGATTGATAAAGGAAAAACTTTTCACTTAAAAAACTTCTTATAGAATAAAGTTATATCAGTTTATTTAAACTTATCCACATTTCAATTTCTTAAAGGAGGAAGGAGTGAGTAGTTGAGTAGTTAAAAAAAAGCCGATGAGTAATCTCACCGGCTTTTTTTAATTGATACCAAAATAGTTCTATGAAAACTGAACTTTCTTTTTTGATTTTTCAGAATATTCAAAAACGAATGAACAAGCTACAAATATGGATGAATACGTACCGATAACAATACCAAACAGAAGTGTAAATGCAAAAGCTCTTAATACATCTCCGCCAAGCAATAATAAAACAAATACTGCAAGCAGAGTTGTGAAAGATGTAATAATTGTTCTGCTCATAGTTTGATTAATACTCTTATTCATCACTTCGTATATTGACTGTGTTTTATGGAGTTTCAGGTTCTCTCTTACACGGTCAAATACAATAACAGTATCGTTAATTGAATAACCAACAAGAGTTAAAAATGCTGCAACTATCGAAAGATCTATATCAAGGTTTAACCCCGGGATTACCCCGTATAAAGCTGCATATAAACCCAATGTGATTAACACATCGTGAAACAAAGCAGCAACTGCTGCAACTGCAAATACAAGTTTAAATCTGAATCCGAGATAAATAAGTATTACTAATAAGGATAATAAAACTGCTATTACAGCATCGCGTTTTAATTCTTCACCAACTTTTGGTCCTACTTTATCCTCTTTAAGTACAATAAACTCATTGTCTTTAAACTTATCTTTTAAGTTTATTTTAATCCAATCTGAAATAGCAACTCTTACATTCATCTGTGTATTGTTCAGTTCCTCAGACACTTTACTTGTCTGGAACCCAAACGAAGCTAACTGATTGACAACGAGGTTTGTTGTATCAGGGGTTGGGAATGAATAGGTGACAGAATTATTAGTTTTTTCTACAACATTAAAAGCAACACCAGGTACTATCTGTTTAATATCTTCTTCAATATTGTTTACTACTTTAGGATAAACATCAGCAGGTATATCCTGCATTTCAGTCCTGATTAATACACCGGTTTCTCCGCCAAAAGTCCTTACCTCAACATTGCCAAGTCCGATATTTTCAACATTAGTTCTTATCTGTGAAATATTGATTTGTTTATCAAACTGCAGAACAATTTCTGCACCGCCCTTAAAATCAATACCGAAGCTTAACCCGCGGAAAATTATATTAACTAATCCGATTAAGAACAAAGCAAGAGAGACCATATAGAAAAATCTTCTCTTACTTAAAAAATCTACATTTAAATTATGAAAAACTCGCATTTATGATTTAACTCCTAAATAAAAATTAACCGATACTGATTTTGGCTCCCTTTGCAACAAGGTAGTCCATCATAAGTTTTGTTATAACTAATGCACCAAATAACGAAGTAGCAATACCAATCATAAGTGTTAATGCAAAACCCTGAACAGGACCGGTACCGAACTGATATAAAATAACTCCTGTAAAGAATGTTGTAATATTGGAGTCTATGATTGCAGAATATGCTCTGGAGAAACCGCTATCAACAGATGCTCTCATTGTTTTACCTGTTGCCATTTCTTCTCTAATTCTTTCAAAGATAAGAACGTTGGCATCCACAGCCATACCAATTGTTAACACAATACCGGCAATACCTGGTAATGTAAGAGTAGCATTGAATCCGGCTAATACTCCTAAGATAAAAAGTAACACAAGAACAAGTGCAAGCGAAGCTATTGTTCCGGCTTGTCTGTAATACAATATTATAAATAAACCCACAAGTAGGTAGCCAAACAGCGCAGAGTTAAACCCGCTTGAAACAGAATCCTGTCCGAGTGAAGGTCCAACAATCCTTTGTTCGATAACATCAACCGGTGCCGGAAGTGCACCTGCTTTTAAAACAATCTCTAAGAGTTTAGCTTCATCTATATTTGCAGAGCCTTCAATTTGTGATCTGCCGCCTGGAATTTTACCCTTTATATTCGGAGCTGTAAAAACAACGCCATCAAGCATAATAGCTAATCGTTTACCGACATTTGCACCAGTAATTCTTGCCCATTCAGTTGCACCTTCTGAATTCATTTCCATATTTACAATAGGTGAAGAGGTATTGGGATCAAGATTAGCTTGTGCATCTGTTATAACACCGCCGGTTAACTCAGGAGTTTTATTTACCAGGTAAAGTACATAAATCTTTTTAACATCTTGTGTGTTAACAGGTTTTGCTGAAAATACAAACTCAACATTATCAGGGATAACTTTTTGAACTTCGGGTAATGTTAACCAATACTCGACTTTATTTTTATCGTCCTGACTTACATAAGCATCGGCAAAAGGACTTTGTGGATTTAGAACCGCAGCAGAAAAGAATGGATGCTGCTGCTTAAATTCTTCTTCGGATAATTGTTTTGTTGTATCGTTAGCAGCAGTTGTATCAGATGTTTCTGTATTTTCTGTTGCGGCAACCTCGTTACCAAGCGAATCTTTTACACCGGATTTTGTTCTTTTTGCAAGCACATCATCAATACGCTGCATAATAGGAAAGGTAAACTCAGCATCCTTTACCAATCTGAATTCTAATAATGCTGTGCCTTGTAATAATTGTTTGGCTTCTTCTTCTTTTGCAACCCCCGGCAGTTCAACAATAATTCTTCTGCTTCCCTGCCTTGAAATTGAAGGTTCTGAAACACCGTACTGATCAACTCTGTTTCTGATAATTTCCATAGCACGGTTTACAGCATCTTCAGAAGATTTCTTTAACTCGTCAAGAATTTCACCATCATCCTGTCTGATTGTGCCATAGTATCTGCTTAGTCTGATATTTCTTTTCTGGAATTCTCTTCCAATAATATTAACAACTGATTCATCAGTAATTGAGGCTTCTTTCTGAGCATCTGCAATCACTTTCTTGAAAACATCATCAGGATTGTTTGCAATCTTCTCCAACAGTTTTGCAGTATTAACCTCAAGAACAACTCTCATTCCGCCTTGAAGATCCAAACCGAGTTTAATCCTCTTTTTTCTGGCATCAAGTATTGAAGGATCAGCTACTTTAATGCTATCCTCTGTTAGAGTTACCATCTGTTCGATTTTATCTTTTGGTAAGTCCGGATATTGTTTTTTTAACTCATTTCTTTTGGTTTCAAGAGCAGCAGTTAAAAATTTAGTGTTCTGATAATCCTGATAGGTTGGATAAAGCAGGTAAATACTTAATAAAACCGCTGCCAGGACTATAATGATTTTAAATCTGAATTCTTTCATACATAGTATATTATTTGTGACGAAAAGGTCTTTAAAAAAATAGCTGTCAAACTTAAGGCTAACGTCTTAGAAAGTCAATAAAAATTAAGGGGTTAGGAGTAATTCATTTAATAATAATGTGGTTTTTATATAATTTTTCGGCAATTGGTTTATTATCATAAAAGTAACAATTCAATTGCAATTATTATAAAAAATATAAAGTTAAGGCATTACTAAATTGGAATAATCTTGCTTCAAATGGTATTAAAATAAAAAGTCCCGGCAACCGAAGCCACCGGGTTTGTCCTAAAAGCTAGACTTGGGGGAGGATCTAACTTCTAACGACACTGCAAACATATCATAATTAGTATAATCAATCAATACCATTAATGTTTAAATTATAATTGAGATTTTGAAAAGATTTGATTTATTTGGCTATCTGAGTGATAATAAAAACCACAAGCTCAATCAGTTTAATCTGTTCAATCCGTGTTCCGATCAGCAAAAGCTGCAGGGGGTTACAACATTACAAGATATCGGTAAATAAGAGTATAATTATCAGGTAAATATTTTCAAATAATAATTATCCTTTATTCAAATTCTCAGGAATCAATGTTTTTGTTTTGCACAAAAGTTGAGAAAGACTGAATATGAGAATAGCCGGTAAAATAAACTATCCGATACAGCAGCAAAAACCACTCAAAGAAAACACAGCAGCTTATTGTTTTATTGGAGAGATTGATTTACCAAAAACAGGCGATGGTATTCTGGTGGTGGGGCAGATTGGAGACTCTGTCAATTTAATAATTGAAACCCTTCTCTTGGTGTTATTTGGAACTGGAAAGCTAACATTGATGGTGGTAAGTACAAGTTTTACGTTCTTATAAAAGAAGGAGATACAGACCGGTTTTTAAATAAATACCCTCAAAATGTTACCGAAGAGATGAGACTTAAATGTGCTTATCAAAAATATAATTTTTACGGCGGGAATTTTGAAAAAAAAGAGAGGTACTATTATAGATGGGATGGGAAAAATTGGGTTGAGAATAAACGTATGCCCTTAGAAAGAAGAAAAGTAGGGAATCAATGGATTAAGAAAGAGTATGGCACTTGGGTTTATGAGATATATTCTGAGTTATAATAATTATAAAAATATTAAATAAAAGGCTCAAAAATGATTTCAAAATATTATAAAATAATTTTATTTATCAGTCTGTTTTTAACAATAAATCTCAATGCACAACCATTCTTGTTTGATGTTCAGGTCTTAGATGATTCAATATTAAACTATCCGCCTTACAGACTGGACAAAATTGATTTAAGCAATGGTTCTACTTCACCCTTTATTCACATTAATGAAGGATTCTACACATATGAGTTAGTCCCATCGAATGATTGGGTAATATTAATATTCAAATTTTGTGATGAAACAGTAATTTATGATATATCAGATACAACTAATTATTTTGACGTTCCATCGGAAGTCGGTTGCTTTGGAGGTGGAATTCAATATTCAGCGAACAAGAATAAAATCTATTATTTTGAAAGTTATGAGCGGGGATCCCAACAGTTAACTTCAATTGATATGCTGACAGGGGAAATTGACTCATTACTTATCGTTCCCACCAGCTACAATCAACCGATTGGCAATCTTGAAGCATTTCTATCATCCAATGAAAATGTTCTTTACTTTAATGTAATGGATACAACCTACCCGTTGTCTGTTAACGATAAAGACTTCGTGCATAATTTTTCCACAGTTACAAATCAACTAATAAAGACAGAAAGGTTATACCAGTTTGGTTATCCGAATGCAGATGGCTACAGAATGCATCTCGGAAGAAAAGGTAAGGCTATAGTTGAATCATTCTTCAGAAATGAAACCGAAGACTGTTATTTCAGACTCTATGATTTTGATAATGATACAGGCTCAGTTTTTATTTTCTTCCAGGGAAATACTACTCCATATTTTACCGGAGATGGAGAATATTTAATAATTCCACAGACTATTTATGAGGCGCAAAGATTAGATAATACCGGTACTTTTTATATTTATGATTTAGAAAATGGCACGTTAGTTAAAACCCTAACTCTACCACCAAATGGAAGGATTTACACCTTTGATAAATACCCAAGTAATGTTTATTACACAAAGGATATAGGGCTGCCTACACAGCAGGTTTGGGTTTTAAAAATGGATTCAATTTTTAATGTATTAGATTTAACATCGCTCAATCCATCTTCAGCAATAGTTAATTCACCCCCGTTTACATTAACAGTATATGGTCACGGCTTCGATAGCCTTTCAACAGTATATTTTAATGACACGGCTAAAACTACAACATACATTTCAGACAGTGTGCTAACAGCAGAAATATCAACAGCAGATATTACAGTTATCGGCAGCTATCCTGTATGGGTAACAGATCAGTGGGGAACATCGGATACCTTAATGTTTACTGTAGTTTCTCCAAAACCATATTTATCAAAAATATCGCCATCACTTGCTTTACCATACGATGTTTTTGTTAAAAAGAGTAGTATTAATGTTACGCTTATCGGGGGAAATTTTACAACATCATCAGTTGCATATTTTAATGGAGCAGCAAAAAGTACAACTTACTATTCAGATTCTTTAATTACATTCCAGCTAAGTTCAGGCGATGTAGGTTCAACCGGAAAGATAGTATTGGTTTGGATTCAGAACTCAGATCAGTTTTCTGACACTTTATTGTTTAGGGTAGTAACAACTTTACCAAATGAAATTGCACCCATACTGGAATGTGTCAAAGAAAATGGGGCATATTCTTATACTGCTTACTTTGGTTACAATAATAATAATAGTGATGATGTATTGGTACCATTAGGAACAAAAAATAACATTACATCACAATTTTCGACTATAACAGGGTTACCTGTAAATGTTTTTCTTTCAGGAAGGCAAACAAATGTTTTTAGTATAGATTTTAACGGTCAAGAAATATTATGGCGATTGAATGGTTCAGGTGTTTCTGCAAGTTCAAAATCACTGCCTTGTCCTTAAAGTAACGGTTATTATTCAGCAGGCAAAGGACATTTATAATGCAGCAATTATTTGAAAAAGATAAATCAATCTCAGGAAGAAAAACTAAGAGTTATATTCAGCAGTTCTTCACAAAAAATATTATGTGTAATTATTCCAAAAGTTTATAGAAACAGAATACAGTAAAATAAGTCCCGTCAGGGACAAAATAGATGAAGAGGTAAAAAATGAAGATAAAAATTTTAATTATTGTATCAGCAGTAACATACTGTTCATTTTCACAAACCATTTACGAAGTAACACCGGGCACAAAGGGGAATGAGATAACACTTACGGTAGCAAATATCTCAGAGACAAATCCAACAGCCAATGTTAATGTTTCCCTTGCTAAAAAATCCTCATCTCTGAATTTCAGTAAAGAAGAAGAAATGATTGATAATCTTGTGGCGAAGGCAGAAGCAGAGGTGAAGTTCACATTTGATGTAAGCCGGAATGCAATTATCAACAAGAAAGACACAATTGAATTTATGATTACAAGTCCTGATGGAATAATGATGATGAAACAATTCATTTTCAGTTACACCGGACCAACAGAATTTAAGCTTGAGCAGAACTATCCTAATCCATTTAATCCAACAACAACGATACAATATCAGCTTCCGCAGGATTCAAAAGTAATATTAAAAGTTTATGATATTCTCGGCAGTGAAGTTGCAGCATTAGTAAATGAGGAGCAGGAAGCCGGTTACAAAGAAGTAAAGTTCGATGCGATTAATTTTGCAAGCGGAATATATGTTTACAGTTTACAAGCAGGGAATTATTTTTCCACAAAAAAGATGATGTTGCTGAGATAAAAAAGTTTTAAAATCTTTAGCTTAAATCTGCATTAAAAACATTTCCAGCAAGAGTTTAATAGATTGGCAAAAAATTGATTAATCAGTTAACATCAGTTTAATCTGTTCAATCCGTGTTCCAATCAGCGAAAGCTGCAGAGGGTTACGGGATCAAGAAGAACAAACGGTGGTTCTCATTGAAAAAAAATTCTTCTTTACACAAAGCATCTTATAGAAGATAACAATGAAGCAATCAAACAAAAAGACATAGGAATTGAAAAATGAAAACAAAAATTCTAATAGTTATAATATTTTTTGTACAGATAAATTTTGCTCAAAAAATTTCAGAAGATGCAAAACAGGCTATAATTGGATATATAGATAGTACAAGTTATTCTATTAGGTTAGATGCTATAATGAAAATATATAATTATGGCATAGTTGAAGCAGTCCCAAAACTTGAAGCAAATATCTTTAAGCAAGAACAGGATATTGCAATCTTGTTCCTTAGATATATTTTGGCAGTTCATCCCGAAAAAACCATTGAATTAGCTCATAGGTTTATTGATTCGGTTGGTTATCTACGTAAAGGGATCGAAACAACAAATGAATATAAGACTGAAGCAACTTATTATTTGTTTAGAAAAGGTGACTACTCAACAGCCCCAATTATTTTTGAAACTATAGAAGAGAAAAAACCTAATATTGCAACTACTTCATTCGTATTACTTTCAGATGTAATTGATTATGTTCCGGAATATGAACCTCAAGCTAAAGAAGAATTAAAGAGAATAGCATTAAATTTTAAAGATGACTATTATGCCCCAATGGCTTTAATTACTCTAACTGATAAATATGGTGATGAATTAATACCAGATTTAGTAAATATTATTCATAGTAATACCTCTGGACAGATGAAGTTTATAGCTTACGACGAACTGAAGAAAAGAAATTATTCGGAAATGGAATCAATAACTAAATATCTTTTCCTCAATGAAAAAGAATACAAAACTGAATGGATAAATAATTTTATTACCAAATATGCTACGCCTTCAAATTATAAATTTTTGCAAGATAATTATCAAAATATTATTGTTCCAGAGTGGCTACCTGCATATCAAGAATATTTTCAGCAAACTAAACTTAGCAATCCGCTGTATCCACCTAACTTTAACTCTCTATTTGAGCAGTTAGATTATTTCAAAGATCTTTGTGATACTTTAGTTAACTACACCTGGCTCGGCGATCTTAATTTCTCAAACGAATTAAAAAACATTTTAACAACAGCAAAAATAGATTTACAAAACGGAGATTCACTCGCTTGCAGAGTGCAGGTAAAAGCATTTCAGGATTTAGTGGATAATGTTTATAAGGACTCACTAAATACAGACCCGCGTTTTGTAACAATAGAAGGCTGGAAATTTCTCTACTGGAATGCACAATATATTTTAGACAGGTTACCAACACTTTAAGCATATTTATTAAAATAGTAATTTCGATATAGAGTGCTTAGCTTAAATCTGCATTAAAATTATTTCCAGCAAGAGTTCAATAGATTATCAGAAAATTGATTAATCAGTTAACATCAGTTTAATCTGTTCAATCCGTGTTCCAATGGGTTAACTTTTCAGTTCTAACTAAATAACATTTAATGCAGATAAAAATAATTCACCGTTAGGAGTGAAATATTTACAGAGTTATTATATAGATTTAATGACAGCCTTAATCAGCTTTGCAAAAGTATTTTTAACTCTATTAGCTGTTTCTGTAACCTCCGAATGTGAGAGTTTTTGAATTGATATACCTGCTGCAAAATTAGTAATGCAGGAAACAGCCGATACTTTCATTCCAAGAAATGCAGCATAAACTGCTTCATGAACAGTGGACATACCAACCGCATCTGCTCCAAACTTATCAATAAAATTTATTTCAGCCGGAGTTTCATAAGAAGGTCCTTTAGTATAAAAATATACTCCTTCTTTCAGAAAAATATTTTCAGAATGTGCCGATTCTTTAATCTTTCTGTTTAACTCAGGATTTGGCAGATGAATAAAATTATTTTTGGCTGCCGGATTAGTCAGACCAATCAGATCAGTTAGTTCCTTTTTAATTAAAATGCCATTGAATGATGTAATAAGCATCAAATCGCCGGGAGTAAAATTTTTGTTTATTCCGCCAGCAGCATTTGTAAGCAGCAGTTTATCAGCACCGAGTTTAGATGAAATAAAAACAGGTATAACACATTCGTCGATATCATACCCTTCATAAAAATGAACTCTGCCCTGGAAAAGAATCAACTTCTTACCTTGATACTCTGCAAAATGTATTTTCCCTTTATGTCCAATAACTGTTGAAACCGGGTAACCGGGAATATCTGAAGTTGAAATGGATTTATTAATATTAATCTGCTCAGCAAAATCCCCAAGACCGCTGCCTAAAATTATTGCAATCTCAGGCTCAAATGGTATTTCTGACTTTAAATAATCAATAAGATTTTTGTATTTAATATTTAAGTTTACCATCAGAATGAAAAGAATAATCCTGCTAAAGTAGCAGTTAACAGGGTAGTGATAACACCGCCAACAACTGCTTTAATTCCAAGAGCAGCGATATCGGATCTGCGGTTTGGTGCCAGCGGACCTAATCCGCCTATTTGTATTGCGATAGAAGAAAAATTAGCAAATCCGCATAAAGCATAAGTAGCCATAAGAATTGATTTTTCATTTACAAGCTTGCCGGTTTGCACAAGAGTGCTCATATCAGAATAAGCAACAAATTCATTAAGAACTACTTTTGTTCCCAGCAGACTTCCGAATGAAAGAGCATCCTGCCATGGCACTCCGATACCGAAGGCAATAAACTGCATTACCGAACCAATCAATAACTGAAAACTTAACGGCTGACCAAAATTAGCAACAAAATAAGTGTTCAAGCCAATTATATCACCAAGACCATTTAATAAATAATTTATCAAAGCAATAAAGGCGATAAATGCAATAAGCATAGCACCAACATTTAATGCAAGCTGTAATCCGTCACCGGCACCATTTGCAGCGGCTTCAATAATATTTTTAGATGTTTTTTCGATTTTAACTTTTACTATCCCTTTTGTTTCCGATTCAGAAGTTTCAGGAATTAATATTTTTCCAATCATCATAGCACCAGGTGCAGCCATAAAACTCGCACCAAGTAATTGTGTAGCAAACATCTGTTGTGCCTTAAACAATTCAATTCCGTGCGAGGCTGCATAAGCACTACCGAGCATTTGAATATAAGCTGCCATTACACCTCCGGCAATAGTAGCCATCCCGCCGATCATTATTGTAAGAAGCTCGCTTTGTGTCATTCCTTTAATAAAAGGTTTAATCATAAGTGGAGCTTCAGTTTGTCCTACAAAAATATTTGCAGTACAAGATAGGGATTCGGCACCGCTTGTTCCCATTACTTTTGCCATTATCCAAGCCATAGCCTGAACAATTTTTTGCATAACTCCCAGATAATACAAAACCGACATCAGACTTGCGAAGAAAATAATTGTAGGTAAAACTTGAAATGCAAAGAACATACCGGTGCTGCCTTCGTTACCGGGAGAAAGTGCAAGATTACCGAAAACAAATTTTGCACCTTCGGTTGTAAAGTTTAATATTAATACAAAAACATAACTGACACCGTTAAAGAAATCTTTAGCCCATCCAAAAGGAGCGAAGAACTTACTTAATGAATCACCGCGCAGAATTAATACTGCAAATAATATCTGAAGAAAAAAACCGGATATTACCAATCTCCAGTTTACTTTTTTCTTATTATTGGAAAAAAGAAACGTAATTCCAATTAATAATGCTAATCCGAATAAACCTCGGAAAAAAGATTCAAAATCCATTTGTGCTATTCCTCAGTTGGGATGTAATGACATTTACGGCAGCGTGCTTCATAAACATCCGCAGCGCCAACTATTACTCTTTCGTGTGATGTTGTTTTACGCTGAGTTCTGTCAGCTGGATTGCCGCACACTACACAAATTGCAAGTGATTTGGTTATATACTCTGCAATTGATAAAATCTGCGGCATCGGATCAAAAGGAATCCCCTTATAATCCATATCCAATCCTGCAACTATAACCCGTTTACCTTTATCAGCAAGTTTGTTGCATACCTCAGGCAGATCATTTGAAAAAAATTGCGCTTCATCAATACCAACTACCTGAGCATCTTCAACAAAATCAAAAATTTCATTTATATCTTTTATGGTAATTGATGGGAGAGACTGCTCACTATGTGATACAATTGCATTGTTTGAATATCTTGTATCAATTTGTGGTTTGAAGATAATAACTTTTTGTTTGGCAATCTTTGCTCGTCTAAGCCTTCGGATAAGCTCTTCGGTTTTACCGCTGAACATACATCCGGTTATAGCTTCAATCCATCCCGTTTCTTTCGGTACAGCGTGGGGTGTTGGTTCCATATTATTTGTTTAAATCCTTATCTCCAAAAGCAAAAGGCAATAACTCCGAAGTTCTGAAAATTTTAATTTCGTTTTTACTGTTAGTGCAAATTATATCAATCTCTCCGCAATGATCGAATATTATTTGTCTGCAAGCACCGCAGGGTGTTATATAATCCGGTGAATCGCTTGTAATTGCAATAGCTTTAAATTTTCTTTCACCTTCAGACATCGCTTTAAATATAGCAGTTCGTTCAGCACATAATGTTAAACCAAATGTACTGTTTTCAATATTACATCCGGTATAGATTTTATTATCCTCTGTTAAAAGCGCAGCACCAACATGAAAATTGGAGTAAGGCGGATGAGCATTTTGTTTTGCTTCAACCGCTTTTTGTATTAGTGTATTGTATTCCATAATTCTGTTCGGAAAAATATTCTTAATTTTTTTCAGTTCAAATTATATGGTACAAATAACCCAAATTATTAACAGATAAGACATTGATGTCAAATTGTTTTTTCGACTAAAAATTAAATTTAGAAGAAATAAAATGCTCCGGCCATTTTTTTTGAACTCATCCGAACCCTTTTCTTATAGTGGGTAAAGTTTAGTAGTACTTTTTTACTAAGATAAACTTTTTGTCAGAATATTTTTATTAATGGTTTTGTTGTTAACAAGTCTTTTATTTTGAATAGATGTGCAGATAAAGCATTAATAACCTAAGAAACTATAACAATAGTTAAAATGTTTGTATAAAAACTTTAAGCATACATCTTAAGGTAGCCTATATCTGAATATGTTTTTATGTGAATCCTGAATTATTAGTATTGTCATATCTTATTCAAAAGTATTAACTTTGCAGCATTATTTATCAATTAAAATTTTATAAAAATGGCAGAGAACAATCAGAATAAAAGTTTTAGTGATTACTTATATATATTATTTAAATGGAAAAGATTTATTTTCATAAATCTTTTAGTAATTACAGCAATTACAACAGGGATAGTTTTTCTGGTTCCAAATCAATATAAAGCTACAGCAACAATTATGATTCCACCAGATAACCAAATGGGATTAGGTGGACTTTCAAGTTTATTAGGTGGTAAATCATCAATCGCTTCAGTCGGTTCGCGTTTATTTGGAATGTCAAGTACTTCAGAGGACATGCTGCTGGGTATATTAAATAGCCGGTCAGCTTTGGTTAATGTAATAGATAAATTTAACTTAATGAAGTATTATGATATAGATGATAATAATATGGATAAAGTTGTAAAAGCATTTAAAGATGATTTTTCAGCAGACCCTAATGAGTATGGTATGATTGATTTTAGCATTGTGAACAAAGACCCAAAGATTAGTGCTGAAATCGCTAATTATCTTGTTACTCTTGTTGATAGTATGAATATTGAATTCAGTATCCAGCGGGCAAAGAATAATAGAATATTTATTGAAAAAAGATATTTGCAAAATGTTATGGATCTCAAAGCGGCAGAAGATTCTCTATTCAAATTTCAAAAAAAATATGGAATAGTGGCAGTACCTGAACAATTAGAAGTAACGGTTAAAGCAGCAGCAGAAATTGAATCTGAACTTATGAAAAAGGAACTGGAATCCTATATGATATTAAATTATATAGGTGAAAACTCACCACAATATCAAAGTGTTAAATCAGAAATTAATCTTTTAAAGAAAAAAGTGCAGGAGCTAAAAAATTCTTCGAATCTAAGTGCAAATTCTAATGTTCTTTTTCCTTTTAAAAATATGCCTGATATTGCTATTCAATATTTAAGAACATATCGTGAAGTTGAAATTCAGCAGTCCATTTTGGAAATTGTTTTGCCTATGTATGAGCAAGCTAAAGTTGAAGAACAGAAAAGTATTCCAACAGTTATGTTAGTAGATAAAGCCGTATCGCCAGAATTAAAATATAGTCCCAAAAGAGCAATTATAATTGCAGGAATATTTTTTCTTTCTACCTTCATACTTATACCTTTAATTTTTATCGGTGAAAAAGCAATAACAAGTAGTAGTTTTGAAAATCCTCTTCAAGAAAAGATTTCAGATTTATTTAAAAGTATAATTAAAATTTATCATATAAGGTTTTAGTTCTTTAAATGAGCCTTTTGTTAATTGTTTTTATTTCAATAAGCAGCATTTTAATAGGAAAAATATTATTTAAGAAATGGTTTAATCACTTAGCATTATATAGTTTGATAATGGGTGGATTAATTTTCTTTTATGAATTAAAGCTGCTTCCATATCCTCAATTAAAGCCTCTTGTATGGTTCTTGGTAATATCAGCCTTTCTGGCTTATCTTCTTGGAATTATTACGATTTTTTCTGCTAAAAATTTAAGCAACAATAAACTAGTAAATAAGAAAATTGATTTATCTAATTCTAATTTATTTAATAACAATGGAAGGCTCTTAAAGTATTCTGTTTTATTCTTTTGTTTGATTGGATTATTTGTTGCCCTTCATAGATGGTATATTTTAATCGGCTATTTTGGGAGTATTCAAAATGTTATACTTAATGCTGCTGTAGTTTACAGACTAAATGCTAAAGGTGAGATAAAAGAGTTTATTCCATTTCTACCCTCTTTTATTTATGTCGGTGTTTTTCTTTCAGGAATCTATACTGCTTATCGAGGTAAGTTTTCATTTCTTTCCTTCTTCCCCATAATAACAATAATACTTAAAGAGTTAACTTATTTTGGGAGAGGAGAAATGCTTTTTTCTTCAATGGAATTTATAATTACTTTTTTTCTATTCCGGCATTTCTTATCCAATGATCCTGATAAAAAGTTTAAATTCTCTAGAAATAATGCATTTGTAGCAATAATAATTTTATTAGGAATCCTGATAACTGCTTCGTCGTTTATTAGAGTTAGTAGAGGAATAAAAGAAAACTTTGTGGGTACCAGCAGACAGTTAAATCAATTTAAAGATAACTTTTTATTTACACCTTCTGTTTATCTTTATTTAAGCAGCGATATTGGTGTGTTTAACAAATATATGGTTCTTGAGGATGAAGAAACTGGGTTTGGAGAAAATACTTTCCATTTTTTTTATGAATTATTATCCAGATTCGATATTGTTAAAAAACCAAACCCTTTTCAAAAGGGATATTTCATCCCAATGTGGGTAAATACTGGAACCTATTTACGCGAAATTCATGCTGATTTTGGAATTGCAGGTATATTTTTGATTCCTTATTTATTAGGACTTACCATTACATTTCTTTGGTTTAAATTTTATAAATCACCAAACTTAATAATACTAATGTTTTTAGTTTATCTCTTTATCATTATCGGGTTTTCATTTTTAGTGATGGTTACCAGACTTAATCAATGGTATTTTGCACAGTTGTTTACAATTATATATCTATTTTTATTTGAAAAGATATCTGGTAAGAAAAATATTGTATTGTTGGAGAACGAAACTTGAATAAAAGAAAAGAGATAACAGTATTATACAGCGGCTCTTTAATTGCGAAAAATACAATTTTTAATCTGCTAGGGTATGGTATTCCATTAATAATTGCGATTTTAATAATACCATTTTTAATTAAAGGACTTGGTAACGAAAAATTTGGAATTCTAAGTTTATCTTGGGTTATTATTGGGTATTTTAGTTTGTTCGATTTTGGTATTGGAAAAGCTCTTACTAAAATTATTGCAGAAAAATTAGGTGAAAATAAGTACGAAGAAATACCAATTTACTTTGGAACTTCTTTTTTATTAATGTTAATAATAAGTATTGTGGGAACAATAGTTCTTCTATTATTGCTTCCAGCTATTGTGTATGATTACTTGAAGATTTCTCAAAATTTGCAAAATGAAACTTTAAGAGCTTTTTACCTGCTTACATTTTCAATTCCAATTGTAACCACTACTGCAGGGATAAGAGGAGTATTAGAAGCATATCAGGCTTTTAGGGTAATTAGTATAATCAGAATATTCCTTGGAGTTTTAACTTTTCTCGTTCCGCTTATCTGCCTTTTCTTTACAAATAATCTTATATCAATTGTTCTTGCTCTGATTTTTGTAAGAATTTTAGTTTGGATATTATATTTTACTCAAAGTTTAAAAGTTAATAATAAGTTGCTTGCAGAATTTACACTTAACATCAAACTGATAAAAAAAATATTTAGATTAAGCGGTTGGATGACCATTTCAAATATCATTGTTCCAATGATTGTTTATTTGGATAGATTTCTTATCGGAACTTTAATATCAGCAAGTGCTATAGCATATTATACAACACCTTATGAGATTATTACAAAATTCTTAGTTGTACCGGGCGCAATTACCGGAGTATTGTTTCCAACATTCTCTGCAAATTATTTATCTAATCCGGATTTTATTGCAAAGCTTATGAAAAAGGCGATTAAATATATCTTTTTGCTTTTATTTCCTGTTATTTTGATAATAATTTTTTTTGCAAACGAAGGTATGGCATTATGGTTGGGAAAAGATTTTGCTGATGAAAGTTATATTATCCTACAGTTTTTAGCTGCTGGAGTTTTATTTAATAGTATAGCTTATATACCCTTTACATTTCTTGAGGGAATTGGTTGTCCTGATATTACAGCAAAAATTCAATTATCAGAACTGCCTATATATATATTCTTTATGTGGATTGCTGTTCAAAACTTCGGAATAAATGGTGCCGCAATTATATGGTTTATAAGAATGATTTTGGATTCTTTACTATTGTTCTTTTTCGCAAAAAGAAAATTGTTTTCAAAAATCAAAGTAAATATAAATATGGTGCCAATTGTTTTTATCTTATTTACATCTTCACTCTTGTGTTTATTTTTGTTTGATGGAATAATTACAAAATTAATTTTTGTATTTCTGGTTTTATCTGTTTTTGTTTTTGTAGTTTCTAAGTTTTTCTTAGAAGACGATGAGAAAGTATTTCTCAGAACTATACTTCAAAAAAATAAGACATGTCAATCTAATAATTAAATAGCGAATCAAATTAATAATCCAAATAAATGAAGCTCTCAATTATTATTATTAATTACAATCTGTCTGCTGAGATCGAAGAATGTATAAAAAGTCTTCAGCAGGTATTATTAAATATTACTGATTTTAAATGGGAAATTATAATTGTTGATAATAATTCACCTGATAAAAAACTACCCGAAGTGGAAAACAGATATAAAAGAGAAAATATTAATTTTTATTATTTACCTGAAAATGTTGGTTTTGGTAAAGGATGTAATTATGGATTTACAAAAGCTTCGGGTGAATATATTTGTTTTCTTAATCCTGATACCATAATAAAACAAAATATTTTTAGTCCCTTCCTTAATCTGCTTAATAATGATAAATCTATCGGAATAGCAGGACCAAAGCAGCAGATAAAGCGTCCTTTTTTTGATTTCTCAGCAGGATTTTCTCCAAGTATAATTTTTGAAATTATTAACTTGTTTGGTGCCGGCGTTTTCATTGAAGGTCTGCTTGTATTTTGTCTTGCAAAAATAAAAAGAAACAAGTTAATAAAAGTAAACTGGATACTCGGTGCTTGTATTTTTATCAAATCTGAATTATTTAAAAAGATTGAAGGGTTTGATAAAGATTATTTTATGTTTTTTGAAGAATTGGATTTATGTAAGCGTGTTTCAGATAAAGGATATAAAATTATTTATTATCCTGAACAAAGTATTCATCATATCGGTAGTGTCTCAGGAAAGAGGGATTACAGATTATATACTATTCGAACTTATTCAAGCAAAAAAATTTATATTTCAAAACACTACAAAGGTTTTCCTGGCTTGGTTTTTAAGTCATTGCTTTTTGTACAATTATTTTCTCAAATCATTATCTGGTCGATATTATTACCACTCAACAGCTCTAAATCAAAACAAAAAATTAGTGCGTTTATTTATTTAATTAAACACAGGATGAAGTATAAATAGTATAAATTTGCATAAACTATTTTTTGGATTAATATGAATATTGGTATAGATGCACGACTTCTTGAAAGAAAAATTACCGGTATCGGCAGGGTACTCATTAATTACTTAAATGAAATCCCTCTGTATGATAAAAGAAACAAATATTTTTTGTTTTCTTATGGTCCGATTAATTGCAATCCTAGCTTTTATAGAAACATTACTACTAGTAAAAGCAAATTCCCTCAAAAATTATTTGCCCCAATCTGGAATAATTTAATTTTACCATTTTATTTAAGAAAATATAAGATTGATATTTTGTTTTCTGTAAATCAGATTCTTCCTTTAATAAAAATTAAGAACTGCAAATATGTATTTATGGTTCACGATGTTATCTATAAAGCTGACCCCGATTTTTTGCCGTTAATTTATAGGAAATATCTTCAGTTCTTTGCTTATTTTTCAACTAAAATTTGTGATAAGATATTGACTGTTTCAGAATACTCTAAAAAGGATATTTTAAAACATTACAATATTTCTGAAGAGAAAATTAAAGTTATCCTGTCTTCAATAAACCCTGATTTCAAACCATTGAATTTAACTGAAAGTGAAAAAAGCGAATTTAAAAGAGTTTTAAAATTACCTGAAACTATTGTCCTTTATGTTGGAATGATTGAAAACCGTAAAAATATTTATGGACTTCTGAAAATTGCAGATATAGTAAGAATAAAAAAAGCTGATGTGGAGTTTGTTTTAGTAGGGAAAAAAGGATATGGAAGTAAAAAGATATTTAAGGCAATTAATAAACGACCAAATGTTAAGTATCTTTCTGATATAGATGATAAAACTTTAAAGAAGTTATATAATATTGCTGATGTTTTTCTGTTCCCTTCTTTTTATGAGGGATTTGGATATCCACCCATTGAAGCAATGCAGAGTGGGCTGCCGGTTGTTACTTCAAAAAATACTTCTTTAATAGAAATAGTTAATTCTGGCGGAATTATGCACGATGTTAAGGATATTGAATTAATGGCTAATGATGTTTTAAAACTTATTGAAGATAGAGAGTACCACCAATTGATAAGAAACAAAGGAATAGAACGAATAAAAAGATTTAATCAAAATAATCCAGCAAAGGAACTTGTGGATATTTTTAATTCATTTAATTCAAATTAAAACTTCAATAATCAGATATGAATTTCCAGACAGATGTTAGCATTGTCATTATTTCCTGGAGGATGAAAGAACTTCTTCAGATTTGTTTGAAGACTATATATAGTTTTACTTCAGGAATTAATTTTGAAACTATTGTAATTGATAATAATTCTTCAGATGGAACTTCTGAAATGATAGAAAAAGAATTTCCCGAAGTGGTTTTAATAAAAAATTCAGAAAATCGTGGTGTTGCACCGGCAAGAAATCAAGGAATTGAAATTGCAAGGGGTAAATATATTTTAATACTTGATGCAGATGTCGAACTTACTGAAAATTCAATTTTAAAATTATTTCAGTATATGGAAGATGATAAAACTTGTGGAGTTGTTGGAAGTAAACTTATTGGTACAGACCATCAGCTTCAGTTCTCTTGCAAAAGATTTCCAAATTTTCTGTCGTTTATTTTTAGACGGCTTGAACATTTTAGTTTTATAAGAAACTCAAAAACACTTAGATATCACACAATGCAGGATTGGGATCATAAAGAAATAAAGGAGGTTGATTATTTAATTGGTGCTTGCCAGTTTATTCGATCAGAAGTTATAAAAAAAATTGGGATGTATGATGATAAAATTTTTTATGGACCGGAAGATATTGATTTTTGTTTAAGAGTTTGGAAAGCTGGGTGGAGGGTAGTTTATTTTCCAAAGACAACAATAATTCACCATGAACAGAGAATCACAAAAAAGAAATTTTTTTCCTCAATCTCAATGAAACACTTAATTGGTATCTTTTATATTTATCGTAAGTACCATTTCAAAATTGGCAGATAGGTTAAATGTCAAAGTCGATTGAAAAAATACTTCTCCTTATAACCGATTTTATTACTATAAATCTTGCCTGGTTAGTTTACAGTTATATTCGTTTGGAGACAGGTTGGTTTGCATTAATTATTGCTCCCGAGTTTCTGCTGCCGATGCTCGTTATTTACTTTTACTGGCTTATCATTTTTACTTTTGTAGGAATGTACCGCACCTGGTTTGCATTATCCCGTTTTGATGAAATCTCTACTCTGTTCAAAGCTTCTTTTTTCGGAATATTCCTGCTTTTTTTCCTGATCTTTATTGATGATTATTTACACAATGTTGCTACTGCAACAAGGATACTTATATTTATTTATTGGGGGCTGTTTCTTTTCTTTGTTGGTTCAGGCAGAATTATAATCAGAAGTGTTCAGCGAAATCTGCTTATCAAAGGTATCGGACGAAGAAATGGTTTAATAATTGGTTTTAACCCAAAAGCTAAAGAGGTTCTTGATTCAGTTCTTACTGCACCGGCATTGGGAATTGATATTAAAGCTTTTGTTGCTGTAAATAATGAAAATATCGGTAAAGATTATAAAGGCGTTAAAGTTGAAAACACAATTGATCAACTTATTGGGATCATCAACCAGTTTAATGTTAAGGAAATAATTATTGCTCTGGAAAAAGAAGATCACGATGTGCTCGTAGATGTTATTTCTAAAACTGAAGGTAAAAATATTAATCTTAAGATAGTTCCGGATCTTTATGAGATTTTAAGCGGACAAGCACGAACCAGTCAGATATATGGAATGCCGCTGATTGATATAATGCCTGAGTTGATGCCTGAATGGGAGAAAAAACTAAAACGTGTAATCGACCTGATAATATCTTTGCTTATTCTGGTATTAAGTGCACCAATAACAATTTTAACTGCTATTGCAATCAAGATTGATAGTAAAGGTCCTGTATTATTTAAACAAGAAAGACTTGGACAAAACGGTAAACCATTTAATGTATTAAAATTTCGTTCAATGATTCAGGATGCTGAAAAATATACTGGTCCTGTATGGTCTCAAAAGGATGATCCTCGTGTTACAAGAATGGGAAAGTTTGTTAGAAAAGTTCGTATTGATGAAATTCCGCAGATGTTTAATGTATTAAAAGGTGAAATGAGTTTAGTAGGACCACGACCAGAGAGGGCGTATTTTGTTGAAAAACTTTCTAAGGAAATTCCATATTATAAAAGAAGATTGAAAGTTCGACCGGGTATTACAGGCTGGGCACAGATAAAGCATAAGTATGATGAATCGATTGAAGATGTTAAAATAAAAATTAAATATGATCTCTTTTATATCGAGAATATGTCTTTGAGAATGGATTTTAAAATTTTGCTGAGAACTGTTTTTGTAGTATTATTTGGGAAAGGACATTATGATTAAACTTAAAAAGTCATTCGATTGACATCCGGTAGTCAATCGGTGGTCATTCAATAGTAATTCGGCTGTTTGTTAACATTCTGAATAATTATTTGGATGATTAAATGAAATCGGAGGAATTTAGGGGTTATCAATTATTACTGAATTTAGCTGAAGAAATTTGAACGTTAGTAATTAAATGGGATTATTTTTCAAAAGATACAATCGGAAAACAATTAGTCAGATCAGCTGATTCTGTTTCTGCAGATTTAAGAGAAGGTTTTGGAAGATATTTTTATAAAGAAGAAAAACAATTTAGTTATTATTTAAGAAACTCGTTGTACGAAACAAAAACCTGTTTACCAAAAGTTTCAAATAGAAAACTTATTTCGAGCAAAGATTTTGAAAAGTTTGGAAAAGAAATTATTGATTTAGGTGTTAAATTAAATAGTTAAATAAATGCGTTTGGAAAAAGTCAGAATAATAAAACAATGAATGACTTAATAACTATGGATAGCATTTTTAATAAAATAATTAAAATATCTATGTGCTTTGCGCTTAGTCCTATTTGCAAATTATGAGCGATCAAAAGTCTTTAGTCATAATCCCGACATACAATGAGCTGGAAAACATTCCGAAGCTTATTCCAATAGTTCTTGCTCAGGATGAACGAATTCATTTGCTGATTGTTGATGATAATTCGCCTGATGGTACAGCAAACTTTGTTGAAGGAGAAATGAAAGCTAACGAACGAATTCATCTTCTTAAGAGGGAAAAAAAGTTAGGACTTGGTACAGCTTACATTGCCGGATTTAAATACGCTTTGCAAAATGGTTATGATTTTATTTTTGAAATGGATGCTGATTTTTCACACGATCCAAATGAGCTGAAAAACTTCCTGACAGAAATTAAAAATTATGATCTTGTTCTCGGAAGCCGTTATATACACGGAATACGCGTACTTAACTGGCCAATGCGAAGATTGCTGCTTAGTTTTTTTGCAAGTGTTTATACCAGAGTTATTACAGGAATGCCCATCAGAGATGCTACGGGCGGATTTAAATGTTTCAGAAGAAAAGTGCTTGAAACAATTGACCTCGATAAAGTTAAATCCAACGGATATTCTTTTCAGATTGAGATGACTTTTAAAGCTTATTCAAAAGGTTTTAAGATCAAAGAAATACCAATTGTTTTTGTTGATCGTATTAAAGGAAAATCCAAGATGTCTAAGAAAATTGTGCGTGAAGCGGTAATAATGGTCTGGAAATTAAGATTAAGACAAATTTTCGGATTATTATAGGGAACAGTTAATTGGACCTTTCAATTATAATAGTTAATTATAATGTTAAAGAGTTTCTACAGAATTTAATTCACTCGATCGAAAAAGCTGCATTAAATCTTACCAAAGAAATTATAATAATAGATAATGCTTCGGATGATGGTAGTGTTGAGTTTATTAAAGAGAAACTGCCTCAGGTAACACTTATTGCCAATAAAGTAAATCTTGGATTTGGTAAAGCAAATAACATTGGATTGAAACAAGCAACCGGTAAATATCTTTTATTGATAAATCCTGATACAATTGTTGCTGAAGATACATTTGAAAAAATGATCTGCTTTTTTGAATCGAATAAAACAGTTGGATTAGCCGGATGTAAAATCCTGAATCCGGATGGAACTTTTCAGCTTGCCTGCCGAAGGAGTTTCCCGGGTCCCTGGACATCGTTTACTAAAGTAACCGGCTTAAGTTCACTTTTTCCCGGGAGTAAAATATTTGCACGATACAATCTTACCTATCTTGATGAAAATCAGACATACGAGGTTGATGCAATCTCAGGATCATTTATGATGATGAAAAGAGAAGTTTATGAAAAGGTAGGCGGCTTTGATGAACAATTTTTTATGTACGGCGAAGACCTTGACTTGTGTTACAGGATTCAAAAAGCAGGTTATAAAGTTTTTTATGTGCATTCAACACAGATAATACATTATAAGGGAGAAAGCGCAAAGCGAAGCAGTTTTGATGAAACGAAAGTTTTTTACAATGCAATGCATCTGTTTGTTAAAAAACATTTATCAAGTTCTTTTCTTGTCGGATTGATTTTAAGAAGTGCTATTGCAGTAAGGGGTTTTATTGCATTTATTGCGGTTAGAAAATTAATTCTTGCTTCTGTTGTTTTAGATTTTTTATTGTTTGATTTGTGTTTGTTTGCTGCAGAAAAAATATACCTTAATAACAGCGATTGGGGCGGTTTTCCTGCATTTGCAATTCCGGTTGTTTATACCGTTCCTGCATTCATTCAGATTGTTGTGTCGTTTGCAGTTGGTAATTATAAAAAGGACAGGCTTTCTGTTTCAAGAACTCTTGCTGCAATATTGATAAGCCTTCCGATTTTAACTTCGCTTACATTTTTCTTTAAAGAGTATGCGTTCAGCAGAGCTATAGTTTTAATCGCTTATTCATTTTTGTTTATAACATTATCATTGTGGAGGATAATAGCTAAAATTGTTTTTAAGGAAAAACTGATAGATGAAAATTATAAGAAGCATAGAACTCTGATAGTAGGAATCAATGAGTCATCAATACTTATCGCAAAAAAAATTAAAAAGAAAAAAACAGATTTAAGAAGTGTTGCGGGTCTTATTGATTTTTCAAACAAGAATATCGGACAGCAGATTGATTCATTTGAAGTGCTTGGAACTGATCAAAACATAAAAAGAATCATTAAAGAATTTAAGATAAATGAAGTTATTTTTTCATCCGGTGAAATTGCTTATAACAAAATGATGGAAATAGTAGCAAAGTGTTCTGATACAAATGTAGATTTTAAAATTGTGGGCAGTAATCTTGATTTTATAGTTGGTAAAACAGCGGTAACTTTGCTTGATGATATGCCTGTGATTGAACTGAATTATAATATTGCCCTGCCACAGCACAAACTTCTGAAAGCAATTCTTGATTATTCAATTGTAATTCCTTCTATGATTTTGATTTATCCCTTTATTTTTTTTAAAAGTAAAATTTTAAATAAGCAGTCGGATTTTACAAAATTTATACTGGGATTTCCTAAAGTGTTTACCGGTGAGTTAAGTTTGGTAGGCCCAAAAAAAGAATCAGTACAGAGCGAAGAATTTTCCGGCAAAAAAGGTTTAACAGGATATTGGTATATTGATACCGGGAATTATGATGATATTGAAAAATTAAATTTTTATTACGCAAAAAATCAAAACATCTGGCTTGATATTGAGATTCTTGCTAAATCATTAAATAAAATGTGGAGCAAAAAGTAAAAGATGGCAAAGACAATATTAGATTTTGAAAAACCAATCTTTGAATTGGAAAATAAACTGGAAGAGATGAAAAAGTTCTCTGAAAATCTTGACATCGAACACGATATAATCAGACTTGAAGAGAAAGTAAGACAACTGAAAGAGGAATTGTACGGCAATCTTTCAAGATGGCAGCGGGTTCAATTAGCCCGCCATCCCGAAAGACCTTATACACTTGATTATATTTATGCAATGACTGATAATTTTGTTGAACTGCACGGAGATAGAGCATTCAAAGATGATAAAGCTATTGTCGGCGGTCTTGCGCAAATTGATCATCATAAAGTTGTAATTTTAGGACAGCAAAAAGGACGTGATACGAAAACCAATGTTTATAGAAATTTTGGTATGATGAATCCTGAAGGTTATCGAAAAGCACTTCGTTTGATGAAGCTTGCCGAAAAATTTAATCGACCTGTGATTACATTGATTGATACACCCGGTGCTTTCCCGGGACTTGAAGCTGAGGAGCGCGGACAGGCAGAAGCAATTGCACGGAATCTTTTTGAAATGAGTAAACTTAAAGTTCCTGTTATTGTTGTAATAATTGGTGAAGGTGCAAGCGGCGGAGCTTTAGGTATTGGTGTAGGTGATAGAATTTTAATGTTAGAAAATTGCTGGTACTCGGTAATCAGTCCTGAATCCTGTTCACAGATTTTATGGAGAAGCTGGGATTACAAAGAGCAGGCTGCTGAAGCATTAAAACTTACTGCACCTGATTTATTAGAGCAGGGAATTATTGACAGAATAATTAAAGAACCATTAGGCGGTGCACATAAAAATCATAAAGAAGCTGCTGATGCTCTAAAAGCTGCTCTGGTTGAAGAACTTGATATTTTAATCAAAATTAAGCCTGATAAACTTATTGATAACCGGATTGAAAAATTTGGCAAGATGGGTGTGTTTGTTGAGTAATATTATAAAGTCTGACTGATCTTTTGAAACTTATGAAAAAATATTAGTGTCTATAAATGGAATGCAGGATTAATTTACTTCAGAAGAAGAAAAGTATAGGTTAATTTTCTCCGGAAATTTTAATCAGGATTAAGGAATCTAAAAAAAGTTAGTTCTTTCTTTTGTAAAAGTTTTAGAAAATTTTAGCAGATATTGATAGCAGTGAGAATCTTATATTCATTATAATTTATTTGTCAGTCTTTCCGCCACAGCGGATTGTTGAAGGCTGACTTTTTAGTTTGAAGTCGTTAGTTATACTTCGATTGTTTCAGTGTAACCGTAAAATTTAACTTATATTAAAATGTTTTACTTCCTTTAATAACAACTATGCTTAAACACCACACCGAATTAAGAGTAAGATATGCAGACACCGATCAGATGAAGTTTGTATATAACGGAAAATTTTTTGAATACTTTGAAGTTGGCAGAACTGAAATGATGCGAGATGTTGGTTTACCTTATGATATGATAGAAAAAAACGGATACCACATGCCTGTAATTGAAACTAAGATTCATTTTATTCAGCCGGCTTTTTATGATGAACTGCTATTGATTGAAACATGGGTTGAGAAATTACCGGCGGTTAAAGTGCATATCGATCACATTATAAAAGCAAAGGAAAGAAATGTTGTAATTTGTGAAGGATATGTTGAACTGGCATTCCTTAATTCAAAAACAAATCGTCCGGCACGTGCACCGGAGTTTTTTATTGATGCTGTTAAAAAGTATTATGAGTAAAATCGGAAAAAGTATTTGAGAGATAAATACTTTTGAATTATTAATAGACCTAAAAGCATTTAATTATTTCTTTAAAGATCACCCGGGAAAAATACTTCAATGAAAGAAAAGCTTAAAGAGTTAACAAAAGATACTGCTATCTACGGCATCAGTACTATTCTTGGCAGGTTTCTTAACTTTTTGCTTGTACCGTTTTATACAAATATTTTTCTACCCGCTGATTATGGGGTGATTAATGTTTTGTATTCCTACATCGCAATTTTTAATATACTTTTTATATATGGAATGGATTCAGCTTATCTGAAGTTTGCATCGTTTAAAGAAATCGGAGATGATAAAGATAATTTTTCTACGCCGTATATAAGCATTTTCATTACCTCAGTAATATTCCTTTTTGTTCTTGTACTTGTTAGAAATCCTATTTCAGTTTTTGTTGAAATAGATCCGGCAAAAAATTATCTGATTGTTCTGTCAGCATTAATAATGTTTTTTGATGCAAATTCTGTAATTCCGTTTTTAAAATTAAGACTTGATAGGAAAGCCAAATTATTTTCAGTGCTGCGGATTGTAAATATTATTTTAAATATAGGGCTGAATGTTTTTCTGATAGTCAAATTAAAATGGGGAATTGAAGCTGTATTTGTCAGTAATCTTATAGCATCTGTTATAACCTGGCTGTTAGTAATTCCAATTATCATTTCAAATTTCAGATTTAGTTTTCATATACAGCTTTTCAAAAGATTACTAAAATTTGGATTGCCGTATTTACCTGCCGGTTTTGCAGTTATGCTGGTACAGGTTATTGACGTTCCGATTATGCAGAAACTAACCGATACAAAAACAGTTGCAATTTATAAAGCAAGTTACAGACTCGGGATTTTTATGATGTTGTTTGTAAATATGTTTCAATTTGCATGGCAGCCTTTTTTCCTTAATAATGCAAAAGAAGCAAATGCAAAAGAAATGTTTTCAAAGGTTATGACATACTTTACATTAACAGGCACAATCCTGTTAGTTGTGCTCTCACTTTTTATTGAAGATATAGCTAAAGCAAATCTTGGCGGCTTCTCATTGATCGGAAGAAATTTTTGGGAGGGTTTGTACATAGTTCCGGTTATTCTTCTTGGATACTTGTTTAATGGATTTTATGTTGTTTTTTCTGCGGGAATTTTTATAGAAGAGAAAACAATTTACGCTCCCATCGTTGCCGGGCTTGGAGCTATTACAAATATTGCTGCTAACTATCTGCTTATTCCTCATCTCAGCATACTTGGTGCAGCTTTAGCCACACTATTTAGTTATGTTGTAATGGCGTTAGGATATTATATCGTAACTCAAAAGTATTATCACATTAATTATGATTATTATAAACTTACAAAAATTTCGATAGCTGTAACTTTTATTGCGGCTGGATATTACCTGTTGATGTATGGTGGCTACTTAAATATTTATTATAAAATAATTTTAGTCCTGATTTTCTTTTCATATTTAGTAACTAATGTAATTGAAAAGAATGAACTGAACCTTATAAAATCAAAACTACTGCGGAGATAAATGACTGAAGAAATAAAAATATGTGTAAAAAGATTAAGCGATGAATTTTCTGATCTAGAATTACCGTCTTACGCTACTGCCGGAAGCGCAGGTATGGATATTCGTGCCGCACTAAAAGATGATGTTATTATTGAACCGGGTAAAGTTGAACTGATTCCGACAAATCTTTCTGTGGAAATTCCTTTTGGATATGAAATACAAGTAAGACCAAGAAGCGGACTGGCAGCTAATCATAGCATTGGAATTTTAAATTCCCCCGGCACAATCGACTCTGATTACCGCGGGGAGGTTAAAATTATCCTTATGAATTTTGGCAAAGAAAATTTTAAAATTTCACGCGGTGATAGAATTGCACAAATAATTGTTTCAAAAGTTTATATTGCAAAGATTGAAGAAGTAAAAGATCTGAACTCTTCGCATCGTGGAGAAGGCGGATTTGGACATACGGGAAAGAAATAAGCGCAAGATATAAAATTAACCTTCGAGTTTTCTAAAACCTCGAAGGTTTGTGAAAGTATGTGTTGAGTGGAGGTTATTTTATCAACATCCTAAAGTGGTTTTATGATAAAGCGATAAATCACTTGAGCAGCAGCATTTTTTTTACATCACTAAAATTGCCTGATTGTATTTTATAAATATACATTCCGCTTGGCAAGTGTGATGCGTTGAAATTTACTTTATAAATTCCTGCTGCTTTGTTTTCGTTTACAAGTGTTGCGAGTTCATTTCCAAGTACATCGTAAACTTTTAATGTAACATATTGTCTGCTGGCTATTGCATACTGAATAATCGTTCTTGGATTGAATGGGTTAGGATAATTCTGAAATAAATGAAATGATTCAGGATTATTTGTTTCAGTAACTTCTGATGCATCAGTAAATTCATAACACCCGATATCAAAATTATTCCCTTGAGGGCGAACAACACCATCTTTATCAATGCCCGGTGCACTGTCTCCGTTTCCAGCATCTATTGCGGGACTGGTGGCATTCAGGCGATAATCACCGTTACCTCCCGATGGATTTACAAAGTAAGTTGAAGCGTTGTTCATTGTGATCTCAATATTATGATCTGCTGTATATCCACCGGTGAGCGAATAATCAGTAGCAATATTATTTCTAACAATTACTCCAGATGAAGGTGTACCATTTTTATGATTATTCACCATAATCCATGGATCCGGTGATGGGGTTAAATCGTTATCAACAACAGTATTGTTTATTATTTTACAATTAATCGCTCCGTAAAATGATATTCCGTGCCAATGATCGGTGATGATTAAATTATTCTCAACAATCCAGTTCTCAAACATACCATCAAACAGTCCGATTCCCTGCAGATTACCTCTGTACGGTTGATTGGGATCTTCATAATTTATAATTGTATTCCCGCGAAGTATTACATTTTTAACTGTTCCTGTTCCAACCCCGCCGCTTCCGTATGACCAGGACTGGAATCCGTCATCATGATTTTCATCAACATCATATTCATTCTTAATTGTGTTATACTCATAAACATCATCATCACCTAATCCGCGAATTCCATCACCCCTAAAGTTTACGATGAGGTTATGAGATACTAATGAATTATTTGCGCTGCATGCTATACCATGATCAACAGCAGTAATTGTATTGTTAAATGCAGTTATATTTGATCCATCCATAATAATTCCATTGCCGGTCCGGTTTACCCAATCTGTTGCTGTCCATCCGGAAATATCATCTGCAAAGTTAATGTTACAATTCTCAATGGTAAGATAGCTGCCATCTAAATCAACAGCTTCCTTTCCATCTGCACCACTTGTATATCTTGGTTTAATATCGGCTCCCGATAACTTCCAGTAACTGCTGTTACGAAAACTCACACGAAAAAAAAGCGGAACTGAACCCGGGTAAGCTCTGATTGTAACAAAAGAGGTGTTATTTTTTCCATTAATAGTTAAAGTTCCATAATTACCACTAAGCAAACTAATTGTATCTCCACCCTGAACATTATTTATTGCATTCTGCAATTCAGTTGAGTTAGAAACGATGATTTCAGTCGCAGTTGCAGATTGAAGATAGATAAGAAATATCATTCCAACAAAGTGAATAAGTAATGATTTTTTCATTTTCATTCCTCCTACTTCATTAATATCATTGATTTCGTTTGAGCAAGGCTGCCAGCTTGTAATCTGTAGAAATAAATTCCGCTTGATAGTATGCTGCCATTGAATGAGACTTCATATTTTCCGGCTGGTCTTTCTTCATCAATTAATTTTGCAATTTCATTTCCTAACACATCATAAACCTTTAATGTGATAAAGGAAGATTGATTAATGGCAAATGATAAAGTTGTTATTGGATTAAAAGGGTTCGGGTAGTTCTGAAACAATTGAAATGATTGCGGAAGAACTTTTTCATCAACTGAAACTGTGCTTGTAAATTCGTAACAGCCAATATCAAAACCACTGCCCTGCGGACGGGAAATGTTATCCATATCTTCATAAACGATTGGCAGAACTAAATTTGTTCCAGCATCAACAGCCTGTGAATTTTGCTGCAGATGAAAATTGTTATTTAGGTAATCAACAAAAATTTGTGCTTCAGGATTAGCTATCATCGAATGTAAATCATATCCAAGTGACTGCCATTGAGTTAAATTCATATTCGAATTTCCATCGTCATCACTTAACCGGTTTACCAGGATGTTATAATCACTAACAAATCCGCTTGCTGAAGCAGCATCAATAGAAATGCTTCCCCTGAAACCGTGATGATTAATTAAAATATTATTATAAATAGTATTCCCGGTTGAACCATCAACAGAAATTATGCACCATCTACCATCTGATGGCTGAATGATCGTGTTGTTATAAACTTTATTGTTCTTTGATGCATCACCGCCGTCGATCTGAAACATTGCAATGCCGGTTGCGTGATTGTTGTAAATCAGGTTATTGAATATTTTAGAATCCTGAACTCCATCCATGTTAATTGCTGAACCGCCACCGTAGCCATTATCGTGCAGAATATTTCCTTCTACAATTGCGTTACTGATAATTCCATCATCGCCCATTGAGATGTCTCCATTCATATGGATTCCACATCTGTTGTTGTTGAATGAATGATTGTTTCTTATGATTGGTCTGTCACTGCTATTGGAAACATAAATTCCATGTTCATCAGCACTAAACGAACAAGTATTATTTTCGATAGTTAAATCATCTGTAAATCCGGTGAAGATTCCCCAGCGATAATTGTTGTGACAATAATTATTTCTGATTGTAATAAAATCTGAAACAACAGCACGGACTCCGGCACGGGGCTGATCTTTAACTTCAAATCCATCGATAACAATCCATGAAGCATTTTCAATATTAATTCCATCAGGTGTAACAGAATTCCGTTCATCAATTACAACATTATTTTCAATTGCTTTAAAAACTATTGGAAGAATTTGAGTTCCATTTGTACGGATATCAAAGCCTGCATAATTTCCAGCAAGAACCAAAACCGAATCTCCGGCTGCAGCAATATCAGCAGCATGCTGTAGAGTTGCAAAAGCAGTTTGAGCAGTTAAACCATTATTTGAATTGCTTCCGGATGTGGACACATAATATGTTGTTTGTGCAAATGTTATACTGAATAAAAAGCTATAAGCTAAAACTGTGTTTCGAAAAAATTTTATCATATTAAATCAGGGGATATTAAATAATACTATTTGAAGGGAAAACTTCAATTACTATACCACTGCAACAGTTTGAAGAATAAAATTTTTGCTGAATATTAACTCCAGAATAAGAAAAATTACTTGTAAGAATTGACACAATTATTGTCTTGTATTTTAAAACAAGGAATTAATTACCGACAAGTGTTTATTGAAAAAAAATAATTTTTCTGTTTTAGACTTTCATTTCTGAAATACTTAACTTCGATCAGCACTTACAAAAATTTTTAATTAGTCATAGTAAATCCCGGCATATCGGGATGAAGCAATCTTAAATTATATTTATTCAATGATAATATGAGATTGCTTCGCTTATTACCTCGCTTGCAATGACGAAATCATTTTCTCTTATACACTGAATTATCTTAGGTTTTGTAAGTTAGAAATTATTAATTCTTCATTATTAATTTTTGATAAACGATGTCTGACTTTATTCATCTTCATAATCACACACATTACAGCTTACAAGACGGTGCCTGCACTGTCGATGGATTAATTAACGCCGCACAAAAGCACGGAATGAAATCCGTTGCAATTACCGATCATGGAGTACTTTACGGTGTGGCAGAGTTTTATAATAAAGCAAAAAAATCCGGCATCAAACCAATAATCGGAATGGAAGCTTACATCGTTGTTGATGGAAGCAGATTTGACCGCGGTAAAGCAGATGAAGTAAACTCAAAGAAAAGATCAAAACACTATAATCACCTGATTATTCTTGCAAAGAATAAACAGGGATATGATAATCTTTCACGGCTTTCTACACTTGGGCATACAGAGGGTTTTTATTACAAACCCCGGATTGATATGGAACTGCTTGAGAAATACAAAGAAGGATTGATCATTACATCAGCATGTGCAAATGGAGTTGTATCTGCTCATCTTGTAAATAATGATTATGAAAAAGCCCGTTCTGTTGCTAAAAGATTTAAAGACCTGTTTGACGAAGACTTTTATTTAGAGATTCAGGATCACGGAATGGATATAGATAAACCTATTCTTGAATCAATGCCGAAGCTCTCTAAAGAATTAGGGATTAAACTCGTAGCTACAAATGATTGCCATTATATCGAACAGGATCATGCAATAGCACATAATATTTTACTTCTGCTTTCAGATAAAAATAACACAGATTATACTCAGTTAAGATATGGAACGGATCAGGTGTATTTTAAATCTTCTGATGAAATGAAAAAGCTTTTTAAGAAATATAAAGGGGCGATTGAAAATACACTTGAGATAGATGAAAAGGTAAATATAAAGTTTGATTTTGAAGAACATCATTTTCCGGATTTCCCGATTCCGGAAGAATCCAAAGCAAAAAATCTTGATGAGTATATGGAATTACTTGCAAGAGAAGGATTGGAGAAAAAGTTTAAAACAATCTCAAAGGAAATTGAAGATCGTTTTAATTTTGAGATAAAAACAATTAAAGAAATGGGCTTTGCAGGTTACTTTTTAGTTGTTGCTGATTTTATTAACAATGCCAAACAGAAAAATATACCTGTTGGTCCGGGCAGAGGCAGTGCTGCAGGAAGTATTGTTGCTTATGCAATGGGAATTACAAATGTTGATCCGTTAAAATATGATCTGCTCTTTGAAAGATTTTTAAATCCTGCAAGAAGATCTATGCCTGATATTGACGTTGACTTTGCTGATGATAAGCGAAGCGATGTGATTGATTATGTACGCGAAAAATACGGTGCTGAGTGCGTTAGCCAGATAATTACATTCAATAAATTAACATCAAAAGCTGTTCTGCGCGATGTTGCCCGTGTTTTAAAAATCCCGATTCCAACTGTTAACAAGATTACGAAATTTATTCCGTCAAAATTCGGAAAAGTTTATTCAATTGATCAGGCACTGGCAGAAGTTCCAGATCTAAAATGGGTAAAGGAATCAACTGAAACCGATATACAAAATCTTTTAAAGTATGCAAGAGTTCTGGAAGGAATGAATCGCAATGCATCAAAACATGCTGCTGGTGTGGTCATCACTCCCGACGAGGTAAGTAAATATGTTCCTCTTGCAAATGCAGTATCACAACAGGATATAGTAACGCAATTTTCTATGAAAGATATTGAAAATGCCGGTTTACTTAAGATGGATTTTCTCGGACTTCGTACACTGACTATAATCCGTGATACGATTGATATGGTAAGAAAAAATCATAATAAAGAAATTGATATTGATGAAATTCCGCTTGATGATGAAAAAACTTTCCAGCTTTTTTCAAAGGGACAAACCACCGGAGTGTTTCAGTTTGAATCCGGACCTATGCGTGAATATTTAAAACAACTGCGTCCGGCAAGTTTAAATGATCTTGCTGCGATGAATGCATTATATCGACCCGGTCCAATGGAAAACATTGATGATTTTATTGATAGAAAACTTAGCAGAAAAGTGGTTAACTACTCACATCCGATACTTGAACCTATATTAAAAGAAACCTATGGAGTTATTGTTTATCAGGAGCAGGTTATTCAGATTGCGAATAAAGTTGGCGGGATGAGTTTAGCTGATGCAGATCTTTTGCGCAGGGCAATGGGTAAAAAAGATCTTAAAGTAATGCAGGAACAAAAAGTTGTTTTTACTGAAGGTGCTGTAAAAAATGGTGTTAATAAGAAAATTGCTTCGGATATCTTCGAAACGATTTTCAAATTTGCTAATTACGGATTTAATAAAAGCCATGCCGTTGCATATAGCTTAATCGCATATCAAACCGCTTATTTAAAAGCTTATTTTCCTGCTGAGTTTCTTGCTGCCAACTTAAAAAATGAATTTGAGAACACAGACAAAATCACAAAGTTTCTTGATGATTGCCGCAAACAGAAAATTGAAGTATTACCGCCTGATATAAATAATCCTTCATTATTCTTTGAAGCAGAAAACGGTAAGATAAAATTTGGTATGTCCGCAATTAAGAATGTCGGTGTTCCGGCAGTTAAAGAAATTATCAATGCAAAAAATAAACTTGGCAGAAATTTTAAATCCATTTACGATTTTTGTATAAATACAGATAACCGGATAGTTACTAAGAGAGCTTTGGAAGGACTTGTATTGGCTGGGGCATTTCACAATATAAATAAAAATCGTGCACAGCTTTTTGAATCTATTGAATCAGCGTTAACCTTTGCACATAAATTGCAGAATTCTAAAATGCTTTCAAGCGATTCGTTATTTGGAGGAACTGAAGAAGTATTGTTAAAAGAACCAGAACTGCCGGATGTTAAAGAATGGAGTGAGAAAGAATATCTTGCACAGGAAAGAAAAGTAATTGGTTTTTATCTGACTGATCATCCGCTGAGAAAATATGAATTGGAATTTAATTCATTTGCTTCAATACATCTTGGTGAAACCGAAGGGATAGAAGAAAAAGGCGATGTACGTGCCTGCGGTGTTGTAACTGAATTAAAAACTAAGTTTGATAAAGCCGGAAAGATGATGGCATTTTTTAAGCTTGATGATCTTACCGGAAGCTGTGAATGTCTGATGTTTTCAAAAGCTTATGATGAATTTGGAAAATATGTGCAGGATGAAGAACCGGTGTTTGCTGTAGGAAGTCTGGAAAGCAGCGGTGATTCTGTAAAAATGCAGGTCAGCAAAGTTATTCCGATGAAAAATGTAGCAAACGAACTTACGGAAAGTATAAGACTACTTGTTAGTAAACAGAAAGTTTCTGCAGAAAAACTGAGATTATTAAAAAACATATTTGAAAAGTCCGAAGGCAGTATTCCGGTCTTTATCAATCTTACTGAAAACGGAATTGATAAAGGTAAACTTTTTTCTTTAACAGAAAACAGAGTAAAGATTACACCAGAATTGTTAAATTCATTAACTTCATTACTTGGTGATGATGCTGTTATGTTAAAATCCAAATAGAATTTTGGGAATTGTAATTGTTGTTTAGCTATGTCTGATTTTGTATTATTGCCCTCACCATAATATTAAACTCATAGAAAGAATGATTAGATGAAAAAAAGTGATAAACAGGAACTTTACGCTTTAATACTTGGTGCATCTTCCGGATTTGGGGAAGCAACAGCTGTTAAATTGGCTAAAGATGGATTTAACATTCTTGGAGTTCATCTTGACCGGCAGGCAACTATGCACAATGTGGAAAGAATTATTAAAGAAATTGAATCTGCAGGAGTTGAGGCAAAGTTTTTCAATGCAAATGCAGCTGATGAAGTTAAGCGAAATGGAATAATAAATGAAATAAAAACTTTACTTAACGGAAAACCATTAATTAAAGTTATTATGCATTCATTAGCATTTGGTACATTAAAACCATTTATTCCGGCTAATAACGAACAGGCAATTACTAAAGCTCAGTTGGAAATGACACTCGATGTAATGGCACACTCGCTTGTTTATTGGGTGCAGGATGTTGTTTCAAACAATTTACTGGCAAAAGGTGCAAGGATATTTGCAATGACAAGTTCTGGCGGGCATTCTATAATTCCGTTTTATGGCGCTGTATCTGCTGCAAAAGCTGCTCTTGAATCTCATATAAGACAATTATCAGTAGAACTTGGTGAAAAATTTGGTGCTTCAGCAAACTCTATTATGGCTGGCGTTACTGATACCCCGGCTTTAAGAAAAATACCAGGTAATACTGAACTGATAGATATTGCTGAAAGAAAAAATCCGCATGGCAGATTAACAACGCCTGAGGATATTGCAAAAGTTATTTCGCTTCTTTGCAAAGATGGCGGTGAGTGGGTATCAGGCGGACTAATACATGCTGATGGCGGTGAAGATATAGTTAATTATGTTGGACAAAAAAAGTCAAGACAAATTTAATAATTACATTTTTAGGAAAAATTATGAAACCAATTGAATTTACAGATCAGAATTTTAATACAGAAGTTTTACAATCCGATAAACCTGTGCTCGTTGATTTTTGGGCTGTTTGGTGCGGTCCCTGCAAGATGATTGCTCCTTTTGTAGAAGAGCTTGCCGGTGAGTTTGAGGGAAAAGCAAAGGTAGGCAAACTTGATGTTGATAACAATCAGGAAACAGCTATTAAATACGGAGTCAGAAGCATACCAACTGTGCTGATATTTAAAGCCGGGAAAGTGACAGATACAATCATTGGCGCTGTACCAAAAGTTCAGTTAAAACAAAAATTAGAAGCTGTAATTTAATTTTAATCCTTATTTTTTTTAAAGAAACCTTTCCTGATGAAAAAAATTCTTATTTCAGATCAGGTTAATGAGAAAAGTGTAGCATTGCTTGAATCCGCAGGATTTGAAGTAACATACAATACAAAATTAACCAGAGATGAGTTATTAAAAATAATTCCGGATTTTAACGCACTTATAGTTAGAAGTGCTACCAAAGTTGATTCTGAGCTAATATCTGCTATGATCAATATGGAAGTAATTGGAAGAGCAGGAACCGGAGTAGATAATATTGATATAAAGGCTGCATCCCGAAAGGGAATACTTGTTATGAACACACCTGATGGAAATACAATTTCCACAGCTGAACATACATTTGCAATGATATTAGCACTCTGCAGAAATATTCCGCAAGCAGTAAGATCATTAGCCGAAGGAAAATGGGATAGAAAAAAATACAGCGGCACTGAACTGCGCGGAAAAACTTTAGCAGTACTTGGATTGGGCAAAATTGGTAAAGAAGTTGCAAAAAGAGCAAGAGCATTTGGAATGAATGTAATTGGATTTGATCCGTTAATTTCCAGCGATAAAGCTAATGAATTAGGAGTTGAGATTTTCCCTCTTGATCAAATTTGGTCTAAAGCTGATTTTATAACCGTTCATGTTCCGTTTAATGAATCAACAAAAAATCTGCTTTCAAAAATTACTTTTGAAAAATGTAAAAAGGGTGTGAAGATAATTAATTGTGCCCGCGGCGGAATAGTAAATGAACAGGATATTGTTGAAGCTATCGACAAAGGAATTGTTTCAGGCGCTGCGTTTGATGTTTATGTTAAAGAACCACCCGAGTTCTCAAATATTATATTTAATCATCCAAAGATTATTTGTACACCGCATCTCGGTGCATCAACTGATGAAGCACAGGAATTGGTAGCTACTCAGATTTCTGAACAGATCAGAGATTATTTTGCAGCTAATAAAATCACAGCCGCAGTTAATATACGTGGCTTTGCAGAAAATATGGATAAGGATTCTCTTTCATTCATTCATCTATGTGAATCACTTGGTGTGTTTACTTCGCAACTATTAACCGATCAGTTAAAAAGCATTGATATTATATTATCCGGCAAATCACTGCACAAATTAGATGCAGAACTATCAACCGCTTTTCAGAAGGGATTTTTAGCAAACAGAGTAGATCAAATCGTTACATTTGTAAACGCTCAATTGCTTTTTGATGAAATGAATATTCGGGTTACAATTAAAAAAAGTGATGACAGCAGTATTTACAAAAATCTTGTTACAGCCGAAATACATACAGAAAAAGATGATAGAGTATTTGCTGCTACTCTATTTGGAGTTGATGAAATAAGAATTGTAAAGATTGATAACTATGATGTTGAATTGAATCCGACAGGTTATATGTTACTGTACATAAATGAAGATAAACCAGGTATGCTTGCTTCAGTAGGGAAAATTTTAGCAGATGCCAATATCAACATTGCAGGATTATCTCTTGGAAGAATTGAAAAAGGTAAGCAGGCACTTACATTTATTAATATTGACAGCAGAATCCCTGATAGTATTCTCCAAGTTATTAAATCTTTGGATGGCATTTTTGAGGTTTATCAAATTATCATTTGAAATGTTTGAAGATAGATTGACTTGATATTAATTGCAAATTATGTTATTTCTTGCAAGAAAATAAAAAAGCCTTATTTCTTGACTAAAATTGCAAAGAATAGTAATTTTAGCAGGCATTTAAAGAGAAATAGTATTTTAGAGATTTTTTAATAAATTTAATTCAACTAACCAATAACACACAAATATAAAGGAGAGTAATATGTATAGAATTACTGCATTACTTACAATCATTCTTTTTATGGGTTTAAGCTTAACACAAGCCCAAAATAAAAATTTGGTTGGAAAATCACTAGTTGTTGATGAACCCACCAATGTTCAAAACAGCGTTCTTTCTCCCACTTATGCACCCGCAGATGGAGATTATATTCTTGTAGATACTATGGGAAATGCTTTTGGTACGGGTAGTAGTCATTTAAGACCAATTTATTTTGAACCATTTTCAGGTTCTCTTGCGATGGTCTATAGAGGACATGTTGCTTATGCAACTGGTTCGGGTGAATTGTGGTATAGTATTTCTACAGATTTTGGAGTTAGCTGGTCAAGAGTTGCAGCTATAAATGGTGCTGCATCACAACGCATGGCTCGATATCCAACTATGACCATTAATTATTTTGATAATATTGTTACAGGGGCTTTTGCATGGCCAGAACTTAATCCAACTGCATTTGGATGGTTAGGTTATGGCGCAGATCAACCGTTAGGTTCTGCTCAAACTTATTCTGATATAATTCCAGGAGATAACATATTTAGTTCTGAAGCATTGATTTTTTCAAGTGACAATTCCGACTGGGTTTATTGGGTTGCAAGAAACCAAAGCGCTCCGCGTGATCTCACTTTCTTTAGAACACAGGATTATCTGAACGTTGAATCTTTTGTTCCACCACAGTGGGCCGATACAGTATTTTCAAGCAACGGACAATATATACAAGGTGGTGTTTGCTATAATGGTGTGCTTTATTTTGCTGCTATCGGAGCTTTTAATGAAAATATCTGGCCTGCCGGTAGTGATATTAGAGGATGGCCTATAGGATATAGTAAATCCACTGATAATGGAGATACTTGGAGTAATTTTTCTGTACCTGATTGGAGAACAATTTCAGGATTAGAAAGGTTTGACCAGACCTTTGATTTTGATTCAACTGATGGTAACACAGTTCAATACGATGGTGCTATTCAGGTTGATAAAATGGGCTATGTGCATCTAATAACTGCACTCACAGATACTAATGACTGGTCTCATGCAGTTGTTGATCTGTATGAAACAGAAAATGGCTGGGCTGGAGATATAATTTTCAGTGGGTTAGATATTAAAACTTATGGTTTGGGACCAGGATTGGGGCAAATGGGTCCAAGTCCACTTATAGCTACAGATTCAAGCCATTCAGTGATGGCGGTGCAGTGGATAAATAAAAATCCACAAACGCCTTGGGCAGATGTTTACCTAAGCCATAAGAGATTCTTTGGAGCTTCAACACCAGGTCAGTGGAGTGAACCAATTAACCTAACTAATTCGCCAAATATAAATAATACTGCGGCTCACTTAGCCCCTTATTTGCTTGATGAAGGGAATGGTCACTTTGTTGCATTCAGTTCATATGTATATGTTTTGGGCGCAACAGGTCCATATTCTGATACTACAGCCGCAACAGGTATTTATGCAGCTAGAGTTCCATTTGATGAGATTGTTGTTAGTGTTGATGATGGAATAAATCAGATTAATAGTTTTGAGTTATCCCAAAACTATCCTAATCCATTTAACCCAACTACTAGAATTAGTTATAGTCTTTCTGAAAGAAGCAATGTAACATTGAAAGTTTATGATGTACTTGGTAATGAAGTTGCCACATTAGTAAATACAACTAAGAGCGCAGGTAACCATGTTGTAACATTTGGAGGTGAAAATCTTGCATCAGGACTTTACATCTATACACTTAAGGCAGGTAACTTTATTTCATCAAAGAAGATGGTACTTATTAAGTAAAATTATCTTTGTGTAGTTATTATGTAGCGGGTGGGTTATCAATAATTATTATAGATAATTCGCCCGTTCTTTTTAAGAAACTAAAATTTGTTCTTAATTTTTATTCTGAATATATAAACACATTCTATTTTCAGAAAATATGAATAAATAACATTTTGTGGAGAAGAGATGAATAAATATTTTACAAATCTTCTGGCATCATTTATCTTTGTTTTTATGCCTGTTTCTATATTATTTGCTCAAATGGGAGTAGGCAAAATTACTGGTAATGTAACAGATGCAGTAACTAAGGAACCTTTAATTGGTGCTAATATTGTTATACTTAATACTAATTTAGGTGCCGCAACAGATATTGATGGTAACTATTATATACTTAATATTACTCCCGGAACATACGATGTCAAAGTCAGCTATGTAGGCTATGCTAGTAAAACAATTCAGGAAGTAAGAGTAGTTGGTAATATTACCTATGAACTTAACATTGAACTTTCTACTGATTTTAGTTTACCGGAAATAATCGTTGAAGATAAAAAGCTTTTTGAATCTAAAGCAACTAATACTGTTAAAGTTGTAGATGCTGATCAGATATCCAGAATGCCTGTTAGAGGTGTAGCTAACATTTCTTCCTTACAAGCAGGCGTAGTGGTATTAGAAGGTAGTGGAGGTCAATCAGGAAATGCTTCGATAAATGTTCGTGGTGGACGAAGTGGTGAGGTGTTATACATAATAGATGGCGTACCGCAGAATAACCTATATAACCGAAGCAGCGCATCTCAGGTAAGTAATAGTGCTATTGATCAAATTTCTTTTCAAGTTGGTGGTTATGAAGCAAAATATGGTCAGGCACAATCAGGAATAGTTAGTGTTACAACAAAATCCGGTCAACCAACATATAATATTCTAGCTGATGTGGTTACTTCGACATTTACAGATAAATTCGGGTACAATTTATATACCGGGACTTTAAGCGGTCCTTTTTTACCGGATAATTCTAATCATACTTTCTTTTTATCTGCTGAAAGACAATGGTCATTGGATGATAGACCCCTGGCAATACCTTTTGAATTTCCATCCATTGAGAAAACCTATGACTATACTCCTGATAATAATTCAGATGCCTGGCGACTTTCTGGAAAAACAACTCATAGGATGGGAGATTTTTCTTTAATCCTCAGCGGGCTATATAATGCTCGTAACTACACAATATTTAGCTTGGGTACTGGTACCCAATTTATTAAACAAGATTCTAAATTTGCCGATGGCTTTAGTGAAAGTAATTATTCTTTTAATGCCAGGTTAAGTCATACTTTTAGTTCAAACACCTTCTGGAATATTAACATTGGATATAGATCTTATGAATTTAAAAGGTTCAATCCTTTTTTTAAAGATAATTTGGCTGCCTATGGAGATAGTTTAACTTGGATCAATACCTTAGGTATTCATTTATATGGTGATGGTTACAGGACTGCAAGAGTTGATGAGAATAATATTCCTATACGTAACGCCATGGGAGATGTAATAGCTGCAAATTCAGATGAAACCGGTATATTCAGACCATACGGATGGGCTACGGGATTATATCAACATAGAGGTGATGATGCAGTTAATGTTGATCTTGATATAACATCACAACTCGGTAATCATCTATTAGAATTTGGAGCAGGAATCTCTCAGGATGTAGTGAGAGGTTATGGAGTATATGCTCATCAATACGCACTTTATAATGATAGTACTCATTTGACGAAAGAAGAAAAATTCAAGAAATTGGAACCATTTGTTTATGGCTATGATGTAACTGGTCAGAACAAAATTGGGTCTGATTTTAACGATGGAAGTGAATTAGCTCCTCTTCAAAGACCTTATAAACCTATCATTGGATATTTTTATTTTCAAGATAGGTTTGAGCTAAAAGATCTTGTGTTAAATATTGGTTTAAGAACAGATTTTTTTGATTTCAAATCTTATGAACTAAGGAATCCTGAAATACCATATGCTAATGGTCAATACTTTACTATGAATGATTTTAAAAGAAGAGATGTGATTGTTGAAGTTTCACCTCGTATTGGAATAGGTTTTCCAGTAACTGAAGGTACAGTTTTCCATGCTCAATATGGCAGATTTATTCAGGCTCCAATATTAAATGATGTTTATTTCGGACCATATGATTATAATGGATTCCTGCCAGGTAGATTCGATCCACAGAATGGTTTTAACGGTAGTTTAAAACCTGAAGAGACCACACAGTATGAACTTGGTTTCCGTCAATTGCTGGCTGATGGTCATGCTGCTTTGAATGTTACTGTATTTTATAAAAATATTCGAGATCTGGTAAATGTTCAAATGCATCAGTGGAGACAGATGGAAGGCGGTAGTATACGTACAGCAATCTATCCTGAAAACACAGACTTTGGAACAACTAAAGGCCTTTTGTTTTCTTTGGATGTTACACGTTTAAGTTTTTTCAGTCTAACAGCTCAATATACATATCAAATAGCTGAGGGAACTGGTTCATCAACAAGTTCAAGTCAAACATCAGTATTTAGGAATCTTGACAACCTTCCTCCGAAAGTTATTGCACCTTTAAGTTTTGATCAGAAACATACACTTGTTGTAAATTTAGATTTTTATGTTCCTAAAGGTGAGTTGGGCATATTTGAAATGTTCAATGCAAACTTCCTATTTTCATTCAATAGCGGACGACCATATACTCCTGTTACTCAATGGAATTTATTGGGTGATAACAGTATTCTTGCTGAGAATCTAGGATACATTAATTCAGCGTATGGACCAAGCAGTTTCAGGATTGATTTAAAGTTGGAAAAATCTTTTATGATTGATGATTTTATATCAATTTCACCATATCTATGGATAGAAAACTTACTTGATGCCGATAATGTTATAGGAGTTTATCGTTCAACAGGTGATCCTTTAACCACCGATTGGTTAAATACTCCTAACGGTAGAAATGCAGTAAAACTTGCCGGTGAAAGTTGGCGTCAGGATTATGAAAGTTTAGAAAGGAATCCCTGGAACTTTGGTATTCCAAGACTTATAAAACTTGGGATAAAGGTAAATTTTAATAATATCAGTTTGTAATTATCTGATACTTTTAACTCTTATGAGGAAGATAATAATGATAAAAACTAAATATATATTTAAGTACCGATTTTGGTTATTGCTAATCGGAATAGTAGTACTTTCGCTTGGTTTTACAGAAGGTGATAAATCAGGTAAAACAACTTCTCCGAAAATTTATAAACTTGCAAAAGTCAGTTCTGAAGGTGGTAAATACGGAGATGCATACAGATTAAATATTAATAATATTAATATGCCAATGAACAGAAGTGGTAAGATTGCAGATGTCAATATACCACCTGAAGGGTCACAAGGCAGATTTGATGAATCCACTTTTTTGTTTTCAGGTGGCTTTATGTTAAGTGGATATGCCGGGGGCACTTTATTTGCAAATGCAGTAGCTTCAGCTAGTCTTGTAGAAGATTACGTACCTGGTATTGTTGGAGACCAAACAGGTGCAGAAATGTACGTTGTAAAACGTAGTGATGCACCGGGCGGAAAAGCTTATCAGGATTGGGCAGATGCTGTTGCACTTGGAGCTGATTTCTACGATGTTGATGGAGATGGATTTTATGATCCTTCAATAGATATACCAGACATACTCGGAGATGAAACAGTATGGTGTGTTTATAATGATGGTGTACCTCAAGCAGGTAGAAGATGGAATGCGGTAGCTCCTCTTGGTATTGAGATAAGACAGACAGCTTTTGCTCTTAATTCAAAAAGTGCAATTGGTAATATTATTTTCTTTAGATACCGAATTAAGTATGTCGGACTTAATAAACCGACTGAACCTAATAAACTTGATGATGTTTATTTTGGTGTCTGGGCTGATCCTGATATTGGAGAAAATGATCATAGTCTGGATTTAGTTGGATCAGATACTTTTAGAAATGCAATATACACTTACAAAGCGGCTGGTGGTGTAACTTATGGTAATAATCCTCCTGCATTTTTTGCAACATTCTTTTCTGGACCAACAGAATACCTACCCGGAGTAACTTTTGTTGACAACGATGGTGACGGAGAATATACTGATGGAGTGGATACTCCACTTGATACCGCTTATAGTGTTAGAGGTAGAAATATAGGGAGGGTTGATTATCCTGGAGCAAGGAATCAACCGTTATCTTCAGTAATTGAATATTTTAATGGTTATTCAGATAGAGACCTTGTTGATCCCGATAATCATAATCAGGCACGAAATTTTATGCTTGGCTTAAAAAGTAATGGTCAGGAAGTTGATCCCTGTACTTTTGCAGTTGGAAGTGTGCTTGGTGGTGTTGATTGTAATACAGTTAATCCAGCATTTTGGTTTTCTGGCGATCCTGTAACAAATGTTGGCTGGATAGGAAATCAGCCCTGGGATGTAAGACAAATGTCTAATACCGGACCTTTTACTTTATGGAAAGATACACAGGAAAACAGAGATAAGGGCCGTTTAATAGAAAAAGAGATTGTTGTTGCTTATGTTGTTGGTCGTGGTATAGATCGCCTTAATTCTATAACTGTTGCTCGTGAGATAAACGATGTTGCTCAGGATATTTTTGATAATAATTTCCCCTCTCCTCCACCGCCACCACCAATTGCCTATGAAGTTAAAACAGGTGAAGATTTTATTGATCTTACCTGGCTAACTGCAGCTAACGGTGTTTTGCCTATTGGCCAAAACCCAGGTGATAATATTAGGTATAGAGGTGAAGATACAGTACTGAACATAAACAGATGGATACATGGTTTTTATGTTAATGCTTTCAGGACTAATTCCTCCACTCAGACCATAGGAGGTGAAAATAATATAACTGAGTTGGCAAATTACTCAGTGACTAATGGTGTTGACACAATTAAAAATTTATATTACATAAGCTCAAACGGTGGAGTAAATTTAAGAAGATCAGTAGCGCCTGATGAAAATATACTTGACTCCACATTTTATGCAGATCCTGAGAAAGGAAGGATTAAATTAATAATAAATAAAGATCCTTTTACAGATGAACCTCTTGTGAAAGGTAAAGAGTATTATTTTGGGATTACTCAATATTCCTTGAATCATAATGCTATAGTAAATAAAGCGACCGGTGTTTATGGAGGAAGCGGCGATTATATGGAAAACAGCGCCTATGAAGAGTTTAATCTTCTCCAACCACTTCAAGAAATATACGCCGGGCAGACGCAGATTATTACCGTAGTTTTTGGTGAAGATTTGTATCATCCCGGTTTAACTCAATTGGATGGAACAAAAATATCTGGATATTCAAGTGGCGATGTAAAATATCTGGTTGCAGATGAAACTGCACTGAAAGGTCACGAATATTCTGTCGAGTTTTTTAAGGACCTGGCAGCACCCCCAACAACATCATACATGCCTTTCTGGAGACTGAAGGATAATACTATTAATAAAGTCCTGATTGATTCTTCAAAGACTTATGATTTTAACTTAATAAATTATGGTGGTACTCCAATAGACGGATTTTTATTAAAAGTAAAGCCAGTAACTACTGCATTTAATAATGCCGATGATGAGTCTCAAGAATTACATTATGATCCAGTAGATAACAGGTGGTATGATCTTTTTTCAACTGCACAAGGAACTGGTATATATTATGTGGGTCTGGATATTCCTCAAAGCAGCCCTATTACTCCTTTCCCGGGTACTGCCCGTTCAACTATAATAAGAGCTGATAGATTGCGTACTATAGAGATCAGATTTGGAGATCAAGGGAAAGCATATCGATATTTGAATGGTTATCTTGGTTCTAACTTGATTCAGCCAAATAGTTATAGATATGCTTCAGCAATAACTGAAACTGATACGGTTGGAAAAGGAGTTGTTGGTAAATTAGGAGAGGGATTTGTTGATGTTCCATTTACTGCTTGGGATGTAGATAAAAAATATGGGGATGTCCCAAGACAATTAGCAGTTGGTTTTATTGAAAGAAGAAAATCAGGAAACACAATTTATTTCGGTAATCCTGATGGTAATTGGGACCCGGGCGATTCACTGCTTTTATCAAGAGAAGTAATTATAATATTCGATGCTCCTTATGATCCAACAGGTAATCAGATTGAATATACTGGCGGTATGTTTACTACACAATCAGGTACAGTAACTGAATGGGCTGATCCTATTAGAGGATTTACGATTCCATCAGATGCATCAGGAATTACCAATGAGCAAAGAAGAATTGCTGCATCTCCCTGGTTTAATGCTATGTATGTAGTAGGTTTACAGCGTAAGAATAGTGGTTTATTTTATACCCCCGGGGATAAATTCACAGTACCAATGGTAAGATATCCATATACAGATGCAGATGTATTTACATTTACGACACGTGAAAGTGGTAAGTTGACTGATCAGGAGAAGCGGGATATTTTTAACAAGGTAAATGTTTATCCAAATCCTCTTTATGGGTTTAACCCGGCAACAAGTTATAATAATTCACCAGCTGATGAACCTTTTGTAACATTCTCTAATTTACCTGAACAAGTTACAATTAAAATTTATTCATTGTCGGGCACTTTACTGAGAACTTTAAACACTCAGGATAAATCAAGCCCTACTTCTCCTTTTATTAGATGGAATTTGCAAAATGAAAGCGGTTTGCGTGTTGCTTCTGGGCTATATATAGCTCTGATTTCAGCCCCTGATTACGGGGAGAAAGTCTTGAAATTTTCTATAATTATGCCACAAAAGCAATTGCAGAGGTACTAAGAAGTTTTAACAGGTAGGATCTCATAAAATCCTACCTTTAACAATAATTTAATTACGCGGAGTTTGAAAATGAAAAAAATTTTTCTATTACTGATAACAGCTGGATTTGCAACATTACTTTATGCAGGAGATGTTGCCAGAAAGGGTACTAATGGTGCAGAAGAACTTCTTATTCCGGTAGGTGCCCGTAGTATTGCGACCAGCGGGGCATTTGTTGCTAATGTGATGGGATTGGAATCTATATATTATAATCCTGCTGGTTTAGACATTTCTCAAAGAACTGAGGCAATGTTTAGTTATATGAACTACATAGCAGATATTAATATTTCTTATCTAGCTATTGGTACAAGTTTAGGTGATTTTGGCTCAATAGCTCTTAGCATTAAATCTTTGGATGTAGGAAATATTCCAGTTACTACTAATGAACTTCCAGATGGCACCGGAAGTACCTATTCTCCAGGTTTTGTTACTGTTGGGCTAACTTATTCTAAAGTTCTTACAGACAGAGTAAGTATAGGAACTAATGTTAAGTTGCTTTCTGAAACAATAGGAAATACATCTGCTACTGGATTTGCGATTGATGCTGGTGTTCAATATAAATTTACTGAGCAGATATCTCTTGGAGCCACAGTTAAAAATATTGGAAGCAATATGGTTTTTAGTGGACAAGATTTACGCCAAAGGTCTGATATCAAAGGTTCACAACCGGGTTCACCAACAGGTATGTTTGAGGTTGTAGCAGAGTCATTCCAAATACCAAGCTATTTTGAACTTAGTTTGGCATATGGACTTAATCTCAATGAAGAAAATGATTTGATGTTTGCAGGCGCTTTTACAGCAAATAATTCGTTAGAAAACAAACTTCACTTTGGATTAGAATATGGCTATATGAATACCTTTTTCCTTAGAGGCGGTTATCAGTTATTTACAGAAAATACTAAGGAATCAATCTACGGCTTTACAGCCGGTGCCGGTGTAAATTATGATTTTTCTGATATTGGAGTTTCATTTGATTATGCTTACAGGGATGTTAAGGAGTTTCCAACTTCTAATCATATTTTCACTGTAAAATTATCTTTCCAATAACAGAAACATAATGTAAATTTAAAGCGTCTATTAGTTACAATAGACGCTTTTTTGTTTAATATGGAAAATAACCGAATGAAGAAAATTTTTATCACCTTTATAATCTTTACATTTACTGGTTTATCTCAATCAAACTTTGATTTTGAATTTGACTATGCTCAATTCGGATATGACTCCAGTTCTAATTTTTTAGAGTTGTATTATTCGTTTAATCAGGCATCATTAAAAGTAACCACTGAAAACGCACACACAAATCTTCAGGGATTATTAAAGATTTTTATAAAGAACTCAGAGACAGAAGATACAGTAGTTTTCAATCAATGGAAGGTTCAGCACGAAATTGATACCAGTCTTGAATCTAATCAGATGCTTGTTGGTACATTGGGTTTTATTATCCCTAAAGGTAATTACCATTGCCAAATAACCGGAAGTGATTTAACTGATATTTCTAAATCGCGAGTTATTAATGAAGAGATAAAGATTATACCTTTTTTGTACCACAATTTAAATGTCAGTGATATTCAGCTTGCATCGAAAATGATTCAGGGGAGTGAAAATAAAAACTCTATATTTTATAAGAATTCCTATGAAGTTATCCCAATTCCAAACTTAGTCTTTGGCAAATTACAGCCTGTATTATTCTTTTATATTGAAATTTACAACCTCCAGTCTGAATTGTTAAAAAGTTCGCAAATTAAAATGAGCCAGATGTTATATAACAGCCGCGGAAAGCTTGTTAAAGAAAAACATAAATACTTTTTAAGAAATTCTGACAGCCGGGTTGAAGTTGGTTCACAGATTTTAACAACATACCCCACAGATGCTTATACTCTGGTTATTTCATTGATAGATAGTGCAGCAAATATCGGAGTATCAACCGCCAAAAAGTTTTTTGTATATAATCCTGATATAGCGGTTGAAGACTCATTTGAAATTTCGACCACTTCTGTTTTGAGCTCAGCGTTTGGTTCTATGTCTGAAGAAGAGCTTGATGATCTGTTTGATAAATCCAGATATATTGCAAGCAAAAATGATATGGAAAAATATGTTAAGTTAAATACGATTGACGGTAAAAGAGAGTTTATGTATGAATTTTGGAAAGCAAAGGATGAAAACTCATCTCTGCCGGAAAATGAATATTTCAGACAGTATTTACAACGTGTTGCTCTTAGTAACGAAAGGTTTACTTCGATGGGCAAGCCCGGATGGAAAACCGATAGAGGAAGAATTTATTTGCTTTATGGTGAACCGACTGAAATTGAGAGGTATCCTAATCAGTTAGAAACGAGACCTTACGAAATCTGGCAATACACTGAAATTGAAGGCGGTATTTATTTTGTCTTCGGTGATCTGACAGGTTTTTCTGATTATACTTTGATTAACTCTACTAAGCGTGGAGAGTTAAGAGATGATAACTGGTTAAGGCGGATTACAATCAGATAAAATAATTTTAACTTTCTCTGATTTTTCTATGGGGTTTGTATTAGATATTCTCATCAGCATATCTTCTCTTTTATTATTTTTACGTTGGTAAGAAAATTAAATATTGAAAAATAGAATTGAGTACATATTATTTTTAGCTTTAAGCTATCTATGCCGTTTAATTGGATTAAAGATGTCGCATAAAACTGCAAAGATTCTTGCTTACCTGTTTTTTTATTTTATTCCAATCCGAAAAGATGTTGTAATTGATAATCTTACTAAGGCTTTTCCTGACAAATCAGAAAAGGAAATTAGAACAATAGCTTTTAATACTTTTCATAGTTTTTTAATTACATTGGTTGAGATTTTATACTTACCCTGGACAACTGAAGAACAATTAAATGATATTGTTAAGTTTTTTAATCTGGATATTTTTGAAAAGAGGTATTTGGAAAATAACGGACTGATTGTTCTGTCGGCGCATTTTGGTAACTGGGAATATTGCGCAATAGCAGGAGGTAAAATAACACAAAGAAAATTTTCTGTAATTGTAAAACCTCAGCGTAATCCGCTTGTTAATGATTGGCTGAATAAAGTAAGAACAAAATGGAATAATGAAGTTGTTACACTTGGAGTTTCTATAAGAAATGTGTTTGCAGTACTGATGAAAAAAGAAATTGTTGCAATGGTAGCTGATCAAAGAGGTCCTGAGGAAAGTATTAAACTTGATTTTTTTGGAAGAAAGACTTCGGTTTATACTGGACCAGCAGTTCTTTCATTAAAAATGAATACTCCTTTGATTATCGGAATTGCGGTTAGACAACCCGATTTTAGATATAAAATAGTTCTTGAAGAAATCAGCAGAGATAATTTACCAGAAAACTATGAAGAGAAAATCATAGAGCTTTCTAAGCGGATGATCGAATATCTTGAAAGCTATATTAGAAAATATCCTGAACAATGGTTTTGGATGCACAGACGCTGGAAACATTAAATGACTAATAAAGAAAAAATATTATTTATTCAAACAGCATTCCCCGGTGATGCGATTCTGACACTGCCTGCATTGCAGATGCTTAAGCAGGCTAATCCTGATTCTTTGATAGATGTGCTATGCATACCCGGGACAAAAGAAATTTTTGAATCATCTGAATCAGTTGATAATGTAATTGTATTGGATAAAAAAGGGATACATAAATCAATACTTAAAACATATAAATTCTCAGGTGAATTGTCTAAAAACAATTATAGTAAAGTTTACTCAGCACACAGATCTTTTAGAACGGCTTTGATAGTGTTGAATTTACAGGTCGAGGAGTCGTTTGGATTCGATAATTCATCTTTGATGCATGTTTACAAAAACATTGTACCGTATCATTTCAATAAACATGAAGTTCAAAGGAATCTTGATCTTATAGGATTTGAATATGATAACCTGAACTGGAAAATAAAACCAATAGTTAATACAACTATTGAGATGAAGAGTAAGGTAAAGGAATTTATTTTAAGTAATGAGCTTAACAAAGGTTTTATTGCGGTTGCACCGGCAAGTATATGGAATACAAAAATGTATCCCGCTGAATCATATATTAAAATAATTGATCATTTAATTGATAAAGAAAACAAAGTCGTGCTTATCGGTAGTAAAGATGAATATGAATACCTTCAAACGATTTCTGAACAATGCAGCAAAAATGTAGTGAATGCAGCCGGAAAATTTTCAATTGTCGGGAGTATTGAATTAATAAAAAATGCTGAACTGCTAATTTGCAATGACAGCGCCCCAACTCATATGGGTATGGCAGCGGGAGTAAAAACATTAACAATTTATTGTTCAACAATTCCGGGATTCGGGTTTTATCCATATTCTGAAAATTCTGATTATCTTAGTTATGACGATTTAAAATGTAAACCGTGTGGAATACACGGGTATAAAGAGTGCCCGATTAATACTTTTGATTGCGGAAATAAATTAAAACCAGATTTGATTATTAAGAAAATTGAGGAGATGTTGGTTGGAAAACATTAAGGTACCGTCGCTAATTAAAGTTGACGAAAATTTAGAATCAGCCGTTTCATTTGCCAGTGAACTTTTTTTAAGTGGATCGATATTTATTTATCCAACAGATACGATATATGGTTTTGGCGGAAATCCGTTTAATGAAGAAACAATTGCAAGAATAAGTAAGGTAAAAGGTAAAAAGAATTGGCGCAGGTACATTTTTTTAATTTCAGATATAGAGATACTTAAAAATTATGCTGAAATAAGTTCTGAGCGTTATCTTGATTTTCTATTATCAATTTGGCCGAATCCGGTTTCTGTTATACTTAAATTCAACCGGAAATATCAGGAAATATTTAAATCTGAAACCGGTGCTTTTAGAATTCCAAATAACAGATTCTGCAGTAAGCTGCTATCAGAATTGAAAATGCCTTTGATATCTACCAGTGTAAACAGAACTGGTGCCGAACCAATGACAGACCCGACAATGATTATTCAGGAATTTGCAAATGAAGTGGATGCGATATTTTATTCTGATAATAAATCATTCTTTGAAGCCTCAACATTGATTGATCTTACAGCCGATGACCCCAAATTGGTTAGAGAAGGAAGAATAAAATTTGTAGATTTAATTAAAAGATTAAGTTAATTGATTTTTGAATTATGAAATCTCTGAAAAAAATAAAAAAGTTTTCATTGCTTATAGTTCCTGAGGAAACTTCTAATGCACCTAAATCATTTAAGATTAGTTCATCAAAACTTATTGCATCAGTTGTTATTTATACTTTTGTTGTATTCTTACTTGGATTTTATGTTATCAGCTACACACCATTAAACGAAATACTTTTACCTTACTCTTTAAGATTAACGGATTCAGATAAAAAAAAGGTTGATATCTTAAATAATAAAGTCAATTTGTTGGCAAAAGAAGTTGAAGCACTAAAATCAGTTAACAGCAGATTAAAATTTGCAATAATGCTTGGTGATACTTCTTTATTTAAAGATGATATCAGACAAAAAGATACTGTAAAGACAATCCCTAAACAGGGTGATTTGTTTGCAGTTGTTTCTAAGATAATTTCTGATTTATTCTACAGGCAGGAAAAAGATATTTATTTTATAAAACCTGTTACAGGATTTGTCTCAAACAAATTTAATCCGGAAGCAGGGCATTACGGTTATGATTTTGCATTAAAAGAGAATACCCCTGTTTATGCTTCATCAGGTGGTTATATTGTTTTTGCTGATTATTCACCAATGTATGGCTATACAATAATTATCAATCACCCTGAAAATTACGTTACTAAATATATGCATTGTGCTATGCTGGTAAAAAAGGAGGGAGAGATTGTTAAACAGGGGGAATTAATTGCATTAAGCGGAAACTCAGGTATCCAATCTTCAGGACCGCACCTGCATTTTGAAATTTGGAAGGATGGTAAAGCAATTGACCCAGAAAAAGTTTTAATTAATTTTTAGGAGTAATATTTGAAAACTAAATCAATCGGGAGTTCTATGGAAGAAGTAACAATTATTAGCAGTGGAGTTGTTATCGATGGTAAAGTTACCAGTAATGGAAATGTGAGGGTAGATGGATCTGTTAAAGGTGACATCACTGCTCAAGGTAACCTGACTGTTGGTGAGCACGGAACTATTACTGGACAATTAACTGGTGAAACTGTATCAATTGGTGGAAAAGTTGAAGGCACAGTAAATGCTAAAGAAAAATTGGTTCTTGAAGCAAAGGCAGTTCTCAAAGGTGATTTAATTACTAAGATACTTGTTGTTGAGGCTGGGGCTGTTTTTGAAGGCAGAAGTTCTATGGGTTCCAACTCAAGTTTTAAACCTGTTAATAAAGGAGATTAGAAAATGCAAAAACCGGATGAAAATTCCGGCTTTGCAAAATCCATTCGGGAAGCCGGACCTTATCTAGGGCTCGGCTTACAACTTGCCGTAACAATAGTAGCGATGGTTTTTTTAGGCAGTTGGCTTGATGGTAAATTTGATACAGGATATCTGTTTACATTACTCGGTGGAATACTTGGAATATCCTTTGGCATCTACAATCTGATAAAAACAGTAAATGATTTAGAAAAAAGACGTAATGATGCTCAAAAAAAATAGAATTCTGGTCTTATTGATAGGCTTACCGCTTGTTTCATTTATATCGATAGTAATTCTTTATTTCTTAAATTATTTAAACCACCAACTGTTTTGGAGCATTTTGTGGGGTTTTTCAATTTCTACTCTAAATTTATTATTGGGGCTGCTAAATATTAAATTTGGATTGGATAAAAGCGACAAAATTTTTTTAGTTGTCGTTTTTGGCGGTTTGGTTTTCAGGTTATTTTTAATGTTAGGGCTTATCATAATAGCTCTCAAAATCTTGTTTGTTAGCCTCAATTCTTTTATCTTTACAACCTTTATTTACTATTTCTACTATCTGATGGTAGAAATTTTTGTATTAACACTTAATAAGAATATTATAATCAAAACCAGGCAATGATAGACTCAACAACTGCAGTAATACCAGTTGATAGCGTAAAGACTGTTCACTCAGAATCCGGTAGTGATTGGATTCTGCATCACGTTATGGATGGAAATTATCTTGATTTTTCACCATTAGGTAAAGTATATCTGCCTCATTTGCAATTATTTGGTTTAGATATTTCTGTTACCCGGCATGTTGTTTTTATGTGGTTAGGTGCAATTCTTTTATTTATTGTTATGACAAGAATTGCCAAAGCTTATAAATCTTCTGTTATTCCAAAAGGATTTACCAACTTTTGGGAGGTATTCATTCTTTTTGTTAGAGATGAAATTGCAAGACCAACAATCGGTAAGGGTTTTGAAAAATTCCTGCCTTATTTATTAACAGTTTTCTTTTTTATTTTATTTGGAAATTTCTTAGGACTTATTCCATTTTCTGCTACATTTACAAGTAATATTTCTGTAACTGCTACAATGGCAATTTTTACATTTCTTGTATTTGTATTTGGCGGAGTAAGAAGTAACGGTGTGTTTGGCTATTTTAAGGGATTAATACCACACGGAGTTCCGATTTTCCTTTTACCCATTATGGCAGTTGTTGAGTTGTTAGGATTATTTACAAAGCCATTTGCATTAGCTATTCGTCTTTTTGCAAATATGACTGCAGGACATATTGTTATTTATGCTTTAATAAGTTTAATATTTGTAATGCAAAGTATTGGCTGGGCTGGACTTGCAATTCCATTGGCTTTATTTATTTACATGCTTGAAATTTTAGTTGCCTTAATACAGGCTTATATTTTTACAATGCTATCTTCCTTATTTATAGGGATGGCAGTTCATCAGGATCATTAAACATTAACTATAATCAAAAAATATAATTAAGGAGAATATAAATGGACTTTGCATATTTGGCTGCCGGATTTGGTGCTGCTATTACAATACTTGGCGGTGCATTTGGTATTGGTAAACTTGCTGCTGCAGCTATGGATGCGAGCGGAAGACAACCGGAAGCTGCCGGTGCAATCAGAACATCTATGATCATTGCTGCTGCTTTGATTGAAGGTATTTCTTTATTTGCATTAGTTATCTGCTTTATCTTAGCTGGTAAATAATAATTAAATGGAGTGATTTTTCACTCCAGTTATTTTAATCAAATATTAAATATAAATATGATTGCAAATATATTATTTGCTGTTGTTGCTTTAATTGTATCTGAAGGTGAAAGTGCTGAAGGCGGATTGCTTTCTGTTAATGGCGGATTGGCTTTCTGGACAGTGGTTACTTTTCTACTTCTTGTTTTACTGCTTTCCAAGTTTGCCTGGAAGCCTATTCTTTCTGTTTTAAAGCAGAGAGAAGATGCTATCAAAGATTCATTAGAGCAGGCAGATAAAGCTAAAGAAGAAGCCAAAAAAATTCTTGCTGAAAATCAGAATAATCTGGCAAAGGCAGAAGAAGAATCAAAAAAGATTATCGAACAGAGCAGACAATTTGCTGAAAATTTGAAAGAACAGATACTGAAGGAAAGTAAAGAACAGGCTCAAAAACTTATTGCTGATGCTGCTGAAGAAATTGAAAGAAAGAAAAATACTGCATTTGATGAATTGAAAAATCAAATTGCAGATATTTCTATTAAAGCTGCGGAAAAGATATTGAAAGAGAATCTTGATGCAGAAAAAAATAAAAAATTAGTTGATAAATACATTAGCGATATATCTAAGAACTAAAAATGGCTTCATCTAAAGTTGCAATAAGATATTCTAAATCCTTTCTTGATACTTCAATCGAAAAAAATATTCTCGATAAAGTTGCTAAGGATTTTGAGTTTGTTGCCAATACCTTTGACAGCAGCGCTGATTTATTAAGAGCAGTTAAAAGTCCTGTTATAAAAAGTGAAACCAAAATGAATATTCTTACTGAAGTTTTTGGCAGCAAGATTAGCAAGGACTCATTAGATTTTATTTCTTTTGTAATTGCTAAAGGTAGAGATGAAATATTAGTTGATATTCTGAGAGTTTTTGAATCATTAAAAGATAAGCATATTGGCGTAGTAAAAGTTGATGTTACTACTGCGTTTGATTTTTCAGATGATCAAAAGCAGCAGTTGCAGAAAAAGTTTGAATCTTTTTTAAAGGTAAAAGCCAGATTAACTTTTAAGGTTGATAAGGATATTATTGGCGGATTTGTTGCCAAGGTTGGTGATACAGTTTATAATGCATCAATAGTCCATCAACTTGGATTGCTTAAAAAAGAGTTTTTACAAGGCAGTGCTACATTAAATTAAACTAAGGAATTTTATAAAGGAAATTGCAAATGGCAGAAGTTAGACCTGATGAAGTATCCGCAATATTAAGAAAACAACTTTCCGGATTTGAGAGCGAAGTTGATATTTATGATGTTGGAACCGTTTTACAGGTTGGTGATGGAATTGCCCGTGTCTATGGACTTTCGCAAGTTATGGCAAGTGAATTGGTTGAGTTTCCAAATGATGTTTTCGGGATGGTACTAAATCTTGAAGAAGACAGCGTTGGCTGTGTGTTGTTTGGTGATACAACTCTTGTTAAAGAAGGCGATACCGTAAAGAGAACAAAAAGAGTTGCTTCAATGCCTGTTGGTGATGAAATGCTTGGACGGGTTATTACTCCGCTTGGTATTCCAATAGATGGTAAAGGAGCAATCAATACTTCAAAGTTTTTACCAATTGAAAGAAAAGCATTAGGTGTTATACAAAGGCAGCCGGTTAAAGAGCCATTACAAACCGGTATTGCTGCGGTTGATTCTATGATTCCTATTGGAAGGGGACAAAGAGAATTAATCATCGGTGATAGACAAACAGGTAAAACTGCGGTTGCTATTGATGCAATCATTAATCAGAAATATACTCATACTGAAGAAGCAAAATCACTTGGCATTGAGCCTGTTTATTGCGTATATGTTGCAGTCGGACAAAAGGAATCAACAGTTGCACAAGTTGTTGCTAAGTTAGAAGAAAACGGTGCAATGGCTTACACAACGGTTATTTCTGCTGCCGCTTCAGAACCTGCTCCTTTACAGTTTATTGCACCTTATTCAGGCGCAACGTTAGGCGAGTATTTCAGAGATAATGGCAAACACTCACTTTGTATTTATGATGATTTGTCAAAACAGGCACAAGCATACAGAGAGCTTTCATTATTATTGAGAAGACCACCTGGACGTGAAGCATATCCGGGTGATGTTTTCTATCTGCACTCAAGATTACTTGAGAGAGCTTCTAAGTTAAGTAATGAAGAAGGCGGCGGAAGCTTAACTGCATTACCTATTATTGAAACTCAGCAAGGTGACGTATCAGCTTATATTCCTACCAATGTAATTTCTATTACTGATGGTCAGATTTATTTGGAGTCGAATTTATTTAATGCTGGTATCAGACCTGCGATAAATGTTGGTATTTCCGTTTCACGTGTTGGAGGTAATGCTCAAATAAAGGCAATGAAAAAAGTTGCAGGAAGTTTGAAATTAGACCTTGCACAGTACAGAGAGTTAGAAGCTTTTGCAAAATTTGGTTCTGACCTTGATAAAGCAACACAGAAAACATTGGCTAAAGGTGCTAGGCTGGTTGAATTGCTTAAACAGGGACAATACTCTCCCGTGCCGGTAGAAAAACAAGTAGTCGCAATATATTTCGGTACAAAAGGGTTTATGGATGATGTCGCTGTTAAAGATGTTAAAAGATTTGAAAAAGAAGTTCTGGAATTTATTGATGTAAAGTATAAATCAATTTTTGAATCTATAAAAAAAGATAAAGACATCAGTAAAGAGACCGATGAATTGTTGCAGAAAGCCGGAAAGGAATTTCTTTCTGTTTTCAAATAGAATTAGTAAAGATAAATGGCAACCTTAAGAGATATAAAACTTAGAATAAAGGGTGTTAAAAGCACTCAGCAGATTACAAAAGCAATGAAGATGGTTGCTGCTGCAAAATTACGCCGTGCAACTGAATCTATATTAAATGCTCGTCCCTACTCTAAGAAAATATCAACACTGCTTTCACATTTAGTTACTGAAGAAGACAGAGGATTAAATCCGTTATTTTATCAAAGAGAAGTTAGTAATGTTGCTATTGTAGTTGTTACCGCCGACCGCGGGCTTTGCGGGGCATTTAATACCAACATAATTAAAGAAGCTGCCAGATATATTGAAGAAGAAGTTAAAAGCCCAAATGAAAATTATTTGCTTTATTGTCTTGGTAAAAAAGGTTCTGATTATTTCAGTAAAAGAAATTATAATATCGGTAAAACATTTCCCGGAATCTTCTCACAACTTAATTATGCTGTTGCTCAAAATTTAGTTAATGAACTGATTGAAAAGTATTTGGATGGCACAATAGACAGAGTAATACTGATCTTTAATGAATTTAAATCAATAATTCAGCAGAAAATTGTTGTTGAACAGTTTCTGCCGATTGTTCCGCCTGAAAAAGATAATTCAGGTAATTATGAAACTGCAAATTATATATTAGAACCTGACCAAAAATCAATTTTCAATTATTTAGTACCTAAACATCTTAAAGCTCAGATGTGGAGAGTGTTGTTGGAATCAAATGCTTCTGAATTCGCGGCAAGAATGACAGCAATGGATAATGCAACTACCAATGCTAAAGAATTAATCAGAACTTTAAGTCTTACATATAATAGTAAACGTCAGGCTGCAATCACAACAGAGATTCTTGAAATTGTATCCGGTGCCAATGCCCTGAAAGAGAACTAATTTATTTTTACCTTGAATCGTTGAAGTTATGTTTGAAGAATTGTCTTTAAAATTAGAATCCGCATTAAAAAAAGTTACCGGACAAGGTAAGCTAACCGAAGCTAATATATCCGATACCTTGCGTGAAATCAGAAGAATTCTTCTTGATGCAGATGTTAATTATAAAGTAGCGAAAGAATTTATAGATAATGTTAAAGTAAAAGCCCTCGGAAAGGAAGTACTCGCTTCTATTTCACCGGGGCAGCTTATTACTAAAATTATTTATGATGAGCTTACGGAATTACTTGGCGGTGGAAATAAGGAGTTACAATTAAATCCGACCGGAATAACTACCCTGATGGTTGTGGGTCTTCAAGGTTCCGGTAAAACCACTTTTTGTGGAAAGCTTGCTAAAAGATTAAGTGAACATAAGAGAAAAGTTCTTTTGGTTGCTGCCGATATTTATAGACCAGCAGCAATAGAACAATTAAAACTTTTAGGTAAACAGATAGGTGTTGAAGTTTTTTCACTTGAAGAAAAAGACGCAAAAAAAGTTGCTGTTGATTCGATTAATTATGCAAAGGAAAAAAACTTAAATACTGTTATTATTGATACTGCCGGCAGATTACATGTTGATGAGCAAATGATGCTCGAAGTATCTGATATAAAAAATCTTGTTAATCCGACTGAAACTTTATTTGTTGTGGATTCAATGGCGGGGCAAGATGCTGTAAATTCAGCTAAAGCTTTTAATGAAACTGTAAATTTTGATGGAATTGTCCTTACAAAACTTGATGGAGATTCGCGAGGCGGTGCTGCTTTATCTATAAGATCAGTAGTCGGTAAGCCTATTAAGTATATAAGTAACGGAGAAAAATTAGACAATCTTGAAGTATTTTTCCCGGATAGATTAGCATCCCGAATATTGGGAAAAGGGGATGTGGTTTCTCTGGTTGAAAAAGCTCAGGCTTCGTTTGATGAATTTGAAGCAGAGAAACTTGAAGAGAAACTTCGTAAAAATAAATTTGATTTTGATGATTTTCTTAAGCAAATTAAAGTCCTCAAGAAAATGGGTTCTTTGTCTTCGCTTATCGGTATGATTCCCGGGGTTGGATCGAAGATAAAAAACACTCAAATAGATGATAAAGCTTTGATTAAAGTTGAGGCAATTATTAACTCGATGACAAAGGAAGAAAGAACCACTCCTAAGGTTTTGAATGGCAATAGACGTAAAAGAATTGCCAGAGGAAGCGGGACATCAATACAAGATGTAAACCGATTAATAAAGCAATTTAGTGAGATGCAAAGAATGATGAGTACTTTAAGTAAAAAGGGTATCCCCAGTTCGATGCGTAATTTTAAATTTAATTGATAACAGATATATAATATTCGGAGGTTACTAATTTGGCTGTTAAGTTAAGATTAAGAAGAATGGGAAAGAAAAAACAACCCATTTATAAAATTGTTGCTGCAGATGCACGTTCACCAAGAGACGGCAAATTTCTTGAAGCTGTTGGGATTTATAATCCGCTTACAAATCCACACACAGTAAATGTAAAGGAAGATAGAGTAAACTATTGGTTAAATGTTGGAGCTCAGCCTACAGATACTGTTAAAAGTCTGCTCAGTCAAAAGGGAATAATTCTTAAAAGAGATATTGCCAGAAGAAAATTGTCTGAAGAAAAAGCTCAGACTGAAATTGAGAACTGGCAGAAGCTTAAAGAAGCATCAGCACAAAAGAAAACAGTTAAGAAAAAGAAAAAAGCAGAAAATCAGGAAGCTAAAACTGAAGAGCAGCCTGCAAGCTGATTATTATTTTAGACTGAATAAAAGTACAGCAGAAGTTATGGGTGTCACTTCTGAATTAAAATCAATATTTTTTATTGAGGCTGTACATAACAACTTATTCACCCAGGTTCATTATAGGAGGCTTCTATTATGAAAGAGTTCGTTGAATATATTGCAAAACAACTTGTTGATAGCCCTGATGGTGTTATCGTAGAGGAGAAACTGGCTGAAGAAAAAAAAATTGTTCTTTCTCTTAAAGTCCATGCAGATGATATCGGTAAGGTGATAGGAAAACAGGGGAAAACTGCACAAGCAATGAGAACCCTTTTAACAGCGGTTGCAGCTAAAGAAGGAAAAAGAGCAATATTAGAGATTGAAGATTAATCATTCAGCTGCGATTTGAATGAGTATATTTTAATTGCTGAGATAACTTCAGCCGGTAAAGACGGCTATGTAAAAATTCAGGCAAAAGCCGGATTTGATAAATTGTTTAATAAAATTTCAGAGGTGTATTTAGATTTCTGGAATCAGAAAAAGCTTTTTGAAATTGAAGATGTTTCTGCTGGAAAAATATCACTTTATGTTAAGTTCAAAAGATTTGAAGATCAAAGAGATATTTCACTTTTAATTGGCAGAAATATTTTTCTACTGTCCGAACAACTGGAAGAACTTAATAGGGAAGCTGAGCTTCTGCCGGATATTGTTGGCTATAAAGTTTATCAGAAAGGACTTTTGTCAGGAAGTGTAGTTGATGTTTTTCAGGCACCTGCAAACGATGTAATTGTATTTATAGATAATAACGGTAAAGAAATTCTTTTACCGTATGTTCTTTCAATATTTGAAAAAATTGATTTAGAAAATAAAATTTTGATCCTGAATCCTGAATATGGAGTTGGCATTGATGAGGATTGATATTATTTCAGCAGTGCCTGAACTATTACAAAGTCCGTTAAATACAAGTATCATTAAAAGGGCTCAGGATAAAAAGAAGGTTAAACTTTACATTCATAATCTGCGTGATTATGCTTTTAATAAACATAAGCAGATAGATGATAAACCTTTTGGCGGCGGTGCCGGTATGATATTAAAACCCGAGCCGTTTTTTGAATGTATTGATAAGTTGAAATCAGAAGTAAAGTATGATCATATAATTTTTACTACTCCAAAGGGTAAATTATTTGATCAGAAATATGCAAACAGATTATCACTTTCAAAAAATTTACTGATAGTTGCCGGTCACTATAAAGAGATTGATGATAGAGTGCGCGAATATTTTGCAACTGATGAAATATCAATCGGAAATTATGTGCTTACCGGCGGAGAGCTGCCGGCACTTATAATTACTGATGCAATAATCAGATTGATACCTGGTGTTCTTAATGATAGTGAAGCAGCATTAGATGATTCATTTCAGGATGGAGAAATAATCGAAGCACCTTATTATACCAGACCGGCTGAATATCGCGGATTAAAGGTTCCGGAAGTTTTGCTATCAGGTAATGAAAAAGAAATTAAAAAATGGAAACAAGAACAATCCAGAATCTTAACAGAAAAGTGGAGAAATTTTAATAAACGGAGTACGATATGATAGATATAAATAAAATATTACCAGAACAATTAAAGACTGATATACCGGAGTTTAATCCGGGCGATCATATTCGCGTTCAGGTTAGAGTTATCGAAGGAGATAAAGAAAGATTTCAATCTTTTGAAGGCGATGTTATAAGTATTCGCGGCTCGGGATTAAGTAAAACTTTTACTGTCAGAAAAATGTCAGGCGGTATTGGTGTTGAAAGAATATTCCCATTCAACTCACCTAAAATTGCTAAAATAGAAGTGCTTAAACAAGGTGATGTTAGAAGAGCAAAACTTTACTACTTAAGAAATCTCTCAGGTAAAGCAGCAAGGATTAAAAGTAAAAAAGTGTAATTGTAATATTTATCAGCCGCTCTTTAAAAGGCGGCTTTTTTATTTATGAAAACCAGATTACTTCTACCTTCAAATATTTATGCGCGTATGCTTATCTCTGCACTTGAACCAGATAGCGATTATAATATTGAGTTTTATCCTTCTGCATTAATTACGCGAAATATTCTAACTGATAATTCAGCTTTAGGATTGATTCCATCTCTTGATCTTATTACACATAAAGAACTGTTCATATCATCGCAGATTGGTATTTCATTTAATGCTCTGCTTTCGAATGCTTATATTTATTTTAAGAAAGAACAGCAGACAATTCAGGATATTTATTTAGCTGGCGATATCACTTCAAATGAAATTATTCTTTCAAAGATTCTCTTTAAGGAACTTTACAATGTTGATGTAGTCCCCGAAATATTGAAAGAGACTAAATCTGATGATAATAATATATTAATTGCCGGAGATGAAAATTTTGAGAAAGAGTTGTTTATTACCGGATTAAGCTTTTCAGAGGAGATGATTGAATTGCTTGATGCTCCTTATGTTAATTTTTTGATTGCATCAACAAATGAGAATATGATTAAGGAGTTTAATAATAGGTATGCTGATAAGTTGAGAGCATATAATTCTTATAATCCCGGTTTATTGAATAAGTATAATGATTTAGTACAGGAATTTATAAGTGTAAACCTTCAGCACATTGTTTTTGATTTTGAACAACAGGATATTGAAGGAATCAAATTGTTAATACAGCTACCATATCTTCACGGTTTAGTAAAAGATATGGTAGATATAAAATTTATCTGAATTACTTTAAAAGGATCATTTTCCTCGTCTGTGTAAATCCACCTGCTTTTAACTGATAATAATAAACTCCACTTGGTAATGCAGATTTTGTTGTGTAGAGTATAGAATGATTACCAGCTTGGTAATATCCATCAACTATTGTTTCAATTTCCTTTCCCAGTACATTAAAAAGTTTTATTGTCAGCCAGCCTTCTGCTGCTGTCTGCCATCTAATTGTTGTATTAGGATTAAATGGATTAGGGTAGTTTTGACTTAAAGAATAATTGTATAAAACCGTTTCATCAGAGATGTTTGTTGCTGAGTTCCAGCCTGCAAGTCTTGACCAAAGCCACCAAGCTGCATAAGCTTTTAAATTTCCGTTTAACGGTTTACTATGAGCTGCTGAACAATTATACCAATGTACATTTAATGTATGAGAGTTCTGCCATTCTTCAGCCCAGTTTTTATCACGACTCCCATTTCCATCGCTGTCGTAGTCGCAATTATCATTAGCCGCTTTATCCAAAAAATAATTTCCATCAGGATCGTAGGATTCTATATCAGCAAAATCAAAAAGTATTTTATTATTTAAATCACAGTAATTTCTGATTTGATCGTTTCTGGAGTTCAGATTTCCGCTCAAACCTGTTCCATCAAGATGCCCTGTCATATAGACAAATTTTACATTTGGATAATCATTTTCCAAACCTGTCATTAAATTCAAGTAAGTGTTTATATCATTTTCTGTTGCATTACTCACTTGTCCGCACCAGCTCCATATAACAACATTCACATCGCTGTTGGAAGGATTGTTTAAATAATCTCGGGTTGCAGAAGCCCAGGCTGTTCTGTTTGGATTGCCAAGATCCGAAGCACCGCTGAAGGCATAATCATCAATATCTAATGCCCCGTTTGTGCCGCCTTCATTAAATGCATATTGATTTCCTTTCCAATTCTTTAATCCTTCCATTCCTGTTATTAACTGACTTCCATGAGAAGTATGTCCGTAAGCAATATGAAGCTTTGCTTTTGCAGAATCAATCCAGTTAGTTGGAATGATTGAAAGTTTTGCAGAATTGTGATCTGCGATTATTGCATTTTGTGAAAATGAATAACTGATACAAATAACTGATAGTACTATTGTGTAAAAATATTTTTTCATTTTTGCCTCTAATAATTTTATCAGAATTAAGGCAAATCATATACCAGCTGTAATGCTTTTTTTATCAAATTAGATTAAGATATCCTAATTGAATTTGATTGAAAATAAAGATTAAGAAATTGCTGATTATCAAGTATAAAGATTGGTGAAGTATTATTTACTAAGCTTGGGAAATAATTATTTAGTCAATATTGGCGGGGATTAAATTCAAATGTTTAGTAAATAAAAAAGGCGACCCTAAGCCGCCTTTTTTGTCTAATCAAATTTCTACCTGACTAACACTTATCAGATCAGGATTCTCATTCATTTTTTTGATCATATCCGGAGTTGCAGCATCTTTGAGTTTCATTGTACAGCTTGCAGCAATTGCACCATCAAAAATAACATTTTCAATTTCTTCCACATTGATATTTCCGGATTTCAGAAGTTCAAGCACACCTGCCAAAACACCTGGTTTATCAAAATGTTTAACAACAAGCTGATATTTAGCCGGAGATTTTTTAATTCTGTTTACCCAGTTTCTTATTATTCCTGAATGAATAAAATCATTGATGATTTTAACAGTTTCATCCGCAACAGCATCTTGTGCCTGCTCTGTAGAAGCACCGATATGATGAGTGAGATATACATTTTTCAATCCTTGAAGCGGCGTAGTAAAGTCTCCGCCTTTTCCTTCAGGTTCATTATTAAATACATCCAGCCCAAGAAAGATTTTTTCTTCTTTGGCTGCTTCAATTAAAGCATCTTCATCAACAACTCCTGCTCTTGAAGTATTTATAAAGTATGCACCTTTTTTCATTTTATTAATCAGTTCTTTATTTATCAATTTTTTAGTATCCGCAGTTTGTGCAAGATGAACTGAAATAATATCAGCTTTAGAGAAAAGTTCTTCAAGTGTTTGACATTTTTCAACACCTAACAACTCAGCTTTTTCATTTGTAAGCGAACGAGACCAGGCAATTATGTTAATCCCGAAAGATTTTACTCTTTTGATTACTTCAACACCAATTTGACCGGTGCCGACAATACCAAGTGTTTTTCCAAATAGACCATCAGCTTTTGAATATTCTGCTTTATTCCATTTCCCATTTCTGAAATCACTAACATTATCAGCAATTCTTCTATCAACAGCAATTATTAATCCCACTGCAAGCTCTGCAACTGCAATTGAATTCATGCCCGGACAATTAGCAACATAAACACCTTTTTTATTTGCTGCAGCAATATTGATGTTATTTACACCTGAGCCGGCACGGATTATCAGATTTAATTTATTTGAGTTGTTGATAGCCTCTTCATTAACCACTGTTGAACGAACGATGATGATATCAACATCTTTACCTGCTTCCGGAAGATCTTTTTCACCAAGTTTTGGATTGTAGATTACATCCAGATCAAGGTCTTTCATTTGCTGAATGTATTTTTCTGGAAATTTGTCTGCAACCAGTACTTTAAGTTTCATTATAGTTTCTCCTTTTATTCTATTTTGTTAACGCTGAGATTACTTTCAGCACTTTTATTGTTTAATTAAATTTCAAGTATTAAATGAGCCATCAAGTTTATATTGAATAATTGTTTTACGGTTTACCAGGAAACGATTCTACAAATTTTATTTTTATATCAGGGAATGACTCAACAATCTTTATTTTAACATCCGGGAATGATTCAACAATTTGCCATTCACCACAATCATCGGGGAATGAACTTACAATTTTTACTTTAAGATCAGGAAATGAATCAACTAACTGTACTTTTATATCCGGAAAAGACTCTACAAATTTAATTTTTCCGTAAAGCGGAAATCCATTGTAAGTACAGGATTCAAAATCAATTTTATTTTTTTCCTGAGAATAAACTGTATTTGCAGAAGCAAAGAAAATTAAAACAAAGAAGAAAAATCTAACCGAAAAGAAAAAATATCCGTCTGCTTTTGAAATAAAATATTCACTCAATATTGTTATTCTTTTCCTCATTTCTTATAACGTGATAAAATGAATAATAAACAGTTATCTTTTAATTATTTAAGCATTGGAATTTTAACATTCCACTTTTTTGCGTTATCAACTGCTTGCTGATAACCTGCATCAGCGTGTCTCATAATTCCCATTCCGGGATCATAAGTCAGAACTCTTTCTAATCTTTCTTCAGCTTCTTTTGTACCATCAGCAACTACTACCATTCCTGCGTGAATAGATTTACCGATTCCGACTCCGCCGCCATGATGAACAGAGACCCAGCTTGCACCTCCGATAGCATTTATTAAAGCATTCAATATTGGCCAATCTGCTATTGCATCACTACCATCAATCATTCCTTCGGTTTCTCTGTTTGGTGATGCAACTGATCCGCAATCAAGATGGTCTCTGCCAATTACAATTGGTGCTTTTATTTTTTCTTCAGCAACAAGTTTATTGAATATTTTTCCCATCTTGGCACGTTCTCCATATCCAAGCCAGCAAATACGAGCAGGCAATCCCTGAAAGTGAACTTTCTTCTGTGCCATATCAATCCAGTTTAATAAAAGTTTGTTATCGGGAAAAGTTTCTCTTATAGCCTGATCGGTTACATAAATATCATTCGGGTCTCCGCTTAATGCTGCCCATCTGAATGGACCTTTACCATCACAGAAAAGCGGACGAATAAATTCTGGTACAAAACCCGGGATACTAAAGGCATTTGTTATTCCGTTTTCTTTTGCTTCACCGCGGATATTGTTTCCATAGTCGAAAGTAATTGAGCCGCGTTTTTGAAATTCTAACATTGCTTCAACATGCTTTACAACAGTTTTACGCGAAAGAGCAATGTATTTTTCAGGATTTGATTTTCTGAGCTGAAGTGCTTCTTCAAAAGACATTCCCATAGGCACATAGCCGTTTAACATATCGTGTGCAGATGTTTGATCGGTAACTACATCAGGGATTATTCCACGTTTTATTATTTCGTGATGAACTTCGCCTGCATTACCAATTAAACCGACAGAAATTGCTTTACCTTTTTCTTTAGCATCGAGCACAATTTTTAATGCTTCATCAAGATTATCTGTTATAACATCGCAATAGCCAGTATCAATTCTTTTTTGAATTCGTGAACGGTCAACATCAACTCCAAGAAAAGCTGCACCGTTAAATGTAGCGGCAAGAGGCTGAGCGCCGCCCATTCCGCCGAGTCCGGCAGTTAAAACAAATTTACCTTTTAATGAACCGTTGAAATATTTATTAGCAGCTTCTGCAAAAGTTTCGTATGTACCTTGAAGAATGCCTTGAGTGCCGATATAAATCCAGCTTCCGGCGGTCATTTGTCCGTACATTGTTAAACCGAGATGTTCAAGTCTTCTGAACTCATCCCAGTTAGCCCAATCGGGCACAAGCATAGAGTTTGAGATAATTACTTTAGGGGCATTTGAATAAGTCTTAAAAATTCCAACCGGCTTACCAGACTGGATTAGTAATGTTTCATCATTCTCCAAATTTTTCAGACTTCTGATTATTGCTTCATAAGCATCCCAATTTCTTGCAGCTTTCCCTTTTCCGCCATATACAATTAATTCAGCAGGATTTTCTGCAACATCAGGATGAAGATTATTCATTAACATTCGCATCGCAGCTTCCTGAATCCAGCCTTTACAGGTTATCTTTGTGCCTGTGGGTGCAATTATGGTTTTTTCTATTGTTGACATTTTTTAATCCTTAAAATGCTTTTCTAATAAATTATCATATTGATTATAAAGAGATTTATAGAGCCATTTTTTAAGAAACCAGCTTTTCTTCATACCCTTTTTCATAAAGTCTGAGTTTTGTTTTAACTGATTTGTCAATCGTGTCTTTTCATCTTTAGTTAACTTTATTACATCTTCATTTTGACTAAGTTTTTCTACAATTGAATTAAATGCCTTTTCTTCAGCGAAGAATTTACTATCACCGGAAACTTGTTTAAGTACCTGTTTACTGAAATTAATTATCAGTTTTTTTTCATTCTTATCAAATTCAAAATTATAGTTAGTGAACAGTTTTTTCATTTTACCTTTTCAGCTTGTTAAATGATAATATTTTTTCTCTTATTTTCTGATAGCCCGGTTTTATCACATTATAAATGTAATACAGTCTTTCCTTGTATGGGATAAATGCAGATTTCATGGAGTTTATTGTTATCTTTTCGAAATCATCAAAGCCTAAACCAAAGTACTCTATTGCAGTTAAAAATTCTTTTGTCATAGTTGTGCTGCTCATTAATCTGTCATCTGTATTAAGAGTAACACGGAATTTTTCTTTATACAATATTCCGAATGGATGGTTTTCTAATTTATCGATTGCACCTGTATGCAGGTTAGAAAGCAAGCATAATTCAAGCGGAATTCTTTTATCCAAAATATATTGAGCAAGTTCACCAAATTTTATTACATTCTTGTTTGAATCGAAAACAATATCTTCGATAAGTCTTGTTGCGTGTCCGATCCTGTGCGCACCGCACCATTGAATTGCCTGCCAGATAGAATCTTTACCAAATGCTTCTCCGGCATGAATAGTAATATTAAAATTTGCCCTTTGAATATATTGGAAAGCTTCAATGTGTTTTTTTGGTGGATATCCGCCTTCTTCGCCAGCAAGATCAAAACCAACCACACCATCATTTCTGAAATTAACAGCGAGTTCGGCAATATCAAGAGTATCTTTCATATTTCTCATTCCGCATAAGATAAGCCCATAACCAACTCCAAAATCTTTTTTCCCTTTTTCCAGACCAGCAAGAACAGCATTAACAGAATCTTCGTAGTATAGTCCTTTTTGTCTGTGGAATACGGGAGCGAATCTTGTTTCAACATATACTACTCCATCATTGTGCATATCTTCGATCATCTCATACGCAGTGCGTTGCAATCCTTCTTTTGTCTGCATAACAGCAGTTGTGTGTTCGAATCCCTGTAAGTATTCTACCAGATTTCCTTTATTTGCCCCGCGATAGAACCACTCAGCAAGCTGTTCCGGATTAGTTGTCGGCAGTTTTGTGTATTTCAGATCTCTGGCAAGTTCAATAATTGTCTGAGGTCTTAATCCACCGTCAAGATGATCGTGCAACAGAACTTTTGGAATTGTTTTGATAATTTCTTCAGTAGTCAAAGTAAACCTTTTTTTTACATCAAAAAATATCCTATTAAGGCTCTAAAATCAATTTAAAACAAAATTTAACACTTAATTTTTAGCTATGTATTTGAAAAATTGTTTGTATCTTTGAACCACAAAACTCGACTTTTTAGGAATTAAATAAGTTTAAGACAAAATTGGAGATGAAATGAAAAACTCAAAATTAATTGTAGCTGCATTTTTAATGTTCAGTATGATATTTGTTGGCTATCAATGCGGGTCAACAGAAATTACAAGTGCCAGATTATATATTCAGCAGAAAAACTGGGATAAAGCTTTAGATGTACTCCAAAAAGAAATCACTAAAAATCCTAAAAGTGATGAAGGCTTTTATCTTATGGGATATGTTTACGGTGAAAAAGGCAATTATGACCAAATGGTTCAGAATTACGATAAATCTTTAGCACTTAGCAAAAATTTTGAAAAGAATATCAGTGATTCCAGAAAATATTTTTGGGCTCAGTCTTTTAATAAAGGCGTAGGGTTATATCAAAGAGGCGTAAAGACCACAAACAACGACAGTGCTCAGATATTTTTTGATAAATCAATTGCTGAGTTTCAATCTGCAATCTTACTTGAACCAGATTCTGGTGATACTTATAAAAATCTTGCATTTGTGCATTTGAGCAAAGGTGATAATGATGCTGCGGTTGATCCTTTAAAGAAATTGATTGAAAAAGAAAAAGCTCTTGATGGTTATAAATATCTTGGTGAAATATATTACGTAAACGGTACTAATTTGAAAAATCAGGGCGAAGAAACAAAGGCAAAAGATGAATTTAATAAGGCGATTTCTGTTTTGGAAGAAGGATTAAAACAATATCCTAACAACTCTGATCTGCTGCTTACATTATCTAATGCTTATATTGGTGCCGATAGAACAAATGAAGCAATTGAACCGTTTAAGAAGGGGGTTGAGTCAGATCCTCAGAATAAATACTATCGTTATAATTATGGTGTGTTATTGTTAGGTATTGAAGATTTTGCTGGTGCTGCAGAACAGTTTAAGAAAGCCGTCGAAATAGATCCTGAATATGATAATGCTATTTATAATCTTGGTGTTACTTATCTTAAATGGGGTACTTATCTTAACAAAAAAGCTGATGAAGAAGGCAAAGTATCAGATGAATATAAAGCTAAATATCAGTTAGCCTTGCCTTATTTGGAGAAAGCTGTTAAAATGAAAGATGCAACTGCTCAAACCTGGGAACTTTTAGGAAGAGTTTACTCAGTACTTGGAATGCAGGATGATGCTGCCAATGCTTTCAAAAAAGCTGATGAAATGAGATAAATAATTATGGATCAGACTAAACAACCACAAGGTCAGCAATTAAATATTGAGCTTGGTGAAAAAGAAGCTGAGGGAATTTATTCCAATTTAGCAATCATCTCGCATTCGCCTGCGGAGTTTATTATTGATTTTACCAGAATTGTACCGGGAATTCCAAAAGCCAAAGTACACAGCAGAATTATCACTACACCTCAGCATGCAAAAATGCTGATGAAAGCTTTGATGGATAACATAGAAAAGTATGAGGCAAAATTTGGTGAAATTAAAATTGATACCGGGCAAAATCCAATATATGGTTTCGTTCCGCCTAAAAGCGGTGAAAAGGTAAATTGAGTTAGCCAATAAAAATTAAAGCCGGTTTTTAACGCCGGCTTTTTTTTTATGAAGATTTATTTTAGATAAAATCAACGATTGATTGTTTATTATTTTCTTGCTCTCCAAAGATTGAGTGCCGCGGCAGCAAGGAAAATAAAATTTGCAAACCATGCTGTAATAATTGGATTCAATGAACCATTTTTCCCAAATGCCTGACTAATCTTCATAAATACTAAATACAGAAATGTAACTAAAATGTTCAATCCGACTTGTGAAGCAACGCCGCCTTTTCTCTTATTAGCAGAAATCGGTAATCCAAACAGAACTACAATAACACTGGTCATAGCAAAAGCAATACGTGAATGATATTCAATTAAAGTTGAGGTAGGATCATTACCGGCTGCTTGTTGTGATTTCTTCAATTCATTAAGCTCAATTAAATTCATCTCTGAAGGTCTTGTTTGTTTTTTTAGTATGTCTGAGGGAGAAAAATTGAGATCAGTAATTTCTTTTCTGGTGAAATACTCAGCTTTTTGCTGTCTTCCCAAAAATTCTCTTTGGGTCCCATTAAAAGCTGTCCAGTTATTATTAAGAGAATCATATTGCAAAGTAACAGCATCAATTCTTGAAGTCATTTGTTTAAGATTATTTGGATTGTAATCCTGAATGCTGACTCTGTTTGCTTTGTTCGAACTGACATCGAAAAAAGAGATACTTACAATTCTTTTTTTAGAATCCTGAAAGAAAATATTACTTCCCGCAAAATATAAATTCTTCTTTAAGTATTCCTGTTCAATACTCAATTTGGTTTTGTTTGCCATTGGAACAACAAAACCACTGAAATAAATTGAAAACAAACTGATAAAAAAAGTAGTAATTAAAAACGGCAGCATAAATCTGAACAGACTTACACCGCTGGCTTTGATGGCTGTAAGTTCACTAAGATTAGCAGCTTTACCAGCAGTAAAAAGCGCTGCAAACAAAACTGCTACAGGTGTCATAAGTCTAATTATCTCAGGTGAAAAAACAATATAATAATGCAGTGCAATCAAAGCAGGTACTTTCTGATCAATAAAGTCATCAAGGTTTTCCATTACATCAATGACAATAAAGATTAAGGTAAATCCCAGTAAACCGAAAGCAATTGTTTGAATAAATTGTTTAACGAGATATTTATCTAGTATTTTCATCCACGTTATAAATATCTTTTTGTCTGAAACGTTTTGGAATTAAGAATTTAAGGAACGTAAAAGTAAGTGTTTTAGTTTCTTTGTTTGTAACAATTATGAGCATAATTCCTGAAACTCCGAGTAATATATTTGCAGCCCACATTCCGATAAATGGTGAAAAGAAACCCCGCTCCGAAAGTTTTTCACCACCGATTAAAAATGCCCAATAGATCAGGAAGAAAAAAAGACTGATTCCGGCAGCAACACCAAAACCACCTTTTCTAACCATTACACCGAGCGGAGCACCAATTAAAACAAAAATAATACAGGCGGCAGGTAATGCATATTTTTTATAAATCTCAACTTCATATTTTTCTATTTCTCTTTGTGTCCATTCCATCCGGCTAAAACTGGAAAGCAGAATATTTTTGTTTGTTCTTACTTTCTCAATAGATCTGTATAAAGTCAGGTCTTTGTTTCTGCCAATGGTACTCTCAATATTGTTTATAACAGATTTTGAAGTATCCATAAAAAAAAGTTTTCTGGAATCTATTAAATAAGAGTTATAATTGCTTGCTAAAATAACTTTTAAGCTATCTGTTATATACTGCATATCCTGAACACTTAATTCTCTTTCTCCTCTGGAAGCAGGTCCTGATTGCTGTAACGAAAACTGATCTCCGTTCATTGTGATCATATGTTTTTCAAATTCCAGTATTCTGTACAAAGTAGTATTCTGAACATCTGATTCATGAATTTCTCCATGATAAAGATCCATTATCAGTTTTGAGAGATCCTTAGAGAAAAATATTTTTCCGCTGTCTGCAGTAACAACATTTATTTTTGCACCGTTTGAGTGATCATATATAGTTATATGATAAAGCCAGTTTGTTGTCTGATTAATTGATCTGACAAGTATTGCATAGTTATCAACTTCCTGAGAGAAAAATCCGGGTTCAAGTGATAGAGTTGGCTTTGTACGTGAGATATCACTCATTAAAATTTTTGCCTGATGATTAGCATCTGGTAATACATCATTATTGAACTGAAAAAGGAGAACTGCCACAACTAAACTTGCAAGCAGCGGTGCAATCATCATTTTATAAAGACTAACACCGGATGATTTCATTATTGTTATTTCGTTATTCTGACTCAAACTTCCAAAAGCCATCAAGGTTGCAACAAGAGAAGCCATCGGAACAACTAACACTACCATCCAGGATAAATTATAAACTATAAGTTTTACAATAACCCAGCTATCTAAACCCTTTCCAACAAGACGATCAGCAAATCTCATAAGAAACTGCAGAAGGAAAATGCATATAAGAGTTACCAGTGAAAAAACAAAAGGTAAAAAATGAGCTTTTAATATGTATCTGTATAAAATCATTAATCAAAGATACTTAAGCAAAAAAAGTTTAACAAGGCAGCAGTTTTCCTGTAATAATTGTTCTCAAATCATTATTTTTTCAGAGTAGTTTTCAATTTTTTGTGGTGCTGTTATATTTATTAAGAACTAATTCGATTCAAATAACTAATTAGAAATAATTTTCAATAAATATGGTGGTACAGATGCCGGGGTGAAGAGTGTTTGTTACGCTGATATCATATTAGCTGAATTGGGTTTAGGAATTGTCAGTAATTTTAATACTGTTCACATATAAATTATTATTATAAATTCTCAGGAAAGAGAGGAGATATTCAAATGAAAGAAGTAATGGATTACATTGAAAATAATCGTGACAGATATGTTGATGAACTTAAAGATTTTCTAAAAATTCCAAGTATCAGTACACTACCTGAAAATAACAACGATATGCAGACCGCAGCCAAATTTGTTGCTGATAAGTTACAGACAGCAGGTTTAAACAAAGTGGAGATATATCAGACAGAAGGGCATCCCCTGGTTTATGGCGAATGGCTTGGCGCTCCAGGAAAACCAACCGTTCTGATTTACGGACATTATGATGTGCAGCCAGTTGATCCTATTGAACTGTGGACCTCGCCTCCATTTGAACCGACAATTGTTGGTGATAATATTTTTGCCAGAGGTGCAACTGATGATAAAGGGCAGGTGTATATGCACATAAAAAGTGTTGAAGCTTTTTTCAAAACTCATGGTAATCCGCCGCTTAATATCAAATTTTTAATTGAAGGTGAAGAAGAAATCGGAAGTACTAATCTTTCTAAATTTCTTAAAGAAAATTCAGATCTCTTAAAATGCGATGCAGTTTTAATTTCTGATACTGCACTTTTTGCACCGGGAGTTCCTACAATTACTTATGGTTTGCGCGGTTTATGTTATATGGAAGTTGAAGTTACTGGTCCTTCAAGAGATTTGCATTCAGGAACTTTTGGAGGCGGAGTTCCAAATCCGATTAATGTTTTAACTAAAATGATTTCACAGCTTATCGATAAAGATGGTAAGATAAAAATTTCTGGTTTTTATGATGATGTACTGAAACTATCAAAACAAGAAAGAGAAAATTTTAAGGCATTAAAATTCTCTGAAAAAAAATGGGGAGCTGCAATCGGATTAAAAAATCTTACGGGTGAAAAGGGATATACAACGCTTGAAAGAATTTGGGCTCGGCCAACATTGGATTGTAATGGAATCTGGGGAGGTTTTACAGGGCAGGGGGCTAAAACTGTGATCCCATCAAAAGCTACAGCGAAAATCAGTATGAGGTTAGTTCCTCATCAGGACCCAAAGAAAATTGCCAAACTCTTTGAAAAGTATATTAAGAAGATAGCACCCAAAGAAGTTAAGATTAAAGTAACATCATTACACGGAGGTTATCCAGTTATTACACCGTTGGAAGATAAAGCTACTATTGCTGGAGCTAAAGCAATGCAGCTTGCTTTTGGTAAAAAAACTGTATTTATGAGAGAAGGCGGATCAATTCCTATTGTTGTGGAATTTGCAAATACACTTAAAGCATCACCTGTTCTAATGGGTTTAGGATTAAATACAGAAAATCTGCATTCACCTAATGAACATTTTAATTTAAACCATTTTCAACTTGGAATAAAAAGTTCAGCGTATTTCTTTAATGAATATGCACAATGATTGTTTTATTATAAGATAATTCTAAAAATAAAATATTCAAGAAGCCCTGAAATCAGTTTTTAATAAGATTTGCAGGGCTTGTTTTTTTTTGAAAAGGGCATAGTTATTGTTACCGCCTTAAGTGATGCTAAAACATATTAAACTATCATCGTTAATTTATCCGATTATTATTCTGATACTTTTACTTTTGTTAGGCTGTGAAAATAAACAAGTTAAACAGGAAAAAGTTAATTATCAGGAACAAGCTGCTTATGATTTAAGCAAGGATGCAGATATCCAACGCTACAATCTTGATGTAATGAAACAAAAAGCAAGGGAGCGATCACCATGCGATACCATAGCTGTTGTTGAATTTATTCTCAACAACTATCCTTCTGGTACCTACCTATTAAATTTTGACAGAACTCTTACTTATAACATCCCAAAACCAGCATTAATTTATTTTACAAACACTGATGGTAATAAATATGTTTTTGCTGCAATAGCAGCTTCAAGACCGGGCGAGAGACTGATTGAACCAAGCAATATTATCGGCTATGAACAAAGCTTTATTGACCTTGATAGTACCGACTTAGGGACACCTTTTTTATATCTTGTTTTATTTGAATGCAGTAATCAAAATCTTGTTAAAATCTGGGAGGCTCCGATTCCTTCACATGGCGGGTTTAATTGTATAAAACTTAAAACCTGGAAAGATAAAAATATCTACTACATTGAAAATAATTTCCATTATGCTCAAGGGATTGGTCATATCAATTATAATTATTTTATCATTAACAATATTAAAAACTATCCTCATTTATTAATGACTTATTCAGGTACGAGCTTCAAACGCACTTTAGCTGACATTAATAATGATAACTATCCTGATTATTATGAACATATCTTTTATAATCTTTCAGACAAGGTTTATTCAAAAGATTCAGTTGGATTTATCTGGAGCGTAAAAGATACTGTTTACATCAACACTCGTAACAAAAAACAAACTCGCCGTTATTAGAATTTTTCTTATCTTTGTAAAGATTTTTTTCAAGTTTCTTAATCCGGTAAATCAAATAGAATTATGGAGTTCGAATGTTCGAAATGGATAGTTTAAATCAAGATATGATTACCTTTTTTTCTTCTTTTGTTTCCGATATTCATACTGTAGATCAAATGGAAACTATTAAAAGCTTTAGTACTGTCGAGAATGAAATCTTTAGTTTAAATAATGGTGTTGGTTTAAAGTATATGAATACCTTAGGGATCATTGAACTTAAAGGGATTGATTCTTTGAACTTTCTGAATAGGATCTCGACAAATTTTATGAGTAATTTGAATAAAGAAGAGATTCGCTCAACTATCTTTACTTCTGATAAAGGTTTAATAATCGGGCTTTCAACAGTGTTAAACTTTGATAACTACCTTTTGCTTGTAACCAGTAAATTCAGTAAACCTAAGGTACTTAGCTGGATAAATAAATACATTATCGGAGATGATGTTAAAGTAAGCGATGCAAGCCATAGATTTAACATTTTTGAAATTATAGGACCACAATCAGAATCTTTTCTTTCTATGTTTGTAGGAGATACTATTAACTCAATCTCTGAAAATTCATTTAAAGTAGTAAATGCAGAAGGTGTTTTGTTCTTTTTAGCCAGATTTACTGATTCAAGAGGATATTCAAAATTTTGGATACTTGCTGAACATGAAAACAGTAAAAAATTAATTAGTTATTTTGTGGAAAATAAAGGACCGTTCGATTTTAATCTTATCGGAGAAGATTCCTATAATATCTATAAGATAGAAAATGGAATTCCATCTGAACCGAATGAAATTAATTATATGATGAATCCTTATGAAGTAAAATTATTTGATTTGATAGATTTAAAAAAAGGAAGCTATATAGGACAGGAAGTAATTTCGAGGTTAAGCAATAATGATATAAATCAAAAAAATCTAATAAGATTGTGCTTTTCTGAAACAATTGAAGCTGATGAGAAATTTGTTTTATTTGATGCTGAGAAAAATGAAATAGGAAATATTACATCAATTGCATTTTCACCAAAACTTAAAAAGAATATTGCATTGGGTTTTATAAAAAATTCTTTTGCTGTTCAGGGAACAAAAGTTTTGGCAAGAAATGGAACTAAATCATTCGAAGTAATTGTTCACGAACTTCCTCAGAAATAACAGATAATGAAAATTTATACTAAAACAGGCGATAAAGGTCAAACAGGTTTGTTTGGCGGTGAAAGAGTTCCCAAATTCTCTCAAAGACTTCAGGCTTATGGTACGATCGATGAATTAAATTCCTTTATTGGTTATGCAATTACTGATGTTAGCAGTGAAGAAGTAAAAACAGTGTTAAAGGATTTACAGCCAAAACTTTTTATTGTTGGTTCTGACCTTGCAACACCGGAAACTGAAAAAAATAAGAAATTAAAAATTACCCGTACACCGGAAAGTTTCACTACCGAGACTGAAAAACTGATTGATAAATTTGAATCGCAGCTTGAAGTATTGAAAAAATTTATACTTCCCGGTGGGTCAAAAGGTGCGGCTTTATTACATATTTGCAGAACAATTGCCCGGAGAGCTGAAAGAGAAATTGTGGAATTAAATAATTCAGAAGAAATTGGCAGCAATATTATTATATTTATGAACAGATTATCTGATTTGTTTTTCGTTCTTTCACGTTTTGAGAATAAGTACTCAAACATTCCTGACATAAAATGGATACCCTGATTTTTGTTTGATAGTAATTGAACAATAACTGTGAACAATAAGGGGGTGAATTTTGGTTTCGACGGGATTAAAGAGACTTAGAATTGCATACCGTGTTCCCCAAAGACACGTTAATGAATTGGGAAAAAATAATAACTGGCGAAAATAATTACGCCTTAGCTGCTTAATTAATAATTAACAGCCGTTCACCTTATCCTCTTGTATCGGGTTAAGACTGAACGCCGTTTAGATACAATAGTCGATTCTGTTGCTTGTGCAGATGAAGCGAATTTTAAGCAAGCAGGTTTAAGGTGATCTCAGTCTGCCGAGTAACTTTAAACTGAAAAAAAAAGACAGACTATGTATGTAGAGGTTCTTTGGGTCTTAATTTCGGACGCGGGTTCGACCCCCGCCACCTCCACTTAATTGTTTATTTTTACTCTTTAGTCGTAATATTTAGCTAATCACCGATAAAAATATACCAATCATCATCGGACAATTGTTTTAATTTTCTGTATTAGTTAAGTTTTGCATAGAAATTCAAACTTAAATGATGACTAAAACTAAAAAGCATTTGCCGATAAATTTTTTTTACAAAGCACTTAATTCAGTTAAGTTAATTGGCTTTGAAGCCGGTCTTTGGATAGCTGCATTATTATATCTGGCATTCTTTAATGATCCATTCAATCAGCACTTTACTATTTGTCCATTTGCAAATTTAGGATTTGAACATTGTCCGGGATGCGGACTTGGTAACTCAATATCATTGTTTTTCCATGGATATTTTATTGAATCATTTCACGCACACATACTTGGTTTACCGGCAGTTTTAATTATTTTATACAGAGTATTTTCACTGATTCATTTTCAAAATAAATCTATCAAATCAACATCAAAATCAAGGAGTAGTTATGCCTAATATTTTTCAGTTATTACCAACTCTGGAAGGGGAAGAAATGCAGTATGTTCAAAGTCTTATCAATGATATGACTGATACTCAGGCTCAGCAGTTTGCTATGGCGTATAGTGCGAGAAGAAAAGATCCAACTACAATTTTAATTTTAGCATTAATCGGATTTGTTGGTGTTGCCGGCATACATAGATTTATGCTTAATCAAGTAGGTATGGGTATTTTGTTTTTTTTAACCGGCGGATTGTGTGCAATAGGTACAATTGTAGATCTTATCAATCACAGAAAGCTTTGTTTTGAATATAATTCTACCGTTGCCCAGCAAGTTTCTTTGATGGTTAAGCAAACAGTTAAATAACATTTCATAATTATCCTGCGGAAGATTTTTCCGCAGGTACTCTTTTTATAATACTCTCCGCAAAGTTTAAGGATTTTAATAAAAATTATTATTGAAAAGCTTACCGCATTAAATTAAATTTGCAGACAAATGTCTAAGATTTTTTTTACAAAGATGACCGGTGCAGGTAACGATTTTATCTTTATTGATAGAAAAAAGAATCCTGATGTTGATTTGAAAGATGAAAATATCCGTAAACTTTGTAATAGAAGATTTGGTATTGGGGCTGATGGTCTAATTCTTATTGATGATACTTCCGGTTATGATTACAAGATGAGTTACTTTAACTCTGATGGTTTAGCAGGAAGTTTGTGTGCAAATGGAGCAAGATGTTCTATAAGATTTGCTCAATATACAAAGCGTTTGAAAAACAATAATGCTTCCTTTGTTGTTGATGATATTAGGTATTCAGGGAAAATAATAGATGATAAAATAATTCAGTTTAACCTGAATACGCCTAAGGATATTTTTCTAAATAAAGAATTAAGAACATCAGATAGAATAATTAATTTTTCGTTCGTTAATACTGGTTCGCACCATGTTGTTGTAAAAATGGATGATATTTTTGATACACAAACCGGAAAGAAAATATCATTTAACAATATTAGTGAGATTCCGGTGTATCAATTAGGAAAAGAGATAAGATATCACGATCAGTTTAATCCTGACGGTACAAATGTTAATTTCATTCAGATCAAAGGAGATGTTATTTATATCCGCACTTATGAGCGGGGAGTAGAAGATGAAACTCTTGCCTGTGGAACAGGTTCAGTTGCTTCTGCCATAATTTTACATTTGTCTGAAAATTTAAATCCGCCAATAACCTTAAGAACTTTTGGCGGAGATAATTTGATTGTTAACTTTAGTATTGTAAATCAAAACGTTGAAAATCTTACGATAACCGGACCAGCAATAATTGTTTTTGAAGGGACGGTAAATAGAGATTTATTTTTTTAATAATCGGAGTAAAAATGTCAAAAGTTCTGTTCACTATTCAATATGAAATCATACCTGAAAAACGAGATGAGTATTTAAAAGTTATAAGAGAATTAAAAAATCTGCTTAAAGCTGAAGGACTTGAATCATATATTGTATATGAAGTCAAAGGGAAGCCGGTTGCTTTTCAGGAACTTTATACTTTCACATCAATGGAAGCTTATGAAGCTTTTGATGATTTAAATGATGAACGAATTAATATTTTAATTGATAAAATAACCGGTATGACCGTGGACAAATCAACTAAATATAACACACTTGTTCAACTGCTTGACCAATAATATCCGGGTCTTGAAAAAGACCCTTTATTTCTGCTTTCCCTATTTCAGAATAATTATTTGAAACTTTAATAAAAGATGAAGCAATCGTTATCGTTTTCTTAACTGTGTTTTGCTTTTATAATCTTCTTGTAATAATTTAAACAAAGCGGTGTATATTACCGTCGAAAATAATTTTTCTGTTTTAATAATTTATTGCACTTTACTGAAAATATTTCTTTGGAGTTATAAATGAAGTTCAAACCAATATATCTTTATGGTATAGTGATTTTAATTGCAGTAGTTACAGTAATAATTCTTACTCAGTTTTCCGATCAAGAGAAGGTTTCTGATAATATTGTAAATAAAAAAATGCCGGATGATAATATTCATAAAAAACTTGGTCACGGTATGATGCAAAATCCTGGCGGTGGAATGGTTACCGAAGAGGTTAAACAAAAATTGGCATCAATGAAAAAAAATCTTGAAAAAAATCCTGACGATACATTAATGATAAGAGAATATGCAGATCTGCTTATAACTGCAAATCAGCCTTCTGAAGCACTTGAGTATTATGAAAAAATAATTGCAAAAGATAAATCAAGGAAAGATATTTACTTTACTATAACTTATATCTACTATCACCAGAGAAATTTTCAAAAAGCCGAACAATTAACCAGAGAAATGTATAGTCTATTTCCTGATGATCCAATGGTTTGTTATAATCTCGGAGCTTCTGAAATAAGAAAGGAAAATAAAGAAAAAGCTAAGGAAATATGGAATAAACTTATCAAAGATCATCCAACTGATACAATATCTGTTCTGGCAAAAAGATCCTTAGAGAGACTTTAAAATTATTTATATCAAAATATTTAAAGTAACAAATGAAGTTGTATAAAATTGTTCACTGCATATAAGATAAATTATGACTGATAATTTTAATATGACTTCGTTTTCAGATGATTACGTTTACTTCCTTTCGTTAGTTTAATTTTATCTATATTTTTGCCCTGAATAATTGAATGTACAAATGTTTGAATATATAGGCGCATTACATATGCACTCAACTTTTTCGGATGGAACCGGAGAAGTTTCTGATATAGCAAAGTTTGCTGATGAAATCGGTTTGGATTTTATCATACTTACCGACCATAATACATTAAGAGCATTAAAGGAAGGATACGAGAGGTGGTATGGAAATACTTTGCTTCTTGTCGGCTGTGAAATCAATGATAAAGAAAATAAAAACCACTACCTTGCTTTTGGAATTAATGAAGCTTTTTCAACCCGTACCCCTGCAAAAAAATATGTAGCTAAGGTAAAAGAACTTGGCGGTATTGGTTTTTTGGCTCATCCGCATGAAAAACGACAACACAAAGAACATCCTGCTTATCCCTGGACTGAATGGGATACAGAAGATTTTACTGGAATTGAAATCTGGAATCATATGTCTGAATGGGTTGAGAATCTTACAGAGGAAAATAAATACAGATCGTTTCTTCATCCGTTAAGAACCATTGTTGCTCCGCCAAAGGAAACTTTGAAACTCTGGGACGAATTAAATATAAAAAGAAAGGTAGTTGGTATTGGCGGAATTGATGCTCATGCACATAAATACAATCTTGTTGGGTTTCTGGAGGTAGAAATTTTTCCATACAAGGTATTATTCAGATCTATCAGGACACATATTCTTATTGATGAACCGATTAAAAAGAGTCGGAGCAGCAAAGATGTTGAGTCTGCAAAAATAAAAATCTATAATGCCTTAAGAGATGGTAAGTGTTTTGTCGCTAATGACTATGTAGCCGAATCTAAAGGGTTTAGATTTTATGCTGAAAAGAACAATAAGAAATATCAAATGGGAGATACAATTCCGGATTCTAAAGATATTATCCTTAAAGTATTACTACCGGCTGCAGATGCTGAAATAAAACTACTAAGGAACGGACAGCTTATTGAAACTGAAAAGGGAATGGGCGCAGAATTTATTGTAAGTAAAAAAGGCGTGTACAGAGTGGAAGTGTTCAAAGATAACAGAGCCTGGATTTATTCAAATCATATAAGAATTAATATTTAATCTGCAATTCTGTTTTTCCAGTCTATGATATTAGACAAACCTTTTTAACCTTTACCTCTCCAACGAATCTTTTCTTGATTTCCTGAATCACATCTTCACAAAAAATAATTATTGTTATTAAATGGCAGCACCACAACACAAAGTTATAGTATTTTCAACTCCTACCTGCACATTCTGTAATCAGGTAAAAAGATATTTTCGCGAAAAGAATATAAAGTTTACAGATGTTGATGTTTCTAGAGATCAATCTGCCGCAAGAGATATGATGCGCAGAACAGGACAGATGGGAGTGCCGGTTATCCTGATTGATAATAGACCAATAATCGGTTTCGACAGAAATAAAATTAATCAGATGTTAAACATTAAAAACTAAAGGGAATAAAATGAAAATTAAACCATTAGATGACCGTATTTTACTTGAACCATTGCCAGCAGAAGAAAAAACTTCATCAGGATTAATAATTCCGGACACTGCAAAAGAAAAGCCTCGTGTTGGTTTAGTTATCTCCGTCGGAACAGATGAAGACCTTAAAGAAAAGATCAAAGAAGGCGATAAAGTTCTATTTGCTAAATACGGTGGTGATGAGATTGAAATGAACGGTAAAGAATACAGAATTTTACAAAGATCAGATATTCTTGCAGTAATTGAAGATTAAAAAAAGGATATAAAATGTTAAATACAAATCTTACTCATATTACATCTGAATCAGAGCATTCAGAATTATTAAGTAACAATGAGAATGTAATGATATGCTGCGGCAGAATGGGACCGATGTGCATACCAGTTTATGAAGTTATGGAAGAACTGGAAGAAGAATATAAGAATATAAAATTTGCTGATATGGCATTTGATTCACCCGATGCAAAGGTTATAAGAAATTTGCCTGAAGTCAGAGGCTTTCAGGGGCTGCCGTTTACAATTTATTACAAGAATGGAAAAGTTGTAAAAGCTACAAGCAGTATTCAGTCCAGAGATCAGATTACTGATATTTTAGATGAACACTTTGGAAAGTAGCAAAGCACTCTTATAGATAGCTTTGTTACCGGTAATCTGCTGTTAATAAATTATTGGCAGCAGATTTCTTAATCCTTTACTTTGATAAAATAGTAATTTTTATCAGACATATTTTTTTCTATTGCTTAATAAAAAGGGAAAAAGATCAAATATGGAAAATCATTTTGATGCAATAATTGTTGGTGCCGGTGCTGCTGGTTTAACAGCAGGAATTTATCTTTCAAGAGCTAAGATGAGCACTCTGATTTTAAATGAAGGTGCAGTCGGCGGACAGATGGTTCTTACACACGAGATAGCAAATTATCCGGGTGTGGAAAATGTAAGCGGATATGCTCTCGCAAGAACAATGAAAACACAAGCACAAAAATTTGGATGTAAGATTAAATCAAATATTAAGATTACTTCACTTGACCTTAACGATAGACTAAAAAAAGTAGTTGTTAATAATAAAGATGTTTATACTTCTGATGCGGTTATTATCGCAACAGGTGGTAAATCAAGAATGATTGGTGCAATTGGTGAAGAAGATTTTAAAGGTAGGGGGATTTCTTATTGTGCTACCTGCGATGGTGATTTTTTCCAGGATAAGGAAATAATTGTTGTCGGGGGTGGAAACTCAGCTTTGGAAGAAGCGGTCTCATTGACCAAATATGCATCTAAAGTTACTATCGTCCATCAGTTTGATCACTTTCAGGCATTGGATCATTATGTTGAAGAAGCTAAGAACAATGATAAAATCAGTTTTATAATGGAATCAAAAATCATTGAGTTTATTGGGAATGAAAAACTTGAAAGTGTAAAAATTCAACATCAGAGAACTAATGAAATAAATGAATTGAAAATTGATGGTGTATTTGTATTTATCGGATATGTTCCAAATACGGAATCATTACAAGGAAAGATTGAACTGAATAAATGGAATGAAATAATTGTTGATAATAATATGAAGACTAATATTCAGGGTGTGTATGCCGCCGGTGATTCAATTCAAAAAAAATTTAGGCAAGTAACTACTGCAGTTGCCGATGGGACAATAGCTGCACTGAGTGCTTCTGAATATATTAATAATATTAAAAAGGAAATTACAGAATACGAACTTGCACAGTCAGAAGTTGTAAATGAATCAAACTAAAAATCACTGGTATGATGGCTGGTTTTATGATAAGTTTATCGCTCCTAACCAGGATAAAATGTTCGGCGAGATTAAGAAAATCATTCAGCCAAACTCCTCAGTGATTGATGTTGGCTGCGGTACCGGAAGGTTTTCTTTTTATGTGGCTGATAAAGCAGCTAAAGTTGTTGGTATAGATTTGTCTGAGAAAAATATAAACACAGCAAATCGTACATTTGAAAAATATTCAAACTCAAAAATCTCTTTTCTCCACTCCAATTTATCGGAATTAGTAAAAACAAATCAGCATTTTGATTATGCTGTTATGACTTATGTTATTCACGAGGTTAATCCAGAAGAGAGAATAAATTTGATTAAAGAAATGTCTTTAATTGCTGATAAAATTATTATTGGAGACTATCTTGTACCAGTAAGGAAGGGATTCTGGAGTGTATTTAATGAATTAGTAGAATATTTTGCTGGTCGAGAACATTACAAAAATTTTAAGGACTTCGTTGCAAATAACGGACTTACCAATTTAGCAAGCAAAGCAGAATTAAACATAGTTTTTGAACTTAAAAACACTCCTTCGACAAGTCAGGTGCTTGTTTTAGAGCACTCATAATCAAATTTAATTTCATAAATTGAGCCTGCAATATTTAATTAATCAACCAATACTTCTAACTTGATAAAGGAATTAGATAATGAATGATAGAGTTTATAATAATGGCATTGAACGTCTGAGATCACTTGAAAGAATTGAACGATTAGAAGTTGAAAAAGTTGTTGGTCTTTGTCTGGATCATAAAAAAATTAATTCTGTTTTAGATATAGGAACCGGAAGTGGAGTATTTGCAGAAGGATTTTATAAACATGACAAAAAAGTTACAGGTTTAGATATTAATCCCGAAATGATAGCTGCCGCAAAAGGTTATTTACCAGATGTGGATTTTAAAATTGCACATGCAGAAGATCTTCCCTTTGACGATAACACTTTCGACTTAATTTTTATGGGAGTGATTTTTCATGAGGTTGATGATTATACCAAAGCCTTACAGGAAGCAAAAAGAGTTGCTGCTCAGCAGGTTTCAATATTAGAATTTAAATATATTGTTGAAGAATCCGGTCCGCCGATTGAGCATAGATTAAGAGAAGAATTTCTAAAACAACTTTCTGATAAAGTTGGCTTTTCAGAGATGCAAATTGTTCCAATGAAGAATCTTGTACTATATCATTTTATTAAGTAAGAGTTCAGGAATAAAAAATTCTTGTTCCTTAGTTTCCCTTAATCCTTTTAAAAAAAACCGAAGCTTTAATTGTGTTTTCTGATTAAATTAGAAACGTGAAAAAATCAAATAAATGCGCCCGTAGTTCAACTGGATAGAATGTTGGATTCCGGTTCCAAAGGTTGCAGGTTCAAATCCTGCCGGGCGTACTCAATGACAATTTGACGCTAAAGATTTCTTAAAAAATTGTTTGTTATTTATGGTTAAGATAATGGGTTTGTTGATGAAAGAATCTTATTTGAAACTTATGAAATTATTTTAATAGTCTAATTTTAATATATCTCTAATAATAATCCCTTGGAACATTAGGCAATTTAGTGTTAAATTTGCGCCAGTTTTTTATAATCAGAACAGGAAAAAGGAATGCTAACCAAACAAAAAAAGCTTTCAAGAAAACAAATCAAAGAAGATAAACTTGTTGAGTTTTATTACAAATCACAAGTTTTCTTTGAGGAAAACAAAAACAAGATAATGATGTATGTTGGTGTTGCAGCTGTTGTTGTTATAGCTGTTATATTATTCTTGAATTACAGGAGTGATCAGAATGAAGAAGCTGGATATCATTTATCAAAAGTTATGGAAATGTATGATTCGGGCGATTATCTTGGAGCAATAGAAGGCAGAAAAGATACAAAACTGCTTGGTTTAAAAGATATTGTGTCCGAATACGGAAGTACCGAAAATGGTGAAACAGCCAAAATATATCTCGCAAACTGTTACTCTAATCTTGGTAAAGCAGATGATGCATTCAAGTACTATGAAGATTATAGTGGTGATATTGATATTTTTATTTCAGCTTCACTCGCCGGTCAGGCTTCTTACTATGCTTTGAAAAATGAGTATAAAAAAGCTGCTGATTTGTATCTTAAGGCTTCGAGAGTAATCAAAAAAGATGTGCGTAATGCTGATTATATTTATCAGGCAGCAGTTAATTATTTCGAAGCTGGCGATTTGGAACAAGCTAAAACATTATTTGAGACAATAAAAGAGGAATACAAAACTTCAATGGTTGTCTCACAGGTTGATAGATACTTGACTCAATTGAATTAGCTTGATTTTCAATCAATTTTTATCAAAACCGTGGAGATTTTCACGGTTTTTTGTTAAAAATCGTCTAAAAGTATTTCTTGACATTAGAAACATCTATCTCTATTTTTTCAATCAATTTTAACAATTTATTAAAGGCTTATGGCTGATACTTCTGATTTCAGGAATGGACTAATTATTCGATTCAAAAATGATCCATTCATAATAGTTGAATTTCAACATGTTAAACCAGGTAAAGGGGGTGCTTTTGTAAGAAGTACATTAAAAAATCTTAAAACCGGTAAAGTTCTGGAAAACACATTTAGAAGCGGCGAGTCAATAGAGATTATAAGGGTCGAAAGGAAAAAATTCCAGTATCTTTACAGTGAAGTTGATTTTCTTGTGCTAATGGACAATGAAACTTATGAACAGATTAATGTTCCGGTCGGTTTATTTGGTGATTCTGTTGATTATTTAAAAGGCAGTGAAGAAATTGAAATTCTTTTTGACGGTGATGAAATAATAACTGTTGAACCTCCGATATTTGCTTATCTTAAAGTTGTTGAAACTGAACCTGGGTTCCGAGGTAATACAGCAACTAATACTTTTAAACCTGCAAAGATGGAAACCGGAGCAACCGTTAGTGTTCCGCTGTTTATTGATGCGGATGATGTAATAAAAATAGATATACGTACCGGCGAGTATGTTGAAAGAGTTAAATCCTAAATAAAGGAAATAAAATGGATCTAAATCTTATAAAAAAGCTAATCAAGATTCTCGAAGGCAGTCAGGTTACAGATCTTGAAGTGGAAGAAAATGGTATTCGTGTTAAGCTTGCAAAAAAGGTGCGTGTAACACAATCTGTTGCAATACCTGCAGCTTCTTCTGTATCTCCGGTTAGTCAGCAGAATATTGCACCAGTTGTAAAGTCTGAAGAGAAAAAGTCTGCTGAAGAAACTTCACATCTTCATGAAATAAAATCTCCTATTGTAGGAACATTTTACAGAGCGCCTGCCCCTGATGCAGATGCTTACGTACAGGTAGGTGATGTCGTATCTTCAGGCACAGTTCTATGTATAGTTGAAGCTATGAAATTGATGAATGAAATTGAAAGCGATGTCAGTGGTAGGATAGTAAAAATCCTTGTAGATAACGGTAAACCGGTTGAATACAGTCAACCTTTATTCTTAATTGAGAAAAGCTAATCATTAAATACGAGAAGCTGTGTTTAATAAAATTCTAATTGCCAATCGTGGTGAAATTGCTTTACGAATTATCCGTACTTGTAAGGAACTTGGGATAAAAACCGTTGCAGTTTATTCAGAAGCAGATCGCGATTCATTACATGTTACTTTTGCTGATGAAGCTGTTTGTATTGGACCAGCACTTGGTAGAGACAGCTATCTTAAAATCCCTTCTATAATTTCTGCTGCACAAATTACTGGTGCCGATGCAATTCATCCCGGTTATGGATTTCTTGCAGAAAATGCGGACTTTTCAGAAATATGTGCTGAATCAAAAATTACTTTTATTGGACCGACCCCCGAAATGATCAGAGCAATGGGTGACAAATCTTTTGCTAAAGATACGATGAAAAAAAATGATGTTCCTGTTGTCCCCGGAAGTGATGGAGTAGTTAGTGAGCTTAATGATGCTTTTAATATTGCTCGTGAAATTGGTTTTCCGGTAATCATTAAAGCTTCTGCGGGCGGGGGCGGAAAAGGTATGAGAATCGTTTGGGAACAAAAAGAATTTGAAAAGGCTTTTCAAACCGCCAGAACCGAAGCTGAGGCAGCTTTTGGTAATCCGGATGTTTATGTTGAAAAGTTTATTGAAAATCCCAGACATGTTGAAATCCAGGTGCTGGGAGATAAATTTGGCAACGTTTATCATTACGGCGAAAGAGATTGTTCTATACAAAGAAGACATCAAAAACTTATTGAAGAATCTCCTTCACCTGCTCTTGAAGAACAGCTTAGACAAAAAATGGGTGAAGCCGCTATCAGAGGAGCAAAAACAGTTAATTATCTTGGTGCTGGTACAATTGAGTTTCTACTTGATAAACATAAGAATTTCTATTTTATGGAAATGAATACAAGGATTCAGGTTGAACATCCTGTTACTGAATCTGTGTGTAATGTTGATCTGGTTAGACAGCAGATACTGGTTGCAGCCGGCAATAAAATTGATACTGCTCCGATACCGCCGTATGGTCATAGTATAGAGTTCAGAATAAATGCTGAAGACCCTGAAAATAATTTCAGACCATCTCCGGGAAAGATAACTTCACTTAATTTACCGGGCGGATTCGGGGTTAGAGTTGATTCTCATATTTATCAATCCTATACTATACCACCATATTATGATTCTTTAGTAGCAAAATTAATTGTTTGGGGAAAAAACAGGGAAAGAGCACTTGCAAGAGGAAAAAGAGCTTTGGAAGAATTTGTAATCGAAGGTATTAAAACTACTATACCTTTTCATCTTAAAGTTCTTGATGACCCAAGATTTATCAATGGAAATTTTGATACCGGATTTTTAGATAAATTTAATACAGATAAATAACACATTACTCAGAAAAATTTAAAGGCTATAAAATGAATATTCCAGATAATCTTAAATACACAAAAGAACACGAATGGATCCTTATTGAAGGAAAAACAGGAACAATTGGTGTTACCGATTATGCTCAGGGCGAATTAGGTGACGTCGTTTTTGTTGATATTGATCCTGCATTAGCTGAAGTTAAAAAAGGGGATTCAATCGGAACAATAGAAGCAGTTAAAACTGTCAGTGATATCTATGCCCCATATTCAGGTAAAGTTATTCAGATTAATGAAGCACTTAAAGACTCGCCTGAAGATGTTAATTCTGATCCTTATGGAAAAGGCTGGATGATCAAGATTGAAATAAGCGATGCTTCAGAACTGAATGATCTGCTGGATGCTGCTGCTTATAAAGCGCTAATTGGTCAGTAATCTCAATCTTTAAAAAATTTTAAAAACAAAATTCGGGTAACCGGATTTTGTTTTATTTTTAAATAAGCCTATGCAGTTAAAAGAAAAAATTCTGATAATTGATTTTGGTTCGCAATTCACTCAACTGATTACCAGGCGTGTTAGAGAAGCTAATGTCTATTCTGAAATCCACTCACATAAAATTTCTGTAAATGAAGTATTAAAATTTAATCCATCAGGAATAATTCTTTCCGGTGGACCAATGAGCGTTTATGATCAGGATGCTCCGGATTTTGATGCGGGGATTCTGAAAATCAAAATTCCGATTCTTGGAATATGCTACGGACTTCAGATTTTAACTGAGAAATTTGGAGGTAAAGTTGAACCTGCCAAAGACAGAGAATATGGACGGGCATTATTAAATGTTATTAAATCATCTCCATTGTTTAATGGAATCAGTCAGACTTCACAGGTTTGGATGAGCCATGGCGATTACATAACAAAATTACCGGAAGGGTTTGATACTGTTGCAAAATCTGATCATACTCCGATTGCTGCAATTTCAAATGAAGATAACAGAATATATGGAGTTCAGTTTCATCCGGAGGTTGTTCATACAATTGAAGGTAAAAAAATAATAAATAACTTTTTATACGATATTTGCAATTGTAAAGGGGAATGGAACCCGCACAATTTTGTTGATAGCACTGTTCAGGAAATAAAGTCAAAGGTAAATAAATCCAAAGCAATCTGTGCTTTAAGCGGTGGTGTTGATTCTACTGTTGCAGCAGTTTTAGTTAAAAAAGCGATAGGCGAAAATCTTATCTGCCTGCATATTGATACAGGATTGATGAGAAAAAATGAGAGTCAGAAAATCCGTGAAGTGTTTGATGAAAAATTAGCTTTGAATCATATTCATATAGATGCGTCAGAACTTTTTATCAGCAGGTTAAAAAATATTTCTGATCCTGAGCAAAAAAGGAAAATTATCGGCAGTACTTTTATAGAAGTCTTTGAACAGGAAGCAAAAAAGATAAAAGATGTTGAATTTCTTGTTCAGGGAACACTTTATCCGGATGTAATTGAATCAGTTTCGGTTAAAGGATCTTCTGTTACTATTAAGTCTCATCACAATGTCGGCGGATTACCTGAAAAAATGAATTTGAAATTAATCGAACCTTTCAGAACATTGTTTAAAGATGAAGTTAGAAATGTCGGACGTGAACTTAATATTCCGGAAGAATTTATTCAAAGACATCCTTTCCCCGGTCCTGGACTGGCAGTTAGGGTTCTTGGTCCGGTTGATAAAGAAAAACTTGAAATGCTCAGAGAAGCTGATGATATTTTTATTAAGTCAATTATAGATTCAGAAATTTATAATGATATTTGGCAGGCATTTGCTGTTTTACTGCCTGTTCAATCAGTTGGAGTTATGGGCGATGCAAGAACTTATGAATATGTTCTGGCTTTACGTGCTGTTACTTCTGTTGATGGAATGACTGCTGATTGGTATTATTTTGAACACGATTTCCTTTCTAATGTTTCTAATAAAATTATTAATAAAGTTCGCGGTATTAACAGAGTTGTTTATGATATAAGTTCAAAACCACCCGCAACCATTGAGTGGGAATAAATGAAAGATGAAAAAGTAAAATATAAACTGAAGCTTGCTTCAACATACGTTTCTGAAGGAAAAAATCTTCATGCCATTCAGATTTATAAACGACTATTAAATGTGAAAGACTCAGTTGAAACATACTATTTATTGGCAGAGCTTTATGAGAATATGGGGTTTGTTGATTCTGCGATTGCTTTATTAGATCAATTACACTCCATGTTTCCTGAAGATATTGATATTTCACTTTACTACGGACAATTTTTATTAAGAAACTCAAAATGGTTTGAAGCTGTGCAGGTTCTGGATAACATTAAACAAAGCAGCTCTTATGTTTTATATCTTATTGCGTACTCTTATCTGATGATAAATGAATATGAATTAAGCAAAGAATATTTTACAGATTACATTAAAAGTAACGATAATGACGAATTAAAGCTTAGGGCACATCTTAACCTTGCAAAGATTGAATATGAACTTAAGAACTATGACAAAGCTTTGGATTTTATAACTAAAGCACAATTTGTCTATTCAGATTTTTGGGAGTTGAATTTAATATCAGCAAAGATTTATTATAGTCTTAAGATGTACAATCACGCACTTACATCGATAGAAAAGGCATTAAAAACAAATGCTAATGATGCAGGTGTTCAGGAATTTGCCGGCAGGATTTTTTATGCATTGGAAGATTTTGAAAAATCTGAAATGCATTTTTCAAAAGCAATTGAGCTTAGCTCTTAGATATTTGCTTGTATTTATAGTAAGTTAGTTAAAGTTCTTTCAGGTTAAAAAGTTTTTTATTTTATATTAAACTTTATACCGGATTGTAAAATATTTATTCTTAAAAAGAATTAAACTTAAATGCGTTAAAAATGAGAAAAGCTTTTTTATTTTTTATTTTATTTACATCCTTTGTACTCTCACAAAATATCACAGTTGATAATAACAGGGACTTTGAAAAAGCACTTCAGTTTTATAAATCTCATAAATATTCTGATGCTCTTTCATTATTCAAATTAATTGAATCCAGAAAAGAAAATAACTCCAAACTTTCTGCTTCATCGTTGTTTATTTGTAAAATACTTCAGGAGCAGAAAAAATATTCTGAATCTGAAACTGCAATAAAACGTTTCTTAGCAAATTATCCGACAAGCAAATATCTTGAAGAAGCCAATACTTTACTTATTAATAATTATATACAACAGCAAAAATATCTTTCCGCATTTAACCTTGTGATAAGTCTGCTTAATGATACTAAATCGGTTGTTTATTCAAATGAAAACAAAAATCTGGCAGAAAAAATCGCATTAAATTATCTTAAAAGTTCCGATATCAGCAAAACCTGCGAACAATATAAACACAAAAAAATAGAGCCATTTCTTATTTTGTTAGAAGGGAAGTTATTATTACAGGAAAATGATAAGCAAAATGCCGTTAAAAAATTCAGTGAAATAACTTCTGATTTCATATCTTCTGAAGAATATTTAGAGGCATTAAATCTTAAAAAAAATATTAGATCAACACAGTCTGATGAATCAGTTCCGGCTGTTGGTGTTTTAATCTCATTAACCGATTCTAATGACAGAGAAATTCTATCTGCACTTGAAGTGTTGGAAGGAATTAAGTTCGCTTTTCACAAATATAATTCAACCAATACAGATAATATTGGATTAATTGTTAAAGATATTAAACGAAGCAAAGAATTAACAACTCAGTTTGCTTCAGAATTTGTTGAAGATAATAACCTAAAATGTATTTTGGGCCCAATCTTTAGTGATGATGTAAGAACTGCTCTGAAGGAGATTAATAATTCTGATATTTGTTTGATCTCACCTACTGCAACTGATGACGATTTGATACAATTGAGTGAAAATTTTTTTCAGGCAAATCCTTCGCTAACCTCAAGAGGTAAAACAATTGCTCAATACCTTTACTTTGTAGAGAATAAAAGAAACCTTGCAGTGCTCAACTCAATTGACGGATACTCACCATTATTGGCTGCAAGTTTTATCAGGGAATTTGAAAAGCTTGGCGGTATTATAAGTGCTAAAGAAACCTATAAGAGTAAGTCATTTGATCTAAGTGAACAGATTGCAAGAATATCAGTTATATCAAGTGTAATAGAAGGAATTTATGTCCCGATATCTGATGCATCTGATGCCGGCACAATATTATCCCAAATGGTTCAGAACGGATTAAATGTTAATCTTTATGGTAATCAGGATTGGTTTTTAGGAAAAGGATTTGAGTCTTCTTCAACATTAAGCAACAGACTGACTTTCGACTCTGATTATTTTATAGATTACAACAACCCTGAGTTGAAAGAATTTTCAGACGATTTCAAAAAGGTTACCGGTTTAGAGATAAATAGAAATGTATTATACGGCTATGATGCCGCAAAGTATTTACTAACTGTAATCAGAAATATTAATCCTACAAGGAAAAACATCAGATTTAAAATGGAATCTGGTATTAGTGTAAACGGATTTCATAACAATATCTCATTCAGTTCGCAAAGAAATAATAAATACACTAACATTATACGTTACAAGGATGGAATCTTTGAACTGATTGAGAAATACAGAGCTAATGATTGAAGCGAGGAATGTTTATGCTTAAAGTTAGAGATTTACCTGTGGATGATAGACCAAGAGAAAAATTACTTTTGCATGGTTCACAAAGCCTTACAGATGCGGAACTGATTGCAATTTTATTACGAACCGGCACAAAAGGTAAATCGGTTATTCAGATTGCACAGGAATTAATTAGTAAAGAAACTAATCTTGCCCAGCTTGCATCAAAAACCAGCGCTGATCTGATTAAAAATTTCGGGATAGGCAAGGATAAAGCAGCAACATTACTAGCAGCATTTGAAATAAGCAGGAGAGTTCTGTCACAAACTAAATGGTTTTCTAAAAAGAAAATTACTTCACCCGCAGATGTAGCTGAAATTTTTATTCCTTTACTCAGAGACGAAGTAAAAGAACATTTCATTGTTGTTTGTTTAAACTCGGCAAACAGAATAACACGTCATGTACGAATTTCAGAGGGTAATTTAAATTCCAGTGTTGTTGCCCAGAGAGAAATATTTAAAACTGCAATTGATAATAATTCTGCCAGCATTATTCTTATTCATAATCATCCAAGTGGAAATCAGGAACCCAGTAATGAAGATATTGCAATTACAAAAAAAGTTGTTGAAGCAGGTAAGATAATGGACATTCCTGTATTTGATCATATAATTGTTGCTGGAAATACCTATACAAGTTTTGTTGAAAAGCGACTGATATGACGCTAAAAAAGCAAATATTGTGATAAACCTTATTTCTTTTAATTATTTTTTTTGCATAAATTGTATAAGTATTTTAAATAACGATAAGAAATTTTCATTTTTTAGTAAATTTAATCACTAACCAATATATTCGGAGGTATCGAATGAACATAACTAAATCGTTGAGATCAGCCGTGTTGATCAGCGGTATTGCACTTACTACTGCCTTCTTAAGTGGATGCGGTGGTCTAAGTGATGCTCAATTAAAAGAATTGAGTGACCTTAAAAATGAAGTTGCTTCACTTGAGGCAGAAGCAAACTCATTAAGAGATGAAAGAGCAAAACTTGAAGCTCAAATCGAGGACACAAACAGAAAACTTGCTGAATGTGAAAAACAAAAAGAAGAAGCAAGGGCAAACCTGGAAAAATTACCCAAATAATTAATTAATGATTTTTAAATATTTTCAGAGGATATATATAATGACTATCAAATCAAAATTATTAGGCATAGTTTCCCTGGTTCTTCTGTTTACTGCTGTTAATTTCGCACAGGAAATGACTGAAGAGCAATGGGAATCAGAAATGACTACTTTCAAGAATAAGAAAGCTGCACTTGAAAGTGAAATCAGCGCTCTTAAGAGCGATATAGATAATTTAAAGGCTATGGATTTGCAGGATCCTGAAGAATGCATCGATGAATTATACCAGATTGTTGGCGCTACAAGAAACGATGTAAATAACTTCAGAAAAGCTGTTAATGAATTAGATGGCAAGATCAAAAGAAAAGAAGGTCCAAAGGCTGACAGACAAACTGATCTTAATGCATTAAAGAAAAATAAAATTTCTGCTTTACCAGAATTCTTTTCAAAAGTTCATAATCAAATGCAGAAAGACCTTGATAACTGGGTTGAGGCTCCAACAGAAATCAACTATACAGTTGTAAAAGGTGATTGTCTATGGAACATTGCAAAGAAAAAAGAACACTATGGTAACGGATTTGCTTGGCCTGTAATTTACAAGGCTAACAGAGATCAGATTAAGAATCCTGATTTAATTTATCCAAAACAAGTTTTCAAGATTCCTAATCTTACAGAAGAAGAAAAATCAAAATATGAAAAACTAAGAAAGAATTATAAACCAGCTCCGGTACAATAATTTGCTTTTTGGTTTTAACAAATTTAAGCCCTTATCTTTTTGGATGAGGGCTTTTTGTATTTAAACGAGTTATGACAACTGCAGAGAAAAAGATTACACTTAATGGCGTTGATATGCTTGGACTCCTTGGCGTTAACGATGAATTTCTTAATTTACTTGAAGATAGATTCAATTCTGCAATTTCTGTCCGCGGTGATGTAGTAAATATTAAAGGGGTACTGGAAGAAGTTGAAATAGTAGAAAAAGTTATTAAGGAAATGGCTTATGTACTTAATACCAGCGGAAGATTAAATAAAAGTGATATTGAAACAATTCTTAATCTTACAATTGAAGGTAAAGAAATTATTGGGGAAGAAGAATATAATTCAATAGTCCTTTATACAAAAAATGATGTTGTTAAAGCAAAAACTCCCGGACAAAAAAAATATTTGCAGATTGCCGGTAAAAATGATATTTGTTTTGCTATTGGACCTGCGGGAACAGGTAAAACATATCTGGCAGTTGCTATTGCGGTTTCAGCCCTGAAAAAAGGAGTTGTAAAAAGAATAGTACTGGCAAGACCAGCAGTTGAAGCAGGGGAAAGTCTTGGGTTTTTACCAGGTGATTTTCAAGAAAAAATTGATCCCTACTTACGACCATTATACGATGCTTTAGATGATATGATTCCATCTGAAAAACTGAAAAGCAATATTGAAAAAAGAGTTATCGAAATAGTTCCTCTTGCATATATGCGCGGCAGGACCCTTAATAACGCTTTTGTGATTCTTGATGAAGCACAAAATGCTACTGATGTTCAGATGAAAATGTTTCTTACCAGATTAGGAGCAAATTCCAAAGCAATTATTACCGGAGATATAACTCAGATTGATTTACCGGTTAAATCCAAAAGCGGATTAATTCAGGCAAAAGATATTTTAAGCGGAATATCCGGCGTTGGGTTTGTTTATTTTGATAAAGAAGATGTAGTACGGCATAAACTTGTTAAAGATATTATTGACGCATACGATAAGTTTAATAATGGTAAATAATAACTAATTAAATTCCGGCAGTTTTTTGCTCTCATTCCAGAATTTATCCATCTCTTTAAGATTTGATTCATTAATCGTTTTACCTGATTCTTTTACTTTACTCTGGACATAGTTAAATCGTTTAATAAACTTTTCATTTGTTTTTCTTAACGCATCTTCTGGGTTGATGCCAAGGAAACGTGAATAGTTTACCATTGCAAACAATACATCACCAACTTCATTTTCTAATTTACTATTCAATTCATTTATCTCTGAATTTTTATCAGATTGAGCTTTTAGTTTCTCAACTTCCTGCATTTCCTTAATTTCTTCAATTACTTTTTCCCATACGTCTTCTTTCTTTTCCCAATCAAAACCAACCTTTGCTGCTTTTTCTTGTAATCTGTTTGCTCTTTGTAATGCCGGAAGATTATGAGGTACTCCATCAAGTACAGATTCTCTTCCTTCACTAAGCTTGATTTCTTCCCAGTTTTTTTTCACTTCATTTGAATCCGCTACTTTAGTTTCACCAAAAACATGAGGATGCCTTCTGATAAGTTTTGATTGGATAGAGTCAATAACATCATCGATTTTAAAATAATTTTGTTCCTCAGCAATCTGAGTATGAAATACCACGTGTAATAATAAATCCCCAAGCTCTTTCTTTAGTTCTTCATAATTTTTATTATCAATAGCTTCAACAACCTCGTATGCTTCTTCAATTGTATTGGACTTAATCGAATCATTAGTTTGTTCACGATCCCAGGGACATTCTTTTCTTAATCGTTTAACAATCCCGATAAAATCTGTAAATTTGCTGTCAGTCATTTGAAATCCTTTTTTACTAAATGTTTCAAATCAAATTTAAGAAAAAAATAATAATCGTTTAGGAGATTTTATGATAGAAGAAAAAATCAAAGAACTTGGCTTTGAAGTTCCGGAAGTTGCTAAACCATTAGCAGCTTACATTCCTGCCAAAAAGGTTGGCAGTCTTGTTATGACTTCAGGACAAGTACCAGTTGTAAAAGGTGAAGTAAAATACAAAGGTAAAATTGGGAAGGAATTATCTGAGGAGGATGGAGTTCTTGCCGCTCAGATTTGTGCACTTAACTGTTTGGCTGCAATTAAATCAGTGATAGGAAACCTTGATAATATTATTGAAGTTGAAAAGCTTACTGTATTTGTTGCAAGTGCACCAGAGTTTACTGCACAGCCAAAGGTTGCGAATGGTGCTTCAGAATTGATTGGTAAAATATTTGGCGATGCCGGAAAGCATGTTAGAAGTGCTGTCGGAGTTACATCTTTACCGCTTGATGCTGCTGTTGAAATTGAGATGATAGTGTTAGTAAAGTAATAAAGCTGCTTTGAATAATTTTATTCAAAAGTAAATTTTGTATTGATTTTATTGTAGAGAAATTTCAGAAGTTATACGTCTAAAGGATGTTAAGTTTCATTGACATTAAGTTAAGATTTATATAAAATCGGGTAGAAAGTTTGAGATTATTATGAAAAAGAGCACATTATTTATTGTTTTAGTTGTTTCATCAATTACATTTGGTCAGTTTAAGGACCCGGTATTTCCAACCGAAACACCAAAGGATGGAATAACTGATAAGTCATCCAACTATATTTTAGGTTTTATTAATCCGGATAACTTTAGTATGAAACATTCAATTGGTCTTTCATATTCTACTATCGGCGGATATGGAACAAGTTTAGCTACTTATACTAATAGTATGTTTTATAAATTTGCAGACAATATGAATCTCCAACTGGATGCGAGTATAATCACTAGCCCGTACAGCTCATTAGGAAAAGATTTTCAGAATTCAATTCAGGGTTTATATATTACCCGTGCAGCTTTTAATTATAAACCCTGGGATGATTTTAGTATTTCAGTACAGTATCGTGCGATACCAAATTACTTTTATGACTCTTATTACAGATATAACAGGTTTTCAAATAATTGGTTTTATAATGATTTCTTCGATTCCGGATTTGGACCGTTTAGTTATTAGTTGATGAGTTCCGGATTGGATAATAAAGAAAAAAAGTTTATAACTACAGGCACAGATATATATTCAGAAAAAAACACCCGGCTGTTTTTTATTATTTCCTCATCAGTATTATCTCTTATTGCGTTATTCCTTTTAATAAACATCTTTGAAAAAACAGGAATCTTAAATTCCGATTCAAAAGAAGAGCCTAAACCACAAAATGTTCAGCAGATGATTCAAGTTGAAATTTTAAATGGTTGCGGAATAGCCGGTGCCGGAAATGCTCTTACAGATATACTTAGAAAAAAAAACATTGATGTAGTTAAAACAGGTAACTACAGAACTTTTAATGTTGATAATACTTTTATCATTGATCGGACAAATAATATTGAAACAGCATTTAGAGTTGCTGATTCATTAAATCTAAATAAACGATTTATTATTACTGAAATAAACCAAGGTCTTTTTATTGATATGACAATTGTAATTGGTAAAGACTTTAATAAATATTTTTCAATAAGCGGGAGCTGAAATTGAATTCCAAAAAAATTGCTGAACAAATAGCTAACCTGATATTTAATAAAAAAGGTTATGATGTTAAAATAATTGATCTACAGAAGATTACTTCTTTTGCAGATTATTTTGTGATTTGTTCTGCTGATTCCGATACGCAGGTTAAAGCAATTGCTGATGAGATTGATGAAAAACTCAGAGAAGAAGGGATTAAGTACTGGCATAAAGAGGGAATGGCTGCTTTAAGCTGGGTATTGTTGGATTATGTTGATGTTGTAGTTCATATATTTAAAAAAGAATCGAGAGAATTTTATAACATTGAAAAATTATGGGGCGACGCTCCGGTATTTGATATTCAGGATCCAATCGAAGCAAAGAAAGAAATAGTTAAGCCGAAAACAAAGACTGTTAAAAAAACAACAGTTACTAAATCAAAAAAAATAAAATAATTTTCAATTGAAAAACTATCTACTTTCCATTTTCAAAGAAGCAGAATCGGAGATACCTGCTTTAAAAGAAATATCACTTGCATTTGAAAAACCTAAAGTTGCTGAACATGGCGACATTTCTACAAATGCAGCCATGCTTCTTTCAAAAAAACTTAAAAACAATCCGCGGGTAATTGCTCAACAAATAGTAAATTCATTAAAGATTGATCAGAAAGTAATTTCCAAAACTGAAATTGCCGGACCCGGTTTTATCAATTTCTTTTTTACAAAAGAATACGTTACGTATATCATAAAAAAAATTCTTGATAAGAAAGAAAGATTTGGAAAATCAGAAAGATATGCCGGTAAGAAAGCTAATGTTGAATTTGTTTCTGCAAATCCCACCGGTCCATTAACAGTTGGACATGGACGAAATGCAGTTGTAGGTGATACTTTTGCAAATATCTTAGAATGGGTCGGATATACTGTTGACCGTGAGTATTATTTTAATAATGCCGGCAGGCAGATGCGGGTTTTGGGTGATTCTGTTAAATTAAGATATTTGGAAATCATCGGTGAACAAATCTCTTTTCCTGAAGATTATTATCAGGGAGAATATATTAAAGAGATTGCGATGCATTTATATATTAAATACGGGGATTCCCTTAAAAATGAAAGTCCGGAAGGAATCTTTAAAGACACTGCTGAGAATGAAATATTTTTTGATATAAAAAAGTCCCTTGAAAATCTTGGAATAGTTCATAAAATATTTTTTAATGAATATTCATTGTATCAGGAAGGAAAGATGGATGAACTTTTAAATTATTTCAAAGTGCATAATCTTACTTATGAGAAGGATGGGGCAGTATGGTTAAAATTAAAAGAACTTGGGCAGCCTGAAGACAAAGTAATTGTTAAAAGTACCGGTGAACCAACTTATCGACTGCCTGATATTGCATATCACGCTGTTAAAATTAATCGCGGGTATGATTTGTTGATTGATATATTCGGTTCAGATCATAGTGCTACATATCCTGATGTTATGGCCGGGATTAAAGCTATCGGATTAGATTCTGATAAAGTAAAAGTGATGATACAGCAGTTTGTTACGATTACAGATGGAAACGAAGTTGTAAAAATGTCAACCAGAAAAGCTAATTACATCACTCTTGACGAGTTGAACAATGAAGTTGGTAAAGATGCAGTAAGATATTTTTTTAATATGTATAATATCAATTCGCATATGGTATTTGACCTATCAATTGCCAAAAAGAAATCTGATGAAAATCCGGTCTTTTATGTTCAATATGCACATGCAAGAATAAATTCAATTTTAAATCGTGTAAAAGAAGCTCATTTGGAAATCTCAACTAATAATCTAGATCTGCTTGTTCACGATGATGAACAGAATTTAATAAAAACTCTTTTTCAATTTGAAGAAGAAGTTGAGTTAAGTTTCGAAGGTTTAGGAACTCATAGAATTTGTTCTTATTTATATGAGCTTGCAGCTGCATATCATCGTTTTAACAAATCCTGCAGGATACTTGGAACTGAAACTAAATTAGCTGAAGCACGATTAGCATTGTCTTATGCAGCTATGATTGTTATTAAAAATGGATTAAGTATCCTTGGTGTATCAGCTCCGGAAGAGATGTAATTTAATCTGCTATTGCAATTGAGGCAGCAAATATTTTTTTAGCTCCTGCCTCAACCAAAACTCTGCCGCATTCAGAAACTGTTGCACCGGTTGTAATAACATCATCAATTAGAAGAATGGATTTATTATATACTGCTTTTTTATTAGTTACCTTAAAAGCTCCATCAATATTTTCTTCGCGTTCAGTAAAAGTGAGTGTGGTTTGAGACTCGGTGTACTTACTTCGTTTTACTGCTGATTTAATCAAAGTAATACCTGTTACTTTACTAAATCCTTTTGCAATGAAATATGATTGATTATATCCGCGCTCTGTTTCCTTCAACTTGTGCAAAGGGATAGGAATAATTATATCCGGAATCCAATTGGATCTTCTATTAATAATTTTTTCTGCAATAACTTCTCCAAAAAAAACACCAGTACGAAATTTATTTTCATATTTAAGTGAATGAATTGCATGCTGAAGCTCTTTATCTTTTTCGAACAAAAACGGAGAGAAAAAATCAGAGATGATTTGTTTTACTCCGAATTTTCTATCATACTCAATTTGTAATCGTGAATCATCAATCTCCTTAATCCTTTTCAGACAATTGCTGCAGATTGATTTATCACCTGTTGCTAATTTAGTTTTACAAGAACAGCAGAATCTGGGCAGGATTGAATCAAAAAGCGAAAACCAATAACTATTAAGTACCTCAGACATAATTAAAGCATTCCGGATCGTTTTCTGATGAACCATTCCAATGAAAACAGAACTATTACTAAAATCAACAATATCTCACTAGACCAAAGTCTTATTTCTGAAGTTAAAATTTTCTCTTTTGATAAATCCTGATTTGCTTGTATCAAATCCCCGATTAGCTGATCGGTGTTAGTATTTACATAGGTTTTTCCTTTTGTCTCAATACTTAACTGATTAAGAAAATCAAAATTCATCCTGCTTTCAAGTAATTCAGGATCAACATCTCCAACATTAAATGTTCCATTATCGTATCCCAAATTTTTATTATCAAACAGTACCTGACCAGAAAACTTATAATCACCATTTTTAGTTAATGATAAACTTCCTTCATATAATCCATTACCAATTGAGCTTAGTATAATTTCATCATGATATTCGGGACCAGAAATGTTTAATTTTAATTCAGCATCACTTAATGGATTGAATAAGTCGTCATATACTTGTGCTGAAAAATCTATCGGCTCACCTGCAGCATAGAATTTTTTTGAAGTTCTTATCATTATTTTTTTATCTTCATCAGGAGCATTCAGCCATCTGTTTGAGCTTAACAGAAAACTATCAAATAACTTAATATTTTTTTGAGCGGTCTGTAATTTCCATCTCCAGATTTCATTTCCTAAAACTACTATTGAACGCTTAGAGCCGAGATTTTTGGTAACTATTAAGGGATTACTTCTCGGCTGTCCGCTAACTAAAGTTTTTACTATTACTCTTCCTTCAGGTTTAACTTTAATATTTGAGATTGCCTGAGGTATTGGGGGTAAATTATTCCAGTCGCTTTCAGAAGAGTGGTTTAAGAGCGGATTTGAAGATTCATTAAACTCCGGATTTGGCTGAACCTGTAAATAATTGTTTTCAATCTGTGTTACTGAAATTGGAAGTAAATCTTCGATCGTCTTCAATTTCAATGGTGAAACATCGGAAGAAAGCAATAAGAACAATGGAATGTTTTTATTCCTAAGTTTATCAGACACCTTTGTAAGAAATCCGTTATCAGAGTTCTGGGTCGGATAATCTATTAAATAAATAATGTCAGCACTATCTAATAAAAGGTTCTGATTTTGTTCTAAAAATCTATTGGGAGAAATCTGTGTGAGTGTGTTAACTTTTAAATTTGGATCTTCTGTAAGAGAATTCTTAATAAATGTTAAATCAGCACCTGGTGATCCTGCTATCAGCAGAATATTGATTTTATTATCAAGTATGTTAACAAAAAAGCTTTTATTATTATTAAGAGCAGAAGCTTCATTATCCAGAACACTTACTTTTATTTGAATCTTTTTTTCACCGCTTTCAACTGGTGTATATTCAAATGAGAGTGAGTTAACTCCGCTTTTATCAAGTATGATATTTTTTTGCGAAATAAGATTTGATCCTTCATACAGACCGGCAGAAACATTTTTACCTGCAAATCCATTATTAGTAATCACAGCATTTATTGCAGTCGGAGTTTGAGCATAGATATATTCATTAAACAATACGTTTTTTAATTCAATATCTTTTTTTCTGGAACTATCACCCACAGCTAAATTAAAAAATGGAATCCCTAAACGCTGTGCACTGTAAAAAGGTGTTGATCCGTCTGTGATTACACCATCTGATATAATTGTAATTGTAGAAATATTATCATCTGAGTTTCTTATAATATCAATAATCTGGGCAAAGTTAGTGGAAGGTTCTGTGAAGTTAAGTTTATTTAAACTATCAGCTGCCACAGCATCTGTTCTTGAGCCGAAGCTATAGAATTTTTTCTCTCCCTTTACATCAGTATTTATAATATCATCAATAAAACGATTAACAACTTCTGTTCTTTTGCTTCCATCGTTAATTTGCATTGATTTACTATTATCAATAAAAAACAGACTGACAGGAGGCAGGATTTTTTTTTCGGTTAAGATAAGAGTTGGTTCAAAAATAATAAATACAAGTAATGTTAAAGCAATGATTCTTATAAAAGCCAGAAAAAATCTTCTAAATCTGCTGACAGGAGGAAGAGTATATTTATACACATAAACTGAATAAGCAATTATTATCAGCAGGCTTATTATAAAAAAAATAAGGTTGAATGAGAATGTAAGATTTATATTTTCATAACCGAACATTATAAATCAAGTTACCTTCCATTCAGCAGATTTTCAATTTTCCAGTTCTTCATTTTATCGAAAGTATTATAATCGGTAAGATCAAAATGAATGGGAGTGATTGAAACGCAGTTATTTTTAATTGCTGCCTGATCAAGATCCGGGTCAATATCAACAGCCATTAAACTGCCTGTAAGCCAATAATAATTTCTGCCATAAGGATCAATTCTTTTTTCATAAGTATCATCCCATTTGGATTTACCTTGTTTAGTAAGAACAATTCCTTTGATTTCTTTTTCAGGAAGATTTGGAACATTAACATTAAGCATTGTACCGTTAGGCAGTTTTCTTTTGAAAACTTCCTGTGCAAGATGTTTTGCAATTTTTGCTGCATAAGAAAAATCCAATACCCTGTAGCTTGCAACAGAAATTGCGATTGAAGGAACTTCCATTATCGCTCCTTCCCGTGCTGCTGAAACTGTACCTGAGTATATAATATTTATTGCAGTATTTGATCCATGGTTTATTCCTGATATAACTAAATCAGGCGGAGCGGTCATAATATTTCTTATTCCTATTTTTATGCAATCAGCAGGTGTTCCATCAACGGCATAGCCGAAAAAATTTCCATTTTTCTGATACTCAAAAACCCGCAAAGGTGTTTGCATTGTTATTGCATGTCCTACTGCGCTTTGTTCTTTATGAGGAGCAACAACTGTTATTTCTGCAATTTCTTTTAATGCTTCAGCCAGAGAGTGAATCCCTGCTGAATCAATACCATCGTCGTTTGAAACTAAAATTCTCAATTTTTCCCTTTTTTAATTTTTTTTAATGCGGCAATATAGTATTAACACTAATTTTCACCAATCTAAGTTTATTTGACTTGATATATCATTTATAAAGATTGATTAAATTGACCTGAAAAAAAATGTTTATTCTTAAACCATACATATTTAACAGATTCCCGGAACTGATCTTTGGATTCAGTACCATTATTTCTGAAAATGCCCAACCACCGTTTTATTTTAATCTTTCTTTTTCAGTTGGTGATGATAAAATAATTGTTGAGAAAAACCGCAAGGATTTTTTTGAACAAATTGGATTATCTGATAATTCTATCAGCTTTCAAAGACAAATTCATTCGGATATAATAAAAACAGTTGATAACAGCGGAGATTGCGGGCAGAGTGATGCATTGATTACAAATAAAAAAGGACTTGGATTGGCTGTTATTATTGCTGATTGCACACCAATATTTATTTATGATTATAAAAATCAGGTTATTGCTTCAGTTCATGCAGGCTGGAGAGGTACAGCACAAAATATTTTAGGTAAAACTCTTAACAAGCTTTTAAAAGAATTTAATTCCAAACCAGAAAATCTTAATGTTTATGTCGGTCCGTCAATTTCACAAAACAATTATGAAGTGGGTGAAGAGGTTGCAGAAAAGTTTGAAAAAAAATATTTAATAAAGCGTGATAAAAAATATTTGCTGGATGTAAGCGGTGTGAATTATGATATTTTACTGGAGTCCGGAATACCAAAAGTTCAAATACAAAGATCAGCTCTTTGTACATTTGAATATAGCGGATTATTTCATTCTTACAGACGTGATGGAAATCTTTCCGGCAGATCTATAGGTGTAATTGCAATGAGGAATTAAACAAAGGTAATGAAACAATTTTACCCTGAGTAATTCTATTTTAATTATAATCTGGTAAAACAGGTACTTTGTTAAGACAGGATTAAATAATTTAACGCAATCAGTAAAACACTAAAGAAACTATTGAAGATAATATGTAATTTTGATTAAATAATTTCAGGAACCTTATGCAAAATATTATTCGTATTAAAAAAGCAGCATTTTACGGTTATCATGGTGTTATGAGTGAAGAACAAAGTGTTGGCGGTAAATTCGAAGCTGATGTTGATATCTATACTGATTTTTCTAAAGCTGCAAAACATGATTCATTACACGAAACAATTGACTATCAGAAAGTTTACAAGGTACTCTATCATCTGGCTTTGGAGCAGAAGTACTATTTAATTGAATCTGTTGCGGATAGAATTGCAGATGAATTATTGAATAAATTTGCGGAAATTAATAAAATTGCTGTAAGAGTACGGAAAAATAATCCTCCGCTCGGCGGTATGGTTGACTGTGTTGAAGTTGAAGTTATTAAGGAAAGGGAAGATCTGAAAAATTGATGTCCGGGAAAAATAATACTGTATTTATTGGCTTAGGCAGTAATGTTGGTAATCGTCTTGAAAATTTACAACGGTCAATTTCATGCATTAACCTTTTAAGCAATACTATTGTAAAATCTGTATCATCAGTCTATGAGACTTTACCATTTGGAAATAAAGATCAATCTGATTTTTATAATGCAGTAATAAAAATTGAAACTGAATACAGTCCGGGTGAGTTGCTAAAAGAATTAAAAAAGATTGAAAAAAAAATCGGCAGAATAAAAAGAGAAAGATGGGGTCCAAGGGAAATTGATCTGGATATTTTACTCTTTAACGATTTAATTTTTTCTGATGAAATTATTACTTTACCGCATAAAGGTATTATTAATCGTGATTTTGTCCTTTTTCCCCTGGTTGAAATTGAACCGGAAATTATCAACCCGGTTTACAACAGAAGATATAAAGATTTTATTGATGAACTTGAAAGCAAACATATTCTTAAAATACTATATGATAAACTTATTACGGAAAATATAAACCTTGGCTGCATCTGAAGAAATTAAATATATCGCTGTAGAAGGTGTAATTGGAGCCGGCAAAACAGCACTCGCAAAAAAGCTGAAGACACGTTTGGAAGCAAAGCTTATCTTTGAACAGTTTGAAGCTAATCCATTTCTTGAAAACTTTTATAACGACAGAAAAAGATATGCTTTCCAAACTCAAATGTTTTTTTTAATCAACAGATTTAAACAGCAGGAAGAACTGAATCAGGAAGATCTGTTTAATCATTTTATTATTTGCGATTATATTTTTGATAAGGATAAAATATTTGCTTATTTAAATCTTTCGGCTGAAGAGTTAAAACTCTACGAATCAGTGTTTCCGCTGCTATCAAGAAATCTCAGAAAACCTGATCTGGTTGTCTATTTACAATCAAGTGTGGATAGATTGATGTTTAATATTAAAAAACGCAGCAGAAGTATTGAGAGAAATTTATCAAGAAATTATATAGAAGAGCTAAGCGAAGCTTACAATCACTTTTTTTTCAGATATAATTCAACCCCGCTATTGATTGTCAACTCATCAGAGATTGATTTTGTAAGTAATGACAATGACTTTGATGAATTGTTCAGGGAAATTTTCAGAGATGAGCGCGGACCAATAGAGTACTTTAATCCTGAAAGGAAATTATCTGGTTAGATTATGCTAAAATTCTTTTTATATATTTTACTGTTTTATATTTTATTCAGATTGATTTATACAATGCTGAAAAACTTCTTTAGTACGAAAAGTAATACTGAAATTAAATCGAATCCGGTAAAGCGAAAATCAAAATTTGAAGACGTCGAAGAAGCTAAGTATGTTGAAATTAAATCAAGTGATAAAGATAAAAAGTGATTTAATATGGCTCATACTTCAGCTCTGTCAAAAATAATTTTATCATTTCTCAAAAAATATTATTCAATAAAAGAAAATAACAACTGTGATTTAGGCGAAGTCAAAAAAGTTCTGATTGTAAGACAACATAATCAGCTTGGCGATATGCTGGCATCAGTTTCATTGTTTCGTGCAATAAAAGAAAAGTATCCTGATTCAAAATTATCTTTAATTGTTAGCCCGGTTAACAAAGCTGCTGTTATTAAAAATAAATATATCGATAGCTATTTTGTTTTTGATAAACCTAAAATATTTCTTCCGATAAGATTTATTAAATTCATCAGGTATTTACGTCAGGGATTTGATGTTGTTATTGTACCTTCAACAGTTTCCATTTCCTTTACAAGTAATTTAATATCAAGAATATCAAAAAGCCGTGTTAGAATTGGAGTAGAAAGTCTTGATGGCAAGGTAAACGAAAGCTCTTTCTTTTTTGATAAGAGAATTAAACTTGATTGGAGGAAAGAACCTGATGCTAATGTTGCTGATTTTATTCTTGATATTGTTAGACCTTTCGGAATAACAACAAATGATTTCAGCAGTAATATAGCATTTGATAATGATGATCTTGATACTGCATCTGATTTTGTTAACAAGATGGGCAAAGATAAACAGCATCGTTTGATTGGTATTCATGTTGGTGCTGGTAAACCTCAAAACAAATGGTCATTAAATAAATATATTAAGCTTGTCGCACTGCTCGAAAAAAATTATAAATGTTGTTTTTACATAACCGGTTCTAAGTTTGATAAAGAAGAACTTAATTATGTTAAAGAAAAATCTAAGGTAACTATTCATCAATACATAGATCATTCAATTCCTGAAGTTGCTGCACTTATTTCTATTTCTGATTTATATATAACAAATGATACCGGAATAATGCACGTAGCGGGCACTACACAAACGCCGCAGATTTCTCTCTTTGGTCAGACAAACCCATTCAATTGGGCACCCTATGGTAAAGACAAAATCTTTGTAAGAAAGTCTGACTTGATTGATGATATTGAGGCTGAAGATGTTTTTGAGATTTGTAAACTTCTTTTAAACAAATCTGATGGATAAGAATAAAGATAGAATTGCTGCAATAGATATCGGAACAAATTCCTTTCATCTTATAATCATTGAAATTAACAAAAGCAATAAACTTAAATTACTGGACCGGGACAGAGTTTTTTTAAGAATCGGGAATATCAAACAAAACGGGTTAAATATTATTTCTGAAAGTGATACTGAAGCAGCAGTAAATGTTTTATTGCATTTTAAACGAATGGCAGAATTTCATAAAGCAAAGATTTTTGCTATTGCAACAAGCGCAGTGAGAGAAGCTTCAAATAACAAAGAATTTATCCGCAAAGTTTTTAATCGAACTAAAATAAAAATTAAAATTATCGATGGTAAATCTGAAGCAAAGCTGATTTTCCTTGGGATGAAAAATGCACTCGATCTGCACAATTCAACTGTGCTTGGTGTTGATATTGGCGGCGGAAGTACTGAGTTTATTAATGCTGTTAATGGTAAAATTAAATATGCTGATAGTGTAAAAGTTGGTGCTGTAAGATTATCCAATATTTTTTTCCCTGAATATATAATAACCAAATCAGCAATTACTGCTTGCGAGGATTATGTTGAAAATCAGATCCGAAAACAAATTAATCTGAAGTTTTTCAGCAGCATAGATTTTGCAGTTGGTTCATCAGGAACGGTTGATACAATTTGTATGATAAAAAACTTTCAATCGGATAATGCTGTAAGAAAAAAATTAAATGGATTTGAGTTTACTTATGATGAATTTGACAGCATTTATAATCTTATAATGAACCTAAGAACACCTGAGGAAAGAATGCTTGTACCTGGGTTAGAATCAAAACGCGCTGATATAATTCCGGCTGGTTTGATTATACTAAAAAAGATATTTCAATTATTTAACTTAAACAAGATGGTATTATCTGAGTATGCATTGCGTGAAGGCATTGTTTTCAAAGCGTTAAATATAAAATAGAATAGAATAGCTTTCGGCATAATTAGTCATTCTTTTATAAAACTTACTGACTAAGTATATTTGCACATAATTTAATCTGAGAATATGAATAACATTAGAAATTTTTGCATTATTGCCCATATAGATCACGGTAAATCTACAATTGCGGATTGTTTACTTGAAAAAACCGGTGTCGTTTCTGCCCGTGAGGCGAAGGATCAGATATTAGATAATTTAGAACTTGAGCGAGAGCGCGGAATTACAATTAAATCACATGCAATTCAGATGCATTATCGATTTAATGGACAAGACTATGTTCTTAATTTAATTGATACACCTGGTCATGTGGATTTTACTTATGAAGTATCACGCTCACTTGCAGCATGTGAAGGAGCTATACTTATTGTTGACGCTGCACAAGGAGTTGAAGCCCAAACAATCAGTAATCTTTATCTTGCTATTGATGCCGGATTAGAGATTATTCCTGTCATAAATAAGATAGATCTGCCAAGTGCGGAGATTGATAAAGTATCTAATCAAATAATCGAACTGATAGGCTGTAATAAAGAAGATATAATCCATACAAGTGCTAAATCTAAAATTGGTATAAATGAATTATTAGAAGCAGTTATTGAAAGGGTTCCGCCGCCGAAAGGCGATCCAAATGCACCGCTTCAGGCTTTAATTTTTGATTCGGTTTTTGATTCTTACAGGGGAGCTATTGCTTATATTAGAATATTTCAAGGCACACTTAAAACAAATGATAAACTCAAATTCTTTAAAGTATATATTGAATCTGAAGCTGAAGAAATTGGTACTTTAGGTCTTAAGAAAATAAAAACAGATGAACTTTCAGCAGGCGATGTTGGATATCTTATTGCAGGGATTAAAGATGTTCACGAAACAAAGGTTGGTGATACAATAACTCATGCAAAAAATGGTGCGGCAGAGCCACTACCTGGCTATAAAGATGTAAAGCCAATGGTTTACAGCGGGTTATATCCAACTGACTCTGACGACTTTGAAGATCTTCGTGATGCTTTGGATAAATTCAGATTAAATGATTCCGCTTTAATATATCAGCCGGAAACATCTGCTGCATTGGGATTTGGATTTAGATGCGGCTTTCTTGGTTTGCTGCACATGGAAATTGTTCAGGAACGATTATTACGCGAGTATAATCAATCAATTATTACAACTCTGCCTAACGTTGAATATTATGTTTATACTAAAAAGGGAGAGAGAATAACTGTTGATAATCCTGCTGAAATGCCTCCGGTCGGCAGCATTGACAGGGTTGAAGAGCCGTATATGAAAGCGCAAATAGTAACTCCGAGTGAATATGTCGGGAATATTATGAAACTTGCAATGGATAAACGGGGCACTTATATAAATACTAATTATATAGATCCTACTCGGGCAGATATTCAGTTTGAGTTTCCACTTTCTGAAATAATTTTTGATTTTTATGATAAATTAAAATCCTCCACAAGAGGTTATGCATCTTTTGATTATGAATATATTGGTTATCGTGAATCTGATCTTGTTAAACTTGATATTCTATTAAACGGAGAACCGGTTGATGCTTTGTCTATGATTGTACATCGAAGTAAATCTTTTGAGTGGGGCAGAAAGGTTAGTTCAAAACTTAAAGATTTAATACCGAGACAGATGTTTGAAATAAGTATTCAGGCAGCAATCGGAACAAAAGTAATTTCAAAATCAATTGTTAAAGCACTTAGGAAAAATGTTATTGCTAAATGTTACGGCGGCGATATATCCCGAAAAAGAAAATTACTTGAAAAACAAAAAGAAGGTAAGAAACGTATGAAGCAGGTTGGCAATGTTGAAATTCCACAAGAAGCATTTTTGGCTGTTTTACAAATAGAGGATTAAAATATCAGGATTGTGACTAAATGAAACGCCTGTTAAAAATATTATTACTTCTGTTAATTATAGCTTTGCTGCTTAAACTCTTTGTTGTTGATGCTTTCAAAATACCAACAGGTTCAATGAGAAATACTTTAATTGAAGGTGATTTTATCATTGTCAACAAGTTAGCATATTCCTTTTCCACTCCGTATCAGATTCCCTTTTGGGGCAAACGGCTTAAGAGAATGGAAATCTCATCAACCGGTAAACCGGAGTTTAATGATGTAGTTGCATTTGAAATACCAGCTAATTATTATGATCCTGCTTCGGAAGACTATTCAATCTTAATCAAAAGAATTATTGGTCTTCCTGGTGATACAATAGAATTAAAAGAGCAGGAATTATTTATAAACAGCGTTAAATATCGAACTCCATCCTATATTAAGATTGATCTGGAAGACCAGCCAATTGAAAATATTGATTCAAAGATATTTCCTTATGATAGTAAATGGACAATTGTTAATTACGGTCCGATTGTCGTTCCGAAAAAAGGAATGACGGTTGAGCTGACACCTAACAACATTTTGCAATGGCAGAATGTAATTAATTCTGAATTTGGGAAAAAAGTGGTTAGCATTGAAGGAACTGTTATAACAGTTAATGGTGTTGCAGTAAGAGACTACACTTTTAATAAAGACTATTATTTTGTTCTGGGTGATAACAGAAAAAATAGTATTGATAGCCGTTATTTCGGATATGTTTCCGAAGATTGGTTAATTGGCAAAGCAATGTTTATTTACTGGTCACAAATACCAGTACAAACTACCGGAATTAGTGACTTTTTCTCGTCTATCAGATTTAGCCGGTTAATGCAGTCTATAGACTAACATTGGAAAGTTTTTAAACTTGATTCGATCAATTCATCAGATTACTTTTGACAAGAATTTATGAGCAAACCGATTTTTATAATTATTATTCTTCTTTCCTCTCTTTTATCAGCACAGGAAAAATATTTTATTTATTTCAATGATAAAGGACCTGAAAATTCTTACAATCAGTTAAATAAAAACAGTGTCAGTTATCAAGAGACTCTCAATCTTTTAACTGATAAAGCAATTGAAAGAAGAATTAAGAATATGGGAGAAGAGTACATTACTTTTGAAGACTTGAAAATATTTAACGAATATAAAACTGAGATTGAAAAGCTTGGTGTAAAAATTCTTAGAGAGCTTTCATGGTTTAATTCGGTTTCTGCTTATCTTAATTACGATCAGATTGAAAAAATAAAAAATCTGTCGTTTGTAAAATCAGTAGAGCCGGTAAGAAAACTTTTCTATAGGAATGATTTCAGTTATGAGATTAGTACTTCATTATTAAAAATTAGTGATACTACTTTTAACTATGGATTAGCATACAAGCAGGTTAATTTATCCGATATTCCGTTTATCCATTCAAAAAATATTTCAGGGAAAAATGTTCTGATCGGAATACTTGATTCAGGTTTTGATTGGAAATTCCACGAAGCTTTGAAAAACAAAACTGTAATAGCTGAGTATGATTTTGTTTTTAATGACTCAATAACTGCAAATCAATCGGGTGATATTCAATCTCAGGACCGCCACGGTACTTATGTTTTTTCTTTACTGGCTGGTTCAACAGATAGTGTTGTGATTGGTCCGGCATTTAATTCCTCTTTTATTTTGGCAAAGACAGAAGATATTAGAAGTGAAACCCGGATTGAAGAAGATAATTATGCTGCCGCTCTTATTTGGATGGAATCACTTGGTGTTGATATTACAACAAGTTCTTTGGGTTATAATGAGTTTGATAATAATAATTCTTCATATTCTTATTCTGATATGGATGGGAAGACCACAATTGTAACCAAAGCTGTTAATCTTGCTTATCTCCGCGGTGTTTCTACTTTTACATCAGCAGGAAATGAAGGAAATACTTCCTGGAAATATATAACTGCTCCGGCAGATGGAATGAAAATTATTTCAGTTGGAGCAGTGGATGACCTGGGAAAAATTGCATCTTTCAGCAGTCGTGGTCCAACATACGATGGAAGAATAAAACCTGAAGTTGTTGCATGCGGTGTTAATGATTATGGAGCACTGGCTCATACCGAAAATTCATATATGTTCGGCAGCGGAACTTCTGCAGCTGCGCCGATTGCAAGTGGAATAGCAGCTTTACTTCTTTCAGCTTTTCCGCATCTTAAAAACGAACAGATAAGAAATATTATTCTTGAATCCTCATCAAATTCAATAAATCCAAATAATGATATCGGATATGGAATTATAAGTGCAAGGAAAACAATTGAATTTCCGAATGTGCAAAAAAAATCTAATGAATTTATTTTGCATAAAATGATCTTTGAAGATAAGGTTAGAGAATACTCTGTTAATATTATCCTTAAAGTTGCAGATGATATGTTTGAACCAATTCAAATGGTTAAAAGTGATGATTACCATTTTACCTATACCTTTCCCCAAAAAAATAATGGAGAAATAATTCAGTTCAATATTACTTATACAGATAGTTTGAATAATTTTTATCATAAACCTGAAAGTGGTTTTTACAAATATGTTTATGGTTCAGAAATAATCTCTCTTAATCTGGAGACTCAGCAGTATCAGTCAGATATTGGAATAAGTGAATTTTTTCCTAATCCGTTTTTACCTGCTGATCATAAAAAAGTGCAAGTCAGGTTTTATTCTAACGGCAATGAGTTATTTAAAATCTTAATTATTGATGGAGCTGGACAGAAGGTTATTGAGCGAAATGAAAACACGGTTGCGGGAATGAATTTATTTGAATGGGATGGATATTCTGATAGAGGTTATTTGAGCGCTAGCGGTGTTTATTATGCACTGATTCAACTCGGTGGTAAAGAATATGGCAGAAAATTAGTGTTGCTAAAGTAATATTTAACTTACTGATCTATTAATTTTATCTTTGCTAAGTTTAAATAAAAATAATTGAAGGATAAGCAATGAAGAATATTCTTTTTCCTGCACAAAAAAAATATTTGGAATCATACAGGAAACAGGAAGATAAACTTATTCTCGAAATGGAAGAATTTGCAGAACAGCATTCGATTCCAATTCTTGAATGGCATGCAATTGAGTTTATTGAAAAATTAATTCAAATCAGTAAACCTAAACGAGTTTTGGAAATCGGTACAGCAATCGGATATTCAACAATAAGGATAGCCCGCTGTCTTGCTAAATCAGCTTCAATATTTACTATTGAAAAGAGCAGTGATAACGTCGAACTGGCATCAAAGTATATAAATAAATCTGGTGAAAGTAAAAAAATAAAACTCATATATGGCGATGCATTAAGTGTTTTACCGCAGATGGATAAAAAATTTGATTTTATTTTTCTTGATGCTGATAAACATGATTATAAAAGATTATTTGATTTTTCTATGCTGTTATTAAAAAAAGGGGGAATAATTATTGTTGATAATGTTTTATGGCATGGCTATACAGCTTCATCAAATGTACCTGCTAAATACAAAACCTCTACAAGACATATAAGAGACTTCAACAAAATATTTATACTTCAGCAGAACCTTGATTCAATGATTCTGCCGGTTGGTGATGGTTTAGGATTCGGGATTAAGAAATGAAAGAAATAATTTTAAGCAAAGAGTTATTAGATCAAGTTGAACACTTTTCGGATAAAAAACTAATAAAGAAAAATGATATAACTCTGCTACTTGAAAATTATTTTAAAAACCAGAAAGTAAAAGAGTTTGAAGATTTTATATTTACCGGCAAATATATAAACGGATTATTCAATGTATTGCAAACAGCAGGAAGCATTTCAGATTTTCAAAATCTCGAACAGGTCAAAAGAGACCTGAACAACAATATAGAAAAAGTAACTTCTCTTATAAAAGAAATTACTTTGTCTATGAACGATAAGAATAAAACGTCAATTGAAAAGGACTATCTGAGTACTACAAAAGAATCATTTTTTAATATAAAGCAGCTTGTTGAAGATCTTGATCTGATTAAAAAATATGTAAACTTTCTAAAAAGAACTGATCATACTACGATTTAGCAATCCACTTTTCCAAAGCTGATAAAAAGTAAGTCATCGCAGTAATAAGCGGCTGATGCTGTTCTTCGTCAATATCCTGCAAAATATCTTTATGAATATCTATATAAGCTTTATTCAACTGCTGAACGAGAAGCTGTCCCTTCTTTGATAAAGATACTCTCATATTTCTTCTGTCATTCGGATCAATTTCCCGTATGATATATTCTTTTTGAACTAAGCCATCAATAATTCTGGTTAACCTGCTTGGGCTTAAATTCATCCTTTCAGCAATTGCTTTATTGTTAATACTTTCGTCAGATCCGAATAATCTTAAACATCTGAATTCAGCTTGTGTAAGATTGTGAATTTCTGCAAGACGTGCCTCTTTCTCCTGGCAATTAGCTAACAACACAAATGTTAAGTTAGCTAAACTTTCTGCGTTTTTATTTATGTCCATTTTAAATCCGATTAATGTAAGATGAATTATTGTCTATGACAAATATCGATAAGAATAACAATTTAATCAAGTGTATATTGAATTTATTTAACTAAATATTTATATGATTTTTTTCTTTGTATTGAGATTTGACCGTTAGTAAGATTTGTTAGCTCTGAAATAAATCTATCAATATTTTTTGGTTTGATGTAACAGGTAAAGAATACTTTATCAGTAAATTGTGTTTCGTTTATAATTACTGATAGTTGGCTGGCTGTTCTATGTATATGGCTTATAAAATTAAATTCCACTTCTATCTCAACTTCTTCGTACAATATTTTCTGTATAATTTCCGACTGCTCTAAAACGCAAGTAGATGCGTTATAATAAGCTTTTCCCAGCGGACCTACTCCAAGCTTGGTTCCGCCAAAATATCTCACTACAATCAATAATACATCGGTTAAATCGAAATGTTCAACTGCATTTAAGATTCTGATTCCGGCTGTACCGTTTGGTTCGCCATCATCAGAATATTTTTGCTCACCGGTTTTAATTTTATAAGCATAACAATGATGTGTTGCATCGTAATATTTTTTCCGAATTTCCGACAGATAATTTTGTGCGATGGAATCATTATCTACAGAATAAACAATTGCTATAAATTCCGAGCCTTTTTCTTTGAGAGAATATTGTTTGTATTCTTTTACAGATTTTATTTGTTCGGGCAGCATAAATGTGCGATTGAATAATCCATATTAAAAATATTTGTTTATCAATATCACTATCCCTAAAATAACTGTTTGAAAATTTATTTCTTATTATTTGTCAAGTAATATTTTGGAAAAAGAAAGTATAATTGTTAAGGGTGCACGCGAGCACAATTTAAAGAATATAGATGTTGAGATACCACGGGATTCGTTCACAGTAATTACAGGTTTATCCGGTTCCGGAAAATCATCTTTAGCATTTGATACTATTTATGCTGAAGGTCAGCGTAGATATATTGAATCATTATCTGCTTATGCCCGCCAGTTTTTAGATATGCTTGAAAAACCTGAAGTGGATTTGATTGAAGGTTTAAGCCCTGCAATTTCAATCGAGCAAAAATCAACTTCCGGTAATCCGAGATCAACAGTAGGAACGGTTACGGAAATTTATGATTATCTAAGATTGCTTTATGCAAGAATCGGGGTTCCGCATTGCTATAATTGCGGTAAACCGGTAACAAAGCAAACTACAAATCAGATAATAGATACAATTATTCAGAGTCAATCCGGTAAAAAAGTTAATGTACTTGCACCTGTTGTACGCGGAAGAAAGGGACATTACCGCGAGTTGTTTGAAGAAATAGTTTCCGATGGGTTTCTTAAAGTCAGAGTTGATGGAGAGTATAACGAAATTGAAAAAGGTTTTCATGTTGACCGTTATAAAATTCATAATATAGAAATAGCTGTTGATAAGATTAATGTTAGTGAAAAATCCCGAAGCAGATTAACTCAATCGGTTGATGTTGCATTGAGTTACGGAGAAGGTATTGTAATTATAGACGAGAACGGCGAGGATAAAATTTACAGCCGGCATTTAGCTTGTTTAGATTGCGGTATTTCTTATCGTGAACTTGCACCAAATTCCTTCTCATTCAATTCTCCTTATGGTTCCTGTCCTGATTGCGAAGGACTTGGAGAAATAAAACAGCTTGATATTAATCTGATAATTCCTGACTGGAATAAATCAATTAATGAAGAGGGGATTGCACCACTTAGTAAACCTCGGTCAATTTGGTTTTTTAATCAGTTAGAAGCCGTTGGACAAAAGTTTGGATTTGATTTCGATACTCCGCTTAAAAATCTTACAGCAGAACAAAAAGATTTATTATTAAACGGAAGTCCAGAAAAAATTTCATTTACATACAATTATGGTAAAGGAAAACCGGTAACCTATCTGCACAGATTTTCCGGAGTAATGAGTTATCTTAAAAATTATTATTCAACCACAACATCAAACCAAATTCGTGATTGGGTTGAAGCATATATGACTTCTGCTATCTGCCAGACTTGCAATGGTGGGAGATTAAAAAAGGAATCTTTGTCGGTTAAATTTCAGGGTAAAAATATAAGTGAGATAACAAAGCTTTCTATAAATCGTGCTGCAGAGTTTTTTAATGCCCTTAAGTTAAAGGGTAAAGAAGCGATTATTGCAAAACCAATCTTAAAAGAGATAAATGAGAGATTAGGATTTTTATTAAATGTCGGATTGGATTATTTAACTCTTGATCGTTCAGCCAGAACTTTGTCGGGCGGTGAATCACAAAGAATAAGATTGGCTACACAAATTGGTTCTCAGCTTGCCGGAGTATTATATGTACTTGATGAACCATCGATAGGTTTGCATCAAAGTGATAATGTTAAATTGATAAATTCACTTAAAAATCTCAGGGACCTTGGTAATACTGTAATTGTAGTTGAGCACGACAGAGAGACTATAGACAGCTCTGATTATATGATTGATCTTGGTCCGGCAGCCGGTGTGCAGGGTGGAGAAGTCTGTATTGCGGGCAAAACTTCAGAGCTGATTAAAAGAAAGAATGGATATGATTCATTAACTCTTTCTTATCTGACTGATAAAATGCAAATACAGATTCCGGAACAAAGAAGAAAGGGGCCCGGGAAATCCTTAATCTTAAAAGGTGCAAACGGTAACAATCTTAAAAATGTTAATCTAAAAATTCCACTTGGCACACTTACATTGATAACCGGAGTAAGCGGTTCAGGCAAATCAACATTAGTTAATGAAACACTTGTAAAAATTCTTATGAAGAAAATTTACAATTCAAAACTTGTTCCTTTACCTTATAAGTCAGTTGAAGGATTAGAACATATTGATAAAGTAATTGAAATTGATCAATCACCGATTGGCAGAACACCAAGATCTAATCCGGCTACTTATACTGGTTTGTTCACTTATATCAGAGATCTTTTTGCACAGCTTCCTGAATCCAAAATGCGTGGTTATGCTACCGGAAGATTTAGTTTTAATGTTGCAGGCGGAAGATGTGAAGAATGCGGCGGAGATGGCTTAAAGAAAATTGAAATGAATTTTCTGCCTGATGTTTATGTACTTTGCGATGTTTGTCAGGGAAAAAGATATAACAGAGAAACTTTGCAGGTATTATATAAAACAAAGTCAATTTCTGATGTCCTTGAAATGCGTATTGATGAAGCTTTGGAATTTTTCAAGGACCTGCCGAGAATTTACAGAAAGATAAAAGCAATTCACGATGTCGGACTTGGCTATATTAAACTTGGGCAGCAGGCAACTACACTTTCAGGCGGTGAAGCACAGCGGGTTAAACTTGCAACCGAGTTAAGTAAAGTCAGTACCGGTAAAACAATATACATTCTTGATGAACCAACTACAGGTTTGCATTTTGAGGATGTTAAAATTTTGTTGGGGGTACTGAATAAACTTGTTGAAAAAGAAAATACAGTTGTAGTAGTTGAACATAATCTTGATGTAATTAAAACCGCCGATTGGATAATTGACCTTGGTCCGGGTGGTGGCGAGTTTGGCGGTGAAATTATTGCCGAAGGAACACCAGAGCAATTAATTAAAAGCAAAAAAAGTTTAACTGGTAAGTTTTTGGTAAAAGAGTTGAAAAAGCATTAGTATGTCATTGCGAATCCCGTTTCATCGGGATGAAGCAATCTTTTTTCAGATTGCTTCGTCGCTTCGCTCCTCGCAGTGACAAACATAAAATCAATCAATCTTTGTCGGATCCCATGAACTTCTGAAACCCTCATCCATATTATCCAGAATTTCCATATCGGATTCATCCAAAATAAAATCAAACACATTGGCATTTTCAATTATTCTTTCCTTATGAACAGATTTAGGAATAACAACCAGTTCGTGTTGTATTGCCCAACGGATTAAAACCTGAGCATTTGATTTTTTGTGTCTCTGAGCAATTGATAAAACTTTTTTATCGTTAAGTTTTTTTGATCGTGTAAGAGGTGCATAAGCTTCTAAAATAATTTTATTTTTATTGCATTCCTCAAGCAAATCTTTTTGATAAATAAAAGGATTAAACTCAACCTGATTGATAGCAGGGATTATATTAGCATAAGTAAATAACTCTTTAAGATGCGGAATCATATAATTGCTTACTCCGATTGATTTGCAGTAACCCGATTCATAAATCTTTTCCAATGCTTTCCAACTGTCTTTTCTTTTTTCATGAACAGGCCAATGAATCAGATAACAATCAATGTAATCAATATTCAATGTCTTCAGGCTCTTATCAAAAGCTTTAAGTGCTGAATCATAACCATGATCTTCATTCCAAAGTTTGGTTGTAACAAAAACTTCTTTGCGGTTTATTCCGGAGTTTCTGATAGCTTCTCCAACATCTTTTTCATTTCTATAAAATTTAGCTGTATCAACATGTCTATAACCAGCTTCAAATGCCCAGTGAATAGCGTTGATACATTCGCTTCCGGATTTTGTAAGATATACTCCAAGACCAAGCTGTGGAATTTCAACTCCATTATTCATTTTAATTCTGTAACTAATATTTTTCTTCATAATTCCTCTGTTAAAAAATCTTTTTTAATAAATTTGAACTTATTCACAGCTCTTATCTTAAAAAGAAAAGGGAATAAATTATTTTATTATAGAGTCCCTCTCTTTCCAGAGAAGCGAATTAGTGCGAGTTCAAAACAACTAAAAAGCATTAATTCATTAATAATATAAGTTAAAACTAATAAACATTTAAAAGTTTAAGTGCCATAATTAAAATTGCGATTATCAAAACAAACTTAATAAGTTTTTCACCTTTCTTAACCGAAAGCTTTGCACCCCACCATCCGCCGAACGCATTTCCTGCCGAAAGTGTTACTCCATAGAACCAATTTATATTATCCGTTAAAATAAAAACTAACAGTGCCGGAAGTGTAAATACGAAGACAACAAAGACTTTGTGCATATTAACTCTGATCAAATCAAGTTTCATTAAATATTGAAGCGAAGCCATCAACAAAAGTCCCACACCAACCTGAAGAAACGCACCATAGAAACCGATAACAATCATTGCGGCAACTATTTTCCAATCGATAGTAAAATCACTTTTAGTTTTTTCTGTTTTCTTTTTAGGCAGAATCATGGTGATAATAATAAATATCATTATCACACCAAGAATCTTTTCAAATAATTCATCACTTATACTAACCGCAGTAACAGCACCGATTATTGCACCGGGTAAAGTAAGTGCAGAGAGGATTAAACTGTTTTTGAGTTCATAGAATTTTTCTTTTTTGAAAGCATAAACTGCTGAGGCGTTTTGGAAAAGAATTGCTACCCGATTTGTTCCGTTAGCAACAGAAGGATCAAGCCCAAGAAAAATTAAAACAGGTAATGTTAGAGATGAACCGCCGCCCGCATTAACATTTATAAATGCTGCGATAGCACCGACAAAAAATAGAATCAATATTCCTTGTAAATCGGGCAAACCGTTCCTGTAAAATCTTTTTTAACTAAAGTAAAAATAATTTATTTTAATCAGGAAAAGAATTTTAGTTAAATCATTTTAATTCATGTATTAAGTTTATTTTGGATTTAAATTCTTTTGTAACACTGAGTATGTAGAAGTGTGATATAACCTGAACAAATGTCAGTCTAAGATAGACTCAGACTGACGAGCTAACTTTTAATGTTTATGAATTAATTATTTATTTGGATTGTTTATGAACCTAAAAATTCTAACATCTTTTTCAATTATTTTATTATTAGTAGTATTCTCTAACTGCACACAATCTCAGCAGGATTATGTGAAGGATAATTATGATAAAAAAGAATATATGGTTGAGATGCGCGACGGAGTGAAACTTTTTACCGCTGTTTATTCACCTAAAGACAAATCAAAACAATATCCCATAATAATGATGAGAACTCCGTATTCATCTAATCCTTACGGCGAAGATAAATTTACCGGATTTTTAGGACCATCAATTAAATTCTTACAAGAAGGATTTATTTTTGTTGTGCAGGATGTCCGCGGCAGATATATGTCTGAGGGTGAATTTGATAATATGCGGGCGTATATCCCAAATAAAAAAGATAAGCAGATTGATGAAAGCAGTGATACCTATGATACAATTGAGTGGCTTATCAGCAATATTGATAACAATAATAAAAAAGTTGGTATGTGGGGAAATTCTTATCCCGGATTTTATACAATTATGGGCTGTATAGATGCACATCCAAATTTAATTTGCGCATCGCCGCAGGCACCTATTTCGGATTGGTTTATCGGTGATGATATGCACCATAACGGTGCTTTTTCTGTTTTAATGTCATTTAACTTTTTTAAATATTTTGGAAGCCCGAGACCGGAACCCTTAACAAAATATCCGCCGGCACCGGAATATGATTCGCCTGATGCATATAATTTTTTCAAAAATCATACTCCGATAAAAAAATTGAATGAAGAAATTCTGAAAAATAGAATTCCTTTCTGGGATACAATGATGACACACGGAACTTATGATTACTACTGGAAATCAAGAAGTAATCTGCAGCATTTGAAAAATATAAAGCCTGCAATATTATTAGTCGGGGGATGGTATGATGCTGAAGATTTGTATGGTGCACTTCACATATATAAAGCAATAGAAGAAAATGATAGATCAAATAATTCTAGATTGGTAATGGGTCCCTGGACACATGGAGCATGGATTTGGGCTAAAGGAGATTCACTTGGTGATTTTTATTTTGGCGGAAATTCCGCTGACTATTATCGTAATGAAATTCTTTTACCTTTCTTTAAGCATTATCTAAAAGGAGAATCTCCTTTAAACTTGAATGATGCTTATGTTTTTGATACCGGGAAAAATGAATGGAACAATTTTGAAATCTGGCCGCCAAACGGAAGTACCGAAGTAAAGTATTATTTTTATGATGAAGAAAAGCTGAGTGATAAAACACCTGCTAAATCAGTTTCATATTCTGAATATTTAAGTGATCCGTTTAATCCTGTTCCTTATACGGCAAAGTTTCAGGATTCGAAAGAGTTTTACAATCGCCTGCACTTAATTGAAGATCAAAGATATGCTTCAACGAGACCTGATGTTTTAACATTTACAACTGAACCGTTAAAAGAAGATGTTACAATTGCAGGACAGATAATTGCTGATTTGTTCGTTTCAACAACAGGAACGGATGCAGATTTTGTTGTCAAGGTAATTGATGTATATCCTGATAATGAAAAAGATCCGAATCCAAATCCTGCTTTTGTTAAAATGGGCGGTTATGAAAGATTAGTAAGAACGGAAATAATGCGCGGTAAATTCAGAAATAGCTACGAACATCCTGAACCATTTATTCCTAATAAAGTAACCGAAGTAAAATTTAATCTTAATGATGCGTTTCATACTTTTAAAACCGGACACAAAATCATGATTCAGGTTTCATCATCTTATTTCCCGTTCTTTGATGTAAATCCAAATACTTTTTGTGATATTTACAATGCTGATAAGGATAAATTTATAAAAGCGAACATTAAAATTTATCACAGTAAAGATTATCCAAGCAATGTTGTGTTTAGGATATTAAATTAAATTTTGTAAGAATTTTTTTTAAGATTAGTTATTCTTCACCATTGCTCAGGAAGAAATTAAAGTAAATTAATAACAATTCATCACTTTGATAAAAGTCGAAGTGTGATATCATTAAATTTATGAGGTAGCATTTTGAAAAGTCTTATTATTTATGTTTATCTGTTTTTTTCTTTCTTCAGTATTCAATCATTTGCTCAAATATTTTATGGCTCAGAACCATTAGCTCACACTTATTCAATTGTTGCCAGTGATCCGCAGACAGGTGAAATGGGTGTTGCAGTTCAATCGCATTGGTTTTCAGTTGGTTCTATTGTTGCCTGGGGTGAAGCTGGAGTTGGTGTTGTTGCAACACAATCTTTTGTTAATCCTTCATTTGGTCCGCGGGGACTGGAACTGTTAAAAAAGGGAATGACTGCTAAGGAGGTAGTTGAATTATTAATATCAACAGATGAAGGCAGTGAATTAAGACAGCTTGCAATAGTTGATGCAAAGGGAAATTCATTTGCTTTTACTGGATCAAAATGTATTTCTGAAGCAGGACATTATATTGGCAGCGGATATTCAGTTCAGGCTAATATGATGCTGAGTAATACAGTTTGGGATGCGATGGCAAAAGCTTTCGAGAATTCTGATAGCCCATTAGCAGAAAGATTGGTTGCAGCATTAGAGGCAGCTCAGAATGAAGGCGGTGATATTAGAGGTAAACAATCGGCTTGTCTGCTTGTTGTAAGAGGCAATGCAACCGGAAATCTTTGGGAAGATAGATTAATAGACCTTCGGGTTGAAGATCATCCTGAACCTGTTAAGGAAATAAAAAGATTGTTAACAGTTTACCGGGCTTATGAGCATATGAATAGCGGAGATCTTGCTGTTGAAAAAAATGATATAAAACTTGCAATGCATGAATATAATTCAGCAATGCAGATGTTTCCTGATAATCTTGAGATGAAATTCTGGACGGCAGTCGCTCTTGTAAATAATGGTGAGATTGAGAAATCTTTACCGATGTTTAATGAGATTTTTTCGTCTGATAAAAACTGGAAAGCTCTTACTCCGAGATTGGTACCAAGCGGTCTGTTAAATGTAACTAATGAAGAACTTAAAAAAATATTGTCAGTTAATGAGTAATAAAATTAAATTCACATTATCCTGTTTACTTTTATCAGTGTTGTTTTTTGGCTGTAAATCTGAAGAACAGAAAGATAAGCCGGTCCGGATTCAACAGGAAAATTATTTTCTTCCGCCAAAGCAGGAACAACAACAAACTCAGAATCAAAATAAATCTGTTGTGGATACTGAGGATGCCGATGAAATTATCGCAGTTATTAAAGAGAATATTGCAGCTACTGAAGCAGAAGATAAAAAAAGAGTTTTAAAAACAATGCACAAAGATTCTCCGCAGATAAATTCAACTATTCAGGGGATGGATTTTATATTTGCCAACTATGATATGAAGTTCGATCTTGAACAAACAAAAGTTCTGGAAGTAAATGGTGATGAAGCAAAGGTTTACTATAAGCAAACCACCCGTGCTATTAAGGGAGATGGATTTCCGCCAACAAGAATAACCGGCATTCATCATATGAAAAAAGAAAATGGAAAATGGAAATTATTTAAAACCGAATATCTCTCAAATCAACAAATAAGGTAAAACTAATATGGAAAACCAGGTAATAAAAAATTGTCTAAGTTGTAATAGAACTGAAAATGAGATTCCGCTTATCTCATTAAACTATTCAACTAAACAGATGTATATATGTTCATATTGTCTTCCGATGTTAATTCATCATCCCGAACAGCTTATCGGGAAATTAAAAGGTGCTGAAAAGATTCCCCCTGCTCAGCATAACGATTGACTAATTTAAAATTGTCTTATGTGTTTTATAAAATTCATAAAATACTTTAAGATAAGACATGGTATCCTGTTATTTGTTTTGCTAACTGCTGCCTGCAGTGATCATGGAATTGAACCGAAGGCAATATTAAAATCACCGCCCGGTTTTAGCGGAACAATAAGATTTATTAGTGAGTGGCCAGATAGTATTAAGAGATCATTTCTGGTCATCTTTAAAAATCCATTAAAATCTGATAGCGATTTTACGGTATTAAATCTTAAATTTCTAAGTAAAGAAATACCACTTGGTGTTCAGAAACATGAATTTAGTTCACTTGATTCTGCTTATATACCTGCAACTCCGGGTGTTTTCTCTTCCGGTTCGTATTTTTATGTGGCAGTAGTTCAGCAATCAACTGAAAATTTATCTCTCGCAAGAAAAGATTGGTTTGTTTCAGGAGTTTACTATACGGATAATGATACAACTGTACCGGGAGTATTGATAATTCCTGACAGCACATTCGTTAAAAATATTAATATCAATGTTGACTTTAAGAACCCGCCTCCACAACCGCCAGGTGGAAATTGAAAAAGGACTTTGTAAAAATCCTTTCTGTCTTCATAATAATAGTCTTGTTTACAAATACAGATAACCTAATCGCACAGACATATAGTATCAGCGGAATTGTTACTGATTTAAATTTAAAACCAATTCCTGGAGTTAATGTAGTTATCCTTAACACAAATATTGGTACTGCTTCAGATCTAAAAGGAAATTACAGGATATCAGGGCTGAAGAATGGTATTTATACATTGGAGTTTTCATCAATCGGGTATAAAAAGCTAATCAAAGAAAATATAGCTATTCAGAATCAATCAATTGTTCTGAACATAGAATTGAAAGAATCGGTTATTCAATCCGAGGAAGTTCTGGTAACAGCAGGAAAGTATGAACAGAAAAAATCCGATCTGCCGGTTAGTGCAGAGATAATATCTGGTAATAAATTTGCGGAAAGAAATTTCAGTAATCTTGCTGATGCTGTTCGTTTTGTACCAGGAGTAACTATGACTGAAGATCAGATCAGTATAAGAGGTTCAAGCGGATACAGCAGAGGAACAGGATCGAGGGCTTTACTTGCTATTGACGGATTACCTTTTTATACAGGCGATACAGGTGAAATTGTTTGGGAAATGATACCGGTTCTGGAAATTCAGAGAGTGGAAATAATTAAAGGCGCTGCAAGTTCATTATATGGTTCTTCGGCAATTGGCGGAGTTGTAAATTGCTTAACAAGAGATATTTCTGAAAAACCATTAACAATCTTAAACGGATTTTATGGAATTTATGATAAACCCTATTATCCCGAATGGAATTGGTCTGGTAAACGAAGACCTTTTAACGGACTAACTCTTTCTCATTCAAATAGAATTGGTAATCTTGGTTTCAATGTTTCATTTTCACGACTTGAAGAATCAAGCTACAGGAAGGATAATGATTATAAAAAGTATATCGGTTTTATTAAAACAGTTTATGATTTTTCTCCGGTTACATCGCTTACTTTTCTTGCTAACACTTTTTATAAGCGTGCCGGTCAATTCCTTTATTGGAAGGATTCAAGAAATGCTTTAGTTGTACCTGATAAAAACACGAATGATCGAATTGAAGTTAACCGTTATTTATTTGGTCTGATATATAAAAATTTAATCAATGATAAATATCTTCTTAACATTAAAGCAAGCTATTACCGGAATTATTTTACAGACAATGAAATTAATCCAAATGAATCAACATCTAATCTGTACAGAGGGGAAGTCCAATTAAATACCAACATAACCGATTTTATTGTACTGACAGGCGGTGTAGAAGGCAGCTACTCAATAGTTAATTCAAGTCTCTTTGGAAATCCCAAAGCAGTTGGCTTGGGTATTTATTCTGTTGCAGATATTAGTTTTTCATCTTCGCTTATTACCAGTATTGGAGTAAGATATGATTACAGCAGACTTGATTCACTGAAAGCATCCGGTTCTGTATCTCCAAAACTTGGTTTTAATTACAAGATATTTAATAATTTAGTTTTAAGATCATCACTCGGAATAGGATTCAGAGCACCGGCTCTTTCAGAAGCTTTCACTTCAACTTCAACCAGCGGTATTACTATTAAACCAAATCCAAATATAAAATCCGAACACAATCTGACAATTGAATCAGGGCTGAATTATTCTCCGTTTAATCCGCTCAATTTAGATTTAGCAATTTTCAATAATGAGTATTATGATATGATTGAGCCGGGAATTGATCCAAAAGATGGTAAAGTTGTTTTTACTAATCTTGTAAGAGCGAGAATACAGGGTTTTGAAACAAATGCTTCAATTAGCATTCTTCCTGGCCAACTTACACTGCAATTTAATTATACATATTTGTGGGCAAGAGATCTCAGAACAGGACTAGCACTGCGCTACCGTCCGCGGCATATTTTTTATTCGAGTGTTGATTTTAGAAAATGGAATTTTGAAGCTGAAATTAACTTCAGATATTCCAGCAAAGTTGAAGAGATAGATGAAGAACTTATTGATCTGGGAATTATAGTTGATGGAGAATTACGCGTTCCGGTTTACACAACCGATCTGAAATTTGGATATGATTTTTTATCTGCAGGCTTACCATTAAATATCTATCTGAACATTAAGAATATTTTCAATTACAACTATGTAGAGCTTATGGGCAATATCAGACCGATTAGAAATTTTTCTCTGGGATTTAACTTAGCGTTTTAAGCTTATCTATAATTAACGGTCTTGTAATTTTCAATTTTAATTTGGAATTTATTGTAAAATAAAATTCAATAAGATGGTTAGAGTTCATTTGGTTTAAAAATATTTTAAAGAGGCAGCTAAATGAAAAAACATATTTCTTTGTTAATAGTTTTATTATTCATCGGAAATACGATTGCACAACAGGCAAGCGGTTATTTTCCAGCACAAACCGGATTTGAATGGAAGTATAAAGTGATTCCATTGGATTCAGCCAGTAATCCTATAAATGAAGCAGCATTTTACAGAATGGATAGATTTGAATCCATTGCTGATTATCAGGGAAGATCAGCAGATATTGTTTTAACAAAATCCGGAGCTCTGCAGAATATTAAGCTTCTGCCTTTTCAGGATTCATTATTTTACAGTACCGAAGGAACAACCGGATATAGTTATTACAACGTTGAAGGTATTAAGGGATTTTTAATCTCTCTGGATTCACTTGGACTAACTCAGAATTTTAGCTTCTTAAATTTCTTTACTTCTCTGCAGGCATGGTATGACTATTACAGGTTTGCTTCACCGGTAAATACACCATATACTTTAATACAAAAAGATACCGTAATAACTATCGGCTCACTGAATGTTCCGTTCAGATTCAAATATTCCGGTAGCAGATTAAATGATCAGACTATATCAACAGTTCTTGGTGATATGAATTGCAAAAAGTTTTTGTTACAATGGAAGATATTATCATACAATGTAGTTGAGCTGCTAACATTAAATGATACTGTCTGGATTGCCCCTGATAATTGGATTGTTCAGGATATCGTACCGGGGCAATATGTTGATAATCTTACAATGCTTGGTGTTGATCCATTTTCTATCCCTGGACTTGATATTAGACTTACTAATGATATTGTTAGTGTTGAAGATGAAGTAATAATATCAGATAATTTTACACTTGAACAGAATTATCCAAATCCGTTTAATCCGATCACAACAATCAGTTACAGCATTCCTCAAAGTTCTTTTGTAACTCTAAAAATTTATGATGCATTAGGGAATGAAGCTGCAGTTCTTGTAAACGAACAAAAAACAGCAGGCAGACATGAAGTAAATTTCAGCAGCTCCCAACTTGCAAGCGGTATTTATTTCTATAAACTGATGGCAGGCTCATTTACCCAAACAAAGAAAATGATTCTTCTTCGTTGATAGGTTAATTGATAATATATGAAAGAAAAAATTTCACATTAAAATAATTATGCCTCATCTATGTAAGCTTAGATGAGGCTTTTTATTGGTTTATCTCTAAGATTAGAATTACAAATTATTATATTTGCATAAGAATGAAAAAATGATAATCAATGGAAACAGTTACAACAAAAGATGAAAAACATATATTATCAAAAATTATAACCCCGCTTCTTTTCCCGATTATATTATGGGTTATTCACACTCTTTCAGTTTTAATAAATATAAATCTTAGCAGTTATGGAATTTATCCAAGACATTTTAAAGGATTATTAGGAATTATTGTTTCACCTTTGATTCACGCTGATTATTCACATCTTATTTCAAATACTGCGCCTTTGATAGTTTTAGGATTAAGCATTTTTTATTTTTATCCGAAAGTTGCCTACAAATCTTTATTCATTATTTATTTTGGCACAGGAATTCTTGTTTGGATTTTTGGGAGAGAAGCATATCATATCGGCGCAAGTGGAATTATTTATGGATTCATATCATTCTTATTTTTCAGTGGTTTATTCAGAAAAGATAACCGTTCAATTGCATTAGCTTTAGTTGTTGTATTTCTTTATGGAAGTTTGATATGGGGAGTTTTACCCGGTAAACAAAATGTTTCATGGGAATCACATTTATTTGGTGCTATCGTTGGGATTTTTCTTGCTTTTATTTTTAGAAAAGTTGATCCGTCTAAAAGATATGATTGGGAAGATGAAGAATCTGATATACCGGTAAAAGATCTTGAAGTATCTTATGACCCTGAAAAAAATAAATTCTTAGATGAGTTATAACTTTGTTGGTCATTGCGATGAGTTTTCGGGAGAAGCAATCCATTTACAAATTCTAAATAAACAACAAATTGCTTTACCTCCGATAAATCGTGGGTCCGCAGTGATTTTGTAATTTGAAAAATTATTTAAAAATGTTCTGGGAACTAAAATGAAAAAAACAACTACCGAAACAAGATCCTATCGAACTGAAATGAACGATAAAATATTGAATTCCGGTTTCAGGGATTATAATAAATTCTTTGCACTTGATAACAAAGCTTACATCAATGGTGCATTGGATTCAAAAACAAAAGAACTAATGGGATTGGTCGCATCAATGGTTTTGCGCTGTAATGATTGCATCTTTTATCACATTGATCGCTCAATTCAGGAAGGTGCAGTAAAAGAAGAATTGATGGAAACTTTTAACATAGCACTGATTGTCGGAGGTTCTATAGTTATTCCGCATTTACGATATGCCTTTGAAATAATGGATAAAATATATGAAGAAAAAGAGAGTTCTGAAAAATGATTATTGTTCCTAAAAATATTGTTACAGCTGATTCAAAAGAAAGAATTCTGAAAAATCATTTTATTGAAATTGAGAACGGCAGAATAATTTCTATAAAGAAGAATGATGAAAAATATTTTTCTCAAAATAAAAGGAAAGTTCTTAGGTTTGATAAGCTCACTTTAATTCCCGGATTTGTACAAACACATATTCATCTTTGCCAGACATTGTTCCGCGGATTAGCTGATGATCTTGAACTGCTTGATTGGCTGCAGTTTAAAATATTTCCTTATGAAAATGCCCACAATAAAAATTCTTTACTTGCTTCTGTAAGGTTAGGAATAAATGAATTACTGTTAAGCGGCACAACAACATTGCTTGATATGGGAACTTTACGGCATCAGGAAGTTATCTTTGAGGAATTACAGAAAGCCGGAATGCGTGCAATTGCCGGTAAATGTTTAATTGATAAAAACGATTTGTTCCCTCAGTTTAAATCCGATACTAAATCAGAGTTGGATGAAATATATCAGCTTGCAAAAGCTTTTCACAATACTTCCAATGGAAGAATAAAGTACGGCTTTGCACCAAGGTTTGTTTTATCTTGTTCAGAAAAACTTCTTAAAGGATCTTTTGAAATGAAAAAGGATTTCAGCGGAAGTTTATATCATACACACTCATCTGAAAATAAAAATGAATTAGCCGAGGTAAAGAAGCGGCATAGAAAAGCTAATATTGAATATTTTGATTCAATAGGTGTTGTTGATGATCATTCAGTTTTAGCGCATTGTATTCACGTTGATGAAAAGGAAACAGATTTATTAAAAAAGAAAGAAGTTCGTGTTGCACATTGTCCTTCATCGAACTTAAAACTTGGTTCAGGTATTGCGAATATTACAAAGTATTTAATGAAAGGTATATCGGTTTCTCTTGGTGCAGACGGAGCACCTTGTAATAATAATCTGAGTATATTCAATGAAATGAAATTGGCGGCATTTATGCAGAAGCTTATACATGGTGCAAAGTTAATGGATGCAAAAACTGTTTTTAAACTTGCAACTATTGAAGGTGCCAAAGCATTACACTTACAAAATGAAATTGGAAGTATTGAAGTTGGTAAAAAAGCAGATTTAACTTTGCTGGATTTAACTTCTAATACTCACTCTCTTTCTGAAGAAGTTGAGTCGATATATTCTAATATAGTTTATGCATCATCGGGTGATTCTGTTAATTCGGTTATGGTTGAAGGAGAATGGAAAGTGCTGAATAAAAAATCACTTTTGTATGATCAGGCTGAGTTAAACTATAATTCTAAAACTGAACTTAAAAAATTATTGAACAGAGTTAAAAAGTAAAAGCTTACTCAAACTTTTATGATTTTTCATTAATCAGGTATCTGATTATTACCGATAATATCAGATTGCTGTTAACAGCATAAATAGAAAAATGTATGAAGCAAATAATTTTAGCTACAACTAATAAGGGTAAACTAAATGATGTTAAAGAAATCTTTAATGATTTGGATATAGAGATCTTATCATTTCTGGATTTTGAAAATCATCCTGAAGTTGAAGAGAACGGAAACACATTTTCAGATAATGCAATAATTAAAGCCCGAGCAGCATTTGAAAAATATAAAATACCCAGTATAGGAGACGACTCAGGTCTAGAAGCATTTCAATTAAATGGTGAACCCGGGATCTATTCCGCAAGGTATGCGGGTGAAAATGCGGATGATGAAAAGAATAATCTGTTGTTGATAAAAAAGCTTTCTAAACTTCCTGAACCACATCCGGGCAGATTTGTTTGTGCAGCAGCATATTATGACGGTAAGGAAATTAAAACTGCTATCGGAGAAATAAGAGGCAATATTATTAAAACACCACGCGGAAAAAACGGTTTTGGATATGATCCGTTATTTATTCCAGATGGTTATAATATTACTACTGCTGAAATGCCGCACGAAGAAAAAAATAAGATAAGCCATAGATACAATGCATTTAAGCAATTGAGAATACTTTTATAACTGAAATATTTTAATATTTTTTCTGCTGCTTTTGTGCAATTACAACCTGTACTGTTCCAAAAGTAAAATTATATTTTTTGATTTCGGAAAATCCGGAGTTTAATAATAGCTTTTCAAGATTAACTTTTTTATCAAACTCTTCGACAGAATCCGGCAGATAAGTGTATGCTGCTTTATCTCCTGAAATTATTCCTCCAAGCAAGGGAAGAATGTTTTTAAAATAAAATCCATAAACTGCTTTCAGAATCTTATTTGACGGCATTCTGAATTCTATTATAGTTGCTTTACCATTTGGTTTAAGAACACGATAGAATGAATTAAAACCTTCCTGGATGTTATAAAAATTCCGCACTCCAAAAGCTACTGATATATTTGTTACTGATTCATCTTTAAATGGAATACTTTCAGCAACCATCTGAACTAAACGACCAGCAATCCAATCAGATTTATTCTCAAACAATTTTAACATATTATGGGAATAATCAGCGCCATAAATTTTTTGCACACCCATTTTTCTTGCCTGAATTGCAACATCACCAGTTCCGCAGGCAACATCAAGTAAAATTGAATCCGGATTTAGTTCTGTAAGTTTAAGTGCCTTTTTTCTCCAGTAAAAATCCAGACCAAAGCTTAAGAAATGATTGAGGAAATCATATCTTCCTGCAATGTTATCGAACATGTTTTTTACTTGTGCCTTTTTATCACTCATCTCAACTAATGCTTTTCATATTCAAATTTGTCTTTCCCGATTTTTTTATGCCACCAGTTGAAAAAAATCTTACCGCTCCACATAGATACAATTGCAAAAACTAATCCGCCAATTAAATCAATAACATAGTGATACCATAAATAAACGGTTGCAATGATTAGCAAAGTTCCGACCGGAATAAAAAAGTATCTGCTTCTGCTTCTTAATTTAACTGACAAGTACATTACAATAAGAGTTATCATTGTATGACCGCTTGGGAATACATCACGCTGAACAACCTCGGCAGGATTTGGTGTTCCAAATGGAATTCCTTCGCCGGTGTTAGTCATCTCTCTTAAAAAATTTGTAAAATACAAACCCGGTAATACTTCGTTGATAGTATTAAAATCGTGAAGTGTAAATCTGGGACCGATACCCGGCAGCGCAAAGTATCCTAAGTAAGAAAGGAAAAATCCATAGATAACAGAGAACAATGCAAAATCTAAAGCAATAAATCTATCCTTTTTAAGAAGTGACAACCCAAGAATAATAGGAAGTAGATAAAAAGATCCGTAAACAATTTGTAATATTTCAGTTAATAAAGGGAAAGAAATATGATAAATCAAATGTGTTGGATCGGTTCCAAACATCCATCTGTCTATTGCAATAAATAAATCATCATAATCCTGCCCTCTGATTGGTTTTACCATAAAGAATAGTTGTCTGAAAGTAAGGAGAATTAAAGGTGCAATGTACCAGTAATGCGTAATTCGCCATACTTTTTTTTGTGTTCTTGCTTCAAGAAAAGAAATTGTAAATGCTAATCCGATAACGAATAGATTTATAAAAATCCAGTTAATGGAATTTTCAATTCTCTGATAAAAAATTATATGAAGAGTTATCAAAAAAACAGAAAAGCCGATAACAACTATATCAAAAGCTTTAAGGGTTTTAATTAAAGATTTTACTTTATCCATCTCTTAGTATAATATCATCCGGATTTATTTTGTTGAACAAACTTTGCGAGATTAATAAAGTCATCAACATTAAGCTGCTCTGCACGATTTGATAAATCAATACTGCACCCGCTGAAATCTATATCAGCAAATATACTATTGCTTAGGGAATTTTTTAGTATTTTTCTTCTGTTTCCGAATGATGATTTTACTACAGATTTAAATATTGAGTTAAACTCAGTGTCTGTTCTTTTTTCATCAAAATAAAGATGAACTACTGCCGAATCAACATTTGGTTTCGGGTAAAATACATTTCTGGATACTTTAAATGCTAACTCCGATTTACCGAAGTAGTTTAATAATACTGAGAGAATTCCGTAATCTTTAGTACCGGTTTTTGCAGTCATTCTTTTTGCAACTTCATACTGAACCATTAAGACAGCATCTTCGATAATTGTATTGTTATCAAATAGTTTAAAGATAATCGGCGATGTGATGTTATACGGGATATTTCCAACAATCCTGATTTTATTTTTATTCTCCTGAAAAATATCCGGCAAGTCAATTTCAAGAAAATCCTGTTGAATGATTTTTATTTCACTAAATCGGTTTGTCAGATTATCAATTACTCTTTTATCAATTTCTACTGCATAAAAAGCTGAATTATAGTCAACTAAATATTGAGTAAGTGCTCCTTCTCCGGGCCCAATTTCAATTATAACATCATTTTCTTTAGGTTTAATTTCAGAAATGATCTTCCTGATTATATTTTGATCCTGCAGATAGTTTTGACCAAAACGCTTTAATGGTATTATTTTACTCATAATTTCAATTACTCTATAACAAAAAATAAGTATTTATTTTTTAATCATGTAAACCGTTTGTATAAGAAAAGAATATCAAATAGTTTTTGTACGGACTTTTAAAATATTAACAGGAGATTTAATGCCGGAAAAATTTGTAGTCAGTGTAGATATGGGAGGCACAAAAATCCTTGCTTCGGTTATAAATTCAAAAAAGGGGATTGTAGCCAGACAAAAGCGACCAACAAATATTAACAGTGGAACAAAAGTATATGTTAAAGATGTTGCTGAACTAATTCATAAAGTAGTTAAATCATCTAAGTTAAAAAGAAATAATATAGCTGCTGTCTGTCTTGGTGTTCCCGGATCAGTAAATCCAAATACAGGAGTAATAGGATTAGCACCAAATCTCGGAATAAAAAATTTCAGAATGAAAGCAGAACTGCAGAAATTAATTCCATATCCTGTATTGCTGGAAAACGATGTTAATCTTGGTGCACTTGGAATTAAAAATTTTGGGATAGGAAAAAATTCAAATAATATGCTCGCGGTTTTTATAGGCACTGGTATAGGCGGTGGTATTGTTATAAATAATAAATTATATCGCGGCTCCACTTTTGTTGCCGGCGAAATAGGACACGTTCTTGTACAAAAAAGCGGACCAATGTGCGGCTGCGGTAAGAAAGGTTGTTTTGAGGCAATTGCAAGCAGAACAGCAATTGTTAATCAAATAGAGCACGATGTTAAAAAATTAAAAAAGAAAAGCATTCTTTCAGAACTTATCAAGTCAGGACAAAGAATTAAAAGCAGTGAATTACAGAATGCGGTTTTAAAGGGCGACAGAGTTACTATAAAACGAATAACTGATGCCAGCAAAGTAATTGGAGAAGTTTTGGGAAGTGTCTGCAGTTTAATGAATTTTGATTTGATAGTGTTAGGCGGCGGGGTAATAGAAGCGTTGGGTGATTTTATGCTTCCAATAATCAAAGTAGAATTTAAGAAGCAGGTTTTTAGTGTTTCAGGCAGGGGAGTAAAAATTGTTACCTCTAAGTTAGGTGATGATGCCGCTATTTATGGCGGGCTTGCTTTGGCAGAAGAATATTTTGGCAGTAAGTTTTAAGTGAATTGGGATTCTATCTTAATTAATTTCTCATTCAGTTCTTCCCATTTCTTCATTGCGAACTCAAGATCAGACTTTGTCTGATTAAAATATTTAGTCGTTTCTTTTGCAGTTTCTCCTTTTGAATAGATAACCGGGTCAGCTAATTTTCTTTCTAACTCTTTTATTTTGTTTTCATAAGTTTCAATCAGACTTTCAATTTTAGAAATTTCCTTTACTATATCTTTGGTTGCCTGATGCTTTTGCTGTCGAAGTTCAGCTTCAATTCTTTTCTGATCCTTTCGATTTGTTACAGATAATTCATTTTTGTCTTTTTTTGTCTTAACTGTATCATCTCTATCAAAAGCTGCATGCTCTCTTTTTTCCATAAAGTAATCAATACCGCCTAAGTAGGTTTTAAGATTACCTTTTCTGATATCAACAACTTTTGTAACAATTGGTCTTAAGAAATCTATATCGTGTGAAACAAGAATCAAAGTACCATTAAAATCAACTAATGCCTTTTGCAGTATGAGTTTTGAATTATAATCAAGATGGTTTGTTGGCTCATCAAGTATGATAAAATTTGATTTTGTAAGCAGGATTTTGCAAAGGGCAACACGGCTTTTTTCACCACCGGAAAGGACTCCGACTTTTTTAAATACATCGTCACCTGTAAACAAAAAAGAACCAAGCAATGACCGTAACTGACCAAGAGTTTTTTCTTCTGCAATTCCATCAACAGTCTCAATAATTTCAAGTTCAGGGTCAAGATTATCTGCAACATCCTGGGCATAGTATGAAATTATTGTGTTATGTCCGATAATTCTTTCGCCTGAATTATAATCAATCACACCGGCAATGATTTTAGCGAGTGTAGATTTACCTGCTCCATTTGGTCCTACAAATGCAATTTTCTCGCCTCTTTCAATTTCAAAATCAACTGCTTCAAAAACTTTTTTATCACCGTATGATTTGAAAATTCTGTTTAATTTTATTGGAGTTCTTCCACTTAAAGTGGGTTGTGGGAATTTAATATTAATCTTTGAATTTGTTTCCGGCAGTTCAACCAACTCTATTTTTTCAAGTTGTTTTATTCTGCTTTGAACTTGTCTTGCTTTTGTAGCTTTATATCTGAAGCGCTCAATGAATCTTTCAGTTTCTTTAATTTTATTTTGTTGTTGTTCAAATTGTTGAACAGCTAATTCATCCCGCTCGGTTTTATATCTAAGGTAGGCATCGTAATCACCTTTGAAAGTAAAGAACTTGCCAAGAAAAATTTCCAAAGTTCTGTTAGTAACCTGATTAACAAAATTTTTATCGTGTGATACAATCAGTAAACCGCCCTTATATGTTTTTAAGAAACTGATCAGCCATTCAAGCGAATCAATATCAAGATGATTAGTCGGTTCATCCAATAGAAGTATATCATTTTGTGAAATAAGAATTTTTGCTAAAGCAATTCTCATTTGCCAGCCGCCAGAAAACTCATCAGTCAAACGGCTAAAATCTGATTCTTCAAAACCTAATCCTATTAAAATCTTTTCAACTTTTGATTGTACAGAATATGAATCCATTCCTTCAAGAATATGATGCACTTCGCCAAGTTGATGAACAAGATCCATTTTTTCTTCATCAGAAAGCTCCGGAGCATTAAGTGCATTTGTTATTTCTTTTTCTTTATTAGTAAGTTCAACAATATCACTTAGCGCTGAAGAAGCCTCATCAAGTAAAGAATTACCGGAATGTGTAACATGTTCCTGTGGAAGATATCCAATCGATATTCTTTTTTGTTTTAATACTTCACCGGATTCTGGTTGAAGAGAACCATTTATGATTTTAAGAAGTGATGATTTGCCGGTACCGTTTGCTCCTACAAGCGAGATTTTATCCCCTGATGCGATTTTATAATTAACATCCTTGAAGAGATACTTACCATTGAATTGTAAAGAGATATTTACAAGATCAATCATTACAGATTCGACTATTCCCTTATAACTGCGATTTTCCCGGTTTCTACACTGTTGCCTTCCTGATCAAAAGCGATAACAATATAAACTCCGCTGTTTACAAGATTTCCATTCTCATCTCTTCCATCCCAAAAAGCAGTTCTGCCGCCGGGTGATGAAAACTGCCTGATAAGCACTCCTGAAACAGAAATAATTTTAATATCAGAATTTCTTATCAACCCGTCAATGGTAACGAGCTTGGGTTCATTGTTTAACTTAAGTGGATTTGGGAAAATTGTTAATCCGCTAAAACTTTCAACAGGCAAGATGGACGGTGTATCGAAGAAAGTTAAACCTTCATCGGTACCCACATATATTCTACCGGTTTTTTCATCAATAGCTAAACTGGTAATTACATCAGAAGGAAGCGGACTATTTTTTGAATCCAATGCTTTTAAAAGCTGTGTTCCATCTGAATTTAATAGCATTAATCCTTGATTTGTTCCTAACCATTTTTGATTCAATGGATCAACTACCATTGCGTTAATTGTTTGCTGTCTGACAGAAAAAGATGTACTGATTTTGAATTGAGGATTATTTGAATTTAAAACAACACCGGGATTTGTAATTATATTGACTCCCAAATTTGTTCCTACCCAAAGATCACCGCGCCTATCAACAGCAAGACTTAAAACATTATTGCTTGTTAACCCTTTTACAGTACTCAGAAAACCAAAACTATCATCTGAGTTATCGTTGTAAGTTCCTTTTTCATTAAAGTAATATAAACCCAGGCTTCCGCCGTTTGTCATCAGATACCATTTGGTTCCAAAATTATCGATAACGAGATTTTTGAACTCACTATATTCTCCATATTGTTCAACAGGGTTTTGAAAGCTATACCAAACACTATCCTTGGATAAAAGATAAAGTGATTTTTTATCAGCTGGTCTTAAATTTAAAATCCACAGATTACTTTTTGAATCCTCAGCAAATGCCGGGACAACAACATATTTATTATTTTGGTTTATACCAACCATTGGAGTATTATCGGAGTGATATCTGATTATTCCATTAGAATTAATTTTAACAAAACCTTCTCCCCAACTACCTGCATAAATAGTATTATCACTCGAACAAAAAACGGAATAGTATGCATTTGTAAAAAGTTCAGGATGATTTGTTGTGTTATATGTTTCCCAGGTTAATCCATCAAATTTATATAACCCTTTCCCTGAAATATCCTTTCCGCTTGCAGACCACAGATTACCTGTTTTGTCAACTATCATATAAGGAAATTGATTTGCTGCCGGACCATTAGGGAAAAGTAACCCCGAATCTGTTTGTATTCCAATATTGGATGAGATAATTAAACCATTGGCAGACGAATAAGCTAATCTGGTTGGATTTCCATTTACATTCTTAATCTCACTTAAAATATTTCCATCATATAAAAAAACTTTGTTCGGAGTAAGCAGATATAAATTTGAACCTTCAACTATCATATCAATAATTTTGATACTTGCAATCCCAAGATATGTTTGCCATATACTTCCGTTAAAAACAGATAATCCAAGATTTGTAGCAGCTAAAAGATTACCATTATAAAAGACCAGCTTGTTTACTGCCCCGGGCGGTAATCCATTGTTTTGATTGTAAACATTCCATGATTCAGGAGCAGAAAGATTGACTGCACCGGGTTTCTGTATCGCTACACCTTCTTGTGTTGCAGCATAAATCAGGTCCGTAATTAAAGTATGATTAACTTTTATGTTTGATGTAAAGGACCCAAACTTGAAGTAAGTATCATAAAAGAAAAAATTGTTCGCATCAATGACTGAAATTCCAAAATCAGTTGAAATAAATATACTATCACCATGTGCAGTTATATTATTTATTGATTTGTTAGTCTTATCTGAGTTAAAGATATCAAGGATTGACCTGAAACTGCTGTTTTGCGGATTATAAATATCAATAGTTCCGTTGGCACTTCCGAACCATACTTTATTATTATGATCAATTGCAACAGAAAATATATTTCTGCCTAATAAACCTTCAGACTTATTATAAGTTTTGTAACTGTTCTCTGCAAAATTATAATAAAATGCTCCGCCGCTTGTTACTGCCCAAACTCCATTTTCTACAATTGTAATAGCATTAATGTTTTCCATATTAGCATAGTTTTGCCAATTAGTCTGTTGTTGTGCAAAAGTAATCGGAAAAAGAATCAACAAAACAACAATTGATATAATTATTTTCATTTTTATTTCCAGACTTGTTTATGCAGTAGATGTTATATCTATATCAGTTTAAATATTGTTGATGTTAAAATATAATTATTTGGATTTATTAAAAGTGGAAAAATCTCACTCTGCAAGCAAGGAAATCAGCCTGATTAAGTTAAGATATAACCGGATTCAAACTTCTATATCTATTACTTTCATAGCAAGTAAACTCTTTGAATGATCCCATCGTTTTCCAATAATATTAAATAACAATAATGTTAAGCTGAATTTCTTATTATTTGTTTACGCATAGCTTCAACTCTTGAGTAAGGTACGCAGTATTTACCCAAATTATTGTAATCGTTTCTGTCTCCGCCATGAAAATCTGAACCGCCGCTTTCAAGTAAAAAATACTCATTTACTATTCCTCTGTAATGCTTAACCTGATGAGGCAGATTAGATGGGTGAATAACTTCAATTCCATCTAAACCAGCTTCAATAAGTTCAACCATAATATTATCTGGTAAAGGACCGGGATGTGCAATAAAAGATAAACCACCTGCATCGCTGATAATTTTAAATGCGCTTCTGGGTGATACATGAACTTTTCTTTCATACGCTGGGCATCCATTGCCGATATATTTACTAAAAGCTTCAAAATAGTTGCTAACTAATCCTTTCAATACCATAGCTTTTGCAATATGTGGTCTGCCAACTACTGAGTTCTTTGCAATGCTCATAACGTCTTCAATCGTTAGATGTAAGCCAAGAGTATTAAGCTTTTCTATTATCCTGATAGCACGTTTTATTCTTTCGGCTCTGAAAAATTTAAGATACTCACCGAGTTCTTTATTTGCCGGATCAAAAAAATATGCAAGTATATGAACTTCACGGTCTCTGATATCTGAGCTGATTTCCAAACCCGGTATCACCTCGACACCGGACATTTTTCCAATTTCTATTGCTTCAAAAACACCATCAACTGTATCATGGTCAGTTATGCTGATTACATCAATCCCTGCCTCTTTAACTTTCAAAATTAATTCTTCCGGTGTATGCTGTCCATCAGAATATTTTGAATGCATATGTAGATCGACCCGTACACTCATAAATCAGTGAAACATCTCTTTGAATTTTTCATAATCGATAATTCTTAATCTGGAACCATCCAGTTCAACCAAACCTTTTTTTGCAAAAGAGTGTAAAGTTCTGGAAATTGTTTCTCTTGATGTACCAGCCATATTAGCCAGCTCCTGTTGATAAGGCAGGTGGTCAATTTCTACAATACCTTGTCTTATTTTACCTATTTCATCTGCAATCTGGAGTAGAACTGTTGCAACTTTGCCTTCAGCATCTTTTAAAGATAATGCTTTTATCTTTAAGGTTGCAGCTCTCAGTCTTTTTGTTAATTCAGTTAAAAGTGCAACTGATACATCCGGAAATTTAAAAAGCAGATCCAAAAATTCTGCTCTTTGAATAATAAATAATTTTGAATCCTCAACGGCTGTTACGGTTGCAGACCTTGACATGCCATCAAGTAAAGACATTTCACCAAAGAAATCTGATTCATTAAGCATTGCCAGAATTACTTCTTTATCGTCATTACTTGATCTGGAAATTTTTACTTTCCCTTCAGCAATTACAAAGAAAGCCGATCCTGTATCTTCTTCATTCAGGATGATAGAATTTTTTTTAAATGATTGAATGACACCTGATTTAGCAATCTTTTCAAGGGTTTCTTCTTCTAATTCTGAAAAAATTGGAACATTTGACAGAAATTCGATATTACTTAACAATTTTTTACCTCTTTCTAAAAATATATATTACAAAAAATACCCTTGACGATTCATAAAGTCAAATTATTACTTGACTTAATGCATGTAATGTATAAATATATGTAGTAGTAGTTGCTGCTGGATTTCTTGATAATCATTCACAGAATTTATAAGTTCAGGATGTTACTCTTTCTCTCAAAAAATGATTTTTTCTGAATCCCTGTTATTTAATTTCAAAATTGGTTTCAACAAAACAAGTCAGCAATGTTTCTTCAATTCCTAAGAGACAAAAAGATAGTGCGTTAATTTAATTGTTTTTTTAGCCCGATGTATCTATTTTACCCCGCTTAATTTTTCAAGTTAAATAATACGGAGATTTTATAATTATGGGTATGATGGCCAAAATGAGGAGTTTGGCTCCAGCCTTTATTCTTACTGTAGGCGGTTTGTTCGTTCTTTTTATGGTTATTTCTGATTCAAACGTTCTTGAAGCACTTGGCGGTGGAAGAAATAATAATATCGGTAGTGTAAATGGTGAAGAAATAACTTATCAGGAATTTCAGACAGCAGTTGATCAGCAGATAGAAAATCAAAAACAGCAAACAGGTCAGGATCCTGATGAAACACAAATAGACCAAATAAGAGAACAAGTATGGGATGCAATTGTTACTCAGAAAGTATTTGCCCAATTGATTAAAAAATATGGTATCACAATAACTGATCAGGAAATAAAAGATGCTATCCTTGGTGAAAATCCTCCGGATTTCTTAAAGCAAAACTTTGTTGATTCTCTTGGAAACTTTAATCGTCAATTATATGAACAGGCTATTTTTGATCCACAGAATAAAGCTGCCTTGATTCAAGCTGAAGATTACATCAGACAATCAAAACTTACCCAGAAACTGCAAAGTATGGTTCTTGCATCTGTTAATGTTGGAGAAGATGAAGTTGAGAAAAGATTTATTGATCAGAATACCAATATTGAAGCAGAATATATTCTTTTTGATGTAAATAAAATTAAAGATGCTGATGTCAATATTACTGATGGGGATTTAAAAGCTTATTATGATAAGAATCTAAATACTTATAAAATCCCGCCTCAAAGAAAATTGAAGTTTGTATTATTTCAAAATGTTGCTTCTGCTGAAGATTCTCAGATGGTTTACAAGAACCTTCTGAATGTTAAAAACTCTATTGAAGCTGACGATACAGCTAATTTCTCTCAATTAGTTAGTATCTATTCTGAAACACCGTATTCTAAAGACACTTTGGCAGTTAATATGTTTTCTTCAGAAGCAATCTCAGCATTTCATAAAGCTTCTGTTGGTGAGGTTGTCGGACCTTTTACTTCTCCGCAGGGATATGTTTTATATAAATATTTTGGTTCTGTTCCGACTAATGAAATATCTGTCAGAGCTTCACATATATTGATTAACCAATTCGGCAATGATGAAAATAATCTGGCAGAAGCTAATAAGATTTATCAGAGATTAATTGCCGGTGAAAATTTTGAAAAACTTGCTAAAGAATTTTCACAAGATCCGGGCAGCGGAAGTAAGGGCGGAGATCTTGGTTATTTCAGTAAAGGAATGATGGTTAAGGAATTTGAAGATGCATGTTTTTCAGGCGCTGTGGGAGTTGTACAAAAACCGGTTAAAACTACTTATGGTTATCACATCATTAAAGTTACGGACAGAGCAGACAGAAAGTATATCGTTGAAAAAATTGTAAACGCTGTAAAACAATCTGCAAGCAGCAGGGACCGGATTTTTAATGCAGCAAATGATTTCTCATATCTTGCTAAAAAAAATGATTTTGAAACTGAAGCTAAGATTATGAATTATACTGTTCGCGAAACACCCTTATTTACAGAACAAGCTCCATCAATTCCGACTTTAGGAAACAATAAGAGATTAGTAAAATTTGCCTTCGAAAATAGTATTAACACAGTCAGTGATGTTTTTAAGGTTGCAAATGGTTATGTTGTTGCAAAAATCTCTGAGATTGAAAACGAGAAATTCAGGCCTTTTGATGAATTAAAAGAACAGATTAAACATGCAGTAATAAGAGAAAAAAAATTCGAAGTTCTTAAAAAAACTGCCGATGATGTTTACAAGAAGATTGGCAGTGATTTAACAAAAGCTGCTGCAATCGACTCTAATTATAAAGTTCATCAAACCGGCAATTTTACTCCTCAGGGTACAATTCCATCTATTGGAAGAGATTATGCTTTTGTAAATACAGCATTAAAATTAAAATTAAATACTGTATCTGAACCGATAAAAGCTGCTCGCGGTTATTATATCTTAAAAGTAACCAAGCGAAGTGAATTTAATAAAGAAGCATTTGACTCTCAAAGTACCGCAATCAGAAACTCGTTAATGCAGGAAAAGCGGGGGAGATTTTTAAATCAATGGGTTAGTGAAATTAAAGAGAATGCTAAGGTTGTCGATAACCGGCATTTGTTTTTCCAGCAGTAATTTAGTTGATGTGCTTTTACCCCCAATTACTAATCTTAAAGTATTTGGGGGTTTTCTTTTTTAAACTAACTTTATCAAATTGAATTACTAATTTATATCAGAAATGTATAAACATTATTTAATAATCATTTTATTATTAGCTGTTATTAAAGTCAATCCTCAGACTATCTCTAGAGACTTTAGTATCAGTATGGGAGTGGATTATACAACTTCTGCACAGATTTTCCTGAATCCTAATTCGTCTGATATAATAATTAGAAACAGATCCTTTGAATTATTGGATCTCTTTTCACCTTACATAGATATACGTTATAGATTAAATGAGTCTTTGATGATCGGAATCGGAACTGAATATGTAAAAAGAAGTGAAGAGGCATATAACCTTAATGTAATTGCAGGATCGCAGATTGTTACACTTAAAGTTGATGATGGAGTTAAATTTATTCCTATTGAACTTTCGGTTTATTATTATCTGCCTTTTTCAACTGAGCATTTTAATTTTACAATGGGTGGGGGAATAGGATATTATATTGGTGAGCAGACCAGAAAATTTGGTGATACTGAAATTGAAATGATTAATAGAAAATTTTCGCTTGGTTTGTTGGTTTCGATTGGGATGGAATATTTAATTATACCGGAATTTGGGCTGCGTTTAGATCTGAAGTTCAGAGATCCTGAAATAAAATTAACAAATAAATATAAAAGTAAGGTAATTAATTACAACGGTAATGAGATCACTTTACTTCAGGATACTTTTAATTCAAAAATTAATTTAAATGGTATCGCATTTTTTATTGGTGCAGTATATTATTTTTAATTTAGAACAGAACTGCAATAGGTAGATTATTAAGCCTCGCATATTAAATGAAAAATAAACTGATTTATTTAACAGGATTTATGGCTTCAGGAAAAAGCACCGTAGGACCTATTCTTGCAAATACTATCGGATGGGGTTTTTATGATCTTGATAAATTAATTGAAGTTGAAACTTCTCTTAGTATCAAAGAAATATTTAAGGTACACGGAGAGTCATATTTCAGGAAATTAGAGACTGATGTTCTTAAAAAAGTGAGTCTGTTAAACGAATTTGTTATTTCACTTGGCGGTGGAACCATTGTCGATCAGGAAAATTTAAAATTAATTAAGGGATCCGGGCTTTTGGTTTATCTTGAATCCTCACCAGAGGCAGCATATAAAAGATTAAGGTTTAAAAGAGATCGACCTGCACTGCTTTTTGATGGAGAGGACGAACCAACTGAAGCGGAATTTATAAATAGAATAAAATCATTGTTAAAGAATCGGCTTCAATACTATAATTCAGCCGATATTAAAATAAATACAGATAATATACCGGTCGGTAAAACAGTAGATAAACTTGCCGAGATAATTGAAAAAGAATTTTATGGCAAAACAAATTGATATCAGCTTAGCTGAACAAAGTTATTCAATAATTATTGGATCAAACATTCTTGACAAAACTGTAAGCAGGATTAATAAATTAAAACCTGACAAATGTCTTTTTATTATCGATAAGAATGTAAATGATTTGCATAGTGAAAATATCAGGAAGACATTCTTAAATGTTAAAAGCAAATTGTTTACTTATTTGTTTTTAGCAAGCGAAAAAAACAAATCTTATAAAGAAGTAAAAAGAATTCAGAAGTATTTAGTTGAGAATAATTTTAGCCGTGGTTCTTTAATTTTAGCAATTGGCGGCGGAATTACAGGTGATATTGCCGGGTTTGCAGCAAGTACTTTTATGCGTGGCATAAAGATAATTCATCTGCCGACAACATTACTTTCGATGGTAGATAGTTCTGTTGGCGGAAAAACTGGAATCAATTTTCTAAATAGAAAAAATTTAATCGGCAGCTTTTATCAACCTGATTCTGTTTTTATAGATACAGCATTCCTTAAAACACTGCCTGATAAAGAAATATTATCCGGGATAGGTGAACTTGTTAAATATTCTTTTCTTACAAGTAAAGAAAATTTCAAAAAGTTTAGTGTTTACATTAAAAGAATTTCGGACAAACAAGAAATTAACTTTGTAGATATTGTTTATAAATCACTTGTTATAAAAAAGAATATTGTAATTAATGATGAAAAAGAATTATCAGGCATAAGAAAAGTTCTTAATCTCGGTCATACTTTTGCACACGCTTTTGAAGCCGCCTCAAAATATAAACTTACACATGGCGAATCTGTTTTTGCTGGAATAATTTGTTCTCTTTACTTGTCAGAAGAACTCGGTTATCTCGCTAAGAAGAAACTAAACACGTTGCTGGATGGATTAAGGTTTTTAACTATTAATCCTTTTCTCAAAAAAATAGATGAAGAGAAGCTATTTTTTTTAATGCAGAGTGATAAGAAATTATTTGATGAGAAAATAAGATTTGTTCTGCTTCAGGATATTGGCAATATTGTCGTAGATGTAATTGCTGAAAAACCGTCAGTTTTGGAGGCAATCAGAAAAATGAAAATTTTTGTTTAATGCAGGATTCGCTTTAAAAGAGGAAAACTGTCAGGTTTTGAGGGCGAAACCTGACAGTTTGTGTGTCATATTTGGAGGGATGCTATGCTTAAACTATTTCGGTATTTCACTTTCAAGACTAGTGCCATTAAAAATCGGCTGGAATGCCATTATTGACCTTCTTTTTGTCGGTAAAATTTTCGGTTGAGTAACATTTACAGGCTGTAATTTTGAACAGATGCTCTAATATCTCCATCGGAGATTGGGAAATCCGGATATAGATTCATAAACTTATTAAAATGTTAGAATTTTGAACTAGTATTACTTTTTCTGTAATTCAGAAGAGTCGCTTTTATTTTTCAGCGAATTATAAATGCGAAATGGATAGTCAGCTTATTGTTATTAAATACTGATGTCATTAATAACTAAAAGCAAGGTAAGCGATAAGTTAATGCTGTTTTCTCAGAACTATTTTAAAAACTGTACCTTCAACTGGTGTTGAACTTTTCACAGATATCTTACCTCCATGATATCCTTCGATAATTCTTTTAGATAAACTCAGACCTAAACCCCAGCCTCTTTTTTTTGTGCTGTAACCTGGTCTGAAAACATCTTTTCTTCTATGCAAGTCAATACCTTTACCGTTATCAGATACTTCTATCTCAACATGATTTTTGCTTTCAGCGATATGTATCCGGATCAAACCGTTTTTGTTCTCGATAGCATCTAAGGCATTTTTAATAAGGTTTTCAAGCACCCATTCAAAGAGTTCCTGATTTATCAGAGCACTACAATTTTTATTTCCATCAACAACCAATTCGACAGTTTTACCGGTTTGCGGTAATCTTCTGTTAAAATATTCAGTAACCTTTTTTGCCTCTTCATAGACTACATGATTTTTAATTTCAGGCTTTGACCCGATTTTGGAAAAGCGATAAGTAATCTTATTTAATTTTTCTACATCACTTGAAATTTCTTCTGTAATATCCAGAACGGCATCCGGTTTTTCATAATTAAGCTTCATCATTTCTATCCAGCCCATCAAACTTGATATAGGTGTTCCGAACTGATGAGCAGTTTCTTTTGCCATTCCTACCCAAATATTGCTTTGCTCACTCCGTTTTATCTGACTAAATCCTATGTACCCAATAAGTATAAACAAAGCTGCAATTATAATTTGAATGTATGGATAAAACTTTAACTGTTTAACAAGATTAGATTCACCAAAATGAATTCGCTGAAGAATTATTGTATCGGCATAAGTAATATTAATAGGTTTATGAATAGCATCCATTTCTAAAATCAACTCGGTCAGTGCTTTTTTTCTTTCCTCTTTGCTAAGAGAAGAATCAATATTTACATTTTTAATTTCTGTATTACTTTCAGGATTAAAGTTATTGTCCTTATCAGTTAGAATTATCGGAAAGTCAATAGGTTTAATAATATTATCAAATAAAAAAGTAAGATCAGCATCTGGTGAATCGCTGTTAGCTATGTATTCAAATCCCTTTGCATACAATTCAACAATACTTCTTTCACGCTGATGTAATTTTTGAACAAGAGTTTGAGTATAATAGAGTGTTCCGGCTGCTATTGCTAATGCAATAAAAAGTAGAAACAATTTTAAATTTATTGATGCAGGACCGCCGGACATTTTCATAGCACTAATACCTTATTTTTACAAAACAAGATTAGCAATTAAAAAAACACAAAACACATTAAAAAATACTCTCTCTATTGATCAACAAAAAAAGTTTGTTTTCTTTTCGGACCCACAGAGATGATATTGATTTTTATTCCGGAATGTCTGGAAATAAAATCTAAATAATCTAAAGTTTTTGCCGGAAGATCATCATAGCTTTCGCAATTTGATATATCTGTGTTCCAGCCATCAAGAGTTTCGTAAACAGGTGTTACGCTATTCAGTTGATTAACATTAGTAGGAAAACTTTTTAATCGTTTTCCATTTATCTCATAACCAACACATACTTTTATTTTATTAAAATTACTTAATACATCAAGTTTAGTTAATGCAACTGAGGTTATTCCATTGACCATTCTTGAATAAGCAAGAAGATAAGCATCAAACCAGCCGCAGCGTCTTGGTCTGCCGGTTGTAGCACCAAACTCAGCACCAAATTCCCTTAATTTATTTCCTTCTTCATCAAGCAGCTCGGTAGGGAAAGGTCCATTGCCAACTCTTGTAGTATAAGCTTTTACTATACCTATAACGCTATCAATTCTTGTTGGGGCTATTCCGCTGCCTGTGCAAGCACCTCCGGATGTTGGATTAGAAGAAGTAACAAATGGATAAGTTCCATGATCTATATCCAGAAAAGTTCCCTGTGCACCTTCGAGTAAAACGGATTTACCTTCATCAAGTGCACGATTTAAATATGCTGGTGCATCTTTAATATATTTATCAATTATCTGATCAAACTCAAGATATTCCTTCACAATTGCTTCAACATCAAGCCCTTCGTGCCCGTGAATCTTTTGCAGAATTTCATTTTTTTCTTTCAGATTAGTTCTGATTTTTTTCTCCAATTCAGCTCTGTCAAGAAGATCTACTATTCTAATTCCTTTTCTGGCATATTTATCAATATAGCAAGGTCCAATGCCGCGGCCTGTAGTACCAATTTTTACATCACCGCTTTCACTGATTGTATCTAATAATTTATGATATGGCATAATAAGATGAGCGTTATGACTGATAAATAACCTGCCATCTACATCAATATTATTTTTACTAAGCAGATCAATTTCTTCAAGCAAAGCAGTTGGATCAATTACTACTCCGTTTCCAATTACACAAACTACTTTTTCTCTAAGTATCCCTGAAGGAATCAAGTGTAGTATATATTTTTTATCTCCAATTTCAACAGTATGCCCAGCATTTGCACCACCCTGGTATCTGACAACGACATCATATTCTTTACTGATAAGATCAACAATTTTTCCTTTACCTTCGTCGCCCCATTGCGAGCCAACTAATACAGTTGCACCCATTTGAACTCCTCTGTTAAATTAATAGTTTAAGCAAAATAAAAACTCCGCATTTTACAATACGGAGTTTTTTAATAAAATTATCCAAAAAAAAATTAACCAAAACTTTTTACAGCATCATCAACCGAATCAAAAGATTCAAAAATTGTAATAAGTTTGGTAATGATCAGTAAACTCTCAATTTTTTCAGTAACATTAGCAAGTTTTAAGCTGCCGTTTTCTCTTTTAACAGTTGTTAGACCGCTGATAAGCATTCCAAGTCCTGAACTATTCATAAACTTAACTTCGCCAAGGTCCACAACTACATTTTTTTTGCCCTCATCAATAAGCTTATGAAGTAATTGATTAAATTCTTTTGTGTCATCGCCGCCCATTACATCACCTTTTAATTCTATGATAACGGCGTTATACTTCTCAAAAACTTTAGTTTTCATTGGGAATCTCCAAAAATTTCAATGTGAATTTAAGTAAGCTTATTAACTCATGCAAGCAGCATTTTACTTATTATAAAGAGATTTTACCGTTTGTCATTATATGAAATAAAGGATTTTAAGTATTGATTATTTTATGGAACCAAAATATAATTATGGCGTCTAAACTATGGATTTTGAAGAAAAAGAAAATATGCCGCAACCTCAGATTTTAAGTCTTGATGATGATTTTTCATTGATAAAAAATTTTATCGAAGGAGACGAGTCAGCTTTTGGTGAACTAGTAAAAAGGCACAAAGAAAAGGTCAGGAATATTATTTATCTGACTTTATCAAATACTGATGCTATTGATGACATCGCACAGGAAGTATTTATCACTGTTTTTAAAAATCTTAAATCCTTCAGGTTTGAATCGCAGTTTACAACGTGGCTTTACCGGATTACAATAAATAAATGCAAAGATCATTTACGGAAAACTAAAATCCGAAAGATATTTTTACCACTAAAAGATGATGAAGAGTATAATGTTCTTGGTTCGATAAACGAAAATACTGATGTAAAACAGATTGTAAGAAATGCAATTGCTTCACTCCCGGATAAACTTCGCCTTCCTATAATGTTAAAAGATCTGGAAGGATTCAGTTATCAGGAAATTGCTGATACAATGAATTGTGAGATTGGAACTATAAAATCAAGAATTTTTAGAGGAAGAGAAACTTTAAAGAATATTCTTAAACCGATTGAAAAAGAATTAATGCTATGAAAAGATTAGATAAAGACAAAGAATTGATTTCAGCTTATCTGGATGGAGAGCTTTCTTCTGCTGAAAAACAGTATATAGAGGAAAAGATCAAAAGTTCATTAGAGCTTCAGAAAGAGCTTGATGATGTTAAAAGACTTAAAGAACTAACAAATTCTTCATTTGGTAAGATTCCTGAATCAGTGTATTTTGAAACAAGATTGTTTGCTAATCTTAATACAAAAACCACAAATAAATTTAATATCAGAAAATGGATTCCAGTTACAACATTAACTTTATTGACTATTTCGTTAATGGCTGTTCTGAAATTTAATCCAAATCTTATTGATGATATTATTGAACAGCAAAAATCTAACTTAGCAGGTTTTTATAAAGAAAATCTTCAACCTTTATTATATGCCGCTGATCTTACCAACGAAGATATTTTTAATTTTGCCGTTTACAAAGAACTTCCTCTTGATGCTGAGAATAAACAAATTTTAAGATTAGATAATGACTCAGAAGGGATAGAATATTTTGAAATTAAAAATTCAGATGGTGTTTCTAATTCAAATAATTTAAAAAGTTTTGTTACTGCATTGGATCTGAATGATTCGGAAAAGGGAATGATAGATTCAATTATCAATTCATATTCGGATCAGCTTTCTGCATTAGTTTTAGTTAACGATAAAAATTCTGTTGCTATCAATCCTAATATTTGGAATACAAGAAAGGTTATTCTTGCTGATATTCTTGCATTTGCAAAAAGACACGCCGGAAATAATTATCTGAAAATTCTTCCCTCGGCAGTTGCAGAGATTGATAATAATTCGATTCAGAAATATGTAGCTGATACTAAAACAATGAAGGCAAATCAATATATTTTCTTTACGCCTGATTCCATCTTTGAAGATAATTTTGTGTTTGATGTTAATAAGTTTAAAATACAGATGGAAGAATTGAAAGAAAATCTGGCAGAGCTGAATGAAAATAGAATGGATATAAAAGAGTTTAAGATCAATTTTGATTCAACTTTTAAGAATCACAAAAAGAATTTCGATAAAGTGAAACGATATGAGATTTTTATAAATAAGGATCAGATTAAAGTTAATATGCCTAATATTGCTGCTGATTTTCCTGAAATAAATTTGCCTGATTTTGACAGCATTGCATTTATGATTCAAGAAGCTACAAAAAATTTAAATGTTGTTATTCCGCCAACTGCCCCAACTGTAGTTGGGAAAAATAATTACAAGTATAATTACAACATTGTTAAGCCGCATCAAAATAAAAAAGGCGGAATAAGTTTAGACTCATTGATGCTTCAACGTAATACAGAAAATGAATTGAAGAACAATGAGATTAAGAAAAAATCCCAAGTAAAATCAAAAACTAATTCCGGTTTAATTGATAGTATTATGCTGCAGCAAAGTGAAGAACTGAAAAAAGAAATGGATAATCTTAAAAAAGAACTTCAGCAGTTCAGAAATGATTTTTCTGAACCGAAAAAAGATAAACCAAAACAAAGCCAAGATAGTATAAAGAATATCAATAATTTTGATATCAAAGATACCTGATGACAGTTGTTAATTCAGCCGTCAATCAACTTATGTTACCGCTTTTCAAGCATTAATCCTTTCATAACTCTTTGCTTTTAACCGAAAGTAAAATCATTTATTTTAGAGTTCAGAACTTCAATTAACAACTAGGTTGTTTAGTTTTACTTGTGAATAAATATAAAATAAATGCAAACTTAAGCTGGTGGATAATTGGATTATTAGCTTTTTCAATTATTCTGTTCAGAGTTTTATTCTTTTCAAGAGAGTCGCTGCTTTTTTTAATCATAAACGATCTGATTGTAATCCCTTTATCAGCAGTAATAATTTTAGTTATAATCAGAAAGATTAAACGTTCTGGTGCCCAACCTTCAGCCCTGGTATTAAATTCAGGTATAATTGTTGCCTTTGTCTTTCTTGTTTTACTTTTCTCCAAACCTGTTTTTATCAGCTTATCATTGAACTCAGACTCGCTAAGTTCAAACCTGAATTTCTATCAAAACATTACTCTCAGTTTATATTCATTGATGTTTCTGGTTTTAACATCTTATTGGTTTGCAACCATTAAAGAATTGTATTTTTATAGAAGATATCGTTCTGAGCACACTTATTTTTATCTTATGATTGTTTTTATTGTTCTCACTTCAGTTTCGAGTGTTGTAATAAGAGACGAAGAGTATGGTTATGTTAAAGATACCTTTAAAATCATTACGCTGATACTTATTGTTTTCAATTCGTTAAAGATTTCATGGATAGCTTTTATATCAAAAAAAGAAAAAATATCTCTGCTTATTCAATCAATTATTATTTCGATTTTATTTAGCTTAAATTATTCAATCAGTAGCGTAAATAGTTTTAACGGCAAATTACTCGCTGATTTTTCCCCGTCGTTTTATACATTTTACACCTTAATTCTATTGTACGGCGGAATTTATTTTGCAGTATTATTCTTTACCACACTGTTTCACATTCCAACTGCTGAAGCTTATGACAGAAAAGCAAAAGAAGTTTCATCTTTGCAGTATTTCAGTAAACTGATAAATGAGGTTTTAGATTTTGATGATCTGGCAGAAACAATAACCGACCTTGTTACAAAGGTCAGTGGTGCAGATTCAGCGTGGATAATTATAGAAAATAATAATGAATCTAAAACTATTGCCAATAAAAATATTGCTTATGTAGATGCCGATCTTATAAATAAATTTCTATTGAGAAGTGGTGTGTGTGGAAGAATAGCTGAAACAAAAATTTGTTCATTATCTAAATATGAAGATAGAGCAAGATTATCAGAAAAGTTCGGCAGTATTGCAATTACGCCTTTAAAAAGCATAGACAATCAAAAAAGATACTTAATTACAGCCCGCAAAAATGATCTGATATTTTTTGAAGAAGATAAAACAGCAATAAATACTTTTGCAGATTATGCTTCAATAGCCATTGAAAATTCATTGCTTCTTGAACAATCAATTGAAAAGCAAAGACTTGAAAAAGAACTTGATGTAGCCCGTGATATTCAAAAAAGAATATTACCTGTAAAAAATCCGGTAGTTAATAATCTTTCAATCTCTACTTTTTTTACTCCAGCTTTTGAAGTTGGCGGTGATTACTATGATTTTTTTGAAATAGATAGAAATAAACTCGGATTTGTTATTGCTGATGTTTCAGGTAAGGGAATTTCTGCAGCTTTTATTATGGCAGAGATAAAAGGAATTTTTAATTCATTGAGCAAGATGATCGATACACCAAAGCAGATTTTAGAAAAAGTTAACGAAATATTACTTCAAAGATTGACGAAAAAAGATTTTGTAAGTGCATTGTATGGGATTATTGATTCAGAAAAAGAGGAGTTAACATTTGCCCGCGCCGGTCACTGCCCAGCAATACTGATAAGAAATAGCAAAATCCGGACTTTCAAAACATCTGGTATTGGATTAGGTCTAACAAATAGTTTTGATTTTAACAATCATCTTGAAGAGATAACAATTAATCTTAAAGATGATGATACTCTTGCATTTTACACTGATGGGATAACTGAGTCTAAGAATGATAAGCTTGAGGATTTTGGCGAAGAGCACTTTTCAAATATTCTTATCGAACATTCCGATAAAAGTGTTAATGAAATAGCTGACGAAGTGATAAAAGAAGTATCATTATTTTCCAGGAGTCATCATCAATATGATGACATAACTTTAATTATATTAAAGTGGAATAAAAAAAATAATTCAAACGGAGTTTAAAAATGGCAGATTTTAACACCTCGATTAAAGAACAAGGTGATATTAGTATTATAAATCTTAGGGGTTATCTTGATGCACATACCGCACCAGTGCTCGAAAATAATTTTGTTGACCTGATTAACAAGAACAGATTTCAGATTGTTGTTGATTTTAAGGAGCTTGCATACATAAGCAGTGCCGGACTTGGAGTTTTTATGGCTTATGTAGAAGAGATAAGGCAGAATAAAGGTGATATTAAATTATCGGGTATGAGTGATAAGGTTTACAATATTTTCGACTTGCTGGGGTTCCCTTTGCTGTATGAAATATTTAATTCAGAAGAAGAAGCAGTTAAGAAATTCTCAGAAAAATAATATCGTGAAAACAAGTAAATTAAAAGTTAAAAGTAAAACAGAAAACTTATCGGTTATAAGAGATTTCGTAAGCTCGCATGCCGCTGAAGCAAACATAGAACAGGATATAGTTGAAAATATTATTCTTGCAGTTGATGAAGCCTGTACTAATATCATTAAACATGCATATCATTCCGTACCTGATGGAGAAATAATTATTAAATTAAAACTTTCAGGTAAAAAGTTTGTTGTTACTATTACAGATTATGGCAATTCGTTTTCACCTGATAAAATACCTGAACCTGATCTGCAAAAATATTACAGACAAAAAAAGGTTGGCGGACTTGGTATGTATCTGATGAAAACTCTTATGGATAATGTTGAATATCGCTCTGTTCCCGGTAAATACAACGAGGTATTGCTTTCCAAAAATATAAAAGCGGACAAAAGCAATGTCAGATAATGAAAGTTTAAAGGTTAAAAGAAATCTTACTGCACTCGTTGAGTTCAGCAGAGTTATAAACTCCAGTCTTGATCTCAGTTTTATTTTAAATAATGTCTTATTAACCTGTCTTGGAAAGTTTTTGGCAACCAAAGGTATTGTTGCATTAAAGCTAAACGATAAGCTTATATTAAAAGCGCAAAAAGGAATTACTGAAAAAGGAATAACAGAATTTCCTGAAATTATTGCGGATGATAATTGTATCATCAATGAAGAGCTTAATGAATATTTTAGCTCAAATAATCTGATCGCTGCTGAAAAAATCAGTTCATCAAATGAATGTCTTGGAATTGTATCACTTGGTGAAAAATTAAATAGACAGCCCTACAGTAAAGATGATCTGGACTTTTTAAAAACTATCCTCAATATTGCCTCATCTGCAATACAAAATTCTTTGATTGTTGAAGAGTTAAAAATTGTAAACCGTGAACTTGATTCAAGGATTCAAAGACTAAGCTCGCTTTTTGAATTAAGTAAGGAATTTGGGTTGTTTTCCGAATCAACTAAAGTTACAAGATTACTTATGTTTTCTTTGATTGGTCAGTTTATGGTTCAGAAATATGCTTTGTTAAGATTTGATGGTGATGATATTGAAGTAATTGAACCAAAAATTCCGGTTGAAGAATTGTTAGGTCATCTTCGTAAATATGATTATTATAAAATTGAGTCTTCACTTAATAAAACTCAGGTAGCTTTACTTTATCCAGATATTTATTCATTGGGTATTGAAGTAATTATTCCTATGCAGCTTCAGGGGAAAACAAAAGGGCTGATAATACTTGGTAAGAGATTTAACAATGAAGAATACACTGATTCGGATATTGAATTTATTTTTTCAATTGGCAGTCTTGCAATTATATCACTTGAAAACAGAAGACTTTTTAGAGAAGCAATAGAAAAACAAAAGCTGGAAGAAGAACTGGAACTTGCAAGAGAAATTCAAAAAAACTTATTCCCGCAAATTATTCCGGTTCATAAGAATTTTGAGATTGCAGCTATGAGTATTACTTCTCAACAGGTCGGTGGTGATTATTACGATATAATAAAACTGGATAATGAAAATTATTGTCTTGCAATTGCTGATGTTTCCGGCAAAGGTGTTCCTGCTTCTTTATTGATGGCAAACCTTCAGGCATTTTTACAAGTTATATGCAGACAAAATGTTCCGCTTACCGATGCTACCGGTTTGTTGAATAATCTTATATCTGAAAATACTGCTGATGGAAGATTTATTACCTTTTTCTGGGGGATGCTAAATGATGAAAAACGTACGTTACACTATGTAAACGCTGGTCATAATCCTCCTTTGCTTATCAGAAATGGTTCAATTATTAAGCTGGAAGTTGGAGGAATGATACTTGGAGTGATGAAAACGGTAATGCCGTATAGCTCAGAATTAATTCAATTGCAAAAGGATGATGTTCTTATAATGTTTACAGATGGAATTTCTGAAGCTATGAATAAAAAGGGAGAAGAGTTTTCTGATTCTTTGCTTGAATCTATTTGTATTAAATCAGCGGGTTACTCTGCCAATGGAATACTGAATGAGATAAAAGATGAAGTTCAAAAATTTGCAAAGGGAACAACTCAATCAGATGATATTACACTAATGGTTTTGAAAGCCAAATAATTTTTATAATAATCAAAATGAACAACATTAAAATATTTTTTCGTAAATACAGATTAAACATTGCTTCTGGTGTTACAATAATACTTGCTTTCGTTTCAGTATTATCAATTTATTACGCATTAAATATAAGGGTTCAATCAAATGATGAATGTTTATGGCTTCCGCAGAAAGAAGGTAAAGATTCTGTAGCAATAATTTTTGACAAGGTTAAAGTTAATGGTGTAAGCTGGAATGCAGGTATCAGGGATGGCGATCAGCTTCTTGAAATAAATCATATACAACTAAAGAATACAACACAAGCTCAAAATATTCTTAATAATTATAAAAACGGCGAACTTGCAGAATATAAGGTAAAGAAAAAATCAGGTGATGTTTTTGTTACAAAGGTTCAAGTAAAAAAGCTCATTAAATTTGAATCATTGACAGAATCAATCAGTGGGTTGATATTTTTACTGATTGGTTTTATAGTTTACAGTGCTAAACCAGATGGATTAGCTCAAAAGTTATTTTTTGCAGTTGGCATTACAAGCGTCCTTTCAGCAGCGCATGTACTTTTCCCATTCGAACTGTTTTTTGTACAATTTGTTAAAGAGCAGCCGATTACTGCTTTGATAGCTACAACAATTGTGCTTATGAGTCAGATTTTTGGTCCAATATTACTGCTTTATTTTGTATGGTCGTTTCCAAAACAGTTTAAATTTGCCGAAGAAAAAGCGGTAAAATTATCGCTGTTCTATTTTACCCTGATATTCAGTCTAATCGGTGTAGCGCTGACTGTTCTGTTATACGTTACAGATTTTACATCACTTGTGTGGTTTAAACTTTGGCAAATGATAGCACAGGTGTTGTTGATAGTAATTTATTGTGCCTCTTGGGTTTCATTGGTTGTTCACTACAGGAGAGAGAAGAATAAAAATAACAGAAAGCCGATATTTATTTTTATTCTGGCTTTTACCTTTGGCTTTTTCATAAATATTTATTTTAAGGCAATAGCTCCTGCAATCTCTGATATTGTTTTTAATTCACCCGAATATTATATGCCCGTAATATTGTATGTTCTTGTACCGATAGCATTTGCTTATGCAATATTTAAATATCAGCTGCTTGATGTTAGTATAGTTTTAAGAAATACAATTATCTACGGTGCGGCTATGGCAACAATAGCAGGTATTTATTTTGTTGTGATTTATCTACTTGGACAGGGAATAGGTAATCTTTTTGGCAAAGAAACTCAGGGATTTGTTGCAGGTATTCTGTTCCTGATTTTTGCATTTGTATTTCAATCTACCAAAGACCGGTTTCAGGATTTTTTAACAAGAAAATTTTATCCCGAACAATTTGCTTATCAAAAAGTGTTAATTCAATTCAGTAATGATGTAGCAACTGTGGTTGGCAGCGAAAAAATACTTGATATTACTGCCGCAACCTTTGTTGAGGCACTGAAAATAAAAAAGTTTGGTATTCTGATTAAGGATTATCAGAAAGATATTTTATTTCTTGCACGCGGAGTAGGCTTTTCAAATCCGGAATGTGTTATTGAAAAATCAAATTTTATTTCTGTGGTCAATGAGAAATCAATCTATACTGAACACCCTGTAATTGAGCAGCAGGACTTCCCGAGCGTATTTTTTGATAAGTCTGAAAAATTAATTAGTGAAGGTGTGTACTCTGTAATTCCAATGATAATAAAATCCAAGGTTGTTGGGGCTTTGTTGTTTGGTTTAAAGTATTCTGGATCTAAGTTTGGCGGTAAAGATATCGAACTTCTTAATGCTGCAGCAAATCAAATAGCAGTCTCACTTGAAAATGCAAGATTGTATCAATTGGAAACCGAAAATATAAAAATTGAACGCGACCTTCACCTTGCAAGACAGATTCAACAAAGCCTTCTGCCAAGATGTATTCCTGATATGCAAGGTATTGACATTTGTGGGGAGATGATTCCTGCTATGCAGGTTGGCGGAGATTATTTTGATCTTATTCAGAAATCAGAAAATGAATTATTTGTTGCAGTTGGTGATGTATCCGGCAAAGGACTGCCTGCATCTTTTTATATGACCAAGGTACAAACAATGATTCAGCTTGCAACAGTTAACAGCTTATCGCCAAAAGAAATTCTTGTTGAAGTAAACAAAAAAATGTATGAATCAATGGAAAGGAACTGGTTTGTTACTTTAACTCTTGCTTTATTTGATATAAAAAAACGCACTGTAAAATTTTGCAGAGCAGGTCATTTACCTCTTATTACTGCTAATAACGGAAAAATAGAAGCAATTAAAAGTGAAGGAATTGGTCTTGGATTAGAAAAAGGAGAGGTATTTGAGCGAACACTTAAAGAAGAAGAGATTAAAATAGAACCAAATCAGATTTTTGCGTTTTTTTCAGACGGTATTACCGAAGCAATGAATGAAAAAAATGAACTGTTTGGTGATGAAAAATTAACTGAGTTGATTAAAGGAAGCTCAGAATATTCTTCGGTAAAATTAATGCAGAATATTTGGGATGCTGTTAAAAGTTTCCGCGGTTCAACACCTCCAAATGATGATATGACAATGGTGATTGTTAAGATGATGTAATGCTGATTAAGTATAAGATTAAACTACACAACAAGTTAATCTTTACTGAGTGAAATTATCTGCTCATTTTAAATCCACATCAATATTTGAATACTCAATTAAACCTCTTTTGTTTGGTTTTTCTTATCTTTATACCACAAATTTATTTTAATAAACAATGAGAATTGTATCAGTAAAAAAGTTGACTGAAAAAATACTTAAGAATAAAGAAGATATTATTTTATTCCTGCTTCTTTTATGTATTGGAATTAACTACGTATATGATATTGGTTCATATTTAGATATTGAACTACAGGATGAAACTCTTTACTTACGAAATGGTATCTTTCTTCTCAGAAAAGGCCTACCTAGTCCTCAATGGGCTCCAGTTTATTCAATATGGTATTTTTTATTATCTGCATTTAATACAGATAGTATAACTTTATACTTTTTTAATTTTCAAATTCTTACATTGATATTACCTCTTTTACTGTACGTTTTTTTAAGAACAAAGCGTGTATCTCAAATTATAGCTTTTCTTATTGGGTTTTTCTTCCTGATTAGCTCAGGAAATATATCAGTTCACCCCAAAGTAACACATTTTGCTTTATTACTTATAATTTGCTCTTTCCTTTTATTCTCATTAACAAAAAAAAATATACTTGGGTGGAGTTTTATTATAATTGGATCTTTACTATCTGCGTATGTTAGACCGGAGCTTTTCATCTCTTTTATTTTTATTACTGTCTTTTTTCTTTATAGAGTTATTAAAACAAAATCTTTCCTGATAAATAGATGGAATATCTTAAAGATTAGTCTTATTGCTTTAGTATTAATAATAATTATCGGCAATCCTATAGGAGTAGGTGGAAGAGCATTTGGTGCTTTTAAGCAGCATTTCTCATTGAATTGGGTTGCATGGAATCATAGTGCATTGAACCCCTGGAGAGATTGCGATATAATTATTCAGGATAATTTTGGAAATATCAGTAATGTCCCTGAAGCATTGTTTTCAAATACTGAGTTATTCATTAAACACTTATACACAAATGTTTCTATAATCTTTTCAGAATTTTCTAAATTAACCAGTTATACCGTATTTACGGTAGATAATTACAGGCTCGAATATATTGGGCTTTATTTATTATTATTTATAATTAGTATTTTAACTTTAGTAGATCTTTATCGGAGTAAAACGCCGATTTTGCAACTATTAAAAAGCAATTTTAATGATTCCAAGTGTATTATTATAACTTCAATTTTTTATCTGATTCCAATTTTTAGCTCAATAATAATTATATATCCCCGTCAGCATTATTTGTTGTTTTTACTTTTCTTTGTAATAATAATTTTTCTCCCTTTAATTAAAGTTGATCTTACTAGATCAATACTGGAAAGGAATTTAACATCAATAGCCCTTGTCTTATTTGCTATTCTATTATTATTTGTAACTCCTGATCCAAAAAAGTTCTATTCGAATTATTCTCAGAATAATATTGAAACTGTTAAATTCTTAAGGTCTTTAAATATTAAAACCAAAGTTAATATGTTGGAGGATAATGGCGGATATTACACATATCTAACTCCAAATTATTCTTGGATTAAAAGCAGCGAAAAGATAATGGATTTCAATAAATTTTTAGAAAAATATGAAATCAATTTGATTATCTTAAGTGGGAAATTACTCGGAAACAAAAAATTTAATTCTGATTCTACTTTTAAAAAATTCTTAGTTAACTACAGGGATTTAGGTTTTAGTAAATACATTATTCCCAATGGTGGAAATGAGTTAATCATAAAGAATGATTTACACTATTCAATACCAAAATAATAAAAGAAATCCTATGCATTTAAACCTTCGAACTTTATTGAATATTACTAACAATGGTGATTGTTAGTGTATTGTTTTAATTACGCGTTTAAATACTAACCAATCTAAAGATTTTATATCCCAAACTGTTTACTTTAAGTATTATTGTATCTAACTTTACAAGGCAAATACAATAATTGTTAGCGGCACTTGTTTTACAAACTACTCATAACACTATTTTGTTTAATCCTTATAACATTTAGCACCTTTAGATGTTATAGATATAAGCAACGGCGATATAATCCTTATTTAAAACAAATCTTTATAAAACTTAACCAACTATTCTATAAACCACATTTTATCTTAATATGTATTAATGATAAATTGAAATTCAAGGGAGATTATAGTGAAAACAAAATTTACTCTTTCTTTAAGCAAAGGAATGTATGTAATTGCTTTCTTTTGTTTATTCCTGTCAATTAAGGTTAATGCACAGGTAATTAGCTACTCTGATTCCTGGGGTAAATCGGGATTTACTCTGGAAACAGAAAGTGCTTCTGGCATCCAAATAAATTTTTCTATTTCTGAATTTGAGATGCTGGATGTTTACATTGAAGAATTAAATATGAAATCCATTCATTTACCCGGTATTTTCCTTCCAAATGATGAAGGAGCACCTGATTTACCGGGAACATCAAGATTTATTGCAATACCAGAAGGTGCCAATGCAACATTCGAGATTACAAGTTACAGAACAGAAACCATTGAGAATGTTGAAGTAGCTCCGGCATTTAGAATTCCAAAAGACACTGATAAAGGTCCATTGGTTTATGAAAAGAACAACAGTATTTATAGTCAGAATGATTTTTATCCTGCTGAACCTGTAATATTATCAAAACCAACTGAGATCAGAGGAGTTGATGTTGTTCAGCTTGGTATTACACCATTTCAATATAATCCTGTAACCAAACAGCTTATAGTTTACAGGGATTTAAAAGTTGCTGTAAGATTTAATGGCGGTAACGGACACTTTGGTGAAGATAGACTTCGCAGCAGATGGTTTGATCCGATATTAAATAATGTTATTGTGAATTATAATTCATTGCCAAAGGTTCAATACAATTATAAATCCAATAAAGAAGATCAGGATTTTGAATATGTAATAATATGCCCAAATGATCCGGTATTTCTTGCCTGGGCAGATTCGATTAAACAGTTCAGAACACAGCAGGGTATTAAAACAGGTATATTTACTACTGTTCAGACAGGCGGTAATAATTCAACTGCAATAGAAAATTTTATTAACAACGCATATAATACCTGGACAATTCCTCCGGCAGCTGTTTTATTGCTGGGTGATTATGGTACTACCGGCAATACTATACATAGCCCTATGTGGAATAATTACTGTGTATCAGATCATATTTATGCTGATGTAAATAATAATAATATGGCTGATATTGTTTTAGCAAGAATAACTGCACAGAATGCCGCACATTTACAAACAATGATAACTAAGTTTCTAAAATATGAAAGAAACCCTCCAACAAATCCCAACTTTTATAATAATCCGATAACCGCAATGGGATGGCAAACGGAAAGATGGTTTCAGATATGTTCAGAAACCATTAATGGATTCTGGCAATATAAACTTGGTAAATCTCCAAAAAGAGAAAATGCAATTTATTCCGGAACGCCGCCGTTTACCAACTGGTCATCTAACCAGAATACAAGTTTGGTAGTTAACTATTTTGGTCCAAATGGCAGAGGATATATTCCGGCAACTGCACAGCATTTAACAGATTGGGGCGGTAATGCTACAAGAATTAATAATGATATAAACAGCGGTGCGTTTATGTTACAGCATCGCGATCATGGACTTGAAACCGGATGGGGTGAACCAGCTTATAGTAATTCAAATCTTTCGGGATTAAATAATGATGATTTGGTTTTTGTTTTTTCAATAAATTGTTTAACTGGAAAATATAACTGGTCAGGTGAATGTTTTGCTGAAGCTTTTCACAGACATCAAAAAGGTGCGCTTGGATTAATTGCAGCATCAGAGGTTTCATATTCATTTGTTAATGATGCTTATGTTTGGGGAATGTTCGATGGTATGTGGCCTGATTTTATGCCTGATTATGGTATCGCTGGACCCGATAGACTATTACCTGCATTTGGAAATGTTGTTGGTAAATATTTCCTACAGTATTCTAATTGGCCCTACAATACCAATAATAAAATGGTTACATATTATTTATTCCATCATCACGGAGATGCTTTTACAACAGTATATTCAGAAATACCTCAGACTCTTAATGTTGTGCATAATCCTGTAATTCTTGCAGGCAATCCTCAGTTTAATGTTACTGCTGATAATAATTCGCTGATTGCTTTAACTTGTAATGGAGAAATAATAGCTGTTGCTGAAGGAACTGGAAGTCCTGTTGCAATAAATATCCCATTTATTGTACCGGGCAATACAGTTAAACTAACAGTAACTAAACAAAACTATTATAGATATTCTGCTGATATTCCTGTTGTACCTAGTGAAGGTGCATATGTAATTTCAGATTCAACTGTTGTTAATGATACTTTAGGCAATAATAATGCTCTATTAGATTATGGTGAATCACCATTTATCTCTTTAAGAGCTTATAATGTTGGAGTATCACAGGCAGAAAACGTAACACTTATTTTGAGAAGCAACAGCGGCTATGTTACAGTTATTGATTCAACTGAATTTTACGGAACAATACCAGCCGGAGGCAGATTATTTAAATCAAATGGATTTAAAATTGCTGTTGATCCTTTAACTCCGGATCAGGAAATTATTTCGTTTGAAGTAGCTGCAACAGATGGTAATAATAACTGGATAAGTTACTTTACACTCAAGGTTCAAGCGCCTGTACTTGTTCAGTCAAGTTACAATATTTCAGATCCAGGTGGAAACAATAATGGTATTCTTGATCCGGGTGAAACCGCAGATATTTTTGTTGAAATAACCAATATTGGGCATTCAGAGGCAGTAAATGTTCAGGGCATCCTGACAACAACTGATGCTCTGATTACTATAAACAGTGGACAGCAGAATTATGGTAATTTGCTTCCTGCTGGAAAAGTAACAAAATCATTTAATGTTACTGCAAGTTCAACAATAACAACAGGTCATCAGGCTGTCTTTGATTTTAATATGACCGCTTCAATGGGAATTGCATCAAATAGCAGTATCTCAATAATTGTTGGTAAGATTCCTGTTTTGATAGTTTGTAAAGATGAAAATCATAATTCAAGTCCGGCAATGAGAACTGCATTTGAAGCACTTGATATTGCTTATGTTTATCAAACAGATTTTCCAACGGATTTGAGTTTATATCAATCTGTATTTGTCTGTTTAGGTGTGTACTCAAACAACCATCAGCTTACAACCACCGAAGGGCAATTATTAGCAGATTTCTTAAACAGCGGTGGAATGCTTTATATGGAAGGCGGCGATACCTGGTATTACGATCCACAGACAGCAGTACATGGTATGTTTAATATTGTGGGAATTGGTGATGGAAGCGGTGATCTCGGAACAATTTTAGGACAAGCAGGTACTTTTACTGAAGGAATGACATTTACTTACAGTGGTGATAATAAATGGATTGATCGATTAAATAATATTGCTCCTGCTCAGGTAATATTAAGAAATCAAAGTCCAAGTTATGCATGTGCAGTTGCTTATGAAAATAACACCTATAAAACTATCGGTGCTTCTTTTGAATTTGGCGGATTGAATGATACCCCGAATGAAGCAACAAAGAAAGCACTTATGGAAAAGTACATCGATTTCTTCGGACTTGGAATAATACCGGTGGAATTAGTTTCTTTTGAAGCAGCCGTTGAAGAACAATCGGTAAGATTAACCTGGGAAACAGCAACTGAGCTTAACAATTCAGGTTTTGAAGTTGAAAGAAGCAACGATGGAAAAGTATTTGGGAAAATCGGATTTATAAAAGGAATAGGTACGACAACTGATAAACATCAGTATTCTTATATTGATGGAGGATTAACTGGTAAAGGGAAGTATTACTACAGACTTAAACAATTAGATTTTGATGGGAAGGAAAATTATTCAAGTGTAATTGAAGTAGATTACTCGGCGATCCCCTCATCATTTAGTTTATCTCAGAATTATCCGAATCCGTTCAATCCGACAACAACCATCCAGTTCGGAATTCCGAAGGAAGTTAAAGTAACACTTAAAGTTTACGATGCTTTAGGATGCGAAGTTGAAACTATCTACGATAAAGTCCTTGAGCCTGGATATTATAAACATCAGTGGGAAGGTTCTAAATATGCAAGCGGTGTTTATTTCTTAAGATTACAGGCTGGTAATTTTACTTCATCGAAAAAAATGATGCTTCTCAAGTAAACATAATCTTTGTATGTTATTGTAATCCCTCTGATTTGTAATTAATCAGAGGGATTATTTTTAATTTCTTATCGGAAAGATTCTGATTCTTAAATATTTGTTTTAAATAATATATTGTTTTATTTCATTTATCTTCTCAAATGTTTATAATTTTAATCTAGATATAATTTTAAGCAAGGAGTAAAAGATGAAGTTATCAAATACATTCTTTTTTGCAGTCCTTTTTTCATCCCAGTTTTTAATTTCCATTTCTATTTACCCGCAGATACCTGATACCGTCTGGACTAAAACTTTTGGCGGCAGTAACATTGATGTGGGATATTGTGTTCAGCAGACATCAGACAGTGGATACATAATTACCGGATATACCCGTTCTTTTGGAAGTATGAGCGGAAGAAATGTGTTGTTGATTAAAACAGATAAAAACGGAAATCAAGAATGGATTAATGCGTTTGGAGGTAACAATGATGATGAAGGATATTCTGTAATACAAACTACTGATGGCGGATATATTATTGCCGGATATACCAAATCGTACGGCTCTGGTGCAAATGATGTATATCTTGTTAAAACTGACATTTCAGGAAATCAATTGTGGGATAAAATATTTGGCGGCACACAGGATGACTATGCTTATTCTGTTCTTCAAACAGGTGATGGAGGATTTCTTCTTACTGGCTCTTCATTTTCTTATGGTAACAGCAGTGATATATTAATGATTAAAACTGATTCAAATGGTAATTTGATCTGGCAAAAAACACACGGAGGTTTAAGTTCAGATGGAGCAATGAATGCAGCACACACTTCTGATAATGGATTTATTCTGACAGGATGGACTTTATCGTTTGGTCCTGGTGCTGTTGGAAATGCGTTTCTTGTTAAAACTGACTCAATTGGAAATCAACAATGGTATAATTACTTCGGAGGAAATGATGCAGATCGTGGTTATAGTGTTCAACAAACTACTGATGGCGGATATATTCTAACTGGTTATACAGGCTCTTTTGGTGCCGGTCTTTATGATATGCTTTTGGTTAAAACTGATAGTGCAGGGAATCAGCAATGGATGAAGACTTTCGGCGGAACCGGTAGGGATTATGGCAATTCAATTCAGCAGACAGATGATGGAGGTTTTATTATTCTTGGATATACTTTATCCATTGGTGCCGGTGGAGATGATTTCTATCTTGTAAAAACTGATGAGAACGGCAATACTGAATGGTTTAAAACACTTGGAGGGTCTCAATCTGATGTCGGATATTTTGTAAGACAAACAAACGATGGTGGATTAATTTTAGTCGGTCATACTTTATCATTCGGAGCGGGAGTTCATGATGTTTGGTTAATTAAAATGGAAAATATAATTCCGGTCGAATTGGTTTCTTTTTATGCAGCAGTCGATAAAAATTGTATCAGACTGAATTGGATTACAGCATCAGAAAAAAATAATGCCGGATTTGAAATACAAAGATCACAAGAACACAAAAATGATAAATCACTTGAATGGGAAATTGTTGGTTTTGTTGAAGGTTTTGGTACAACTACTGAGCCAAAATCTTATTTTTTTGTCGATGAAGGAGTTCTATCTGGGAAATTTAAATACAGATTAAAACAAATAGATTTTGATGGAAGTTATGTGTATTCAGATATTATTGATGTCAATGTTAATTCAATATCGGATTATTTATTAGAACAAAATTTTCCAAATCCGTTTAACCCGACTACTGAAATAAGATATTATATTCCATTAATGAATCTGAATCAAGATATGCCGCTTAAAGTTAAACTGGCTGTATTTGATGTGTTAGGAAATGAAATTGCTGTGCTGGTTGACGAAGAAAAAAGCGCAGGAAGCTATAAGGTTACATATAATGCATTTGGGCTGCCTAGCGGTGTTTATTTCTATCAGTTAAGAATTGGTGACTTTATGTCTTCCAAAAAAATGACAATTTTAAAATGATTTTATTTATATGTCGAAAAGTTATAACTATAAATGATATTTAAAATAATTTTCTCTTAAATACTCAACTTCAAGTAAGGTTTGTATCATAACTGTTTTATTATTAGTAATAGAAATTTTTACACAACTATTTAATATCTATCTGGATTGAAGTCAAAATTCAAATTATTAATGGAGTTAAACTCCCATCAATAAAAAGTTAATGATTGAAAATATTTGGTACTATTTCGTCAAGATCATTTTTTTTGTCTGAATTGAAGAGCCTGCCTGTAATTTGTATAAATAAATTCCACTTGATAATCCTAAGGCATAGAAATCAACTTCATAACTTCCTGCAGGCTGGTCTTCATTAACCAACCTTGCAACCAAATTTCCAAGAACATCGTAAACATTAAGTGAAACAAATTGTCTGCTGCTGATTGAATATTGTATTCTGGTTGCGGGGTTAAATGGATTGGGATAGTTCTGTGATAATGCAAATGTTGCTGGCTTCCGGAATTTATCAGTTACATTTACTGTATTTTCTTTTCCGCTTCCGGTTAAATTAATTTGTTTATTACCTGCATTTGTAAACACATTAAGTGATGCGAAAAATGTTTTAATACTGTCTGGTGAGAAGTTTACTTCAAGCTTATTTAAAGAGTACGGTTCAATATCTGTAATTGGGTCTGAGATATAAAATCTTTGATCTGAAATAATTATCGAATCAATAATCAGTTCTGCACTTCCGGTATTAATCAGATATATGCTTTTTGTTGCAGTATAACTAATAATTGTCGAATCAAAGGGCAGGGAAGTTGGTAATACCTCAAGTTCTGCAGCAGTTGGTCTGATAGTATTTGTAACGAAACTATAAATTCTATCTGCAAATTCCGGGTGATCAATAAACGGATTTCTTTTTAGCTGATAGCTTGCAATTGCATTATTTCGATTTGATTCAACAATACTAACCGGATCAAATTTATTCCAATCTCTGAATACACTTTCTTGTGTCTGTGTAAAAAAACCACCATAATTAACCGGATAACGGGTTATGAAGTAAAACATCGACCTGCTTACATCTCCTTTATGAACATCTCTTGGCTCGAATACAGTCTGATTTAAATAGTTTTTTCCAAGTTTACTTCCTGCAGAATCCCATGTAATATTTGAAACAACTTTTCCAAAAGGAAAATTTGCACGAATTGCATTTGCGGGATTATCAGTTGGGAACAAATGAAAAAGATCAGATTTCATTGGTTCATTTTCACCAAAGTTTGATTGAGGCCAGGTGTGTTCTGTATTAAAATTATAATTGCTCTGTGCATTTGTTCTGCTAGTATAGCCAATCGCTTTTCTACCGGTATAAACACATTCCAGAGTATTCTGAGAAGCTCCCTGTCCATTAACTTTCTGATTATCAATTTCCATAAACATTTTATCGCGGGCTAAATAATATCCTAATGATGTATGATTTATAACCAGATTATTTAATGCGCTTTTCAATTCAATATCAAATTTGTTAAATGTAGCAGCATCGTAAATATCATTGTATTTTGCAGATCCGATCACACCAACAGCAGCACCGATTGTACTATCAGTACTTGTTATCAAAACCACATCAGCATCAATAACATTTTGGTTTGGATGATATTTGATCCAGATAATAATACTGTCTTCCGGTGGTATTAACATTAAAGTATCCGACAGAGTATAAACAGCTTTAAGATTATTCAAATTAACTGTTACAGGATATTCGTTGTAATTTATAACATAAAAAGAAGTGCTGTCAGTAGTTGGGATAGTGACTTGTGAAAACTCAATTGTTCCCGGGTTCACATAAACTTGAGCATAAATGTTTGCACTTACAATAACAGTAATCAATAATAATCTTTTAATCATATACTTCATTCATTTATTATAAAAGGTATTTCTATTCAATTCAGATTTTACCTGCAAGGTAAGCCTTACGTTTCTTTCCCGGAAATTTTTCTATTGCATATCGAAGCATAGTTCTGGGCATTATTTTATAATTTTTTTGTAAAAACTCCTCTTCAGCTGCCAGATCCCGCTTCCCAACTTCTCTTAACATCCAGCCTGCGGCTTTATGAATCAAATCGTGTTTATCATTAAGAAGTATTTCGCAAATATTTAAAGTATCCTCAAAGAAATGATTTCTGATAAATGTAAATGTGGATAAAACAGCAATTCTTTTTTCCCAGAGCTTATTCGAGTGTGCAAATTTATATAATAAGTCCTTCTCTTTATCCAGCAAGTATTCGCCAATAATTTGCGGAGCAGAAAGATCGACAAGGTCCCAGTTGTTTATTCCATGTCTGTTTTTAATATAGAAATTAAAAATCAATTTTCTCTTTTTCTCATCACCTTTTTTAAATTGATCAACAAGAATAAAAGCTGCAATCAGTCTTTCTTCGTGGACTTTAGAACTAATAAGTAATTTCAGATCAGATAATGATAAATCTCTAAACTGCTTTGCAATACTTCGCAGCACCGGTACTTTTATTCCATAGAAAACATCACCTTCACCGTACTCACCTTTTCCAGTTTTAAAAAACCTTTGAAGTATAATTGCCTGTTTGGGATTTGTCTGTTTTATTATTACTTGTCTTATTTCTAATAAATTCATTTACTGTTTTAGTTCTTTTATAGAATTTGAGAATAAATTTACTTTAATATTTTTTTTATCCAATCTAATATTGTTTGTAGTGCTAATGGAGAGATTGTTTCTTCAATTTGTCCATACTCTGATATTTTTCCTGTATCAGAAGTTTGAAACAAATGATTTAACCCTTTCAATTCTAATACTTCAAAATTCTTGTTGCCTCCTTTTTCGAGTGCTGTTTTAATTGCTGATAAATTTTCTTTAGGAGGAACTTGTAAATCATTCTCTCCGTTTATTGCAAGAACCGGACATTTTACTTTTACCAGAACAGATGCAGGATCATGGTTTAAAAAATATTTGAACCAGGGGCTTGATAAGATTTTAGTCTGCATATCAATATATGTTATGGAATCACCCAGTTTAGCCTTTTCCTCATCAGTAAGTGATTGATATTCTGAACTTAATTTATCTCTGAGTTCTTTTTCTAAATTATCTGCTGAGCTGTTTTTAAGAATAGAAAAAACTTCCTGCTGAGATTTTAATGATTTCTGGATTTCATCTTCACTAGCTCCTTCGCTCCGCATAATCAGCTCATTTTGAGCTGAGAGAATAGTATAACCCGGAACTCCCGGTCCGGCCATCAAAATAATAAATGCAATATCAGTACTTTGAACTGCAGCTAATGGCGCAATAATTCCGCCTTCACTATGTCCTATCAATCCAATTTTAGTTTTATCAATTTCATTTCTTTCTTTAAGAAATTTTACACCTGCCAAAACATCTTTTGCAAAATCTTCGCTTGTTGCACCTTCTTGTTTTCCAGTCGATTGTCCAATACCGCGATCATCAAATCTTAAAACTGCAATTCCGTTTCTTGTCAGATAATCAGCAATAACTAAAAATGGTTTATGATTAAATATCTCTTCATCTCGATTCTGACCACCTGAACCTGAAATTAAGATAACAGCCGGAAATAATTTTCCTTCTTTTGGATAAGTTAATGTTCCGGCAAGAACGATATTATCAACTTCATTTTCAAATAACACATCTTCAGAATTATACGGGTAAGGTTCTTTTGGTTCCTGTGGTCTTTTGGGTAGTTCGATTTTATCCGTTTTACTTACCAGAAGATTCAAATTCATTCCTGCCTGACTCCATATTCCATCTATCTTTTTTTCATCAAATAATATTTTACCTTTATAAACAGCCTTTATAACCGGAACATTAATAAAGATAGAATCTTCTTTTATTTCAGTACTTTCAGTTTGTATTCCCATTGCACCCTGATCAGGACTGTCAAGTGTGGATGAATAGTTACCGTTTGTATCAACTGAAAGGTTAAATACAATTGTAAGTGATGCAGAGTTTGGCAGTTCAAGTTTGCCGCTCCAAATACCACTTAGATCGTGTTGTGCAAATGTCTGTATTGATAACAAAATAAATAAGAATGTTTTTAGTAAATATTTCATAATGCTTTAACGTTTTTAATTAAAATATTTTTTTGATTATCCATATTATTAAAGAAACTACTAAGCTTAAAATAATCATTGATGTAATTGGGAAGAATAGTTTAAAGCCTGGCTTGTCAACAACAATATCACCGGGTAATTTTCCAAAGGGTAATTTTGAAATCCAAGGCAAGGTTAATCCGATAAGAATGATTACTACTCCAATTATTATAATTATTTTTTGGACATTATTCATTTTCTGCAAGCATTAAATAGAATTCCTCTAATACAATATTATATTCAAATGCGAGTTTAGTACTTCGAATTCTTGACAGATCAAAATATTCAATTCTTTGTCCTTCTTTTAACTCAATCGCTGCTGGATTTAAGTCAATCCGTTTCCAGAAAATATAATCAACAAGGTCTTCAGATGAATAAATTTTAAACAAATCTATATCTCCAAGATCAACAATTCCAAGTTCCTCAAACATTTCTCTTCTAACAGTAAATTCTGGACTCTCATTATGTTCAACTCTTCCGCCCGGGATATCCCACATATTTGGGAAAGGAATATCAGCTTTGTTATCACGTAATAATAATAAGACCTGATTTTTCTTGTTAAGAAGTATTATCCCTGCACCAAGCATAAAACAAAATTACAATAACTTAAAAATTATGTGTGTAAAAATATGTTTGTTTTCCTTTGAAAGGAAGTAAATAAATCAGAAGTAGTTATTACAACTTATCCGGATATATATTTGCCTGCTAATAGTAAGAACAGAATGATCACTGCTTAAATATTAAGTCAACTGAGAACCTGTTCAAGAATACTTTAATAATTTTAAGAAGAGGGGGAATTGCTATTTTATAATAAGTGGATGATAATTATTGAATGATGATCTTTAAATCTACGGAGATAAAAAATCTCGGTTATTGTTTTTTAGTCTCGTTAATAATTTTTGTCAGTTCATTCTTACCGAAGGGTTTTACCAGAAACTTGGAAGCACCGGCCTGATAGAACTCTTTAATCTTCTCTTCAAAATACTCGCTTGAAATTATTATTATTGGTCGCTTAAACGGATCGTGTCTTTTAATATCTTTACAGATTAAAATTCCCTGCTGCCAGTAATTTTTATCAACATCAAAAATAAAATGACTGAATGAACTATCCTGCACATATTCAAGTTTGAATTCTCTGATTGTATGATGCGACAATGTATATGTATTTTTTAAAAATGCCTTTATAAGCTGATAAGTCTCACCGCTGTTATCAATCATTAATATCTTATTCGATTTTTCTGATTCGTCTTTCTCAACAATTGTTGTAAGATATTTCGATTGATTTAACGGCAGTGTAAATGTAAAGGTTGAACCAACGCCTTTTATACTATCTACAAGTAATGAACCGCCAAGCTTTTCAATATATCTTTTCGTAAGAGCAAGCCCCAATCCATTGCCTTCATAGTTTCTGCCAACGTTAAGATCTTCCTGACTAAATGGCTGATAAAGATGGTCCAGATATTTTGTTGATATACCAATACCCGTATCTTTTACTTTGCAGACAGCCAGATTTTTTTCTTCAAGAAGATTTACTTCAACTTCTACATATCCCTGATGAGTAAACTTAACTGCGTTACTAATAAGGTTGTTTAATGAATTTTCAACACATTGAATATCCGCATCAACAAATATTTTTTTATGTGAAAAGTTAGTTCTAAGATCCAGATTTTTTTCTACAGCAAGTTTCTTATGATTAGGAATACAATTCTGTATTATACTGACAAGATCTACTGTTTCAATATTTAGTGAAAAATTGCCTGCTTCTATCTGTGCAAATTCCAGCATTTGTGTTATACCTTTAAATAATCTTTCACTTCCGCTATGAAGATTATCAAGATATATTTTATCCTCAGCATTTATTTTATCGCTTAGGTTTTCCTTAATTAGTGATGAGTAACCAAGTATAATATTTAATGGTGTTCTCAACTCATGCGACAAAACATTTAAGAAAGTATTTTTTAATCTTTCTGCCTCATAGTTTGCATCCCGTGCTTTTTTTACTTCCTCTTCAGTCAACAGCATTTCTGTTTGATCTTCATGATACAGTACAATATAGAGATCATCTTCATATTTTATGGTAAATACGTTTGTTCTTAATATTGGTACAGCATAATCCCGTGCACGAAGAAGTGAGTCTTCAAAATAGTCAATGGTTGTATATGATTTTCCATTAATGACTTCAAATACCCTGTCTAATATTTTGTTACCTTTTAAAACATTATCATTAAAAATTGAGTATTCAATTAACTCGTCCAAATGATAGCCCCATAAAATTGTAAAAGCTTCATTTACATAGATAATCTTACCGCTTTGTTCAAATACCTGAACAGGAAAACGGACTTTATCATATAACAAGCTTATATATTTTAAAAAATCAGTTGTTACCATTATAATGTTACTGGTAATGAAATTTCTAACTTGGTACCAATCATTGAATCAACAAGTTTAATCTTACCTTTATGTCTATCTACAATATTTTTACATAAAAACAAACCATAACTATTGTCTTTTGGTGCAAAAGATTGAAAAAGATTTTTTCTTATTTCCTCAGGAATTCCAGGTCCATTATCTTCAACCTGAATATATATAAATTCATCATCGGCATTGGATTGAACATTTATCGTTGCATCTTTTTTCGCATTAACAGCATTAGTAAATAAATGAACTAAAAGATGTTGTATCTGTTCTGAATCATAACTGCAGACAGGAATATTGTTAAGCTGAGTTTTAAAGGTTACAAACTGAAATTTCTTCATCGGAGAAATATATCTGATGACGGATTGTATGGTTTTATTTAAATCTCCGCTGTCCTTGTTAAGATTCATTGCAGCAGTTTCCATCAGCACCTGAGCGTATTTCTGTATCCTTCTTATACTATCAATAGCAACTTTAGATTTTAATTTCATCCTGTCAAAAAACAGTGATTCTCTGTCGCTTCGCTTATCTCCGATATCAGTCTTAAGCTTTTCGATCAGACGAAGTAAACTTTCATTTTCAAGAAGAGCTAAATGTACCAATCCCTGTAATGATTGACCGATTTCTGAATCAATACCAGCCTTCAGAGCCTTTCTTTCTGCCTGAATCAGTTGATTATTTGCCTCCTGAAGAGCAGCATTTGCAGTTAATTGATTCTGGTAAAGTTGTGCGTTGCGGATTGCAGCAGCAGCCTGCCCGGCTAAAATTTCAAAAGTATTTGTTATATCCTTTTCTTTAATTTTGTGGAGTCTTTTACTATCAACATAAATTACTCCTATTTTATTTCCATCAGAAATCAGAGGTGAACATAAAATCGTTTGCAGGTCTAATCTCAAAATACTTTTACTTGATTCAAGAGTAAGATCACTTTGTGCGCCTTCGATAAAACGTGATTGACCGTTGTAAAAAACATCTTCAACTACCGAGTTGCTAACATGGAAAAGATTTTCCGGAAGTTCTTTGCCATTTGAATCAAGACCTAACTTAAAATCAAGCTTTCCTAAATTACCTTTTAATACAATGAACCCTCTTTCAGAATTAGTTAATCTGATTGAGTTTTTAAGTACTAGTTCAAGGACATCATCTAAAATTAAAGTTCTATTAATACTGTTAAGTATATTTAAAATTACTTCTAAATTTTTGGTTTTTTCAGAACTCGATTCGGCATCCAGAGTTGATTTCAGACCACTATCAATATTCTTTTTAAATTCTGAGAACTTCATTTTTTGGTATATTTTACATTATAAACAGATAAAAGCAACAAATATTATACCGCTTAATTAAATAATTAAAGTGACATAATCAAAGTTAGTAAGTAAAAAGTACAGTTAAAACTACTAATCTTTTAACAATTTAAATGAAATAAACCACTCATGGTCTGTACCACCATTCCACCAGGCTTTTGCAATTCCAGCAGAGAAAGTTGTCTCAAGATTATACCAATGCTGCAGAACAAAATTTATTTGAGCTCCTGCATCAATTGCTTTTTCTACAAAACGTGAGTCTGAATATAACCCCTGAGAGAACACTGATAGATTAATATTTTTTAAATCTATGCCAAATATAGATGCACCGGGAATTCTTATAGGAGGCAAAGAATTTGAAATCATTACTTTAACAAATTTATCCGCTACAATATTATAAATTGGAACTCCAGGGAATCTAAACATCTTGGTATATTGTTTTACCGGTTCATTTTCAATCGCACGATTTCCAAATCCACCGAAATAAAATTTTGTTTCCGGAATTTCTTCTTTTTCAAAATGATAACCGCTTGCAATTTTAAATTGTAAAACATTATGATCAAAGAATATCATAAAAAATTTATCCCATTCACCCATTATTTGTCCAGAGTATTTTGGGTTATCAGGGTCAGAAGTATAACCTAGTACTGATAATCTTATCCAATCACCAGATTCCCATTCAATACTTCCGATAGTTTTTCGAAGGTCTTTGATGTCAAGTTCAGATTTTAAGATTAAGTAATCTGGTATGCTTACTTCAGTCTGATTATCGTTTATAAATTTTATATCCTTATAGAGTGATAATTCAGTAGAGTGTTTTATTTTTAATGGATTGTCATAGATCCAGAAATAATTATACCCTAAAGCAAATCTGCTTCCTAACATTCCACGTTTTCTTTTGTTGAACAGATCATAAAAATCGGTTGCATTATGTTCAGCGGCTATAATAAGTTTTTGATGAAAAGAATATTTTAATCTTAGATGATATTTGATATCATTTGTAGTTTCCTTAAATGGAGATATACCAGCATCAATGGTTAAATCATGTATCAATAACGGATCATTAAACTGCGAGTAAAACCCAAGAACAATTCTTGATTGAAAACCTGAAACAGTCGGTATAAATGTTTTTAAAGATATACTGTTAAAAGAACTATAAGAATCTTCTTTACTAATTTTTATCGAATCAGCAATTTCCTTTGCTGGTGTTAAATTCCATTTTAATAGTTCAGAAGATTTATTAAGTATTCTTTGTCCAAAATACTGAATAGCAGGTAAACGCTCAGTCTTTTGGATTTTGAAAACAACCGGAATAAAACCATTTGTTGTGAATTCAAATGCTAAAAGACTATCGGAACTGATTTCAATTGGTCGGAATAAACCCTGAATTGTATTTGTCAGTGGAATTATTTCTTCAGTAGTTATATCATACCGGTAAATATTTGCAACACCATTAACATAGGCGTTCCAGTACAAATAATTTCCATCCAAAGACCACGAAGGATTTTCAGGTGTGCCGTTAGAACTTATTGGTTTAAAGATTATGGGATTTCCTTTGTCAATCTCTTTTATATCAGCAATAGCTATACTTTGCTGACCATTACTAAAATGCATGGTTGCTGCTAATAAATCTCCTTTTTTGTTTATTGACAAGTCTTGCAATTCATCACCAACTAAAAAAGCTGAAAGAGATTGAGCTTCAGTGTAAGGATATTTTGATCTTATCAGAACAGCTTTTCCGCTTTGATGCTGCACACCCCATAGTTCATGTTTTTCAGGTGAGATTGTTAAACTACCCATACGGATATTCTCAAAAAGTAATTTTTCTTTTTTTGAATTGAAATCATACATTAACAAATCTCTGAAAAGCTGATTATTATTGGTTGTATAAAACATCTGCTGATATGCTTCATCATAAGCTACGGATGCAACTTGTATTATGCTCGGAGTAGGAAGAGTGATTAGCTGTTCATATAAATTTGTTTTAAGGTCAAATTTTGTAATCTGAGCCAAATTACTTGGTTTGAGATATCCGAAAAATAATAAATTGTTTCTGGAGTCGAAGGATGGTTTTGTAATCCATCCAAAACTTTCTTTAGTAAGCCTCTTTATTTGAGTTTGAGGTGCAGTTTTTAAAGTTAAGATATTTTGATTCTGGAATTCAGTCTCATCTTTAATAAACTGATTCCATTCGTCTTCAAATTCTGATCCGTATATTTTTTCAAATTTAGATTGTAGTGAAGGATAAAAATCATCTGACTCAAGTGAGAACCATTCAATCAGTTTTTCAACACCATATTTATCAGCAAGATGTCCAATAAATCTGGTTCCATACAGATAAAGTACATTTTCAAGAAACATTGAAGTGTGCGAAGTATAGTTTTCTATTTCAACATCTGATGAAAAGTTTATTCCTTCATTTACAAGTGTTCTGAAATACATTTCATCAAAACTACCAAGTAATCTGCCGTAACCGCCGCTAAACCAAGTTTCAACAAAAACAGCAATTGCCTCCTGAAACCATCTGGGTGTATATCGGTTGTGGTTTGTAAGCAAACTGTAGAAAATACTTAATGGCTGATTTTTCTCAGGTAATACTTTGCCAAAAACACTTCTTAAAGATGATTCAAAACCGCCAGCCATATCATTAACAATGATATGTACTAATTCATGGCTTAATAACCATTGAAATCTTTCTGAATAAGGAATTACCTCATAACCAGTTTCTAATGGTTCAATTTCAATACGAACGTAGTTTTCCGGTATTGTTGTTGTACCTCCGAATCCATAGTCACTTACATCGTATGTGTTAATAATAATTTTCTTGTCAGGTTTATAATTGAAAATTTTCATTAACCTGTTCAGAGAGTTTTCGGCTGAATTAAGCAGATGGTTTACCAGATGCGAATGAGAATCTCTATAAATAATTTTGAAGTTCTCGCTTTCTTTTACGTACCAATCTCCAAAGTCCCTTTCAGAAATTCTGATAACTAATTCATTTTTGTTATCACCTTTAAAAATTTCAGTAATAGTTTCTTCTTTATTAAGATAAAAAATCATTTCAGAAAATTGCTCAAAAGATTTTATCTCAATTTTGTCCAGGATATCCTCAGAAGGGGATTCAAAAACTGAATCATTAACACCAATAACATCCCAAAGAATCAAATGCAGGTTTTGTGACCTATAAAAATTATAATAATTAGTTATTTCACCTGAAAAGAATAGTTTTACTTTTACAGCCTCGTCTTCAGACTCAATTTCAAATTTAGAGATTTTAAGCTTTGGTAATGTATCAGGTATTTGTTCCTGAATTTTTTCAATTACTTTTATGCGGTTTGGAGCTAACTGAACAAGCTGCTTATCCCAAATTAAATTAATCAGTTCGATTGCAGAAAGTGAAGAAACAAACACAAAATTATTTTTTAAGTAAGGAGCATTTGGCAATTGATATATCTTTTTGGTTTTTAGCTGGCTATCCAGAATATTTACAAATGGATTCTGAATAGTAATTCTAAAAGACTGGTCAGAAAATTTAACATTCAGATTTTTTTTATCTTCAGAAAAGTCAGATGAGATGTCAATTATTTTTAACAAATCATTTAATGATAAGTAAATAATTCCTGAGTGGTTTTCCGCATCAATCAGTTCGTATCTATCTTTAATTATTATTGCAATTTTAGTATCAACTTGAGGATAGGCTATAAAAGTTAGAATAAGAGCAAGAAGAAGTCGGTAAATTTTCATGAAACAGTTGAGTAAAAATTAATAATATTTTTATAGACTAAAAATAAAAAAAAAGCCTTCAAATAATTGAAGGCTTAAAAAATTATCTGCAGATAAATTTTTTATCTGACAAACATATATCTTGCGCCAAGTTCATCTAATTGAGAACCTGATCTGACAAACATATATCTTGCGCCAAGCTCATCTAATTGAGAACCTGATCTGACAAACATATATCTTGCACCAAGTTCATCTAATTGAGAACCTGATCTGACAAACATATATCTTGCACCAAGTTCATCTAATTGAGAACCTGATCTGACAAACATATATCTTGCGCCAAGTTCATCCAACTGAGAACCTGATCTGACAAACATATATCTTGCGCCAAGCTCATCCAACTGAGAACCTGATCTGACAAACATATATCTTGCGCCAAGTTCATCCAACTGAGAACCTGATCTGACAAACATATATCTTGCGCCAAGCTCATCCAACTGAGAACCTGATCTGACAAACATATATCTTGCGCCAAGCTCATCCAACTGAGAACCTGATCTGACAAACATATATCTTGCGCCAAGTTCATCTAATTGAGAACCTGATCTGACAAACATATATCTTGCACCAAGTTCATCTAATTGAGAACCTGATCTGACAAACATATATCTTGCGCCAAGTTCATCCAACTGAGAACCTGATCTGACAAACATATATCTTGCGCCAAGCTCATCCAACTGAGAATTTGATCTGTTTTGAAAGACCATCTTATCAGCAGATTCACTTGAGTTAGATATGGTGACTTGTTGTTCAATTAGAGTTGCTTCGCCCTGCACTCTATATCTTACTGCCTCTTCCACTTGAGCAAAAGATGCAATTGATAGAACAAACAAAATCAATACTATAAGGGATTTTTGCATAGCACCCACCTTATTATTGATTAAAAATTAGAAAAAAATATTTTTTTCTTAAAAGAAACTTTAACTAAAGTTTGCCCTCTTTTAAGTATTTATATTACGCAATCGAAGTGCCAATAAACAGGTTTGGAAATTGAGAAGATAAGACAAAAATCAAGAAATGGCGGTAAAATTTACAATTAACTAAAAGAAAATTAGTTTTTTTTGTAAACAAATTTTACATAAAAATGTTTAAAATCCGGTGATTTTATTTCTTTTTGGAGATTAAAGAATCGAGTTTTGGTCTTGAAATACCCAACAATTTAGAAGCCTGGGATTTATTTCCACCTACTCTATCTAAAACTTGCTTAGCGTAGAATTTTGTTAGTTTCTTTAAATCTGTTGTTCCAAAGTTTAAATCCAATCTGATTATGTTATCGGGCAGTTGTTTATCCGGTTCTACGTTAAATGTAACAGCAGGAACCGAATGTCTTAAATTTGAAAAGTCATTTAGTCTTAAATCACCATTGTCTGATAAAAGAACAGCTCTTTCAATAACGTTTTTTAATTCTCTTACATTGCCAGGCCAGGGATATCCAAGGAAAAAGAATTTCAGTTCTCTGCCAATCTTTTTTACAGATTTATTAAAGTTTTTATTGAATTCTGAAATAAAGAAATCTGCCAATGTTATAATATCTTCGCCTCTGTCTCGCAAAGGTGGCAGCTCAATTGTAACTACATTTAACCTATGATACAAATCCCTTCTGAATGAACCTTCAGCAACCATTTGCTCAATGTTTTTATTTGTTGCAGAAATTATTCTGGCATTTATAGGTATATCAGTAACTCCGCCTAATCTTTTAATAACTTTTTTTTCAATTGCTCTTAGAAGCTTTGACTGAAGATTTAAACTCATATCTCCTATCTCATCAAGGAATAGAGTCCCTTCGTCGGCAATCTCAAAGAGTCCAAGTTTACGGGTCCGGGCATTTGTAAAAGCACCTGCTTCATATCCAAATAATTCAGATTCAAGTAAGCTTTCCGGAATAGCAGTACAAACTATATCAACAAAAGGCTGTTTTCTGTTTTTTCCATGATTATGAATAGCTCTTGCGAACAGACCTTTACCTGTACCGGTTTCCCCCAGGATTAAAATATTAGAAGTAGTTTGTTCAGAAACTTTTTTTGATAGTTCAATTGTTCTCGAAAATCTTTCAGAGCTTCCTATGATGTTCGTAAGATTAAATTTATCCAGTTTTGAATTTCCATTTTCATCATCAGATGTTTTAAACAGCCCATCAGATACAATTTCTTTTATGTAATTAGTAAACTTTAATATCTCATAAGGAAAAACAAAAATATCTTTAAGACCCATTTTAGCAATAGTACTTACTAAAAGAGCATTATTGTTTCTGACAACAACAATTATCTTATTTTTAATTTCTTTTTTTATCGGAAAAACTTCGTTGAGCAAACCGGAGGCAAGCGAATCTATCTGAAGAATAATTATTGTATCATCTTCAGCAGCAAATGCTTTTGGATTAGTAAACGCAATAGGAACACTTTCCAGTTCAACCTGTCGTAAAGCAGAATTGATAGTGCTTATATCCTCGTTATCAGAAAATATTTTAATGTTGACTTTGCTGGTATTCATTAACTTGGGTTTTACTTCCGATTAATAAAAGTTTTTCTATAGCTGCTTTTCTTTCCGGATGATTAAAATATGCTGATCTTAAATTATTACTTAAAATATTTTCACCTATCATATTTAGTAATTCATAAGAATAGAGACGAGGTTTTTTTAACTTAAAGAAGTTTCCTCTTTCATAGTGTATAAGTGTTATCTCAAACAAAACTTTCCAGGTTAATTCAGATATACTATGATTTTCCAGAATATTATAGGCATCCTCAAAATATTCAATTGATGATTTTTCGAGATTATCAGGTTTTAATAAACAGATTTTTCCTAAGAAATAGTTTTTATATGCCAGTAAGATAATATTTTCTTCAATAAGTTCATTAGCTATTTGCAGGTTAAATAAATTTAAGAGTTTATCCAACTGTTCAGTTTTTAAGAGATATTCACAATAGATGATAATTATTTCAAGTTTATCCTCTATTTGTATATCGTTAATTACCTGCTCAAAGAAATCTTCCAATTTGTTATTAGATTTAATTGTGAATGCAGGATTTAACTCAAGTAAAAAATTTAGAATATTAAAAAAGAAATAATGTTGTTCAGGGTTAATCAAAGCAGTCTTACCTAACTGCTCAATTTTATTCTGTGTCTTATATAATTGTTCAAAATCACCTAAAACAAACCATAATCTGCCAAGTGAAATAAGTGAGAGAATCTTTTCTTCATTAGTGCCGAATTTATTATACAGATCATTAGCCTTTAATAAATATTCACAGCTTTTTTGATAATCACACATTTGAATATATAAATTACCGATATTATATGAAGCATTTGCTATTTGAATTTTCAAGCCTATGGAGTTCAATATATTTATTGCATTGAACCAATTATTTAAAGCTGACTCATAATTTCCTTTATTGTTGAAGAATACTCCGTAATTAAAATATATTGCGCTTTCTTGTTCAAGATTTCCGATACTGGAATTAATTTTTAAGGCTTCATCCCAGTTTTCCTGTGCTTTAGCCTGATTCCCAAGGATATCGTAGTAATTACCAATATTTACAAGCATACCAGCCATACGGCTCTTAAGTTGAGATGATTCGTATTTCTGTAAAGCTTGTTGAGCAAGGTGCAGACTTTTTTCAGGATTATTCTTTATTTGAAACTCGATTATTGATAACAAATTGAGCACTTTACCGCATGCTTCATCATTAGAGTTTTTATTATCTATAACCAAGTTACAGTATTGCTCTGATTCAGAAATATTATTTAGATCAAGTTCAGCATAAGCAAGTTTAACGTAAATGTTTTGGAGAAAATTATCCTCAGATATTTTTGACATAAGGTTCAGCAGAATTTTTTTCCCTTCAGATGTTTCACCAAGTTCTATCATGCTGCTGCCTTTGATAAACAATATTTCGTTCAAATCCGATTCAGATAGATTATCAGTTTTAAGGCTGTAAATAATTTGCAGTGCTGAGCTGTAATCACTTAACTTGTATAAAGTTTTTACCAATTCAAGATATAAATTCTCGCGTGTTCTGTCTAAAATTATAAGTTTGAGAGAATTCTCAAGAAGTGTACGTTTATAGCTGAAAGCATTCTCCTTTTCAGCTTTTATAATTTCCCTGTTTATTATTTCAACTGCTTTTTCATATTCGCCGGCTAATTCATATTGTCTTGCCAGTTCAATGTTATTAAACTCTGGGAATAATTTCTTAATTGAGTTTGCAATTACCAGATGAAATCTTGTTTTATTATTAATTGTAGAATAAACATATTTCTTAAAACTAAAAGAATTTATATCAGGTGTAGAACTCTGATTTAATAATCCAATGATATTTTTTTTCTCAAGCTCATTAAGTAGGATTTTTAATTTCTCACTTCCAACATCAACCAAGGCGGATAAAACCGTTTGTTCTACGGATATATTAAACGATGAAATAATTTGAGCAAGCTTTAACTCGAGGCTGTCTAAATTACTTAATCTTATTCTGTAGATTTCTTCATGTGAACTTTGAAGAGCTAAAATTGTTTCTTCTGAATAATCAAATGAACTTTTTCCGTTGTTATACTGTAAAACATTCAGTTGTATTAAATCTTTAATAAACTGCCTTATGTTCCCCGGTAAAAGGTCTGAATATAATGCAATGAACTTCTGCAATTCATCTTTTGGGAAAGAGGAAATATAACTTAGATTTAAAAACTCCTTCAGATGATGTTCCGTAAATGGATTGAGCTGGATTTCGTAAGTATTATTTATTTTATGAGAGCTCTGATCGTAGTCTAATGATTCAGTAAGTATGACTTTTATACCCTTAATTTGAAAAATTCTGATAAGGTTTGTTAAAACTTCAGATGTAAAACTGTCGTATAAATTATAATTATCGAACAATATTATTAATTTGAATCCAGCAGTTAATGTGTTAAAAACCATTTTAGCTGATTGAATAATCTCCGAAGAATCTTTATTCATCGCATCCAAAACATCTTGTACAGTATCAACTCTATCCCGATAAAGAATTTCATTAAGCAAAATTTTCTTTAAAATAAATTTGACACACTCCAAACCCGTTTTTGTCCCCGGATTTTCTATAAATATAGAATTTTGATATTCTTTATGAATATAATTCAATAGTGAACTTTTTCCTGCGCCATCAAATCCTGTAAGTGTAAATACCTCATTACTGTTCTCTTCATTCAGGTAGTGATGGATAATATTGATAACATCTTTTCTTCCACAAAGAACTTTAGCAGGTATAAAATCCTTGGTTATCTCAAAATCAATTTTAATATCCAAATCAGAAAGAATGTCTAATGCATTTGAATATCTTTCTAAGGGACTTTTCTTAAGCAGTCTTTCAATTACTTTTATTATCCTTTTAGAATAGATGCTCTCTTCAAACTCAATTTCATTTTCCAGATGAGCTTTATAGATTTCAAGTTCATTTGAAGATTGATGAGGGAATCTACCATAAACAATTTTATATAGTAATATACCAAGTGCATATAAGTCAACACGATGATCGTGAGCTTCATTTTTTAAAATTTCAGGAGATAAATAATTCGGAGTTCCTCTGATTGCAAAATTTTCATTTTCAAATACTTTTCCTGCAAATCCGAAATCAATCAACTTTATAGACAGCTTATTATCTTTTTCGGATATCAGTATGTTTTCAGCTTTAAGGTCGTAATAAATGTAATTGGATTGATGAAGGTAAAACAATACAGAGCAAATTTGTTTAATCAGTGAACAAAGCTGTCGTTCACTGAGCCTGTTATAATTATTTAGCTCTACTGAGTTGAAAAACTCTACAATAATAAAAGTTGAACCAATTTCAATCTCATCATCATCTTCATCTTTAATAAGAACTGAACCTAATTCAAACGGTTTGATAATATTAGGATGATCAAGAGCCTGCAAAGTAAAATATTCATCTCTAAAAAATTGCTTTTCTTCATTGGAAGTATTAAGCGGTAAAAACTTAGCTGCAACTTCACGTTCAGGAAATTCAGTATCAATAATTCTGAATACTTTGCTTCTGCCTTGTCCGATCTTCTTTTGAATTATGTATCTGCCATTAATCATTGTTCAGATTTTATTTTTTTATTTCACAATTTTCTGCCGGCTTCATTTATTGCCAGCAATGTAATTATTAAAACTGAACCCGGCACCATTACAAGCCACCAGGCTTCACTTAAGTATCTTTGTCCTGATTGTATCATTTTTCCCCATGAAGAATAATCACTGCCGGCACTTAAACCTAAAAAACTTAATGCTGACTCAGCTAATATAACATTACTAAACTGGAAAATCAGGTTTACCATAACCGGAACAATAATAACGGGTAATATTTCTTTTATTAACAATTCTCTTCTGCTTAAACCAATTAGTTTTGCTGTAAGAAAAAACTCTCTTTGTTTTACAGTGATCATTTCACTTTTTGTAACTTTGAATAAACTCATCCAACCCGTAAAACCTAACACTAAAACAACTGTAATTAAGCTGTTTCCGAAAAATGCAAGAAAAAGCAATACAAAGAAAATTGCCGGTACAGTTAAAAACAAATCTGTTATTCTTGAGATTATTACATTAGTTAATCTTCTGCTTTGTGTTGCTATATAAGCAAGAAAAATTCCTAATAAAAATGAAATCAGTACGGCAAAAAATCCTACCAAAAGCGAAATTCGTGAACCAAAGATAACTCTTGTAAAAACATCTCTTCCAAATTCATCTGTCCCAAACAGAAAATTCTTATTATATATCTGTATTTCCTTACCGTTTGTCTCCAATAATGATTTATCAATTACTATCTCTTTACCAGCCTGATAATATTTAAATTCAGAATCTGTTTTTGAGCTATCAAAGAAAATTATTTTATTATCGTATGGTTTATAAATAATAGAATTATACAAAAACATCAACTTTTCTTTTTCGGTTTCAGCAATACTTTCATTTTTAAGTTTTACATATTTAATAGTTGAAAACGGCGGCAAGAGTTTTGTAACAGAAATGTCTTTTTGAAATTCAGGATGTTGTGAAGTAATAATTGGCGCGAATAGAAAACACATCAGCAATAATGTAATTACAATATTTATAAAATTAATTTTCTGCTGAAGTTTTTTATTAATTGATTTTGATAAGACTATCACAAAAAACAGTATGAATAATAAAAAGAGTGAGATAACATTATCTATAAATGAAAGGTCAATAATCTTCAGGATGCTGCTATCCTGTGTAAACAAACTTGTTATAAAAACATACAGTAAATACAGCATATTTATTATGTAATTAGTCCTCAAAAAAATCAACGATAGAAAAAGAATTAAAATCAATGTCAATAAAGTAAATTTTTTCATCTCTATTCGATCAATTCTTTTGTGAGTCTTTTATCAAACTTAACTTTTACTATATCAGCAATCAGGTTAGTAAATATCATTGTAAGCCCAGCAATAAAAGTGCAGCCGATTACCAATGGATAATCATGGTTGATTATTGCAGAAACTGTAAGTCTTCCCATTCCGGGCAATGAAAAGATTACTTCGGTTATTAAAGCTCCGCCCAATAAAATTCCAAACTCAATTCCTGCTACAGATATCACCGGCTGAATTGCATTTGGCAGAATATGTCTTTTAAAAATTTCTTTTTCAGAAAATCCGCTTGCTCTCAGATTGGTTATAAAATTCATATCAGAAATTTCCGAAAAACCGTCACGCAGATATCTGTAAAACATCGCGGAGCCTGCAGCTGTTAAAGTTATTAAAGGCAAAATCAAGTGGTACAGATGATCTGATATTTTTTGCAGTATCGAAGCTGAATCCCGGTGTATAGATTCAATTCCTGATGTGGGAAATAAATTAAGACTTACAGAAAAAATAATTATTAAAAACAATCCAAGCACAAAAGAAGGGATAGTGTAGATAATTACCGCAATACGGTTTGTTATTCTGTCAATAAGTCTATCTTTATACCTGAATGTAAATCCTGCAATAAAAAATGCTATCAAAAACTGTAAAAGGAAACTTATAGATGAAAATATAAGGGTAAACAGAAAATAATTTTTTATAACAGTTAATACCGATGCTCTGTAAGAATAAGAGATTCCAAAATCTCCGGTAAATACTTTTGTAAGAAATGAAAAATACTGAACGAGTATTGGCTTGTCTAAATTAAATGATTTTTCTACCTGCGTTACAAGTTCGGGACTTAATTTTGGTGAAATAAATTTCTGAACCGGGTCGCCGGGAGCTAATCTGATCAGAATGAAAACAAGTGTAATTAATAAGAACAAAACCAGTATTGAAGTTAAAATTCTGTTGATAAAAAGTTTCAATAGTTCTGATTTCATTTGCTAACGAACTTGTCTTAAAATAAAAGCCTTTTATTCAATTAGGTTTTCTTGCAGTAAACACTAATTATTCTTACGTTAATTTATTAATTTGGATAACAAAACCAAAAAAATGTTTATGCTTAAAACTGATATTAAGGAAATAATCCGGACTGAATCGGCTAAGAATTTTTCTTTGCTCTCAAATATCAAATTCGAGTTATCAGAAGGTAAAGTTTATACGATACTGGGTAAAAATGGAAGCGGAAAAACTACTCTTATCAAATCATTAACAAAATTACTTGATGCGAAAACATTTAATGTAAATGCTGATGTGTTCTGGTATGGTAAAAATATTTATAAAATGAATGATGGAGAATTACAGGGTTTAAGAAAGAATCAGATTAGATATGTTTTTCAGGATTTAACAAACAATTTTGACCCATTAAAAAAACTTAGTTATTATTTTTCAAAAACTGAATTGGAATTAACTGCTGTTGATAAGCTTCTATCAGATTTTTTATTACCTGAATTTAAAATTATATCCGGATTATATCCTTACGAATTAAGCGGGGGAATGGCTCAGAGATTAAGTTTAATACTGGCTGTTATACCAGCGCCGAAGCTGATTATACTTGATGAACCAACTTCAGCTTTGGATTATATCAATACAAATCTTTTAAAATTTTTATTTACAAATCACTGCAGCAAAGCAAATTCAGTTATTATTGTAACACACGATATGGTATTTGCAGAAGCTGTATCTGATGAAATTGCAGTTTTAAAAAACGGTACTATCTCTGATTTTGTTAATAAAGATGTTTTTTATAAAACCGCAGCTGCTTTATGAAAAATATAATTTTACAATTGGATAATATTTCTTTTGCCGCCAAAGATAATAATCTGCTGCAGCCAAAAATAAAAAGTATCCTTAAAGATATTTCATTTAGCTTTGAAAGAGGAAAGATATATGGATTAACTGGTGAATCTGGCAGCGGTAAAACTACTTTGGCAAAATTAATTACCGGAGTAATTAAAGATTACTCAGGTAAAGTAACATTTAATTATAAAAACAACTGGAATAATGTTTTATCTAGCCCTGTACAGATGCTTTTTCAGAATGATGGATATCTGATCAATCCCGAAAGAAAAATTAAAGATATATTTAATGAAACATACAGGATAAGAAACAAATCCAAAAAAAATTATTCTAATGAAATCGAAAACTTATTTTCTGCTCTTGGATTAGATCATAAACTGCTGAGCAATAAAGGTTCTCAACTAAGCGGCGGAGAACAACAAAGAATTGCACTTGCAAGGATATTAATAATTGAACCCGAGTTATTAATACTTGATGAACCTTTTTCTTCACAGGATATCGAAGCAAAATCATCACTTATAAAATTGATATTAAATACAAATAAGCAAATGGATACAACAATTATTTGTATATCTCACGATATTTTTACGCTTAGAGTATTTTCTGACGAGATTATAATATTTTCTGACGGAAAGATAATTGAGAGCGGAACCACAAATCAGATATTTGATAATCCTCAAATCAAGCATACAAAATTCTTGCTTAGAGCACAGTCTTTAACTTTATCAAAAGAAGAGATTATTTCTCACTTTAACGATGAACAAAACAAACGCAATAAGAATAGTTGAATCACTTAATATCAGGCACAAAGTTGTTTCTTATGAAGTAGATGAGAGTGATTTAACCGGTGAAACTGTTGCATTAAAAATAGGAGTTGACCCTGAAAGCGTTTTCAAAACTCTTGTTTGTAAAGGAGATAAAACCGGGCACATTGTCTTTTGCATTCCGGTTACACTGGAACTCGATTTAAAGAAAGCTGCATTTGCCAGTAAAAATAAAAAAGTTGAAATGATAAGATTAAAAGATCTTTTTCCTTTGACCGGATATGTAAGGGGAGGATGTTCTCCAATCGGGATGAAAAAACATTTTCCGACTTTTATTGATGAAACAGCTCAGTTGTTTGAGCAGATTTATATTAGTGCTGGTGTCAGGGGTACTCAATTGCTGATCTTACCTGATGATCTTATAATGATTACTAATGGGAGATATGCTGATTTAATTTAGCTAATCCTTTCAAAACACAACTTATATCGGTTCCAATAGAAAGTATGGTTTTTGCGGTTACTTTGTTTAATAATTTATGTTAACCCGGATTAAAAAGAATTAAACAGCCTATTGCAAAAATTAGTGAAATCAGGCAGGGAATTAGAACTTTAAGGAAATCAAAATCCTAAAAAATTAAAATCCTGATAAAACTTAACTGCGTTTTTAATTTTGAAAAATACAGGTATCAAAAATCTTTTCAGTTCCTAGCAAAACTAATTTGGTAGTATTAAATTTTTTTTTAACTTGAACAAATAATTAACAGCTGTTTTCAGTCAACATCTCATTTACTAACTAATTGAAGGATTAAATTATATGAAAACATTTTTACAGTCTCTCTTCATATTGTTTACGGTAATTTATTTATTTCTGCCGTTGGATGCTTTAGGACAAACTGCTCCACTTGAGTATTATATTCAGGGATATAAACTTAATTCCGGCAGTAAAGATGGTAATGAAAATTACGGTTCCAATCCTGAGCTTTCATTTTCTGCTGTAATTGAAATACCTGATGCTCCATGGATACAATTACATTTTGACAAAACCAATCTCGGTAAAGAAAGTTATGTGATTATTACTTCTTTATTCGACCATCAATGGCAAAAGCTGAATGTAGCATCGCTAGAGCAATGGAATAATTACAGTGCATTCTTTAACGGCAATTCTGTTAAACTTGAACTTTTTGTCGCTCCCTTTGATAAAGAAATTTTAATAAATGTTGATGAAGTAATTGTTGGTAAATGGGCAAATGGTGTTGTAACAGAATCTCAATGCGGACCAACTGATGACAGAGTATTATCAAATCAGCCAGCAACAGCAAGGCTATTAAATGTTGGCTGCACTGCCTGGATTATCCCTAACGGTAAGTTTGCAACTGCCGGGCATTGCCTTGATGGAAGTAGTGCAAATGTAGTTGAGTTCAATGTTCCATTATCTTTACCAAACGGAACACTTCAGCATCCCGGTCCTGAAGATCAGTATTCGGTTAATGTTTCTACAAAAGTTTATCAGGATGGCGGGATAGGCAACGATTGGGGAGTATTTGAAGTTTATCCTAATTCAAATACCGGTTTAATGCCAAAGCAAGCTCAAGGTGCTTATTGGCCATTGGTTCAGAGTTATAGTCCTGATTCTATTAGAATTACGGGCTATGGAGTGGATTATGATAATCAAAACTATAATCAGGTTCAGCAGACACATGTAGGACCGAATGCAGGTTCAAGCGGCACAACAATGAGATATGTAACAGATACAGAAGGAGGAAATTCCGGAAGCCCTGTAATTGATGCATTAAATAATGTTGCTGTAGGTATTCACACACACGGAGGTTGTACTACTTCGGGCGGTAATAATAATGGAACAAGTACATTTCATACTGCGTTCTGGGCGGCTGCTGATGAAGGCGCCGGCGGATGCCCGGTAGAACCTCCTTCAAATCCAAATCCTTCAAATGGTCAAACTAATGTTGCGCTTACTCTAAATGAATTAAGCTGGACAAACGGTACCGGTGCGGTTTCAAATGAACTTTATTTCGGAACTGATCCAAATGCTCTTACACTTGTCCAAAGCGGAACATTAGCAAATAGCTGGACTATAACTGGTGTTACGTTTGTTTATGGAACAACCTATTATTGGAGAGTAGTAGAGATTGGTGATACCTGTAATACAAACGGATCTTTATGGAGTTTTACATCTGTTCAAGACCCCAATTTAGTTGAGAATTGTGAGCCGTTTAATAATATAAGCAACTGGACTGCAGTAGGACCATTAGGTATGACAAATTGGACTGTAAGTAACTCTGCGAGTGCTGGAGGAACAGCTCCTGAATTAAGAATGGGCTGGTCGCCTTCATTTAACGGTAAGTCAGTAATTAGATCAGGTGTTTTGCCTTTGATAAATAACCATGAAACATCCTTTTCATTTAGATTTTTCCTTGACTGGTATGCTGACCCAAGCGGTACAGCAACAGTAAGCGTTACTTATGATGGCGGTGTTACAGAGCAGATATTACATCAGGTTGTTAATCCGACAGCTAATGTAGGTCCTACTCAGATTACAGGAACTTTTACAACTCCTGCTTCGGGTTCCGATAGTGCTAAATTACAGATTTGGTTCGAGGGTAATTCATTTAATATCGATTATATATATTGGGATGATTTATGTATTGGTCAGATCATTCCCGTAGAGTTGACATCTTTTACAGCAACAAAACTCGCTAATGAAGTTCAGCTAAACTGGACTACAGCAACCGAAATAAACAATCAGGGTTTTGAGATTGAAAGAAAGAGTTTTGAAAACGGAACTCAAAGCTCAGAGTGGATTAAAATCGGGTTTGTTCCGGGATTTGGAACAACAATAGAAATGAAATCTTATTCTTATACGGATTCAAAACTTAATTCCGGGAAATATATTTATAGATTAAAGCAGATAGACTTTGATGGAGCAGTTAAATATTCACAGGAAGTAAACGCAGAGGTAACAGTTCCGTTGCAGTATTCACTTGAACAGAATTATCCAAATCCCTTTAATCCAAGTACAAATATAAAATTCTCTCTTCCTTCAGAAACGAAAGTAGTATTAAGTGTTTTTAATACTCTTGGAGAGCGGGTAGCTGAAATTGTAAACGGCACAATGAAAGAAGGATATCACGAAGTGGTATTTGATGCAAGCTCTATACCATCAGGAATATATTTTTACAGAATGGAAACAAATAAATTTACTGATGTGAAAAAGATGATAGTAATCAAGTGATCTTTTAGTAACCGATTAACCCCTCTGATTGAGGGGTTTTTTTATTATAAATGAGATTAATAAGAGAAATGCTTAATTTAACATCAGTTAAATAAATTCTTCATAATAAACTAGAATGAGTTTTAGAAATGAAAATTTTTTTTCTCCTCCTTTTTCTTTCTTTTTCATTTGTTAATATTAATTCCCAGGTACCTTTTAATCAAAGTCCGGATTGGATATCTGCTGATATCTCAAATGTAGCTACAGGAGGAGCATTTGCAGATATTAATAATGATGGCTGGCTGGATTTTGTTGTTGCAAACGGTAACGATATTTCTATCCAAACACTTGTTGTTTATTATAATGATGGAACAGGAAAATTTCCTTCAGTACCATATTGGCAGTCAGTTGATTCAGATTATCATGGTCACTTAGCGGTTGGTGATGTAAACGGAGATGGATGGGCTGATGTAGCTGTCTCGGTTTATATAGGAAAAGGCGGCTTTTCAACTCCCGGAAAAGTTAAATTATTCTTGAATAATAACGGAACGCTTTCTTCAAATCCGGATTGGGTATCAGCTGAATTATTTTATACTTTCAGTTGTGCATTTGGTGATGCTGATGGTGACGGTGATCTCGACCTTGCTGTTGCTGCTGGTGAAGCTTATTATGTCAATCCTGATCAGTTAAGGATTTTTTATAATGAAAATGGAAATCTGGAATCAATTCCTTCATGGAAGAGTCAGATTTCTTTTTACAGCTATGATGTATGCTGGGCTGATTTTGATAATGACGGAGACCTTGATTTAGTATGTGCAGGAGAAAGTAATCCGAATTATATTTTTGAAAATTATGGTGATTCAATAAGCGTTACTCCAACCTGGCAATCTGCCGATGCAAGTAAATACGCAAATTCTTTATTTGCAGGTGATGTTAATAATGATGGTTTTCTTGATCTGGCAATTTCAGATAACAATCAGCTTGGCGGGACAGGCAGATTTAAAATATATCTTAATAATAACGGTACTTTGGAAACAACTCCTTTTTGGTCTTCATCTTTTTCGGGAATGGGTTCAGGGATAAATCTTGTTGATATTGATAATGATGATGATCTGGATCTAATTACTGGCGGCTGGTGGGAGCCGGTCAGAATTTATTTAAATGATGATGGAAATTTCAGTTCAACTCCCGATTATGTTAGTACAAGTTCGAGTGTTGTTGAAGTAATAGTATGTGGTGATGTTGATAATGATGCGTTGATTTCAGAAGTTATGTATGATGTGGGTCCGAAAAAATTATTTTATCTGCCCCGGAATCATATACAAAAGATCAACAGAATAATTGTTGCAGGAGACACTTTACAGTTAAATGAGTACTGTTATAATCTTGAAAATGGCTGGATCAGTTTGGCAGCTAAGCCGGATTCAGCAGCAGAAATTATAATTGAGTATGTTTATTCAAAAGATATAGATATAGGAGTAACAAACTGGGATCAGAATATCGGGAATTATGTTTTCCTGAATAAATCAAATCCGGTTTCCATTGAAAGTGAAACAGAACTTCTCAAAAGTTTTATTTTATCTCAAAACTATCCTAATCCATTTAACCCTGCAACACAAATACAATATACAATTAACAGCAGGCAATTTGTTTCACTGAAAGTTTTCGATGTTTTAGGAAACGAAATAGCTGTTCTGGTTAATGAAGAAAAACCTGCCGGTAAATACACAATTGAATTTAATTCAGAATCAAGAGCTAATAATCTTTCAACGGGAATTTATATTTACCAATTGCGTGCAGGTTCATTTGCCGAATCAAAAAAGATGTTATTGCTCAGATAGTTTTTTCATTACACAGATGGATAATTTCCAAACTGCAAAAATCTGTTTGGTAATATCGTTTACATTGCAGTTATTCTTTTTTATCTTTGATTTAAATAAGAAAGGAGAAAAGTATTAAATACAGAAAACTTGGCAATTCAGATGTAAGTATTTCTGAAATCAGTCTTGGCTGCTGGACAATGGGCGGATTAAACTGGGTAGATGGAGTTCCGAATGGCTGGGCTAATGTTGAAGAAAAAGAAATATCTGAAGCGATAAATTATGCGATTGATAACGGTGTAAATCATTTCGATAATGCAGATGTCTATGGTAACGGCAGAGCAGAACGTATGCTTGCCCGGATACTTGGAAAACGATCAAACAATTTTATTATTGCAACTAAAGTCGGATGGTTTCCCGGTACAGCAGAACACTCCTATGAACCCGGACACATTCGCCATCAATGTGAACAGTCTTTAATAAATCTTAAAAGAGAGTACATTGATATTTATTATTTTCATCACGGTAATTTTGGTGAAAACGATATGTATCTTAATGATGCTGTAGAAGTTATGTACAGGCTGCGTGAAGAGGGGAAAATAAGACTGATTGGACAATCTGCATACAAACATGAAGAATTTGTAAAACTGATCCCGAAGGTAAAACCGGATGTTATTCAAAGTTTTGCCAGTGCACTTGATGATAGATTCTTAGCAGATCAATCACCCACAAGAAAACTGCTTGATAAACACAATATTTCCTTTATTGCTTTTGGACCGATTGCACAAGGGTTGCTGCTCGGTAAATATCATCATCGAAATCCGCCTCAATTTGAAGAAGGTGATCATAGAGCGAAAAAGAAAATCTTTTATTCAGAAAATCTTGCAAAACTGGAACCTAAAATTGAACAGCTTAAAATAAAATTTGGACCATCAAATCAGGAGTTATCAAGAGCAGCTTTGCAGTACATATTATTTTATAAACAAACAGGTGCTGTAATTCCGGGTTTCAGAAATCTTGATCAGGTTAAATCAAATTTAAGCGGTATGGATAATCCGTTAACTTTAGAAGAGTTTGAATTTATTAAACAATTATTTGCAGACTATTTACAAAACAAATTATAGGTGTGAATATGAAAATTTTATTTATAACTGTATTGGCAGTATTTGTATCGGGAGTAAATCATTGGACATTTTCACAGATGACAGACAACAATATAAATCTGATTCCAAATCCCAAAAGTATTGTAATTAATGAAGGCTCATTTACTCTGAGTAGTAAAACAAAAATTTGTTTTGATCAATATTCAAAAAGAGTTGCTGATTATTTGGCAGAGGTTATCAATCCGGTTACCGGATTTAATATAAAACCTGAAATCTGGAATGGTATGATGGAAGCAAATTCAATCATACTTTCATTAAAAAGTAAAACGAATGAATATGGTAAAGAAGGATATACACTTGTAATAAATCCATTTAATGTTCTGATTGAAGCAAACGAGCTGAACGGATTGTTTTATGGCGTTCAAACATTACGACAGCTTTTTGATCCTTATATAAACTCGCCAGCAAGAGTAGAAGGTATTGAGTGGAATTTACCAGCAGTGGTAGTTTTTGATAAACCGGAATTTGAATGGCGCGGATTAAATCTTGATTGCTGCAGACATTTTATGGAGAAAGATTTTATAAAAAGATATATAGACCTTCTGGCTTATCATAAGTTTAACACTTTACACTGGCATCTTACAGAAGATCAGGCATGGAGGATTGAAATTAAAAAATATCCTGAGTTAACAAAGAAAGGTGCTTACCGAAGTTATGAAGATGGTACTGTTTACGGCGGTTACTATACACAGGCAGATATAAAAGAAATTGTTGAATATGCTGCCAGCAGATTTATAAATGTTGTTCCTGAAATCGAAATGCCCGGACATTCACTTGCGGCACTGTCCTGCTATCCGGAAATTTCCTGCACAGGCGGACCATTTGATGTCGGAACTCTTTGGGGAATTTATCCTGATATTTATTGTGCCGGTAATGAAAAAACATTTCAGTTTTTGGAAGATGTGATAAGTGAAGTAGTTGAATTATTTCCCGGTAAATATATTCATGTTGGCGGTGATGAAGCACCGAAAACAAGATGGCAAAACTGTCCGAAATGTCAGCAAAGAATTAAGGATGAAAACTTAAAAGATGAAAATGAATTACAAAGTTATTTTGTAAAGCGTATGGAAAAGTTTATCAACTCAAAAGGGAAAAAGATTGTTGGATGGGATGAAATATTGGAAGGAGGGCTTGCACCGGCAGCAACTGTTCAATCCTGGCGCGGTCTTAAAGGCGCAATTGAAGCCGCTAAGATGGGACACGATGTAATTGTTTCGCCAACAACACACTGTTATTTTGATTATCCGGTTGAAACTACTGATTTACAAAAGGCGTATTCTTTTGATCCGGTTCCGCCTGAATTGAGTTTTGATGAGCGGAAACATGTTCTTGGCAGCGAGGGATTGATGTGGACAGAATATGCACCACAGGAATTAGTTGATGACCGGTTATTTCCGAGAATGTTAGCTCTTAGCGAGATAATATGGAACTATCCGCAGGAAAGAGATTTTGAATCTTTCAGACAAAGAGTCCAGAATCATTATAAAAGATTAGACTTACTTGGTGTTAACTACGGTTTGGAAACAAAGCCCTTTGATATTACTAAAACTTTTAATCCTTCAAAAAAAGTTTATGATATTAAAGTAACTCAATTACAAAAAGATATTGACCTTAAAATCGGTTCATTCGTCAGCGAACTTATGATAAATAAAATTTCGGATAACCAATATCAATTTGAAATAGATAGATCAAATCTGGTAAATATCTTTTTACAAAAAGGTGAAAAGAAGGTCGGTAAAACTTATGCTTTTGGGATTTCTTTTAATAAAGCCAACAGAAAACCTGTTAAACTTTCTTATCCTTACAGCGAAAAATATTCTGCAGGCGGAATCGAAGCTTTAACAGATGGTATCAGAGGTTCAGATAGTTTTAGAGGCGGCGATAATACCTGGCAGGGCTATTATGGAACTGATTTTGAAGCAATAGTTGATTTAGAAAAGCCGTTCACTTTTAATCAAATATCGCTTGGAATATTTCAAGCCTCTTCTTCATTGGTAGTATTTCCTTTGTATGTTGAGTTCTATACTTCAGTTGATGGATATGAATATAAGAATGCTGGGAAGGTAGAAATCCCTTCTACATTAAAAAATCCGGATTGGATTCAAAAAGATTTTAGTGTTCAGTTAAATGATACTTATGCAAGATATATTAAAATCTTTGCAAAGAATTATGAACAATTACCAAAATGGCATCCGGTTGCACATGGAAAACCCTGGTTAATGATTGATGAGATAATAGTTGAGTAGCTTACTTGCTGCTTTAATAAAAAAATAATTGAACTTTAATTACTGCTGGTTTCTTAGCTGTTACCGGTAATTGAAAATTTTATAAAAGATTATGGGAAATGAAAACCGCAATTGTAACCGGTGCAACAGGTTTGGTCGGAAGTTTTATTACACTGCAGCTTCTTGATGATGAGCGATATGAAAAAGTTAAAGTATTTGTTCGCAATCGCCTGGGAATAAAGCATACAAAACTTGAAGAGAATATTGTGAACTTTGATTTATTGAAAGACTGGAAAGTAAAAATATCCGGTGATGAACTATTCTCCGCACTTGGAACAACTATAAAAAAAGCTGGAAGTAAAGAAGCACAATATAAAATAGACTTTACATATCAATTTGAAACTGCCAAAGCCGCACTTGAAAACGGAGTTAAATCATTTTTTCTGGTTTCATCACTTGGTGCAAATTATAAATCAGGTAATTTTTATCTGCGATTAAAAGGCAGCCTTGATGAAAAAGTTCAGCAATTTGATTTTGAAAGAGTTAGGATTTTCAGACCATCTGTATTAGTCGGATTAAGAAGTGAAAAAAGATTTGGAGAGACAATCGGAATTAAAGCAGCAGAAATAGTTACCACTGTTATCCCGGTATTAAAAAAATATAAACCAATAAAAGCATCAGTAGTAGCAGCAGCAATGATTGAAACTGCAAATTCAGCTTCATCAGAAAAGATAATTATTTACAATTCGGATAAAATATCTGATTTAATAAAACACAGCAGCTAAATAAAAATATTGCGGTATAATCTGATAAGATTGTCTTATTAATTTTTTAGTTGATTAGTTAATAGCTTTTCTTAATACAACTGCTGAGAAGAATTTTTAACTGAAAATATTATACAATCACTTATTAAGCTTACCAAGATTATATCTCTTTCTTTCATTCGTATCAAGATAGATTTTTCTTAAACGGATTGATTTGGGAGTAACCTCCACCATTTCATCATCATCTACATATTCAAGAGCTTCTTCAAGCGAGAACTTAACTGCGGGGATTATCTTGATTGCTTTATCAGCGCCCGAAGCTCGCATATTTGTAAGCTTTTTACCTCGCTGAATATTTACTTCGATATCGTTTTCTTTGGTATGCTCGCCTATGATTTGACCTTTGTAAACAACATCTCCCGGGTCTATAAAAAATTTTCCACGATCCTGTAAACTGTCAATAGCATAAGCGGTGGAAGGACCTTCATCCATAGAAATAATTACACCATTTTTTGAACCGTTAATAGAACCTTTGAAAAATTCATACTGATAAAAACGATGATGCATTACTGCTTCACCCTGTGTTGCATTTAAAACTTTTGTCCTCAATCCCATAATTCCGCGGGAAGGAATATGAAAATGAATCTTAGACATATTACCTTTCTTTTCCATCTTCATAAGTTCGCCGCGCCGCTGACCGACAAGTTCAATTACTTTACCCGAAAGCTCCTCCGGCACATCTACTACCAATACTTCAATTGGTTCTGCTTTTTTCCCGTCAATTTCTTTGTATATCACTTTTGGTTCGCGGATCTGGAGTTCAAAACCTTCGCGCCGCATATTTTCAACAAGTACCGAAAGGTGAAGAATTCCTCTGCCTGATACTTTAAAAGAATCAGGTGAACTTGTTTCCTGAACTTTGAGGGCAACATTATGTTCAAGCTCCTTAAATAATCTTTCTCTGATCTGACGTGATGTTACGGATTTTCCTTCGCGTCCATAAAACGGTGAATTGTTTACGGTAAATGTCATACTTATTGTTGGTTCATCAATAGAAATATTGGGCAGTGGTTCAGGATTTTCGGAATCAGTGATAGTATCACCGATATCCACATCATCAATTCCGACAATTGCGCAAATATCACCGCAAAAAACTTCCTCGGTTTCTGCTCTCTGCAATCCTTCAAAAACCAATAACTGCTTTATCGAAACAGGATGAACAATTCCGCTGCGTTTAATGATAGAAAGTTTATCAGAATCTTTAAGCTTACCTCTGAATACTCTGCCTATTCCAATTCTTCCGACATAATCATTATAGTCCAAAGTTGTAATCTGCATTTGAACGCTGCCTTTTTTAATTATCGGAGCGGGGACATCTTTAATAATTGAATCGAGCAATGGAATTAAATTTTCACGTTTATCATTTAAATTTCTTATCGCCCAGCCGTTTCTTCCGCTTGCATAAATAACAGGAAAATCCAATTGCTCATCATTTGCGTCAAGATCAATAAACAAATCGTAAATCTCATTAAGCACTTCTACCGGGCGGTTATCTGTCCGGTCTATTTTATTTATTACCACAATAGGTTTAAGGTTTAGAGAAAGTGCTTTTTCAAGCACAAATCTTGTCTGCGGCATTGGTCCTTCAAATGAATCAACTAAAAGTAAAACACCGTCAGCCATTTTAAGAACCCGTTCAACTTCTCCGCCGAAATCGGCATGTCCCGGTGTATCAATTACATTAATTTTATAATCTTTATAAGTAATGCTTATATTTTTTGCAAGTATGGTAATTCCTCTTTCGCGTTCGAGGTCATTTGAATCCAGGAATCTTTCTCTTACTATCTGATTTGATCTGAAGATTGAACATTGTTTTAATATCTGATCTACAAGTGTGGTCTTTCCATGATCAACGTGAGCAATGATTGCTATGTTTCTGATTTTTTTCATCGTTTTAAAATAGTGATTAAAAATTAAGGTGCTAATTTAATTAAGCGGGACTGAAAGCAGAAAATATTTTTATACTTTATTTTTCATCATTAATGTTTATCACAACTTTACCAACTGTTTGCCTTGATTGAAATTTTCTTATGGCATCAATCAGATTGCTAAAATTAAACCGCTCTCCAATTAATGGTTTAGCTAAGGATAAATTTTGAATTTCAGATAAATATTTTTTCAGAATTTCAGCTTTATTCCATAAATAGATAAGATTAAAACCCATCACACTTTTATTACTGTCACTAAGCTTTAGCGGATCAATTTTAGGACGCAAAAGATATTTGCCAATAACTTTCAGGTAATTGGGTGAAAAACTTCCGGTTGAAAAATGTGCTGCACCATAAACAATTACTCTTCCGCCTGCACTTACTTGCTTAAAACTTTGTGAAAAAATCTTACCGCCAATGCTCTCAAGAACAAGATCAAGATTTCTGTTATTAATACTTTCTTTCAGTTGTTGACTGAAATTACTATTGCGGACTATAACTTTGTCGTAGCCTTCTTTTATAAGTAAGTCAGTTTTGTTCGAATTACCTACAGTGCCGATTGTAAAAGCATTAAACTTCTTTGCAATTCTGTTAGCATAAATTCCTACTCCGCCGGCAGCCGAATTAATCAACACTGTCGAATCAGTCTGGATATTTCCTAAAATAACAAGAGAGTAATAAGCTGTTAAAGAATGAACTATAAATGAAGCTCCTTCTTCAAAGCTCCAGTTTGAAGGTAACGGAGTTACATAGTTCTTATTAATATTAAGATGTGTTGCGTATGCACCAAATCTGATTACACCCATTATCTTATCACCAGGTTCAAATTCAGTAACATCTTTACCTTTATTAATTATTATACCCGAATACTCTAAACCCGGAATAAAACTTCCTTTTGGAGTTGCAGAATACAGACCCTGAATAGCAAATACGTCGGCAAAATTTAAACCAATAGCTTTAACTTCAACAGTAACTTCGTCCGGTGCAGGTTGTGAAAGGGTTTCAGTTAATAATTTCAGGTTTTTGAGTGAACCAGAACTATCAATCCGGTAAACTGATCTTTCCATAGAATTTCTTATTTTAATTGCGAGTAAAATTTTAAAATTATTTAACCGATTAAATCATTGGGACGTCAGGTTTTTCAGAAGAATAACATCAGTTAATAATTAAATATTCAATACAAATATAAAAAGTATGCTTAATGTTAGAAAGCATTTCTATTTTCTGCATTTAAGATTGGTTTGGTAATGACATTTAAATTAAAGCTTAACAGACAAGTAAAATTAACACTTATAATAGTTTTCTCTCTGTTGTTATTATATGTTTTAATAAGAACCGGTTTTTTGATTTATAATTATAACAGGTTTAGTCAGTTTTCGGCAAGTGAAATATTCTCAGCTTTCCTGATTGGATTAAGATTCGATATCAGCTCAATCTTTTTTATTAATTTCTTCCCCTTAGTTCTGTTAAATCTGCCGGGTAAAATTTTTAAAAATAAATATTATGAAGGAACAATTTTTACTATACTCGTCGCAGCTAATCTTTTAATGATTATTATATCCTTTTCAGACTATGGTTATTATAATATAACGGAGCGCCGTTTAAGTTATGAATTGTATTTTATGATTTCGGATATAATAAGCATTTTGCCCGGACTTATTATTTCTCATTACATTATTTCAATTATAATTTTGTTAACTGCTGCGGCAATCATTTACTTTAGCAGTAAGTTTATTAAATCATTTCATATAAAGCATCCGCGGAAATCTACATTTGTTAAAGAATTATTATTCCTGATAGTCCTGATAATCTGTTCAGTTATTGCAATAAGAGGCGGATTACAATTAAAGCCTTTAAGGCAGGCAAATGCGTTTCCAAATGAAAATCTGGAACTTGGATATCTTGCACTTAATACATCATATACTGTTATCAGAAGTTATTTTCAGAATAATATTAAAGTTATAGAGAATCTTGATTACGATGATGCATTAACAACAGTACGAAAAATGATATCAACTGACAAAGATAAATTTATTGATGACGGATTTCCGTTTTTAAGGATTACCGAAGCTGATTCAGGAATAAACAAAATGAATGTTGTAATATTCATAATGGAAAGTTGGTCTGCTAATTTATGCGGAAGTATAACTGGTAAAAATTCTTTTACACCTTTTTTTGACAGCCTTGCTGAACACTCAATTTTGTTTACCAGCTTTTTTGCAAACGGTCAAAGATCAATAGAAAGTGTTCCTTCAATTACAGCTTCAATTCCTTCATTGTTTGATATTTCAATAATCGGATCAAGAGCCGAGTTAAATAATATTAAAGGATTAGGATCAATACTAAAGAGAGAAGGATATACCACATCATTTCATCATGGAGCAAAAAGAGGTTCGATGGGTTTTGATGGATTTACAAAACTTGCCGGATTTGATAATTATTTTGGGAAAGAAGATATGAGTGAATATGATGATGATGATACTGATGGAATGTGGGGCATTTGTGATGAGCCGTTCTTTATTGAATCTGCTAAAAATATAGATAAGTTTAATCAGCCTTTTTGTTCTGTTATCTTTTCACTTTCATCACACGATCCGTTCAGAATCCCTGATAAAAGAAAATCTTTGTTTGAAAAGTACAGCGGTGAAAAAGAGCTTGAAAGGTCAATAAGATATTCGGATTTCAGCCTGCAGAAATTTTTTGAATATGTAAAAACAAAAAGCTGGTTCGATAATACTGTCTTTTTAATAACCGCTGATCATACTTTATATAATACCCGAAAAGATTTTGAATCTACTTTTCATATTCCGTTACTCATCTTTAATCCAAAAAATTCAACAGGAACAAAATATTATAAACCTGCTTCGCAGATAGATATAGTTCCATCATTGATTGATATGCTTAATATTACAACAAAACATTCGTCAATGGGCAAATCAATTTTTGATACGGAAGAGCGGTTTGTTGTTTTTAAGTTTCATAGCGAATATACTATTCTTACAGATCAATACAGATTAGGGAATACTTTGGAAAAAGCTCCAACTTTATACTTTAATAATGATTCCTCTAATACTGATCTTTCTGAGGATAAACCGGAAATAGTTTCTGAGCTTAATAAAAAACTATTAGCATATTTACAGCTTGTGTCTTATTCCGTAGCTCACAACAAAATATTCATTCCGGATAGATAAAATCAGATATTAAATACTTTAATTATCTTTACGGCACTGATTTAATTTCTGTTTAATTAAATTACATTTACGGTATTTAACAAAGCAAAATAGTTAAAGGATAAATATGAATGATCAAATAATTGAATGTGTTCCAAACTTTTCTGAAGGACAGCGTCCTGAGATCATCAAACAAATTACTGATGAAATTGAGAAGGTTGAAGGGGTAAAACTGCTTGATGTTGATCCCGGCTACGATATGAACCGGACTGTTGTAACATTTATCGGCAATGCAAAGGGTGTAAAAGAAGCCGCATTTAATGCAATTAAAAAAGCTTCTGAACTTATTGATATGAGCAAACATAAGGGTTCACATCCAAGAATGGGTGCTACAGATGTCTGCCCGTTTGTTCCGGTAAGCGGAATAACGACAGAAGAGTGTATCGAACTTTCCAACGAAGTTGCAAAAAGAGTTGGACAGGAGTTAAATATACCCGTTTATCTTTATGAAAAATCAGCCGTTAAGCCTGAAAGAGAAAATCTTGCTAAGATAAGACAAGGAGAGTATGAAGCACTCGAAGAGAAATTAAAAAAACCGGAATGGAAACCTGATTACGGACCCTCTGAATTTAATGCAAAAGCCGGCGCAACAGTAATGGGCGTGCGTGAGTTTTTAATTGCATATAATATTAATCTGAACACACGTGAAGAAAAATATGCTTCTGATATTGCTTTTGAACTCAGAGAGAAGGGAAGAAGTGCAAGAGAGGGAAGCAAAGGTCCGTTTTATTTTAAAAGTGAGAAAATATTAAAATATGAAAAAGATAAATATCCTTGCGGCAGTTGCGATTTTATAGGAAAAACAATTTCTGAAACTGTTAAACATTGTAAAGATTCACATAATTATGATCTGACTGAACTGCTGGAATTAAATGGAATTGATCCATCCAAACCCGAAGGACAATCCGTTAAAATTCCAGGCTTGTTTAAACATTGTAAAGCAATTGGCTGGATGGTTAATAAATTTGATCGCGCACAGATATCAATAAATCTAACAAATTATAAAATTACTTCTATGCATGATGTTTTTGATGCAACAGAAAAACTTGCTGCCGATAGAGGTTTACGTGTAACAGGAAGTGAGATAGTTGGGATGGTTCCTTATCCGGCTTTACTTGAAACCGGTAAATATTATTTAAGAAAACAACATCGCTCAATCGGTGTTCCGGTAAAAGATATTCTTAATACCGCAGTTCAATCGCTTGGATTAAATGATGTATCGGAGTTTAATATTGAAGAAAGAGTATTGGGGCTGCCTGAAAATCCTGATACAGCTTTAGTTGAAATGAAACTGACTGATTTTGTTGATGAGGTTTCGAGAGAAACCCCTGCCCCCGGAGGTGGTTCTGTTGCTGCATTAGCAGGTGCACTTGGCGCTGCATTATCTTCAATGGTGGCTAATCTTACAGCAAACAAACGCGGCAGCAGTGTCGAAACAGATAAGATTCTTAACGGAGCGGCGGATAAGTGTCAGGAAATTAAAAATGCTTTAGTCAAAGCTGTAGATGATGATACAAATGCTTACAATGATTTTATTATTGCAAAGCGTTTACCGAATAAAACTTCTGAAGAAAAAAAATTGCGTGAAGAAGCAATGCAGAATGGATTGAAACATGCAGTGCTTGTTCCATTACAAACTGCACAGTTAAGTTATCAGATAATCGAAATTGCAGAAGAAGTTGCAAAGCATGGAAACCCAAGTTCTATTACTGATGTTGGAGTTGGTGCACAAAGTGCTTTTACCGGAGTGTTTGGCGGTGTTTATAATGTACTTACAAATCTTAAAGATATTAAGGATGATAAGTTTAATGCTGATATGAGAAATACTTGTAATGAACTGAAAATGCAGGCTAAGGAAAGATTAAATAAAGTACTGGAGCTTGTGGAAAGCCATCTTTAAATTATTTCTTAATAATATTGACAAGGTTTGAATTAACTTTACACTTTTACAAAGCAGAGTTGAGATATATTTTTTACTAACAAATCATTGAATGGTATTTCTTAACTCTGCAATAAGTGGATGAGAATTGAGTAAGCGTTATTATCAGGCTAAACACAGTTGAAGTCTGACAAAATATTTACTTTTAAAACATAATCTTATTTATCTGCGGGCAAAAACAACTCAAATTATTATTGATTCTAATCTAAACTACTTTTAATTTCCTTTCAGATTTTTTCCACAAACTAAAATTCAGGAGTTTATATGTCTGATAGGAAATTAAGCGGTGAAGTCTTTTATCCAAGTAAAGAAGTTCTTGATCGTACACAAGTACAATGCGAAAGTATTTATCAATCTGCTGAAAAAGATTCATTGTCATTTTGGGAAAATGAAGCAAATAAGCTTCATTGGTTCAGGAAATGGGATAAAGTTCTCGATGATTCAAAAAAACCTTTCTTCAAATGGTTTATTAACGGAAAGACAAACATCGCTTATAATTGCCTGGATGTTCACTGCGAAACTTACAGACGTAATAAAGTTGCTTTAGTGTGGGAAGGAGAAAACGGTGACTTTAGATCCTTGTCTTACTTTGCTTTAAGAAGAGAAACCTGCCGCTTTGCAAATGTACTTAGAAGTCTTGGTGTTAAAAAAGGTGACAGGGTTACGATTTATATGGGCAGAGTTCCTGAAATTGTAACTGCTATGCTTGCCTGTGCACGAATCGGTGCTATTCATTCGGTTGTTTACGGAGGCTTTTCTGTAGAATCACTGCACGAAAGATTAGAAGACAGCCAGTCAAAAGTTTTGATAGTAGCTGATGGAGCTTATCAAAGAGGTAAAATTGTTGAGTTAAAAAAGATTGCCGATGAAGCTTTGCAGCGGGCAGCAACAGTTGAAAGTGTTCTGGTTATTAAAAGAACAGGTCACGAAATCAATATGGAGTTTGGCAGGGACTTTTGGTATCACGATTTAATGTCCTCTCCGATAGCCGGAAACTCCTGTGATATTGAAATAATGGATTCAGAAGATCCTCTTTACTTACTTTATACTTCAGGAACTACCGGAAAGCCTAAAGCGATTATGCATACTCATGGCGGTTATATGGTTGGAACATATTCAACAACAAAATATGTTTTTGACCTGAGTGATGAAGATAGATTCTGGTGTGCTGCTGATCCCGGTTGGGTAACAGGGCACAGTTATATTGTTTACGGTCCTTTGTTAAACGGGGCAACTTGTTTTATGTATGAAGGAGCACCGAACTTTCCTAATCCCGGCAGATGGTGGAGTATGATTGAAAAATACGGAATCAATATACTATATGCCGCTCCTACTGCTATCAGAGGATTTATGAGATACGGTGATGCATGGGTTAAACGATACAATCTTTCATCTTTAAGACTACTTGGAAGCGTTGGCGAACCGATTAACCCTGAAGCCTGGAGATGGTATCACAAAGTAGTTGGCGGAGAAAGATGTCCGATTATGGATACCTGGTGGCAAACTGAAACAGGAGTTGTTATGATTTCTCCATTACCCTGCACACCTTTAAAACCCGGATCAGGAACAAAACCTTTTCCGGGAATTCAGGTAGATATTCTTGATGAAAAAGGTATGCGTACCGATGATGATGAAGAAGGTTATTTGGTTATTAAAAATCCATGGCCCTCAATGTTAAGAACTATCTGGAACGATCCTGAAAGGTACATACAGCAATACTGGAGCCGCTTCCCGGGTATGTATCTTACAGGCGATTCTGCAAGGCGGGATGTAGATGGATATTATTGGATTATCGGAAGAGTTGACGATGTAATTAAAGTTTCAGGATATCGTTTAGGAACTGCAGAAATTGAAAGTGCACTTGTTAGTCATCAGGCAGTTGCCGAAGCTGCTGCAATTGGATTGCCCCATAGTGTTAAAGGGCATGCTATACATTGCTATGTTCTGTTAAAAGCAGGGTTTGAAAAATCTGATAAGCTTATTGAAGAACTAAGACAGCACGTTGGTCACGAAGTTGGTCCAATTGCAAAACCTGAAAGCATCGAAATTGTTGATTCGCTTCCCAAAACAAGAAGCGGAAAAATTATGCGAAGAGTACTTAAAGCAAAAGCACTTGGAATTGATCCGGGAAATTTATCTACGCTGGAAGAATAAAATAAGTTTAAAATTTACATCTCAATTATTAAATTATAACAGAACGATAAAGTTCTTTAATTAACTGCAGAAGGTGAAAATAAAAATGGAAACAAAAAAAATAATTGATGAAGTGAATTCTCTTCCGGTAGAAGAAAGAGCACTGATTGCAGATTCAATATTAAGAAGTTTAAATGCAGTAGAATCTGATATTGATTCAAAATGGATTAATGAAGCGAAGGAACGCCTGAATGAGTTAAAGTCAGGTAAAATTAAAACAATACCCGGTGCTGAAGTATTTTACAAAATCTGGCAAAGATTTTCATCGTGATTTTTTCATTTCATCCTGAAGCAGAACAGGAATTCATTCAGGCAATAGAGTTTTATGAAGAAAAAGAAAAAGGCTTGGGTAGAGAATTCGCTTTTGAAATTTACTCCTCAATTGAAAGAATCCTGTCATACCCCAAAGCCTGGCCGATACTCGAAAATAATATTAGAAGATCGCTTGTCAGAAGATTTCCTTATGCGGTTTTATATTCGTTAGTTGATGATGAACTAATTATCGCAGCTATTATGCATTTACACCGTGAACCAGAATTTTGGAAGAAGAGAATTTAATTTCTGAAGACAGAGTAATTTCCTTGGTTGTCACGGACGCTCCGTTACGTTTATGATTTTCAAATGGTGTCTCGGTACGGCCGTGGCAGCCTTGGAATTCTTTAGCTTAAAAAAGTAGAGGTTAAATGTCTATGAAGTATTTAGTTTGGTTCTCATTAATAATAATCTTAATTGGTTGTCACGAATTACCAGAACCTAAATTAATCTCCTATTATATTTTGAATAACAATTCAAATGATTCATCTTTTAATTATTTCGATAAGAACTTAAATATTATGATCAATACTAAAGGATATGGCTTTGTTTTTACAAAAGGCGAGTGGGGCGTACTTTTTTCTAATGTAGTTGTGAGTATTAATAATTATGGTGTAAATAATTTGCAAGTTTCATATACAAATCTTGAATTACATTCCAACTATTATAGATACAGTCTTATTGATACACTTCAAGAATTTGAATTAAAGCCCAATGAAAACAAGGAGTCTAAATTTCTTTTTAGATCATCGAATAATGATAACGTCACTGAGGTCCCTATGAATGATACTTTAAGATTAAAATTAAAATTATTCGTAGAGGGAAATAATTTAGATTTGCCGGTAGTAATTTTAAGCCCAAGAAAAAAGAGTTGAACGAATCATAAGTTGAACACATTGAATTTGTTTTCAGTTGAAATTTCATCTCCTCTGTTTACCGAAACGCTTACTTATGAAACAGGCGGTTACGGCGGAGTTGGATATTATCACGGCAATATTGCGTCTGCAAGTTTTTCTTATTACTCCGGCGGACCTGCTGCTTACCAAACTCTGTACCAGTACGATAACCTTGGACGACTGAAGATAGCAGATAACAATATTACTGCACTAAACCCTTATGATATTTCCAACATCAGTTACGATCTCAATGGAAATATTATAAGCATAAACAGAGGCGGCACGAATTACACTTACAATTATTATACTGGTACAAACAAACTCAAGAATACCGGGGGAAGTAATAACGATTACGAGTATGATTTAAATGGTAATATAAAAAAGTCATTACCGAAAGGCTTAGACCCTTTAGTTTATGACCCTTTTACACAGATGACGAAGAGCATAACTGTTACCGGTACGCCGTCAAAAACAATGTCATTTAACTACTCTGCGGATAATGAACGAGTATTAAAAACAGAAAGTTCCGGCACAACAAAAAATTCCAATCTTTATATCAGAGGTAATAACAATTATCCAATTACGGAAAAGATAAATTTAAACTCAGTATTGAATGATAAGATTTACATCTACGGACCAACCGGCTTGATTGCCTTTAAAGATGCAACCGCAACATACTTTGTAATAAAAGACCATCTTGGCAGTACAAGAGTTTTATTTAGAAGTACCGGAACACAATACACAACTTACGATTACTCTTCGTTTGGAAGTTTAATGAGAGCAACGATAAACGGCGATGTAGTTTATAAATTTACCGGCCAGGAGTATGACAGCGAAACTGCTCTGTATAACTTTAGAGCAAGATTGTATGATGATGAGCTTGGAATTTTTTATGCAATGGATCCGGCTGGACAGAATTATTCTCCATTCTCTTATGCAAGCAATAACCCTGTTATCAGGGTAGATAGAGATGGCCGAATTTGGTGGATACCACTTTTAATTGGTTTCTCAACAGGGTATTTGTCACATGCTTTAACTTATGATGACTGGGGTTGGGGAGCAATTGGTCAAGGACTTATTTCAGGGTCAATGTCGTTTGTTGGTTGGGGCGTTACTTCAGCACTTTCACCATACTTTAGTTCAACATTGGGACTATCGCAAGGACTCTCGACAACTCTCGCCGGTGGTTTATCCGGCGGAATAACAAGTTCACTCTTCACTCCTTGGGTAGGTGGAAACTTTGGGACTAATTTCCTATCTGGATTTGTAGGTGGTACTTTAGGAGGAGCTGCTCAGTTGGGGGCATCTTCATTGTCAATTTCATCGGACATTCAATTTGGATTGAGGGTCGTGGGCGGTGGTATTTCCGGTGGGTTAACATCGTCTGTTTTTGGTGGTACATTTATGCAGGGTTTTGCAGGTGGGGCTATGGGTGCTGCAATGTCTGGCGTTGCATCTGAAATTATTGATGAAGTCTACTCGGGTAAAATGACTATTGAAGAAGCCAAGAAAATTCTGGGTATTACAGATGAGGAATGGGCTGCCCTTGAATATGCTAATGGTGAATATCCAGAAGGTACTTATCCAGAGTTAACTAGAGAAATTGGCACTGAGGAATTATGGGCAAAACTACAACAATTACAGCAAAATGAAATGATAGGTCCACGAACAACATCTCAATCTTTGGGCAATTTTCAACTCGGAGTTGAAACATTGCGTTTTGGAGGTGATTTACATGTGCGATATCAAAGTGGAACAATAAGTTTTCATCGTGATCTTATTAGTATTGTTAGAAATCCAATTCTTCATCTGTGGGATGATTATAAGCATCCTTATTCTGTACCCGCAATAATCAGGGGAAGATAAAAAATGCATAATAGTAAAGGACTGTAATGTCTAACTCTATAAAATTGATTCTATTTTTTTTCTTATTCCAAATAGTAGGTTCGTCACAAGATGTTTGGAATACTAAAAACAATAATATGAATAACATAAGGTCTCTTGGCTTCACACCTGAATTTGTGGTTGGGGTTTGTGACTGCGGAGGAATAGGAACAGTCGTAAAGACATGGTCATTATCAGATGGGGAAGCAGATTCGCTTTTTCGAGCTCGGATACAAGAAATATGCATAAGCAATAACGGAAACTACCTAGCAATAAGATCATTCAAAGATAGTATAATGCTACAGACTTTTTTCATAGAAGGCAAAAAATGGTTATGGCAATACACAGGATCACATTATAATTCTATCGCATTCTCTGAGGATGATGAATATTTAATTGCGATAAATGAAAATGCTATTGAAGAATTTGAAGTGCAGTCAGGAGATAAAAATATATTGAAAACTCCTCTTGAGGATAAACTCTCGGATTATATTGAAAGTAAAAAAAGAGCTCTGAGACAAAAACTCAGTCCTGATGGTAAATATATGATAATATGGAATGACAAGATAAATTATGAGTGGGATATTTCTTTTCTATTTTTATTTAGTGCTTCCCCTAATCCAAACATTGCTGTATGGGATATTTTAGAAAATAAACTTATATCAGAGATTCAGAAGCCATTATCAAAGATTGTTTCGGTTGCTTTTTCTCCCGATGGAAAAAAAGTGTTCCTTGGTTGTGAGGATGAAAAAATTAGAGTATGGTCTCTACTTGCAAATAAAATCATAAAAGATTTTGAAGGGGATCCATCTTACATAGATGTTTCAAACAGAAATAACCTGCTTGGAATTGGTGGAGATCATCTACGCATTTTAAATTCTTTGACGTTTACACTAATAAAGGATTTTGGAAAGGTTGGTGATAAAGTTGGAAGACTTAGCGAATGGAGTTTTAGCAGCGATGGTAAGTATTTCGCTCTTGAGGTAGAAGGCATTCTTTATCTTTATGAAACTAATACCTGGGAAGTACTATGGAGTATCCCTACTTGTCCCTGATTGCAGGTCCAAACAGAAATATTACTTCCTCATTTCATAAAGAATTAAACCCTATAGTTTACGACCCATTTACACAGATGAAAAAGAGTATAACAGTTTCCGGTTCGCTTAACAAGACAATGTCATTTAACTACTCTGTGGATAATGAACGAGTATTAAAAACAGAAAGTTCCGGCACAACAAAAAATTCCAATCTTTATATCAGAGGTAATAACAATTATCCAATTACGGAGAAGATTAATTTAACCTCAGTATTGAATGACAAGATTTATATTTATGGCCCGACGGGATTAATTGCATTTAAAGATGCAACAGCTACATATTATGTAATAAAAGATCATCTTGGAAGTACGAGAGTACTTTTTAGAAATACAGGAAGTTACTACACTACTTACGACTACAGTCCATTTGGTTCTTTAATGAGAGCAACTATAAACGGCGATGTTGATTATAGGTTTACTGGACAGGAATTTGACAGCGAAACTGCTCTGTATAACTTTAGAGCGAGATTGTATGATGACGAACTGGGGATTTTTTATGCAGTTGATCCGAGTGGACAAAATTTTGCGCCATTCTCTTATGCAGGAAATAATCCCATAATCTTTGTTGATAAGGATGGGCGTTGGTTCATAATTGATGATTTATTTGTTGCAGTTACGTCTTTTGTTTATGGATATTTTAGTCATGCCATTTCAACAGGCGAATGGGGAGGTCAAGCTCTTACATCAGGTGCAATTTCAGCGGGTGTAAGCTGGCTTGCTTATAATACTGGCGGTGCGGTTGCGGGTTTATTTTTTGATGCAACTACATCATCTGCAGGGTATTCAATTGTGAGTTCAGCTGTAGGTAGTGCAGTGGGTGGATTTACAGGAAGCACTATAAATCAATTAAGATATGAAGGCTCAGTTGATTGGAATCAATCACTGAGATCAGGTATCGCAGGTCTTGGAGGAGGATTAATTGGAGGGGCGTCAGAATTTTACTCTAGTTCATTGATTGACAAATTTCCATTTGAGCATACAATGTCACATTTCATAAGGAGTAGCGGCTATCAGATAGGGAGTAACTTAATTTTAGGGAATCATCCATTTGAAAATTTCGATGCAGGTTGGGGTTCAGCAGCACTACCATTCTGGCTTGATGTAGGTGAGATCGGAGCTAACTTGTTTATTAAGCTGGAATATGCTAGACGAGCAGATGAAAACGGGGTAATTGGGGGAGTAACAGATGTATTTGGTGAAAAAATAGGATATGGTATAGCACAAGACCTTTGGGGTAAATTTAACTTGGGTATAGATTGGGAAGGGATCCATCTGTTTGAAATTTTTGGACCTGCTGGGTTAGGTGTTGGTACAGCATCCGATCAGTTGATAGCTACTTCGTATGTAAACATTGATTTAGGTTTCAGATTAGCTGGTAGCTCGACTGGATTTAACTCTTTATTTCATCGAAGTACACTCAATAACTATTGGTTATATTATCAAAACTATTGGAGATAGAGCAATGAAATTATTTATCGTTCTTTTGCATTTGATTCTATTTTTGACCAATTGTGCTACAATAGATTTAACAAATCAGATTGAAAATCGTAACGCTGAAATAAAGTCATCTGATGTGTATAAGGAAGTTATAAGATGGATTTCTTTCGCGAATAGTAAGAAAAAATTTTTTGAGGAAGGTAATCAAGATTATCTTTTATTATTAGATAGCTTAGGAGTTAAAAATATAAAACATTTTGAAAAAGCATTGTACTTTGAATACCTAAATAAAGTATCTAATAATATCGATATAACAATCAGGAATATAGAGGTGTTACTTCAGGCAAATGAGAAAGAATTGATCTTCGAGAAGAAATACGATGAAAAATTAAATGAAGATATTATAACATATTCTGGAGATACCATATTATTTTATGAGGAACTGAAAAACTTTCTTATAGTTTTAAAATTTAATTTAGTTATAAGAGATAATGAGCAGAATAAAGCGAGTGTTCTTTTAAATGAGAATTATTATTATAACATTAAATATGTAAATAGTACAATTGACTCAATCGAAAGATACTCTGTGGATTATGATGGTAATATTATAGACTAAGTTATAATCCATTCACACAGATGGTAAAGGCAATTGCTATTACAGGAACAACAACTCACACGGTGAACTTTCAGTACACAGCGGACAATGAACGCATTCTAAAAAACGAGAAGCAAGGAACAGTTAATAACAATTACGTTTACGTACGTGGAAATAATGATTACCCGATAACTGAAAAGATAAATACTAACAATGCACTCGCTGACAAAATATACATATACGGACCGACGGGCTTAAAGTTTTTTCTTTGGTCGTCCCGGACGCTCCGTGACGTTTATGATTTTCAAACGGTGTCACGGTACGAGCGTGACAGCCTTGGAATTTATTTGTTCCCAATACTCGAGGCGGAGCAGATGTTTTAGGTTTAAATATGTTTCACCGAGAATATACTACGTTGCATGAAACTGGACATTATTATCAAATGATAAATATTGGATGGGCTTCCGTTCTCAGCAGCTCACTATTCTCTGGAAATTATAATATGCCCGGGAATGTCGAATATGGGGCACAATTGATAGCCCTTGGTTATGGATATTATTGGAGATAGAAAATGAACTGTTATAAATTATTTATTGCTTTAATTATTCTATTTTTATCTTTTTCATCATGTCTTCGGTTAGATTTACCACCTACGAAGAAATTTCCTTATACAATTATTTATAAAGGTAATTATTACGATGGAGAATTTGAATACCGGTATAAATTACTTCTTAGTTGAAAAAGTTTAATTAAAAAAAGAAAGAGACTCCAAATAATTAATAATTTTGTAATAACAAAAAAAAACAAAAACAATTAAAAGGAGTCTCAAGGTGAAAATTAAGG